>Ga0208125_100004_pt1 | contig 536350 bp, 484 predicted proteins | sample LakWasM128_HOW14_2_FD_183938 | JGI IMG/M metagenome (GOLD analysis project Ga0208125, IMG submission 183938) | Freshwater sediment methanotrophic microbial communities from Lake Washington under simulated oxygen tension - Sediment Metagenome... | ecosystem: Environmental > Aquatic > Freshwater...
TTACTTGGCTTTTTATAATGGTAAACGCGCGCACTCAAAATTAAGCTACCTATCCCCGCTGGAATTTGAACGGGAATTCTATAAGAAGACTGCTTAAGAAAGTGTCCGGTTTTAGTTGACCATTACACAAAGCTGCCGGTCTGGCCGAAAAGCCGCATTGATGAACTGCTGCCCCTGGCACCGGAGTTCATTGAAACGCTAAAGCAGAAATAGTGCTAGGTGGTAGGACTGGACGCATACGATTTAGCTATAAATGCGGATTTTATTTCCCAAGGTTGTACCTCAAGCTCATATTTTCATCTGTTTTAGATAAAAATTAAGTTAAATGTCGCTATCTACCGATAATTTATTCAAAAATACGCATAAGTGCTTATTACCATACGCCCAATCAGGTAGCACACTTCCATTAGCACAAGATAAAGCTAAGCATTATAGTAATGCAGAGACAGAAAGTCGCGGATCCAAACGAAAAGACGAACTGCCGATGTTGACCAGCGTCAAGGTCTCTTTTTGAATGAGGAAGACATCATGACCAAATATTTCATTCGTTTAGATGGATCGAGACTGGGAAACGGCGTTGAAATTCTTATTCATTATATGAGGCACGATTCCCATGAATAATTTAAAAACAGTCTCATTATTTAAAACTTTTGTATTGCCTGCAGTGATATTCTTTTCCATGGGAGTCGCCACTCTATCCGTCCCCGCTTTTGCCGCTGTACAGAGCATCTCGGAGATTGGAGAATGGGGGCCGGTTACTCCGATGCCTATCGTAGCCATGCACTCGGTGGTGCTTGATACCGGCAAAGTGCTATTTTTCACCAATAACAGTTCAGCAGCCCAGGTGTTCAATCCTGTATCGGGTGTATTTACCAATGTTCCGAATACCCATAATCCAAACATCGAGTGTGCAGGAATGGCCCCATTACCAGACGGAAGGATTCTTGTGGTGGGCGGTCTACCAGGCAACTCCTTTGCCGACCTCTTTGATCCGGCAACACAGTCCTGGGTGGCGTTGCCCAATATGCATAAAGCTCGCTTTTATCCAACGGTCACGACCTTGCCGGACGGCCGGATGTTAGTCGTAGGAGGTGACAACGATGGTACTGTTAACACCCCTTCAACCTCGGAGATCTATAACCCGATAACAAACAGCTGGACACTCCCATTTGCCCCGCAAAATGTGCCGTATTATCCGCATATGTTTGTGCTCCCAAACGGCACTCTCGCTGAGACAGGTGCCTCAGAGTTCCCCGATGTGACACGCACACTGAATGTAGCGACACAAACATGGACCACCATCGATCCCAATGTGGTCGATGGGGAAAGTAGTGTCATGTATCTTCCAGGCCTCATTATGAAAGAGGGAACAGCGAGCGACGACACCGGTACGACTACCCCATCGGCGGCGACGACGTATGTGATCGACATGACTAAACCGAGTCCAAAGTGGGTGCGGACGGGCGACATGAATTTCGGTCGAGCAACTAACACGCAATTAGTCACTTTGCCTGATGGGAATGTAATGGTGTTTAATGGAGGATCCACTGTCGGCGGTATGGATCTCTCTAAAGGAATACTTGCAGCGGAACAATGGTCGCCCATCACCAAGACGTGGTCTATCATGGCCAGCATGGTTACTCCTAGATTATATCACAGCTCGGCGGTGTTGTTGCCGGATGGGAGAGTTTTTGTTGGTGGCACCGGAGACGATGCTGGGGTTCCTGACGAATTGAATTATGAGATCTACTCACCCCCTTATCTTTTCAAAGGTGCTCGTCCTACAATTACGTCCGTAGCGGGTGATGCCATCAGTTATGGTAGCAGTTTCTTTGTCGAGACTCCAGATGGAGCAAACATCGCCTCTGTTGCTCTTATGGGTCCAGGTGCAGCGACCCATGGCAACGACATGAATCAGAGATTTGTTCCACTGAGCTTCACGCAGACCACAGACGGGTTGACAGTACAAGCGCCAGCAAACGCCAATCTGGCACCTCCGGGCTATGACATGTTGTTTATTGTTAATAGCAGTGGCGTGCCGTCCATTGCCAAATTTGTCACGATTACTCAACCTCTCACCCCCGCTATCACCCTCACTGCCAATCCAACATCAATAACCTTCGGCGGATCATCCATACTCACCTGGTCTAGCACCAATGCCACTTCCTGCACCGGTACGGGTTTTTCTGCAGCAAGCACATCAGGAAGTACCTCTGTATCTCCAACAGCCACCACAACATACTCCGTGACCTGTACAGGAGCGGGAGGCACTGCGAGCGCAAACGCCACCGTGACGGTCGGAAGCTCCCCTTCCTCCTCCCCGACCTTCATCAACGAATATGAGACCTCATGGAATAGTGCCACCACTCCGAAAACCGCCTCTTTTGACGCCCAAGCAGGCGATGTTCTCGTCGCCTCTGCCATGACGGAGGATGCCCCTATCACAGTAATCATCTCTGGAGGCTCCCTCACGTGGACACAGCAACAAGTCGTCAACGTCAACGGATACGGCTGGCTCTCGATCTGGACAGCAACCGTTGATATCAACAAGACCATGACCGTTACCTTCACGAGAGGAGGGGGTGCTGGCGACTACGGCGGCAATATCTTCCAATTTCGTAATGCAAGCGGAATAGGCGCAAGCGCAAAAGCCAACGTCACAAGTGGCGCTCCCACCCTCAACCTCACCACCACACAGTCCAATTCTACTATCGTTGTTGCAAACGTTGACTGGGCCGCTCTCTCCGGCGCTTCCCGCATATGGAGATCGAATGCCGGACCCTTCACCGAGCGAAGCTACGCCGCGGTCTCCGGAGCTTACACAATCTACAGCGGTTACCATGCAAACGCAGGAGCACTCGGCACCTACGCAGTCGGCCTTTCTGCTCCAGCAGGACAAAAGTACTCCATTGCGGCAGTGGAGATAAAGGGAGTATCAGGTTCGCCAGTCCCCACCGTCTCCCTCAACGCTAATCCTACATCGGTAGTGTCAGGAGGCTCGTCAACTCTCACCTGGGCCTCGACTAACGCCACTTCTTGCACAGCCTCTGACGGTTGGAGCGGCACACTTGCAACAAGCGGATCACAGATTCTCACAAATCTCACCACCACCACGACTTACACACTCACATGCACCGGGACAGGAGGCACTGCAAGTGCAAATGCGGCTGTAACAGTCACGACTCCCGATACATCCGCACCTACCATCCCCAGTGGCCTTAGTGGCACCGCCATCTCAAGCAGTCAGATCAACCTTAAGTGGACAGCTAGCACCGACGACGTCGGTGTCACGGGATACAAGATTTTCCGCAACAGCGTACAAGTCGGCACCAGTACTACCGCAAGCTATTCCGACACAGGTCTTTCTCCATCCACGACTTACTCCTACACCGTTTCCGCATACGACGCGACGGTGAATGAATCTAATTTATCCAATGGATTTTCCGTGGCCACATTGTCAATCAACACAGCACCGGTTTCGATCATTGACTTTGCGTTCACGCCGAACTCCATCACGGTGCCTGTCGGTACGACGGTTGCGTGGACAAACACGGGCACTAGATCGCATACAGTCACCGAAAACACAGGATCTTTCGATAGCGGTACTATTTTACCAGAAGCGCAGAACTTCCATCAGTTTACGGTACCTGGTACCTATCCCTATCATTGCTCAATCCACACGAGTATGGTCGGTACAGTTATAGTTACTCCCCCTCTCGACACTACCGCTCCATCTGTCCCTATCAACCTCTTCGGCACCACGATCTCATCAAGTCAGATCAATCTAACGTGGACAGCTAGCACTGACGACGTCGGCGTCACCGGCTACAAGATTTTTCGCAATGGCACTCAAGTGGGTGCCAGTACCACCACCAGCTATTCTGACACTGGTCTCACAGCAAACACCACTTACACCTACGCGGTCTCCGCATACGATGCAGCGGGAAATAACAGTACGCAATCTTCAAGCGTCAGTGTGACAACACTAGCCTCGTCTCCCTCACCCACCTTCATCAACGAATATGAGACCTCATGGAATAGTGCCACCACTCCGAAAATTACCGCTTCTTTCAGCGTTCAGGCAGGCGATGTTCTCGTCGCCTCTGCCATGACGGAGGATGCCCCTATCACAGTAAGCATCTCTGGAGGCTCCCTCACGTGGACACAGCAACAAGTCGTCAACGTCAACGGATACGGCTGGCTCTCGATCTGGACAGCAACCGTTGATATCAACAAGACCATGACCGTTACCTTCACGAGAGGAAGGAGGGTTGGCGATTACGGTGGCAATATCTTCCAATTTCGTAATGCAAGCGGAATAGGCGCAAGCGCAAAAGCCAACGTCGCAAGTGGCGCTCCCACCCTCAACCTCACCACCACACAGTCCAATTCTACTATCGTTGTTGCAAACGTTGACTGGGCCGCTCTCTCCGGCGCTTCCCGCATATGGAGATCGAATGCCGGATCCTTCACCGAGCGAAGCTACGCCGCGGTCTCCGGAGCTTACACAATCTACAGCGGTTACTATGCAAACGCAGGAGCACTCGGCACCTACGCAGTCGGCCTCTCTGCTCCAGCAGGACAAAAGTACTCTATTGTGGCGGTGGAAGTGAGGTAGAAAAGTCGCCAAGTAGGTTCTGTTGCGTTAATTATTTCAAGGCAGAAAAATATAAATCTGTTACCTAATTAATCAGCCAGAGAATAGAGCTGTTCTGCAGCTGACAAACCCTCGCCGCAATCGCAAACCATCTGGCTCTTTTTGATCATATGTATAAGTTCGATGCCTTCTATTGTTACATTGGCAGAACGAAAAGACTTAAAGCCCACATCATCGGCCTGACGATCCGCTTGACCGTATGCGTCCAGTCCTACCACCCGTGGGGATGAACCGGTGTTCGGTATGGGGTTGGAACGGATCGATGTGTGTTCCCCACACCCGTGGGGATATGAACCAATTCCAGATTGTTTTAGAGTGTGTCCTGTCAGCGCATCCACTTCAGTTACCAAGTTGACATGCCATGGACCTAACAATGAGGGATAAGTTCTTGCTGGATTAAAGTATCGCTTTTAAGCCTCATTTCTTTTTGAGGTTTTTGGGTGCAGCGGATTAGCTGTGTGGCTATTTTGTACTGTTTACGTTGAGAAAATGAAAAGCATCATTGCAATCTCTCCCGTCCCCCAGTTATTTCTACAATATTTTTACTCGGGCTGTTTGTTCCCGGCATTAGCCACCAACAACCGGTTAACCTGTTCAATATCATCTTGGCTAAGGCTGCTGGCCGCTTGTTTTAACTTGATGCTGTTGATCAGGTAATCATAACGGGTGCGTGCAAAATCCCGTTTTGCCTTGTATAGATTCCTTTGTTCGTTCAGCACATCGACCATGGTTCGGGTGCCTGCGCCAAAGCCTGCTTCGGATGCTTCCAAGGCGCTGGTCGCGGATGTCACCGTGGCTTTTAGGGCGGTAACGCGGCTGATGTTGGACATGACGCCGCGATAGGCATCTTTCACCTGACGTTTGACCGCCCGCTTTTTTGCGGTTAAATCCTCTTTGGCGGCTTGGTATTCATAGCTGGCTTGGCGGGTTCGGGAATTTACCGCGCCGCCTTCAAACAGCGGCACCTCCAGTTGTACGCCGACGCTTTGGGTATCGCCCCGAAAACCAAAGCTGCTGGTGTTGTCGGATGCCCCGTAGGACGCGACCAAATCCAGGCGGGGCAGGTGGCCGTTGCGTTGCAGGTCTATGGCTTTGCGCGACACTTCGGTCTGGTTAAATGCCGAAATGATGCTGAAGTTATTGAGTTCGGCGGTATCGCTCCATGCCGAAATATCCGCCGGTTCGGGCTTGAGTAAGGGCAGTTGGTCGCCCAGTCCGTTAAGCGAGGCGTCGTTTTCGCCGATGATTTCCCTTAACGCTTCTTTTTGATTATCCAGATTATTGGCCGCCTCTATTTCATTGGCGATGGCTTGGTCAAAACCGGCTTGCGCCTCGTTAACATCGGTTATTGCAATAACGCCCACTTCAAATTGTTGCTGGGCTTGCTCCAGTTGTCGGGCGATAGCCTGCTTTTCTGCCGAGGCAAATTGCAGATTATCCTGGGCATAAAGCACATTGAAATAGGCTTCGGTTGTGTTAACCATCAGGTTTTGCAGTTCGGCCAGATATGCAGCTTCGGCCTGGGCGATTTGATTGTCGGACTGGCTTAATTGTATCCAGTGATCCCAGTGGAACAGGGGCTGAGTTAAGTTGACATTGAAGGTATTGTCCCAGAATTCCTGATTGGGGTCAGGGCCTCGAAAACTACCGGTTTTTTTGTTATGCAGATGATTTTTGCTGCTGGCTCCGGTGGCCGAGATGTTAGGCAAAAATCGCGCAATGCTTTGATCTTTCGATTCGCCGATGGCAGATTGCTTGGCCTGAACCTGTTTTAAAACAGGTGAATTTTGTAAAGCAAGCTCATAGGTTTCTGATAAGTTTTGCGCTTGCAATGGTGAAATCCCCGTTAACAAGCTGACAATAACGGCGGATAGTTTTACTTGTGGTTTCATGGGTGAAAATCAATAAATCGTTTAAGTGACGGCTTCAATTAGGCGCTTGATTATCGATTAAAACCACATATTTTACTAACACTTGGCAGTTCTTTGAAAAATCGGTAACTCACTATAACAGCGGCGATTCATTGATGGGAAGGTCAAATCCGATGTTGGGCATACAATTCGGGCAATATAAAAGTCTTGCTGGAGGCGGATTTTTACATTGACGCATTTTCTATAGTTGATGCAAACACTCGATCTAATATCCCAAACACGATCTGACTGCGTTTTATACGTAAGCAAAAAGCTTACAACTAAATAATCTTTGGCTGGCATACATCGGTTTTTGTTTGAGCTACATTACCCCGGCTCGTAACAGCATCGGTTTCGACTGGTGGCGTCGTCCGTGTAGCGCATATCTATGGCGTTTTACTCAAGATGCTTTGCGTACGATGCAATAATGCCGTCCCCTTTTGCGGGCGCGTTAATTCAAGTTTTGGGTGCGGCGGATAAACGCTATTTGTTAAGTCTATAAAAATAAATCGCTTGGCTTACTGAGTAGTGTTTCTTTTGGGGTGATCGTCTTTTAGTCGTATGCTGCAAAACTGGCGGATGGCGGGCGATCAATAAGATGTTGTAAATTCTGAGGAGGGGACAAATGAAAAAAAATGAATCTGTATTGAGGATCAGGAACCTTGTGGGCACTGTTCTCACCATGGCGATGCTTGTGCCGCTGTCATCGACAGCCGCTACATCGCCCGTGCTGACCGATCAGGGGGGAAAGTGGACCGATTCCGCCCGGCAGAAATATTATACCCAGGATCAGGGTTCGCGAATCATGCCGTTGAAATGGATCAAGGCGTTGAAACAAGCGAACGGCGCCCCTTTCATGGCGGACAGTCTCGGCCGGTACGGTTATCTGCCTAACCCCAAAAGCCCGGAGCCGGGCCTGCCGGTCGGTTTTATCGCTGCCAAGGAGAATGGCGATAAATTTATCGGCATGACCTGCTCCGCCTGTCACACGCGTCAGATCGATGTTTCCGGCATCTCCTACCGACTCGACGGCGGCCCGGCCATTACCGACATGCAAGGCTTTATGGGGGATCTCGACACGGCGGTCAACACTGTGCTTACTGATCCTGCCGCTTTTACGGAATTTGCCCGTGCCGTACTCGGCGCATCGCCCAAGAAACGGGACGAAGACAAATTACGCGCCGACCTTGCCGCTTGGTTCCTGCCCTATGACACGATCGTAAAAGGTTCGCTGCCGACGGAGTCTCCTTGGGGGCCGTCTCGCCTCGACGCCGTATCGATGATTTTCAACCGGGTATCCGGACTTGATATTGGACCGGCTCCGACCTACATGATTCCTGAGAACATCAAACGTGCCGACGCACCGGCTCGCTATCCGTTTGTCTGGAACGCGCCGATTCAAGACATTACGCAATGGCCCGGTTTTGCTCCAAACGGCAACCGCATACTGGGACTGTCCAGGAATATTGGCGAAGTCTTTGGCGTTTTCGCAGTTCTCCATCCCAAGAAGGACGATTCGAGATTACTTAAAATCAACTATGTTGAAAACAATTCGGCCAACTTCCATGGATTGAATAAGCTGGAAAGCTTAATCAAGAAGATCGGTCCGCCAAAATGGCCTTGGAAGCTGGACAAGGCACTTGCCGCCGAAGGGGAGAAATTGTTCTACAAGAAAGACCCTGCCCAACATAATGAAAGCTGTGCCGATTGTCACGGTATCAAGAAAGGCAAAATGCGCTCCTTTACCCACGAAACCTGGGCTACACCGATCCTGGATGTCGGTACGGATTCCAGGGAAGTGAACTTGCTGGGATCACAAGTTAAAACCGGCGTACTTGAGGGTGCAGTGATTTTCCCAAATAAACCACCGCTTAAGGCTGTTGACTCGGCGTTTTCGGTTTTGGGAACGGTAGTCGGTGGATCTATTCTTCAGCATTATCTTCCGGTCGAACTCAGTCCGAAAGAGCGGAAGGAGCAGAGCAAGCTGGATAAACTGGTATCGAAGTTTAAGACGGAAGTCGACAAATTTGAAGACCTCGGCGATTTGGGTAGTTTGGACGACCTTAAGGAAACCTTCCAAGTGAAAGAGCCTGCCGCCACTCCGAGCTATCCTTACGAGTCTCGCGTACTTCGAGGAATTTGGGCAGCTGCGCCATACCTGCATAACGGATCGGTGCAGTCTTTGGCCGAGTTATTGACGCCATCTGAAAAACGGCTTGCAGAGTTCAAGGTCGGCCCGGCGTATGATCCGGATAAAGTCGGACTGGCTGTAGAGCAGACCAAGTTCAATTTCACTCTGAAAACGACGGATTGCAGCGATAGAAACTCCGGTAACAGCCGCTGTGGTCACGATTACGGCACCGGTTTTACCGATATAGAGAAGAAAGCGCTTCTCGAATACCTGAAGAACCTGTAATTCCCGACAACTATGGAGTAGCGGGGCGGAGCTTATGCTTCGTCCCGTTATTTATAGGGGCACAATATATTTCGTTACGAGTAGTTCCCGATTCCCCCTGTGGGCGGTGACAACCGGAATGACGTATTTAAGAGGAAATGACCATGAGTAACACGACTAATTATTTGGAGCAGTACGATGCGGCGGCCGATGCGGATAAATATCCGCTGGTTCGAGGTTGGATGTACAGCGAACCGTTGCCGTTTTTCAAGGAACTGCGTGAAAAGCGGCCCATACTCGTTACGCCGGAATGTACATTGTTGGCATTATTCGACGATATTACCGATGTACTGAATATGCCCAAGGTATTCACCGTTGAGCTTTATGTGGCGAAGATGGCCGATTACCTGATGGCCCATGACGACGATGCCCTGCATACCCGCGAAAAGTCCATCATGATGGGTTTGCTGAATCGCGACGATCTACCGCAGGTCAGGGCGATGGTCGCCAATATCGGCAAAGAGATACTCGACAAAGCCAATGGGCGGATAGAAGTGGTAAACGATTACTGCCGGATGGCACCGGCGACCTTGGTGCAGGATTATTTCGGGCTGACCGGTGCAGACCGCAAAGACTTGATCGAATGGTCCTACTGGAATCAGTACAACACGTTTCATAACCAATCTTTCGATCTTCTTCCTGAGGCGTTAGCCAAAAGCGTCGCTGACCATCAAAAAGAAGTCTCGGATAAGTTGGGTAAATACATAGCGGGTTTAATTCTACGCCGCTTGCCGGTAGCCAAGGTAAAGCAAGCATTAAGCACCTTGCTAACGCCTTTGTGCTTATTGAAAAAACTGCTGGGTCAGTCCAGCGAGACGGATAAAAAACTGACCGACGACATCGTCTCCAGAATGCTGCGTTCCACTTACCCGCATGCCGTGGATTTCGACATTAAACGCTTGGGCGTAAATGCAGGCGGCTTGTTGATCGGCGCTATCGAGACCACTTCCCAAGCCGTTTCTCAGGTCATTCAATTTTTGTTGGAGCGGCCTGAATTGCTTTCCAGGGCGGTCGATGCCGCGAAAATGGATGATCCAAAGGCATTCGATAACATAGTCTGGGAAGCTCTGCGATTTGTGCCTATCGCCCCCTACATGTTCCGTAAAACAGCCAGCGAATATACCGTCGCCAAGGATACGGCGCATGCAACCACCATTAGTCCGGGAACCATTGTACTTACACTGACCCAGTCCGCGATGTTCGATCCCAAAGCATTTGAATCACCGGATGAATTCATCGCCGAGCGCAACTGGTATCACTACTTCCATTTCGGCTTCGGCAGTCATGAATGCCTCGGTAAATATGTCGGCATGGTATTAATCCCGGAGATGGTTCGTCAGGTGTTGTTAAGGCCCGGTATTAAGGCGGCTGGCGGTATTGATTATAAATCCGGCCCTTTCCCTGAACAATACGACCTTTCCTGGGGGGAGTAGTCGGTGTTATTGAAGCAACGCGGGATGTCCAAATACGGCGAATCATGTTGGGAAAATGGCTTTTTGTAGGCTTGGGTTTAAAGGCAGTGCCGAGTGAGAGGCATGCAATGACTCAACTGGTTATCACATAATAAGGAGAAAATACTATGTCCGGTGGATATACCCACATTACCTTGGCGCAATTGGCCATCGAAAAGGCCCGCAATCGTCGCGAAGGCTTGTTGCATAGCGATGCCAAGCGAGCCTTGGGAAATTGGAAAAAGTTTTGCATCGTCGGGGCGGTAGCCCCCGATTATCCGTATCTCGACGTACTGGACAGTAATTCCAGCGCTTGGGCCGATGCCATGCACAAAGGGCACGCGGTGGCATTATTGCGCAATGGGGCTGCCAAGATACGCAACATAACGGATGACAATGTGCGCCAAAAGTGCATGGCTTGGCTGTTCGGTTTTGCCGCTCACGTCGCTACCGACGGCACCATACATCCGGTCGTCAATCTGAAGGTAGGGGTCTACGAGCAACATAAAACCGAACACCGGCGTTGCGAAATGTCTCAGGATGTTTATGCGCATGGTCGACTCAATATGGGGGCGCTTGAGTTCAACAGGCAAATATCAACCAACGTGGACGATAGCTCCGACATGAACGACGATGATCGCATGGATCCAGATGTAGCTCTGCTGTGGCAAGAGCTGTTGACCGGCGTTTATTCAAGTCTTGATTCCAATCTTAAAGCGCCCAAGGTACACGACTGGCATAGGGCCATGCGCCGCATGATGAAGCTAGGTGAAAGCGGCAACGTATTATTCGCTTTTGCCCGCCACGTAGCCGCCAATCAGGGCTTGGTTTATCCAGTGACTCCCGAGCCTCAATATATCTATGGCCTTAATGTTCCAGGCGGAAGCGCTATGGATTTTGAGGAGCTATTCCAAAAAGCTTTAAGCAATATACTGGAGTTGTGGGGTTGGCTGGCATTGTCGCTGCAAAACCGAGAGTCTCCACTGGACACTCTGGCAAGCTGGAGTTTGGATACGGGTATTGACGAAAACAACCACATGATTTACTGGAGCTGATGCCATGAAACACCGCATATTGATTAGTCTTGTCACCGCTTTGCTTGTGGGGGCTTGTGCGGCTCCCACTGTCGCAGCTCCCGATGCCAAAGAGCGGGGGCGTTTGTCCATCAAAATGGTAAATCTCAGTTCGGCGGTGGATACCTATTTCGCCGATCTAGCCGAGGCGCCCATCGACAGTGATGCCTCCATTTTGCAAAACGCAACTCGGCATGACCCCCGTCTGTTGGCCCCTGAATTTGAGCCCTATTTACTGAAAGTGCAGTATCAAAAATCGTACGCAGTGCTGTTGTTGTGCAGTAAAGACGCCAGTCGCGCGATTATGGAAGACGCAGGTTGTTCTGCTCGCCTGGATCGCCAGCTAACCCATACTGCACCTTGCGAATTTACCTTGCTCGTTAAGCAGGGTTGTCAAGTAGAGGGAGCAGACCCGCAGTAGGGTGATGTAAAAAGTTGTTTGCAGGCATTACCTATCCACGCCCGATCACCCTATGTCACCGAAAGTTGACATAGCTTCTCCGTGACGATAAACCATGCGTAGCCCCCTTTTTACGTAGCTGGGGCATTCAAGTAAAAATAAACTACTTAGACAAACTCGGTACGAGCGGATCCTTATATTATTGATCGGTTGCGTTCGTGGTGAGCTTGTCGAACTATCAACGTAATCAATTCTTAATGCTCAAATAAGAAGTCTTGAAAGAGAGGAGGGCTAAAAAAGGCGTTTTTTTAATTTAATGGTGCAATCGTTGGGCTAAAAGCTTCAGGCAGTAACAAGGGGCTTACAAAGCCTGTGTTATTTTTTTTGCGATGCCCTGTTCTCAATTACCACGAAATTCTTTAGTCATTGCAGTAAGTAACTTCCACGCAGAAAAAGGTAGTAAATTTTTGTACGGGTCGAAAATGACTGTAAATGTGACTGCTGCGTAAGGTGTCGAGTGTTACTGCGTTTCGTTAGGCAATAAAAAACCCGCGAAGCCTTGCGACTTGCGGGTTTTTATAGTTCTTTGCACGGCTCTGAACCAATGTTTGGTACCGAGGGCCGGAATCGAACCGGCACTGAGTCACCCCAACCGGATTTTGAATCCGGCGCGTCTACCAGTTCCGCCACCCCGGCAAAGAACGTGTATTATAGGCAACGTTTATCAATAATGCTAGTTTTATTTAAGGTGTATTTGGACGCTTAACCTGATAATATCGCCCGCTATGAAAAAAAGTGATTTTAACTACCAGTTACCCGAAGCGTTAATTGCGCAAAAACCCTTGGCAGAACGCGATGCAAGTCGTTTGTTATGTATGGATCGTAATATCGGAGGGATAGTCGATCGGCAATTTACCGATTTCATCGATTTGATCAATGAACGTGATCTGCTGATTTTTAATGACACCAAAGTGATTCCGGCCAGGCTGTTCGGCACAAAACAAAGCGGCGGTAAAGTCGAGATTCTTATCGAGCGCATTCTGGATGAACACCATGCCATTGCTCATGTCAGAGCGAGCAAATCGTCGAAAGCCGGTACCTTAATAGAGTTGGAGAAGGGCTATTGCTGCGAAGTGTTGGGCAGGGCTGACGATCTGTTTCAGTTGGAGTTTAAGGGCGATAACAGTTTGCTCTCTATATTGGAGCAAATCGGCCATATTCCATTGCCGCCTTATATTACCCGTGAAGACGATCAATCCGACCTGACCCGTTATCAGACGGTTTTTGCCAGAGAGGCGGGAGCCGTTGCCGCGCCCACCGCAGGTCTTCATTTTGATCAAGCCATGATGGAAAAGCTTAAAGCCAAAGGTGTGCAAAGCGCTTTTGTGACCTTGCACGTCGGCAGCGGTACTTTTCAGCCGGTCAGGGTGGAAGATTTATCCGAACATTTAATGCACAAGGAATATTTTGTCGTACTGCCGGAGACGGTAGCGGCCGTTCAGCAAGCCAGGGCAAGGGGAGGGCGGGTTATCGCCATAGGTACGACGGCGGTCAGGGCGTTGGAATCGGCGTCCAAAAGCGGCCTACTTGAAGCCGGTTTTGGTGATACCGATTTGTTTATTACTCCCGGCTATCAATTCAGGTCGGTCGATGCGATGCTGACCAACTTTCATTTGCCCGAGTCTACCTTGCTGATGCTGGTCTCAGCATTTGCCGGTTACGAGCATATTATGAACGCCTATAGCCATGCTATCGATCAATCTTACCGATTCTTCAGTTACGGCGATGCGATGTTTTTGGGGTAGTTTATAAAGGGCTTGGGCTGAACGGATTGCTGAAAACGCTGGTCCGACCGGTTTGTTATTGTGTTGAACAATGCTCCGCAATTGGAGAGGTAATCGTTAAACAAGCTGTTTCCGCATCATCGACGTTGTGTGCGATAAAGATATTATTCCCTGCCTATGAATATCTGTTGTAGGGCGCGCACGGCACGCCCTACTTTTTCACGGACAATGCGCAACATCAGATAATATTTATTTTAGACTCCCCTTATTTCACAATAAGGGCTTGGTACGACCTTCCACTTTGGTACATTGCGATCCCGGAAGGGAGGAGTCCGTATCTTATTCTGCAGCCTTATTCGCTAACCTGGGCAATCCAGTCTTGCAGGTTGTAATAGTTGGTAATGCGAGCCACTTTGCCGTCACGGATTTCAAAAAAAGCACCGGCCGGTAGGCGGTATTTTTGTCCCTGTGCGGCCGGCAAGCCTTCGTCGGTTTTAATGTACTCGCCCAGTACCACAAATTCGGCAGCTGCGCGTTTGCCGTCGGCTGTCGCCATAATGACCATGTCGACGAGCTGTTCCTTGTAATTGTTGTTCATGCAAGCCATGAACTGGGTAAATGCTTCCTTGCCGATTTCCCGTCTGCCTTGGTTGATGTCGTGGATGATATCGTCGGTCAGCAGATTAAGAAAAGTATCCATGTCACCGCCGTTGAATGCGGCATAGTATTGTTCTATCAGGTTGATGCTGTCTTGGTTCATAGTGAATTCGCGGTTAAGTTTAAAATAAAAAATGTTAGCCGAGTAGGGCGCGCACGGCTCGCCCTACGGTAAGTAACGTTGATAAAATAATGCTGCCATATTTTATCAATCTTTTTCCCAATTATCCCGCAAGGTCACGGTGCGGTTAAATACCAGTTTGCCGTTAACGCTGTCTATCGCATCAAAGCAAAAATAGCCCGTTCGTTCGAATTGATAGCGGCTTTCCGGTTGCGGATTAGTCAGACTGGCTTCCACTCTGCAATCGGTCAGGACTTCCAATGAATCGGGGTTTATCGCGTCCAGGAAGTTTTCTTCATTGTCAGGGTTAGGCACGCTGAATAAGCGGTTATACAGGCGCAGTTCCGCAGGTTGCGAGTGCTGCTCGGAAACCCAGTGGATCACGCCTTTGACTTTACGGCCTTCGGGATTTTTGCCCAGCGTGTTGGGGTCGTAGCTGCAATGTAGTTCGGTGATGTTGCCGTCGGCATCTTTGATGATTTCGTTGCATTGGATAACGTAAGAACCGCGTAAGCGGACTTCGCCGCCTACTATCAAACGCTTGAATTTCGGCGGCGGAATCTCGGCAAAATCATCCCGTTCGATCAATATGACTTTGGAAAACGGCACGATGCGTTTGCCAAGCTCAGGTTTTTGCGGATGATTGCCGACTTCCAGCTGTTCCGTTTGGTCTTCCGGATAATTGTCGATAACCACGCGCAACGGCTGTAAAACCGCCATGGCTCTGGGTGCATTATCGTTTAAATCTTCACGAATGCAGTATTCCAGCACGCCCATTTCTATCCATGAGTTTTGTTTGGTCAGGCCGATGCGCTCGCAAAAATCGCGTATCGATTTAGGCGTAAAACCTGCGCGGCGTAAACCGGCGATGGTCGGCATGCGCGGGTCGTCCCAGCCGCCCACGTGTTTTTCGGTAACCAGCTGGTTGAGTTTGCGTTTGCTGACGATGGTGTATTCGAGCTGCAAACGGGCAAATTCGATTTGTTGCGGATGGGCTGGTGTTTTAACTTGATCCAGCACCCAGTCGTAAAGCGGGCGGTGATCTTCAAACTCCAGCGTACACAGCGAATGGGTGATGCCTTCCAGCGCGTCGGAAATGCAGTGGGTATAATCGTACATCGGGTAGATGCACCAGTCGTTGCCGGTGCGCTGATGATGTACGCGGCGAATCCGGTACAGCGCCGGGTCGCGCATGTTGATGTTGGGCGAGGCCATGTCGATTTTGGCGCGCAGCACATATTGGCCGTCGGCAAATTCGCCGGCGCGCATGCGTTTAAATAGATCGATATTTTCCGCTATCGAGCGGCTACGGTCGGGGCTCTCCTTGCCGGGTTCGGTCAAGGTGCCGCGGTATTCCCTGATTTGTTCGGCGGACAAGCTGTCAACATAGGCTTGGTCTTGTTCGATCAGTTGCACGGCGTAGTTGTAAAGTTGCTCGAAATAGTCCGATGCATGGTGCAATTCCGACCATTCAAAGCCCAGCCACTGTACATCGCGTTTGATCGCTTCCACATATTCGTCGCTTTCTTTCTCGGGATTGGTATCGTCAAAACGCAGGTTGCAGGCGCCGTTATTTTCGGCGGCGATACCAAAATTCAGGCAGATCGATTTTGCATGACCGATATGCAGATAGCCGTTAGGTTCAGGGGGAAAGCGGGTGACAACTTTACCATTGTTTTTGTTGTCTTTAAGATCATTGGCAATGATCTGGCGGATAAAGTTTGACGCAGGTTGGTTATCGTTTGTGGACATTGTCTGTGTTGGATGCGTTATTGAAGAGGATTTGTGTCAAAAGGCGTGATTATACATGGAATGATTGCTGTGGAGCTATTCGGAAACCAGCGTCTCTATCCGGTAAAAGCCTTCATTGTTATTACCCAGAACATCGGCCAGCCAAGGCAAGACCTGTTTCATTTCAGCCGCTAGGGTCCAGGGCGGATTGATCACGATCATGCCGCTGGCGGTCATGCCGTGTTCGTTGCTGTCCGCGCGTATGCCCAGCTCAAATAACTGCACATTGTTGATGCCGCTGGCTTTTATGGCGCGCTCCAGTTTCTGGTTGCGACTGCGTTCGATGACCGGATACCAGAGGGCGTAAGTGCCTGTAGCGAAGCGTTTGTGCATGGCGACCAGCGTTTCAACAACCTGTTGGTAATCGCTTTTTATTTCATAAGAAGGGTCGATCAGTACCAGTCCCCGGCGTTCGGTCGGAGGTAACAACTTTAAGCAGCTGGTTAAACCGTCAGCATGAAAGACGCTGATGCGCTTGTCTTTATTGGCTTCGGCGGTTAATAGCTTTATTTCGGTATTATGCAATTCGAATAAACACAGGCGGTCTTTGTCGCGCAGTAATTGTTTGGTAATTAACGGCGAGCCGGGATAACGGGTTAATTTGTCCGGGCTGTTAAAGCGTTTGATAAGGCTGACATAGCGGGCAACGCATTCAGGTAAGTCCTTGCGTTGCCACAACTTGGCGATACCGTTTTCAAATTCACGGGTTTTTAATGCGTATTCACCATCCAGTTCGTATTTTCCGGGGCCGGCGTGGGTATCGATACAGCAGAAAGGCTTGTCTTTTTTTGTTAAGTATTCAAGGTTTTGTATCAGGATGATATGTTTTAAAACATCGGCAAAATTGCCTGCATGAAAGGAGTGTCGGTAGCTGAGCATGGTGGGTTTAATTATTTAGAGTACTTTGTCGAATATCGTCATGCCTATTTCAAAAGCAATCAGCCAGATAATGATCCATTCCAGTATTGTTGAGTGTCTATGTTTTTGCTCGTCTGCCAGCATTTCAAATAATTCATGGATGGTTTCCAGCTTTTTTGACAATACGGCAGTTCGTTGAGCTATTTCCAGGTATTTTGCGGTGATCCCGTAAAAGGCTTCATATTCAGGATATTCCCAAAAGAAATCAGGCGTATCCAGCAAATCATAATTCAAAATAATGTCGCTTTTGGTTAAAAACAGCTGTCCGCGGATTTTCGCGATTTTATGACGGCTTAATTTGATTCTTCCGTTTTCAGCCAATGACTTGGGAATGTAGTTGGTATTGTTGATGGTGGTTATGGCATTGGTTTCAAAAGAGGCCAGCTTAATCGATTGCGCCATGCCTTGGGATAACGCAAATATCAGGATAGGATCCGAAGACTCGATTTCAATATGATCTTCAATAATGCGGGTGCTTGGGCAATCGAGAGTAAAAGTGAAGTGGTCTTCCTCCGGGGAAGTCAGCGGATTTTCCGCATGATCCAATAATAACTGATGGAGTTTTGCCTGCTGTTCCGAGCTGACATTCCAATGCACAACAGCGCCATAAGCAAAGACAATCGACCAGGATTGATTATCCTCAATCAGTAATGCGCCTTTAATAATCCTTATCAGCGTTGAGTCCGAGAGCAGTTTGGCCAAGGCGCTAATATCAAAACTCTGCGCCAGGCAATAAGCTACACAATTTTTAATGGACTGATTCTCAGACATAAAGTGCTCTCAAAAGTTAAGGTTAGTGTAACGGCGAGGCGAGTAGGGCGTGTCATGCGCGCCCCACACAAGCTAACTATTACTCGGAAATTTTTACCAGCCAGCCGTTTTCGCCATTACATCTTGGATTTTTGGCATTAACCTTGATATTGATTCTTGCTGTCGTGTTAACTAAATTGGTGGGTAAGTTACCTTTTACCAGGTAGAAAGACTCTTTATCTTCCGTAGTCACTTCAACGGGGATTGCTTTTACGGTGACTTCAATCTGTTCAGGCTTACTGACATTAAAAGCCAAAAAAGAGAATGTTGATCCGGGAGCTACGGTTGCTAAATTGGCGGGCAAAAACTTGGTCAGCTGCGGTTTTAAACAGCCACTTTCACCACCGCCGCCACCGCTGCTTGCGCCGTGTCCGCTATGATGCTCTGCGGCATTAACTGCACTGACATTAAAGCAAGAAACTATAAAAAAGAGGGCTAGTAGTCTTGGTGTTTTCATAGGATTACCTTTTAATTATTATTTTTGTCGTGATCAGTATAAGGCGAACTCTTGTTATGCGGCTGAAGCAGGAAAGTCGCCAGGCTAAATCGCCTCTACACGGCTAATTATATGCATAAATGATGTTTCATCATAAAACATTGGAATAGTCCTGTTCCAGTTGCCGGAAGTTCATTGACGACATGAAGCGGCTGAAACTCATCCAGGATGAAAGTCCCATCAGGTCCTTGAACTGCGGCGGCAGAAAGCGCGGCGCAATCACCGTGCCTTCTTCAACCAGATCGACCAACACTTTCATATCTTCGATCATGGTTTTGCCGCAAAACAGCAAGGGGATACGATCCGGTTTGCCCTTGCTGACGGCCAGGCGCATAAAGTTATAGGTCAGCACAAAGCCTTTGATATAGGTCAGATCCTTGGTAAACGGCATGCCGTCGGAGCTGCTGCCCCTGAATACCCGGCTGCTGAGCGTATAACTTTCTTCCTTGTCCAAGCCTTTATCCCTAAAGAAATCGAATATATCCATAAAGTCCGCGCCTTCTTCGGCCAGCGTGATGGCGCGCACCCGGTTGATCAGGCGCATCAGCCGGTTAGGCGTGGAACTGAAGGTTAATATTTCCATCAATACCGCCAGTCCTTCCTGGGTAATAGTCGCGGACGGCGGCCCTTTACCGAGAAAAGTGCAGTAAGGCTGGGCCAGACCGTTCAGGGTAGTACCCAAGTGTACCCATATTTCGTGAACTTCTAGCACGCGCAGATCGCGCATGTTGAACAAGGCATCGGCGCGCAATTTAATGTAATCGGTACCCGCTGCGGCATCGGCGACGATACCGTCGCTAAGCATGGCGCGCAGGCCATCGCCGGGAAATACGGCTTCTATTTTTTCGTTAAGGATGGCTACCGCATCCTTGGCGTTGATGGTTTTGGGCTCTTCGACCAGGAAATCCAGTTTCAGCAGTTGCGAGAGGGTCCCTTCCATCATGCTGCCCAGGTCGGCAATGGTCGGATCGCCGACATGAAAAACATCCTGGGATGAGCCGTATAATTCCTGGGAAATATTGGAAAAGGTCGGCTTTCCTCTGGCCTCCAGCATACGCACGACGTCCAGATATTCCTTACAAATCCGGCGCATGATCACGCTGAGCGGGTTGAGCTGGCCGAGTTTACGCATTAAATCGCGCTCAATCTGGAAAAACTCTTGTTTCTTTTCGTTCGGATCAAAGCCTAACGGGCGATTTTGATAATAATCCGGCGTTACGATCGGCGATTTTTTGCAGTTGCCGTCAAAAAAAGCCTGTTTGATATTATCATCCCATTTGATGGCATCGAGTATGCGGATCGGCTGTTGAGCTTTGACGATCCGGTCCGACAGCGTTTTGACTTCGGTCAGATAAGCGGAGGGTTTAATGGCTTTTTTGCGCATGAGTGTCGTCCGTTAGCGGTGCAGCGTTGTAGGTAAGAAAAAATCATTCACCACGAAGGACACGAAGATCACGAAGTTTTATGTTCTTCGTGGTAAATGAGAAATCTACACTTTTTTTATTTTGTTACAAGGCTTCTGGTCGATTATCCACCTTACTAGGAATCAGTCGTACCAGTAGCGAAACCACACCCAGTATATCAATAGATTGGCAAAGCCCAAGGGAATTCCGACGCGGGCAAACTCAAAAAAACCGAGGCTAGCTTCATGCTTTTCGGCATGCTGAATAATAATCACATTACTGGCGGCGCCCAAAATCAGCAGATTACCGGCGATAGTGCTGCCGGCCGCCAGGGCCATCAGCGATTCGGGACTCGGATTAGTCAGCATCGGCAAATACAGCGCGACCAGCGGCACATTGGAAATCAACTGACTGAGCGAAGCGCTGAGCAGCATGATAGCCGGAATGGTCGTCAGGTCTATGTGCAATTCATTAACCTGTTGCTGCATGATGCCGGTTTGCCAGACGCTGGACATCAACACAAACATGGCCGCAAAAAACAGCAAGGTTGACCAGTCCAGGCTTTTTAATAAGTGCAAGCGGGCAGGGCTGAACAAGATCGGCGGTAACGCGGCGATAAGGGCGATATAGCTTAATTTAAGCTGCATCGTGCTGTGCATGGCGGACAGAATGATGTTAAGTGTTATTAATCCGATCAACAAAAACAAGGAAGCTTGGGCCAGTTTGGCCAGTTTTTTATCCAATAGTTCGACCGGGTTATGGGTAAGCGGCATAGCGGTGATGAATTGCTGCCGATAAGCCAGACGTAAAACCAGGTAAGTGACAGCCAAATTAATCAGCGTAGGGATGCCGAGCGCCTTAAAAAAAGTCAGAAAAGGCGCGGGTAATCCGCCTTGACTGGCGATCAGGAAATTTTGGGGGTTGCCGAGAGGGCTCATTACGCTGCCGATAGTAATGGCATAAGCCAGAGTCAATAACAGCAACTTGCTGTTGATGTTGTGTTCCCGAGCCAGGCGCAGCACCAGCGGCGTGCCTATGATGGCGAGCGTATCGTTCATCAGCAGCGCAGAACTCAAGGCCGCGCCGAACAAAATGCCGCAAACCAGTTGCGGCACGGATGTCATCCGGTTAAATAAATGATAGGCGAGGGCGTACAGGTAGCCGCTGGCGACCAGCGCCTGGCCGACGACAAACATGCCGAACAGAAACAGCATGACATTAAAATCGATGGCCTTTAGAGCATCAAGTCCGCTAATCTCGCCGGTAGCCAATACTACCGCTGCGCCGCAGCTCATGGATTGCCAGATCCTGATATTAAAATGGCCGATTTTACGCACGGCGATTAATACAAATACCGCAAACAGAGTCAGTACCGATAGGTTCATTTTGTTCCTGATGATGGGGCGGTTTTAAAAAATATTAATAGTTTCATAATGCTACACACGCAACACCGGAAAGATATTTATGTATGGAATATTTAAGGACACTTAAGATTAGTTTAAGATTAAATGACGAAAATAACGCATCTGTATTAACACGTATAATGTATGAGCGCGAGTGCAACCGACCATGAATGAAAGTGAGATTATTTCATCACGACGCAAGTTCCTGAAAAATATGGCTTATGGCTCCTTGCTAATGGCTGGAGGAATCGGAGTCGCAAACGCTAAAGTCAAACATATAGCCTCTCACACTGTACTTCCCCCACGCTCGGCTAACCATAAGGCACGTGTTCATGACACGCTGCATCAGCACCACCAGCTGTCCTCCTACAAGCCTTCATCCACGATAGACACCCATAGCCTGTTTGATCGGAACTCGCCTTCACATAAGATGCTGGCTTTCCATAATACCCATACTGGCGACCAGTTAAACTTGACTTATTTTGAGCAGGGTCGTTATATCAAAGACGCGCTTCACGAAATTAATCATTTGTTTCGCGACTACCATGACGGCACGGTCCACCCGATTGATCCGGCATTGTTGGACCAGTTGTATGATTTAAAACATACTCTCGAAGTCAGAAAGCCCTTTCATATCGTCTCCGGTTATCGGTCACCGGCTACCAATGCCGATTTGCGTAAGCACAGCGATGGCGTCGCCAAAAACAGTCTGCACATGGAGGGCAGGGCGATTGATATACGCATTGAGGGTTTAGATACCAGAAGAATCAGAAATGCAGCGCTCGCCATGCAGCGTGGTGGTGTCGGCTATTACGGAAGATCCGATTTTGTGCATTTGGATACCGGTAGCGTAAGAACCTGGGCCGGCTAGGCTCTATCCGGAAGACCCAAAAAATAGGATATAAGCGAATGGCACTTACTTAAGCTTTTTCGGATGGCCAAATTTTCTCACTTCTTCTCTCGCTTCGCTCCTTATTTTTGCCAACAAAGGATAAGGCTTAGGTCTTCGCTTGATAGCTCTGGGTTCTATACGTCCGGGGCGATTTCCAATTGATCGCTCCGCTACCAGAGCCAAGAGCCTGACAACAGACTCTTGATCATCAGGTTGATTTGGGATTTTGCTCCAAACCAGCCAAAGTTGAAGAGTGTGCTTGAAGCTGAGACTGCGCGGCAGTACGTCCGCCAGTAATGCGGATTGCGCCATAATCAGGCGGATCAAATTATAAGCCAACAGATAAACCCAAAGTTCCTTCTCGCACATCTGTGGCGTTTTACAACTCAGCGTTTCCATGCCCATCGTGGTTTTGATGTTCCGAATGTCCAGCTCCACCTGCCAACGCCGTTTGTATAACGCTTTTAGGCTCTCTTTTGCGAAAGTATTTGGGCAGGTCAACGTTGTAATCAGCACCCTTCCTCCGACTTCCAGTTCCCGTATGGTTAGTGTTTCCGGGGCCGATTGGTACTGTGCTTCTGTCATCCATGCTGGACGAATTTTCGGTTTTATCAGCGTTATTAAGTGATCATGCTCCCCCAGTTTCTTACCCAAACTAAAATCGGTCGTACGCCTTCGTGAGCCATGTTGCTCAAATAAGGCATCCACCTGCCGCGACTGGAGTTCCGACAAGAGAAAGTAGGTGCCATAAAATGCATCACCTAACATCATATCGCCGGACTCGAAAGTATCAAGAAGTGATCTAAGCAGTGCTTGCTCACTACTGCCTTTGCCTTTATAACCGCCCATGGCGGCATTGAGTAAGGCGCCACTGGACAGACAAGTCACGCCTACTAGGCGGCAAATAGGAAACCCCAATCCGGGTTTTTGATTGTTTTGTTGCGGATAAACGGCCTGATTGTTTTTGGTATCCGGCAGGGTGACGGTTGTGCCGTCGACCAGACGTACTCGCCGCCCGTGCCAGCGCCAAGCCATAGGGGCTTGCTCGGCAATCAGCTTGCCGGTATGACGCATTACGGTAGAAATCATGTCCAAGGGTAAACGCTGACGCGCTTTGCAGTAACCGCCGGTATGGGTACTACATTTCGGCAAGCTATACATCAGTCGTTTTACCGCTGCATCGTTGACAATGCTTTGACATGAACGATCCGGCTTTAGTGCTTGTGCGAGAAATATGGACAGTGTTTCTGTGGGAGGAAATAGCCGTTCTCGGTGTTCAGGGAGTGTTGATTCTATTGTTTCGAGAAGGTCTCGTGACGTGAGTTGATTAAAAAAATCAAATGCGTCACTGGCTGTGGCGTAATGTTTTATGCGATGTTGTAGCGGTTGGATTGAACGGTTAATATACATGGAAGCTGGCATTAGGATGGTTACGATGGTTTGGCGACTAAAGTTTTCCATCATGCCAGCTTTTTCTTTTTAATTCATTTGCTTATCGCTTAAGTAAGTGCCATTCGGATATAAGCTTTCGTATCAACCGAAGGTATAAAACCCGCGAAGTTCAGGAATAAAAACTTCGCGTCCTCGTCAATTCTCCTACCGCTATATAGTGTCGTAAAGCGCTCGCTTTGGGTGTTCTCGGCAACTGCTCTCTGCGTCGCCTACTTTGGGTGCGCTATCTCCTGTATTCATGCAGTCTAGGCACATCGCTTACCGCTCCCCATACCGCTCGTCTGCGTTCCTTAAATCAAACTGTTAGCGCGTCCCAATTGAAATATATTGCTCCTCCGTCCTTGGGGTTGTACCTCCTGCATGGACGGTGAATGCATCTATCGCACGGCTGCATGGATGCAGGGGCAATTACCGAGGGGCAAATATCTGTCCGTGCAGTCGTCGGCAATCACCACGTTTCTTGTAACAAATGTTGTGTCTATTTGATTGCCGCTTCCGGCGTCGAATTGGTGCTGATAAAAAGCGCTTGGTCAGACAAGTCATCCGGTTTGCTCAGGGCTCCCAGCAATACGGCATCATGACCATAAATATCCGGGTAAAACTCTAAATTATCATATTGATCAAAAAAAGCCGTGGTGTAAAAGAACAACACCGGTATCGGCTTTTTCAATATGACCCGCTGCATTTTTGGCGTGTTCATGGCCAGTTGTATCGTCTCGGCATTCCAGTTGTCCTGGTTTTTAAGTGCAAACTCAGCCAGTTTTTGAGGGTTCGCAACCCGCACACAGCCATGGCTAAAATCTCTCCGCGACTTGCTAAACAAGGCATTTGCCGGCGTATCATGTAAATACACGTCATCCTTATTAGGGAAAATAAATTTCACTTTGCCCAAAGCATTCTTTCCTCCCGGACGTTGCCTGATTCTTAACTTGCCCTCTTTAAGAAGATTCATGGTTTCCTGGTTAAGCGCTGTAGGCTTTTCTCCGTCTCGGAAAACAGACACCATCTCCATATTTTCCTTATCAAGGTAATTGCTGTTTTGAATCAACTTGGGCAATATCTCATTTTTTATGATGCTGTAGGGCACATTCCAGTAAGGCATGAAATCGATAAAGTGCATTTCCGCCATCAACACCGGGGTCTGGGTTTTCAGCGCATTGCCGACAACGACCCGCATATTGACTATATTGGCATCCGGCTGATCAATCGAATCAAACGCCCATAGTTGAAAGGCCGGAATATTAACAATAATTGAGGCGCCGACATTGAGCTCCGGTAACCAGCGCAGCCTTTCCATAGCCAATTCAAGTTGTGTTACTCGGTAGCTTAAAGGTACGTTGAGCGCGGTCACCGAGCCTTTTCCGATATTACCGTCAGCAGTCAGTCCATGTCGTTTTTGAAACGTCTTAACGCCGGTAACAATGGCGTCAGTGTATAACGATGATTTTTCAGCGCTGATAACCGTTTTATCGTCAGGCAAGTCGCCTACGGTGGTTAAAAACCGGCGCAGCTCGGCAATTTGCGGATGAGATTCACCGGGGTGTAACGTTTCTTTAACGTCCAGTTTAAAAGGCACCGCGTTTGCGGCAAGTTGGCGGTAATTAGCCAATGCCTGTTTTAACTTTTGATATTGTTTGAACTGAGGTTCAAGCGATAGCGGTAATTGAGCCAGATTGTTTTGCGCCAGACTGTTTTTAATTAACAAAGGTAAATCAATCAGCTTTTTTTCTCTTAACTTTAAATTAAAATTTATGCCCTGCGGATTGACCCGGCCATAATGCAGATCATGCAGAAAGCGTAGTAACGATATACTAAGCGCCGTATCATATAGCGCTAATTCCTTGTAGGAATCCGGCTTGAGTTTTAAGGCAGGCTGTAGCTTTTGCCGTAGCGTTTCAGTATCGTAATTTTTAGGCTTTAATCCGTGAACTGTCGCAGTTGCCAATAGATCAAGAGCATCGGTGATGTTCTTTTCTGCATTAGCATTGCCCAGCCACAGCAACTGGTGGTTCGACATCTTGTAGAGGGACTCAAGATCGTCGGTACGATTGGGAAAATTGGACAGCATCAGGTAAGGATGCTGTTTTGCCGCAATAATGGCGGTAATTTCCTGAGCTATGCCGGGCTCCTGATTGACGGTTTCTTCAGCAAGCAACGCCTGCATGGGGAGGCCCATGAAAAGAAATAGCAGCAATCGGGGCATATAGTGTCTTATGGTCTTTTTCAATTTATTTCTTCGCTGAATGTTCGTGATGTTAAGTTTTGCAGTTGGGTTACCACAAACCTCTTTTTAATAAGACAATCAGTCTTTTGGTATGCGTCTCGGTAATAATATGATTTTAACATCAACTACATCGTTCGAGGAAATTTGACAACTGCCAAACGGGCCATTTATCTATATGGCGCATCATTTACTGAGTTTTACACACTATAAGGCAAGGCAATGACAAATCTCACTTTTTTAGGCGCAACAGGCCAAGTTACCGGTTCCTGTTATTTATTGGAAACCGGCTCCAGCCGCATATTGCTTGATTGCGGGCTATTTCAGGGATCGAGAGAAACAGAAAAACAAAATGAAGCCGAGTTTCCCTTTGATCCCGCCGGCATTGATGCGGTGGTTTTGTCTCACGCCCATCTCGACCATTGCGGACGCTTACCCAAACTGGCTAAAGACGGTTTCAAGGGGCCGGTATTTTTGACCGAGGCCAGTTTTCCACTGCTGGAATTGATGCTAATGGATGCCGCTCATCTGCAATTACGAGATACCGAATGGGAAAACAAGCGCCGGGAACGCGCCGGGAAGCCGCTGCTTGAACCTTTATATACAGAGGCGGATGTAAAGATGTTACTGGCGCTACGCCAGCCGATAGCCTATGGCGTGGAAACCAACATACTTCCCGAGTTAAGTGTTTCATTTCATGAGGCCGGGCATATACTCGGTTCGTCGATCGTGCGTTTGCGCGTCAACGAAAAAGATAAAACCAAAACCCTGGTTTTCTCCGGCGATTTGGGCAACCTGAATTCGCCGTTACTGCGTGATCCGACTGTTTTAACCGAAGCCGATGTCTTGTTGCTTGAATCCACTTACGGCGACCGCGACCATAAACCGCTGGGAAACACGCTGGATGAATTGCGCGAAACATTGGCGGAAGCCGCAGAAAGCGGCGGCAATGTCATTATTCCGGCTTTTGCCGTGGGCAGGACCCAGGACCTGATTTACTGGCTGGGTAAAATTCAGCGTCAGGGCGGACTGCCGCAGCAACAGATTTACCTGGATAGCCCGATGGCGATCAGCGCCAGCAATATCTACGCTGAAAATACCCATTTATTCAATGTTGATGATCCCGAATTTACCAAAATCGCCCCCGGCGGCTGGCAAGCCTGGTTGCCGGGCTTGATCTATTCACAGACAGCCGAAGAATCAATGGCCGTCAACCGCATCGCCGGCGGCGCGATTATCATTGCCGGCAGCGGCATGTGTAACGGCGGGCGGATTCGCCACCATCTTAAATACAACTTGTGGCGGCGCAATGCGCATATCATCATCGCAGGTTTTCAGGCTGAAGGCACTTTAGGCCGGGCTATCGTTGACGGTAAAAAGTCGCATTTGAAAATCCTGGGCGCTGATGTTAATGTCGCGGCCAAAGTGCATACCTTGGGCGCGTTAAGCGCCCATGCCGATCAAAGCCAGTTGTTGCAGTGGGCGGGACATTTTAAAGCACCCAAGCCGAGACTTTACCTGATTCATGGCGAGAAGTCGGCGACTTTATCGTTGCAGACCTGCTTCAAGCGTACCGGCTGGGATGCGAATATTCCCAAAGTCGGGGATAGGATTACTATTTAAATGAGGCACAGGTGATTTTTTAATGGCAAAAAGCTTTGCTGATACAATGCCTCATCCACAGGGAAACACCGGTAAGGGGTTTCCAAAAAATGAGAATGACTGATGCGTCTTAGCCCCCAAAACATCGCCGCCTTACGCGAAGCAATCGGTTCCATTGCACCGGATGCGGTAGCCATACGTTTGTTCGGCTCCCGATTGGATGATGGTGCGCGCGGCGGCGATGTCGACCTGATGATTGATTTTGACCATCCCGTTGACCATCCCGCAGCGCTTTCGGCGCGTCTGTCGGTACGGGCCTCGCGTGCGATCGGCGGCAGAAAAGTCGATGTCATGTTACGTGCGCCCAATCTCACGCAAAGCGCCATACACCGCATTGCCTTGGAAGAAGGCGTACTCCTATGACCAAGCTCACCCCGCAGCAAGAAAGGCTGCTATTTCTTGCCAAAGTCGTCAGGCGCGAGATCAAACATTTACAAAGCACCGATAACAGATTATTCGCCCAGCCATTGACGCTGGCCCTTGTTGCCCAACTGGATAGCGATGAAGATTTGGCCGAAAGAGTGGAAGCCTTTATCAGCCGGTTCGGGCGGCTCCAGGACACATTAGGCGACAAGCTTCTGCCCAATTTGCTTGCATTCGTTGGCGAACGCACCGCCACGGCAGTGGACAATCTGGATCGTGCCGAGCGTCTGGGCTGGATCAAGTCCAGCGATAGTTGGATGGAAACCAGGAAGCTCAGGAATCAAATGGTGCATGAATATATCGATGCCCCCGAAGTGCTCGCCGATGCGATTAACTTAGGACATGAGCGTGTAGCGGATTTGATTTATGCAGCCACTCAGATGTTAACGGAAATCGAGAGCCGTATATCAGGCAATTTCCTTATTTAATTAAAATGCAGGCAGCAAAAGCCCGGCATCTCTTCAATCAACCTCTACCCAAAAGAACCCAATATGGCCGGTGCAAGCCTTCTAGTTTTACTTGATGATATTGCCGCAGTCCTCGATGACGTGGCCCTGATGACCAAGATCGCGGCGAAGAAAACTACCGGAGTCTTAGGCGATGATTTGGCGCTGAATGCCGAGCAAGTGTCCGGCATTCGGGCTGATCGGGAGCTGCCGGTGGTGTGGGCGGTAGCGAAAGGCTCACTGAAAAACAAATTGATTTTAGTGCCGACGGCGTTGGCGATCAGCTGGATTGCGCCTTGGTTGATTATGCCGCTGCTGATGCTCGGCGGCGCTTATCTGTGTTTTGAGGGCTTTGAAAAACTGGCGCACCCGTTGCTGCATGCGCATGCCGAAGATGAAGTCCGTCATGCCGAACTGGCTGCGGCAGTAGCCAATGCTGAGATCGACCTGGTGGCGTTTGAGCAGAACAAGATCAAGGGCGCCGTTCGTACCGACTTTGTGCTGTCGGCAGAAATTATCGTCATCACGCTGGGCGCAGTAACAACTGCGGCTTTTGCGACCAAAGTGGCGGTGGTTTCCGGCATTGCGCTGATTATGACAATAGGTGTATACGGCTTGGTGGCAGTCATTGTTAAGCTCGATGACGCGGGACTTTACCTGTGCCAACAGCCGGGTGTCGGTCCATGGACAAAAATACAGCATAAAGTCGGCCGGGCCTGTCTGCATGGCGCACCTTACTTGATGAAGTTGCTGGCAGTTGTCGGCACTGCGGCGATGTTTATGGTGGGCGGCGGGATTATCACTCACGGCATTCCCGTAGCGCACCACTTCATCGAGTATCTTGCTCAAAGCGCCAACGCTTTGTCCGGCATCGGCGGCATGTTGGAAACGCTGACTTCTTCGCTGCTTAACGCCCTGGCGGGTATCGTTTCCGGTGCGCTTGCGTTGGCCGGTGTGACGATAGCGGGGCGTGTTTATACTCGCTTTAAGCATTAGCTAAGTTGTGCTAGTTCCCAAGCTTCAGCTTGGGAATTCGGTGTGGGAAGCTAGAGCTTCCCGTCTCGCGAAGCTAGAGCTTCTTCATCTGGGTTCCCAAGCTGGAGCTTGGGAACCAGCGTAACTCTTCTTGTTCATCCGGCCGCTTTCGGCGGGAAAGTGCCTTGCATCGAGTTAAAAATGTAGTCGAACCATGAAACGGCTTAATCGAGTAGGCCTTTAATTCTTAGCGTAGTCGAGGGCAGGACGAACGGTTAAGCCTTAATTAATGTCATTGAGCTTAAATTAATAATATTGAACTTGAATAGCGGGTAGCCAAAAAACCGCATTTTTAATCACACTCTTCCCGAGCTTCCTGCTTCGGAACCGGCAAAAACAGTTTACAATGCCTCTGTAAATTCATTCCTCGTTGTACTATTTAATCTATGAAAATCATTAATTTCCCTGCCGCTCAATCGAAGATTCATCCCTTGCTGTTTTTATTGCTTATTATCGCTTTAGGTTCAACCGGGGCGTGGGCTAAAAGCGCGACGCCGGGTGTCGGGCAAAAAAGCGTAGCGTTTGAAATCAATCAAGACACGCTAAAGGCCAAAATCGACGCCATCAATACCCGGGAAGGCATTGATGAGGCGACAAAATCCAAGCTGCGGTCTATTTATCAGACGGCTGAAGACAATTTGAGCAATATCGAAAAGCTTAACGCGCAGACAGCGGAATTTAAGGCGGCTCTCAAGCAAGCGCCGGAGCAAACCAAAAAACTGCAAAAGGAACTTGAGCAGACCCTGCTGAAAGTTTCCAAACAAAAACTGGAGGATTTTAGCCGGATACCGGTCGAGGAGCTTGAACAACGGCTTATTCTTGAAAAAGGAAAGATCAGTAATCTGGATGAGCAGATAAGGAAACTTGAAAGCGAGCTGGCTGTGCAAAATAGCCGTCCGCAGCTGATTCGCGAAGAAATGGTCGCGGCACAGCAAGATATGGAAGCGGCACAGAAAAAATTGGAAGTTCCGATCGGTAAAGCCGATGCAAAATTGGAAGCCGAAGCCAGGCAAGTGCAGCTGAAAACCTTGATTGACTCACGCGCTGCCGAACTGAAAATGCTCGATGTTGAAGCCATCAGCAATCCGGCCAGAGTCGAGTTGCTTAAAACCCAGTTTCAGTTGCTGGATAGTCAAAAGGCGGCGTTAAATCCGGTTGTTGCGGCAATCGAAAACCTTACTTTCGATCTGCGACAGCAGGAAGCGAAGCAAATGCAGGATGCACTCAGTCAGGCGGAAAAAGCGGTTTCCGGCAAGCATCCCCTTATTCAGGAAAGTACGCGGGAGAATATTCAATACAGCCGCGCTTTGCAGGACATTACGGCCAAAATTGAACAGTATACTGAACAAAAAACTCAGGTTGAGGCTCAAACCGGCGAAATTGAAACCGACTTTAAAAGCGCTGAAAAGAAAATCAGTCTGGCGGGCTTAAGTCCGGCTTTGGGCAAAATCCTGCGTGAGCAGCGGCGTAATTTATCGATCCAGGATGAGTTTAAGCAGCAGTCCCAGGCTATTCAGAATGAAACCGCAGTAACCAGTCTTGCGCAATTCAAGGTTGAGGACCAGTTGAAACGGCTGATAGATGTTGACGCCGTGCTAAACGACATGATGAAACAGCAGGTCGATCAAGCCTTGCCTGCGGATCAACGCATGATGATACAGGCTGAGTTACGGGTGTTGCTGAACAATCAGAAAGAGCTGCTCAATAAGTTGTCGGTTGCTTACACCACGTATCTGCGCACCTTGGGCGACTTTGATTTTGCCAGACAACAGATGAGTGCTCAGGCCGGTAAATTCGCCATCTATTTGGACGAGCGTTTGTTATGGGTGCCCAGTTCCGAGCCGATTAACTTGAGTTATATAGCCGATTTGTATCATTCCACGCAATGGCTGTTGTCGCCGTTTAACTGGATGGCGGTGGTTACAGATGCGGCTAAGCTGACCCTTTATCATCTGTTTTTGACCTTTATTGCGATACTGTGCTTTGTCGGCCTTCAGTTGAGCAGAAATTGGGCAAAATTGCAGTTAACGGCTATCGCGGGAAAAACGGATAGTTTTTATTACACCTTAAGAGCGCTGGCCTACAACTTAATACTGGTTTTGTCGCTACCGATGCTGCTCTATTATTTGGGCTGGTTTTTGAGTAGCAGCATTCAGGTTGCCGACTTCACCAAAGCCGTCGGGGAAGGGTTACGGGGGGCTGCACTGCCTTTGTTTTTTATACAATTTTTTTATCGCCTGTTTGCAGTCGATGGCATAGCGAGTAAGCATTTCCAATGGCAAAAAACGACAGTCAGTCTTTTGCGCGAGCAGATTTCCTGGATACGTTTTATTGTGGTGCCGGGGGTGTTTATTATCAGCAGTACCGGTGCATCGAAATTTTCGGCGCATAGCGACAGTGTCGGCCGTCTGGCGTTGATCATTATCATGATTGTAATGGCAGTGTTTGCGGGCCGGGTGTTAAAGCCATCCACCGGGTTATTGCAGGACTATATCAACAAAAATCCAGAAGGCTGGATCGCTAAACTGCGCTATGTCTGGTATGTGGCAGTCATCTGCATGCCGTTGGTTATCATCGGTTTTGCTGTCGCAGGCTATTATTTGAGCGCATTGGAGTTGCAGCAAAAACTCATTATTACCCTGCGCTTGGTTTTTTTAACTGTTATTGTTCATGCGCTGGTGTTTCGTTGGCTAACCTTGGTTAACCGGCAATTAGCTATTGCAAATGCCATACAAAAGCGCAAAGCTGCGACGGTTACCGAAAAGCATCTGGCAGGATCGGAAGACCCTGTGTTGCCGGTTGATGAACAACAAATCGACATTCCTAAAATAAACGCCCAAACCATAAAGCTGCTCAATGTCTTTATCGGTTTTACGCTGGCGATCGGTTTCTGGATGATCTGGAAAAACATTTTGCCGGCCTTTTCATTCCTGGAACATATTGTGCTTTGGCAGCATCTGGTTAGTGTCGATCATCAGGATATTTATCAGCCGACAACCCTGACCAATCTGTTGCTGGCCGGGTTATATGTTTTTATTGCGGTGGTCGCGGTACGGAATTTTTCCGGCGTGATGGAATTACTGGTTTTCAGACGCTTGTCGATAGAGGCGGGCGGTCGTTATGCGGTTAATCAGCTGGCAAAATATGTGTTATTTTCGATAGGTTTTATCAGCGTCGCCAACGAGCTGGGCGGCAGCTGGTCGCAGGTGCAGTGGCTGGTTGCGGCGCTTAGTGTCGGGTTGGGTTTCGGTTTGCAGGAAATTTTCGCCAACATGGTGTCGGGTATTATCCTATTGTTTGAACGTCCGATACGGGTTGGCGATACCGTCACCATCGGCACGGTCACCGGCAAAGTCAGTCGCATCCAGATGCGCGCCACCACACTGATAGACATGGACCAGAAAGACCTGATTGTGCCGAATAAAACCTTTATTACCAGTCAGCTGATCAACTGGACGTTAAGCGATCCAATAACCAGGGTGGTAATTCCTGTGGGTATCGCTTACGGTTCCGATATTGAGCTGGCGCATAAAGTTATGATCGATACGGTAAGATCAACGCCTCTGGTGCTTGCAGAACCTGAGCCAAGCGTATTGCTGGTCGGTTTTGGCGAGAGCTCACTGAATTTTTCTATTCGTGTCTATGTCAGCGAACTGTCAAATCGACTGCCGGCGGCTAATGATTTACTTATTCGGCTTGAAAAAGCCTTGCGTGAGCATAACATAGGAATACCTTTTCCAGCGGAGCGAGGCATTCATGTTCTTTCTGTCTCGCCTGGACACGATAAGGTCAATTAGGTCATTCACCAAATTACCGGCGGTAAAATAAGGAATCTAAACCAGTTTTTAGGTTAATAGATTTGTAATGCAGCTTATGATGCTATGATTTGACTACAGGATTTGTTTTAAATATTCACCACACTTAAGAAAAGCCAATGAATTTAAATCTGGAAAAAATAAATGGCTGTACCGTCCTGTTTATCAAGGAAGAAAGGATCGACGCGCATAATTCCGGCGAATTAAAGGAAGCCGTTTTGCATTTGATAGAGCAGGGCGAGGTCAATATTATCGTCCAGCTCGAGCATGTGCGTTTCATTGACAGCTCCGGTTTGGGCGCTTTGCTGTCAGGCTATAAAAATGCCGCGGCCAAGTCAGGCAAGCTGGCTTTAGCCAACATGCAGCAGCAGGTGTTATCGATGTTCGAGTTAACCCGCTTGAACAGGGTTTTTGATATTTACGCTGATTTAAATGAGGCTTTTGACAGTGAAACCTAGAGGTTCTAGATGTGTAATTCGATTATTCAGGTAGAGGTAATCATTCCGACGCAGACCAAATATCTGGATTTGATCGGAAGTATCGGCGAGCATATAGCGAAAGAACTGGACGAATTTTCCGGCGATCGGGAGGCGTTGGCTTATCATTTAAATCTGGTATTAACGGAAGCGACCGTTAACGCCATCAAACATGGGACTCTGACGAATCCGGGCGATACCGTCAGAATCACCATCAATATTCAGGAAAACGAACTGAACATCAAGGTCTATGATCACGGCCAGGGCTTTGATCTGGAGTCCGTGCCGTTACCTGATTTCGATCACCCCAAAGAAGGCGGCATGGGTATATTTTTCATCCGTACCTTGATGGATTCGGTGACCTATACCCGGCAGGGCGACTGCAATGTTTTGGAAATCATAAAACATCTGAGCTGAAAACGATCCCGCTAACAAATAATCATGTTGTAAACCTTCAATAAGGCGGATAAGCAATTGAACAGATCTACCAAAACCTGGCCGATTGCCTTGCAGCGTATCGCTGAAAGGGCTTTGGGCAAACAAGCCGGTCAGTCATTGTGGCAAAAATATCATGCCGCGTTTTCAGCCGAATATCGGGCGCTGGTTTCACCGCGGTATGCGCTAAAAGATATGCTGAATCTTGAGCAGATTACGTCCTCAAACAATCAATGCATCAGCCTGCTTAATCCCGGCAGGCAAGTCGAACACTACCGGCTGCATTTTTACAGCCGACAGCCGCGTTATCTGGACGAATATATTCCGGTCCTGGAAAATATGCATTTAAGGGTAATGGATCAGGTGCAATTTTCGATTACGGTTGATGGCATCACCCTGTTTATTAAAAGCTTCACCATTAAGGCAAAAAGCCAGTGCGCTTCTTTCGCCAAGTTAAGAAGCCGGATGCTGGAAACCATCCGAGTGATGATGGATGGGCAAGTGGAAAATGACGCGCTCAACAAGCTGTGTGTCCTGACCGGAATGGCCTGGCAGGAAATCGACGTGCTCAGGGCTTACCGGAACTATTATTTGCAGCTGGGGCATCGAACTACCCGAGCCAGCATTCATCATGCCTTGATCAACAACCCGCAAGTTGCGCTCTGCCTGTTTAATAAATTCGAAGCCCGTTTTAGACCGAATCCTGAGTGGGATGACCCCGTAATCAGGGAAGAACAGATATTATTTCCGTTACGTTTGCAATTGATGGAGAGCATCGCATCGGTTTCCGATATTAATGATGACCGGATTTTACGCACCTTGTTTAACCTGATTAATTCAACGATGCGCTGTAATTTTCATGTGCGTCGCGGCTTGGCGGATTATTTCATCGCCTTTAAAATTAACAGTTTGGGGATTATCGACATGCCCGCTCCCAAACCGCAAAACGAGATTTATGTCCACGCGGTCGATATGGAAGGCATCCATTTACGCAGCGGCAAGATTTCTCGCGGCGGTATCCGGTGGTCGGATCGTCCCGATGATTTCAGGGCTGAAATTCTGGGGCTGATGCAAACCCAGATCAGCAAAAACGCCCTGATTATCCCGACAGGAGCCAAGGGCGGTTTTGTAGTTAAAAGAAATAACTCAAAACTCGGCTTGGGAATCAAAGAAGCAGGCAAAAAAGCCTACCTTACCCTGATACACGGTTTGCTTGATTTAACCGACAATTATATCGACGACAAGGTCGTCAAGCCGCAGAACATCGTCTGCTACGATGATCCGGATCCCTATCTGGTGGTGGCTGCCGATAAAGGCACGGCGCAGTTCTCGGATATTGCCAATGCGGTTTCGGCAGAATATCAATTCTGGCTGGGCGATGCCTTTGCCAGCGGCGGCTCCCGCGGTTATGACCACAAAGCGCTGGGTATTACCGCTCGCGGTGCCTGGGAATGTATAAAACGCCATTTTCGCGAGTTAGGTAAAGACATACAAAGCGAAGCCTTTACCGTAGTCGGTATCGGCAGCATGGACGGCGATGTGTTCGGCAACGGCATGTTGCTGTCGCCGTGTATCAGGCTATTGGCGGCTTTTAGCGGCCAGCATATTTTTATCGATCCCAATCCGTCCGATGGCGATGCGGCATTTAATGAACGCAAGCGCTTGTTCGAGTTGCCAGGCTCCAGTTGGGATGATTACGACCGGACGCTTATTTCTGCGGGCGGCGGCGTTTATTCGCGATCGGCCAAAGATATTCCGGTTTCCGCCGAGTTGAAAAAGTGGTTAGGCCTGCGCTACAAATTGCTGGATGGCGAATCCCTGATCCGCTACTTGCTGACGGCTCCCGTGGAATTATTATGGCTGGGCGGTATCGGCACTTACGTAAAAGCGACTACCGAAAAACACGAAGATGTCGGCGACCGGGCTAACGATAACGTGCGGGTGGATGCGGCCGATCTGAGCGCCAGTGTTGTCGGCGAAGGGGCCAATTTGGGGTTTACCCAAAAAGCGCGCATTGAATACAGTCTGGAGGGAGGGCGCATTAACACCGATGCGGTCGATAACTCGGCAGGCGTCGATACCTCCGATCATGAAGTGAATTTAAAAATCTTCCTGGTCGGTTTGCAAAAGAAAAAGCTGATTGCCGATTACCAACCGTTGTTTATCAGCATGACCCAGGATGTGTGCCGCTTGGTGCTGGCCGATAATATCGCCCAAAGCCTTTGTTTATCCCTGGAACAGCTGCGTTGCGTCGAAGCTCCGACGGTTTTTTTGCAACTGGCCGAACGTTTGGAAACCGTCGGATTTTTCGATAGAGCGGTTGAATGCTTTCCACCAACCAAAGAAGTCATGTCCCGGCCCGGACAAGTCATTACCCGGCCTGAGCTTGCAGTATTGATGGCCGCAAGCAAAATGTACCTGACCCAAGTGATACAGGATCAGTCCGCCTTGCTGCAGGAAGAATGTTGCAGCTGTTATCTGCATGCCTACTTTTCCGAACAGATCAGCAAACAGTACGCAAGCTATCTGTCCGCGCACCCCTTGGCCCATGAAATTAAAGCCACCCTGATCAGCAATAAAATCATCAATCAGGCCGGTTGCGGGTTTTTAAGCCTGGATGCCGACAGTGAAAATACCCTGGATCATGTCACCTGTTATCTGACCTTCGACCGGGTTTTAAATAGCGATGCCTTGCGGCAGGCGATTAGTGCGCTGGACAATAAAATAGCGGCCGACAAGCAATATCGGTTATTGATGCAACTGGAAAATACCTTGACCGGTTTTTGTCGGTGGGCCTTAATGCAAGACAGAAAAATCCGGCCGGATACACAGACCATTGAGTGTTATAGCCGCCATCTAAAGGACTATGAATACTATTTTAAAAGCGACTACGCCGAGTTTAGCGAGCAGCTGGAGCAATATCGGCAAGACGGCATTCCCGAACAACTGGCGTTCAGTATGGCGTTTATAGCCAGTCTCAATGATTTTCCGCTGATCGTCTTATTGGCCGCCGAAACCGAGCAGAATTTTGTCGCGACCTTGAGGTTGTTCAACGAAATAACTCGTTATCTGGGCTTGAATGAAGTCAACGAACAGTTGGCGAAAATACCCATGCACGATGTTTGGGAACGAAAAGTACTGAATGAATTGCAAGAGGATATGAAGCGGGTGATCGGTCGGGTGATTAAAGGCATCCTAGCAAGCAAAGCTGAAACGTGTGCCGACTACTTTGAGCAGCCGGATGAACACTATAAAATCAACCGATACCGGCGTATTTATCAGGAAATTAATAGCGCAGTGCCGGTAAACCTGTTTCCCTATATTGCGTTAACCAAGGAGCTGGAGCGTTTGGTTGATGGTACAGCGGGTGTAGGGCGCGGCGTGCGCGCCTTTCCCGATGCCTGAAAAATTTTGCTATCCTTTTGGCGCGCACGCACGGCGCGTCCTACTCGATTAACATTTTGTTTTGTTACCTGTTTTTCTTAACTTAATGGCAGTGACGAGCTACGTGGGAACGAGGAATCTACTGCGTCCGTTAGCACATCGCACTTAAAACAAAACCGTCCAGCCGCTGAGGGCTTGTTCTTTGGTATAGGATACGCCGTGGTGTTTAAGGCCTTCAGGATCAAGCAGGGTAATGATTCCGCCGTTGTTGCCTAACTGCGCGCCCTGTCCATCCAAGTTCACTACACCGGTTGCGCCCGGTTTAAGCCGCATATCGGCGATAAGCGAGCGGTTTTTATTGTTATCCGCAATAAACCAACCGGATAAATCAACCGCGTCTGGAGCGAGATTAATCAAGGTAACAGTTTCATGTCCTGGATCTTCGCCTTTAGGATTGACCAGCGCCGCTACAATCTGGACGCCGGGCTCTTTTTCTGGAGGAATAAGAGTCCCTTCGCACTGCGGCAGCCGATGGCCGGTGTGATCGTCGGTATGCCAGCACTGCGACTGAAAAGCCAGAAAAACGGCGACCCATTGTTCCGGCCAAACCTCAGCGCCGACACCGACAATGACTTTATCGACACTTGGAAAATGAAAAAGTAACCCGCCGTCCTGCCAAACGCCGTCATCCTTGACAAACTCACCGACATTACCTTGATTCATGTGAATATCATGAATTCCGTTTCCAGGCGTAAAACCGAAATATTTATCTTTTAGACCGTTTTCAGGTCCCCAGCGTTCGCCGAAAGCATAGACGCTTGCCCGTTCGTCGCCGATGGCGCGTTGCACATAAGCATCTATTTTTTCGTTGAGATCATTATCCGGGCCGGGAACGTTATAGGGCAAAGGGCGTATTTGTCTGGGATCGAACAGATTGCCGCGTATGAAATCCAGCGCCATTTTGTTTGGCGCACTCTGTAGCGGGGTAAAACCTTTATCCAGGTGTGCCAGCTTTTCCAGGACAGGATGCTGAAAATCATCAATGATCAGATACATCAGCTCGGAAGGCGCGAGATTGGACTTTACATTAACGGCAATACGATAGTCTGTCGTATCGTCTATAAGATGCACTTGATAATGCGGGCTTGATCTTTGTCCAATTATTTTATTGATGGCCTTGCCTTTAAGAACACCGTATTGTTTAAGCGCCATGACGCCTCCTCAAGAATATATGATTGGAAATGACATATCCGCCCATCGGAACGGTTAAATGCATGCTTGCGATGTCTCATGATGAATGGCCGTTTCAATAACGATTGAATGGAACTACGGAGCTTTCCCTCTCAGTATCACAATAGTCTTGAAAGAATGGATTATTGTGTCTTTGCTATCCTTAAATATCTATAAGTATGAGTACCATCAGTGTTATTACTAACTGATGTTACGCAAGCCAGATAACAACACCACGAAGACACGAAGAGCACGAAGTTTCATGTTTTTATATTGCTTTCACGTTGAAACATCATTGATAGTTGTAGAGTTGACTTTAGCCGCTCCCCTACGCATCAACTTAGGCAAGAAACCACATATTCAGTCAATTAGGGCGCCAGCAGATTGATTGATAAACCACGCAGAACACAAAGTTTTATATTTTCTTCGTGTCCTTCGTGTCTTCGTGGTGAAAATTCCTTAGCTATTGCGTAACATCAGTTACTAAGTGCTTGCTTTTGCCGAGGATAGTCGTCAGTACATCTTGCACGCCCCACAATTCGATCAATTCATTTTCAGCACCTTGGCTCCGCGAATCTTTCCAGTCTTCAGTTCGATCAGCGCCTCGTTGGCCTGTTCCAATGCAAACACCTGAACCTCGGGCCGGAGATTCATTTCAGCCGCCAGACTCAAAAATTTTTTCACATCGCTTCGGGTGATGTTGGCGACGCTCTTTAGCTCTTTTTCCTGCCAAAGATGCAGCGGATAATCCAGCTTCAGCAGGCTGCGATTGTCGCCTTCCTTGCGAATCGCATTAATCACCAGTCTGCCGCCGGATTCCAGATTAGCCAACGCTTCAACGACAGGTTCCCATGCCGGAGTGGTGTCGATGATACTGTTCAGTTTAAAGGGCGCGTGCTCATGGGTAGCTCCTGCCCATACCGCCCCCAGTTCCTTGGCAAATACTCTTTCCTGTAGGCTTCGGGCAAAAACATAAATTTCGCTATTCGGATAGCGGTGTTGCGCCATTTTTAATACCAAATGCGCCGATGCGCCGAAGCCGGTCAGTCCCAGTCGTTGCCCGTCCTTTAGGCCGGTCAAGCGCAATGACCGATAGCCGATTGCACCGGCGCAAAGCAACGGGGCGGCCTGTAGGTCGGAAAATCTCTCCGGGATTGCATAAGCGAAATCTTCCGCAACCGTCATATATTCGGCATAGCCGCCATTGGCATCACGACCTGTCGCTGCGAAAGCCGGGCACAGATTTTCATTATCTGCCAGACAAAACTTACATGAGCCGCAAGCGGAGAAAATCCAGGCAACGCCTACTCGGTCACCTGTTTTGACAGTCTTTACTTTACTGCCGACAGCTTCGACCCGGCCGACCACTTGATGGCCGGGAATTATCGGTAAGCGTGGTGGCGGAGTGCGGCCTTCGATTTCATCCAGTTCGGTATGACAAACCCCGCAAACCGAAACTTTCAGCAGGATTTCCTGTTCACGCGGAATCGGAACAGGCAGTTCCGTCAATTCCAGAGGCATGTGATTTTCTTTAAGATTACATAACGCTTTTAATACCATGGCTTTCATTAATTCACCCTCGCTTGATTTTAATTTTGCTACGGCTTTTTGCGCAAAGCTATAAGTAATGTCCCCAATTGAAACCCTATCGGAGTTATGTTGGAATCAACAATCCGTGTTGTTGGAGATAACTACCCATGTCGTGATTTCCTGATAGAGCCTTCCCACGAAGACCGTGAGAACGATAAAACACCTGGAGCATATTTAATGAGCGGTCTGCAACGCATGTTGGACGATATTGAAATGGAAGTTAACCTGACCCGGCACCTGATCGGTAAGGATGCATTGGATGACAGGGTCATGGCGGCCATAAAACAAGTGCCTCGACATAAGTTTTTGCCTGCGGATTTTCGCTTTCTTGCCTACGATAACGGCCCTGCGCCCATTGGCTCCGGGCAGACTATTTCCCAGCCGTATATTGTTGCCTTGATGACCGACTTATTGAATACCCAGCCTACCGATACCGTTCTGGAAATCGGCACGGGTTCCGGTTATCAGGCGGCCATCCTGTCGAAACTGGTTAAACAGGTTTATTCGCTTGAAATAATAGAAGAGCTGTCTACCAAGGCGCGCCGCCGACTTGAAAAACTGGGCTACAACAATGTAACGGTACATACCGGCGACGGCCACTTCGGCTGGCCGGAGCATGCGCCTTTTGACGGCATCATCGTGACCGCCGCGACGCCTTATATTCCCCAAGCCCTGATCGATCAACTGCGCCCTGGCGCTCGCCTGGTTATACCGGTGGGTTTTCCCTTCAGCTATCAGGAGTTGATGGTGGTAGAAAAAAAGGCCGACGGCAAAATCGAGACCCGTAATATTCTCGGTGTCAGTTTTGTACCGCTTACCGGCGAGTGCGACACGGAAACAAAAGACGTAGGTGATCAGCGCTATGAATAACAACGATGACATAAAAGATTTTGCTCTGGCCGACCAGGGGTGCGAGCGCATTGAATGGGCGTTGACCGAAATGCCGGTATTGCGCGCCATCCACGATCGTTTTGCCAAACAGCGGCCATTGGCGGGTGCGCGGATCAGCGGCTGCCTGCATATCACAACGGAAACCGCCAACCTGGCCCGCACCCTGAAAGCGGGCGGCGCTGAGCTGGTGTTGTGCGCCAGCAATCCTCTCAGCACCCAGGATGATGTCGCTGCCGCGTTGGTTCAGCATTATCAGATCCCCACTTTCGCCATTCGCGGCGAAGACGGCAGCACTTATTACCGGCATATCGCCAAGGCGCTGGATCATCGGCCGCAACTGACCATGGATGACGGCGCCGATCTGGTCAGCGAGTTGCATAAAAACCGCAGCGATTTGCTGGCCGAGGTGATCGGCGGCACCGAAGAAACCACCACCGGCGTGATTCGGTTGCGTGCCATGGCGGCAGATGGTGCGCTCAAATTTCCGGTGATTGCAGTCAACGATGCGATGACCAAACACCTGTTCGATAACCGTTACGGCACCGGACAAAGCACGCTAGACGGCATTATCCGCGCCACCAACATACTGCTGGCCGGAAAAACATTCACGGTTGCCGGTTACGGCTGGTGCGGACGCGGCATCGCGATGCGTGCCAAAGGGCACGGGGCGCAAGTCATCATCACCGAAGTCGAGCCGCTTAGGGCGCTGGAAGCCGCGATGGACGGTTTTCGTGTGATGCCCATGCTGGAAGCTGCCGCTATTTCGGATTTTATTGTTACCGCAACCGGCGACAAGCATGTGCTGGATCACGCGCATTTTGAGGTCATCAAAGACGGCTGCGTGATCGCCAATTCCGGGCATTTCAATGTTGAAATCAATATTCCGGCGTTGGAAAAGTTGGCCGTAACAAAACACCGTCCGCGGACCAGCGTTGAAGCCTATCAGCTTAAAGACGGACGTATCGTAAGGCTGCTGGCTGAAGGGCGGCTGGTCAACCTGGCTGCCGCAGAAGGCCATCCGGCAACCGTCATGGATATGAGTTTTGCCAATCAAGCCTTGAGCATTGCCTATTTGTGGGAGCGGGGGAGGAGTCTTGAACACGCAGTATATCCGGTGCCGGTCGATATTGATCAACAGGTCGCGGTGATGAAGCTGGCGGCGATGCGCCTTAGTATTGACAGTTTAAGCCCGGAACAGCAGGCGTATCTGTCATCATGGAAAGAAGGCACATGAAACATCTTATCGTCCCATTAAACGGGCTGGAGCAATAGATATGTCATCAAATCTTAATATCCTGAAATGGTTATTCGCGCTGGTGCTTATTTTCGGCGGGTTTACCGTTTACAAGGTTTTTGGGGTGCTGGCAACTGACGTCGGCAATAAAGAATACGTATGGCTGTTAAAAATTATCTCCGAGTTCGGCTTGTTTACGTCGGTGGTGATTTCAGTGGGTTTTTTTCATCACTGGATCATCGCTACCGAAGAGCGCAAAGAAACCGAAAAGATATTTCAGAACGTACTAACCAAGTATATCGATAAAACAGTAATCAACGCCAAGAAGCGGGGCTTTTTAGGAATAACCGAGAAAGAATTGGATTTTTCCGAAATCATGCACAGCCTGTATCCCGGCGATTATGTGTATTGGTTAATCACCTTCGATCCGCGCTATCGGCATTATTGCCGGGAGTTTGAACTCGCCATTAAAAAAGGGGCTCATTTCAGGATGCTTGTTTTGAAGGACGGCCCGGCTTCAGAACTCCACGCCAAGGAAATTATCGGCTTTGGCGCTGAGGAATTCCGGCAATATAACCGCTTGTTTTTGTCATCGCTCGAAGATATAGCGGGACATATCACTGAAAAGGATGGCGGGACGCTGGGCGTATTCGCCTACGATTACGACAACTTACCCAGCACGCCTTTGTTTATGGTTCTTCGCAAAAAAACCAAAGTCCTGGAAATATTTAACAGCTTTTACTTGTCCGAGCCGATAGGCAGAATGCCTTATTTACATTGGCAGGCTGAACTGAAAAACGACACCAGTAACTTTTTTGAATCGGAACAGTGGAGCATGCCGGATCTTTTTATAGACTATTTTCACCGACGCTGGATGTTAGAAAGACATAAACTAACCACGGTCGATAAAGAAAAATCCGCCTACAACGATTTTATCTATGCGCCTGCTTCGGCCAGGAAAAAATGCTTCAGCCTGAATGGTGAATCGGATACGGTGAGTAACTTAGAGAGCATATAATCGTGACAACCGGTTTTGCTGTTCACCACGAACGACTGTATGGACGCAGGAGCAATTGCCAAGACACAAAGGACACGAAGTTTATTTTTCTTAGTGCTCTTCGTGTCTTCGTGGTGAAAAAATGCGTAACGTTGGGGTGCTCTTTCATGGGAATTACCTACGCCGCGCCCTACCGCTAATTTTTTTATATTGATTTGGAGAACGACCATGACTGAAACACACCAACAAGACGTTAAAAATGCAGTCCGGGCAGCGGTTAAATCGGGAACCGATGTTCATCAGCAAGTCAAAGATATAACCCTGAAAGCGCTGACAGCACATCAATTGGATATGGAAAATATCAAAAGTGTTACTGAAACGGTCATTAATGGCATTAATGAGGGCATGACCAGCCACGGTGAGCATGGCAAAGAGGTCTTTAATCAGGCAGCCACTGCATTGGATGATGCGTTGGCGATTGCGGCGGAAGCCTCAACATTGGCCATTGAAGAGGCGGCTGCCAAGGTCAACGAGTATTCCGAACATGATTTTAATGACGCCATCAAAGACATACGGGACATGGAGGGATTGTTTCTCGATACCTTTGAGAAAGTCGCCAAAAGCAGTGGTCAGGTCGTTAGCGGCATCGTCAATGATTTTATTGCCCATTCGCGGCAAAGCGGAACGGCCGTTGGCGAACAGACTTTAATCGCCCTGGACGCACTGAAAGACTTGCCGAAGATCAGTGCGGACGTAATCGTTTCAAGTACGGTTGCCACCGCTTCGACTTTGGCGAAAATCGGCAGCGGTATTTTATTGGGCATCGCTGAAAGCTTACAGTCGTCGCATTCCAAAAAATAAAGCATGTTATGGGAAATGCTAAACGCAGCCAGGGATCTGGGCCGGGTTCATGATATTGCCTCGGTATTAATCCGCTATGGATTCGGCAGCTTTGTTCGCGGCTTGGGGATGGGCAAGGCATTGGAACGCGCGGGCAGGGTGCTGCATTGGCAGCATGTGGAGGACTTTGTGCAACTCGACACGCCGCAACGTGTGCGTCGCGTACTGGAAGAGTTGGGGCCTACCTTTATTAAGTTAGGGCAAATCCTTGCGACACGCGTTGATTTATTCTCGCCCCAATATATTGCCGAGTTTGAAAAGCTTCAGGACCAGGTGCCTCCGATGCCCTTTGAGGAGTTGCTACCCCAGCTTGAAGAAGATCTTGGCGGCCGTATTGATGAGTTTTTTTTACACGTCGAGACACAACCGCTTGCCGCCGCCTCAATTGCCCAGGTGCATAAAGCCGTACTCAAGGACGGCACGCCGGTTATCTTGAAAATTCGCAGGCCCGGCCTGCGCAAAATCATTGAAGCCGATTTGCGCCTGCTACATCGCCTTGTCGATATTGCCGAATCGGAATCGCCGGAGTTTCGAAGGTTTCATCCGAAAGAAGTCCTGCGTCAGTTTAACCAGTCGTTACGCCGGGAACTCGATCTGGCCGCCGAATGCAGGAATGCGGAACGGGTAGCCGTCAACCTGGCCGATGATCTCAATATCAAGATTCCAAGCGTCTATTGGCAATGGACCTGCGAACGGCTCAATGTACAGGAATATATCCAAGGCATTCAGGGCAGGGATCTTGCCGCAGTCGACCAAGCGGGATTGGACAGGAAACTGCTGGCCGACCGCGGCACTCAGGCCGTCATCAAGATGATCATGGAGGACGGCTTTTTTCATGCCGACCCGCATGCCGGCAATGTGTTTTATCTGGAGGATAACAAACTGGCCTTTATCGATTTCGGCATGGTCGGCCGTTTAACCGAAGAGCGCCGGGAGCAGGTGGTCAGCTTGTTGTACGGCATGACCAATCACCTGCCCACTAAAGTCGCCGAGATACTTGAAGACTGGTCGGACAATATTTATACCGATGAACAAATGCTGACCATTGAGCTGGAAGCCTTTGTCGATCAATACAGCTCGCTGGCGCTGAAGGATTTAAGTCTCACCGGCATGATGAGCGATCTGATGGCCATATTAAGGGATCATAAGTTGATATTGCCTGCCGATCTCGCCTTGTTAGTCAAGGCTTACATTACCCTGGACGGTCTCGGCAGACATCTTAATCCTGAATTCAACACGCTGGTGTTTACCGCTCCCTATCTCCATAAAATCATGATGGAGCGCTACCGGCCGGAGGCTATCGCCAAACGGGGCTGGCGGAACCTGGTCAGCATCGCCGATCTTTTATCCAGCCTGCCGAAAGACCTGCGCAAACTATTGCGCGCCTCCAGAAAAGGCGCTATTCAGGTCGATATTACCGTCCGGCGGCTTGATCACTATGTCAGTACTATGGATAACGCGATTAGCCGCTTAACCATGGGCATAGTGACCGCCGCGTTGATTATCGGCTCGTCCATTATCATGACCGTAAAAGGCGGGCCGGAAATATTCGGCTTACCGGCGTTTGGGTTTCTGGGATATTCGTTTGCCACTATCGGGGGAATTTGGTTGCTGCTTTCTATTTGGAAGAGTGGGCAGTGATTTTTCTTCCCACGCAATAAGAAATTGCATGTTCAATAAAATTGTAAAAGGAGAGCGCTATGATTTACAAGGTTGAAGGCGATATTTTACTAAGCAAAGCCAACGCCATCGTTCAGGGAGTGGGCATTAACGATCCGATGGATAAAGGACTGGCGCTAGCTCTGCACAATCGATATCCCGAGATGTGCAAAGATTTCAATCGCTGGTGCCATCAGCACAATACCCGGCCCGGCGAAGCTCGGCTCTGGGTCGGGACAAATAATATTCGTATAGTTAATCTGATTATTCAGGATGCCATTGATAGCCATGATTATCCTATTGGCAAAGCGACACTCAGTAATATCAAGCATGCTTTAGATGCCTTAGTTAATATTATCTTAAAAGAGAAAATCACCTCAATTGCCATACCGAAACTTGCAACTGGATCGGGCGATTTGGACTGGGATGACGTATGGCCGCTGATAGAGAGCAGTTTAATGGATATTGATATCCCCGTTTATGTCTATTCCGGCTATCGCCCTGGTCAAAAGGCGCAAGAGCCGGGAATGGCCTGAGGAATTACCGAATCGCCCGATGCCGGATCCCTTACCAACGTGAGTTCTTAAGAATACAAGATTGGTTATGCAAAACTTAGAATCCGATCCCGTCATTCTATTGCGGTGTATTTTCATTTTGCATAATAAAGGTTGCTATCAATATTGCTATTGTTATAGCATCGGGCCTAACGGATTTTCGGGGTGGCGTTATACACCGCTGTACTCTGGCAATTTAAGTTTAATATACACCTTAAAAGGTGTCTACTTAACGTTAAGCCCCACGATTGGAAAATCGTGTTGATTTTAAACAAAAATTCGCTAATCTCCGCAAAAAATGCTATTAGTTTAGCGAAGCAGATGCGGTGTATAACTAAAGTTGATACACCGCATCTGCTTCGCTAAACAAGCCGGTGTTTTGCAAATCTTGGCGGCTTTTTGTGTATCAGAGATTGTCCAGTCGCGTGGCCTAACGCCTCGTTCAAGCACACGCTTCATCTGGGCTTGATTTTTTTAAAGAGGGTTAAGATGACCAAAAAACCGTGAGACTTCAAAGCTCACGGAGAAGCGGTGCTTAACTCGAAACGTTAGAGGTTTTACTATGCCCACTATTAGAGTTAAATCTACAAATCCAGAGCATCATGATGGCTTCTTCCTGCGCAATGATGATGATCTGCGATACGGTGAAGAGCTATTCATGGCAGAAGAATTCTCCAGACTTGGCAAACATGCCGTTCGTATCAAAATAGCATCACTTCCAGCAGATGATGCATTTGTAGTTGAAGGCAATGTATGGCTAAAGCTAAAAGAACAAGAACTCTCCGCTAAAGTAGATGCTGACCGCATTGCGCGAGAAGCTGAAACTCTTGATATTGCTAAGGAGGCAAACTTAATTGCCAGCGAACAAGCCGCTGCTGCTTGGCGTGCCGCTCGGTATGCCATGTATGCTGCAACTATCGCTACCGTCGCGGCACTCGTCGCCAGTAAAGATGAAATATTCAAACTCATTTTTGGCAACCCCTAACATGGCGCTCAACCGGAGCGCGGTTACAATGCGGTTTTATTTTTTCTGCTTTCCGCGCCGCGCCCGGTTAGCTTTACGTTATGCATCATTCCGCCATGGCTCATCCAGCCACTATATGAGATTAAGTTCATAACATGATTCCCAGTCGTCTCTACAAGTTCAGATCACTGTCGCTGCTATCGCTGGAGATATTTGTTACCGGAAAGCTATGGATGGCAGAACCAAGCACATTGAATGACCCATTTGATGGCCAACACGAAGTTGACACATCGCTTACGTATGACGAATACCGCGCGATATGGCGCCCTTGGACAAGAATGGGAGGCTACCCTCGCGGAACAGCACCAGAAAGCACCTACCAAAAAGTATTTGATGAGTTTGTTAAGGATCATGGCTACGGGAATGGCATACATCGAGTTGGGATTTGTTCACTGGCAGAAGCTATCGACAACCAACTTCTTTGGGCACATTACGCTGAAGGGCACACGGGATTTGCTGTCGAGTTCGATACTACTGTTCCAATTTCGGACGATAAGCTGACCTTGCGGCAGGTGGCTTATACGAATAACTACACGAGGCCACGCCTCGTAGATATTTATCACGGTGGTTACGATGCGGCCTTCAATGCCGCGTCCGTGAAGGGCGCGGAGTGGAGCTATGAGCGAGAGTGGAGGCTATTGTCTCTGTCCGTGGGCGAAGCGGTAACGGCCCCTTGGCCAATTGTTGGCGTTGTCATCGGCCATAAGATGTCTGCTTCCCGCAGAGAAATATTGAAGCGTGTTGTTGGAAATTCAGTGGAGTTCAAGGAGGCTAGGCCGATTTCCGGTACTTACCAGATGTTGGTCCAGTGACGACACATGATGCATAACACTTCGTTCGAGGGGACGCTCCGCCTATCGGCGGCGCGCCCCTCAACTCCACGTTAGAGCGCAAACCATGGTCACCGAAGGTCCCACTCAAGCCGCGTCCGGTCAGGTCGAACAACTAGTCGACCGCCTGAAACGTTGCTTCGTCGATGAGCTCGAAGAGGTCGGTCCGGATGCTGGCGCGCGGTCGTTGCGGCTTTTCGACGTATGGCGGCAAGTCTCGTTGCGCCGGATCGTTGATCTTGCGGAGAGTGCCGAGGCATCCTTCCTCCTGGGACGCCTGATGCCCGGGTGTACGCTTACGCGCTCTGTGGTAGAAACGGTTGCCATCCAATACGCGGTCTGGAAGAAGCTTGGCGCACTCACAGACGCATCGGACCATCGAGGCATTCACACACTATTGATGTCCGTCGTTTTTGGGCGCAGGGACAAAGGTGACGACTGGCCCAACAAGTCAATGAACGTACTGACGGCGATTGACCACCTAGACAAGCAGTTCCCCGGATTTCGGACTGAGTACGACCGGTTGTCTGAATACGTGCATCCCGGATTGGCCGGTGGCTATGGGATGTACGTCCGCACGGAAGGTGAGGGGCTGCGGTCGTACTTCGGCCAAAATCCGCTCCGCCTTGAGATGGGCCCATGGGGCCGGTCAGAGCTTGAGCGCGCGCTGCTGGTAGCGGTAACGTTCAACGACCTTCTGAATGACGTGCGTCCCCGCGTTCAAGCTCTGGTGGGACACCATGGCTAACACAGCCTTCTTCGGCGAAGTGCGCTCTAACCCGGCGTTCGAGCGGAGCTGCGCAAACAGCCGCGCAGCCCGCTCAACTCTACGTTAGGCTGTTCCTTTTATCTGTATAGTATCGAATGAATTTAATAAGGGTCTAATATGAATATCACTTTCGCTCCTACTCTTGATGACTTTCTGGCAATTGACGTTGATTTGTCAATTCGCTTTGTTTCTGAGCCTATAACGCTCGATGATGTGGACGCTCTAGTAAGATTAACAAAGAGTATTGTCTCTGCTCTTCAAGCGGAAGTCGCTACCTACGTTGAAGAGCCATCAATCGCGTTTTTGCCAGAGGTTACGGTAACGCAAGGCTCGTTCAAGATGTCGTTAGATTTAACTATAGATATAGACGTTGACAAGTTGAGCGACGACCTAAAAAAAGGGATTCAAGAATTAATTTTGGCAACCATCTTCTTTACTTTACCAGCATCCACAGGACAAGATCAGCCGCTTTTCTATTATTCTCCATCGGAGGAATGTACGCAATTGATCGAGGTTGCACTTCACGATGCAAGCAAAACTTGGGAGTATTTTGGCAAAGGGTTTGTCGCCGATATTGAGGTCAAATGTGGCGACCGTAGCGTCCGTTCCTCAATCAAAAATATCTCAAAATAAACACGGTAAGCCCGGTAGGGTACGCTGCGCGTACCATTACTTCAATCACCACAAAAAATAAAGCCAAGTAGGTCGGGTTAGCGTAGCGTAACCCGACACATCGAAGCCGATTATCGCTAACTCGACTTACGGAACTCTATAAAATGTCCACCAACGCCTGCAATGCCAAGGCATTAAAAGGCGCGGCGCATTCGGCGTCATTGTCGAAATAAACATGCACATCCTTACCCTGCTTCGACCACAGGGCAATGCGCTTGGCCCAATAAGCCAGTTCGGGTTTGCTGTAGGACGAGGCGTAAGTCCGTGTATGTCCATGCAAGCGGATATAAACCAGGTTTGAGGTGACGCGATCCCACATCGGCCAGGTTTCGGCATCCGACAGGCAGATGGCGATATTGGCTTGGGCCAACCTATCCGCTGTTTCATCATCGAACCAGGATGCGTGCCGGAATTCTATGCAGTGGCGCGTTTCAGGCCATTGTTGCAAGGCGTCGATAAAACCTTGCAGCCGGGCCGAATTCTTTTTCAACAGGCCGGGCAGTTGCCACAATACCACGGCCAGTTTGTCTCCCAGCGCTTCGGCGTGGCTTTTCTCGATCAGTATTGATGCCTTCGGATCAAGCAGTTTTTTGTTATGCGTTAAGTAGCGATTGGCTTTGATTGCGAACCTGAAGGTTGGCGGGGTTTCATTAAACCATTTTTCAAAAGTGGCGGGGCTTTGCAGGCGATAAAAAGTGCCGTTAACTTCCACTGCAGAAAAGCGTTCTGCGTAGAATTTAAGCCAGTTTTTTTTGGCGACGCCGATGTAAAAACGGTCTTGCCAGTGTTGGTAGCTCCAGCCGCTGGTGCCGATGGAAATCACTGGCTTATACTCAGCCCGGATTCAGACAGGGGATGCCGGTATCTAGGCTGCATGGGTAGACCGGAGTTTGCCATCCATGGCTACTGGATCCCGGCATTCCCTGCCGGGATGACGGGTTGCTTAGATGCTGACGCGCAAAATAAGGCCTCTTTTAGCCTTTCGCCCTGTGTCTTTAGCCTTTTATACAAATTACCGGCTCCAGTCTGGCTACTTTCCTGGCTAAACCTGCCCGGTCGGCAATATCCACCACCGCACTGACATCTTTATACGCTGAGGGCGCTTCTTCGGCGACACCGCGCATCGACGGGCTGCGAATAATAATGCCTCGCGCGGCCAACTCATCGATCAGCGTTCTGCCTTGCCATTGCTTGCTGGCTTGGGTGCGACTCATCGCCCGCCCTGCGCCATGACAGGCCGAGCTGAATGCTCGCTGTTCGCTCTCTTGGGTGCCGCACAGCACATAAGAACTGGTACCCATGGAACCGCCGATCAGCACCGGCTGGCCGGTCTTTTTGAATACGTCCGGTAAATCGGGATGGCCGGGGCCGAAAGCACGGGTCGCGCCTTTGCGATGTACGTACAGGGCTTTCTTTTGGCCGTTAATCATGTGATGTTCCAGCTTGCAGGTATTGTGCGAGACATCGTACAACAGGCCGAGATGGATGCCGGGAAACACCGTCGCGACAGCCTGACGGGTCAGATGAGTGATAATCTGGCGATTGGCTAATGCGCAGTTGATGCCCGCCCGCATCGCGCCCAGATATTTTTTCCCTAACGGTGAATTTAAAGGAGCGCAGGCCAGTTCGCGGTCCGGCAGGACGATCTGGTACTGGGCCGCAGACATCGCCATGTCTTTCAAAAACTCGGTGCCGATTTGGTGGCCCAGACCTCGGGAACCGCAATGTATGCTGATTACCACATCATCGACGTGCAAGCCGAAAATCTTGGCGACAGCTTGGTCGAAAATCTCCGCGACTCGCTGCACTTCCAGGTAATGATTGCCGGAACCCAGAGTACCCATTTCATCTTTTTGCCGCTCCCTGGCTCGGGGAGAAACATAGTGGGCTTCAGCCCCGGCCATGCAGCCGTGTTCCTCAATGCGTTCCAGATCCTGCTCCTCGCCATAACCCTGTTCGAGCGCCCATTTTGCGCCGCCGGTCAGCATGCCGTGCATGCGGTCATGATTCAAATGTATCCGGCCCCTGCTGCCGAGACCTGCGGGAACCGTGCGGTATAACGCATCGGCCAGCGCCTGTTTGTGCGGCTGCAACTCGGCGATATTAAGGCCGGTATGCAAAGTGCGGACACCGCAGGAAATATCGAAACCGACGCCGCCTGCCGACACCACGCCGCCTTGTTCAGGATCGAAAGCGGCGACGCCGCCGATCGGAAAACCGTAACCCCAGTGTGCGTCGGGCATCGCGTAAGCCGCTTCGACAATACCCGGCAAGGTCGCGACATTGGTGAGCTGCTCGTAAACTTTCTGGTCCATATCCTCCAGCAATTGCGCGTCGGCATAAATAATCGCCGGAACGCGCATGTTCCCGTAAGGCTTGATTTCCCAGCAGGTTTCGTCGCGTTGTATAAATTGACGGGTATCCATTGATTCTCTCCTGTAATTTAAAAACAGCAATGGGTCCACGAAAAAACACGAAAAGCATGTAAATTCAAGCGGGGCGAGGTTTGCAACCTCGCTCCTATCGTTTCTTCGATGCCTAAGAGGCGCACGAAATAACGTGAGCAAGTTACCAATAGCCGGAGTGCAGGCTTCGCCTACAAACGCAAGCAAAGCTTGCACTCCCGCTACAAACGGTTGTTCAAATTATTTCATTTTCGGACGAGGCAACATGCCCGGACCGATTAAGTATTGCTTTCTTTCGTGCTTTTCGTGGACAAATCTCTGTATTAAGGTCGAAACGTTTTCTGTATTTAAACGTCGACAACGCATTGGGCAACCCACGCGTCATCGGCTTGTTGATAGACACGCAGCTCGGTAAAAGTAGCGCCCTTGATTTCCACAGCGGGTTGGTGTTTTTGCCGATCAACGGTTTCGCCAAAGGCGGTTGCCGATAATGTGCCGTTATCGATAACGACCTCATAGCGATTGAACAGCAAGCCGTGTGCAGACATTTCATAAATCAGTTCATTGAGCCAGCTGACTAAGAGCAGTTCACTGTCGGGCGCTTCGCAATAAATGCAAACGACTTTCGATGCCGAAACCAGCTCAAGCGGGGTGACCACCGCCGTCATGGCGACAGCGGCTTGTTCGAACGCTTGCTCAAGCGTGGGCGCAATGCCGCGTATGCCGATGTCCGCGTCGTGTTCAAAATGTTCCCAGTGGGGGATTATCGGATTGCTGTTCAAGGGTCGGCCTCGCTCTATGAAATGTGTCAGACAGGTTTTAATAGTAAATACACGCCAATTCCCATCATCGTCAAGCCGCTGATTAATTTGAGCCAGCGGCCTTCCTTTTCCTGAAGCCGTCGTTGACTCAGCGTGATGATGCCAATGGCCAAAATAACAATGTCATCGAACATATAGGCCAAGTTGTACAGCAGCAAATAGCCGTAATAGCTCATCGAGCTTAGCTGTTTCAGCGTCAGAATCCGCGTGTACAGCGCCGGGAAACCGGAGGTACACATGAATTCGACAATCTGCACCAAAATAGCCAGCAGTACCGCACCGATCAGCGCGCCTCCAAGGTTCTTTGCCTGGAGAATTTGCCGAATACGGGCATAAATGCCGGGTTTGGGAGTATCCGGAATCGATAATGACACGCCTTGGCCGTAAAACCGGAAATCCTTGAGATTAACCAGTCCGGCCAGCAAGGCGATGGCGGCAATGATGATTTCCGAAAGCCGGGACAGACCGATCAGCAGGAACAGGTTGAGCCAGGCCGCCATGAAAATGAAATAAACCAAGCCTTCCACTGCGACGAAGGTACCGGCGATGGCGAACATCCGTATCCGGTCATTCATCGACGCGAGCAACGAGATCATCAGCATTAATACCCAGAGTGAGCAGGGGTTGAAGCCGTCCAACAGGCCCATTGCCAGCGTGAACAGGGGTAAACCCAGCTCGTCCAACGACAGTCTGTGACCGAGAAAATCGATGTCTTGCGCCGCCTCGCAGGCCAAGGTTCCCTGTACTTCGCAACTGCCGGAACTGTCCTGGATTTTGGGTGTTTGGACTTTAGTCAGCGCGTTACGGATAAGCTGATCGGTGCCTGCCTCCTTTGAATAACCGAAGATTAACTGCCCGCCCACCTGAAAAGCAGGCACTCTTATTGACTTTATGCCCTGATTCCTGGCGATGATCTGTAATCGTTCCAGTGCCGATGATTCCTGAATGACGTCATGAATAATGACGCTGAGCGTGGGCTGTTCGCGTTTTAGAATCTGTAAAAAAGCCTCCGCGTCAGCGCAGTGCGGGCAACCTTGTTGCACGAAGACCTCAATATCGGCAGATTCATCGGCTTTGGTCGGCAAAGCGGGTGCTGTTCCGGCGAACGTAATCGAGCTCAAGCCAAAGGTTGAGAGCCAGACGAAAACAAAAAAACATCGGGTCATAAACAAGCCGGTTATCGATTTCACGGCTGCCCTCCTCAAGTGTTCTATTAAGCAATATTATGGAGTCGGCAAAAATGTTTAGATCGAGAGCGGTAGCGGGATACTGAGAATATACTATCAATGAGTCGAAGCAAATACGTAGTTTAACTTATTGAAATGCAATGAAATCAATCTATTATGATTGTATCGGTTTACCCGAAAATCCATAGTCGGCAAATTAACATAACCTCTCATTGGACTTCATCGTCAATGTGAATATCATCAAAAGAGGAGAACGCCATGAGAAGAATCTATTTTTTAGTTCCCAATATTGCAATCACCCATAAAATCGTCGAAGAGCTTCAGGCTGAGGGCATAGAAGATCGCCATATTCATATCCTGGCGAAAAGGGACACGCCGCTTGAAGGACTGCCCGAGGCCGGGATCTCGATAAAAACCGACTTTCTGCCCGCAGTTGAACGAGGCGTTGCATTAGGCGGCTCCACGGGATTGTTGGCTGGCTTAATCGGTTTGCGCTTTGCGGGGTTTGCCATTGCGGGAGGGCCGCTTTTGGGGATTATTATGGCAGGCGCAACCATCGGCTCTCTGATGGGGGGGCTGGCGGGAATGAATTCTGGCAATTCAAGGTTAAGGCAGTTTGAAGAAGCCATCGAACGAGGCGAACTTCTGGTTCTGATTGATATTCCCAAGGACCGCATAGAGGCCATCAGGAAATTGGTAATAAAACATCATCCTGAGGCGGAGTTTGAGGGCATCGAGCCGATTCTTCCGCCGTCTTATTAATAAACCATTACGCCTCTCAGTCCCACGGCTGAATATTTTTTGTAAGGTTTATCGTTCTCCTGACGACTTACGAGTAATATCGTAGACCGACAAAGGAGAACTGCAATGATTACAAGCGTCTTATTCATTACCGTGTGTTTTCTGGCCTATGCCAACGGCGCCAACGACAACTTTAAAGGTGTCGCGACCTTATTCGGCAGCGGCACGGCGAATTACCGCCTGGCCTTAAGTTGGGCAACGTTGACGACGCTGGCCGGTTCGATTTGCGCAGTGTTTCTGGCGCAAACCCTGATGGTCAAATTCTCCGGCAAGGGCCTGGCGCCTGATGCGCTGATTCAATCGCTGCCGTTCATGATTGCGGTAGCCGGTGGCGCGGGGATGACAGTGATTCTGGCGACGCGCTTCGGTTTCCCGATTTCAACCACGCACGCCTTGTTGGGTGCGATGGTGGGCGGTACGCTGTTGGCAACAGCGGGCGAGATGAATCCTGCGCCGTTGCTAAACAATTTCGTCTTACCCCTGCTATTAAGTCCGCTTGTCGCGCTGTTGCTGGCGGCGCTGCTGTATCGGCTTCAACATAAACTGTCTGTGTTTAACCAACCCTTATGCTTATGCGTGGAGGAACCTGACAGCCTTGTGCTTGCCGCTTCATCCAATGCAGCAATGGCATTATCGGTTGATTCATCGTCCGCACTCATCATAGCCCCGCAAACGGCTTGCGCCGAGCGCGACCTTGGCGTCGTATTGGGTTTTGACGCTCGGCGCATACTCGACAGCCTGCATTTTTGCAGTGCCGGGGCGGTCTGTTTTGCCCGCGGCCTCAACGACACGCCTAAAATGGCGGCATTATTGTTGCTCGCGCCCGGTTTTAGTTTGCAATGGATAATTGTCGTGATTGCCATGGCGATGCTGTTGGGCGGACTCTTCAACGCCCGGCGGGTAGCGGAAACCATGAGCCATAAAATTACCCCGATTACCCCGACCCAAGGCCTATCAGCCAATCTGACCACCGCATTACTGGTGATTTTTGCCAGTAAACTGGGCATGCCGGTATCCACTACCCATGTTTCGGTCGGCGCCTTGTTCGGTATCGGCCTGACCGGCGGCAAGGCAAATAACGATATAATCGCCTCGATTGCATTATCCTGGCTGCTAACGCTACCCTGCGCGGCATTATGCTCAGCCGTTATTTACGCCGTTAGTACCCGTTTTTAACCTGAAATACGAGAGAATAATAATATGACGACCACCAGCATCGAAATCAACGAATCCGTCCGCCATTATTACGGCCAGGTACTGCAATCCAGTAACGACCTGAAAACCAGCGCCTGTTGCAGCATCGACGCAATGCCCGGTTACTTGAAAGCCTTGCTGGCCGGACTGCATCCGGAAGTGCTGGAACGTTTTTACGGCTGCGGCTCGCCGCTGCCGCCGGTATTAACCGGCAAGACCGTGCTGGATTTGGGCTGCGGTTCCGGGCGCGACTGCTATTTGTTGTCGAAACTGGTCGGCCCTACCGGTCGGGTGATCGGCGTCGACATGACGCCGGAGCAACTGGAAGTCGCGGTGCGTCATCGCGACTGGCATGCCGAGCGCTTCGGCTACGCCAATGTCGAATTCCTGCACGGCCATATCGAAAACCTGGCGGCTATCGGAATCGACGACAACAGCATCGACGTGGTGGTGTCCAATTGCGTGATCAACCTGTCGCCGGAAAAACCACGGGTGCTGGCGGAAATATTCCGGGTGCTGAAACCGGGCGGCGAACTGTATTTTTCCGATGTTTTCGCCGACCGTCGCATCCCGGCCGCGTTGCGCCAAGACCCGGTTTTGCTGGGCGAATGCCTGGGCGGCGCTTTGTATTGGGAAGACTTCCGGCGGATTTTGCAGGCGCTGGATTGTCCCGACGTGCGCGTCGTCAAACAGAATTCCATCAGTCTCGACGATCCCGACGTTGCCGCCAAAATCGGCATGGTCAAGTTTCAGTCGGTCACCGTCCGTGCCTTCAAGCTGCCGCTGGAAGACCGCTGCGAGGATTACGGCCAGGTGGCCTGTTATCTCGGCAGCATCCCGGAACATCCTCACGCCTTCGACCTGGACGACCATCATCATTTCGAAACCAGCCGCCCGCTACGGGTATGCGGCAACACCGCCGACATGCTGGCCGCCAGCCGCTATGCCGAACATTTTCAGGTATTGGGCGATCAATCCCGTCACTTCGGCTTGTTCGACTGCACGCCGGGGCCGCAGGGCGAATCGGCGGCATCCGGCGGTTCGTGTTGCTGATCGGTTCCGTAGCGATGACAGATACCTTATTGAGCGAACAGACGCTGGCCGCACAACGGCCGGTGCTGTTTCGCTACGCGCTGCTGCAATTGCGCGACAGCGAGTTGGCCGACGATGCGGTGCAGGAGACGCTGCTGGCCGCCTGGCAATCGGCAGCGGGATTTGAAGGCAAGGCAGGCCTGCGCACTTGGCTGATCGGCATTCTTAAGCATAAAATCGCCGACCATTGGCGACGTAGCGCCCGTGAGGCCGTCGCCCCGATCTTTGACCGAACCGATGAAGACGATGGCGAAGTGGAAATAGACGATTATTTCATGAGCAGCGGCCACTGGAACGGTGGCCCTAAAGTCTGGGCCGATCCCGAAGCGGCATTAAAGCAGCAGGAATTCTGGACGATCTACGAGGTCTGTCAAAACAACCTGCCGCCGAAAATGGCTAACGTGTTCATGCTGCGCGAACTGGTCGGTCTGGACGCCGACGAAGTGTGCCGGGAAGCCGGGCTCAGCGATGCCAATTACTGGGTCACCATGCACCGTGCGCGGCTCAGGCTGCGCGAATGCCTGGAAATCCGCTGGTTCAACAATACAAAACAGGAGAAAAACCATGCGTAGCTGTCGGGCCATTTCCGCGCTGGTTTCCCAGGGGCTGGATAAAAAATTGAGTTTGCGCGAGCGTTTTTCAGTGTGGCTGCATGTGATGATGTGTACCCGTTGCCGCAATTTCCAAACCCAGAGCCGGTTTATCCGCAAGGCGGCGCGTCGTTATAGCGACGAGTTGCAAAGCCGGTTAGACAAAAAATCCTAAATCACCGGTAAATTCGGTTAAAAACTTAAAAAAAATACCACGAAGACACGAAGGACACGAAGTTTTATTTCTTCGTGTCTTCGTGGTGAATTAAAGATTTTTAATAGCCTGTTTTAAATCACAGTACGCGCGATGTATAGCCGTATTGGCGCTTCAATTAGGTTAAGGATTAAATATCCTCATCAGCGGTTTTTTCCTGCAATGCCGAAATCAATGGGCATTGCACCTCACTCTGGCTGGTCTTGCAACAGGAAATCAGCTCCTGCAAGGCCAGTTCAATACGGCGCAAATCGGCGATGCGGTTTTGTACATCGGTGAGTTTGTGTTCGGCGAGCACTCTTGCCTCATCACACTGGCTGCCGTCGGACAATTTTAGCAAACCGGCCACTTCGTTAAGACTGAATCCCAGGCGTTGCGAGGATTTGATAAAAATAATCCGGGCAACATCCACTGTGCTGTAGCGCCGAATGCCGCCCAAAGGCCGATCCGGTTCAGCTAACAAGTCTCGTCGCTGATAAAAGCGGATCGTTTCGACGCCGACCCCGGCCGCTTTTGCCAAGCCGCCAATCGTCAAGCTACTTACGGTTTTGTTCATGGCTATTGACTCCGTACTTGAATACGGAAGTAAGCTTACATCAGTTTTACTTGCGAGAGAAAATCCATGTCTGAATCACAACACAGTCGGCGCTTTCTGTTTATCGGCGGATTGGGAGCCGTTCTTGCTTCCCTCTGCTGCCTGGGGCCGCTATTGTTGCTGGCGCTGGGTTTCAGCGGAGCTTGGTTAGCTAACCTGACCGCACTGGAACCCTATCGGCCCATTTTTATCATGCTTTCGCTGATCGCGCTGTTTTTTGCCTGGCAACGCATTTTTCGACCGGTACCCAGCTGTCAGCCCGGTGAACCATGCGCTCTATCGCCGGATCGTAGGCGGCATGCCGTTATCTTTTGGGGTGTACTGGTGCTGGTTTTGTTAGCACTGGTTTTTCCTTATCTTCTTCCTTTGTTCTACTACGACTGCATGGATGCAGGAGGTACGACCCCAAGGATGGGGGAGGTAGAATTGCGTCTGGAACAGCAATCGAGAGCAACGCAGGAGCAGTTGCCGAGGCGGTCTTTATGAAACGATATTGTGCTGTGCTGATGATGACTCTCGCTGTTAACCAGCCGGTATGGGCGGCATCCCGAACCGTTACGCTGGCAATACCCGGCATGAGCTGTGCCGCCTGTCCGATCACATTAAGAATAGCGCTTAACCGGGTAACTGGGGTAACTGGGGTAACTGCGACGACGATGAACATTGATAGCCGTCAGGCCACGGTGACTTTTGATGATGCAAAAACCGATGTCGAAGCGCTAATCCGCGCCACCGGCGATGCGGGTTATCCTTCTACGCTTATCCAAGGAGTCTCACCATGAACACTGTTATTTTGGAGTCCACGCTGGTTTGTCCGCTCTGTGGACACAGCAAAACCGAACAAATGCCCACAGATGCCTGTCTATGGTTCTACGAATGCCAGGGCTGTCACAGCTTGTTAAAACCCAAAACCGGCGATTGCTGCGTATTTTGTTCCTATGGCAGCGTCGCCTGTCCTCCGATTCAGTTGCATGGCAAACATTCGGGCTGTTGCGGCTGACGAGTCGTCCAGGCAGCTCGCCATGTCGGCGCAAATCAACCGTTGCTCCGCCGACCAGCGGCTGATTGTTTTCTTTCCTGTGCCATTGCACAAAAAAGTGTGTAAGGAATGCGAATCAGCCTACGACTGATAAGGTAGGAAGGCTTTACGGCATTTGTTGTTAAGACTCTCCTGACAATTCATCAATCACTTTTGGAGTATTCAATATGAACAAAAAAACCATAACTTTGACCTTGGGCGGCGCGATTGCATCTTCTTTGTTAAGCATGTCTCCCGCCATTCAGGCCGGTGAAAACCCGTTTGCGATGTCCGCTGTCAGCACCTCGCAACAGCTGGCGGCAGCCGACGAAAAACTGAAGGAGGGCGAAGCTAAATGTGGCGCAGACAAAACCAAAGACAAGGCAGGAGAGCGCAGCGCCGGCAAAATAAAAGAAGGTAAATGCGGCGAAGGCAAATGCGGTGCGGACAAAACGAAAGGCAATACCGGCGCTGAAAAAAAATAAGCAGGCGCTGACCGCCGATGACCCTGTTCAATGCGTTTGGCATTGCGGATTCCGGTCTTGGTTTGCAGCACACGCTTTTGTCTGCGTTGCAAACCGAGGGCTGGCTGCATTGATTTTTTGAAGTATCGTCGGGAAATTAAAAAATATATCGCTATGAAAAATTATTCTTTACCCGATGACTGCGCCACTTGCGCTATGTCCTCGAAGATTAATAACCTGTGCGCTTGTCCCGGCAAACTGTCCCGCTGGTTCGACAGCAACGCGCAAGGCATGGCCCCGCTATTTCCAAGGTTGCTGCTGGCCTATGAATTCGGCGAAGCCGGGCTGGAAAAACTTAACGGCGACAACTGGTTTACCGACTTGAGCTTTCCGTTTCCGTTGAACCTGTTGCCTGCCGATGTCAGTTGGACTTTGGCTACCAGCCTGGAAATTATTGCGCCGGTGGCGTTGGTCTTAGGTTTGGCAACCCGGATTTTCAGTCTGGCATTAATGCTGTTGACAGCGGTAGCGATTGCCTCCGTACACTGGCCCGCCGAATGGCACGGTCTTGCCGAACTGTGGAAAGGCTATGCCATTACCGATCAGGGTTACGGCAATTATAAATTGCCATTGATGTATTTGCTGATGTTGAGTTCGCTGCTGCTGAGCGGCAGCGGTAAGTTAAGCGTCGATTTCCGGCTTAAATCCCTGTCAATCGCCGACAAAACCATTCACAATCAACGTTAAACGTCTGAGGGGGGAATATGCACAAAAAATACCTGATCTGGCTGTTGCCGATAGCGGTAGCTGTCTTCTTTCTATTCGACGGCCCGCAGCTGTTAAGCCTGGACAACATCCGTGAGCATCGGCAGGCATTGGCGGATTTTACCGACCGGCATTACCTGTTGATGCTGATCGCTTGCGGCATCGGTTACAGCCTGTCCACCGCGTTAAGCCTGCCGGGCGGTACGGTGTTGTCGCTGTTGCTGGGCTTGCTGTTCGGGCGCTGGATGGGCACTTTGTTGATCGTGATTTCCGCGACGGTGGGGGCGACGGCGTTGTTCTGGATGGCGCGTTACCTGTTGGCGGACTGGGCCGAACAGCGTTTGCGCGGTAGCACGCTCGCTAAAAAACTGCTCGACGGCTTTCAGGCCGATGCTTTTAATTACCTGCTGTTTCTACGGCTGGTGCCTGCGTTTCCGTTCTGGCTGGTGAATCTGGCTCCGGCATTTACACCGGTATCGTTGCGGATTTATGTGATGACCACGTTTATCGGCATCATCCCCGGCAGTTTCGTGTTCGCCAATCTGGGCCAATCTCTGGGCAGCATCCAGCGCCTGGACCAATTGCTGTCAACGCAAATCTTGCTGGCTTTTAGCCTGCTGGGGGTATTGTCTTTATTGCCGGTATGGCTGAAATATAGGACTAACGACTGAGTTAGGAATCGGCATGAGAAGGCTGTTTATCGTATTATTGACGGTTTTAGCAGTACAGACGCTGGCTGCCGAACCTAAGTTAATGCTGGGTGAATTCAGCCGCAACCGGCTCGACGGCTGGGAGCGAAAATATTTTAAAGGCGAAACCCGTTACCGGTTGCAAACCCTGGACGGTATCGAGGTGCTGAAAGCCGACAGCCATGCCGCAGCTTCAGGGTTGATCAAGGAGCAACGCATCGATCTCGAACAGACGCCGTTCCTGAATTGGTCGTGGCGCATTGCCGATCGCTTGAGCGGGTTGAATGAACAAAGCAAGCCCGGCGACGATTACGCCGCCCGTATTTACGTGGTGGTCAAAGGCGGTCTGGCGTTTTGGCAGACCAAAGCGATTAATTATGTCTGGGCGGGCAACACCGACAAAGACACGGTCTGGCCCAACGCTTTTGCCGGCGATCATGCGATGATGATGGCACTGCGCGGGCCGGAGGCGGCGCTGAACGTCTGGTACAGCGAAAAGCGCAATGTCCGCGCCGACCTGCAAAAACTGTTCGGCGAAGATTTGCGCGCTATCGATGCGGTGGCGCTGATGACCGATACCGATAACAGCGGCGGCCGCGTTTCGGCCTATTATGGCGACATTTGGTTTTCCAAGGATTAACAACGATGCACGACACCCAACCGCTACTGGCAGGCAGCGATTTCCCCGCCATTTTCCGCAAACCGCTGGAAATTTTGCAAGTTAATCTAGGCTATCTCTGCAACCTGAGTTGCGTGCATTGCCATGTCAACGCCGGGCCAAAGCGCACCGAGCTGATGAGTTTGGCAACGCTGGAACAGGTGTTGGCGGTTGCCGAAGCTGCAAGTATTCATACCCTGGATTTAACCGGCGGCGCTCCGGAAATGCATCCGCATTTTCAGTATTTGGTAACACAAGCGTGCAGCCGGGGCATCAGCGTCATCGACCGCTGCAATTTGACCATCTTGGAAGATCAGCGCTATGCCGGGATGGCGGAATTCCTGGCCGAGCAGCAGGTCGAAATCGTCGCCTCGCTGCCATGCTATCTTGAGGAAAACGTCGACAAGCAGCGCGGCAAAGGCGTATTCAAGGACAGCTTGGCAGCATTGCAACGCCTGAACCGCTTGGGTTACGGTGGGCAGGACAGTCCGTTGCAGCTTAATCTGGTTTACAACCCGCAGGATGCCGTATTGCCGCCGGACCAACACAACCTGGAACAAGCCTACAAACAGCATTTGCAGCAACATTACGGTATCGTTTTTAACCGCCTGTACGCGATCGCCAACATGCCGATCCAGCGTTTCGGCAGCATGCTGGTCAGTCAGGGCCGATTCGACGCTTATCTGGAATTATTGCGCGGCAGTTTTCGCGAGGACAATCTCGACCATCTGATGTGCCTGAACGCAGTGAGCATCGATTGGCAGGGCTACGTTTACGATTGCGACTTTAACCAGATGCTGGACATGCCGCTCGGTGCGGCGGTTGGCCGTACTCATATCGGCGATTTGTTGCCGCAGATACTCAATGGGGCAAGCATTGCCACCGCCACGCATTGTTACGGTTGCACGGCGGGGCAGGGCAGTAGCTGCGGCGGGGCATTGGAGATAAGTCGGTCGTGAAATGTTTTTGGTTTTACTCACTACGAAGACACGAAGAGCACGAAGGAAAGCATAAGCTTCGTGTTCTTCGTGGTGGATAATTAATTCATGGCAGGCCTGCGCGATGTGCAGGTCTGGCTCTGCGCGGCCTCTATCTTGCCCTGAATCACCCCGGCCAGATATTGAGCATCCTCGGCGATCCCCAGAAAGCGGCCGGAACCCCAGGTGTTGAGCCAGGGCAAACCGATAAAATAGAGCCCTTCTTCGTTGGTTATTCCGCGCTGGAATTGCGGATGACCCTGGACATCGAAAGCCGGTAGCTCTATCCAGCTGTAATCCGGGCGGAAACCGATCGCCCACACGATGGAGGTGATGCCCGCCGCATCGGCATCTACAGCCAATGGATCGAATTCGGGTTCCCAGACTTTTCTGAACGGCGGTTCCTCCGGCGCATCGATACCGTTCTCCGCAATATAGCGGTCAATATCCTTGCGTATACGCACATACACGTCGTCGGCCTCGTCGAGGTTTTGGGTTAAATCCGCTTTGAATTCCAGCGTGGCGCCTTGGATATTGGCCATGCTGCCGTACAGACTGACGCCTTCCAGCGCAAACTTGCGCAGATCGATTTCATGGCCGCCGTCACGCCCGGTCAGATAGTGATTGGTCTTGTGGCGAACCGCATTGCCCATCGGGTGATTATCCAAAGTCAGCTGGTAAAAGCCCAGATCGTACAGCCACTCCGTCGTTTCCCGGCCGCGGTACATGCGCGGCGAACGAGGTGCGTTGCCGACTGCCAAATGCACTTTACGACCCGCCAAATGCAGGTCTTCCATCAGCTGTACGCCGGATTGTCCTGTCCCTACGACCAGCACCTCACCGGCAGGCAGGGATTCTGGATTACGGTATTGCACGGAATGGATCTGGGCAATGTGGTTGGGAAGGTTTTTGGCATAATCCGGGATAATCGGAATATCGTAGCCGCCGGTTGCCACGACCAGGTGATCGGCGGTGAACTCACCGGCGCTCGTCGTTACCTCAAGCCAGCCTTGATCGCCCCGGCGGACACGCGTTACGGTCACGCCTTCGTTCAGCGGTGCGTTGATCTTTTGGGCAAAAGCTTCGACATACTCGACAATCTGGTCCTTGAGCATGAAGCCTTGCGGATCGTCGCCTTGATAGGGGAAATCCGGCAGGCGGCATTGCCAGTTCGGGGTCACCAGGCAAAAGCTGTCCCAGCGATCATTTCGCCAGGAATGGGCGACCCGGTTTTTTTCAAAGACGATGTGGCTGATGTCCAGCTTTTGCAGGTGATAGCTCACCGACAAACCGGCTTGGCCGCCGCCGACGATGATGACTTGATAATGGGGGTGTGGATTATTTTGTTGATTATTCATGGGGTTCTCTCTTTGTTGTTGTGTGGCGGTTTGTGATTTCTGAGTGCCGGGTCGGAAGCTCACCCTGTTTTTGCTCTCGTTCCCACGCGCTGCGCTCATCGTTATACACATCTCGACGTAGGCCGGAATAAGGCCGCCCAAGCGTAGCGCGAGGTGGCGTTTCCGGCTTGCCGCACAGTTTCGCCGGAAACACCCGCCCTTGCTTACGCCGGGCGGGCTTATTCCGGCCTACGTCCGAGGCGGCTATTCCAGCGTCTATGGCGAAATGACGATATGCTGGTTCCCAAGCTCCAGCTTGGGAACCCAGATAACGAAGCTCCAGCTTCGCGAGACGGGAAGCTGGAGCTTCCCCCACTGAATTCCCAAGCTGGAGCTTGGGAACTAGCATAAGCGCCTGGGTCGTCTTGGCTCTCGTTCCAACGCGCTGCGTGGGAACGAGACAACGAGACATTCGATTTTCCTTTACCCAACCCCCTCCTTCTGGAGAGGGCTTAAGTCAACGGTATTGGCCATAAGGCCTTGTTTGGGGTGTGGTTACTCTGTGAACGCTTCCACCAAAACTTTCGGGTTTTCAGCATCCGAAAAACGCGCGGCGATAGTTTCAATTTCGGCCAGCTGACTCATTGCGCTGGAGCAGGTGTAACCATACTTCTGGCGAACCCGCTCGCTGGCGATCTGTAAAGCCGCCCGGCTACGGGCGAGAAAATCTTCCAACTCGTAGCTTTCGCCCGGTTTGAAAAAGTCCTTGATCACCTGCGATGGCGAATAACAAAGGGTGGCGGATTGGTCCGGCCAACGGACGCGAAAACGCATTTCAGGCATGGGTAATACCTCTTACCGTAAAAGTTGCAAAGCGGTTAGCTTAGTAGGGTACGCTGTGCGTACCTTTGTAATCTTCATAAAAATCAATGTGGAAGGTACGCGCAGCGTACCCTACTGCTTGAGTTCCATGCCGCAGCCGGTCAACGGTTCTGCATGCAAGTCCCATAGCAGTTCCTCGCTGTCGGCATTGGCAAGGCGCAGGCGGCCGGAAGCATCGGTTTCGCCGATCACCGTGCAGGCAATGCCGCGCCGGGAGAAGCGTTCGATAATGGCTTCGGTATGTTCGTCTTCCGCGCTCAGCACAAAACCGTAACTGGGAAAACAGCAAAGCCAGCGCTCCAATGGGATGCCGGGAGGGCACGGTATGGAAGCCAAGTCGATCGTACCGCCCAAGCCGGAACACTCCAGCAGCATCAGCACCGTGCCGATCATGCCGGCCATGCTGATGTCTTTCGCCGCGGCGCACAGCCCGGTTTCGACGAGTTGCGGCAATATTTCCAGATCATCCCGCAATCTTTCGGGCGGCGAACCGGTGCTCGCATCCCACCAAGCATAAGGTTCGCGAAAATGTCCGCGTAAATCGACCGCCGCCAGCAGCTTTTGCCCGGCTTTGGCTTCGAAGCTGCTGAGCAGTCTGTTGGCGCGGCCGAGAATCGCCACCGACAGTTGCGAACGGTCGTTGCGGAAATTACTGTGCCCGCCGACGATGGGTACGCCATAAATTTCGGAGGCGGCAATCATGCCTTCCAGCACCGGCCTGGCTTGTTGTTCGCCGTCGCTCCAGATCGCATCGACCACGGCGATCGGACGGCCGCCCATCGCGTAAATGTCGCTGATGTTGACCATCACGCCACAGTAACCGGCAAACCAGGGCTGGGCGGCGACAAAGTCGTTCAGGAAACCTTCCGTCGCCAACAACAAAAAACCGTCCTGATCGGGTATGGCGGCGCAGTCGTCACCCAGTGGAACTTCGTTTTCATGAAACGGTATTCGTTTGAGCATATCCGCTACGGCGGCGATGTCGCGCTTGTGCATCAGGCCGAGGCCTTGTTTTATGCGCTGAGTCAGACTGGCTAAATCGCTCATGCGGCAATCCTGCCGGTAGCAATAAAACCGGTCGCGCCATCGGCATAGGCCGGATACCAGCCCAGGTCGGCCTGCATCAGATGATGCGGCCGACCGTGCAGTTCAATTTCCTGTAGGGATCGCCAGTGCAGACGGCGAAACAAAGGTACATTGCGGCTTTGCACCTGGGCCAGAAAGGTGTGGCAATCTTGAGCATGGGCGGTGGTGACCGCCAGACGGATCAGCGCGGCACCCAGATTGCCCTGTTTACGGTAGTCGGCCGCCACCGCCAGTCGCGAGCCCCACCAGATTCCCGGTTCGGCCTGGTGAATGCGGACGGTTCCGACCACTTCGTCGGGCAGGCCGCCGACGCAGGCAATGGCAACAATAGGTATGGCAATCCGGTCGATGTCATCAAGGTCATTGCCTTGGAAAACGCCTTGTTCCTCGCAAAACACCGCCTGCCGCAAGCGCAGCATTTGCTCGCGTTCCCAGTCCTGAGTTACCCATTTGACCAAGTACTCGTTGGGGACAAAGTGGTTGATGGATTCGTTCAGCATGTCAGGCCTCGTAACTGGAAAGGGCGGAGCAAGCGCCGCATTTGGCGCAGCCCGCTTTCATGTCGGCGGAGCGGAGCCCCGCTTGTTTCAGCATAGCGCCCAGCGGTTGCAAAATATCCTGCATGAAACGCGGGTCGGGCGACGGATGATCGGCCAGGGGCGTCCCGGTAATCGGTATAAAAGGCACCACGAACGGATAAACGCCTTTGTCTATCAGCTGTTTGGAAACGGACAGGATCGCCCCCACGGTATCGCCGAGTCCGGCCAGTATGTAAGTGCTGACTTCGCCCCGGCCGAATACCGCGACCGCCGCATCGAAAGCGTCCATGTAACGTTCCAGCGGCACACCGGCCTTGCCGGGCATGATGCGGGTCCGGACTTCCGGGGTGACGGCTTCCAGGTGCATGCCCAAACTGTCGATGCCCGCGGCCTTCATGCGTTCGAACCAACTATCATCGTCCGGCGGCTCGCATTGCCCCTGAATCGGCAAATCGACGGCGGCTTTCACCGCGCGGGCGCTTTCGCACAGAATCGAAGCGCCGCGATCGGTCAGGTTGGGTGTACCGGTGGTGATTACCATGTGTTTGACGCCGTCCAACTGCACCGCGGCACGGGCGACTTCGGCCAATTGTTCCGGCGTTTTACGGAGGATGGTGCGTCCTGCGTCCAGCGATTGCCCGATCGCGCAAAACTGGCAGGATTTTTTGCGGTTGCTGTAGCGTATGCAGGATTGCAACACCGTGGTGGCCAGCACATCCGCCGCATGCAATGTGGCAATATGGGAATAGGGCACGCCGTCAGCGGTTTGCAAACCGTAAAAACGCGGCTGGCGAGGGAACGCGATGGAAGCTATGTTTTTGCCATTAAGACGAATAACGCTGTTCCCTTGACCATTCGGGTGGTCGGCGACGAACGGCAAGTTGACCGCTCCGGCAGTGGCAATCGGCACCATAATGGTCTTGCCGCCGATAGTAACGGCTTTGTGGTCGGAAGGACCGGCGCCGCCGCGACGGACGCCAATGCTGGATTCGGGGTCCTCCAGCCGCAGTCCCAACGATTGCAGTTCGGTGATCAGCTGTGACGAAATGGCTTCGGCTTTATTCATGGCTGGGTTGCTCGCTGCTGTGGATGGGCGGAAAAGACAGTTCGGCAGTCGACTCATCGCTGAACATCGGTGCAGTCGGCCTGTCATTTATCCTCAGGCTTAACAGTTCGGGACGGGCGTAATGGCCGACCGAGTCCATCATGCGTTTGCGTTTGGTGATCAGCGACATATCCAGGTCGGCGATGACCATGCCTTCGCCTGAGCGCAAGGGTTCTGCCAGATGTTGGCCTTCGGGCGAAATAATTGCGGTACAACAGCCGCCGCGAAGGGCTTTTTGCAAGCCGGGATCGGGCGTTACCGATTCGATCTGCTGATCGCTCAACCAGCCGGTCGCGTTGATCACGAAGCAGCCGGATTCCAGTGCATGATGACGGATGGTGACTTCAATTTGCTCGGCGAAAATTGGCCCGACCAAGGAGCCGGGAAACTGGCTGCAATGGATTTCCTCATGCTGCGCCATCAATGCGTAACGGGCCAGCGGGTTGTAATGTTCCCAGCAGGCTAATGCGCCGATGCGGCCGATGCCGGTCTCGACTACCTTAAGGCCGGAAGCGTCGCCTTGGCCCCAGATCATGCGTTCATGGAAAGTCGGGGTGATTTTGCGCCGCTTCAATACCAGACTGCCGCATTCATCGAAAATCAGCTGGGTGTTGTAAAGGCTGCCGTGGTCGCGCTCATTGACGCCCAGCACCACGACCACGCCCAGCGAGCGGGCTTGGGCGGCAACAGCGTCGGTGACCGGTCCCGGCACCACGACGGCATGTTCGTAAAGCTTAAGATGCGCGCTGCCGGACGCGACCGGCGGCAGCACGAACGAAAAGTACGGGTAATAAGGCACAAAGGTTTCCGGAAATACCACCAACTGCGCGCCTTCCTTGGCTGCGTCGCTGATGGCCTGACAAACCTTGTCGACGGTGCCGAAGGCTGAATCGAATACCGGTGCAATCTGTACCGCTGCCGCCCTGACGATTTTTTTCGTTGTCACAATCTGTACTCCTGTTGCTGATTATTCTGGGAAAAGCAGTTGGTCCACGAAAAGCACAAAAAGCACGAAAATATTAACGGTAGATGTGCGCGGTTTATTTCGTGTTTTTTGTGTCTTTCGTGGACAAAACCGCCGTTTTTAGTGTTCCGAATGATTTACATCGTCCAGGTGTCCAGGATGAAAGCGTTATCGCGGCGATGGATCAGCACGATGTCCAATACATCCAGCGGGCTGACAGGGCGGATGCCTTCGATCAGGCTGGGTTCGCCGTGTCCGTACAAGGCTTGCAGCGCGAAACGGCAGGCATAGACTTTGCCGCCCTCGGCCATGAACTTGTTGATTTGGGTGGTGTAGTTTTGGTGTCCCGGAAAAGCCTCATCGCCCAAGCGCGGAAAGCCTCGTTGAATGCCCAGAGTCACGCCTGGCCCGTACAACAGGATTGAGGTTTCAAAACCCTTGCGTTGCAAACGGGTCGCCTGCAACAGATTCACGAAGCCGATGGAACCTTCAAAGGCGACGGTGTGGAATTTCACCAGGGCTTTTTCGCCGGGCTGGGCTTTGACGTCCTCGAATACTTTCTCTTCGTAATCGACAAAAAAATCGCCGTTGACGTGGGCCGGTTTTTGAACTGCTGGCATGGAATGCTCCTTGTTATGAGTAAAAAACCCTGCACCAATGGCGCGATGCAGGGAGAGTTATGACTGTCAACCATTGAGGGGGATTGACGGAAGATAGTTTACGAGCGAGGCAGTATTACTGACAGATTCAGGAAAAAATGATTTTTAGGGTACAGATTGCGGTTTGAACGATCTGTTCTGCTTAATAAAGCGGATAACTGTTATGGATAAACCGGATTTATCGGAGTTTGCCTCGTTCCCACGCGCTGCGCCTCGAGTCACGGTGTCAGCGGATAGAAGTACACATTGTATAAATACAGGACGCAGCGCGTCCGGCATTGCATTCCCACGCAGTGCGTGGGAACGAGGGATATGAGAGGGGCTTGAGCGATAGAGCGACCCAAAGCCGGACGGGGCATGTTGCCCCGTTCGAAACGTTTGGCGCCTGTTACGTGTTACCACATAGTTTAGATATTGAAAAAACGTTAGGGACGGGGTTGCAAACCCCGTCCCGCTTGGAGGAGGGGTTAGAGCGATAGAGGGAGCGACACAATAGAAAAATTGCGCTAGTTCCCAAGCTCCAGCTTGGGAATTCGGTGTGGGAAGCTCCAGCTTCCCGTCTCGCGAAGCTGGAGCTTCGTTATCTGGGTTCCCAAGCCGGAGCTTGGGAACCAGCGTATTTCTTAACTTAACGGGTCAGTGACGCCGTGCGTGGGAACGAGGGATACGGTGGGCTGGAGCGATACAATATAAAAAAATTAAATAACTAAGAGGTACAGTTGTGCTAAATTTGCCGGGCAGACAACCCGCAGAGACCTAAAACCGATGAAACATCTTTATGAAACCGTAGCGGAAAATATCCTCGCCCATATCGAACAAGGTGTTTACCGTTCAGGCGAGCGCTTGCCGGGCATCCGTCGTTTAAGCCAACAATTGAACGTGAGCGTGTCGACCGCACTTGAAGCCTACCGGCTGCTGGAGGATCAGGGGCGAATTCAGGCGCGTGCGCGTTCCGGCTACTACGTCAGCACCGTTCATCGACTAGCCATCACCGAACCTGATATGTCCGATCCGTCAGCGATACCTTCCCGAGTGACAGGCCAGTCCCTGACGCGGCAGATTTTGCTGGCGGCTAAAGATCCTTACCAGATCAATCTGGGCTCTTCCGTACCTTCTCCGGCATTTTTACCGACACGGGTTTTGCAACAGGCCACCCAAAAAGTGGTGCGCCTGTTTGAAAAACGCTGTTTCGATACCGACGAATTGCTTGGCAATCAGGAGCTTCGTCGCCAGATTGCTAAGCGCATGGTCGAATTGAACTGCGCCGTCAATTCCGATGATATAGTCATCACCCATGGCGCCAGGGATGCGGTCCGGCTCGCGTTGATGGCTGTCTGCAAGCCGGGCGATGTGATCGCTATCGAATCGCCGACATTTTACGGATTGTTGCAGGTCATCGAATCCTGCGGTATGGAAGCGCTGGAAATCCCGACTCATCCGCGCGAGGGCGTTTCCCTGGAAGCGCTGCAAATGGCTATCGAACAGTGGCCGATCAAAGCCTGCCTGTTTATTTCCAACTATAACAACCCGCTCGGTTCCAGCATGTCGGACGAGCGGAAGAAAACCCTAGTGGCATTGCTGGAAAAAAACGGCATTCCGCTGGTCGAGGACGATGTGTACGGCGATTTGGGCTTCGGATTGAAACGGCCTTCCGTTGCCAAGGCCTGGAGCCAGCAGGGCGAGGTGCTGTATTGCTCGTCTTTTGCCAAAACCTTGTCGCCGGGCTTGCGCGTCGGCTGGCTGGTTCCCGGCCGTCACATGAAAAAAGTGGAAAATCTCAAATATATGCTGCATCAGGCCACGCCGACGCTAAATCAACTGATCGTTGCCCATTTGCTGGAGCAGGGCGGCTATGACCGTTACCTGCGACATGTCCGGCAGGAATATGCCCAGAGCGTGACGCGCATGGTGAAGGCTGTGAGTCTGTTTTTTCCTGCGGGCACTAAGGTGACCCAACCGGAGGGCGGTTTCGCGTTGTGGGTGGAATTGCCGGAACATGTCGATGCCATGGAATTGCATCGGCAGGCCAGTCTGGAAGGTATCATCATCGCTCCCGGGCCTCTGTTCTCCGCCACGCAAAAGAAATACGGCAACTTCGTCCGGCTCAGCTGCGCCGTGCCCTGGAATGATAGGCTGGAACGGGCGCTGAAAAAACTGGGGGATATGGCTGGCGATTTAATGGAGGGATAAAGCAATTAGTCAAAATGTCGAGTAACGAAAAGAGGGTACTCAACTTATCGAACTGATTTTATCGCGTATTTCATCTTAGGATTTCGCAAAAATAATTTTCGCTTATGGGATTCCCTTACTCTGCGTGGTAACCCGGTTCGGGACGCTCCAGCGTCCCGAACCGCGAAGCGGTTCAAGCTGCGCTCGTCGTTATACACAAGTCTCTATTCCGACAGTCCTGGATCTGGCGTTAGGCAGACCTTCCAGGTTTTTAAAACCTGGAAGGTCTAACTGGCCGCATTCTTAACAGGCGGGACAGGGTAATCCTATCCCAATCGTTTAATAACCTGTGTATACCGTTTTGTCCATACCGGTAAGACGGCTCTGAAATACACTTGTGTATAACGACGAGCGAGGAGCGTGGGAACAATGAAAAAAATAATGGCTCATATTGGGTTTTGAGGATATATGTGCTTTAGGTCAGCACTTGACGATGCCTTCACGCAACAGTTTCGCGCTGCTATTCATAACCCTAAATCGCTCAAACCGGCGTGATCGTCGGGGCGGCGGCCTAGCGGCCAGTGGAACAGGCGTTGTTCCTGCTGGATCGGCAGATCGTTGATGCTGGCAAAGCGGCGTTGCATAAAGCCTTGTCCGTTAAATTCCCAATTTTCATTGCCGTAACTGCGGAACCATCGACCGGAGTCGTCATGCCATTCATAAGCAAAACGCACGGCGATGCGGTTGTCGGTAAAGGCCCATAATTCCTTGATTAAACGATAGTCCAGTTCCTTGGCCCATTTGCGTTGCAAAAATTGCCGCACTTGCTCGCGGCCTTGGGGAAATTCGGCGCGGTTGCGCCAGAGGGTGTCTTCGGTATAGACCAGCGCGACGCGGTCCGGATCGCGTGAGTTCCAGGCGTCTTCGGCCATGCGAACTTTCTGCGCCGCGGTTTCAGCGGTAAAGGGCGGGACGGGGGCTTTGATTTCTTCGGTCATGATTTTTCTCCGTTATTGAATGGTAATGAATGTGCATGAAACAACTTGAACAACTCGTGCCGTAAGTTTTCAGCGGGAGTGCAAGCTTTGCTTGCGCTTGCAGGCGAAGCCTGCACTCCGGCTATGGGCACCATGCTCAAGTTATTTTGTGCATGTTCCTAAGTGAGTTAAGCCTGCCATATTCCCTGCATCGGAACATAACCGGGCAAGGCTCGAAGGCGCTGAAACCATGCGACGATATTCGGGTAAGCGCCGATATCGATGCCGCCTTCCGGCGCTAGCGCCAAATAGGGATAGATCGCCAAATCGGCAAGCGACACGCTGTCGCCGACAAGCCAATCCCGGTTTGCTAACTGGCGGTCGACAATGTCCAGCACCTTGGAGGTGATTTGCTGGGCTCTGGCGATGTCGATGTCGCGGCCGAATTTATGGTGCACTCGCAACAAGGCCGGCCCATTGGTAATTTCATTGGCGGCGGTCGATAGCCAAGCGGCAATTTGCGCCAAGCGGTAGGTATCGTCTGGCCACCATTGTTCGCCACCGTAGCGTTTGGCCAGATAGACCAAAATGGCTTGGCTGTCGCGGATGATCAGGCCGTCGTCATCCAGCACCGGCACCTGGCCGAACGGGTTGATTTGCAAATAGTCCGGGCTGCGCTGTTCGCCGCCGAGCAAATCCACCGGGTGCGCTTGGTAGGGTAACGCCAAAAAACTTAGCAATAATCGGACTTTGTGGCAGTTGCCGGATAGCGGCATGTCGTATAGCGTTATCATCCTGTTCTCCTTCGGTTAAATAAAACTTTCAAATTGCATCCGCTGTTCGGCGATGCCGAGCCGGCGGGCGGTTTGGCGCACGGCGTCGATCAGGCGGGTCGGGCCGCAAACGTAAATGACGGCATCGGCGGATGCGTTACCGAGCAGCGCCGGCACATCCAGCCGGGTTGGGTTTTGCTCCTGGCTGAAATAAAACCGGCACCGATTGGGCAAATGCCGCCGCAAGTCCTCGACAAAGGCCATTTCTTGCGGCGCACGGCCGCTGTAATGCAGTTGAAAATCCGCACTCCGCGCGGCCAATGCTTCGGCCATTGCTTTGATCGGCGTGATGCCGATGCCGCCGGCGATCAACAGCGCAGGGCTGTCGTCATCGTGCAGTGTGAAATAGTTGTCCGGCGCATCGACATTGATGCGGGTTCCCAGTTGCCAGCCGTCGTGCAATGCCGACGATCCGCCTTCGCCATCGTCCATTTTCAGCACTGCAATACGGTAGCAACCAGGATCGTCCGGCGCGTCGGTCAGCGAATAAGCGCGCGAGGTAACGCTACCGTCGGGCAGCGCAATCGGTACGCGGATATGCGCCCCGGCCCGATAGCCAGGCAGCGACTCGCCGTCGGCATGGCGCAATTCATAGGCGCGAATGCGCGGAGTCAGTTGCCGAATCCCTGAAATCGTTAACGGCAATGCGCCGCTACCCAAAACGCCGGGCGCTTGCTGCGTCGCTTCCGCCGGTTGTTGGCGAGCTTGAACGAGCAGCGCTTCGACTTCGCGTTGGCTGTAGCGTGGCGTGATGTATTTGGGGCAATTCCAGTCGAAGGCTTCGACTCGGATAACGATGCCGCGCTCGACCGGGGCGCGAAAGTCGGGCGATTCCAGTTTCGCCAGCAATGCCGGCTCGGTGCGCTCGTCCACCGCGCGCGCCCGACCCCAGATTTTCAAGCGCCGCCGCTGCGGATAGTCCATCAGCAGCAAACTAACCCGGTCGTCGCCGCGTAAATTGCCTACCGAAATGTATTGGCGGTTGCCGCTGAAATCGGCGTAACCAATAGTACGGTCATCCAACACTTTCAAAAATCCCACCGGCCCGCCGCGATGCTGCACATAGGGCCAGCCGGTTTGACTCACCGTGGCTTGATAAAAGCTGTCGCGCTCGGCAATAAAAGCTTGCTCGGCAGCGCCCAGCGCCACCTCCTCGGCCACGCCGAGCTCGGCCGCCTGATACGCCATACGGCTGCCCATTTCGGTTTGTACTGCCTGCACGTCGGGGGTGAAACTGATTTTGGCAAAAGCGCGGGCCATGACTTTGCTCCTGATTGGGATTGAACCTAGAAAAATTGTTTTATCCACGAAAGCCAAAAGTAGGCGCCTCTAGGCGACACGAAAAACACAAAAAACGCATAGACTTATCAATTTATAGCGCATGACCCAAAGGGTGAAGGACTCAGTTAACACAAGCTATTGATTTGTTTAGTGCCTTTCGTGCCTTTCGTGCTTTTCGTGGACTAACTGCGGTTTTTAGGTTGAAACATTGGCGTTAATTGTGACACAGCCGCCAGCCGCGTTGAATAGCCATAATCTGCAATAGTTTATTCCATTTTGTGCAAGGATCCGGGCGCAAGTTCGTTCTTGAACTTGGCCCGGTTCACTATTAATTCTACTTTGTCATATTTAATGAACACACAATATCCAGAACCGTCATTCCGGCAGGGATTGCCGGAATCCAGGCTCCATGGATGGATTTAAGCTTACCATCCATGGCACTGGATACCCGCTTCCCGGCGGGTATGACGAGCTTGCGTATAATCTAACAAAGTAGAATTAAGCAGCCTGTTTTAGCCCCACTTTCGGGAAGTCGATGCTGACCCGGCTGGCCTTGCCCAGGATATTGGTCATGATGTTCATGCCGACGTGGGTGATCACCTCGACGATGTCCGCCTCGCTGAAACCAGCGTCACTCATGGCCTGCAACTCGGCGTTGGTGACCTCGCCCTTGTGCTCGACCAGGGCGCGGGCGAATTTAACCGCCACCGCCGCCTTGGCGTCCTGGCTGGAGCCGGCCCGGTTGGCTTCGATTTCCGCCCCGTTCAAACCGGCTTTGCGGCCGATAGCGGTGTGTGCGGACAGGCAGTATTCGCATTCGTTCTGTTGCGCCAGCGCCAGCGCGATGCGTTCGCGGGTGGCGGCGTCCAGAGAACCGTGGTTGGCGATGTGATGCAAGCCGAGGAAGGCTTTCAAGGCATCCGGCGAGTGGGCGAACACCCGCAAGAAATTAGGCACCATGCCCAACTGGCTTTGAATCGCATCCAACAGGCTGAGTTGTTCGGTGTTGGCGCTTTCGTTGCTAACGGTGGTAATACGGCTCATGATAGTTCTCCAAATAATGAAAGGGTTTGTTAGTCGCCTGGGTGAAATTCAGCAGGCGGGTATAGTGTGTCTTATTGCAAAAAAATAAAGAATAGTTAAAATTATCAATTTACTATTCCGATAACTGGAACTATTAATGAGTCGTCTGCATTTAATGAGCGTGTATGTCGCGGTGGTCGAGGCGGAAGGCTTTGCCGGCGGCGCCCGCAAGCTGCACATGTCGCCACCGGCCGTGACGCGTGCGGTTGCGGCGTTGGAAGAGCGCTTGGGCGTTAAATTGCTGAACCGCACCACCCGCTACGTGCGGATGACCGAGGCCGGCCAGAAATACTACGAGGACGCCAAACACATCATCGCCTTGGCCGATGAAGCCGACGACGCGGCGCTGGGCATCAACGCCGAACCGCGCGGCCAACTCACCGTCACCGCCCCGGTTTTGTTCGGCCGCATGTACGTGATGCCCGGCATCGTCGAGTATTTGCGCCGTTACCCGGCGGTGGAAGTCAACGCACTGTTCGTCGATCGGGTTGTCAATATGCTGGAGGAAGGCGTGGACATGGCGATCCGCATCGGCGATTTGCCGGATTCGTCGTACCGGGCGCTACGGGTCGGCGCGGTGCGGCGAGTGGTGTGCGCGTCGCCCGACTATTTGGCGGCACGCGGCATCCCGCAAACGCCGGAAGATTTACCGGCGCACGACATCATCCTGGCGCGGGGGTTAAATCCCGCCAACGAGATGCGTTTTGTGCGCGACGGCCAGCCGCAGACGGTAAAGCTACAACCCCTGTTAAGCATCAGCGATAACAATTCGGCCGCCTACGCCGCGATGGCAGGCCTAGGCATCACCCGCTTGCTGTCCTACCAAATTGCCGAGCCGCTACAGACCGGCAAACTGAAAATCGTGCTCAGCGAGTTCGAAAGCCCGCCGGTGCCGATCCACATCCTGCACCGCGAAGGCCGCCACTCGTCGGCCAAAATCCGTTCGTTCGTCGATATGATGGCAGAGCGTTTGCGGACGGAGTTATCGCTGAATTGATCGGCTTGGAAAGGATAGGGGCATCCATTAGCCAGCCCCTGTCAATAGACCAAAAAAATCTTGTTAGGAACAGGCATAAATTAATTTACGCAATGACCGTGAAGAGCATGAAGACTTTATGCCTTTCATGTTCTTTATGGTTTAAAGATAAAACTTGCATCATCACTCCGGGGGCGCTGTTTTCGGCCAGCCAGAAGAAATACGGCAATTTCATCCGCCTCAGTTGCGCCGTGCCCTGGAATGACCGCTTGGAGCGGGCGCTAAAAAAATTGGGGGATATGGCAGGGGATTTAATGGATTTAATGGCGGGACTAAACAATTAGCAAGGCTGGGGTAGCCCAGTCTGCATAACCATTACGCCATAACTCATATTCGCTAATATCAAAACTCACCGTATAACCATCTTGCTCGACTTTAACGCTTTTAAAAAAACGGCATTTTTTAACGCGGCAAACATGGTTTTGTTTAATAGCGGCTTTACATCATAGAGACGTTTTTCGTGGGTCGTAAATTCAACTAATAATTGGTAATCGTCCATTGGCTGGACAGTGAGGATTTTAGGATAGTTCATGTTAAGCGCTTATCGTTACTCATTTATAATCTCTATACTTAAATAGTAGTGAATAACTTGTAAGATAGGTAGAACGACAGCGAAACCGCCCAACATCTTATTTTCTAATGAACAGCACCCCATCAAGATAATCCTGAAATACCGCATCGTAAGTCACAATATGCAGCTTCTCGTACTTGGCTTGGGCGATCAACAATCGATCGAACGGGTCTTTATGACGATCGCCCAGTTCGAGAACGGTTTGGGCATGGTAAGGCGTGATATTCAGCCATTGAAAACCTTGCGCTTCAATATCTTCGGCGATATGTTCGGAGGGCAAGGGCATTTTACCCAAGCCGTTTTTGATTGCCATTTCCCAGACCGTAACCGAACTGACCAATGCGCCTTCAGCCTGAATCCGCTCGATGATCGGAGGGTGCTTGATTTCGCCCATCAGCCAGTCGTAAACAATACAGGTATCAAGCAGCAGGCGCATTGTTGCTGTCGGTGAATAATTGTTCTACTTCGGCATTGGTTGCGGCGGAATTCCAGTCCGTTGAATAAGCGGCACGGTCTTTCCAGGCACCGGGAGGGGCGACTTTGTTGGCCGTATATTTAACAAGTTTGGCGACGGGTACGCCATTACGGGCGATTACCACTTCTTCGTCCCTCTCGGCGGCAACGATGAGGCTGGATAAGTTGTTTTTGGCTTCGAGTATGTTAACTTGCATCGAGGACACCAGAGCTAAGTTGGCTAATGCTAGCCAACTTAATTGAGTCCGCCTTTATTGTCAAGAGAACACTTCTTCTGTGGCGCAGCAGGTGCTGTTTTTACTCACCTGCAAACGCTCAAATTATGCAATTACCCTGACGCCTGACTCATCGCGCGTATCGCATCGGTGGTGACGGCTTGTCCGCCGACGCCCCATTGGCCCGAAGCAACATCCTCGATCAGAACCCAGGTGACCGGCCTTAAGCCTTCGCCTTCTACCGACGACTGCATGGACAGGAAATGATCCTGTCATTTCTCTGCATTCCCCACATCCTTGTGGGTTATGCAGGAGGTACGACTCCATGGATGGGGGAGGTAGAATTGCGTCGGGAACAGCAATCGAGAACACCAACAGTAGGCGCTTTAGGCGATGCAGGAGTAATTGCCGAAACGATCGCATCGGTGACCTTGCTGATGATTTCCTGTTTTTGTTGTAGCGATAAATAACCGTTGATCCCTTTGATTTGTGCGAGTGGCATGGTATTTCTCCTAATGGTTGAAGTTATGTATAAAGTTTAAGCGCACTGCTTGTTGCACAGAGCAGGCGCATCCCATGCCTCGGCTTGGAATTGACTATCCAATGGTGCGTGAATAATATGATTGGCGTAGTTGCTGAGGGTTTTCATCGTTACCCCCAGCACTACTTCCAGCACCTGCGACCGACTGTATCCTGCGGCGATAAAATTATCCAAGGCTATGCCGGTTACCTTGCCGCGCTGTTCGACCACGGCGCGGGTAAAGATTGCCAAGGCATCCAGTTTTTTGTCCGTCAGCGGCTGCTGTTCACGCAGTGCATCGACAATAGCGACATCGGCCTTGGCCCTGTGTTTGGCAAGCATTGAATGGACGGCTACGCAGTAAATGCAATGGTTTTCGATACTGGCGGCAAGCAGTACGACTTGTTGCTCGACCGAGGTCAGCGAGGTTCTGTCGAATAATGCGCCAATATCGAGATAGGCCTGTAAAACCGTCGGCGATTCGGCGAGGCCGCCCAATAAATTCGGCACAAAGCCGAATTTTTGCTGTGCGCCTTCAAGTAGCGGTTGGGCAGCAATAGGCGCATTTTGGATGGAATAAATGTTAAATTGGGACATACTGTATTTCCTGTTTTTTTGATTAATCTGAATAGGTTTTGCTATGCAAGGGCTTGGGCTAAACGGTCATTTCACGATCTCCGCAATGAAAAATTTCGACGGGGATAGGTTAAGCAATTCGGCTTGCCGAACCCATGCCCGTGACTCCGGGATTGTTGTCCGATTGTCCGGGAGATCGATGTGGATGCTTTAACTGCGCTGGTCAACGCGCTGAACTTGCGCGCCAAACTGGTTTATTCCGGCGGCGTTTGCGGCCGCTGGCTGATGGATCACAATTCCGATACTTCGGTTTGGTTTCATTTGCTCAGCAAGGGCCAAGGCTGGGTGCATTCGCCGAACCGGCAAACGCCGTTGCCACTGGAAAGCGGCGACTTGGTCTTGTTCCTGCCGCATGCGCCAAAGCACTTTTTGTCATACAGCGCCGAACATTTGCCTTGCGATGCAACCGACAACCGTTTAACCGGCTGGGAGGACGGCGAATCGGGATTTGTCTGCGGCGAAATCGAGCTGGCTACGCCCCGATCATTATTGTGGCAGGCGCTGCCCGCCGAGATTGTGATCAAGAAAAATCAAGCCGGCGATATACTGGCCAAGCTGATCGAGCTGGTTATCAATGAGGCCGCGGGTCAGCGTTTTGGTAGCGACTCGGTTGTGGAACGCTTATGCGACAGCCTGTTCGTGCTGGTTATCCGTTACTGCATTGAGGAAGGTTTAGTCGGGGAGGGGGTGTTTGCGGCCATGCAGGACAGGCGGCTGGCAACCGTGTTGGGCTTGATTCATCAACAGCCTTGGCAACCTTGGACGGTTGCCGAACTGTGTTCCAAAGCGGGATTGTCCAAAACCGTGTTATCGGAAAAATTTGCCGCGTTGATCGGCAGTTCGCCGATTGAATATCTTAGCGCTTGGCGGTTGCAGATTGCGGCAGGCTGGTTGATGGAGCCGGGCATGAGTGTAGAGCGGGTGGCCGAGCGTTGCGGATACGATTCGGTGCCGGCCTTCAGCAAGGCGTTTAAGCGTTATTTCGGCATCTCGCCGGGAGCGTTTCGGCGTGGACGGGAAGTAAACGGCTGATAAATGGTGATTCCAGTATCTATATCAACCTCGTGATCAAACCTCTTGTTCATAACTAGCGGCGGTGCGGCTTGATGATACGCCAGCCATGACGCAAGCCGCTGCTGACCAAAAAAAGCAGGACGAAGCCGCAAAAGACTAGCAGCCAATGGCCGTATATGCCCGGCAATTTGCCGCTATGCAGGGGATATAGCAGCATGGTCCAATGAGAGGATGGTGTTTTGAGTTTAAGCAGAGTTCCATTTTGCCCGTCTACGAACCCCCAGCTTCCGTCCAAGAAGCGAAAACGCCACGGCTGGTTCGCGGTGGCTGGAAAATAGATGCGCTCCAACGGAGAGTCGCGGTAACCATTAACCGCTGCATCGACCAATCTGAGCAATGGCAACGTCGTTAGCTGCTGCGTGGAAGTTGGCGTCACAATCGCTGGCGGCGGGTCCAGCCATTGCATCAAAGGCCCGGCAAAGTTGAGCAGCGCCCCCAGTAAGGCCAGAACGGCAATGGGGCCGCCCAGCAGCAGCCCCGTTTGCCGGTGAATCGTTACTAATCCGGGGAAAAACTTTGCCCGGCGCCGCTGCCGTTTTGCCGTCGCACTGCGTCTATACCATAGCCAAAACCCCATTAGCCAAAGGAACAGCGTTCCTAAGCCGGCCATGCTTGCGGCGATCTTCCCTGGCAAGCCCAACACGCTGCCGCGGTGCAGTTCCCGCAGCCAATCCAATCCGTCCAAGTCGGCGGCATCCTTTGCCTCCAGGATGGCGGTTGTGCCGGGATCGACAAATACCAGCAGAGGTTCCGGCCCGGCCAGCCTGGCCCTTGCGCTATGCTCCGGAGCTGTCGGGAGGAACAGCACCTCCAGGCGGTGCCGGGGATAGTGGCGCCGGACGGATTCGGCCAAGGTATCGGCATCGAGCGATCGATACACCGGGCTTGGCAGGCGATAGGGCGACGCGGTGTAGCGCAGACCGTCATAGAAACTCAGCACGATGCCGCTGGCGGCAATGATTAGCAGGGGTAAGGCAATCGCTATTCCCAGGTAAAGATGGCCGAACCACAGTTTTTTGGCAACAGCCGCGCTCATGATGATGCCGGGTTTTTCCAGCTTTGCAGATGCGCTTTGAATGCCCGGAAGGCAACGCCCCGGTCATCGCCCAGCAGGAAAGCATGAACGCCTTGCTGGAGCCAGTATTCCTTTTGTTCCGGCAGACGCGGCACGGCACAGAACGGCACACCGTGTTTACGGCAGGCATCGGCGATAGTTAGGATGGAGGCCTGCACATCCGGATGCTGAGCTTGGCCGGGAACGCCGTAAGACTGGGACAGGTCTATCGCTCCCTCCAGCACCAGATCGATACCCGGCACGGAGACGATCGCATCGATGTTCTCCACGCCGGCCCGGTCTTCGATCATGACCGCGACCAGTAGCTCGGCGTTGGCTTGTTCGAAATAGCTCGGCAGGTCCAGGCGGCCGAAACCCGTGGTGCGGCCGCCGCTGATGCCGCGTTGGCCCAGCGGGTGGTAGCGGCTGGCGCTGACGGCGGCTTCCGCTTCGGCGCGGCTTTGCATATGGGGGACGACGATGCCTTGCGCGCCGCTGTCCAGGGCGCGCAGGATCATGCTGGCATCCATGCCGGGCACGCGCACCAAGGCGGTAAGACCTGCGCATTCGGCGGCCCGGATCATGTTTTCCAGGGTTTCCGGATTGGTGTTCACATGTTCCAGGTCCAGGATGACGAAGTCGTATCCGGCGTAACCCAGCATTTCCACCAGCAACGGCGACGGCACCGAGTTCAGCAGCCCGTACACCGTCTCGCCGTTACGCAGGGACTGTTTCAGTTTATTGGTTTGCAGCATGAACCGGCTCCAGCATTGACAGATAGATGTGTTGCGGGTGCGGGTGGCGCAGGAAATCGTGATGGGAGATGTGCCAGGCGTAGGCACCGGCATAGCTGAACACCAGCAGGTCGCCGACCCGCAGCCGTTCCACCGGCGTGTCAGTGGCTAAAACATCTTTCGGGGTGCAGAGCTGGCCGACCACGGTGATTTCGGTTTGTTCCACGCCGGGCCGGGGAAACGGATAGGGCCAATGTTCGCGCGGCAATACGAAAAACGGATGGCTATGGCCTTGGGCGTAAGGCGTGCGGAAATGATGGGTGCCGCCGCGGCCGACCGCGAAATGGCGGCCGAAGCATTGTTTGATGTCCAGCACCTGCATCGCGTAATAGCCGCAGGCCGCGGTCAGGTAGCGGCCCGGTTCGAAACGGATGCGCCAGTCCTGCATGTTTTCGCTTTTGACCAATGCCGATAAACCGGTGCTGAATGCCGGCCAGTCGAATTGCCGGCCGGGCTCTCGGTAATTGATGCCGATGCCGCCGCCGACGTTGAGATGGTTAATCGCCTGCCCGAATTGCTCACGCCATTGCCGCGCTTGCCGAAAATAGCGCGCAAGCAAGTCCAGATGAGCGCCGGCATCCAATTGGTGGGACATCAGGTGGAAGTGGAAGCCGTGTAAACGGATTTCCGGGTGCCGCGCCAGCCATGCCAGGCATTCCGGCAGTTGTTCGGAATCGATGCCGAACGGGGTGGGCCGGCCGCCCATGGTCAAGGTGGTGGCCGGCACGCCGTCCAGGGCCAGGTTGATGCGCAGCAGCACATCGGCCTGCCGGTTCATGCTTCGGGCCAGCCAGGCCAGCCGCCGCAACTCGCCCAGGCTTTCAGCGTGCAGCAATTCCACGCCTTGCTCCAATGCGGAGGCCAGCTCCGTATCCAGTTTGCCGGGACCGCCGAAAATCACCGGCGTATCCGGGAAATGGCGGCGTATCCAGTCCAGTTCGCCGCCGGATGCGACCTCGAAACCGTGCACATGCGGCGCCAGGGTTTGCAGAATCGGCAAGTCGGAATTCGCCTTGACCGCATAAAAGAGTTCGCAGTTGTCCGGCAGCGTAGCGGCCAACTCGGCGGCATGCTTAGCCAATGCCTCCAAGTCATAGATATAGGCGCATAAAGGTTCATCGGTGCAGGCAAGATGAACGGCTTCCGTCACTCGTGCTAACGATCGGTTCATATTACGCATCTCCCGGGTAAGCCAGCGGGCTGGGCAACGGGATGTAGGTGGAATCGCGATCCGGGCGTTTGTAAAAGCGGTTGATCAGGTTGGCCTTGGCGGGGAAAGGCGCGCCTGCGAGCAGGGCATTGATGCGCCGTGTCGCGTTCGGGTTGCCGTGCTGTATCAGGTAATGGTGCAACTGGTGGCCGACGATACGCCACAGGCGAGGTTCCAGCGACGGGCGCAAGGCGCTCAGTTGCGCTACCGCCTCGCAGAAGTTGTTGACCAGCAGGCAGTAGGCGATGCGGTTCCAGCCTTGATCCTCGCTATAAAACAGCGCTTGCCGCACCCTTGCGTCGACGCCGTCGAGCGGAACCGCGTTGAATCGTCCGGCCACTAGCTTGACGCCCTCGAAATCGCGCAGCCAGACGTGGCTGGGCCAGTCATGGGTCAAGCCGATCAGCACGTTCTGCAAGTGCGGTTCGAACACGATGCCGTGATCGAAAAAGCAGTGCAGCACTGGCGGCAGCAGTTGTTCGACATAGGCCGAGAACCAGTCTTCCGCTACCGTATCCCACGGCGAAGCTTGTCTTCGCGCCAGCCTGCCGATAATGTCCGCGAGCCGTGCCTGGCCCCGCGTATGGTTGCCGAACAGGGAGCCGGCCAGTAGCGGCGTCGTTGCTGCTGTGTCCGCCGGGTCCAGTCCCTGGCGCAGGATCAGGCCGAAACCTTCCGCCGCTTCCCGCTCGGCTGGGGTTTCATTACTGCCTAAACGTATAGACGCGTAGGCCGGTTCCTCCAGTATCCGAAGATTAGGGAATTGCGCGGCCAAGCGCGGCCCGACGGTCCGCATGATGCGGGTCACTTGCAGCGCGCCGTCCAGCTCGTAAATGGCGTTCTTGCGCACGCAATTGGTGATGCGCACATGCAGGGAGCATTTGTAAAAATAGGGATTGTCCGGGTGGAACAAGGTGCGTATCGACGAGGTGGCGAAATAAGCCGGACCCTGCGGGCCAAGGTCGCGCAGCCGGTCCTGTTCGAGAGCCGCCTGCACGGCCGGCCGCGACAGTAAATAACGCGCTTGCCAGGGATGCGCCGGCAGCAGCGCGAAATCGTCGGCCGCTTGCAGGCCGGCGGGCGCTTGGGCGGCCAGCAAGGCGTCGGCGGATTCCGGCAGCAGCGATTGCTGGAGCCAGTGTTCGCGGCGCACCGCGAAATAATGCAGCGGGAAGCTGGCGCGCAACTCCGGGGCGTAGCGTTGCAGATCCGCAGCCGAAAAGCCTTGGCGGCTCTTCGGTGCCGGGTGGAACGGGTGGCCGAATGACAGGGATTGTTCGGAATCTAGATAGGCGGCCAAGGCTTTTTGGGGGACGGCCGGTTGCGGTGCCGCCAGAATAGCGCCGGTCACCGCGACGCTGTCGCGGATTTGCTCCAGCAGTTCTTGATTGAACGGGACATCGTTTTGGCTGGCCAAATCGCGCAGCAGCAACGTGGCCAAGGTGCGCCAGTCCAGAGGCGCCCAAGGCCGTCCCGGCGATTTATGGTAGAAAGGCGAGCGATAGCGGTAATTGCCGGTAGCCGAAGCTTGGTCGACCGCCACCAACAGCCGTTCCCCGCTATGCGGCAACAGGATGTGCATGGCTTTTCCTCCGCCTTGCCCCAGCGCCGCTCGTAGCGCCATAGGCCAATCGCCCTGGCCGAACAGCGGGCCGATGCCGATTTGACCGGCCGGGCTGGCGACTTCGCGGCAATAGCAATTGAGCAAGGTCTCCAGGCTGCGCTGGCCGGCTTGATCCTCGGCCGAGCAGGTTTGGTAAAAAGTTTGCAGTGCTTGATGTCTCATAATTTGTCTCCAAAGGGTCAAATATTTTCGGTGCGTGAGCGGCAACAGTTTGCAATTGCCAGCCAAGCGGCGGCCGCGGTCATAATCCCGGCGCCGAGTAAAAAAGGCGCATGCGGGCCGAAACCGTCGACCATGGCTCCGGCGGCCAGACCGGCGGCTACCGCGCCCCATTTCGAGCCGCTTTCCAGCCAGCCGAAAGTGCGTCCGGCATTGCTTTCGTGAATCAACGCCGCCACCAGCGCATGCAGTACGATAAAACCGCCGGTCATGGCCAATCCCATCAATGTCCGCCACAGGATCAACCCTGTCAGGCTTTGCGCCTGGGCTTGGCCGAACAAGGCAATCGCCATTAGCAAAAACATCCATGCCAACCCGGCCGGCGACACCCGTTGCCCGAAACGGCCGGTCAAGACGCCGGCCGTCGCCAGGTAAAGCAGGTTGGGCACGCCGAACAGCAGGCCGGCCAGTTCGACGGAGACCGATTCCAAACCTTGGGCGTAAGGGATGAAGTAGGGAAAAGTGGCGACGGTCGCGAAAACGAAAGCGAATTGCAGCGCGTAAACATTGTTTGCCGGCAGCAATGGCTGGCTTGCAACGGTATTTTCCGGCCGATAGTCGTCGCCTGCGGTTTTCGTGGGTTCCGGCAATAGCCACAGCAGCAAGGCCGCAGCCAGCGGCAACAGGGCCAGATAGCGGTAAAGCTCTATCGGCGAAACCGAAGCGGCGAACAGCCCGAGCACGGCGGGCGCGACCACCAGCGCGGCGCGCGCCGAACCTTGCATCAAGGTCAGGCTGCGGGCCAGGGTGGGACCGCTGGATAGGGTCGCCAGATAAGCATTGGAAGCGGCGAAGGTACCGCCCAGCATTCCCTGTAAAGCCAAGGCCAGAAAGAACAGTCCGGTGTCATTGCTAAAGCCCGCCAGCAGGAAACTCGCCGACAGCCCCAGTTGCGCGCGCAGCAATGAGACTTTTTTGCCGATGCGGTCGGCGAACAGACCCCACCAGGGACTGGATAGCGCGGTGAACAAGGTCGGAACGACGTAAAACCAGCCGACCAGGTAAGCGTTGCTGTTATGCAGCGACTGGCTGAGTATCAGCGCGAAAAACGGCGGCATGCCGAGCGCGGCGAACGCGGCGATAAAATGGCAAAACATGACCACCCTCACCATGCGGCGTTCAGCGGCCGTCACAAACTCTCCTTCAGGAAGTTAGGCCCGCTTTTGCCGTAGAACTTGTTGACGTCGGTAGCGCCCGTTGCGGATTTGGGTTTCAGGCTGGCCGCGGTCAGCAAGTATTTGACGTATTGCCGGTCGTCTTCCAGCAGGATGCGGCGCGCCAAAGCGGTGTCTTCCCCTTGCCCGGCCAGTTCCGTCAGCAGCGCGGCTATCTTGCCGCGCACGCAACCGTAGAGTTGACTGCGGGTCAAGTGGCCAAGCCCTGCCAATCCTTCGATCAGAACGGCGATATTGAGCTGCAGGGTGATGGTGGTGAACATCTGCGCCAGCGGCAATTCGTCGTCCACTACGATGCGGCGGTCAAGCAAGCCGTCGACAAACCCGGCCAGTGACGGCCAATGGGCGGCGAGGTGGGCGCCATGGATGCGCGGCGCGTCGTTATCCTTCAGCAGCAAGCGCAAGGCTGGCGTTCCGGTGCCGAGCACCAGCATGGTATTTTGCTGGTTGGATTCCAGTGCGATGCCGTAGCGCAGCCACAAAACCAGATGAATGCGCAAGGTCGTTTCCAGATAAGCGTCGAGAAAATCCTCCAGCTGGCCGGCAAAAAAACGTTGCGCCAGTTCTTCGGCCACCGACAAGCCTTGCGGCGTGGCCGCGAGCAAGCCCGCGACCGGCACCACGGTAGTCTGCTCCAATCCAGCCGGATAACGGCGCAGAATGTAACCCAGTTCGGGCAGGTGGTTGACATGGGCGCCGACGCTTTCATCGGTTAGCAGCAAGCGTCCGGCAATGTCAGCGTCCTGCGCCGCTATCCGGCCCAGCAGGCTTTGCACGGCATGGCCGTCGGCGATGGTGCTGGGCTTGATGGTGCGTATGTTCTTGCCGCCCAAGGTGCGGATAGCCATCGGCAGTTTGATGTGCAGCCCCGGCTTGCCTTGCACCGCCAAGGTCCGTACCGACAAGGTCGGCAGGACTTCCAGATGGGGTTTGGGCGCCAGCAGGAGCCTGCCTTGCAAGCCGTTCGCCTCGGCCAGCGCATCCAGCATCTGCTGCGTAAACAACGGATGAACCGGCAACAGCGCGTGGCTATCGCTCAACCGGGTATCGAGCCCGACGTCTGCAAAGCCGGGACGGAGTTCTTGCAGGCTTGCCGCAACCACCGGCCCGAAATGAATATCTTTGGCTACCGCCACCCAACGCAACTGAAAAGGGCGTTGAAATTCAGGCGCGTATAAAGCCAGATCGTCCGGTGAAAGACCCAGTTTGGCGCGCGCCGTGGGATATAAGGGGTGGTCTAGAAACGCAGCCAGACGCTCGTAATGCAGCTGCCGCTCCTGCCAGTGCGGGCTAAGCCGTGCATCCAGGCTGCGATGTTGTGCTTCGGCAAAATAGCGCTGCCGCTCTTTTGCGCATAAGACGCCGTGCTCGACGGCGGTCAGGCATTCCAAGGCATAGTTTTCAAAGTCGGCTGCCGAGGCTTGGTCCAGTCCTTGCCGAAATAACGCCAGAATGACGGTTATGTCGTCCAGCCGGCCGTAGCTGCTGCTGTTTTGCCAAACCAGCGGAAGATCGTGTAACGTCCATTCCTGCATGAAGCTGCAAGGTTGAACCGGAATCCACAGGCAGCCGTCGCCCAGATGCTCGACGGCGAGCCACTGGCTGGGCCGCACCGGAGGGTCGGACCATGGCGCATCGGCCGCAGCGACAATTGTCCCCCGGCTTACCGTTTCCCGCACATCTTCCCGCAACAGCGCATCGACGACGCGCCGGCAGATATAATCCTGCTGATCTTTGTTGGCGACTCCTGGCTGTCCGCTCATTAACGGATCTCCCAGGCCAGGTCGGCACCGGCTTGCGCCAAGGCTTGATGCACCGCATCCGCATCGGTGCCGACGCCGGTCAGGACGCCCAGGTAATCCTTATTGGAATGCGTGATCATTATGGATTCACCGGCTTGGCGCAAGACGCGGAACCCGATGTCTACGGCTCCGCCGCGACGGCTGAACGGCGTGGGGGCGGTGACGATTTGGCCGTCCGTAGCGGGCGTCAGATAGCGTATCGCGGCTGCGCGCGGCGCCAACGGCAAGGCCGACAGCGGTTCGCCCAAGTGCAGCCGCAACACGGTTTCGAACAGCGGGATGCCCAGCGTCTGCTCCAGCAGGAAATCGCGCCGGTCGCCGATACAGCGGTAGTTGATTTCAATCAGGCGCGGTCCTTGGGCGGTCAATACGAATTCGGTATGGCAGGCGCCGAAGCCGATGCCGAAACGGACGATCTGGTTCAGTACCTCCTGCTGCTTCGCCAGCTCGCAGCTCCAATCGGCTTCCAGTTCGACGAAATGCGGCGGCGCGGACAGCCGAACGTGAAATCCGCCCAGGGCTTGCAACCCTTTGCCGTCGCCCAATGTTTCCAATGTGCATAAAGGGCCTTCGAGGTATTCCTCCAATAGCATGACTTGTCCGGGCCGGGCTTGCCAAACCGATTGGCAATGGGCGGCAAGCTCGGTGTAATCCAGCGCCAAGCCTACTTCCTGGCTGGCGACTCCTTCGCGCGGTTTGACCACGCACGGGAAGCCTACCTCGGCCGCGGCCTGCGCCAAACTTTCCGACTCCGATGCTACCGCGTACCGTATCGTTTCGATGCCTTGCTCGCTAAGATAGTTGCGCATTTCCGCCTTGTTCTTGGCGCGGTAAGTCACCTGCCAGTTCTTGCCGGGCAGCCTGAAATACTCGGCGACAATCGCAGTGCTGGTTTGCAGGTGATCGCTGTTGGAGAAAATCGCCGCCGGTTTTTGCCCGCGCCGGCTGATTGCTTCAATTACCGCTAACGGATTGAACACGTCGCACGCGATGATGGCCTCGGGGTAGGCCGGCAGTCCGCTTTGGCTAAAGTGCTGGCGGTGGGCTTCGGCCTGGTCGGTTAACAGCACCGGCGACAGTCCGAGATTTCGAGCCGCCGGCAGAAAGCCGTCGTTGACCGATTCGGTCGGGACATGAGTGAGTAGAATCAATTCTTGGTTGTGCATGATTTTTCCTTAGGCAACTTGCAATAAATAAAATTAAATACAATGGAACACGGATGGCACGGAGTAGGCGGATAAACACCGATAAAATTAACAAATTTAAAATCCGTTTAAATCCGTCCAATCAGTGTCGCCTCGGCAACTGCTCCTGCGTTGCTCTACCTCCTGCATCCATGCAGTCGTAGAGGCGCCTACTTTTGGTATCCGTGTTCCATTTTTCTAACTGCTGAGTAGTTAAGATTGTCGAATGTGGCGGTTTATTTTTTGCGCGTTACCTATAGATCCATTTGAACGCTGAGCATCACCGAACGCCCCGGTCCTGGCACACGGCCAAGACTGGTATCTACGCCGCGGAAGTAGTAGTCCTGATTGAACAGGTTGTTGCCGCCAAGGCCGACCCGCATGTTGGCTTTGTCGACACGGAAATCTTTAGTGATTTGGGCATTCCACAGCCAATAGCCCGGTATCTTGCCTTTATCGCCGACGGCGTTTTCCAGCACGGTGTTGGCCGCATCGGTATAGGCGGAACTCAGGTACGAACCGTTGACGTTGAAATTGACGGTGTTGATGCGGTAATTGCCTTGCAGGCTGATTTGATGGTGCGAGCTGAACGGCACTTCGTTGTTTTTAAACGCGACTTGCGTCGTGCCGCTGAACAGATTGTTCAACTGCTCGGTGTTCACATAGGTGTAGCCTGCTTTGAGATCGAGGCCGGCCAGGAAGGATGGACGCCAGTCCAGTTCGGTTTCGTAGCCTTGATGCTGGGCCTGGCCGAGGTTGCGGAATTTGGTGGTGCCGTTTTCAACGACGCCGACGATTTGATTGTCGAAGTCGAAACGGAAATAACTGAATGTGGCGTCGAGTTCCGATAACGGCGACACACGCAGACCGGCTTCATAGTTCCAGGCTTTTTCCACGCCGGTATCGCCTCCCAGGGTGATTTGGGTGAATTGCACCGGCTGTAAGGATTTATGGACATTACCGAACAGGAATAGTTTATCCGGCCACAGCTTGACGCCTACGTCGACGCCGGGCAGCAATTCGTTGCTGCGACTGTCGACGACTACGCCGGTCAATTGGTTGTGGTTGGATTGGTCAATCCATTCCGAACGTAAGCCCGGCGTGACGCTAAGGCGCTCATTCCACACGCTTAAGGTATCGCTGGCATAGAGTGCAAAGGCGTCGGTGCCGAAGTGGAAGTCCTGGGCGTTGAGGACGCTGCCGGTACTTAGGCGGGTTCGGTCAACGCCTTGGTCGACGGCTTCGCTGACGTAACGTCCGCCCAAGGTGAATTTGTGGTCCAGCCAGCCTGTTTTGGCGCCTACGGTTAGCCGCGGTTCGGTACCGTAAACGGTGAATGTGCGCGGGCTGGTTTGCACGCCGTTCGACACGATGGACGGGTCAAGGTTACAAGAAGTCGCGGCAGCATTGAGCTGACAGCCGACGGTGAACTCCCTGTCGCTGGTGTGGGCAAAATTGGTCCAGTTGAATTCCGCCGGGCTGCCGAAAAGGTCGAAGTTTTGGTTGTAGACCAAATGCCCCCGTACCGTATCGCCCTGGAATTTGTCGTACGGCCGCTGCGACTGGAAACGGTCCTGATTGTAGGCTTGGGGCGACAGGCTGCCGGGTAGTTGGGTGTCGGTATTGTAATACTGCAATCCGGCCTTGATGTCGGCGTTGTCGGTAACGAACCAGTGCGCGTCCAGCGACATGTTTTCCACTTCCGTATCCGAATGGGCGCGGGACGAATCGCCCATCACCGTGTTGGCCTGGAATTGCAGGCCCAGCCTGTCGTTGACGAAGCCGCCTGCGCGCAGGTAGCTGTCGGTCAGCACGTTGCCGGTTTCGGTGGAAATGGTTAGCGCTTCTCTGATGGTGGCGCTGAATTTATCCTGGATCGGTTTGCTGATGAAATTGATCACGCCGCCGACATTATTCGGCCCGTAGCGCACGGCTGCCCCGCCGCGAGCCACATCGACTCTATCTACGGTTTGCATGGTCAGCGGGAACATCGACAAGCCTGTTTGTCCATACGGTGCCAGGGCGATAGGAATGCCATCGACCAGCACCAGGGTGCGTGTGCTGCGTCTGGGGTCCAGTCCGCGCACGCCGATATTCGGCAGAATGCCGGTGCCGGTTTCATCCTGGGCGCGAACGCCAGGCACCAAGCGCAAAGCATCTTCCAACGTACGGGCGCCGGCCTGTTGCAATTCGGTGTCGGTGACCGCGGAGCGTCCCCCTGGATAGGTGCGAACGCTGTCTTTGGTCGGCGGTCCCAGCCAGTCTCCTTTGACCGTGATTTCTTCCAATATGGCAGTGTCTTTGTTTGGCTCTGCCGCGGCTAGCGGCAATGAGGCCAGATAGGCACTACCGGCTAAGGTGATGGCCATGCGAGTGGTCACACGTTTCATGATAAGGCTCCTTGATAACTCAGTTATTGTTCGTATAGAGAAAAGGGATGTTTCAACACATGGATCGCGGCGATATAACTAACTTTTAGGATGTCATGAATCAGGCGAAAGTGTTAAGTGCAAATAACTTTAACGCTAATGAGAATGATTGTCAATTAGATTGGTTAAGGGGTTTTATTCTTTCGCCTAAGTGCAGGTAGAGTCTCGTAGAGTACGCGGGAGGTAGAGCAATGCATGGAGCAATTGCCGGGAGCGACGCATGGAGCGGTTGCCGAATATCCGGCTGGGATTCTGCCGCGCTGATTCCTGACGGCAGCGCGAGGCCGTAAAAGACTGGCCGTATTTGCGGTTGTGCAGGAGATACAACTACGCGTCCGGCACTTGTAGCTGGAAATTTATTGGCGTTGTTGACAATAATTCTCATTCTCATATAATTTATTCCAAGATTCCTTTTGGAGCACAAGATTATGTTAAACAATCCGCTTTCCGAATCGCCCGATCTCGCCGAGGTTAAGGATCCCCTGTTGGCATATCTTGATCAGCAGGTAACCGGCTATGCTCGGTCACTCAATCAGGGTGAGGCAGTGGAAATAGTCCGTTGTTTAGAAATGCTTGCAACCAGTTTGGGCGTTACCTCGCCTCTGTTGTGCGAGGTTGGACAGCAGTTATCTAATATCTGGCAGAAAAACGTTTTCGAAGCGCCGGCGGCAGAACAACCGGAACGGCCGGTTCCGGCAGTCCGTTATCTGATGGCTTGCCGAGAGTGAATATTGTTCGGTTACCCGCTGTGCTGACAGGGATATGATTTACGTACAATTGAGCTCATTCGACGCACGGTTTCCGGTTGCGGTTTTTCGCTCGATTTGCAAGACGTTTATGGATGCAGAAAGTCGGCTTGAATACCGTACTGCAAGGGATTTTTCCCGTTCCCGCGCTCTGGGTGGGCGTGTGGAAACGGGGGGCGACAACTATTCTTCCTTTGATAATTAAAGAGTAGGCGTAAATGGTTCGAGAACAAAGCAAATGATGTGCAGTTTTTGAAACGGAGCATGGATCATACGAACAATTTTTTTGTACCCGATTGTATAGCGGGTTCGGAGAAAGGAGGCCGGCAAAACAGGCCGGCAGCGGCGGGAATAGCAAGGATGTTTTAGGGATGTAATAGATTCCCGTCACACCATGGATTGATCAGAGTGCCCATACACAGGTTTCCATAAGCCTCTTGCGAAGCCTCAAAAGGCTTATAAAACGGGCAAAAAACTCGCCATTGCAGCAGGGACGCTTTGCAGGGCGGACACCCATTGGGTGGGTGTCCGCCTGTTTTTTACCGGGTTGTGTAATCCGCAGTTTGGGACTGCACAGAGAAACACCATTAACAGTTTATAAGCAGGAGATAAATATGAACATGCGTTATGTCATTAGAATTTTTATCATGACGGTTTTTGCAATAGCGGCAGGATTTTCATCTGCGGCGCAGGCGGCGGTAAGAGAGTACTGGGTTGCCGCGGAAAAAACCGAATGGAATTATGCGCCTTCAGGCAAAAACCAGATCAATCCGGAAGACGGTCTCGGCGTGTGGGGGCGAAAAGTGGTCTATACCAAATACCGCTATATCGGTTACACCGACGGCAGTTGGTCGACACCCCTGCCGCAGCCGGAATCGATGGGAATATTGGGTCCGCAGCTGCAAGCAGTGGTGGGCGATACCATCAAGGTCAATTTTCTGAATAAAACCGACCGGCCGCTTTCCATGCATCCGCACGGCGTGCTTTATGACAAGGACAACGAAGGGGCGGACATGGACGGCGCCGGGGCGAGTGTGCAGCCGAATGAATCTTTTGCCTATACCTGGGTTGTGGACGAAGACGCCGGCCCCGGTCCGAATGATCCTTCGTCCATTGTCTGGCTCTATCACTCCCACGTCATGGCGGAAGAAGAAATCAACCTCGGCCTGATCGGTACTCTTGTGGTTACCCGCAAAGGCATGGAGCGTTCTGAGGCCGATCCTGCGCCTAAAGACGTAGACCAGGAGTTTACCTCCCTGTTCATGATTTTTAACGAAGAGAACGACAAGGAAAAAGGACTGAAACATTCCATCAATGGCCGCTTTTTCGGCAATCTCGAAGGCTATGAAACCCAGATAGGTAAACGCGTGCGCTGGCACCTCGTCGCCTTGGGCAATGAGGTGGACAACCATACCGTACATTGGCATGGGCAGACGGTGCTCGATCATGGACGCCGGACCGATGTGGTCGAAGTGCTGCCCGCCAGCATGACCTCGGTCACCATGGTTCCCCGTTCGGCCGGCGACTGGCTGCTGCATTGCCACGTCAACGATCACATGATGGCCGGGATGTCTACCCGATGGCACGTCAGCCCTTAAATACCGATGGCTAACCGCATTGCAGACCGGCAGGAGATCGGTTTGCACTGATATTCAACACGGGTACGCATTGCGGCTTTTGTCTCTCTTCGGGTGAGGGCTTTCAAAAAAGCGCAAATCGTGACCGTCCGCAGTATATCGTCGCCTTCAGCGAGGCGGCAGCCCTGTGTCCGTACAATATCTTGGCGCGGCAGGCGATGGAGACGATCAGCAAGGTCGGGTTTGTGGTACCGTTACGACCCGGCAACGCATGTATACCGGTTGATGAAGGCCGGAATCGAATAGGCTCCTAATATTACCGTTGTAAATTGAGGTTAAACACTGATTAGACGGGTTGAAACGGATTTGATATTCGCGGTAGGGACATAATATTTTGCGTCTCTACCGCATTTATCAGTGATTATCAGCCAATGACGGGCGCTTGATGGCAAAAGGCGGCCATGTTGAAGTCCAGGTTTTTCGCCTTGCGCCTTTTGCCCTTCGCCTGGTTTTCAATACCGGCTTCGTGATGAATATGTTGCCTGTTAAAACAGCCTGGGGAAACACCACGCCGCCACCCCATACAAAACCACCGCCAGAAAGACCAATACGGTAAAGCCGAACTGCATCGCAATCAGGGTTGCCAGTATCGCGCTGATCACCGAGGCGCAGCCGTTAATGCCCCATGCCCAGGGGATCAACGCCGGGGCGGTTTGGCTGATGTTCGCCAGTGCCATCGGAAACGGCATGCCCATGCAAAAACCCAGAGGCGCTATCAAAATTATTGAAAACAGGTAGCGGCTCAGGCTCCCTGTTTTCAATAAAAAATCGGTGATCGATTCAAAGCCCAGGCTATAACCGATGCTGAGCAATGCGATAGCCGCCATCGGCAGCATAAACGCCGATTTTTCAGTCCTGCTCGACAGCTTGGTCGAGAAATAACTGCCGGTACCGGCGGATAATAAAAAGGTACTCAGCACCACGGTAATGGCATAAAGCGGATGATGCAGAATCAGGATAAATTTCTGGATAAAGGCGATTTCAATGAACAAGAATGCCAAACCTAGGCAGAAAAAATACACGAGTATGCGCAGATGGCTTTCCGATCCCGGTTCGATGCCCAACTTGCTTTTCCAAAACCACAGCGGTAACGCTATCAATAACAGGCTGGCGAGTATCGCTTGGACCAAAGCCGCGATTAACAATAAATAGCCGCTCTCCAGTAAGAAGCTTCCGCCGGTACCCAATAAAGACAGGATTTCGGGCAGGGTTCGCCATTTAAAAAAATGAAACAGGTAGGGCCGGTCATCTGTCGCAGGCTCTATATTGAACTTATAAGCATCAATAAACGTTTGGCTTCGATCGCCCAATAAAGCCACAGCCGCCTCGTACAGGTAAGGCTGCCTCTGGATATTGAAGCGATTGACTTCCGGCTCCGAGATGCCGGGATAATAAACCAAATCGAAGCTGCGTTCGTTGCAGAACTGTTTTAATCGGCTGATTTCCTCGGCGGATAGTGCGCCGTTTTTTACCAGTAAGGTACTGGTTTGCCAGCCGCGTATCATGATTATCTGTTGGCCGGGCTGCCTGACATTGGCGTCTTTCAGCGCGTTAATAACCGTAGCCAGCAGTTTGGGTTCATCGCGCGGCGGAATTTTAATCCATCGGGTAATGCTGAGGTAACCGTTTGCGCTGACATGGCGCAGATATTCCCGTATGGCTTGTTCGGTATAAAGGTAGTTTTCGGCCATCGAATAAAGGCCGGCGGTCGATGCGCCAAACGCATCCAGCAATGAAATATTGACCAAATCATAGGTTTTATCCGTTGCTGCAAGGTAGCCGCGGGCTTCATCAAGGTGGACATTAACATGGGCGCTGGAATAAAGATAACCGGCAAAATCGGCATATTTTCTTTGAACCAGGTCGATGACTTGAGGATTCAGTTCAACGGCATCGACGTGCTTAATGGCGTGATAGCCGGCCTGTAAAATATCGCTGCCGGTACCGGCCCCGAGGATCAGGATGTCGGAGTGTTGTTTCAGGTGATAGGGCAGGGCCGACGTGGTTTGATCCAGGTAGCCGAGCGTTTCTGGGTTGCCGTCATAGCGGGTGATGGCGGTCATATTGTCGGCATCGGTAAACACGGCAAGCTGCTCGGGCGGCTCTGTCGTAGCATTAAGGCTCAAGCCGGGCGCATGGCGTAGCGGGGTAATATCGCTCTTGACCATACTGATCAAACCCAGCGGACTGGAATACCGGTCTATGATTTTTGTGCCCGGCACTTGCAGCAATTGGTTCAGGCTTTTATAAGGCGAAACCTTCAGCGCCATCCAGCCGGTCGGGGTGAAAATAACCGCCAGTCCGATGATAACGGACGCGATGGTCCAGTGTTTTGGGGCGTTAAAGGTATAGCTCGATACCAGCAAGGTCGCGAGCAGTCCCGACAGCATCAACACGGTTAATATCTTTTCGGGAAACATAATGGACAACAGCAAAATAACCCCGGCACTGCCCAAGCCAGCGCCGAACAGGTCGGCCGCATAGATGGAAGATACCTGGCTCTTGTAGCGGTAAAGGGACAGGCCGACCACATTGGCCGCGAAAAAGAAAGGTAACGCCAAAATCAGGTAAATACCGCATAAATACAACAACTGCACGGATGTCCATAGCATTTCCGCCGGATTAAACGGGATTTGCTGGGCCAGCAAAAAACAGGCGGGCGCAAAAAGGCTGAACAGCAGCATATTGGTCATGATCGCAGCCGGGAAATGTTGCGCTAACCGGTCGCGGTTCAGCGCCAGGAACACGCCGCTGACGCCGTAGCCTAACAGCGCCAGACTGATCATCATGTAAGCGAAATGATGCCACTGGATAATCGAAAACAGGCGCATCAATAAAATTTCATAGGCCAGGGCGGACGCCGAAATAATGGCGACAGCGGCCAATAGCGATAAACGCGGCTTCATCGGCATTTCCCCGTCAATGCTTGCCGGTGAGCGGGACGAAACTGACCGGCAGGATTTGGCGGGTGGTGACTTTTCCGTCAGCATCTTTAGTCACCAAAACCAGGTATTGCGTCATAAACTGAGCGCCGACCGGGATGATCATGCGGCCGCCGGGTTTAAGCTGTTTAATCAGCGGCGGCGGTATATGGCTGGCAACGGCGGTAACGACAATGCCGTCAAAAGGCGCGGCTTCTTCCCAGCCGTAATAACCGTCGCCGATGCGGGTATGAACGGCGTCATAACCGGTTCGTTTAAGGTTTTCTGCGGCCTGCTTAGCCAGCGGTTCAACAATTTCCAGGGTGTAGACGCTATCAACCAGTTCGGCGAGAATGGCCGCCTGGTACCCGGAACCGGTGCCGACTTCCAGAACCCGGTCGGTTTTTTTCAGCTTAAGCAGGTCGGTCATGACCGCGACGATATAAGGCTGGGAAATAGTCTGGCCATGACCGATAGGGAGCGGCCTGTTTGCGTAGGCATAGGGACGCTCAGTATCGCGGACGAATTCATGTCTCGGCACCTTGAGCAGCGCATCGATAACCCGCTCATCGAGCGCTTCCTGATTCAGGAAATCGCCGGTCTCCTTCACCTCGGCCTTGATGATCTCCACCAACGCATAGCGTTGCCGGTGAAAATCATCTTCAGCGATGACATGGGAGGAAAACAACAGCAAAATAATGCCGATGACCACCAGCCAAAAAATAAGATGTTTTACTCTTCTCATATTCACAACCTCCTGATTTTACCGCGCAAAAATCGGCTGTAGCGATGGAGTTTAAACTAATGAAAAGTTGTTTGTCTGTAGGTCTTTTCTACAATTGCCAGCCGATCGGGATAGGTTTATGGTTTAAGAGCGGACACGAATTTGTAAGGGCTGGTTTCCAATCTTGAGATTGGCGATCAGTAAACCGGCAATCCTAATTTTATTTTTGAGGTGATTAATGAATTCAATTAAGCAGCCTATTTTTATCCGCCTAATTTATTTGGTTTTCAGCATCTTTTTTACTACAGCCGTCCTGGCTGAAGGAGAGCAACACATGACCTTGATCCTCAAATCACCGGACTTTGCCCACCAGGGAGAAATTCCCAAAGTTTTTACCTGTGACGGCAACGACAGTTCGCCCGCTTTAAGCTGGTCGGGACTTCCGCAAAATGCCAAAAGTCTGGTGTTGATTGTTGACGATCCCGATGCGCCGGATCCTGCCAAGCCCAAAATGACCTGGGTACATTGGCTGCTTTACAACATTCCGCCGACGGCTACAGGGCTACCGCAAGCCGTTGCTGTCGCCAATTTACCCGTTGGCACTTACCAAGGTAAAAACGACTGGAAACGGACGGGTTACGGCGGTCCATGCCCGCCGATCGGTCGGCATCGCTACTTTCATAAACTTTATGCGCTGGATATTGAGTTGCCCGATCTGCATCATCCCAATAAGGCTCAGCTTGAAAAAGCGATGACAGGGCACGTTATTGGGCAGGCGGAACTGATCGGCACTTATCAGCGATAGCCCGGTGCGGCAGTTTAAGGAAGGAGTGCAGGCTTTGCCTGCACGTTATGCGATGTATATGTGGCAAGCAAAGCTTGCACTCCTGCTTATACGGCAAACAGTATCATGTAGCGCTTAGCTTAAGTTGATGCGCTTGGCGTTGCGACTTTAGCTTGTTACAACGGAACACATTTTTCCGCGCCCTTTCTGGACTTTGTATCCATAACCTTCGGAAGGTTGCGGGCGATTGCCTCAATCAGACTGTGAATATCATCAAAAGACAGGTGCCGGGTTAAAGTGAATCGTATACCCGATTTTCGCCGGGATACTGCCGGATAAACAGCGTGGTTTGTATAAAAACCCTCATCAAGCAGATATTTGACCATATCGCCGGCAACATGAGGAAGTCCTAGCTTGATGTAAAAAATGGGCGACTGCGAACTGCATGCGACAGGTATTTCGAATGCTTTAAGCAGCCGATTGCAGAACGCAATACGGTCTTGCAGTTCCAGTTGCAGGCAATTAATCTCCGGCGAAAGATGGATGCGAGCAGAGGCAAGTGCTGCACCTAGCATGGGGGGCTGAATAGGTCCTGAAAAAATCATCGGCCCTCCGCAGTTTTTAACGTGTCGATGCATCCGTGCATTCGGAAAAATGAGCGCCCCGCCACCGGCAGCGTATGCTTTGCACAGGGACGTCGCAACAACCATCCGCTCTTGAATGGGGAGACAATCGAGAACATAACCCCGGCCATGCTTGCCTATCCAGCTCATGCCGTGAGCATCGTCAAAATACAGATGCAGCTGCTCGTAGCGCTTTAATAACTGGCCTAATTCATGTACCGGAGCCCGGTCTCCAAACATGCTGTAAATGCCGTCAGTCAGGTACCAGACATGGCGATACTGCTTGCTAAGGATGTTGATTCGCTCCTCAAGCAACTCCAGGTTGCCGTGAAGCAGCGTTTCGACAGGAACCCCGTCCGCCTGCACCAGCTTTGCGGCGGTCTGCATGCTGTTGTGAGCCATCTGGTCGATGATAATCGCATCGCCTTTTTGAATGAGTACCGGCAAGGCGGCGATATGGCCTAGCGTTGTGGTGGGAGTCGCCAGCACATGACCCCCGAATAATTTTTCAAGTTGCGTTTCCAATTCCGTATAGGGCGTTGCCGACATATAGGCTCTCGATATAGCGAACTGAGTGCCGTAGCGGGTCACGGCATCAATAGTTCCCTGCTTGAGTCGGGAATCCTGTTCTAATCCCAAGTAGCTGCAAAGAGCAAAATTCAGCACCTGCCTGCCGTTTAAACAAATGGTCCGTCCATTGAAAGCTTCGTCTTCAGTTGTGCGTTGCACCAATCCGTGGCTCAAGCCCATATCGACTATCTTATCAATAGTGGTTACCCAGTTTGGTTGAGTTTCCATAGATATTCCTGATTGAATTGAAGGGGGCATTTCTCCTTTAGGTAAAAGTCGAAATGAGGGATAAAAACAGCAACTATGTGCGAATAATATAACTGTTGTAGCTTAACCTTGACTTAATGGGGAGGGCATGCTGACGCATTTCACTGTACGGTAAGTGAGTAGGGAGCAATAGCGCTGAACGAAACTGCGGATGGAGTATGGCCACGATTGTATATTCTCGGTCACGCTTGCGGGATTCTTCGTGGTGTTTTGCATTGTTCCTGGACGACTTCGGGACAAACTTGTATATAACAACGATGAACGCTGGACTGTGGAAATGACAAAACCCATCAATACCACGCCGAAACCAGTTTCCGGCACTCGGCCCTCCATGGGCATTCCATTTCTTCGCAGAGCATATTGATTTCAGAACGGAAGCAAGGGCTATGCCCGGTAGCATTTTGAATAGTCCCTACAAGTTCTATTTCCGACAGAATATCCTCAGGGTTTTGAATGCCGATAAACTCAGCCAACTGTCGCAAGCTTAAAATCGTCATCGGTCCGTCTTCTTCCAGGATGGACATATAAAGCGCTACCAGCATTCGGTAGTAGTCTGTTTCAGCCTCTAACCAGTCGGTTAATTCTTTGCCGGGTTCGAATTTTCTGGCTAGTGCTTTGTAATAAGCCGCTTCTGCAATCCATTGATGCCGATTAATAGGCTTTACGGCATGGCTTAGCATTGACTGGAATCATGTTGCTTTTATCTCAACGCATATTTTGTAACGCCTCAATACGCTCTTCCAACGGCGGATGGCTCATAAACAGTTTTTGTGCGCTACCGCCGTTAATGCCGAAAGCCGCCAGTTGTCCGGGCAGGTCTTGCGGCTCGTATTCGCGTTGCAAGGCGCGAAGTGCGCTGATCATTTTTCCCCGTCCGGCCAGCTTGGCGCCGCCTGCATCCGCTTTAAATTCCCGGTAACGGGAGAACCACATGACCAGCAGGGAGGCCAGAAATCCCAAGGCAATTTGCGCAACCATCTGGGCGAGGAAATACCCCATGCCATGGCCCCGCTCGTTTTGAAGGATAACGCGGTCAACCACATGGCCGATGATGCTGGCAAAAAAGTAAACGAAGGTGTTTACCACGCCCTGCATCAAGGCCATCGTTACCATGTCCCCGTTCGCGACATGAGTGATTTCATGGCCGATGACGGCTTCAATTTCATCTTTATTCATGCGTTGCAGCAAACCGGTGCTGACCGCTACCAATGCGCTGTTTCTGTTCATCCCGGTAGCAAAGGCGTTGGCATCGGGGGACAGGAAAATACCCACTTCCGGCATGCCGATGCCCGCCTGTCGGGCTTGTTGAGTCACAATAGCAAGCAGCCATTGTTCGGTCTGGTTTCGTGGCGGTTGTTCGACAATCTGAATGCCCATGGCCTGTTTTGCAGACCATTTTGACATGGCCAGGGAAATGACCGAGCCGGTTATGCCTATGACTGCCGACATGACCAGCAGCGCGTTAAGGTCGAGATTTATGCCCTGTGCGTCTAAAGTGCCGGTTAAGCCCAAAAGGCTAAAGACAATACTGATTACAACCATTATTGCGACATTGGTCGCCAGAAAAAGAAAAATTCGCATCATCGCTAAGCCTGCTGTAGTAAAGGTTAAATTCCAAAAAAGGCTAAGGGATAAAAGCGGCTTAATTTGACGCCCAGGTTTTTTTGCCTTTCGCCCTTCGCCCTTCGGCTGCTTCCCAGAACTACGCCTTTGGAATCGTAATGGTCAGTACGCCGTTGTGGTATTCAGTGGTCATTTTGGCTGCGTTGGCAGGTCCCGGTAAGGTTAATGCCCGTTGAAATTGGCCGACGAAACGCTCCCGGTATTGGTATTTACCGTTTTTATCATCCGTTTCATCCTTTGCGTGTTCCGTTTTAATCGAAATACGCAAAACCTGATCCTCCAGCTTGACGTCTATTGACGATTCATCGGCGCCGGGCGCATTCACGGTCACAATATAGCGATCCGATTTTTCCTTTAAATCCACGTCGGGCGTTTTGCTTAAACTGCCTGAAGGGGTTTTCATGTGGAAACGCGAAAATGAATCATCGAACATCTGTTCCATTTCATTTTGCATGTGCTGTATTTCCGCATAAGGATTCCAGGTGCGGTCCTTAAAGAATTCGTCATCATCCGATTTGGGACGATTGGAGTTGGGTAGATTCGATAGTGTTTGAGGTTCTCCGGTTTGACTATAAAACCCACTCAGCTGATTGAGCCGGTCATTCAGTCGAAACATCGTATACGCCTGTATTCCCAGAATAATCACTAATACGGCCGCGATAGCGGCAATAGTTTCATTTTTCATTTAGGGTTCTCCCGGAGCAAATTGCCGATGTGGCAAGCGTCGACAGCGGCGGCGATGCCGGAAACACCTGTTTTCGCTTACGCTAAAACAGGGCTATTCCGACCTATGCGGACTAATGAATTTCGATGCTTTTGCGTTTGCTTTTTTCGGTTTTAGGAATGGTTACCGTCAATATTCCATCTTTGAACGAAGCTTTTGCCTTGTCACCATCAACATTGTCGGGTAAGGACAAGGTGCGCTGAAATTCGCCACGCGATATTTCGCGGCGAAAATATTTGCCTTTTCCCTCTTCCTTTTTTTCTTCTTTGGTGCAAGAGCGGATGGTAATGGTCTGGTTGGTAACGGAAACTTCCAGATCCTCTTTTTTAACACCCGGCAATGCAGCCTTAACTTCGATGTCATTATCATGATCGAGAATATCAACCTTTGGAAGACTGATTTCAGGCAGGGTAGGCATATTCCAATCCAGCAAGCGAGGCCATCTGCGCGAGAGAAAGTCATCAAAAAAGTTATCAAACTCATCAAACGACATCAAACCGCCGGGCGATGCTTTGGGCATTAATTCGGAACCTTTTTTTGTTTTATCTACTTCTTTATTTGACATAAATTTCTCCAGTAAATTTTTTATAAAATATCGGCCTAACAAGGCATCACGACTTATATCCGGCTGTATCGTTACAGCAAAAATTCCTGTTCGGCCTCAAGCCAGTCTTCAAGTTCATGGCCCGGTTCAAAACCTCTGTTTTCAGCCTTGCGATAGGCTATTTCAGCAATCTTGGCGTCACGGTCAGGAAGACATATCGTTGAGCGGTCTTCGTCAGGATTTGAAATTTCTTCTTTAGCCTTTTCAGCAGTTGCAGCCATTTTCCACCTCATTATGGTTAAGGATTGCTCTTTGAGTTGTGTATGAAACAAACAACCTCCCTGTTATTCTAATTAGAAAAATCAGAAAAAATATTGGTGCAAATACTTAGGGATTTATTTAACGATATAATTTTATTGATAATCTAAAAAATCAGTCGAGCATCAAACGGGTGCGTTCTTGTAAATGTGGTTTAATTACCTAAACTATTTTCAGTTTAAATTTAAGCAGAGGAAAAGATGTTAAAGAAATATTGTGCGACGCTCTTATTAACGGCTGTTTTTGGGGTCGCGCAGGTTTATGCGGATGGAACCCGAGCTGCAATTGCCAGTGCTCATCCTTTGGCGACCGCTGCCGGTTTTGAAATCCTGGATAAAGGCGGCAATGTTTTCGATGCGGCGGTGGCGGTTAGTGCGACGTTGGCGGTTGTCGAGCCTTCCGGTTCAGGGCTGGGAGGCGGCGGTTACTGGTTGCTGCACAGGGAACAGGACGGTTTCGAAACCATGATCGACGGACGGGAGAAAGCGCCGTTAGCAGCTAATCAGGCGATGTATCTGGATAAGGCGGGCAAGGTGATTCCCCGTCTGTCGCTCGATGGCGCGTTAGCCGCCGCTATTCCGGGCATGCCCGCGGCTTTGGTTCATCTGTCGGAAAAATACGGACGCTTGCCGCTGGCGGATAGCCTGCAACCTGCGATCAGGGCGGCAGAGAGCGGTTTTGCAATCGGCGAAAGATACCGGAAGCTGCTTAAAGTCAGGTCCGAGGTGATAAAAAAACACCCGCAGACCGCGCAGATATTCCTGACTGACGGCAATGTTCCCGAAGCTTATTCAATACTCAGGCAACCGGATCTGGCCCATACCTTAAAGCAACTGGCCGACTCGGGCCGTGATGGATTTTATGGCGGCGAGATAGCCGATAAACTGGTGGACGGCGTCAACAAGGCTGGCGGCATCTGGACGAAACAGGATCTTGCAGCCTATCAGGTTGTCGAGCGGGAGCCGGTAAAGGGAAACTATCGCGGCATAAAAATCACCAGCGCCGCGCCGTCGTCATCCGGCGGGATTGTGCTGATCGAGGCTTTGAATATTCTGTCGGGCTATGATTTAAAACAGGCCGACGAACTGACCCGAAAGCATCTTGTCGTCGAGGCCATGCGCCGCGCTTATCATGACCGGGCCTTGTATATGGGGGACTCGGACTTTGTCGATATGCCGGTTAAGCGCTTGTTGAACGAAGATTATGCGGCCGGATTGCGCAGCAGTCTGCGCTCGGATAAGGCGTTGCCCAGCGCGATGTTGTCGGGTGAAATTCAGCGGCAACCGGAAGGCATCAATACCACCCATTTTTCGATTATTGATGAGCAAGGCAATCGGGTTGCTGCAACGCTAAGCATTAACTTTCCGTTTGGTGCGGGCTTGGTGGCGGATGGAACCGGCGTGTTGCTGAACGATCAAATGGACGATTTTGCCGGCCTGCCGGGGGCCATGAACGGCTACGGACTGGTGGGCGGCGTCGCCAATGTGATCGCGCCGGGCAAGCGTATGTTGTCCAGCATGACGCCTACTTTCCTTGACGACGGCAATCACGTTGCGGTGCTGGGAACGCCCGGCGGCAGCCGTATTATTTCGATGGTGCTGCTGGCCGCGCTGGATTTCGCCAAAGGCAATGAACCGGACTCATGGGTGCAAGTGCCGCGATTCCATCACCAGTTTATGCCTGATGTGGTTGAATATGAAAAAGGCGCAATAACGGCCAATGAGCTCACCGGCCTTGCCGCAATGGGGCACCAGCTGAAAGAAGCGCGGTATAACTATGGCGATATGCAGGCGGTGCAGTGGAATAAAACCACGCATCAACTGACTGCGGCCAGTGATCGGCGCGGCGAAGGGCGAGCTGTAGTTGGGCGTTAAGGATGCTCTCGCTGCCACGCGCTATGCTCATCGTTGTGCTGGTTCCCAAGCCCAGCTTGGGAATTCGGTGCGGGAAGCGCCAGCTTCTCATCTCGCGAAGCTGGCGCTTGGGAACCCACGTAAAAGATTATGAATACTGACACCATCCAAATATGGCATGGCAATATTGCCGCCGAGGAAGCTCACTACCAAACCTATTGGAGCGTTCTCGGTGCAGCCGAGCAAGCCCATGCCGAAACAATGAAAAACGACTTGCTGCGCAAACGCTATGTCGAGGTGTATGGTCGCTTAAGAAAGGTATTGGCCCAAGCGCTTAACGAGCTGCCGGAAAAGATCAATATAAAAAAAGCCGAACACGGCAAACCTTATCTTCCCGATACGCCTGAGCTGGCGTTCAATCTGTCTCATTCTGCAAGCGCACTGGTGATTGCAGTAGGATGGGACTGCCGGTTAGGCATCGATATAGAAGCTTGCAAGCCGAGAACCAGTTTGGCCGGGCTGGTCGATAAATGTTTTGCCGAAGAAGAAAGTACATATTGGAACAAGTTGCCGGAAGCTCAAAAAACACTGGCGTTTTACCGCTTCTGGACGCGCAAGGAGGCCTTCGTCAAAGCCACGGGACATGGCATCTCCTTGGGCTTGAATCAATGTGTCATTAATCCTGAAAACCAGGCCGAGTTTTTAAGGGTTCCGTCTGAGTATGGGCAGGCTTCAACGTGGCATGTGCAGGATATAGCGTTAGGGCAGGGTGTTTGCAGCGCCTTAGTGGCGGATAAGGATATTGTTGAGGTCAGGCTTATGGAACTGGCGTCAACGACTTAAAAATTTGCGAGGGTTATGCGGGGGATCTCCGGTCCGGGCAATCGCTGGAACGGAGATAGATCGTTTATCTTTTTTCGTCGGCCTCTTTGCCAATTTCCCATGCTTCTGTTGATACTTCAATCATCTTGCCGTTAGCCGCATTGACTTCGACTTTAGTTTCCACGCCAAGGTTTTTTGTGTCCGCCTCGCACACGTTACCAAAAAGTACCCGGTTGCAGCTGTTCGGACTTACCGGTCAGGGCCTGTTTGCTCTGCTTATGCAACAGTAAATACACTTTTTCGGCCGCTTGTTGTTCGGCGTCTCCCCAATGTTCAATGTTACCGGCGCAATAGTTTTGGCGCAGGTGTTTCCGGGCCGTTTCATCGTCGATCTTGGTCAATGGGATGATTTTTTGCCACGCGGTATCGGAACTGCATAACGTTTGCTTGGCTTGTTTTCCGGCGTCTAAAAATTGCCTGAGCGCCTGTTTATGCTGATCCGCCCAACTTTGTTTAAATACATAACCGATATTGGCGACCGGTTCGGAAATCCCCAAACCTTGTAAAATACTGCGACCGTCAATCAGCGTCCTATACCCTTCAGCCTCAAGCCTTGCCGCAAAATGCCAATAATTCAGCACCGCATCAATCCGGCCTTGCTTAAGTTGTTCATTTAGCAGCGGCGGCGCAGCGAATACCTTTTCCACCGACGCATCGAGATCCATATCCTGCTGCTGTTTCGCCAGGGTTTGCAGCAGCAGCCAGTTTTTATCCAGCTCGCCACCGGCGATGCCCAGGCGTTTACCTTTAAGATCCCGTAAGGAATGAATGCCGCTATTTTTTGGCACCATCAACGCACCCGAAATGTCCGAATAAGGATAAAAGGTGAAATCAGCCCCTTTTTCGCGCAAGCCGGACACCCAAATCCAGTCGGAAACGATGATGTCGACCGCCCCGGATTGTAATGCGATCTTACCGGCTTCCGCATTGGCGACCTGTTGAATGTCCAGTTGAACATCAGCCTGCCTGGCTTTTAACTCATCTTGCAATACGGGCAACTCCCACTCTACCGTACCGCCCGACTGAACGCCGATGCGAATAAGGGTTTTTTCTGCCGCAAAGCTGCCGGTAGACAACAATAGGCTTAACAGTAATATTTTAAATTTCATGATGACAATCCTGCTCAAACAAAAATAATAGGTGACTTGTTCCTGTGCTCCCGTTGATTCAAATCGTACCGGTTTGCGTACCGGCAGATTGCCGGTAATGGCTGTAAACAACAGCAACGGCGGCAAGCGCACTTAACTGCCAGATGTAGCTATCGAAATAAGCGACGCAAACAGTTACCAGGCCCAGGAATAACCCTGCGAAAATACAACGCCAGCCTCTTTTTATGCCGTCCAGATAAGTCGTTAACGCCAGTATTAACAGTACGATTAAACCGGCTTCTTCGTGGAATATTCTTCCTGAATTGTGGTAGGCGTAAATCACAATGCCCGCGCACAAGCCGCCTGACCAATGCAGCAGCCGGTCGATAAGGGCTTTGTGGTTATCGCCATGCTGCTTGAATTGATAATAGTCGGGAGCGATAGCGATAGCAGTAAACAAAAATATCATCACAAACCAATAATCGTGGCTGGTATGCCGATAGCTATAGCCGATGTAGGCGCCGAGCAGCGATAAAAGTAAGCGTAGCGTAAAAAGATTATGGGTTGAGAGCAGGTTTTGTTTGTTCATTTACAGTACTCAAGATGGTAGATAACTAATGGTAGTTGCCGGCTTCCAATCTCCAGATTGGGAACCTTTGAGCCGACGCTATCGGCAACCGCTCCTGCATTCATGCAGTCGCAGCTTCGGGTACTCGGGAAGCTGGAGCTTCCCTTACTGAGTTCCCAAGCTAGAGCTTGGGAACTAGCGAACACACTTCCTGGCGAAAAATCGGCGGAATTTATACACCTTAGGCAAATAGACAAGGCTTAACAGCAGCAATGCCAATAAGGCCGGTTGCCGGCGAATATCGGTCTGTACAACTTTTTCAGTCGCCAGTTTCGGGTTTTGTAATGCTTGGCTAAGGTTTTTCAAGTCGGTTAAGCGGGCGTAACTTAAGCCGGATTCGGCCCCCAGTTTTTCCAAATAGGTTTCGTGCAAAGAGGTCAAATGCTCGTTGCCGGTGGCGGCTTCGCTGCCGAATGGGGCATTGCGCGCGTTGTAGCCTTTGATTTGCGACGGGTCCAGATTCGATTGCCCGAACGAAGAACGGTGCGGCACATCGTCGGGGTTATAAAATCCGGTTTGTTTGCCTTGGCTGTCGAACTTGGGGATAGGTACAGACTGCAAGCCGCCCACACCGATAATCATGCCTTTCGCCTGTCCCTTTACGGATGAAAAATCGGCTTGGTAATTGGGATTAACCGGCGGGGCTTCCTGTCCGTCGGTAATAAAAATCACCGAACTTTCGCTTTTTTGCAGCATTTCAAGCGTGCTCAGCAAGCCTTTGGCGATATTGCTGTCCGCCGCCCAAGCCATGCGCCAGTCGATCTTGCTGATGGCGGTATCGATTTCCGTATAAGCCGAACAAACTTCCAGCGGTTCGAATAACAGGGTTGAACGCCTCTCGGTGAACAGGCCCAAGCCGACTTTGGATTCGCAAGGCAGTTTTTGCAATAATTCGCGCAAGGTTTGTTTGACAAAATTCAGGCGGCTGACGGCTTGGTTGTCTTGCTGGTAGTCGGTTGCATTCATGCTGCGGGTAATGTCGACAATAAAGGTGTAGTTGTAGGTTGGCATTTTTTGTTGCTTGCTGGGATGCATGAACAGCACTAGCATGGCGATTAGCGCCGACAGTAAACACCCTATTCGATAATCTTTTAATGTATGGTTCATTATTTCCTCATTTCTCATTCCCACGCGCCGCGTGGGAATGCAGTGCCGGACGCGCTGCGTCTCGTATTACGCTGGTTCCCAAGCTCCTGCTTGGGAACCCAGATGCGAAGCTCCAGCTTCGCGAGACGGGAAGCTGGAGCTTCCCCCACTGAATTCCCAAGCAGGAGCTTGGGAACTAGCGCAATGTGTGGTTCATTGTTTTCTTGTTCTATTGGCTGCATGCCGGTATGCAGACCTTCCAGGTTTTAAAAACCTGGAAGGTCTAACCCGCAATGTTCTCAGCAGACGGGACTGAGTTTGCGTCTTCGTGGTAAAAAATCCCCCGTCATACACAAAATCAAGGCAAGCCGTGCGGAAATCCCGGCACTGTCGTCCACAATTGCGATTTCTGGTTCTTGGGTTCGTCGTCCGGAATATCGATCCTGTCCATTTCCGGCAATAAGCGCATGGCGACTTCGAGGTTATATTTGGCATCCCAGTCGCCGCTGTTTAATGCCAAAGACTGCCGGTAGGCCTGTTTCGCCATTCCTGCCAAGGGCATGGCTTCATTGATATTTATGGCTTTTACCTGCTGCACGGCTTGTTCCAGATACAGGTTGCCGAGGTTATAACGCGCTTTGGCCTGGAAGTTTCGGTCGCCTTTATCCATAATCAGGCTCAGGGTCGATAAGGCCTCATCGTAGCGGTGTTTTTGCTTGAAATAAAAAGCCCGCGCCAGTCTCAGTTCTGGTTCGCCGCTGATGACTTTATTGACGGCCACATCCTTGCCCGAAATCAATTGGCGGATTAAGTCATTGTCGCGGTGGATGCCGTATACCGCGCCGGCACTGTAAACGAAAGCCGCTAAACTGGCCGCCAATGCGGCCCACAGCGTGATATGCCTGATTGTTCTTATCATCGTTTGACCTCAAAAAATTTAACGCCCAGCAGAACAAGCAGCAAGAAGGCCGCTATGCTGTAGCAGACTGCCGACAAGTCCTGTTTGGGGATGCGTTCGACATAGTGCATCGGCAGGTTTTCCAGTTGGTTGATGTCGGCAATCGCCTGTTTTAACGCGTCCGGGCTTTCCGCTTCATAAGCCTGATAGGGACTGCCCAACCCCAGAAAAAACTTGTGCAGATACAGTTCGGGCATGGCCCCAGCGTTGTCATCCCGGCTGTCTTCAGGCTGATCGAAAATGCCGGGGCTGCCCGCTGTGCGCAGGAAAATCCAGTACAGGCGGACTTGCTGCTGTTTAAACCAAAGCCGCAATTTCTGTTCGCTGTCATGATCGATCGCCGCCGCGCCGTCCGAAACCAGCAGCACGATACGCGAGCCGGTGACCGGTTGTTGTTCGAAAAACGAGATGGCCATCCCCAAGCCTTTGCTGACATGGGTAAAACCCAGCGCCGGTGTCGCGGTCGCTGCAATCGCCGCCTGCACCGCGTTTTTGTTTTCGGTCAGCGGCATCACAAACAACGGCGAAGTGCTGTATTCCGCGACCCCGATTAAATCGGTTTGCCGCTGTTCGACAAAACCGGTCAATAAGCGCCGCGCCGCCGTGGCTTTGGATTCATCGGAGCCGTTCGGCGCGCGTCCGGCAAAGGTGTTATCCATGCTGCTGCTACGATCGAGCAGTAACACGATATGCGCGCCGTGGCCGATCCTCTCACTGCGTTGTTCGGTGCGATGCAGGCCCGCGATGCCCAGAACTAATCCGGCGATGGCAGCCATTGCGCACAGCCGCAAGCAGCAGACGACAAAAGCCGACAGCGTGTCGCCGGGTATCAACGCCGTCCACGGAGCGGGGCTGGTACGCATACCGCTATTGAACAGCGGCAACAGGGCGAGCAGCAGGCCTGCCAACGCCCAAGGGGTATTAACCGCAAAGTTCATTGGCTGCCCCGCTCGATTTTCCGGCATTGCTCGCAGAGCTCTTTTAGCTGCTGAAAATCCTGCGCTACGGCAATCATGCCGTCGGAAAAAAAATAACGATTGGAGTAGTTGAAAAACCAAACCAATTGGGCATTTATTTGCAGATACTGCGGGTTACGCCGGTAAAATTCGCCCAGCCGGTTAGAAAACAGCGGCTGTCCGTTGAGGCTGTTCAAGGTGTGATGGACAAAGGTCAAGGCTTGCTCCATGTCGGCTTTAGACAATCCCGCCAGTTTGCGCAAGGCCCGCTTGAACAAGGTGCGTCTCAGCCTATTGGGAAAACAGCCGTATAAATAACCCAAATAGGCCGCTATCAGCGCTGCAACGGTCAGACTGGCCGACAAGCCGTACAACGCCTGAGTATTTGCCAATAACGGCGGCGGGCTGTCGGGGCGCATGTATTCGCCTTGCTCGGTCTGGCGCACCACCAGCTCTCTGAGCGGGGACAGGCTAAACGTCCAGGCGGGGACGCTTTGGCTGATGTTTTTTTCGCCCTGGCTGAGCTGCACGGTAAAGCCGGGCAGGGTTAACGATTTAACCTCCAGCGGCGCGTAAAAAACCTGGTAGAGCAAGTCGATTTGATAACGCCGTCCGGTTTGCTTAACCGTGACCTGATTCAGGTTCAGCCAGCGGTTGATTTGGCCTTTGGCGGGTAAGCTGCCGGGTTGTAAAGCAATACCTGAACGGGTTTCGATAATAATGCGCTGGGGAATTTCATCGCCGTTAACGTAACCGAAGGGGCGGGGCGTTTCGACGTTAAAGTAGCTGACCGGTTCATCAATCGAGCCGGAACAGCCCAGCAGCGACAACGCCATGATTAACAGAATTCTCATGCGGCCCTCTGTTGTAAATGACGATTAATGGTTTGGGTGCTGTAGCTTTCGGTAATAAATAACGGCTCATTGCCAAAGGCCCTGAAGATATGTTCCAGGTCATGTTGGCGTTGTTGATAGGCGGCCATTATTTTTTGCCGTAAGGCCGGGCGCATGAACAGCGTGCGGGTCGCATTGTTTTCCATGTCCTGGAAAGAAATAAGGCCCCAGTTGGGCAAGGCGGCGTATTCGTCCTGATTCCACAACACCAGCGGGATCACGTCGTGAGCCTGTAGCGAGCCTAATATGGCACGCAACTGAGGCAGCGGAAAATGACAGTCGGATAACAAAAACACCAGCGAACGCTCGGCGGGCAGAAAGGCTACCGCATTTTGCAGCCCGTTTGCGCTGCCGTTAAAGCTAAGGCGTTCTAGTTGTTTTGCCAGTGCCGATACCCGTCCCAAGTGTTGACCGGCGGGAAGCAACCAGCGATGCTCGATACGCTCGGTGCAGCCGATAAAGCCGAATTTGTCGCCGTAATCGAAAGCCGAATGGGCGGCGGTCAGCAAAAACCGGAGCAGGGTTTGTTGTTTGTCGGCATAGCCCATCGATGCCGACATATCGGCAATCAGATACACGTTGACGGTGCTTTGCTGTTGATAGACGCGCACCCGGTACGACGAAAACGGGTCGAGCACACTGGCGCGCAAGTCTATGCGTCTAGGGTCGGGGCTGGCAATAAGCGGTTCGTGGCGCTTGAACAGCTGTCCGGCGCCGATCATTTGTCCGGGATGCGCTCCCGGATAAACGGAACTTGATTGCCAGGGTAAGCGATAATGTAGCGTTTCGGTCATGGGGTATGATATTTTTCTCGTTTTATGCCATTAAGCGAAATGGCCGTATATTCGATTAATTCACCACGAAGACACGAAGGACACGAAGAAAAAAATATAACTAAGCGGGACGGGGTTTGAAACCCCGTCCCCAATGTTTTACGATGCCTGAGCAAAGTGGTTATATTTAGCTAACGCAAAACGTTTCGGACGGGACAGCATGCCCCGTCCGGCTCAACACGAAGAAAAAAATATAAAACTTCGTGCTCTTCGTGTCTTCGTGGTGAAGTTTTTTTATTAAGGCGCTGCCACCTGGTTCAAAATCCCTTTGATCAATTCGGGCAACAATTGTTCTTTCCTGTAAGCATACATCGGGTTTAAAAACAGCCTATGCGTCATACAGACCGGAAAAACCGCTTGCAGATCTTCCGGCAATACATGATCCCGATGTTCCAGCCATGCGCGGGTTTTGGCGGCGCGGATCAAATAACTCATGCCGCGCGGACTGGCGCCAGCCATTAACAATTGCGGCATTTCAACATCGGTTAATTGAATGCCGTATTGCTGCGGTTGATGCGTGGCTTTCCATAAACTCAACGCGTAAGCATGGAGTTTGGGACTGGTTTGTATCTGCTGTTGCAGCGTTTGCGCCAAATCATTGAGCCGGTAGTAAATACCGCTGTTAGAAACACCTGCGACAAGCCGGTCGGTATCATGAAAGCGTGGGTTAAACATCAGCTCATCCAGCTCAGTATCCCCTCTGGGCATATCGATATTGATTTCCATCATAAAGCGGTCTTTGGCGGCGGCCGGTAGCTCGAAGGTTTCTTCCTTCTCGACGCGGTTGCGGTCGGCAAAAACCTGGATGTGCGGGAAATGATAGTCGCGGTTAAAGGCGTTGATGCTGCGTTCGGCCATCGCTCTTAACAGTAAGGCATGAACTTGCGGACGGGCGCGGTTGATTTCGTTGAAGAAGAAGGTGGCGAGTGTGTCGCCGTGTTTCAGCAAAGGTCCCGGGTCGACGCAAGGACGGCCTTGTTCGTTTAAGTAAGTGTAATAAATCAAGTCGGCAGGCATCAGGTCAATCGTGCCTTCAATCCGCTGGTAATCGCCACCCAAGCCTTGGGCAACCGCTCTTAGCAGCGTGGTTTTTCCGACGCCGACATTGCCTTCCAGCAACACATGGCCTCTGGCAAAAACGGCCAGGATGATATTTCTGACCGCAGGTTGTAGGCCGATAACGGTTTGATTGATTTGTCGTTCGAACTGCAACGCTTGCTCGCGCCAGTCGGTAAGTTGGGTGTCTGTGTTCATGGGCTTTATAAAAAAATCTGGATTTCCCCTAGTTCCAACGCGCAGTGTTCATCTTTATACCCATTTCGAAGTAGGCCGGAATAAGGCCACCCAAGCGCAGCGCGAGGTGGCGTTTCCGGCTTGCCTACATCCTGTACGTCCCGCCTGTTTAGAACGTTGCCGGTTAGACCTGTTTCTCGCCTAACGCCAGGTAAGGGACTATCGGAATGACGACAGCCCGTAGGTACTTGTGTATAACAATGAGCGTGCCGCGCGGGAGCGAGCAAAAAAGAAAAAAGGGCATAAGATACAAACAGACTCACAAGGGGACGAATGATTGGAATGCATCTATGCCCAAAACAAATCCCTATTCGATATCGTCTACGTCATAAATAAACTTGCCGGTCTTGGCCAAGTTTTCCTGGCGTTTTTTATTGCGTTCTTCCATTTCTATAACCGATTGGGCTTGCTTATTGAGTTCATTGACATCGTGTTTCGGGTCGTACTTGCTGCCCGCCACTTTTTCCGGGTAGCCCGGCTTGGGTTCCCAGCAAACGCCCGGTTCGCTGCAATTTTGACCGTCGTAAGCGATGGCCGAATAGGACAGCGCCGCCAACACTACGCCTGCATTAATTAAAAGCATTTTTTTCATGGGTTTTTCCTCTCTATTTTTTTAACCATTTGGCTTTTTTCGGATCGCCTTTATAGATGTCGCGTATCCAGGACATAATCAACAGCATTTCATCGGTCGATAGATTGACGTATTGCGGCCCCATCATGCCGTTGGCGCCGCCGAACAGCACTTCGAACAAACCCTGATCGGTAGCAGCCGATGGATAGGTCCAGTAATCGTCCGCCAGTCCCGGTCCTAATTTACCTTCGGCTTCATGACCGTGACAGCCGGAGCAAGCGGGCATAAACAGATCGTGGCCTTTTTGTACGGCTTCTTTATCGCCGTTGTAGGGGTTCTTGCCTGTCTCTTTAAATTGATTGAAAACAGCCTCGTTACCGCCCGATTTGGCTACGCTCATATCCAGCGGTGCGCCGGTAATGGTATTGCGAAAGGTTATTTCCGCTAAAGCCGCCGAGCTGATCAACGCAAGGCTGACAGCCGATGCGACTAATAATTTTTTTCTGTTCATTGTTAAGACCTAATTTCTTTGTGATTTTTTAAGGCGCATCGGGCTCTGCAACCAAAGGAATGCCTTCTTCTTCCAGCAACTCGGTTATTTCATTCCGGTTGTCTTCAATAACCTTGTTCAACTGAGCCAGTAAGGTCGGATCATTTTTTCGAACGCCCATCGAGGTGCTGAAGTGAAAGTCGACTTTTTGCCCATCGGCACGAACGTTGTCGTCAGGAACCATGGTCATCACTAACGGTGTGCTCGATGCCTTAACATAACGCGCCGCAGAAGGCCCCCAAAGGGCGGCAATCCCGGCATGCCCCGATGAAATTTCAGAGACCAGTTTCGAGGCTTCGTATTTAATGTACTGGTTGCGTCTGGATTTAAAGCCTACCAACTCCTGGGAATAATTGAACATATCGTTGTAACGCCCGATAGCTCGCATCATCACTTCCGGCGGTGTGTCGGGTACAAAAGCGATGCGTTGCGCCTTGCGTAATGCTTCGCTATCCCAATTTTCCAAATTCAGCTTGTCGGCTTCACGCGAGATGAAGACGTAGCTGGAACGGTAATAAGGCTGGGTGGTTAGAACGCGGGGATCGCCCTTATCAACGCCCATTGCCACATCGCACAGCCCTTTATCCAGCGTGTCGCGTATGTAGTAGCGCGGGTCGGTCCAGGTAAGGTATTCGACTTTTCTATTCAGCGCTTTGCCGACCAGTTCCGCCAGTTTGTTCTCGAAGCCTTCGCCTGCCTTATTGGAATAAGGCATTTCGTTTTCCGCCGCGCAGACCTTTAGCGGTTTGTTTTGTTCGGCCTGGGCTGGGGGTATTGCTAAGCCGCACCCCAAACATAAAGCCGTTATGAAAAACTTGTTTATCTGCATATTTACTCTCATTAATGCTGGTTTAAATGTTTCGCTAGTTCCCAATTACACATTTCGAAGTAGGCCGGAATAAGTCGGTTCGAGCGGTAGCGAGAACTGGCGTTTCCGGCAGACATCCCCACATTCGCCGGAAACGCCACCTCGCGCTACGCGCTTGGATGGTCTTATTCCGGCCTACATCCGAGCCCGCCATTCTTGAGTCCATGCCAAGGCGATAGCCTCTAGGCGATACGGACTCGACGGGTCGAAACGATTTTTATCAGTGTTCATCAGCCCAATCCGTGTCATCCGTGTTCTATTTTTTAACTTAATAGCCCAATGCGAAAACCATGACACCACCGCCTTGTTGCGTGTAGTGAGCCAGTTCTTTAAACGCACCGACTGCGCCCAAACCTGCGGTAGGATCCTGCAAGTCGAACACTAAACCAACGCCGGGCCAGCCGCCGACACCGTAGTAAATCGCCACATATTGTTTGCCTTTGTGTCCGAAGGTAATCGGGTGACCGATAACGCCGGAAGGCAGTTTGAATTTCCACAATTCTTTGCCGTTCCGTGAATCCAGCGCTTTGATATAACCGTCCAAGGTGCCGTAGAAAACCAGGTCGCCCGCAGTTGCGGTGGTGCCGCCCCAGACTGCGAATTTTTCCTGAATTTCCCATTCGAATTTGCCGGTCACGGAGTTCATCGCTTTAACTTGTCCCAAGGTGCCTTTAGGCCCCGGATACATGTTTAGCGTCGCGCCGACAAAGAACTGGCCTGCGCGGTAAGGCAGCATGAACGGTTCCCAGTCCATGCAGATATGGTTGGTGCCCATGAAGAACAGTTTTTTGTTCGGATCGTAAGATTCGATGCCTTGGTTGTGGTAACCCATCGCGGATGGACAAATGCCTTTGGCTTCATGATCCATGTGCGTGGAAAACTCAGGATCACGAACCGGCAGGCCGGTTTTCAGGTCGACTTTTTTAACCCAGTTGACGGTATCGTCGATTTTAAACGCGTTGACCAGATCGCCGTTTTCACGGTTCAATGTATAAACCAGACCGTTGCGGTCGGGGTGGGTCAGCAGTTTGGTCATTTTGCCGTCAACCAGCTGCTCCGATAAGCCCATGTAGTTGACTCCGGCGTAATCCCATTCGTCATGCGGCGTTTTTTGGTAACCGAATTTCGCCTCGCCGGTATTGATGTCGCGGCCCCAGATGGTCATCGTCCATTTGTTGTCGCCGGGGCGCATGGTCTCATTCCACGGCGCGGGGTTGCCTGAGCCGTAATAGAGCATGTCCAGGTCTGGATCGAAGGCGTACCAGCCCCAGTTAGTGCCGCCGCCGATTTTCCAGGCATCGCCTTCCCAGGTTTTAAGGCCCAGGCCGAATTGACCGTAATGCGGGTTGGCGCTGTTAAAATCCTTGGCCAGTTTTATATCGGCATCAGGGCCTGTGGCGTAAACGCGCCATGCCTGCTTGCCGTCTTTAATGTTATAGGCGGTGGAATAGCCTCTTACGCCCAATTCCGCGCCTGAGCTGCCGACAATGACTTTATCCTTAGCGACAAAAGGTGCGACGGTCAGCGTGGAACCCATCGCAATATCGGAATTCTCCATTTTCCACAACACTTCGCCGGTCTTGGCGTTTAAGGCAACGATATGGCCGTCCAATTGATTCTGGAAAATAGTCGCCGGATAATCGTCACCGGCGGGCGCGTAAGCCAAGCCCCTGTTTACCACGTCGCAACAGGCCACTGCGCGGGCGGCGGGGTTTTGTTTGGGTTTGTGTTCCCATAGGATTTTGCCCGGCTCATCCAGGTCGATGGCAAAAATATTATTAGGGAAGGGCGTATGCACATACATGATGCCGTCAATGACCAGCGGTCCGCCTTCATGCCCGTTCAGTACGCCTGTAGAAAACGACCAGACCGGTTGTAGATGCTGGACGTTGTGCGCGTTGATCTGGGTCATGTCACTAAAGTGGGTTGCACTGTAGTCTTTGGTCTGCATGACCCAGTTAGTGTCTTCTTTCGACAGTCTCGCCAAGGCCTTGTTGGCCTGTGTCGGCATGGAGACCGTCAATAAGGCGCCGCTACAGACAGCTGATGCGACAGCGGCGCGGGTGAATTTGGAAATCCGCATAGTTCCTCCAGGGTTTATGATTGTTGTACTTATATAAAGCCAAGCCCGTGCGTATCAATAAAGGTTCAGTAAGACAACCAGCTTTCTTGATCAAAACGTTTGCAATGCCTCATTGAGATGCAGGGCTGAGCAGGCGGTCATAGTACGGGAGCGGTTGCTTGCAGCGTTACGGAATAAGCCCGGAAATCGGCGGGAAAAATCCCGGAATAAACCAAGAAAACTTCCTGTGCTGTTTGTTTGAGGCTCTTAAGGTGATTTCCAATAATGAATCCGCCAAAAGAATCGTCCACGAAAAACACGAAAAACACGAAATCTCCGCAACAGGATTTTTTTTCGTGCCTTTCGTGCTTTTCGTGGACAGTCGGTATCTCAGGCGCTGTGTTTGCCGATATAAAACAGGAAAAGCTCCTATCGATTTGCCGTTTATAAACAGGCATGATGTCTGTTTTGACACGTTACGGAGCAAAGCAGTGGCGAATAAGATTAGTGTGTTATTGGTGGATGATCATGCCGTGGTTCGTACGGGTTACAAGGCTTATCTGTCCCTGTCCGATAAAATCGGACAGATTTATGAGGCGGATCGGGGGGAGGCAGCTTGTCAAATGTACAACCAGCATCAACCGGATATTGTGGTGACGGATTTATCGATGCCGGGTATAGGCGGTTTTGAGAGCATCAGGAGACTGCTCAATCGTGATCCGCACTGTAAAATACTGGTATTCAGCATTCACAATGAACTGGTTTATGTGACGCGTGCGCTTGCGGCCGGGGCCAAGGGGTATATTACTAAAAACAGCATGCCTGAAACGCTGATCACTGCGGTGTATAAAATAGCTCAGGGCGGTACTTATGTTGATCCTGATATTGCCCAACAACTGGCTGTTTCTATGGCCGGTGAGCAGGACGAATCGGAAAAAATCAAAACGCTTTCTCCGAGAGAGTTCGATGTATTCTGTTTGTTGGCGAATGGCTATACGGTCCGAAAGGCGGCGGAAAAGCTGTGTTTAAGTTACAAGACGGTATGTAACCACGGCACCGTAATCAAGGAAAAAATGGGTGCGGAAACACTGGCCGAGTTGACTTTGTTGGCAAGTCGACAAGGTCTTATTGAAATGCATGAAAATTAATCATGATAAAAGGCAAAAGGCAAAAGGCGAAGGGCGAAGGGCGAAGGGCGAAGGGCGAAGGGCGAAGGGCGAAAAAGCATCTTTCGTCATTTGCCTTTTGCCTTTTGCCCATAGTATTTTTTATTTTTCCAGCTTTTGTTTTAGCCCCATCAAACCGTTCTTAAAGAATGCATTCATCGCGTTAACTGCCGCCGCATCATTCAGGTTTTCAGGCGGGGTATTGCCGCTATCGCCACGGTAGAAACGGCTTTTTAGCGTAACTACGCTGGTGTTGGCGTCGCTCCCAGTCGTTACCTGGAGGTTGGTGGTGTACGAACCGACCGGAAATGCCGTTACATTTTCGACTTTAAGGCGGTAATTGTATTCATGATCTTTATCGCTGTAAAAATCCAGGCTCTCTACCAGTTGCCCGTCATTTTGCAGGGTAATGGTTCTAATGCCGTCGGAGGCGTTTTTGCCATCGCCTGAGCTTGCTTTAACATCGGGATGCCAGTCGGCAATGGCATCGAATTGCTTGATTGCATTCCAGACGGTATCAACGGAAGCATTAATGATGATGCTTTCCTTGGCTTTTTGCGGGGTGGGTCCGTGAGCAAGAGAGGCAACGGGGAATAGTAGAAAACTCAGTAACAGGTAGGGTAAGCGGATCATGTCATTAATGCCATTAATTAAAATGGCCTATTATTCATAAATCCGGGCAAAAGGTATTGGGCGATTTTCCTGATAATTGCAGGGAAATTTTCTTTTTAAGTCGGCAATAAAAAGGGCGGGGTAATGGTGCCCGCCCTTTTGTGTATTTGGAAACGCTTAATGACTTAAGCGTTTCCGGTTTATACCGGTATCAGATAAAGCTATTGAAGCACTTCCAGCTGCACTCTGCGGTTGTTGGAGCGGCCTTCTTCGGTCTCATTGGTGTCGATAGGTTGGGTTAAACCGTATCCGCGGGCAGTCAATGTTCCGCCTGCGTGGGCGGACTTGCTGCTTAAATAGTTTTTAACGGCCAGTGCGCGACGCTCTGATAATCTCTGGTTGTATTCTACTGTGCCGGTGCTGCTGGTGTGGCCTTGCACTTCAATATTTACGCCGGGATTTTGATTGATGACGGTAACGGCATTATCGAGTTCACGGTAATATTGGGGTTTGATGTTGCTTTTGTCGTTGTCGAATTTAACATCAACAATCCAGCAGCCGAATGGGTTAACGTGAGCGCCTTTTGGGGTGTTCAGGCATTTATCCTTGCAGTTGTTGATACTGTCGGCATCATCATCCAGTGCCGAGCAGTCGGCAACCGGTGGCGTGGTGCCTTTTAAGAAAACGCTTTGTACGAATTTGGTCATGCCGTCGGGGCTGGAAATTCGTTCAGCCGTGGTGCCAAAGCCGCAAATAGTCATGTCAGAGAGCTGATTTAATAGGGTTTGTCCGTATTTTTCCTGTTCGTTGCCTACCCAGACCGTATAAACGCATAATCTGTCACCATACTTTTGTTTTAGGGCTTTAACTTCTGCAACAGGGGCGGAGTCGACCTCTCCATCGCTGAGAATCAAAACGGCGATGTTGCCCGTCGTGGTTGATAAGTCGTTGGTTGTCCCTTCAATTCCGCTATCCATCGGTGTGCCGCCACTTGCGCAGGTCAGCGTATCTATGCCGCTGCCGAAAGCTGATTTTGAGTAGGGAGTCGGCGCCTGGTTAAGCCGGGTGAATCCCCAGTCCAGGCAGGGGCCGAAACCAAAGCTGCGAATGCTTGAAGTCAGTTTTAGATCGGGGATGGTCAGGTTGATCCGGTTCAGGATTTCTTTTTCAATGGATAGTTTGTTAGGCGAGGGTTGGGCCGGGTAGCCTACGCCGAGATAATCTTCGTCCATTGATAATGAGGAATCATTAAGTACAAAGAAGTTATCGGCTTTTTGTACATATTGTCCTGAGGAGACTAAACCGTTTAAATCTTGAGGGTGAAAGATGTCGAAGGTGCTTAAGGGTTGCGAGGCGCAACCTGAAATAAGCGCGCTTAAAATAGCTGCCGCACTAATAAGTATTTTTTTCATGGAATATCTCCTTGTTACCAAATCGATTAAGATAACGCAATGTTATAAAGTAGCCATCGGTGTTGATCCGAGTATCGTCTTAATTTAAGTTGAATAGATAATCCTAAAATAACCGGCTGGGATGGTAATGACCGCTACAGGATATAATAAACAAGCGGTCTATAAAATCAGTGGAAACACTTATTGGAATAATAGTCCGAATGCCGGTTAACGCTTGCATGTCGAGATTAATTTTTAACATGTGAGGGTATATCTCGGCATGAAATAAACTAAAAGGAAGTGGTATTGATGTTCCAAGATGAGCAAAAAAAACAGCGGAGTAAATGTTAAAATCCGTCAATCAGGGTTTTATTGGCGCTGTAGGCAGGGGATCGGTATGAAAAAACGATGTTAATATAGCAACAGCGTGGTATGAGAAATCCGCCGCCAAACAAATCCCGATAAAATACGCTAACAGAATTGTACTAACGAAATAATATCAAATGAGTATAAAAACACGTTTTGCCCCGAGTCCAACGGGTTATCTGCATGTAGGCGGCGCTCGCACTGCCTTGTTTTCCTGGCTTTATGCACGCAAGCATGGCGGAAAGTTTATTTTAAGGATCGAAGATACCGATCTGGAGCGGTCCACGCAGGAATCGGTCGATGCCATTTTGGAAGGCATGACCTGGTTGGGACTGGAATATGATGAAGGGCCTTTTTACCAGACCCATCATTTTGATCGGTACAAGGAGATTATCCAGCAATTGCTGGATCAGGGCGACGCCTATTATTGCTATTGCAGTAAAGAAGAGTTGGAGCAGTTGCGTACCGAGCAAATGGCTAACAAGGAAAAGCCGCGCTATAACGGCAAATGCCGGGATATTGTCGGGCCGAAAGGCGACCGGGAGGCGGTGATCCGCTTTAAAAATCCGGTTGACGGCGCAGTCACCATACCCGACCTGATTAAGGGCGACATTGTTGTCGCCAATAAGGAACTGGATGATTTGATTATCGCCAGGGGCGATGGCACACCGACCTACAATTTAACGGTGGTGGTTGACGACATGGATATGAAGGTCACGCATGTCATACGCGGCGACGATCATATCAACAACACGCCCCGGCAGATGAATATCCTTAAGGCCTTGGGTGCGGAACTGCCGAAGTACGCGCATCTGCCGATGATACTGGGGCCTGATGGCGCGAGGTTGTCAAAGCGTCACGGTGCGGTCAGTGTGATGCAATTTCGCGATGACGGCTATTTGCCCGATGCCTTGCTGAATTATCTGGTGCGTCTGGGTTGGTCGCATGGCGATCAGGAGATTTTTACGATTGATGAAATGGTCGAGCATTTTGACTTGGAGAATGTCAATGTGTCGGCATCCGCGTTCAACACCGAAAAGCTGTTATGGCTGAATCATCAGTACATCATGAACAGCGATCCGGCTCATGTGGCGCGCCATTTAAGCTGGCATATGGGCGAACTGGGCATCGATCCTACCGAAGGCCCCAGTCTTGTCGATATGGTCAAGGCGCAACGGGAGCGCTGCAAAACCTTGGTTGAAATAGCCGCCGCCAGCGTTTATTTCTATAAGGATTTCGATGCGTATGATGAAAAAGCCGCTAAAAAGAATTTCACTCCCGGTTCGGATGAGGTTTTGGCGAGGTTGCATGATGAATTTGCAGCGGTGACCGAGTGGAATGGCGAGGCCTTGCACCAGATTGTGCTGAATCTTGCCGAAACCATGGCGCTGGGCCTGGGTAAGGTGGCTCAGCCTTTGCGCGTTGCAGTTTGCGGTTCAGCGGTTTCACCGGCGATTGATATAACCTTGTCATTGTTGGGCAAGGAAAAAACCTTGGCTAGAATACAGCGAGGCATAAACCATATAAAAAACTTAAATTAGTATTGGACACAACCGGTAATTACCGTATAATACCGGTTCTCAACTTGGGGGCCATAGCTCAATTGGGAGAGCGCAACACTGGCAGTGTTGAGGTCAGCGGTTCGATCCCGCTTGGCTCCACCAAAAAGTTGGTAAATCAGTTCTAGTCCCCATCGTCTAGTGGCCTAGGACACCGCCCTTTCACGGCGGTAACGGGGGTTCGAACCCCCCTGGGGACGCCATATATTAAGGCCTATGTGTTAGGCATTTTTTATGACTTTGCGGTTTTATGATTTTTAAGGCATAAAAATCAGCAATATGATTTACAGTTAAGTTCAGGCTGACTAAACCAGTTTTAGTCCCCATCGTCTAGTGGCCTAGGACACCGCCCTTTCACGGCGGTAACGGGGGTTCGAACCCCCCTGGGGACGCCATTAATAAAAAAGGGCTATCAGAAATGATAGCCCTTTTTTTTGCCTGCCGGTTTGGTTTGGCAACGGGCAGTCCTTATCAAAAACGGTGATTTTCTATAGCATTGTCTTTGCCGCCTGTTATAAGAAACAGTCGCCCCGTCTGTAAACTTCATCCGTCACAATATGCAACCCTGTTTAAAAAGCAGGATGAAAACACGCATGAAGAAAAGCTGGGCTTATTGTTCTGGCGTTTAACAAGGCTCAACTGCAAAGGAGCGACAGGTAAAACATTGGGTTTGTTTGCGGATTCCGGCATGGCAAAAGGTATCGTTGAAGCTCAAAACTGTGGCGATGCTTTGCATGTTCAACCGACTTTAAAAGAAATGTCCGTACAAGCGTTGGAGATTCTCGACCGTAACGAGCAGGGATTTGTTGCTGTGTCATCAAATTTTAACGTGGCTAATTCAGAATAACCCTTTGAGTCATTTACAAAGGGTTAACCGCCATGAACAAATTCACACTGAATAATCTCAACATAATGACTGCATCATTGGCTATGTCTGTTTTGGGTTTAGTTGTAACCTGGGGCGTTGAACTATTGGTTAAGGAATTGTTTCGCTTGGGGTAAGCGTGCCGCGCATCATTTTGGAGAATGCTAACGGTTGGGCGTCGAAAAGGTGTGCGATGCCCCCGCTGGACTTAGCGGATTACCTCGATGTTTACAATGAGGAAAGCCAATGAACGCGAAATCAGCATATATCGGGAGCGACTGGAGCAAGGTTGATGCCCATGTTATCCAGCCGGAAGAGTACGATGAATTGCCGGAATCGGGCGAAGCGTTTTTCGAGCATGCCGATTTATATGAGGGTGAAAAACTGATTCGGGCGGGTTGGCAAAGCCGGAAGCCGCAAGGTATTGTTGTCTGTCCGGCATAGTCCGGAAGTGGTGGAGTATTTCCGCGCTACAGGCCGTGGCTGTCAAACCCGAATGGATGACGCGCCGAAAGAATGGATGCCGCTGGATCATAAGCGCGAGCAGGTCGGGCATGCTTTTTATGGCCGACATTTCCAAACTCAGAAATAGCGTCTTCCCAAATTTTAGCTAAATGCTTGTGGCTTTAAATAAGGTTTATCCGCTAGTTGCCGTAACTTGGTTTTTACTTTCACGTTTGTTGGCATACATCGCTTGGTCGGCATGTCGTAACAATGCTTCGGCCGTATCGCCGTGTTCCGGATAGGTGGCAATGCCGACACTGATATTGGTGGTGATTGCATTGCCGCGGTAGTTAAAACTGCTGGCAACCAATGTGTCTTTGATACGCTTTGTCACCAGTTCAGCCGCTTCTACGTTGGTGTTCGGCAGTAATATCGTGAATTCATCGCCGCCATAGCGGGCGGCGGAGTCGCACCCTCTTAAACAGTGACGAAAGTTGTCGGCGATGGCCTGCAACAATAGGTTGCCTGCTTCATGACCGTATTTATCATTAACGATTTTTAAGTTATCGCAATCCCCTAGTAACAGGCTGAAAGTGCTTTCCCGGCGCCGGGCTTGTTGCAATTGTTTTTCGAATAGATCCATGAACGCCCGGCGGTTGTAGAGGCTGGTTAATTCATCGGTTTGCGCGGTGGTTTTGATACGGCTGAAAGCGTGGTAAATGTCGCTGGACAACATGGTGGTGACGTAACCCACCAGCAACATGGGAAACAGCCAAGCCAGCAGGATGCTGCTTTGGGTTAGGGAAAAGACCTCGTCGCCAGGTACTCCGCTTTTGCCCAAATACAGATAACAAGCGCCGATTAACAGCACTTCCAATAATGTAGTCAGCCTGCCCAAGGCCAGGGCGCTGGTGATGATGGGTAGGAAATACAAGTTAAGTAACAGGCTGTTTTGGCGTCCGGTGTGCCAGACGAACCAGGTGACCAACAAGATCATGACCCAGGTTTCTAAAGCCAGTTTCCAGACGTTGGCTTTGGCAAAAAAGTTGAGGTAATGGAATATCATGACGAAGCCGGCGAAAGCGCAGAGGCCGCCTAACAAAAAGATTTTAACGTTTTCTTCGATTTGCCCTACCACCAGATAGAACATCATCAAGACCAGTAACAACCACTGGATTTCCGCGACGGTGCGCGAAAAACCGCTCAAGGCGTCGGGTTCTTGATTGAGACGAAAAAAAGGTTCCTTGGTCATGGCGAAATTTTCCGGTTTAGAGCATACAAAGAGAGCTGGTCAATTTTTTAATTCTAACACAATTGTTGATAGACAGCCGTGTATAGGGGACGCTGCTTGATAAGCAAGGGGTCTTGCTATTGATTAAGGAATTTACTTCGATTGGGTTAAGACAGCATTTCCGAGTGGCATGCTGTCTTAACCGGTGTAGCCTACAGCCAGCCTTTTCGTTTAAAAAACCAATAAGGCGCAATTCCCGACAGCAGCATTAAACACAATGCACCGGGATAACCCAGTTGTAAATTGAGCTCCGGCATGTTTTGGAAATTCATGCCGTAAATGCTGGCCACCAGCGTGGGGGGCAGAAATACCACGGCAGCAATGGAAAAGATTTTAATAATCTTGTTTTGGGTAATGTTGATAAAGCCTTGAGTCGAGTCCATCAAGAAATTGATTTTATCGAACAGGAACGTGGTATGCGACATCAAGGTATCCACGTCGCGCATGATCTCCCGCGCGGTTTCCTGCAGCTCGGGATGATTACGCAAATGCCGTTGCAGAAAGGATATGGAACGTTGCGTATCCATCAGGCAGAGTCGAATCTTGCCGTTGCTGTCTTCCAGTTTGGCCAGTTGGTCAATGGCATTTTCAAGATCCGAGTCTATTTCTTCCAGCACCAGATAACTGACATCTTCCAGTTTACGATGAATATCCTCCAACGCATCGGCGAGATTTTCCACTTTTTGCTCGAACATAATTACCAGCAATTCCTGCGGTGAATGTGCTTCTATCTGCCCGTGCCGGGCGCGCATACGTAGCAGGCGAAAATCCGCCAATGCGCCTTCGCGCAAGGTAATTAACCGGTCGTTTTGCAAAATGAAGGCGACGGTCGCTGTACTGTGCCGCCCCTCGCTTTGCGACAGAAACAAAGATCGCACGTGAACGCCGGTGTTATCGGTAAAGTAGCGCGCCGAAGACTCGATTTCTTCCACATCATCCGATTCGGGCAGCGCCGTGCGCAAAAATGTTTGCAGCTGCGCGCGCTCACTGTCGCTGGCATCGTGGGCATCGATCCAGGAGGCTTTAGCGATCGCCTGTTTGAGCTGGTCTTCAGGCGGCGTCTGTTCTTTGAGCCGCCCCCGGTCAATAGTGAATAGTCTTAACATTGTGTATTCCCGTTTTTTTGTTATTCAGGCAAGCTGTCCGGGCGAATCAGCGTGACTAATTTGGCGCACCCTTCGGTCAGTTCTGCCCAGTCGCCTTTAAAGGTGAGTTGGGCTAAAGCGGCGGTAGACAGGCATTTTCCGTTAGCCGATAACGGAACCGAATGGGGAATTAGTTTTAACAACAAGTCTTCCAGGCCGGGATTATGCCCGACCAACAGTACCCGCCGTCCATGACAACTGGTTTTTAATACAGTCATTAAGGTTAAAGCATTCGCTTCATAAATGCGCGGGTCGCAGACAATAGCCGATTCATCTATGTCTAACTGTCGACAAACCCGTTGCGCTGTCGCCAAGGCGCGTGTCGCCGGAGAGCTGAGTATGGTATCGGGTATCAAATGCTGATCATGCAACCAACGGCCTACCTGCTTGGCAGCGCGCCGACCGCGTTTTTTTAAGGGACGGGAAAAATCATCCATATCAACTGCCCAATCCGACTTGGCATGTCGTAATAGTAAAAGTTCGTGAGTCATAAAATATTTCTGTCAATGGGGCGATTTTCGGGCGCGTGTATACTGTAATACTATAACAGTTAATTTTGACAATTCTATTAAAAACGAAAGTAAAAAAACACCTGAAACGCAGGTAACGCAAGGCATTCGGCGTGTTAGTGGTCGGGGCTGATCGGTGGTACTACTTATTGATTGAAAGGGCTGGTTTCTCTATGCTACAAATGGTTATGCAATATCAACTGGTTTTTTAAGTTAATGAATGAGCGATAAATTGGGGTGTGTCATGTCAATAAAAGAAGATTTTGAAAAATTATTAGATAAGTTGCAAGTCGAACGCGATGAAATCAATTTAAAACTGCATCTGGCTTCGATGGAAGCCAGGCAAGAATTTGAAGATGCCGAAAAAGAATGGGGCCATTTAAAAATCAAGGCCGCTGAAATAGCGGATGAGTCGGTGGAAACTTCCGAAGAGTTTATAGCCAAGGCCAAAATAGTCGGTGAAGAGCTTAAAAAGACTTACTACCGAATTGCCAAGCGCTTGGCGGATTAAATTTTATCTCTGCGCATATAAGCTCGAGCACTCTCTTGCATTCTCTTGGTCAAGGGAGTGTTTGTTTGGATTTTTTGCGGAGCATCAAATTTGTAGTTTATTTTTTGGCTGCTACAGATAAAACAGGGCTACGGGAAATTCCTGCTAACATGCTTTCTAATTGGCAAGGAGAATATTATGAATTTTTCACGTTGGGCGTTGTTAGCTGTCATTGTCACCCTGATCGCGGCGTTTTTTATTTTTGACCTGCAATACTATTTAACGCTCGAAACACTTAAGGCCCAGCAAGCGGCTATCGAAACTTATCGCAGTAATCATCCCGGTCTTGCGGTTGCTGTCTATGCGTTGATTTATATCGCGGTGACCGGATTATCTTTACCGGGCGCCGCAATTCTTACGCTGGCCGGCGGCGCCGTTTTCGGTTTGCTGTGGGGAACGTTGATTGTCTCGTTTGCCTCCACCATCGGTGCAACGCTGGCTTTTCTGGCGGCGCGTTTCTTGTTTCGCGATGCGGTTAAAGCCCGTTTCGGCGATCGCCTGAATATTATTAATAAAGGCATGGACAGGGATGGCGCGCTGTATCTGTTTACCTTGAGATTGGTGCCGGTTTTCCCTTTCTTTGTTATTAACCTGGTTATGGGCTTAACAACCCTGAAAACACAAACGTTCTATTGGGTCAGTCAGATTGGCATGTTGGCCGGTACGGTAGTTTATGTGAATGCGGGGACTCAGCTGGGCAGGCTGGAGTCATTGTCGGGTATTTTGTCACCCGGATTGATCGGCTCTTTTGCGTTGCTGGGCATTTTTCCGTTACTGACCAATAAAATCGTCGAAGCCATCAAGGCAAACAAAATCTATGCGCAATGGATAAAGCCATCGCGCTTTGACAATAACATCGTGGTGATAGGCGCAGGTTCAGGCGGCTTGGTGACCGCCTACATCGCCGCAGCCGTCAAAGCCAAAGTCACCTTGATTGAAAAACATAAAATGGGCGGCGATTGCCTGAATACCGGTTGCATACCGTCTAAAGCCTTGATCCGCTCGGCCAGGCTGTTGGCCCAAATGCGCAGGTCTGCCGATTTCGGCATTAAAAAAAACGATGTCGAAGTGGATTTCGCCGCTGTTATGAACCGGGTGCAAGCGGTTATTACAACCGTCGAGCCGCATGATTCCGTGCAACGTTACACAGAGCTTGGCGTGGACGTTATCGAAGGTGAAGCGAAGATTATTTCACCCTGGGAAGTGCAGGTGACAACGGCGGGAGCAACCCGCATTATCACCACGCGCTCCATCGTTATTGCCGCCGGTTCGCGTCCGTTTGTGCCGCCGATTGCAGGCATTGAGGACATCGGTTATCTAACCTCCGATACTATTTGGGCGTTGCGAGAACTGCCCGGACGGTTGATCGTGCTCGGCGGCGGGCCTATCGGCTGCGAATTGGCGCAAAGCTTTGCCCGTTTAGGCAGTCAGGTGACCCAAATCGAAATGTTGCCGCGCTTATTAATTCGGGAAGACGCCGAAGTCTCCGAGGCTGTCGTGGCGAAGTTCCGTCTGGAAGGCATTAATGTACTCGTCGATCATACTGCCAAAGGATTTGTTATCGAAAACGGTGAAAAAATCCTGCTTGTCGAGCATGACGGTAAAGAGCTGCGCATTCCTTTCGATCAGGTATTACTGGCTATCGGCCGGGTTGCCAATATCCAGGGATATGGCCTGGAACAGCTGGGTGTTGAAACCTCGCCCGGTCGCACCATTGAAATTAATGAATTCCAGCAGACCAATTACCCGAACATTTTTGCCTGCGGCGATGTATCCGGCCCGTTTCAATTTACGCATGTCGCCGCTCATCAGGCCTGGTATGCAGCGGTGAATGCACTGTTCGGCAGCTTCATAAAATTTCGCACCGATTACTCGGTGATTCCCTGGGCTACCTTTACCGATCCTGAAGTTGCGCGGGTCGGTCTTAATGAACAGGAGGCGAAAGCAAAAGGCATTGCCTGTGAAGTCAGTACCTATCATCTTGACGATCTTGATCGCGCTATTGCAGATGGCGTAGCGCACGGCTTCGTTAAAGTATTAACTTCGCCGGGCAAGGACCGGATTCTCGGTGTGACTATCGTTGGCGAACAGGCCGGTGATTTGATCGCCGAGTTCGTGCTGGCGATGAAGCACAATATCGGCCTGAATAAGTTGCTGGGCACCATCCATATTTATCCAACTCTGGCCGAGGCCAATAAATATGTAGCCGGAGTCTGGAAGCGCAACCATGCGCCGAAAGGCTTGTTGTGGTGCGTCGCGCGTTATCACGACTGGCGCAGAGGGTGACGTTCGAAAGTCCGTATATTCAATCAATAAAATGCATTCACCATGAACGACTGCATGGAAGCAGGAGGTAGAGCACCAACAGTAGGCGCTTTAGGCGATGCAGGAGCAATTGCCGAGACACGAAGGACACGAAGAACAGCAAGACGCATCATTTCCACGCTCCGGCGCTCATCGTTATACACAAGTGTCTGAGCTACACCGTCATTCCTGCCGGGATGACGTACTTTAAAAGTACTTATGCACAACAATGAGCGCTTCGAAGTGGGGATGCAGATATTGGAGGAGCAAATATCTGTCCAAGTCGTTCGTGTCTTCGTGGTTTTATGTTTATCAACTTACCCCGCATTTAACAGCTTGATATTAATCAAGGCGACTTTTGTCTATAATCGAGAGAAATTTTAAGCCCGCGCGGAGCAACGAAAATAGAACGTTGTTATTTTCAGCATTAGTGTCAGGTTCCAGTTAACAGGAGTAACAATTTGAACCCAAAGAACAAGATTTTATTTGCAGGCGATCCGCATGGAGATTTCAAACCGCTGATAGCGGCAGTGCATGAATATAAACCCGAAGCCGTTGTTTTGCTGGGCGATTACGACCTGGAAATGCCCTTGGAAAGCTGTTTGCAGGAAATTGTCGGTTTAACCAAAATCTGGTGGATTGCGGGGAATCATGATTTTGAAACGCCCGGCAAATATAAAAATCTGTTTCATTCGGCCCTGGCCGATAACGGTTTGCACTTGAAAGTCACGGAAATAGCGGGACTGAGAATTGCCGGGTTAGGGGGGATTTTTCTTGGCCGGGTCTGGTATCCGCCGCAGCAGCCTAAATGGCGGGACAAACAGCATTATCTGTATAACCAGCCTATCAATCTAAGGCATACAGCCATGTCGTTAAAATACAAGGGAGCGATTTGGCATGACGAGTTTGAGGCATTAAAGGCGCTGAAAGCGGATATTTTGGTGACCCACGAAGCGCCGGGATCTCATCGGCACGGGTTTGATGTGATTGGTGAGCTGGCTGCCGCGATGGGCGTAAAAAATATCTTTCATGGCCATTTGCACGAAAATTATACCGGCTTTGTTAAAAACAATATCAAGGTAGTCGGCGTGGCAAACAGGGCCGTCGCCGATTTGGTGGGTAATACGTTAAGGAATGGAAATTAATCGGATAACTCAGCGCCAAGCGGAATGGAACGCAGATGAGCATGATGAACGCAGATATATCGTTTGCAGTTCAAAATTCGTTTTTTGAATCTCCTCACCCCAACCCTCTCCAGCAGGAGAGGGAGCAACGGTGTCGAATTTTGCTGTGTAATTTAAAAAATCTTATTAAATCTTAATTAATCGGCGTCATCAGCGTTCTATTTTTGGCTTTCTGAGCGCTCTTAATCTCTGATCTACGCCTGACTGCTTAAGTAATCCTCATAATTACCGCTGAAATCAACAACGCCGGTCGGGGTTAGTTCGATAATCCTGGTCGCCAGCGATGACACAAACTCCCGGTCATGGCTGACAAATATCAAGGTGCCGGGATAATTTTCCAGCGCGGTATTCAGCGATTCAATCGATTCCATGTCCAAATGGTTGGTCGGTTCGTCCAACACCATGATGTTGTTTTTTTGCAGGATCAGCTTGCCGAACAGCATGCGGCCTTGTTCTCCGCCGGAGATGACTTTAACGGATTTGTTGATGTCGTCCGCACTGAACAATAATCGTCCCAAGGTGCCGCGTATGGCTTGGTCGTCGTCCGACTCCTTACGCCATTGGCTCATCCACTCGATAAGCGTGGTGTCTTCGGCAAAGTCTTCGGCATGATCCTGGGCAAAATAACCCACTTCCGAGTTTTCAGACCACTTAACAGCACCGGAATCCGGCGTTAAATCGCCGACCAGAGTGCGTAGCAAAGTTGATTTACCTATACCGTTAGGGCCAAGGACGGCAACGCGTTCACCGACGGGAATCATCAGGTTCAGGTCTTTGAATAAGGGTTGTTCGCCATAACCCTTGGTCAATCCCTCAATTTCCAGCGCCAAGCGGTGCAACTTTTTAGTCTGGTCGAAGCGGATAAACGGATTAACCCGGCTTGAAGGCTTGACTTCGTCCAGTTTGATTTTATCCAGCTGTTTAGCGCGCGAGGTGGCCTGTTTGGCCTTGGACGCATTCGCCGAGAAGCGGCTGACGAAGGTTTGCAGTTCGGCAATCTGGGCTTTTTTCTTGGCGTTTCCGGCCAGCAGACGTTCGCGAACTTCGGTAACCGCGATCATGTAGTCGTCATAGTTGCCGGGATAAACGCGCAGCTCGCCATAGTCCATGTCGGCCATGTGGGTGCAGATGCTGTTTAAAAAGTGACGGTCATGCGAGATGATAATCATCGTGCAATTACGTTGGTTCAGTATGTCTTCAAGCCAGCGTATGGTGTTGATGTCCAGGTTGTTGGTCGGCTCATCAAGCAACATGATGTCGGGATTGGAAAACAAGGCCTGCGCGAGCAATACGCGCAGCTTCCAGCCCGGCGCAACGGCGCTCATCGGGCCGTTATGCTGCTCCAGCGGAATATCCAGACCCAGCAATAGCTCGCCAGCCCTGGCTTCAGCGGTATAGCCGTTGAATTCGGCGAACACCGACTCAAGCTCGGCGGCGCGCATGTAGTCGTCTTCGGTCGCTTCCATGTTGGCGTAGATGGCGTCGCGTTCGGACATCGCCGCCCACATCTCGGCGTGGCCCATCAGCACTACGTCAAGGACGCGTTGGTCTTCATAGGCGAATTGATCCTGGCGCAAGTTACCAAGACGCTCGTTGGGGCTGATGCTGACGTTGCCCGCCGAGGGTTCCAAATCGCCGCTCAATATTTTCATGAAGGTCGATTTGCCGCAGCCGTTCGCGCCGATCAGGCCGTAACGGTTGCCGTCGCCGAATTTGACCGAGACGTTTTCAAACAGGGGTTTAGCCCCGAACTGCATGGTGATGTTAGCTGTAGAGATCAAGTTTTTGTTCCGAAGAGTAAAGGTAAAAAGGTATAAAAGGCAAAAATAGAACGCAGATGACGCTGATAGTTATGATTAAAGTAAGATCTTTCTTGGATTATCTGTGTTCATCATATTTATCTGCGTCATCTGCGTTCCATTGTTTTTGATGACGCTTGAGTTAATTAAGCCAGACCTCCGGCACTATAGTGGCCGTGTTTTGATCGTCGCTGACCCAAATCTGTCCGTCCTGGATGCTGATTTGCAATTGCATGGTGCGCTTTACCATCGGTGCGAGTTGGTCGGTCGCTTCCTTGGGCAGGTTAATAACCGTCAGGTTTTTAAAGCGTTCCAGCTTATGGTGAAGCTGGTTCCACCAGACGCTATTGCGCCCGCCGTAGGTGTAGATGATGACTTTATCGGCGCGATTAGACGCTTTGCGGATGCGTTTGTCATCGGGCATGCCGACATCAATCCACAGCTCAATGTCGTCGGTCAGGCTTTTTTGCCAGAGCTCGGGTTCATCATCGGTACTCAGACCTTTAGTGAATTGCAGGTGTTCATGGGCATTGATTACAAAAGCCAGCAGACGCGTCATCATGCGCTCTTCGGTTTCCGAAGGGTGCAGGGCAATGGTCAGGTGATGCGATTGATAATAGCCTCTGTCCATGTCTGAAATCTGACAGTCGGCTTTATAGATGGTTGACTTAAGCGCCATTGAGCGATTTTTTACGGCTTTGAAAAATAAAGCCGTATTCTAACAGATTTTAGCCTTCGAGTGTTCTACAGTAACAGCTTATCGTCTATGGCTATAAAACGGCCGGCCGAATTAATCAGCGAGGGCGCGGTCAATGCCGGTACGCCGTACACTTCCGTCGTTACGCCGTAAACGTTTCGAGCCTTATCCAATAACAGATCGAAGTCGCCGTCGCCGGATAACAAAATAAGCACATCGACCTTGGCCGCATAGTCGATCGCATCCAGCGTAATGCCGACATCCCAATCGCCTTTCGCGGAACCGTCGCTACGCTGGATGTAAGGCTTCAGCTTAACTTCAAAGCCGATATTCCTGAGCACCTGTTGAAATCCCTGCTGCTTGCAGTCGCCCTTGTCGATGGCATAAGCAAACGCTGCGATCACTTCTCTGCCCGCGGTCGCCTGCGACCAGAATGCAGTGTAGTTAAAATGCCGCCGGTAACTTTGCTTGGTGGTGTAATAGATATTCTGCACATCGACAAAGATGGCGACTTTTTCCATGTCGTTATTTGATGAATGAACAGCAATAATCGCTAGGGGTTTTAACTTTCATGGTGAATGCCGCATTGGCGGGCACGTTGAAAGATTCGCCGCCTTTGATGCTTTGCCATTCGGCGCCGGGCAATAAAACATCCAGTTCGCCGTCGATGATCTCCATGAGTTCGGGGTCGGCGGTGTTGAAGGTGTATTCGCCGGGCAACATGAAGCCTAGGGTTTTTGACGAACCGTCTGCGAACTTGATAGTCCGGCTGCTGACATTGCCGCCGAAGTAAACGTTGGCTTTTTTGACGATGGTTACGTTATTGAATTCTGACATGGGTTTCCTTGATGGAGAATGGGTAATAAGGCGCGCAATGATACCAGATTGTCTTGATTTAACGCAGTTTGCGGATCACAAAAAGACGAGGTGCCGTGTCTTTATGTTCGGTGCTGTAAATAGTACTGACTTCAAATTGCTGGGTATCCAGTTGCTCGCACCAGTTTTTAACCTGGCCGGTTTCCAGATCGCCGCCTTGGTGACCGGGATAGGCGAGCAGGGTGATGATGCCTTTGACAGCTAATATCCGGGCGGCGACAGTCAAAGCGGTCAATGTGGAATCGGTTAGCGTGATGACTGATTTATCGCCGCCCGGCAAATAGCCCAGATTAAACATGATTGCGCGGACTTTGCCGTGGTGATGCGTGGGGATTTTTTCAGCCATGTCGGCATGGCTGGCGTGGATCAAGGTCAGGCATTCCGGTGAGCATGCTTGCCGGAATTTCTCCAGAGTCGAGTCGATGGCCGCCTGTTGTATATCAAAGCCGTAAACATGGCCGGATGGGCCGACTTGTTCGGCGAGGAGTGCGGTATCGTGACCGTTGCCTACCGTCGCATCAATGGCAATATCGCCGGGGTGGAGAATGTCCCGGATTAAGTCATGAGCTGCGTTAACCAGTGAAATGCGTTTCATAATGGCGTTGGATATTGCTGGAATGGGATAGGGGAGCGCCGTTTAATAAAGCATCGGCGAAATGTCGGCTGTACCAAGGTATCTGTAAGCTGCCTTTTGCGCCAAAGCCGTTAAAAATGGCGAGCTGCTTGTGTTGCTGATGCAGGCCGATAAACGGCTGTCTGTCCTGAGTACATGGTCGGATATTGGTTTGGTGGTTGATCAGCGTTGCCTGAGTCAAACCGGGTGAGACTTGGCTGAGCGCATTTAGCAAGTCATTTTTGCCCTGCTCGGTAGCCTGAGTATCCAGGTTCTTCCGGTCGAAGGTTGCACCGATTCTAATTTGATGGGTATTTAGCGGGATCAACCAGTTGCCGTAATTGAGGATTTTATCGGGCAATTCGCTTCGGTGTTGCAGCGTCAGGATTTCGCCCTTGACCGGTTGAAAAGGCAGCCAGGAAAACCAGGGGTTTTGCGTTGCCTGATAGCCTTCGCAGAAAATAATCTGCTTGGGGGCGATGTCCTGCCAGCGTAAAGACGGTTGCAGCTGTATGTCCCGGTAATCGAAACCAGCCTGCCGGTAGCTGTTGTTGGCAATGAAAAACGCTTTCAGGCAACTTAATAGCGGCCGGGTTAATAAATAACCGGTTTGTTTTTGTTCCAGAAACCCGAACGGCGTTGCGAGATTGTCGATGGTTTTGCCCGGCTGCTGTATGTCGCCAAGGTAGGCTTGATAGTCAGGGTTACTGAGGCGTTTATGAGCGTTTGTAAATTCGCTGTCGCTACGGAAAAACCGCAGCATCGGTTTTTCACTATAAAAGTCCTGCTGGAAAAAATCGGCTAACTGCGAGTAACAGTGTTTTGCCGTGGGCAACAGGGTATCGACATCGGCGGATTTTACAAAGCGCATGCCGGTTATCGGGTTGATCAGTCCTGCAGCAACCTGCGAGGCATTTTCCCGGTCATTATCAATAATGAGGACTTTGCTGCCGCGTTGCATGAGTTCCCATGCCAGCAAGCTGCCTGCCAGTCCCTGGCCGATGATTAGAAAGTCGATCATAATTTATAGTTCACCATGAAGACACGAAGGACACGAAGAAAAACAAGGTACGCTGATTCCCAAGCTTCAGCTTGGGAATCAGCGTATTTCTTATCTTAATGCGGTAACGCCGGAGCGTGGAAACGATAAAGAAAAACTTCGTGTCCTTCGTGCCTTCGTGGTGAATTTTTATGTCTTGATGGTGATTAATGCTTATTTGGCCGTCAACGCCACACCGTTAAAACAAATCCCATTCCAGCCGTATTGCATGAAATTCCTGATGTTCTGGTGGCCTGTGCCGTGCGGGTCATTTAAAACATCCAGCCGGTAATAATCGCCAAACAGGTTTAACGTCTGCTGCTGATCGAACCGATTGAGTTGGGCAAAAGCGAAAATCTTGCAGGAACCTTCGTTAGTACCGGCCTGATTGACTAACATCTGCTCATTCAGGCCGTTGCTGAATTCGGTGGCTTGGTAATGGTAGTTTTCAGTAATAACCGCGATAGTCTCATCAAAACTGACCGGGCTGTTATTTGTTACTTTTTCAATAAACGATGCGAGCGACATGTGTAAGTTCAAGGTAAGCAGGGGTTAACGAAGTAATCCGGAAATACTTTTAAATTCAGGATGAGTGGAATCTTTGACCCATTCGAACAAGACCGATTCATAATTGGTAATGGTCGCGCCTTGTTGTTGCATACGTTGCAAGGCATAGAATTTATGTTCCGCCTTGCGCGAACAGATGGCGTCTTCGACGACATGCACCTGATAGCCGAAATGCATCAATTCCAACGCGGTCTGCAATACGCAAACATGCGCTTCCTGGCCGACCAGTATGATTTGCTTGCGATCGGTGCTGGCTACGGTGTCGGTAAAGCCTTCAGCCGCGCAGCAGGAAAAACCGGTCTTGTCGAAAATCAGGGTGTCTTCCGACAATATATCGGTGATAGTCGCATCGGTAGAGCCCAAGCCTTTCGGATATTGCTCGGTTAACAACACCGGGATGCTTAACAGTCCGGCGGCTTCAACCAGACTGCCGACGTTGGCCGTCATAAGTTCGGCGTCGCGCTCGGGCATGGCCGCTGATAATTTTCCCTGCAAATCGACGACGATCAGCAGGCTGTTTTTTACAGACAGGAGGTTAGGGTGTGTGGTCATTTTAATTTGCAGGAAAGGGTTAGGTGAAGAAGGCGAAAGGCAAAAGGCAAAAGGCTAAAAAAACACATCCTTCGCCTTTTGCCTTGCGCCTTTAGCCCTTTTTCAAAATCCGTCCTTTTTCACGCTGCCAATCGCGGTCTTTTGAAGTGGCGCGTTTGTCGTGCAATTGCTTGCCTTTTGCCAGACCGATTTCCAGTTTGGCTCTGCCGTTTTTCCAGTACATCTTCAATGGAATCAACGTGTAGCCTTTGCGTTCGACCGAACCGATCAGTTTGTTGAGTTCGTGCCGGTGCAGCAACAGTTTCTTGGCGCGGATAGAATCGGGATTAACATGGGTCGATGCGGATAACAGCGGTGAAATATGCGCGCCCGACAACCAGGCTTCGCCCCGTCTGATTACCACATAGCTCTCTTTGAGTTGGATGCGTCCATCCCTCAGGCTTTTAACTTCCCAGCCTTCCAAAACAACCCCCGCTTCAAACCGCTCCTCAATCGAATACTCAAAAGTAGCCTGACGATTAACGGCAATGGTGGCATTTTGCTGCTTGGTGTTTTTCTTGGACTTTTTATCGGCCATAAGTGCGGGTTAGGATTTTTAAACTGACGTAAAGGAATAATTTTGCTATTTTACTCGATATTACTAACTGATGTTATGCAATAAGCGGAAAAGTTCACCACGAAACAAACATCCGTGGTGATTTTATAATTATTGAGTTTTTACAGGCACACAAATGACGGATACAAAAAAATCACAACATGGTGAATGGTCATCGCGTTTCGCATTTATTCTGGCTGCGACAGGTTCCGCAGTCGGTCTGGGTAATATCTGGAAGTTTCCCTATATTACCGGAGAAAATGGCGGCGGGGCATTTGTCATAGTCTATCTGTTGTGCGTGTTACTGATCGGCATCCCCATTATGATGGCGGAAACCATGTTGGGGCGTCGCAGCAGGCAAAACCCCATCAACACCATGATAACCCTGGCCGATGAAGCCGGAGCCGATAAAAACTGGCATTATTTAGGCTGGATGGGCGTCGCTGCCGGTTTCTTAATACTCTCTTATTACAGCGTTATTGCAGGCTGGGCTTCGGCTTACGTGTTAAAGGCCTTTACCGGCAGCTTTTTCGGCGCCGATGCAGCAGCGATAAAAGTGATTTTTGACGATTTTGTCGCCAGTCCGGTGAAGCTGCTTTTCTGGCATAGCCTGTTCATGTTGGCGACCATGCTGATTGTGGTTCGCGGCGTTAATACCGGCCTGGAGAAAGCGGTGCGTTTTTTAATGCCCAGCCTGTTTGTGCTGCTGATTCTAATGGTGGCTTATGCAATGACCACCGACAGCTATGATCAGGGCGTCAAATTCTTGTTCACCCCTGATTTTAGCAAGCTGACCGGTAACGGCGTATTGACCGCTATGGGGCACGCGTTTTTTACCCTGAGCTTAGGCATGGGTGCCATCATGGTTTACGGTTCTTATTTGCCGAAAGATGTGTCGATATCAAAAACCGTATTTTTGATTGCAGGCACGGATACCGTGGTTGCCTTATTGGCCGGTATTGCCATCTTCCCGATTGTTTTTGCCAGCGGTCTGGAACCGGCAGCCGGTCCGGGACTTATCTTTCAAACCTTACCGATAGCGTTTGGCAACATGACCGGCGGCTGGTTTTTCGGGATTTTGTTTTTTGTGATGCTGGTTTTTGCGGCGTTGTCTTCCTCCATTTCATTGATCGAACCGGCTGTTGCGTGGCTGGTTGAAAATAAAGACATGAGCAGGGAACAAGCCTGTATCTGGTCAGGTTCGATAACCTGGCTGCTGGGATTCGGCACCATTTTTTCATTCAACGTTTGGTCCGAGTTCAAAATTTTCGACAGAACCATTTTTCAATTGCTGGATTATTTGACCGCCAATCTGATGCTGCCTATTGGCGGTTTTTGCATCGCGGTGTTCGCCGGTTGGATCATGAAGCAGCAACACACCGAGCATGAACTGGACATGCCTAACGCGCTCAGCTATCAAGCGTGGCAGATATTAATTCGCTATGTGGCTCCCGCCGCCGTGTTTCTGGTATTCCTGCATGTGGTCGGAGTTCTTTAAGCATGACCGTTGTTCAAAAAAGCGCCCTGGTCAAATTTTCAGCGCAGCAGATGTTTGATTTGGTCAACGATATTGAAGCCTATCCCGAGTTTTTGCCCTGGTGCAGCGGCAGTCGCATCATCAAGCGCGAAGATGACATCGTTGAAGCCGAGGTAGTGATTTCAAAAGGCGGCTTTAAAAAATCCTTTTCGACCCGGAACAAGATCGATAACGGCCGCAGTATGACGCTGTCCCTGTTGAACGGCCCGTTTTCCTCTCTGGAAGGAAAGTGGGAGTTTATACCGCTGCGCGAAGACGCCAGCAAGATTTCCCTGGATCTGGAGTTTGAAATGTCAGGCAAGCTGGCAAGCATGGCCTTCGGTGCAGTCTTTAACCAGATCTGCAACACCATGGTGAGTTCTTTTACCGCAAGGGCTAAAGCCGTTTATGGTTAATGTCGAAGTGGCTTACGCCAAACCCGAGCAACAGGTGATAGTCACAGTGGCAATGGAGGAAGGCGCGACTGTTGAAGCTGCGATAAAAGTCTCCGGCTTGCTGGAGCTTTTTCCTGAGATTGTTTTGTCCGAGCTTAAGGCGGGTATTTTTGGTGTGGCCTGCAAACTGGATCAGCCTGTTAGTGAGGGCGATAGAATAGAAATTTATCGGCCTTTGGTTCATGATCCTAAAGAGGCTAGAAGGCAGAGGGCTTTGAAGGGGATTTGATGCGTTGTTGTAATCTGCTATTCTATTTGCATGAAAGTAAATGAAATTTTAATCATGTTGAAGAGAGATGGCTGGTATCTTACCGCAACGCGAGGGAGTCATCGTCAATTCAAGCATTCAATTAAAAGTGGTCGTGTAACCGTCCCGGGAAAACCTAGCGATGATTTAGCGCACGGCACTTTAAATAGCATACTCAAACAAGCAAAACTAAAGGAGTAACCTATGCGTTACGCAATCGTTGTCGAAAAAGCGGAAAACAACTACTCAGCCTATGTGCCCGATTTACCCGGCTGTGTTGCTACTGGCTCTACCGTAGAGGAAACTGAGCGCGAAATTCGTGAAGCAATCGAGTTTCATATCGAAGGGCTTATTGAAGATGGTTTGCCAGTGCCACAGCCAGCGAGTATTGTTCAATATATTGAGATAGCCGCTTAAGTTGCTATTTTTAAATGGAGCGTACAGGTCTAACATATATTTAACCGAAGCAAGGAGACCTGTCATGGGCTTCTTGCGCCAGTCTATCCTATAGCTCTGCCAAATTTTAATAAATGCCGGAATCAGATAATAACTTGTTAATCTCATGAATATGGATTTATTCGAAATCGTAAGAACAATCGGCTCAGCAGCCGGAATTGCAGCACTAATAACGGCAACCTTTAATTTTGTCGGACTTCGAAAACAGCACCAAAGGTTGTTGGAAATTGAGTCCTTTAAGAAAAATGCCGCTATAGAATCGTTCAGATGCACGAAGATTTATGAGGCTTTGGCAGAGATTCAGAGTTTTCCATCTATTAACTACGATCTTAGAAAAATAGAGCAAGTTGTTACCGAGACGACGGAGCGCTATGGGAATCTAAAGGCTGTCTTCACGCGTATAATCCCATTGCTTGAGTCAGCTTCGATGCTAGGTACGCAAGCACTTGTGGAACAAGAGGAAGTTCTCTCGCGAAAACTGATGGATCACATTTACGCTGGCGGTACTGAAATGCCATTAAAGGAACTATTACTTAAACGGCAAGAAGTTGAGGTAAGTGTGGTTAAAGCGTTATCGTCAAGTTTGATAGGCCTGACACGGTAAGTTCTGACGAACGGTAAGTTGTCAACTAAAGCGCCTACTTTGGGTGCCTGATCACGGTTTTAATTACATTATCGAACACAGTAAATCGTACCCTTCAACTCAACTATTGCACTATATTCCTCTGCGAATTAATTCCCCTGTAATTGATTTAATTAACCTCGAAGCACATAATCCGTGAACGAAATGGCGAAACTATTGCGACACTAGCTGAAACTAGGCTTAATCCCAGCCGTATGAAACAAATACTTCCGGGACGCTCAGCCAGTGTCGAATGCGCTCTTCGCATTCGTGCGATGCGTTAATCCATTCGACGCGCGTAATCAGAACAAACTTCTACACGTTTCCTGTCCAGGCAGGCAAGGAGAGATAAATGATTACACCAGAATACGATTTGGCCGTGGTGGGTGGCGGAGTTGCGGGATTGTATTGCGGAATGCATGCCGCACCCGACTGGAGTGTCGCCCTGTTCGAAGGTAGTCATCGCCTCGGCGGCAAATTGGAAACCGTTTCCATGCTTGGCTTCGATGCGGAATACGGGGCAATGCGCTTCGACCCGATCCGACAATCCCGCATCGGCGAACTCATCAACGAACTGGGCATCGAAACCTTGCCTTTCCCGGAATATTCAAGTCCGTAGGTCGGGTTAGCGATAGCGTAACCCGATATTTTGCGCAAATGCGTCGGGTTACGGCTGTCGCCTAACCCGACCTACGTGGCTTAATGCGGGGATTTTCGGCGTAGCCTGCAAGCTGGATCAGCCTGTTAGAGAGGGCGATAGAATAGAAATTTATCGGCCTTTGGTTCATGACCCGAAAGAGGCTAGGCGGCAGCGGGCTTTGAAGGGGATTTGACGGTATAATCCAATAATACTATCTGCTACGTTAGAGGGGCAACAATATGAGTGAGCTATCTAAAAGATCAACGGTTTACTTTGAGCCGGAAATCCATCAAGCATTGAAAATTAAGTCAGCCATTACTCATCAATCGCTCTCTCAAGTGGTCAATGAAGCGATACGCATTGCTTTACAAGAAGATAGAGAAGATTTATCTGCTTTTGAAGAAAGGGCTGGCGAACCTACGTTGAGTTATGAGGAGCTGCTGGAAGATTTAAAAGCGCATGGCAAATTATAAAGTTGTCTTCAAAAGTTCAGTTGCAAAAGATCTTCGAAATATTCCAAACGCAGATGTAAAACGCATACTCAATTGCATTAATTCACTTTGTGAAAACCCAAGGTCTGATGGCTGCATTAAGCTGTCAGGCCAAGAACGGTATCGAGTAAGACAAGGTGTATATCGAATTATCTATGAAATTCAGGATTTAGAGTTAATTGTTTTGGTCGTCAAGGTTGCACATCGCAGTGAAGTCTATAAAAATAATTAACAATCACGTTAGCCGTCTATCTTTCGGGTATTGCCATTATGGACAACCCCGCGATCCTTGACACACTCCCGTTCAGCCTATCTATTGTTCTATATTCCTCTGCGAATTCATTCTCTTGCATGAATTTACCGCGAAGCACATAATCCGGGAACGAAATGGCGAAACCATTCCGGCACTAACTGAGCCTAGGCTTAATCCCCGCCGTATCAAGCAAATACTTCCGGGACGCTCAGCCAGTGTCGAATGCGTTCTTCGCATTCGTGCGATGCGTTAATTCATTCGACGCGCGTAATCAGAACAAGCTTCTAAAAGTTTCCTGTCCAGGCAGGCAAGGAGGACAAAATGATTACACCAGAATACGATTTGGCCGTGGTGGGTGGCGGAGTTGCGGGATTGTATTGCGGAATGCACGCAGCACCCGACTGGCGTGTCGCCTTGTTCGAAGGCAGCCATCGTCTCGGAGGCAAGCTGGAAACCGTTTCCATGCTTGGCTTCGATGCGGAATACGGGGCAATGCGTTTTGACCCGGTCCGACAGTCCCGCATGGGTGAGCTCATCAACGAACTGGGCATCGAAACCTTGCCTTTCCCGGAATATTCAAGTCCCCCTGACCAGCAACACAATTTAAACTATCGACTGGATGCGGACGAGCAGGGCCTGACGACGTTGGAACTCTACAAGCTCGCGATACAGCGGGTGCTGGGCATGTCGGAAGCGGAAATGCTGGTCCTGAGCGAGCAGCAGCTCGAATCGATCCGGCGGGAAAGCATATTTTTCGGCCAGCCTTTATGGGAACAAGGTTTGTGGAATACGCTCGGGCGGGTTATCAGCCACAATGCCTTGCGCTACATCGTCATGGAAGGCAGTTTTTTCCATTTCATTCACGAGAATCCGAATGCTGCGACCTGGCTGATTACCTGGGTCAAGATGCTGCAAATGAGCCCAAATCTCAGGACGATCCGTCACGGTATGCAGTCGCTTGCCGATGCCATGCAGGAACGCCTGCAACAGCGGGGTACGGAAATTCACCGCGCTCAGGTGCTGACTTCGCTGGAACGCTATGATAGGGATCGGGTGCTGCTGCATTTTTCCGATGGACAGTCCTGTATTGCGAAACACGTTGTTCTGGCGTTGCCCGAACATTGTCTGGTTCGCATCAACGGACTTCCTCCGGGAATTCGGTCGATGTTCGGATCGGTGTTGGACATTCCTTTGCTTAAATGTTTTTTCGTGGTCGAAGATCCCTGGTGGGACGAGGATATTCCTCATTTGGATATGCCGAATCTGCCGGCCCGTGAGGTGCATTATCAAAAACGGGATGGCAAAGGCTTGGTCATGGTCTACGCCGACCGGCCGTATTTGAATTTCTGGAGCCAATATCTGCGCAAGGGTTATGAGACGCGGGCGGAGATCAATGGCGATCAGGGATTGCCGCTGGCCTTTTCCCGTTTTATGGGCATCGATCCTAAGCGTATTGTCAGCTACGGCATCCGTCATTGGGGAGCTGAACCATACGGCGCCGCCTGCCATCTATGGAAGCCGGGAATCAAACCCTGGAAGGTACAGGAAAAGATGGCGGCGTTTTCTCTGGAGCGCAACGGTCCTGCGAACGTGCATATTTGCGGCGAAGCTTTTTCGGATTATCAAGGTTTTATCGAGGGTGCGTTGCGTACGGCTCATGATGTGATGGGGAGAATGGCAGCCACATAATCCACCCATCGCATCGTCTCAACGCTGCAAACGCACGGCTAAAGCGGTAATTGATCTGTTGGTGATCCCGATCCCGACGCCGGTTTTGCATCCGCTTTGTCACTCTTAGGCGAATCATCAGTGCTGTCATAGCCAAACAGGCCGGTGATCATTTCCCAAAGGGTTTTTTCAAGATCCCGTTTGGGCACTTCTACGGTAGTTTCTTCGGATGTTTTAATAACGGGAACGGCGCTGGGTTTGAAATCGCCTTGTACGCCGATCAGTTGATCGTTATCAAAGAATAATGAAATTCTTTTTTGCTGTCTGTCGCCGCCTTCAACTTGGGCCGAATAGAGGTAGTCCCAACGTTTTTGATGGAAAAAATCAACCAGCATCGGTGAGCCCATTATATAAAGCACCTGGCGCTTGTTCATGCTGGGTCTGAGTTGGTCAATCATGGATTGATCGACGATATTGCCTTGCTGGACATCGACTGTGTAGACGCCGGGCAGGTTGGTCAGAATGGTGGTGCAAGAGCTGAGCGTCAGGCTTGCTACGACTGCAAGGATGCAGGAGATAAAGCAATTACCGGATAGGTTTAAAGCGGAAAGCGGCTTTCTCATTTGAGGCTGCGGATGAGTTGAAAATGCAAAATCATACAGGATGTTAAGGGATTATCCTATAAAACTGTCATGCCCATACTGTCAAAAAAAGGCTACAATGCGCGTAATTCTATATAAAACTGCCTGCACAAAGGTATAAACGGAGATTAATGTTGGATACGCATGATTTAAGGAATGCAGGCCTGAAGGTGACTTTACCTCGGGTCAAGATTCTGCAAATTTTAGAAAATCAGGTTAACGAGCGTCATTTAACCGCCGAACAAGTTTATAAAATTCTGCTGAGTGAGGACGAGGAAATCGGTTTGGCTACGGTTTATCGTGTTTTAACTCAATTTGAAGCGGCCGGGCTGGTGAGTCGACATCACTTTGAAGGCGGTAATTCTGTCTTTGAACTTGATAAAGGCACTCATCATGATCACATACTGTGCATGAAGTGCGGCAAAGTGGATGAGTTTACCGATGAGGTTATTGAGGCCCGGCAAAAAGAAATCGCTGCAAAACTGGGCTATGAGTTGACCGATCACGGCCTTTATTTATACGGTTTTTGCGCTCAGTGCAGGAAATCCTGATTTTTTTATTTTAAATTGTAGGCTTCATGTTTAAACCTCTCATTTTTTATATCGGCTTGCGTTATACGCGGGCCAAACGCCGAACTCAGTTCATTTCTTTTATTACCTTAACTTCCGTGCTGGGCATAGCCTTGGGCGTTACTGCGTTGATTGCCGTGTTGTCGGTGATGAACGGCTTTGAAGCCGAATTACGTGAGCGGATTCTCGGCATGACTTCACATGCAACCGCTACCGGAAAATACGGTCAGTTGGATAATTGGCAAGACCTGGAGCGGAAATTAAAAAACTATCCGCATGTAGAGGGCACCGCGCCTTTTATTAATGGACAGGTGATGATTAACGCCGACCGGCGCGTCAGCGGCACCATGCTGACCGGGATTCTGCCGGAATACGAGTCCAGAGTATCGGAAGTCGCCGATAAGATGAAAGAAGGTAAGTTGTCTGACCTGATTCCCGGCGAATACGGCATTATTTTAGGGGTAGAGCTGGCCAATTATCTGGGCGTTTTCATGGGCGATAAAATCACTGTTATCAGTCCGCAGATTAATTCCACTCCGGCCGGTATTGTGCCGCGCATGCGGCGGTTTACCGTGGTCGGTATTTTTAAGGTGGGCATGTATGAATATGATCGCAATATGGCGATGATTCATCTGGATGATGCGGCCAAATTGTTTCGTTTAGATGATGCCGTTTCAGGACTTAGAATCAAGCTGGATGATCTGTTTAATGCGCCGAAAATTACCCGGGCGCTTTCCAACGCTTTGTATGACGATTATCAGGTCAGCGATTGGACGCTGGCGCACAACAACTTTTTCCGGGCTATACAGACAGAAAAACGGGTGATGTTTATTATCCTGTTGCTGATCGTGGCGGTGGCGGCTTTTAATATTGTTTCCACGCTGGTGATGGTGGTCACCGATAAGCGCGGCGACATTGCCATTTTAAAAACCCAGGGACTGACATCAAGGTCGGTGATGGGGATTTTTATGGTGTTGGGAGCGGTCATTGGCGTAGTCGGCACCGCGCTCGGAACCGTAGGCGGGGTATTGTTGGCGTTGAATGTGGAAACCATCGTTCCGGCCATTGAGAAATTATTCCATGTCCAGTTTATGGCCGCCGATGTTTATTACATCAGCGAACTGCCTTCCAAATTGGTCTGGACTGATGTTTATGTGATAGCGGGTATGGCCTTTTTACTGTCATTATTGGCGACTATTTATCCTGCCTGGCAGGCAGCCAAAGTAAATCCAGCGGAAGTTTTAAGATATGAATAATACCAACATACTGCAATGTCAGCAGTTGACCATGCGCTATGACCAGGGCGGGCTGGATGTTGAGGTTTTAAAAGGGGTCGACTTAAGCATCGGTGTCGGTGAGCGTGTCGCCATCATGGGCGCATCGGGTTCAGGTAAAAGCACCTTGCTGCATTTGCTGGGCGGACTTGAAAAGCCCAGCGGCGGCAAAGTGGTTTTGGGCGGCGTTAATCTTAATGAAGTCGGCTCAGGCCAGCTGGCTAAGTTAAGGAATAAATCCTTGGGCTTTATTTACCAGTCGCATCATCTGTTGGGCGAGTTTACCGTGCTGGAAAATGTGGCGATGCCTTTGCTGATCGGCGGACATTCGGTAAAAGAGGCGAGTACTCGTGCGACAGCATTATTGAAACGGGTAGGGCTGGGGCACCGCATTGAACACAAGCCCGGCGAGTTGTCCGGCGGGGAAAGGCAGCGTGCCGCAGTCGCTAGGGCGTTAATCAATAAGCCGGGTGTGGTGCTGGCCGATGAGCCGACCGGAAACCTGGACAGCAAAACGGCCGATCAGGTTTACCAGTTAATGCTGGAATTAAATCAGGAGCTGAATGTCAGCTTTCTGGTGGTGACCCATGATCATGAGCTGGCCGCAAGAATGGGCAAGGTTTTGCATATGGAAGATGGGCTGATTGTAGGCTAGGAAAAAGCATAAAGCCGCGAGCGACTGTATTTATACAGTCGCTCGCGGCTTGGTTTTAATCAGTCTAATTCGTTTTTTATGTCTTCAATCTGCGACTCTTGTGCAGTAAGTCTTTTTTCCTTTCTTTCCGCCCATTTTTTGTTTACATGGTATTGCCAGTAATAATGGATGCCGAAATAACCGGCGGTGGACGAGACTATTCCCATAATCAAACAGCCGACCAGAAAAGGTTGCCAGACATCGCCAAGGCTGGAGAATATGTTGCTTAGTGAAAATTCGGATTCATCGGCACTGGTCGGCTGGTTCAGAAACGACAGCCCGACTTCATAAGCGAAATAGTACAGCGGCGGCATGGTGATCGGGTTGGTTATCCAGACCAGCGCTACCGAAATCGGTATGTTAGCCCGGTAATAAATGGCACCCATGGCGGCAAAGACCATTTGCGCCGGGGCAGGAATCCAGGCGCAAAAAAGACCCACCGCAAAAGCCAGAGCAATAGAGCGTCGGTTCAAATGCCAGAGGTTAGGCTCGTGCAGTTTATCGCCGAGAAATTGTAGGCTCTTGTGTTGTTTGATCACTTCAGGATCGGGGATGAACTTGTCGATCAGTTTTTGTATAAGTTTCTTTGGCATCGTTATTTTTATTATTTAAGTTAGACTCAAATTAAGTTTATCAGGTTTTTGTTAGCCTAAAAAACACCAAGGTGCTAAATGGTCGTTTCCGCCCTGTCATTTTTAGCCGGATTGATGCTGGTTCAACAGTTTCCGATATTGCCGGATGTTAAATGGCTGATAGTCGGCGGCGTATTGGTTGGCATTATTGCATGGTTGCGTTATTGGCGGTGCCTGTTTTTTGCGGTCGGCGTGCTGTGGGCGATAGTGTTTGCGATGCATCGATTGTCCGACCGGTTGCCTGAACAGCTGGAGGGTGTGGAGGTTCAAGTGGTCGGCACCATAGCCGACTTGCCGGAACAGGATGAAAAGCGCGTCCGCTTCGACTTTATCACCAGGGATGGTATGTATGCCGCAAACCCGTCGGGAACGGGTGCGGCGATCACCAGGGATGGTGTGTATGCCGCAGGCCAGTCTGGACAGCAATTACCCGCCAAATTGAGATTAAGCTGGTATTACCCGGATCAGCCCATCAAGGCCGGTCAGCAGTGGGTTTTTACCGTTAAATTGAAACGCGTCCACGGCACCATGAACCCCGGCGGCTTTGATTATGAACGCTGGCTGTTTACCGAAGGTGTAGGCGCAACCGGCTATGTGCGTCCGAGTCCAAAGCCGGTCTTGCTGGGACGCGATTCGGCCTGGAGCAGTATTTCTGTCTGGCGTCAGAGCATTACCGATCAGCTTTCAAACGCATTGGGCAATAGCGCAAGTCTGGCGCTGATAAAGGCGTTGACTATCGGCGACGGCAACAGCGTCACTCAAGAACAATGGGAGGTTTTTCGTAAAACCGGCACCACGCATCTGGTGGTAATTTCCGGTTCGCATATCGGGCTTATTGCCGGGCTGGTTTATTTCCTGGTGCTTAAGTTATGGGCGTGGACGGGGTGGCTAGCCTGGTCGCCGCAAAAGGTTGCGGCAGTTTCGGCTGTGCTGGTGGCGATTTTTTACTCCGGGTTGGCTGGTTTTTCCGTGCCTACCCAGCGTTCGGTGGTCATGTTGTCTATTGCCATGGCAGCCATTATTTTGCAACGCAATAGTCGTCCTTTTAATACCTTGTCCATCGCCCTGTTTGCAGTGCTGATTGTCGATCCGCTAGCCGTTTTGTCGGCGGGGTTTTGGCTATCATTTCTCGCCGTGAGTGTGATTGTTTATGCCGTTTCCGGGCGCTTAGGCAAGCTTGGGCCCGTTTGGGGTGCAATAAAAATAAACGGGGTCACGTCGGTGGGTTTATCGCCTCTGCTATTGCTGTTTTTCCAACAGGTTTCATTGATTGCGCCATTGGCTAATTTGATCGCCGTGCCGGTCATCAGCCTGCTGGTTGTGCCGTTATCGCTGCTGGCTGTCATCATCATGTTTATCTTGCCAACGTTGGCGAGTAAATTGTTCTTTTTGGTAGACGCTGTCTTGCAAGGCTTATGGTGGCTATTAGCCCATTTGGCGGAAATTCCCATGGCGTCGATAAACCATGCGCTGCCCTCGTATTGGGCATTGCTTTTTGCTGTGCCGGGTATTTTACTGCTGCTTGCACCGGTCGGCATTCCGGCGAGGTGGTTGAGTCTGGTGCTGTTTTTGCCGCTGGTGTTTACCGATGTAAAACGACCTGAGGCGGGTGACATCAACATGACCTTGCTGGATGTCGGGCAAGGCTTGTCGGCCGTTGTGCAGACCACTCATCATCTGCTGGTTTACGACACCGGTGCTAAATTCTCTGAACACAGCGATATGGGGCAAAGTGTGCTGCTGCCTTTTTTGCGCTCGCAAGGTGTGGCTAAAATCGACAGCTTAATTATCAGTCATGGCGATAACGACCATATCGGCGGCGCTGTGTCGCTAATGCGCGGCATACCGACTGAAAAAATTTTGACCAGTGTTCCGCAACAGTTAAGCGAGTATGCGCCAATCGAGTGTGTGGCCGGGCAATCGTGGTTATGGGATGAGGTCAAGTTCACTATCCTAGCTCCTCGGCAAGCGTTTGTGTCGGAAAACGACAATTCCTGCGTGCTGAAAATCCAGTCGAAACACGGCACGGTATTGTTGACCGGCGACATAGAGGCCGCGGCGGAGTCCTGGTTGGTTGAGACCTATGGCGAAGCATTAAAAGCCGATGTGTTGGTTGCTCCGCATCACGGCAGCAAGACCTCATCAACCGCCGGTTTTTTGCAGACGGTCCAACCTGGCTACGTGTTGATTCCGGCGGGATACCGGAATCAATTCGGCCATCCGCATAAAGATGTTTTGGCGCGCTATCGGCAAGTCCATGCTCTTTGGCTGAATAGTGCCGACAGCGGGGCTATTGTCGTTAATGTTAAAAATAATGTACTTGCAGTGCAGGGAATGCGGCAGGCGGAAAGCAAATATTGGAATATTAAATGATAATTACCAATGACTTTACTCTGTAATTAAATAGGACTAGAATAGTCCTCAATTATTAGGGGCAAGGTATGTTACGGCTGAGTAAGTTAACTGATTATGCAACGGTCATTTTAAGTTTTATGGCCAGAGAAAAAGCGCAGGTGCGTGCGGCTATGGAAATATCGACGGTGACCGGCATCGCTCTGCCTACAGTCAGTAAAATCCTTAAGCTGCTGGTTAACGCAGACGTGTTGATTTCCACGCGCGGCGCCAAGGGGGGCTATGTTTTAGCCAGAATGCCGGAAGAAATTAGCGTTGCGGCTGTTATCAGCGCGTTGGAAGGACCGATTGCCCTCACCGAATGCAGTATTTCCCATCAAGGCTGCGAACAGGCTTCGGGCTGTGATATTTTGGGGAACTGGAGTTTGATTAACCAGACCATTCATAACGCATTAGAGTCGGTGACCTTGGCCGATTTAATCAGACCCGTTGTTGTGCCGGAAGAAGTGTTGATTCCGGTCTCCAGTTTATATAGGTAGAAAATTTTATGTCAGCAAGTGAACAAGAAATCAAGAATCTGATCGGTAAGGAATACAAACAAGGGTTTGTGACTGAATTGGAAACCGACACGTTCCCGCCCGGATTGGATGAAGAGGTTATTCACAGGTTATCGAAGGTCAAGAATGAGCCTGAGTTTATGCTGGAATACCGGCTGAAAGCGTTTCGCCATTGGCAAACCATGAAGACGCCGAAATGGGCGTTCGTCAAGTTCGATCCTATCGATTACCAGGCGATCAGTTATTATTCTGCGCCTAAACGTAAGGAAGACGGGCCGAAAAGCCTGGATGAAATCGATCCGCAAGTCTTGGAAGCCTACAAAAAACTCGGCATTCCGCTGGATGAGCAGGAGCGTTTGGCCGGTGTTGCGGTCGATGCGGTGTTCGACAGCGTGTCGGTAGCGACTACGTTTAAAGGCAAGCTGCACGAAGCGGGCGTTATTTTCTGCCCGATTTCGGAAGCCTTGCGTGAGCATCCCGAACTGATCAAGCAATATCTGGGTTCGGTCGTGCCGCATACCGACAATTACTTTGCCGCTTTAAATGCAGCCGTATTTACCGACGGGTCGTTTGTCTATATTCCCAAAGGCGTGCGCTGCCCTATGGAGTTATCGACTTACTTCCGTATCAACGCCGCCAATACCGGGCAGTTCGAACGGACTTTAATTATCGCCGACGAAGGCAGTCACGTCAGTTATTTGGAAGGCTGTACTGCGCCGATGCGCGATGAAAATCAGCTGCATGCGGCGGTGGTTGAGTTAATCGCGATGAAAGATGCGGTGATCAAATACTCGACCGTGCAAAACTGGTATCCGGGCGATAAAAACGGCTTGGGCGGCATCTATAACTTTGTGACCAAACGTGCCGATTGTCGCGGCGAAAATTCCAAAGTGTCATGGACTCAGGTGGAAACCGGTTCGGCAATTACCTGGAAATATCCAAGCTGCATCCTGACCGGCGACAATTCCACCGGCGAGTTTTATTCGGTAGCGCTGACCAATAATTATCAGCAGGCCGATACCGGCACCAAGATGATCCATGTCGGCAAAAATACCAGCAGCACCATTATTTCCAAAGGTATTTCAGCGGGTCGTGCGCAGAACACTTACCGTGGTTTGGTCAAGGTGTTAAAAAGTGCTGAAAATGCCCGTAACTATACCCAGTGCGATTCGCTGTTGATCGGCGATAAATGCGGCGCGCATACCTTTCCTTATGTGGAAGTCAAGCAGCCGTCGGCCCAGGTCGAACATGAAGCGACCACCTCCAAGATCAGCGAAGATCAGCTGTTCTTTTGCCAGCAGCGCGGACTGTCGGCGGAAGATGCCGTGTCGATGATCGTCAACGGTTTCTGTAAAGAAGTGTTCAGGGAGCTGCCGATGGAGTTTGCGGTGGAGGCTCAGGCGTTGTTGGGTTTGAGTCTGGAAGGTTCGGTCGGTTAACTTATAAAAGGCTAGCAATATGGCAAATCCAGTAGAGTTGCACAGTAATAAGGGTGAATCGCCAGGTTTTTTTCGTGGCGCCCTAATGTGGCGAGGTTCTGTTACCCCGCTTGTGTTGCCCACTTTGCTGATAATGTCTTGTTATCCTTTGTTATTAGTGCTGCTTGATCAATATTGGCGACCATTACCTCATCTTGATGTGACCCCGTTTGAATATACCGGGGTTGTGCTGGGTTTAGTGCTGGTGTTTCGAACCAATGCAGGCCACGAGCGCTGGTGGGAGGCACGCAAGTTATGGGGAGGCATTGTTAACCAGAGTAGAAATATAGTCATTGAGGCATTGCACTATGGGCCTCACGATCCTGCCTGGCGAGAAGCAATGGTGAAGTGGACGATAGCCTTTTCTGCTGCAGCGAAAGAGTCTCTGCGGAATAGCAAGAATTTTGATGATTTGTCCGGCGTGCTGAGCGAACAGGAACTTAACGAGCTAAAGTCTGCTGAACATATGCCGCTGTTTGCCGCCAGCAAAATGGCTTTTTTGTTACAAAAAGCACGGTCCGGACATCAGCATATAGATGGTTTTGGGTTTTGGGCATTAGAAGGACAGCGGATTTTGCTGATTGATCACATTGGCGGCTGTGAAAGAATCTTAAAAACGCCAATGCCATTGGTTTATGCCATTAAGACCCGACGCTTTATTTTACTTTTTTTATTATTGCTGCCCTTTTCTTTAATAGAACAGGCGGGATTTATTACGGTACTTATTTTTTTTCTAGTCGCTTATCCATTGTTGTCATTAGACAGAATCGGGATTGAGTTACAGAATCCATTTAATATAAAAAACTTAAGCCATTTACCCTTACACAGTATTTGCGACGCTATAAAACGTCAATGCCTGGCATTGTTAGAGCAGTCGCAAGTCGAACACGTTTTCAAATTAGACCAGTCAGGTAACCAAGCATGCTCAGTATAAAAAATCTTCACGTCAGCGTTGGCGATAAGCCTATTCTTAAAGGCATTAACCTTGAGATTAAAGCCGGTGAAATCCACGCGATTATGGGGCCGAACGGTTCCGGTAAAAGCACCTTGTCGCATGTGTTGTCAGGCAAGGGCGGCTACACTGTCACCGAAGGCTCGGCGACTTATCAGGGCAAAGATTTACTGGAAATGGCACCTGAAATCAGGGCGCGTGAAGGCGTGTTTTTGGCATTCCAGTATCCGGTGGAAATTCCCGGTGTCAGCAATATCTATTTACTGAAAGCGGCGCTGAACTCCATACGCAAACATAATGGACAGCCTGAAGTCGATGCGATGGATTTTTTAACGCTGGTTAAAGACAAAGTGCGTTTGCTGGAAATGGATGAGAAATTTCTCTACCGTGCGGTTAACGAAGGCTTCTCCGGCGGCGAAAAGAAACGTAATGAAATCCTGCAAATGGCTATCTTGGAACCCAAGCTGTGCATCATGGATGAAACCGATTCAGGCCTGGATATAGACGCGTTAAAAATCGTCTCGGAAGGCGTTAATTCCTTGCGTTCGCCGGAGCGCGCGTTTGTGATGGTGACGCATTACCAGCGCCTGCTGGATTACATCAAACCGGATTTTGTCCACGTTTTGGCGCACGGCCAGATCGTCAAATCCGGCGGTGCCGATTTGGCATTGGAGCTGGAAGAAAAAGGTTACAGTTGGGTCGAAGATAATCAGGCGGCAGCGTAATGAATACGGCAACAGCAAGCCGTTATGCGGCTGAATATCAAACGATAGCTCCAGTATTGCCGGGGCAAGCCTTGCCTTGGTTACAGGCGTTAAGGGCTGAGGCATTGATGGCATTTTCAGCGCACGGTTTTCCATCGCCGCGTGAAGAAGAATGGCGCTATACCAATGTGTCCGGCATTGAGAAGAAACTGTTTTCACCATCGCTAAGTTTAAGCGCCGGTGATCTCGATTCCGAGTGGTTGGAATCGTATCAGCTGGAAGATACCTGGTCTGTGGTTTTAGTAAACGGGCATTTCTCGGCAGAGCTTTCGGTTTTAGAAGGTCTGCCCGAAGCCGTTTCAGTGATGAGCATGGCTGATGCGTTGGCAAAACAGTCTGACAAGGTAGAAAAATATCTGGGCGCAGCTGCCGACCAATCAGAACACAGTTTCATTGCTTTCAATACCGCATGGTTTACCGACGGCTTATTTGTTCATGTACCGGCCAAGCAGGTTTTAGACAAACCGATACAGTTGCTGCATATTGTGACTGGCGGCGATGCAATGGCTACGACCCGCAATATCATTATTGCCGACGAAATGGCCGAAGCTAAGGTAATAGAGACTTTTGTCGGTATAGATAATGCTTATCTAACAGCCGCTGTCACCGAGGTTTTTGTTGGCTCTAACGCCGATGTGACGCTGTATAAAATGCAGAGCGAGTCTGACAAAGCCTATCATTTTGGCGGCAGCTACATTAAACAAGCGAGAGACGCGCGGTTTACTCATCACAATTTCGCCTTTGGCGGCTTGCTGGCGCGTAGCGATATTCATGCTGATCTGGATCATGCGTCGGAATGCGAACTGAATGGTTTGTACTTGGGCGTCAAGCGTCAGCATATCGACAACCATACCCGCATCAATCATTTAAAGCCTTATGCCATCAGCCGCGAGCTATATAAAGGCGTGCTGGACGATAGAGCCAGAGGCGTGTTTCAGGGACGGGTGATTGTGGCTATTGATGCACAGAAAACCGATTCGCAAATGAACAATCGTAATCTGCTGTTATCGGATGATGCCGAAGTGGATACCAAGCCGCAGCTGGAAATTTATGCCGATGACGTCAAATGCGGACATGGCGTAACGGTGGGTCAGTTGGATGAGAAATCCATTTTCTACCTGCAATCACGTTGCGTCGATGAAGAAACGGCGCGTAACATGCTGACCTTTGCGTTTGCTAACGAAATGGTCGATAAGATCAAGATTAGAAGCTTGCACGATATAGTTTTAGAGCAGGTATTGGCGCGCTTCCCGCAGGAAGGCGTGAACAAGGAATGGCTATAAAATACCGGCAATATCGATGGTGATCTGCTCTAATTGAGACAAGGTGACGGTATCGCCGACGCGTAGCGTGGTTTTTTCACCATAACAATCACCATGCGGTTGGCGGTATACCTCAAGGCAGGCGTCGTTCAGGTTCATCAGCCAGTATTCAGGGATGTTATGGCTGGCGTATAAACGTAGTTTCTGGTTTTGGTCGAAACTGAGAGAACTATCGGCGACTTCGATCAGCAGCAATACGTCAGCGGCATTAGGATGACGGGAGCAGTAGAAATCGTTATTCGGCTTTAACAGCATAAAGTCGGGTTCGGGTTCTGAAAGATCGCCGAGTTGGAGCGGATTTTGTACGCTGGGAATAACGTCATCAGGCATTAATCTTGAGAATAGTTTATTGATGCGATTTAAATGACCGGAATGATTAAAGCCAATAGGTGCCATTTCCAAGATTTCTCCTTCGATGAGTTCAAGACGGCTGTCAGGCGGAAAAATATTAGCCTCACCTAATTTTTGCCATTCTTTGATGTCGGTCAGGTGTTTACGTACATTCGCAGTTGCTATAGCCATGTTCTTAATCAGAGTCAGGTAAGAATGATTGGAATATAATACGTTGTAATTTAAGAATCAATGTTATCGGAAGTAATACTTTAATTAATATGACAAACTTTCCCGTAGAAAAAATCCGCGCCGATTTCCCCATATTGGCTGAACTTATACGCAACAAGCCGCTGGTTTATCTGGATAACGCGGCCTCTTGCCAAAAGCCGCAGGCAGTTATCGACAGCATCGTGCATTTGTACAGCCATGATTACGCCAACGTGCATCGCGGCGTACATACCTTAAGCGTACGTTCTACCGATAAGTTTGAAGGCGCGCGTACCAAGGTTAAAGACTTCATTAATGCGGCCAGCGAAAAAGAGATTATTTTCGTAAGGGGCGCTACGGAAGCCATCAATCTGATTGCGCAGACCTACGGCAAAGCCAATATTAACGCCGGTGATGAAATTTTGATTACCGCGATGGAGCATCATTCCAATATCGTGCCTTGGCAAATGCTGTGTCAGCAGACCGGGGCAATCTTAAAAGTTGCGCCGATTAATCTGCAAGGCGAACTGATCTATGATGAGTTTGAAAAACTGATCAGCGATAAAACCAGACTGGTTGCCGTGGTGCATATGTCCAATGCCTTGGGTACGATCAATCCGGTTGAAAAGATTATTGCAGCGGCGCATGCCAAAAATATACCCGTTATGCTGGATGGTGCGCAGGCGATTCCGCACATGGCAGTGGACGTGCAGGGCTTGGATTGCGATTTTTATGTTTTTTCAGGCCATAAACTCTATGCGCCTTCGGGCATAGGCGTGCTTTACGGCAAGCAAGCCTTGCTGGAAGCCATGCCTCCGTATCAGGGCGGCGGCGATATGATCCGCAAAGTTACTTTCGAAGAAACCGAATATAATACGCTGCCCTACAAGTTTGAAGCAGGCACACCCAACATTGCCGATGTGGTTGGTTTGGGCGCGGCCATTGATTACCTGAATGCCATCGGCATGGATAAGATCGCCGCCTATGAAGCCGAGTTGCTCGACTATGCAACCGAAAAAGCCAAACAAATTAAAGGGCTTAGAATTATCGGCGAGGCCGAGCATAAAGGCGCTATTTTGTCTTTTGTGCTGGATAAAATCCATCCGCACGATATCGGTACCATGCTGGATAGCTTAGGCATTGCCATCAGGGCGGGACACCATTGCGCGATGCCGGTCATGGATTTTTATCAGGTTCCCGCGACCGCGAGAGCCTCCTTCGCAATGTATAACACCAAAGAAGAAATTGACGTTTTAATGAAAGGCATCGTGTCCTTGATTGAGGTATTTGGCTAATGTTTGATGATTTACGCGACCTCTATCAAGAGGTTATATTCGACCACAACCGTAACCCGCGCAATTTTCGCGTCATGGATAATGCCGACCGGAAAGTGGAAGGTTTTAACCCGCTATGCGGCGACCGCCTGACCTTATATTTGAAAATGGATGGCGATCTGATTACCGATGCCAGTTTTCAGGGTTCAGGTTGTGCCATTTCCACTGCCTCCGTTTCGTTAATGACCGAGATAGTCAAAGGCAAAACCGAACAGGAAGCCGAAGATCTATTTAAAAAATTTCACGAAATGACCACCGGCAAAGATGAACAAATCAATCTTGAAGCGGTCGGTAAACTGGCGGTATTAGCTGGCGTACGTGAATATCCGGCGCGGGTTAAATGTGCCACACTGGCTTGGCATACGCTGGATGCGGCGTTGAAAAACGAACAAAAATCCATTTCTACAGAATAATAGATCACCACGAAGACACGAAGGACACGAAGTTTTTTCTTTATGTCCTTCGTGGCTAATTCAAGCCATGACCTCAAAAATATCACAGCAATACATCGGAAAGCTGGGCGTACTTTACCAAGGGCAGGGCGATATCCTGCCGTTTCAACAGCTTGCAGAAAGATTGGTCGTTCCTTTGTATCAATCGCTCAATAACGATAGCCCGGAAGAGTTCTTTTTAACTTGGCGCGATGGCGGTTTAAAACTGCTCGACAAAGAGCTGCTTAAAAAAGGCGGCTTGGCCGTCGATATAGAACCGCGCAACGGCGAGCAGCGGTCATGGCCTGCGCCCAAAGATGGCGCTTTGGCTCAAGCGCTCGGCCGCAAAACCAGAACCGTTATCGATGCCACTACCGGCTGGGGCCAGGACAGCCTGCATATCTTTCGTATGGGCTATGAGCTGCACTGTATTGAGCGTTCGCCAGTGATGGCGGAATTGCTGACAGACGGCTTTGCCCGATTGGCGCAACAAGACTGGATGTTGCGACTTAATCTTGAGCCTCCCCGGTTGCTACAGGGTAATGCGATCGAACTGTTAGCTAATTTGGAAAGCCCACCTGATTGTATTTATCTTGATCCGATGTTTCCTCCCAAGCGCAAAAAATCCGCACTCGCCAAGAAATCAATGATGGTGCTGCGCGACCTGCTGGGCGATGATCAGGATAAGGAACTGCTTTTCGAGGCGGCTTTAAGCGCAGCCGGAAAGCGGGTGGTGATAAAAAGTCCGGATTACGCCGAACCTTTGGGCGGCAAGCCTAGTCAAAGTTTTCAGGGCAAGTTGTTGCGCTATGATGTTTATTTGAAAGGCTAAAGATGCAAGGCGAAAGGCACAAGGCTCATGTAGAGCTGGAAGCAAGTCGTCAGTTTTTAAACACTACGATAACGGATAAAAAATGTCGGACTGGATAGATGCAGTAGATGAAAATGCCTTGGCGAACGGCGAGAACATCGTCATGGATGTTGACGGTACGGATGTCGCTATCTTTAAAATCGACGGCCAGTTTTATGCGATTGAAGATGTCTGCACCCACGACGGCGCGGAAATCGCCAGCGGCAGGCTGGAAGGCGACGAGATTATCTGCCCCCGCCATGGCGCGCGTTTTTGCGTGAAAACCGGCGAAGTAAAATCCCCGCCCGCCTATGAAAATATCGATTGTTTTCCGGTCAGAATAGAAAACGGCAAAGTGCAGGTCAGGGACAGTCGCTGGGATTAACGTTGATTGAGGCGCTCAACGACAAGGGCTGTGGATAATTACCATGCTGCCGGTTTGGCGGTAAATCAGGAAAGCTATTGTCTTACGCAGCGTTATTGAGTCAAATTTCATTTTTTAAAAAACCTTCACGTCTTTGGGATTATAATAAGCGGCGCTTTTGAATACGACATTTAAGAGTGCAGTTATGGCGCAGTGTTCATCTTTTCCAGCCGCGATTGTTAAGATGCACCGCGTTTTTTATGAAGTTTATTATTGATAGCTTGTGATGATAAAAAAACGGCAGACATGGATGACTAACCCAAACACTATAAAAACACCCCCCCGTTTAACTCTCGGCAATGGCTTTATCTCCGGCCTGTTTTTAATAATCATGCTAGCAGGCTGCTCGGAACCGACCATTCAAAAGCTGGAAGGCCCGGCTCAGGGCACGACCTACCATATCAGTTACTGGTCCGAATCACCGGTGGACACTAAAGACATCAAAGCCGGTGTCGAAAACGAATTCGCGGTCATCGATAAGCTGTTGTCCAATTACCGTCCCGATTCGACCATAGAAACCTTCAACAGCGTCGAGAATACTGAAAGCCAGGAAGTCGGCGGCGAAATTGTATCCTTGGTTAAAATCGCGCAAGTTGTTAATCAGGCCAGTCAGGGTTGCTATGATTTGACCATCAAACCGTTGTTCGATTTATGGGGCTTTCGCGGCGACGCGCTGACGATTCCTACAGATTCGACCATTGTTACCACGCTGAAACAAATCGGCATGGAAAAACTGGAAGTCGTGGATGACACGCATCTGCGTAAAAAACAGGCGGACCTGAAAGTCGATTTATCGTCCATTGCCCAAGGCTATAGCGTGGAACGGATCAGCAAGGTTCTGGCGCAAAAAGGCATAAGCAATTATTTGGTCGAGATTGGCGGCGAGTTGAAAACCAACGGCTATAAACCGGGTCTTCAACCCTGGCGCATCGCCCTGGAAAGACCGCTGCCGGAAGAGCGGACGATGCAAAAAGTTATTACTATGCCCAAGGACTCGCCGATGGCGGTGATGACTGCCGGCACTTACCGGCATTATTTCGATGACCATGGCCAGCGTTACAGCCACATCCTTGATGCCCGCAACGGCAGACCGGTCAGCCACAACCTGGTTTCAGTCACCGTCCTGATCAGTGATCCGACGATTGCCGATGCATGGGATACCGCGCTGCTGTGTCTGGGTCAGAAAGAGGGCATGCTGGCTGCGAATGCCGCAAAAATCCCAGTGCTTTTCATCGAACTGCAGGGCAGCGAGCTGACCGAATCCCGAAGTGATGCTTTAAGCACTTTGAACACTCTCACCATACATTAATGCCTGAATCCTAAGTTATGTCGTTAAAAACCCGTAGTCAGACTATTTTTTCACGTTGGGGAAACTTCACTCTAGGCAGACCGTTTGTGGTGTTGTCAATAGTGGTTCTGCTCAGCATTTTGGCCTTGCAATACACCGCAGATCATTTGAGCATTAATACCGACACCGCCGAACTGGTAGCTCCCGATGCGCCGTTCCAGAAAAACCGCCGCAATTATGAAAAAGCCTTTTCGCAGGACATGCATACGCTGTTGCTCGTGGTTGAATCGGATACCCCTGAACTGACCAAATCGGCCACTAAAAGATTGCTGCGCCTGCTCAGTGCCAATAAAGATTGTTTTAATTCGGCCTATATTCCCAACGACAACGAATTTTTTCGTCAGAACGGCCTGCTATATCTCAGTAGCGATGAGCTGCAGACTTTATCCAACAACTTGTCGCTGGCCCAGCCGTTTATCGGCAGGATTGCCCAGGAACCCAATCTGACCGGCTTTTTTTCAATTTTTGAAGATGCCCTGACCTCCACCGACAAGACCCAGGTTGTACCTATTGATTTAACCTCGCTGATTGACAAGGTTGCGTCGGCCTTGCATAAAACGATCAATGGCGAAAACGCTTTGCTCTCTTGGGAGTCGATGATTGCGGAAAAGAAAACTAATTCCAACAACGGCTTCATTATCGTCTCGCCCAAGTTCGATTTTACGCAAATCCGTCCTGCGGAAAATGCGATTGATTCTATCCGCAAAGCCGTTGCTGAGGTTCAGGACCCCAATCTGCCCGCCGTTAAAGTTTGGGTGACTGGCGAAGTCGGACTTGAAGATGATGAATTGTCAGGCATGAGTACCGGCACTTTTACCGCCAGTATTTTCTCCATTGTGCTGGTGTTGTTTATCCTGTTAGTGGCCTACCGCTCTATTTTACTCACCATAGCCACGTTGATTACGCTTGCCTTGGGCATGCTTTTTTGCGGGGCGTTCGCAGCCTTTTCCGTAAGGGAATTAAACCTGATTTCAGTGGCTTTTGCGGTCTCCAACATCGGCTTGGGCGTGGAATATGCTATTCATTTTTGTTTGCGCTACCGGGACAACCTGACTCATCATATTCATAAGGATCTGGCGCTGCGAAGCACGTTGATAAGCACGGCGCCCTCGCTGTTATTATGCGCAGGCACCACCTCCATCGGGCTTTATGCGTTTATACCGACCGATTACAAAGGCGTATCCGAACTCGGCCTGCTGGCAGGCACCAGTCTGTTTATCTGCCTGTTAATTACGCTGATCGCCTTGCCTGCGTTGTTAAGAATCCTTCCGGCTCCGGCAAAGTTCGAGAAGGATGAAGTACAAAATGGACTGGCAAAACTGTCGGAAAAACTGGCGATCTTGCCGCTTCATTACGCCAAACCGATTTCCATTGCGACCTTGGCTATAGCCATTATCTCCGTCGCGCTGACCTTTAACGTGAAGACTGATTTCAATCCGATTAACCTTCGCGACCCTAATACCGAATCGGTTATTGCTTTCAAAAATTTGATGAAAGACAAGGAAACCACGCCGATGACCTTGACCGTTCTGGCCAAGGATGAAAACAGCGCCAAAACTTTGGAGCAAAAGCTTTCGACATTAGCCTCGGTTGATAAAACCGTCAGTCTTTTCGACTTCCAACCCACCGACCAGGACGATAAACTGGCCTTGATTGAGGAAATGGGCCTGATGCTGGGCGCGCAGACGCAGAATTTCCCAGCGCTAAAAACCGACACCGATCCGGTTCCAGGCATTAATCGCCTGATAAAAGCCATCGACACCATCCTGCCTCAAAAAACCGATGCCCATGAGCGCACCGCGTTAACCAATTTTAAGAAAGAATTGCAGGATATTTTGATCGAGCTTGATGCGCGGCAAGAAACCAGTCGGCGTATGTTCATTGAAAAAGTCCAGACCACGTTGCTCGGTACATTACCGAGTCTAATGAACGAGCTATCGGCAGGCTTTAATGCCAGGAAAGTCACCTTGGCCGACCTGCCTCCCGAGATCAAGGACAAATGGCTGAGCAAGAACGGTTCTTATCGTATCCAGATATTTCCCAAAAAAGACCTGAACGATTTAGGCAGCCTGGAAGAATTTATTACCGAAGTGCAATCCGTTGCGCCTGAAACCACCGACTTGCCGATCATGTATTGGGAATCGATGAAAGAAGTCATCTCAGCCTTTCAGGAAGCTATTGTGATTGCGCTGATCACCATCGCGCTGCTGTTGTTTGCCATTAGGCGCAATATTGTCGATACGGCGCTGGTCATGACGCCGTTGATACTGGCAGGGCTGTTTACCATGGCGAGTGCGGTTCTCACCAGCACGCCCATTAATTTTGCCAACATCATCGCCCTGCCGCTGTTATTAGGGTTGGGCGTTGACAACGGCATCCACATGGTTGAAAAGTTGCACCATTCACTTTCCGAAGAGCAGAATATTTATCAATCCAGCACCGCCAGAGCCATGTTCTACGGCGCACTGACCACCGCCTCCAGCTTTGCCGGATTGGCGTTCTCGCCGCATCAGGGCATCGCCAGCATGGGTTTGATCATCACCATCGGCATATTCTGGATCATGGTCTGTACGTTTATTGTTCTTCCCGCACTGAGTAAACTGGTGTTAAGGGTGAAAGATAATAGTTAATTACCCTCCGATTTTGACAGGGGAAAAGGTAGTCTTTTCAATGTAACAGGAAATTATTTCGAGCAGTTGGTAGGATGCGGTGAACAAAGTGAATCGCATCAATCTGGATACGCGAACGGTGCGGTTCGTTCCTCACTGCACCCTACTGTGCTACCGTGCTTTTCGGGCAGGTTCGATGAAAGGAGAGGATAGGGTTTGCCTGAGTCAAGGCAGAGTGATGCCAAGCGCGAGGAAAGCAGTCTTCAGTGCCTGATACGCAGGTTGAGCGCTAGAGATCGATTGAATGGTTATTCCTAGGACGTTAAATATGTCGAGGAGCCTTGAGTCGTTGGGCGACGACTCGCTGCTTATTTGTAAGGAACATTCCCGCGCGATCTCCAATAGTTCTTGTCTTTGTGGTTCAGTGAGAGACGGCGCAATCTCGATAGTTTCCTTGAACTGTTGTAGTGCAGCAGCTAGTGATGCGCGTTCATCCGCGCCTAGGTTCTGAACGACGTTTGCGACAGCATTAGCACCTGTTTGAACCGAGCCAATATTGCCGTAAAAATTGTAATTGTGAGTCATGGGGTATACACCTTGAACTTGTGAAGTTGATAATGAACCCAATAGCGGGAAAAACGGCTCTGCCTCAAACGGTGTGAGATAACGCAAATACTGTTCGAGAGCACCTCTGACGTTATCTGACAAAGTGGGAATTTGCTGATTTTCAAGCTGTTCTGCCACCGCTCCGGCGTTGCCGTCCGAAACACCTATTGCTTTAGCGTCCTTCGACAATTGAACGGCAGCACCTTGGGCAGCTTCGGTACTTGCCAACATTCCTAGGTTCATCAGTACTTCACTTGCCGAAACCTGCCTTGCTGACATGATAGAGGTGGACTTAAAGAATAATTTTTGTCCAAGTTTAGAAGCCAAATATCCCCACCGGAGCTCATTGGATAAGTGGTCAGAGTTCGCCATTCTATCGTCAAGTTTAAATGTCTCAGCCTCGCTTTCAAAATAGTCCTGAGGGACGAAGTCGCGTAAGTCCATCAAGACCATTGCCCGAAGTTGTTTTATTGTCCACCAGTCCATGACATCTTCATTAGCTAGGAGGCGCATCATTGCGCACCATTTACGAATGCCCGAATAACAGGGCTATTGATTTGGTGAATTTTGCGATACCATCTCAGCCGCGTCTTTTTGTTGTTGCGACAGGTAAGTACCGCCCATAATCACCGCCATTATTAAAATGTAAACCACCGAAGCGATACGTCTGGCTTTTTTACTCTGCTCATAGTTGTTCATAATCGACTCCTGAAATCTTAAAAAAGTTGGAATAATACAATACTTGGCAATTCGGCTGATGAAAGAATCATGAAGTCCGTGGTATTTTAGACCGGCGAGAGGATGTCTCGCTAAAGCTGGGTAAGTAGCTGTTTTAATCGGACTGCCATGAAAATACACCAATTCACTGCCGACGAGGCGCTCGCAAGCCTCAAAACCAGCCATGGCGGACTGTCGCAGGCTGAGGTCGAATATCGTCTGGACGAGTACGGACCGAACCGGGTCGAGGAGGTGCGGGGCGAATCGCTGATATTCCGTTTCATTAAGGAATTCATTCACTTTTTCGCATTGATACTCTGGCTGGCGGCAGGCCTGGCGTTTTTTGCCGAATCCCAACAGCCGGGCGGCGGCATGGCTACTCTGGGCTACGCCATACTCGGTGTCATTCTGATCAACGGCCTGTTTTCGTTCTGGCAACAGTATCGCGCCGAACGCGCCATTTCTGCCCTGCAAAAACTTTTGCCCTATTACGTCAAGGTGTTGAGAGAGGGTAAGGCCGGTCTGATTTTGGCCGCCGACTTGGTGCCCGGCGATGCCATTTTATTGCAGGAAGGCGACAATGTACCGGCGGATTGCCGCCTGCTTGAAGCCTTTTCCCTGCGCGTCAATAACGCCACCGTCACCGGCGAATCCCTGCCGCAGGCACGGGATGCGGAACCTTCAGCGGAAGAAAACCTGGAGCATAGCCGCAACACTTTGCTGGCCGGAACATCGGTAGTGTCGGGCGAAGGCAGGGCGGTGGTATTCGCGACCGGAATGCATACGGAATTCGGCAAGATCGCCCATTTAACGCAAACCGCCGTTAAAACGGTTTCACCGCTGCAACTGGAAATCGTGCGACTGAGCCGCCTTATTGCCTTGATCTCGGTTAGCCTGGGCATGACATTTTTCCTTATCGGACGCAGCATGGGGCTATCGTTCTGGGAAAACTTCATCTTCGCCATCGGCATTATCGTCGCCAACGTGCCGGAAGGATTATTGCCGACGGTCACCTTATCGCTGGCGATGGCGACCCAACGCATGGCTAAGCGTAACGCGCTGATTCGGCACATGCCTTCGGTGGAAGCGCTGGGGTCGGCGACGGTGATCTGTACCGACAAGACCGGCACCCTGACCGAAAACCGTATGGCGGTGAGTTCGCTTTATCTAGGCGGGAAAATAGTTGCGATTACAGAGATACGGCGGCAGCCGCAACTGGTGCTTACCTATCGGCGTTTTTTTGAGGATGCGCTGCTCTGCCACAACCTGAAAGAAACCATGGTTGCCGGAAAGTGGCAGTCGTTGGGCGATCCTATGGAAATTGCTCTGGTGCGTATGGCAAAGACTTGTCTGGGTGAGACTTGTGCCTATCCCAAGATCAACGAAGTGCCTTTCGATACCGACCGCAAGCGGCTTTCTACCATTCATCAGACACCCAAAGGCGTGGTGCTTTATTGCAAGGGTGCTCTGGAAATGGTGTTGCCGCTCTGTAAGCAGGTGCAATCCGGCGACGGCATAACGCCGCTGACGGCGGAAATCCGGCAGGATTTTATTCGTGCCCAGGAACAGATGGCAAACAAGGGGTTGCGGGTACTGGCCTTTGCCTGGCGCGAGCTGGAAGCGGAGCATAACGGCGAAACGCAGGAGCAAAACCTTATTCTGGGCGCATTGGTCGGGCTGGAAGACCCACCCAGGGCTGAGGTGCCGGAAGCCATGCGCAAATGCCGGGAGGCAGGCATCAAAGTCATCATGGTGACCGGCGATCATCCGCATACCGCCTTGGCGATTGGTCGGCAGATCGGCCAGATTCAAACGGATAATCCGGTGGTGATTACCGGCAAACAGTTACGCAAGTTGTCGGAAACCCAGCTGCGTCTGGCTCTGGATGCGCCGGACATTATCTTTGCCCGAGTCGGGGCCGATCAGAAAATGCGTATCGTCGCCGCCTTGAAAAAGAAAAAACATATTGTTGCGGTCACCGGCGACGGCGTGAATGATGCTCCGGCGCTGAAACTGGCGGACATAGGCATTGCGATGGGCATCAGTGGAACGGATGTCGCCAAGGCCGCTGCCGATATGATTCTGTTGGATGATAATTTCGCCAGCATCATCGCCGCCGTTGAGGAAGGTCGTGCCGTTTATGAGAACATTCGCAAGTTTCTCGCTTATATCCTCACCTCCAACATCCCGGAAGTTATCCCTTATCTGGCCTTCGCCCTGTTCAAGATACCTCTGCCCTTGACCATCATCCAGATTCTGGCGGTCGATTTGGGGACGGACATGCTGCCGGCTCTGGGGCTCGGCGCGGCCAGGCCCGAACCGGGCAGCATGAGTCGGCCGCCGCGCCCGCGAAATGAGCGGTTGCTCGACTGGCGTTTGCTGCTGCGCGCTTATCTTTTTTTGGGTATGCTGGAAGCTGTTGTCTCTATGGCGGCTTATTTCTTTGTGCTGCTCAGCGGCGCTTGGCGATGGGGCGAGAGCCTGGAAAGCCAAGACCCTTTATATCTTCAGGCCACCACCGCCTGCCTGAGCGCCATTATCGTCACGCAAATAGTCAATGTCTTCCTCTGTAAAACGCCGGGGCGCAGTGTGTTCGGTGCGCACTTGTTCGACAACCGCATCATACTCTGGGGTATCGCCCTGGAAGCTGCGCTGATCCTGACTATCGACTATACCGCCTGGGGCAATCTGGTTTTCGGCACCCTGCCGATTGCGCCCGAAGTATGGCTGTTTATACTGCCCTTCGGCTTGGCGATGATGCTGTTGGAGGAATTGCGCAAGTTTATGGTTGTCAGGCTGAGGCGGTAAAAATTTAGGGCAGGGGGCGATTTAAGGCATAAAACCAGCGCCCACAGTAGGCGCTTTAGGCGACGCATGGAGCAGGTGCCGAGAAAAAACCAAGGTAAAGACTTTGTGTGCATTGTGGTTTATTAGCTGATGTTACGCAGTTATTCGAATTTCGACCGCTTTAACATTAAGGAGTCGCTAGCGCGACACTTGATTGAATCGGGTTGTCGCCCCCGAAGGCGAGTTACTTTCTTTTGCTTCGCCAAAAGAAAGTAACCAAAGAAAAGGCGACCCGGTTACCGCTTACTTCCTGTGCTCCTCGCTTTTGTCGAGGGTCAGCAGAAGGGGCTCCTGCCCCTTTGCTGACGCGCGGCATCCCTGCCGCGCCCCTAACGGGCTGTTCTCGATAAAAGCTCCGGTGCTCGGCGCGGCAAACGGGAGAAATACCATCCGTGCGTAACATCAGTTATTAATTAATGCGCTTGCATTTTATTGATTGAATATACGGATTTTTTGCTGAAGTTGATGTTTATGATAGCCCGGTAGTCGCCCCAATTAAGATGCTTAACTGACTTCTCCGTATTGTAGTTTCAAGAGTTTTTTATAAGGCATTGATTTTGTGCGTTTAAGCTAAGCTTAAGACTTGTTAAGTTAAAATCGAGCCAGATTTAAATAAAAAAGGCTCTACCCTATGAATAAAATCATGCTAGCAGTTCCTGTTTTTTTTATATGCAGTTATTTTGTTAACCCCATACAAACAGCCGAAGCGTCCGAACATCGCCCGGTTCATAAAGCTTCCAAACACGCTTTGGTAACAAGCCATAAAGCCAAGCCCCAGTCGGATAATCACCGAAGTACGGTTTCCTGGTACGGCCCTGAGTTTCACGGCAAAAAAACTGCCAGCGGTCAAAAATACGACATGTATGCGATGACTGCCGCACACAAAACGCTACCTCTTTTGTCTTACGCCAAAGTTACCAACCTGAAAAATCATCGTAGTGTTGTTGTCCGTATCAATGATAGAGGCTCTTTTCACGGAAAACGCGATATGGATTTATCCTATGCTGCCGCAAAAGAACTCGGTATCCGGGGATTAGGGTCTGTAGAAATCACGCCGTTAAGTCGTAACGAAATAGTATTACCATTAAGTAACAGCGGTAAAGCAAGTAAACGAGGTTAATGTCGGTACATTAAAAGTCACCTGAATATCCTCTGTGTTTCGCATCGAACAAGTTTGAGCATCATAACCGGGGTGGCGGTATCCAACGGGTCATCGGTTACATTACAAGCAAAATCCAATATTCAGCTCGTCGGGCTGGTCAAACCAAATTTCTTGATGCGTAATATCAACGCAGTTTCCTGATTGTAAATTCGTTCCGCCATTATGAGTAGGGCGATGCTGTAAAGCCGGTTTTTTCGGGATTGATGCCTGAAAATCAGAGTGTGTGCTTATGATTAGGACTTGGGTCGTGTAAAATGTAGTCAAATTGCGGGGCAATAGCCTTAGACTCATTCAGCGACACAGGGAATTTTTAAAAGAGCATGTCAGAAACCAATGAAACCTTAGTTATTTATCATGCCGATTGCCTGGATGGTTTAGGCGCAGCATGGAGCGCATTTTGCAAGTTGGGTAATCAAGTCCGTTACATTCCGGCTCGCTATGGCGACGATATTCCCGATTTTGAACCGGGAGCAACACTTTATATTTTGGATTATTCCTACTCGCCCCAGTTATTGGTCGATGCTTCAGCGAAAGCAGGCCGGATCATCCTGATTGATCACCATATGACCGCGATGGAACAATGCGACAGCTTTTTTAAGCTACAACAGCTTCCTGAAAACCTGTCGATCAATTTCGATATGTCACGGAGTGGATGCGTCTTGGCTTGGCAGTATTTTTTCCACGACCTGAAACCGCCTAAGATTCTGCTGCATATCGAAGATCGTGACCTTTGGCGCTTCAAGCTGGACGGTACCCGGGAAATAACAACGGCGCTGTATGAAAGCATGCCCATCGCTTTTTCCGAAATAGGCACGCTTGATCTTGCGGAACTGATGACGGTAGGCCGCATACAGGTTGAATGTGTTGCAAGGATGGTGCAAAGGCTCGCCAAATCAGCGCATAGCGTTTCGGTGGCGGGTCGGGTCGGGCTTGCCGTTAATGCGCCGTCATTATTCTCAAGCGATCTGGGTCATGTGTTGGCCGAAAAATCAGGCACGTTTGGGATGACGTATCAGTATGACGGCAGAAAACAACAATGGACTTTCTCGCTCCGTTCAATCGGCGATTACGATGTAGGTCATCTGGCCTTAAGTTTTGGCGGAGGAGGGCACAGGAACGCCGCGGGCTTTGCGTTGGATAACAATCCGTTTTTCTAGTACCCGGTGCGGATAAACGTTGAATTGATTGTGTCAGTTAGTATCGAATAATGTCCGGAAACGCTACATCCATCATATATAATACGCCAACTGAATTATTAGCCGCTATATAGCAGGGAACCTCCGATGAGCATCATTCGTCAAGACGATCTTATTCAAAGCATTGCCGATTCTCTGCAGTATATTTCGTATTATCATCCGCTGGACTTTATCAAGGCCATGCATGAGGCCTACCAAAAAGAAGAGAATCCGGCGGCCAAGGATGCGATGGCGCAAATCCTGATCAACTCACGGATGTGTGCAGAAGGCCATCGCCCGATTTGTCAGGATACCGGCATTGTTACGGTATTTTTAAAAATCGGCATGGATGTTCGATGGGACGCAGACATGAGTGTCGCCGACATGATTAATGAGGGCGTTCGACGCGCTTATCGGCATCCTGATAATGTCTTGCGCGCTTCGATATTGGCCGATCCGGCAGGTAAACGCATCAACACCAAAGATAACACTCCGGCGGTGATTCACATGGAAGTCGTGCCCGGCGATACGCTCGACATCGAAATAGCCGCCAAAGGCGGGGGTTCCGAGGCCAAGGCAAAATTTGCGATGCTCAATCCTTCCGACAGTATCGTTGACTGGGTGTTGAAAGTCGTTCCTACCATGGGCGCGGGCTGGTGTCCGCCCGGCATTTTGGGCATAGGCATAGGCGGTACGGCTGAAAAAGCCATGCTGCTGGCAAAGCAGGCATGCATGGGATCGATAGACATTCATGAGTTAATCGCGCGCGGCCCTTGCAATGCGCTTGAAGAATTGCGTTTGGAGTTGTACGACAAAGTCAATGCGTTGGGTATCGGCGCTCAAGGTTTGGGCGGTCTTACCACGGTGCTGGATATTAAAATCAACGATTATCCGACCCATGCGGCCAACAAACCGGTTGCCATCATCCCTAACTGCGCGGCGACCCGGCATGTGCATTTTGTTCTGGATGGCAGCGGTGCGGCAGAATTCAAGCCGCCGCGTCTGGAAGATTGGCCTGAAATTACCTGGGACGCAGGCGCTACTGCCCGCAGAGTTAATTTGGATACCGTGACTCAACAGGATCTGGAAAGCTGGAAGCCGGGAGAAACCTTATTGCTCAGCGGCACCCTGCTGACCGGTAGGGATGCGGCGCACAAACGCATGGCTGAACTTTTTGAACGAGGCGAAGCATTGCCTGAAAGTGTCGATTTTACCAACAAGTTCATTTATTACGTAGGGCCGGTCGATCCGGTTCGCGACGAGGTGGTCGGACCTGCCGGTCCGACTACGGCAACACGCATGGATAAATTCACCGAACTGATGCTGGACAAAACCGGCTTGCTCGGCATGATCGGTAAATCCGAGCGCGGGCCGGAGGGAATTGCCGCTATTAAAAAGCATAAAGCCGTTTATTTAATGGCGGTCGGCGGCGCGGCTTATCTGGTTTCAAAAGCCATTCGTAAATCACGCATTGTCGCTTTTGAAGATCTCGGCATGGAGGCCATTCACGAGTTTGTTGTTGAGGATATGCCGGTTACGGTCGCTGTCGATACTGCGGGCTCCTCGGTGCATCAAATTGCGCCAAAGATATGGCAAGCCAGAATTGGCAAGATTCCCGTTGTTGAGGAAAGTTGAATAGGGTTATTTTTAGCAGTCCAGCGGATTTAAAAGCCGATAGCGCTAGCAACGCCGGATAAAAAAAAGGTTGTAAAGATCACGTCGATGGACAGGGTAAGCTGCTTGAATTTATAAAAATGTCCCCCATTATATTTTGTGATTACAAGGTAAAATCAGGAAAACTCAGAATATGCACAGTTTTAGCTAAAAAATATTCTGAAACCGGCGTATTGATTTGTATTGATTTGTAATTGCAGTTATCTTAATCATTAGTTTTAAAATAATAAGGAGAAATCGGATGTCAAAAGGTCAAAATTTACAGGATAATTTTTTAAATGCCCTTAGAAAAGAGCATACACCTGTTTCTATTTTCCTTGTTAACGGGATAAAGTTACAGGGGAAGGTAGACTCATTTGATCAGTACGTGGTCATGCTAAAAAACACGTCAAGCCAGATGGTTTACAAACACGCCATATCGACCATCGTGCCGAGTAAAGCTGTAAAACTGGCGCATGACACTGATTCCAGTGACGAATGATTAACCCTTTGTATGAGCGACCTTTGCCGTCGATAAATTTGCCGGGCAGCTGCATGCGCACGGAAAGTAAAAATTTTTTTATAATCACGTCTGTGGGGTATTTAGTTGTTTGATCGTCCCGAATCAGGTGAACGAGCAGTCCTTGTTCATCTGACACTCCGTTCCATGCATGAAGATCTTCTAGAATTAAAAGAGTTGGCTAAGTCAGCAGGAACCGATCCTGTCTATGTGGTAACAGGCAGTCGCAAAAAACCTGATCCAAAATATTTTGTCGGCAAAGGTAAGCTTGAAGAGCTTAAAGCTATTATCGAAACCTATGAAGCTGACATTGTTCTATTTAATCACCCGCTTTCACCCAGTCAGGAAAGAAATCTTGAGGGATTTTTGGGCGTCCGGGTGGTCGATAGAAATGGGCTGATTCTTGATATTTTTGCCCAGCGTGCGCAAACCTTTGAGGGCAAACTACAGGTTGAGTTGGCGCAATTGCAGCATTTGTCGACCCGGCTAGTTCGCGGTTGGACGCATTTGGAGCGCCAAAAAGGCGGCATCGGGCTTCGCGGTCCGGGCGAAACTCAATTGGAAACCGATCGGCGATTATTGGGTTTACGCATTAAACAGATTCAACAGCGTTTGGATAAAGTCGACAAACAAAGACATCAGGGACGCAGCAAAAGAAAAAAAGCCGAAGTTCCATCGGTTTCTTTGGTGGGGTACACCAATGCCGGTAAATCAACCTTGTTTAATAAGCTGACGGGTGCCGATATTTACGTGGCGGATCAATTGTTTGCCACGCTGGATCCGACCTTGCGCAACTGCAAGTTACCCAATAGCAGCGAGATTGTTTTGGCCGACACGGTGGGCTTTATACGACATTTACCGCATGAATTGGTGGCGGCGTTTAAATCCACGTTGCAGGAAGCCAGTGAAGCGGATTTATTGTTGCATGTGATTGATGCCAGCAGTGATGACAGGGCCGAGACGATTTACCAGGTCAATCAGGTGCTTGAAGATATTAAGGCCAATGAAGTCAGGCAACTTGAAGTTTTCAATAAAATAGATTTATTGACTGACATCCAGCCGAGAATTGAACGGGATGATGTCGGTAATCCCGTTCGGGTGTGGTTGTCCGCCGAAACCGGGGCCGGTGTCGATTTACTTTATCAGGCGTTGGCCGAAATATTTTCAAATACAAAGGTTAAAAGAACGTGTTATTTGCAGCCTGATCAAGGCGATATAAGGGCGAAATTATTTGCATGTGCCAGAATAATTAGTGAGAAAACCGATGATTTTGGCGGCTGTGAATTAGCCATTGAAATCGATACAAAATATTTGGGTTTACTGAAGTCGGTCGAAATTGAAGAAATGCTTTAAAAAAGGTAAAAGGTAAAAGACACAATGCGAAAGTAGTCGGTTTTTAGTCTTTCGCCTTGTACCTTTCGCCTTTCGCCGATATTTACGATAGAATGTCGAACATGAATCGGTAAGTTTAAGTAACCTATATGGAGCAAAGTTATGTCCTGGAATGAGCCTGGCGGCGATAAGAAAGACCCTTGGAGCGGTCGTGGCGACCAAAAAGGTCCACCTGACCTGGATGAAGCAATACGGTCATTGCAAGAAAAGTTAAGTGGTTTTTTTGGCGGCGGTAAAGAAGGTGATGGCAGATCTTCCGGTATTCCTCCACTGAAAAGCCTTGGTTTTGTCGTAGTCGGCGCATTAGCGTTATGGGGATTAAGCGGCTTTTATATTGTCGATGAAGGTACTCATGGCGTTGAAACCCGATTCGGCAAGTATGTTGCGACAACCCAATCGGGTTTGAACTGGCATTTTCCGGCGCCTATCGAGCGAGTCAATATTGTTGACGTAAAACAACAACGATATATCGAAGTGGGCTATCGTAGCGGCGGCAGTGATCAGGCCCTTGGCTCGGTACCGAAAGAAGCGTTAATGCTGACCAAAGATGAAAATATTGTCGACGTGCGTTTGGCGGTTCAGTATCAAGTTAAAGACGCAAAGGATTTTGTCTTCAATGTAGTGAATCCTGCGGCCACTTTGAAGCAGGTCACCGAAAGTGCGCAACGTGGAGTGGTAGGCAGCAGCAAAATGGACTTTGTTTTAACCGAGGGTCGTAGCGAGATCGTGGCCCAGATCAAGAAAGAGATTCAGGATGTTATGGATAACTATAAGTCCGGCATCCAGGTTACCAGCGTCAACCTTCAGGATGCACAGCCGCCTGAGCAGGTACAAAACGCATTTGAAGACGCCATCAAGGCGCGTGAAGATCAGCAACGCTTGATTAACGAGGCGGAAGCCTACTCCAATGACGTTGTGCCGAAAGCACGAGGCGCCGCGGCAAGAAAAATACAAGAAGCCGAGGGCTATAAAGAACAGGTTATTGCTCAGGCAGAAGGTGAATCAAACCGGTTTTCCAAATTGCTTACGGAATATACCAAAGCGCCGGATGTGACCAGAAAGCGTCTTTATATCGAATCCATGGAATCGGTATTGGCTGAAACCAATACCGTGATGGTTGATGTTAAAGGCAGCAATAACATGCTTTACCTGCCATTAGATAAAATGATCCAGCATCAGCCTTCAATTCAACAACCCAATGTTCCTCAAAGCACAGCGGAACAACCTGCTCAAACAGCGGTTGAAGCGGCACAACCCGCTGTGCGAACTTCAACGCGCGGCCGTGACGCAAGGGGACGCTAATGACACAGAATAAAATATTGGTAGGTCTGGGTGCATTGTTGTTTATCAGCATGATGTGCATATTTACCGTCAGTGAAACAGAAAAAGCTATTAAGTTTCGTTTAGGTGAGATCGTAAAGAATGATTACGAACCTGGGCTGCATTTTAAATTGCCGTTTATCAACAACGTAAAAAAGTTTGATAAACGAATTCAAACGATGGAAGCCAAACCGGAACGTTTTTTAACCGCTGAAAAGAAAAACGTTATTGTTGATTCTTTCGTTAAATGGCGTATCGGCGATGTAACCACGTTTTATACCGTTGTTGCCGGTGATGTAGATCAGGCTAATTTACGTCTGGATCAAATCATTAAAGACGCTTTCCGGGGCGAATTCGGTAAGCGTAATATCCAGCAATTGGTCTCGACGGATCGGCAGGCTATTCGTGAAATACTGATTAAAAACGCTAAACCGCTTGCAGCTGACTTGGGCATGGAAATTATCGATGTTCAGGTGATGCGCATTGATTTGCCGGATGAAGTCAGTAGTTCCGTGTTTCGCAGAATGGAAGCGGAGCGTGAGCGGGTTGCCCGTGAATTCCGATCACAAGGCGCGGAAGCAGCAGAAAGAATTCGTGCCGATGCCGATAGGCAACGGGTTGTTACTATGGCGAACGCGTTCCGGGATTCAGAAATGCTTCGTGGCGAGGGTGATGCCAAGTCTGCTGAAATCTACGCCAAAGCCTATGGCGCCGATACTGAATTTTTCACCTTCTATCGTAGTTTGAATGCCTATAAGAAGACCTTTACCAGTTCAAGCATGATGGTGCTTGATCCTGATTCTGATTTCTTTAGATACTTTAAACAGCAGAAGTAGTTAAAAACACGATTCCCGGGTTTTAGTTTGGGAACCAGTAACCAACGCTCCGCATGCGGGGCGTTTTGTTTGAGTGGGACATACAAAACATGCAACAAAAAGACTCTTGGCTTTTGCCCGACGGCATAGAAGAGATTTTGCCGGAAGAGGCTAAGCATCTTGAAAGCTTGCGCCGTAAGATACTGGACACATTTGCTTGCTGGGGCTATGAATTAGTTATTCCCCCCTTTATAGATTACCTGGATTCCTTGTTGACCGGTTCAGGACACGACCTGGAATTGCAAACCTTCAAACTGACCGATCAGATCAGCGGCGAAATGCTTGGGGTGAGGGCGGATATGACTCCGCAGGTCGCCAGAATTGATGCGCATAATCTTAATGCTGAGTGGCCGACCCGTCTTTGCTATACGGGAACTATTTTGCACACTAAAGGCGATCCGCTCGAAAAGACCAGAAGCCCGATGCAGATAGGTGCCGAGCTTTATGGGCACGCCGGTAAGGAAAGCGATGTAGAAGTCATCCGCTTGATGCTGGAAATGCTGGCGATGAGCGGCTTGCAAAATGTCCATCTTGATTTGGGTCATGTCGGTATCTATCGGGCGCTGTCAAAACAGGCAGGCTTGGATGACGCGCAGGAAGCCGAGTTGTTTGACGTGTTGCAGCGTAAGGCCAGACCCGAGCTTCAGGAATTGATGGCCGGTTACAGCATCAACGATAAATTAAAGACTATGTTCCTGAAACTGCCGCAATTGAATGGCGGCAAGGAAACCATAGCTAAAGCCCGTGCCGTTTTAGCGACGGCTAATGGTGAAGTCAAAGAGGCTTTAGCGGATTTGGAAGCTATTGCGGATAAATTGGCGATCAGTTTTCCATCGTTACCGATCAGTTTCGATCTGGCTGAATTGCGCGGTTACCATTATCACACCGGCGTGGTTTTTGCCGCTTTCGTGCCGTCGGTAGGCCGGGAGATTGCCAGAGGCGGCCGCTATGACAATATCGGCGCAATTTTCGGCCGTGCGCGTGCTGCGACCGGCTTTAGCGCCGACTTGAAAGTATTGTCGGCATTAGGCAAAGCATCCTACAAAAAACAACAGCAAGCCTTGATTTTTGCGCCGTACGGTGACGATACAGTGCTACATGAAAAAATCAGGGATTTACGCGCCGAAGGACTGGCGGTCGTTCAACAACTGCCGGGGCAAACCGGGACTGCACAGGAACTTAAGTGTACCGCCATCCTGGAACAAGATCATCAAAACTGGGTCGTTAGACCCTTAGCAAGCTTGGAATAATTATGGGAAAAAATGTCGTAGTCATCGGAACCCAATGGGGTGACGAAGGAAAAGGTAAACTGGTTGATCTGTTAACGGAGCAGGCGGAAGCTGTGATCCGCTTTCAGGGCGGTCATAACGCAGGGCACACGCTGGTTATACAGGGAGAAAAGACAGTTTTGCATCTTATTCCCTCCGGCATCCTTCGGGAAAATGTGCAATGCATGATCGGCAATGGCGTGGTTTTATCGCCCGATGCCCTGCTGGAAGAAATTGAATTGCTGGAAAAAGCCGGTATTCCGGTTAGAAATAGATTGCTGATCAGCGAAGCTTGCACACTGATATTGCCGGTTCATGTCGCCATTGACAAGGCGCGTGAAATAGCTCGCGGCAGCAAAGCGATTGGTACAACAGGTCGCGGCATAGGGCCTGCGTATGAAGACAAGGCGGCTAGACGAGGCCTGCGGGCCGGAGATTTTCTAAATCCTGTGGTTTTCGCCGAAAGGTTTAAGGAACTGGTCGAATACCACAATTTTATGCTGACCAATTACTACCACACTGATCCCATTGATTATCAAACGGGTCTTGAAGAAGCGCTAAAACTGGGCGAGCAAATCAAGCCGATGTTGACGGATGTCAGCGAGGTTTTATACAAATACCAGGATCAAGGCAAAAACCTGTTGTTTGAAGGCGCACAAGGCGCACTGCTGGATATAGATCACGGCACTTTTCCTTATGTGACTTCGTCGAGCACTACCGCTGGCGGCGCGGCTACCGGCACCGGCATCGGGCCGCTTGATCTTGACTACGTGCTGGGTATCACCAAAGCCTATTCGACACGCGTAGGTAACGGTCCTTTCCCGACCGAATTGCATGATGCAAATGGTGATCACTTGGGTACGGTAGGCCATGAGTTTGGCGCTACCACCGGACGCAAACGTCGCACCGGCTGGTTTGATGCGGTCTCCATGCGCAAATCCGCAAAAATGAATAGCCTGAGCGGCATTTGTTTAACCAAACTGGATGTGCTTGACGGTTTGGAAAAGGTCGGCATTTGTACCGCTTATAGACTTAACGGCGTCATTACCGAAACAGCGCCTTTAGGTGCCGATCAGTATGAAGAATGTCACGCGATCATTGAAGACATGCCGGGCTGGACGGGAACGACTGCCGGTGTAACTGATTACAACGCACTGCCGGACAACGCCAAAGCCTACATCAAGAGAATTGAAGAGCTGGTCGGCGTTAAGATTGCTATCCTGTCAACCGGTCCTGATAGAGACGAAACAATTATCCTGGAACATCCGTTCGCTTGAACGGCTGTTGCATAAATTACCTGGAGATAACATGGCTGAAACTGTAGATGAATTGACCGTAACATACGAAGATGGCGGTATCGAAACAGTCAAGGAACTGGATAAAAAAGTACTGACCAAAGGCGCATGGGCTACGGTGATGTACCGTTATCAGGACTGGAATCGGGCTAAAGAAGAATACGGTCCCGATAAATACACCATTCGTCGTTACCAGAAGCAAAACGGCGAATACAAGCAAAAATCAAAGTTCAATATTTCCAGTAAAGATCAGGCGAAAGCTATTATCGAAGCGCTGGAAGATTGGATTAAGTTGGACTAATGGCAGTAGGGCGCGCCGTGCGCGCCTTTTTAGACCCCGAGTAATCTCGCTATCCTGTTGTAGTGCGTGGTTATTGAGTTAAGCCGTCATCCCGGCAGGGACTCACGCCAGGCTATCCTGCATGATGCCCTTCGGGTAAATGCAAATCTGTTCCAGACAGATTTGTGCTGAGATCCAGATCACAGGGATGTGAAAAACCAGATCAATAAGTAGTTTCATGCGGTTTATAAACGGTTAGCAAGACCTAGAGCGTTGCCTCCATGGCTTCTCGGCAACTGCTCCTGCGTCGCCTAAAGCGCCTACTTTTGGTGCTCTACCTCCTGCATCCATGGTCGTGGATGCCAGCATTCCGGGATGACGATCTGTTTAGATGCCTGTGCGTTGATTAAGGATAGCTGCGGGTTAGGGTTTTCTAAAAAAACGCAATTCATAACCGTGCGGCATAACGACTAAAGTCCGATCAATGCACATCGCCTGACCTAACCAAGCACCAGACCTATGACCAAAACCACCGCCCCCTCTGTTACCCGCATCGCCTTAGCCAGCTTCATCGGCACCGCTATCGAGTTTTACGATTTTTATATCTACGGCATGGCGGCGGCATTGGTTATCGGCCCGGTATTTTTCCCTGGCGGCAACCCGACAACGCAAGCCCTTAGCGCCTTTCTTACTTTTGCCGTTGCGTTCCTGACCCGGCCTTTGGGCGCGACGCTGTTCGGGCATTTCGGCGACCGCATCGGGCGCAAAACAACTTTGGTTGCATCGCTACTGGTGATGGGCGTTTCCACCACATTGATCGGCTTGTTGCCGGGCTATGACGCTATCGGCGCATGGGCTCCGGCGTTGTTGTGCCTGCTGCGTTTCGGTCAGGGCATAGGCTTGGGCGGAGAATGGGGCGGCGCGGCGCTGCTGGCGACTGAGAACGCACCGGCCGGAAAGCGCGGCTGGTACGGCATGTTTCCCCAGTTGGGGCCGCCGGTGGGATTTTTGTTGGCGACCGGCAGTTTTCTGCTGCTGGCTCATTTTCTGAGCGAGCAAGAGTTTAAAGATTGGGGTTGGCGGCTCCCGTTTCTTGCCAGTTCGGTGCTGGTCATGATCGGTTTGTATGTGCGCCTGGCCTTGGCCGAAACCCCGGTATTCGCTAAAGTCTTACAGCAACACCAGCAAGTCAGCTTGCCGATCAATGAAATACTTAAATTCCATGCCGCCCCGCTGGCGATGGGAGCGATGGCGATGGTGGTGTGCTATGCGTTGTTCTATATTTCAACCGTATTTTCCCTCAGTTACGGCACCACCACGCTGCAAATTCCGCGTCAGCAATTTCTAGGTATGTTGTGTGTGGCGGTGCTATTTATGGCCGCCGCCACGCCGCTATCGGCATGGGCGGGTGATCGTTTCGGACGGCGGCCCGTTTTGCTGATCGCCGGAAGTGCCGCATTCCTGTCGGGTTTTCTGTTAAAGCCGATGCTGGAAAGCGGCTCGCCGTTGATGATTACCGCCTTCCTGTCATTGGAGCTATTCCTGATGGGAGCCACCTTCGCGCCGATGGGCGCCTTGTTGCCGGAGCTATTTCCGTCCAAGGTACGCTATACCGGCGCGGGAACGGCCTATAACTTAGGCGGCATATTGGGCGCTTCGTTTGCACCTTATATTGCGCAACGTTTGGTTACCGAGGGAGGGCTGGCCTGGGTCGGCGGCTATGTCTCATTGGCTGCGGCGATTAGTCTGTTTGCTGTATACCTGATGCGGGAAACCCGTGATAACCGCTGGGTGTAAATAGGCGTAGGCCGGAATAAGGCCATCCAAGCGCCGTAGCGCGAGGTGGCGTTTCCGGCGGATTCGGGAGGTGTTTGCCGGAAACGCCAATTCTCGCTGTCGCTCGAACCGGCTTATTCCGGCCTACAGGGCTGTTTTTTCATCGAATCTTTATGATGGATAAGGGGCGGGAGCAGGTGTTATATAGTCACTAATGAGGGTACATGATACATATTAAAACATTAAGTGGTGGCGTTGATTTTGATATTGCAATATCAACAGGTGTCATTACAAAAATTGAAAAGTGGAATAGTGTTAAAACGACTGTAAAGACACATGTTACTGGCGGAGAGGGCAAAATTACAACTGGCTGGGATGGAAAAGTACGAGGGAAAATTGCACCAACCAATACAACAACAACTCAAGAAACAAACTCGCATGTTAATACGCGGATTTTTTATGGTGATAATGCATTTGTTACAATAGAAAATTGTGATTTTATTTGCCGGGAAGGAGATGAACTGAAAGTTTTGTTTTTTGTATATAACAAAAAGATTTATCCGGTACAAGTCATTGATAAAAAAACTGGATTTCACACAATCGTATGGAATTTCAAAAGATTTTCAAATCAGATTCTACCTTTGATGCGTCCGCCAAATATTAAGTCTAACGCGAAAACTTTAGCAATTGGTATCGCGTTACTGATGGGTATAAATAAGATTTTTACAGGCTGGTGGGTGCTACTCCTTTTCCCAATTAATTTAGTTAGCGTTATTTTTTTGCTATATATTATTTGGCAATTAATTAAAGACATTTATTGCTATCAATTCAATAAACATTTGATAATTGATGAACAAGCTGAATATAAAACGCTAGAGAAAATTAAAATAAAATTTCAAGAATTTGACAAAGTATAATTTAATTATCGGACTCATGAAATGCTATAAGGCAATGGGATAGAGTCCTCCCCCTCGGGGGTGTAAATAAATTCGTGTAACCGCTTATTTTCAGAGCCGTACAATACGGCGACCTAAGGAGAGAAAATGAGCGACTTGATCCAAGCGGGGCGGGGTTTGCGATGCCCGAATCTTAGCCAAAGCAAAACATTTCGGACGGGGCAACATGCCCCGTCCGGCTCTAGCGAAACTTGTATGAACTCTCTCGCATTTGCATTGCTTCATGCGGGCTACTTGCTCGACTCAATCAAAACAATCACACAATAAATTAAGGAGATCGTATGTCTGGTGAAACTACTGGTACTGTGCGTGTCGTGCTTCGGCTTGAGGGCTTATGTGTACTCGTTGCGGCTTCTATCGCCTATTCCAAATTCGGCCTTGGCTGGGGAACGTTCGCACTGTTCTTTCTTACGCCGGATATTTCTTTTCTCGGTTATCTCGCAGGCCTCAAGGTTGGCGCCGTTAGCTACAATTTAGCGCACTCCTATATTGGGGCTGTTACTTGTCTTGCGGCGGGTGTTGTTGTTCCTGCTCCAACTATCCTTTGTATCGGCCTCATCTGGTGCGCTCATATCGGTTTTGATCGCGCACTCGGTTATGGGCTCAAGTATCCGGATGGCTTTGGCTTTACTCATCTTGGTCGGATCGGACGATTTCCTGCGATGATGTCCAACACTGAGGTTAACCAGGACTCTGAGCGATAATGTCCATCTGTATAAAAACAATAAACTACATGAATTTATGAGAAATAAAGGATTGGCGATTAATTCTTGCTGCGCTTGGGATGGCGAAACCTTAGTGCTTAATATTCTCGGCCAACCCAGCGCAAAACAGGATGCTATTGGCAAGGTTAAGGGCAATCAACTCAAAGTTAGCGTCACTGCCGCACCCGTGGCGGGTAGGGCAACCGATCATATGGTTCGGTTCCTGGCAAAAGAGTTTGGCGTGACACCCAAGGATATTGAAGTTGTGTTTGGCAGGTTCAATGTCAATAAACAGTTGCGTATTAAATCGCCTAAGAACCTGCCTTCTGTAATCAACAAACATTTATCTCAAGAAGGATGATAGGGTAAATCATTCTGTAGCAAGGAAACAAAATGAAAGGCAGTTGTTTATGCGGGGAAATTGAGTATGAAATCGACAGTATCGACATGCCTGTCGCTCACTGTCATTGCCGGACTTGCCAAAAAGCGCATGCGGCTCCGTTCGCTACAACCGCCGGTGTAATGCGTGAGCATTTTCGCTGGCTGAAAGGTGAAGAAAAGCTTTCAGCCTTCGAGTCTTCGCCAGGAAAACGGCGCTATTTCTGCTCGGTGTGCGGTTCTCAGCTGGTGGCTGAGCGGGTGAGCCAGCCCCATGTTATTGTCCGGGTGGCAACGCTGGATGAAGACCCGATGATTACTCCTCAAATGCACATCTGGACGTCGCACGATGTTCCGTGGCTTGAATATGAAGGTGTTCCTGCATATTCTGAATGGCAGCCTGGGCGTAAATGAAAGCAGACATGAAGCACTATCTCGACAGTAGCGAGTACATTGATTGGAATCATCCTTTGGTGCTTGCAAAGGCTGCGGAGCTTGCTGAGGGCGGTCTTTCCGATGACGCTATAGCGAAACGTTGTTTTGAATTCGTCCGCGATTCGATTAAACACAGCTGGGACTACCGGATGAATCCTGTCACCTGCAAAGCCTCCGATGTATTAATTCACGGCACAGGTTATTGTTATGCCAAGAGCCATTTGTTGGCCGCGCTGTTAAGAGCCAATGCCATTCCGGCAGGGCTTTGCTACCAACGATTGACGGTTGAAACCGATGGTCCTCCATACTGCCTTCATGGATTGAATGCAGTTTATCTTAAGCAGCATGGCTGGTATCGCATTGACGCCCGAGGCAATAAGCCGGGTGTGGTTGCCGAGTTTAGCCCACCTGTAGAAAAGCTGGCTTTTCAAATTGTTGATGTTTTGGAAAGAGACTTTCCGGAAATCTGGGCTGAACCGCTACCACTGGTGGTGAATGCATTGACTTGGAACAAGACGGTAGAGCAGGTCTTTGACCATTTGCCGGACCTTGAGGTTATGCCATTCAACCCATCGGGGAAGCCAGAGGACTAAAATCATAAAGCACAGGATTTTATTCCTTGGGTGGCGGTGCAGCCTCCGTACCGGGTTCTTCTCCCACGTTTTGCAGAATTTCTTGCTCGGTTTTTTTGTTCATCACGATAATCGAAATTCGCCTGTTAATCGGATCCAGTGGTTCGGTGGTGGCACTGTAAGGAACGCTGGACGATAATCCGATAACGCGTAGGATTTTTTCTTCGGCAAGGCCGGCCTGGTTCAGTTCGTATCGAGCGGCATTGGCTCGGTCACTGGAGAGTTCCCAATTGGTATATTTCTTTTGATTGGGCGGAAAAGGTCGCGCATCGGTATGGCCGTTGAGGCTGACTTTATTGGGCAATTCGTTAATAACCGGCGCCAGTGCCCTCAAAATCAATTTGATTTGTGGCTCGGTTTCCGCGCTGGCCAGTTTATACATAGGCCTGTTCTGGGCATCGACGATTAGAATCCGCAAGCCTTCGGATGTTATTTCCAGTTTGATTTGCTCTTTGAACTCGTTTAATTCCGCGGTTGAATCTATTTTATCCTGGATTTTTTGCTTTAAATTTTCGAGTTTTTCTTTCTCAAGCTCTTCGGCCTTGTGTTCAATTTCCTCGGGCGTAATCTCTACTTCTTCAGCCGTCTTGCCTTTGTCGACCTGGCCCTGGTCTTGTGAGGTAATATCCGAACCGCCCGCTTGAATAATGCTGGTTCGATCGCCGACATCCAATCCTCGTTCTTCCGTGGATGCCTTAAAAGGATCTTGAAAGTATTCGGCAATGCCTTTGCGTTCCGGTTCGCTGGTTGTTCCTAATAGCCACATCAGTAAGAAAAAAGCCATCATGGCGGTAACGAAATCGGCGTAAGCCAGTTTCCAGGCGCCTCCATGATGAGCATGGCCGCCTTTTTTTACTTTTTTTACGATGATGGGTTGTTGGTCAGCCATTGTTTAAATTAACCTTTATTAGCTCTCAGCTGTTCTTCCAGTTCCAGAAAGCCTGGACGCATGGAAGACGCAATCATGGTGCGCATATATTCAGCAGTCATGGCCGGTGATACGCCTTTGGCGCAACACAACAAGCCTTTTTGGGCGCATTTATAGACGTTGCCTGACGCTTCAAAGCGTTCTGACATTACGGCTCCGACGGGGCCGATAAAACCATAGGCCAGTAAAATACCCAGAAATGTTCCTACCAGGGCCGCCGCAATCAATTTGCCCAGCTCTGAGGGCGGAATACCGACTGACTCCATGGTATGTACGACGCCCATTACCGCCGCGACAATCCCAAAGGCCGGTAAACCGTCAGCGAGATTCTGAATGGCTTTGACGGGTGCATGAGCTTCTTCATGATGGGTTTCGAGTTCCTGGTCCATCAGTTCTTCCAGCGCATAGACCTCAACCCCGGTAACGATCAAACGCAGGTTGTCGCAAATAAATTCCAATAAATGGTGATCGCCGAGAATTCTGGGGGTAAAGACCGGGCTGCTTTTCGGGTCGTCGATAATGCTTTCCAGCGATAATAAGCCTTCTTTGCGTGTTTTAGTGGTAATTGCATAAAAACACAGCAGCAGCTCAAGGTAATATTCTTTATTGTACTTGGTGCCTTTTAACGTGGCCGTGGCCTGACTGATAGCGGCTTTTATAACGGACATGGAGTTTCCGCAGACGAAAGCGCCCACGGCGGCACCGATGATGATAACAAATTCAAAGGGTTGAAAAAGAACGCCGGGGTGCCCACCGCCCCCCATAAATCCGCCCATGATTGATATAGAGAGGATCAAATATCCAGCGATAACTAGCATGTGTTCTCTTTTTTGTGGTTGGTTTATATTGAAATAACTAAATGGAATGTAGTACACATTGATATTTAAGCAATGATCACTGCATGATTATATATGGTTCAACACAAGAAACTGATTTTAAACTTGAATTTCCTTTGTCCCCGATTTAATAATCTTGGGGCTATTTTAACTTGATTTTGAAACTCAGGAGCTAATCTTTCGCGGCTTTGTTTTTCTTGATTATGTGCTTGTTTAAATCATTAACTAGCCATTTAAATTTGGTCACGCAATAACTGGGCAAAATCTTCCGCCGGAAGGGGTTTGCTTTTGATATAGCCTTGATAGGTGTCGCAGCCTTTTTCACGCAGGAATGCCAGTTGCTCAAGCGTTTCTACGCCTTCAGCCAGTACTTTGAATCCTAAAATATGGCCCATGGCAACAATCGTTGCGGTAATTTCCATATCGTCTTGCACCGAAGGAATGTCATCGATAAAACTCTTGTCGATTTTCAGCACATCCAGAGGAAAGCGTTTGAGATAGGCCAGCGATGAATAACCGGTACCGAAGTCGTCAATGGCAAGACGAACGCCCTGAGCGCGCAAATTATTGAGCACTTCGACAGCTTTTTCTTCGTTTTCCATTAACCCGCTTTCCGTTAATTCCAGCTCTAATAGCTGGGCCGGGAAGCCGGTCTCGCTCAATACTTCTGCTACCAGGGCGCTGATGTCGCTACGGCGGAACTGGTGAGGGGAGACATTGACCGCTAAAGTTAACGACGGCAAACCCGCGTCTATCCAGCGTCGGCCTTGTAGGCAGGTTTCGCGCAGCACCCAGGCGCCAATTTCTACAATCAGACCGGTTTCTTCGGCAATGGGGATGAAGTTGGCCGGCGAAATCAGTCCCGCAGCGGGGTCATGCCAGCGCACCAAGGCTTCTGCGCCGATGATCAGGCCGCTGTCGATGTCGATTTGGGCCTGATAGTAGACGCACAATTCCCGCTGTTCAGTGGCTCGGCGCAGGCGAGTTTCCAGTGCGATACGCTCACGGGCGATAATGGTGAACTCTTCGGAAAAATAGGCAAAACAGCCGCGACCTTCATCTTTGGCTCTGTAGAGTGCAATGTCAGCATTATCCAGAAGCGTTTCAGGGCTGTCACCGTGCTGTGGAAACAAGCTAATGCCGATGCTGGCGCCAATTCTAACCTTTCGGCTTAGCTCAGGGTCGGGGCAGGCGCTGTTGTTTTTAAGTAATTGAAAAGGCTTGCTTAAGTCGGCGACGATGTCTTCAGCGACGCGAGCCGCATCTTCCGGATGAGTAATATCTTCCAACAGTACGATAAACTCATCACCGCCCAAACGAGCGACCATATCGACATCGCGCAATCTTGCTTTGATGCGGGCAGCGACTTGTTGCAGTAATTCATCACCTGCCAAGTGTCCCATGCTGTCATTGACCGCTTTGAAGCGATCCAGGTCAAGCATCAGCAACGCCAGCTGTTTACCGTCACGCCGTTCCACTTCGATGCCATGTTTCAGTCGCTCCCACAGCAGGCGGCGATTAGGCAGGGCCGTGAGCGGATCGTAATAAGCCAGGTTGTGAATGGTTTCTTCGGCCTCTTTGTCTTTGGTGATGTCGGTAAAGGCGGCAACGTAGTTGGTGATCTGGTTGTTCGCATCGCTAACCGTAGTAATGTTGAGCCATTGCGGATAGATTTCCCCGTTTTTGCGCCGATTCCATATTTCGCCCTCCCAGTAGCCGTCCTGTTTCAGGGTATGTTGCAGTACGCTATAAAAGTGGCCATCCTGGCGACCCGAGTTAAGCATTGCATGGGTTTTGCCAATGACTTCTTCCGGGCTATAGCCGGTGATGCGGGTAAATGCCTTGTTGATCTTCAGAATAGTCTGATTGGCATCGGTAATGGACATGCCTTCTTGCGATTCAAAGGCGGTTGCGGCGATGCGAAGCTCTGCCTCGGCCTGTTTTTGCTCGGTAACGTCGCGAAAACTCCACACCCTGCCGACTACTTTGTTGTTGATTATCTTGGGGATGGAATATCGCTCGACAACTTTTCCATCCTTGAATTCAATAATATCGAAAGAATTGGCTTCCGGGGTTGCATACAGTCCGGTTACTTTATTTGAGAAAGCTTCGGGGTCTTTTATTTGATTGGGGCCGTATAGCAGTTCTGCATTACCGTCTTCGGCGCCTATTTTAGCGGCGATGATTTCATCCGGAATTTGCCACAAATCAATGAATTTTTGGTTATGCAGCAGCCAATTATTGTTCAGATCTACAGCCAGAATAGCTTCGCCGGTGGCTTCCAGGGTGGCCTTTAATATCGATAGGGATTCCGCTATTTGTATCATTGACTGATTTCGCTCAATCGCCAATTGCGCCAGTTCCGCATAGTGGTCAACCAAGTTGACTTCCTCGTGCGTTGGGTGTGTCGGCAGGCGATGATAGACGGCGAAAGTTCCGAGTACGCGTCCCTGATTATTTTTAATCGGATGCGACCAGCAGGCTTGCAGACCGGCTAGCTTGGCAAGATCGCGAAACGGTTCCCAGTAAGGGTGATGTTGCACATCTTCAACGATGACACTCTCGCCGCGATACGCCGCCGTGCCGCAAGACCCTACGCCATCGCCAATCGCCAAGCCGTCAACGGCTTGATTATAAGCGTCGGGTAAACTGGGCGCCGCGCCATGACGTAGATGTTTGTTGTCTTCGTCCAGCAGTAAGATAGAGCACAACATATTGGGATGCAGTACTTCAATTTGACGCACTAATTCATTCAATATCTGGGGTAGGTCAACCCCTTGATTAATTTGTTGAAGAATTTGATTCTGCAGAGCCAGTTCATCGGTGCGGCTACGTAATTTATTTTCGACGGCCTTACGTTCGGTGATGTCGTCAAAAAATACCAGAATCCGTTCGCCGACGATTGCGTTGTAAAAAATGATGTCGCGCACCGTCCCATTCTTGCAAGTTACCCTAAACTCCATCGGTTCAAGATCCTTTTCTTCAACGATGGCTTTTTCCATAAAGCCGGCCCACGTTTCTTTGACCTGATCCCGGTAATGTTCGTCAGGATACGCCAGCGGCCACCACGCATCCAGGTTTGGAGCGTCGTTCAGCGTGTAGCCGAAAGTCTGGATAAACCGGTCATTCAGTAAATCGATTCCGTTTTGTTTATTGATGATGCCTATGGCAACGGGTGATTTTTGAATGAGCAGGCGAAAATGTTCCTCGCTTTCCCGTAAGCTTTTGATTGAAATCAGGCTGCTTAAGGCCTCTGTAATTCTTTGCGCTATCTCGGTGAAAATCCATAAATCATCAGCGTCGTGGATATGCGCTGCCGAGCAATGATGAATGCCAAGCAGCCAGGGGCTGCCGATCTGTGGTCGAAGTGCAATTTGCAGCTGGGATTTTACCGAGAAGTCTTCGGCGGATATTTTTGGAACGGCGAGGCTTAATTGGGGGCCGTATTGTAAGGGTTCGTCAGTTTCAAGCACCGATTGCAGTAGCTCCGTGATGTCCTGGGTGACCGGTATTTGCGTATTACGCACAAAAGCGCCGGGCCATTCGGGACGGGTATGCTCCATCGGCACAGAGAAAAAATTTGCTTTGGGGTCGCAAGGATACAAAAACCAGGCACGGTCGGCATTAAAGATTAACTGGATTTCTTTGAGTACGCCATCAAGCATGGCTTCGAGACTTTCTGCCGTAGCGTTTATTCGGGATATGCGCTCCATTATATTCAGATAACGGAGTTGACGAGTTAGTTGCTGTTCCGTTTGCTTGCGCTCGGTAATGTCGCGCCAGCAAACATGGGTAATAAGCTCGCCATGCACTGTCATCGGAGTTAGAGAAACCTCGACAGGAAGGGGAGAGTCGTCGGCTCGGACGTGCAGCCATTCGAACCGGTGATAACCCACCTGCAGAGCGGCGGCTATCATTTCAGCCGCTTTCTCCTCAGAGGATCGTCCATCGGGTTGATAGTCGGGAGATATTTCATCGGGTTTGTAATTGATCAATTCCGATCTTGAATGATACCCCAGCTGCGTTAAGGCGGCGGCGTTGCAGTCGATGAAGCGACCTTCTTTGATAAGCAAAATGGGGTCTTTGGAGTCCTCAAATAGGTGCCGAAATGCGTCCTCGCTTTCGCGTAGTGCGGCTTCCGCATGCTTGCGTTCGGTAATATCTTGCACGGTACCCACCAGTTGCGCGGGATTGCCGGTTTTGTCGAATTCGATGTCGCCATGAGCGATTACCCAGCGTGTTTCGTTATCGCTAGCCCGGATGATTTCATACTCCATCGAAAACCGCTCGCGGCTATGGAGTATTTCCTGATAGTGATTAAGCACGCGTTGATAGTGCTCGGGATGAATCAATGCCACCCAATTGGGAATAGTTCGTTCAAAATGAGCGTCGATACCGAGAATCTGATCAAGCAGGGGCGAGCTTTCCCAGCGCTCGGTCGCCAGATCGGTCACGTAGTAGCCTATTCCGGCCGTCTCATGCGCCAAGCGTAAAAGCTTTTCGTTACGGGCGGCTATTTTGTTTTTTCGTTTTAGCGATCGATAAGAAGCCAACAGCGTTAAGGTAATAACGCTGGTTAACAGGATGATGATTGCGGCAATCTTGATGTATTTGAGCAGCTTTTCCTTATCGGCTTTGGGGTCGGGATCATAGCTGAAATTTTGCAAAAAATTATCGTTTTCAACCATGCCCGCCTTGATGAAGGTCTCTGCCATGTGCCGCCAGCGCCAGGGATTCATGTGTCCCAGATCGATCACATCCGGTACTATTAATGGACGTATTGCGTCGGCTTCAAAGTTAAGATGGTCTCTGGATTTGTTGACTTTGTATTTGTTGAGCAATAAATCAATGATTTCTTGCGGGTGATCCATTGCGTAATACCAGCCTTCAAGACTGGCTTGGCGGAATGCCTTGACGCGCTCGGGATGCTGTTTAAGTTCACCCTCCGTTGTAAACAGAATATCGCTGTAGAAATCGACGCCGTAGTTACGCGGGTTAAGTACATTGAATTCAATGCCTTGCTGCTTGAGAAAATAAGGTTCGTTGCTCAGGTATGAATTAAATGCATCCGCTTTGCCGTCAATCAAATCACGAATTTCATAACTGCTGGGAATGATATGAAGACGGTTGATGTCTATGCCTTCATTATTGAACATGGCGACAAAATCAGCATCGACCGTCTGATTTAACAACATGATTTTTTTTCCGACTAAACCGTCAGGTGAAGAAATCTCGGCATCTTTGCGGGCGATTAACACGGAAGGGGAATGCTGGTATATCGCAGCCAAGGCGATCAGCGGCGCGCCGCGCAACCGTTCCAGCAGTAATTCACTGTTAGCCTCGCCGTATTGGGCATGGCCTTGAAGGACTTCCTGCACCGGTTTTTTTTCCGGCGTGCCTTCGTGGATGATTACGTCGAGCCCCGCGTCTTTGTAATAACCTTTTTCTAACGCCGCATAATAGCCGGCAAATTGAAATTGGTGATGCCAGCGTAACTGGAGATGGATGGGTTCAGCCGATACTGAAAAGCAGGGGCATAGCAATGCCATAACAAGTATGGCATAGGTTCGCATCATATTGGGGTTATCCGGTTTTTATGCTTGATAGTCATTTGTCATTGCGTAGCATACACGCTTGGCCCAACGGCCTCTGCCGAGAAGCGTCAAGTGTACGCCATGTCCGGATTTGTGCAGTTGAGATTAGAAATAATAGGTTAGAGACGTTACCTGCATCCATGTAGGCAATATCTCTAACTGACGACTGGCGTTATTTATTAAGCAGTTTACGAACGCGCTCATAAATCGTTTGTCGATTAATTATCAGCACATAACTTAATAATCCCAGTATTAAACCGAACAACAGTTTTCCAAAAGCGGAACTTTCCTGTTCAGCTACCGGCTTTTCCGGCGCCCATTGTTGTTGTACGGTTTGTACCGCTACCTTAGAAGGTTGGTATTCCGCTTTCAGGTCCGGCAGGCCTAAGCTGCGCCACTCATCATAATCTTGCCAGATCGGATAATTGCGTTTCCAGAGTCCTTTGGTGAAATAGGGGGCAAGGCTCATGCCGTGCGATTTGGGAATGCCTTTTTCATCAAGGAAGCCGTCATAGACGACCAGACTGATATCGCCGCCTTCACCAACGCCGTTAGTGGTAAACGCCTTTTCAACATGATCGTGGAACATCCAGATACCTTGTCCAAAGCTATGCAAGCCATCATCGACACCGCTTAATTCCAGGTCAATACGCTGTGCGGGCACCATGGCATGTACGTCACGGGTGATATAAGAACTTGGGCCGTTGTCGACGCCGTCGTAATGAGTCACGGTCGGCTTGTGACCGTGGATATGCAGGGCCAAGGATTCGGTGTGGCCATTCAGGACCCGCAGTTTAACTTTTTCATCCTGTTTCATTTCAATCAGCGATTCCCTTAAGGTATAAGGGAAAGAGCGGCCGTTGAGCATGAAATAATCATCGGTGGCATCAGTGGTGTCATATTCCATATTCATGTGCTTGGCGATCAGACGCGGATCGTTGGCCGACCGGGCAACAAGCTCATGCAGTTCTTTATCCGCCGATTGATAATGCAGGTCATATTCGCGAGCATATTTTTCAAGCACTGCGACCGATGGATGACGCACCTGGCCGGCACCGACATTAAGGGTTTGCGGCCAGTTGTTGGGGCGGTTTTCCTCAACCACAAAAATACCCTGCAAGCCCATTGGAATATGGGTGTGCGGCTGAACATGACAATGGTAATACATGGTGCCCGGCTGGCGCGGCTTGATCACGTAGGTTTTGCTTTTTCCGGGCATAGTATCCAGGTTGCTGGTTTGTCCAACTCCGTCATTACCAGCGCCGCTCATATCCATGAACGGATGATCGATACCGTGCAAGTGTATGGAATGCGGCAAATAATGGGTGTTTTCCAGAACCAGCCAGACCACGTCATCCTGCTCGACACGAATCACCGGAGACGGTACGCGCAGCAATGGATTGGCGACCGGCTCGTAAATACTCAACGTGGACATATCACGGGTTTTGGGGGCAAAAACCCAAAAAGTCGGCTGGATGCCCGGCGCTATGTCGAAGGTGGTGGTGGGGTCTTTCATGTCGGGCGAATGACCGTTGAGCTCGGCAACTTCAAGTTTGATAATGATTTTATCAGGGTCGCCGTCGCCGTCGACATCGTCGGACATGGTTACGGCGTCAGCGGCGAGTTGAGTTTCCATCAGGGTTTTCATGGAAATGCCGTTGGTGCCTTTGACAAAGGCGGCGATGTCAGACGGATTGTCGGGATTACATAGCCGTGAAGCCTGTATTTGCACACCATCAATGACTTGTTCTTTTCGCCATTCGGGAGAAGTAAAGTCGGAACATACTTCTTCTACGGGACCCATTTCTACCTTGGCCGTAGGAGGTAAATCACTGGCCGCTTGACTCCAAGGATGCATAAGGAGCAATGTGGCGCCCCCAATGAAGGTAAGAAGATTTTTACGCATACGACGACCTCAGGAAAATACATCAAATAAAATGACACACCCTCCATTAAAAATGGAGGTTTATTAACGCGGTTATTTTAACTGAATATCAAGGAGAATTCATTTTTAACGCTAGAATAGCCTAAATTGTCAATTGAACAGCCCACCGAACCAGTGTGAGATTTTATGATTATGATGAATTCCCAAACAAAAACTTCCGGACTCGATGACTTGATCTTCGATAATCGTTTTATACGCGAGTTACCCGCCGACCCCGAAACTGTCAATAATCGTCGCCAGGTGCTCAGCGCCTGTTATTCCCGGGTATTGCCGACCAAAGTTGCCAATCCGCAAATGGTTGCTTATTCCAGAGAGGTTGCAGAGTTACTGGACTTGAGCGAGGAAGTCTGTCAGTCCGCCGATTTTACCCAAGTGTTTGTCGGCAATAGCCTGTTACCCGGCATGGATTCTTACGCAATCTGTTACGGTGGTCATCAGTTCGGCAACTGGGCGGGGCAGCTCGGCGACGGTCGCGCTATCAATCTGGGTGAAATAATTAACAGGAAAGGCGAGCATTTTACCTTGCAGCTGAAAGGCGCAGGTTCCACGCCTTACTCAAGGAATGCCGACGGCTTGGCGGTGCTGCGCTCCTCGGTACGCGAGTTTTTGTGCAGTGAAGCCATGTATCATTTGGGTGTGCCGACTACGCGGGCATTGAGTCTGATACTGACCGGCGAGGAAGTTATCCGGGATATGTTCTATAGCGGCGATCCCAAACCCGAACCGGGCGCCGTAGTGTGCCGCGTTGCGCCATCGTTTACCCGTTTCGGCAGTTTTCAGATTTTTACAGCCAGGGGCGAGATCGATCTGCTGAAAAAACTGGTGGACTACACCATTGTTACCGACTTTCCGCATTTGGGTGAGCCGTCGCTGGACGTTTATCTTAAATGGTTTGAAGAAGTCTGCCGCAGGACGGCGGAAATGATCGTGCATTGGCAGCGGGTCGGCTTTGTTCATGGCGTGATGAATACCGATAATATGTCGATACTCGGCCTCACCATAGATTACGGTCCTTACGGCTGGCTGGAAAATTACGATCCCAACTGGACGCCTAATACCACCGATGCGGCCGACCGCCGGTATCGTTTCGGCAATCAGCCGCAAATCGCGTTCTGGAATCTGGGGCAATTGGCTAATGCGATCTATCCGCTGATAGAACAGGTTGAGCCCCTGCAACAGGCGATCAATGCTTATAAGGACACCTTTGAGCGAGGCTGGCAAACCATGGTTGCCGGTAAGCTGGGGTTGAATGCCTATGATCCGTCCAGCGATAACGAACTAAACACCGAGTTGTTGATTCTATTGCAATCGGTTGAAACGGATATGACTATTTTTTACCGCAAGCTTGCCATGTTGGTCATGGATGTTGAGCTCAGCGATGAGGCTTTGATGGCGCCGCTGATGGAAGCTTATTATGTGCCGGAGCAATTAACCGATGAATATAAAGCGCGTCTTGGCAATTGGCTTAGGCTTTATATAAAACGAATTCAAAATTCCGGCATCGCCGATGCCGAGCGAATCAAGACTATGAACGCCGCCAATCCAAAATACGTGTTGAGGAATTACCTGGCGCAACTAGCGATAGACAAAGCAGAGCAGGGCGATTTTTCGATGGTCAACGAGCTGTTGGAATTATTGCGCCATCCCTATGACGAACAGCCGGGCAAAGAAGAATTCGCCTTAAAACGCCCCGACTGGGCAAGGCAGCGGGCGGGTTGTTCTATGTTGTCGTGTAGTTCTTGAGCGTCGGTAGGGCAGGGAGCAGTTGCCAAGGCACGAAGCGCATCAATCGCGAAAGATGCGCTTTACTTTGTTCAGTACATCTTACGGCTCTACACAAACCAAGTTAATTTGACCCTTTCCATTTCTGCTTCCGCGCTTTTTTCTTGGCCTCTTTCTGCTCGCGAATAATCACCAGCTCGGCCAATTCCTTCTCCATCATGGAAGGCGTTTCCAGGCTGATCCTGCCGATGGTTCCGGCGCGCAATTCAGACAGCAGGATTTTAGCCACTTTATCCATTTCGATGTGTCCGCCCGAGCGCAGACAGCCGCGCTTTTTACCGATGGCTTCCATCAGCTGTTGTTCGGCTTCCGGTAGCTGCTCCAGCTGGAAACGGGTCTGCAATAAATCCGGGTAATACTGCAACAGGTATTCGGCCGCGAAGAAGGCGACATTCTCATGACTGATTGCGGTATCTTTGATAGCGCCGGTGGTCGCCAGCCGGTAACCGCTGTTTTTATTTTCGACGTTGGGCCACAGCATGCCGGGCGTGTCCAATAGGATAATGCCGTGGCCTATGTCAATGCGTTGCTGGGTCTTGGTGATGGCCGGTTCGTTGCCGGTTTTGGCGATCATTCTTCCGGCCAGTATGTTGATCAGCGTGGACTTGCCGACATTGGGAATGCCCATGATCAGGGTGTGGATCGGTTTGTCGCTGCTGGCTTTATTCGGCAGCATCTTGTGGCACAGTTCGGTCAGTTGGCGCATTTTTTCGGGCTGCTCGGTGGTCAGCGCCAGGGTTCTTACGCCTTGCTCCTGCTCCAGATAAGTTTGCCATTGTTGCGTAACAACCGGGTCGGCAAGGTCGCTTTTACTGAGTACTTTGATGCAGGGCTTGTCGCCGCGCAGCGCGGCGAGCATCGGATTTTGACTGCTGAACGGAATGCGCGCGTCCAGGATTTCGATGATCAGGTCAACCTGGGGCAGGATTTCTTTGACCTCTTTGCTGGCCTTGTGCATATGGCCGGGATACCACTGAATAAGCATGATGTTTAGCTGTAACCAAAGTGGACTATTTAAGCATCATAACCCTATAATCAACAGCTATAAATGCATACAAGTCTTAATGAATGAAAATATTAAACTATTAGGCGTTCTGGTTTTGCCGGCCGGTTATACGCAGGATCAACAAAATCAGCTGTCAAGAAAGGCAGTTGAATTTCTGGACGGAAATTATCCGGTCATTTATGCCAATGGTCCAACAATGAAAACCTGGACGATTAACAATGGCAAGGCCACTGCCACTGATAAGGGCTCATTACTTCTGGGGTAATATAAAATATTATGTTCAGGTTCTGATAGAAAATTCGCTCATTAAAGAAATATGAATAAAGAAATAACAAGTAGTTTCTACGCTTATTTGTCGCGACTAAGGTGGATTAAGCGCTGGGGTCTAAAGCGCAATGCGCATGCTGAAAATGTCATGGAGCATAGCTGGGAGGTGTCGGTTATTGCCCATACGCTGGCCTTGATTAAAAATCGTTATTACGGCGGGACCGTTGATGCCAACGCCATTGCTACGGCGGCTTTGTATCACGATATTACGGAAGTCATTACGGGTGATTTGCCCACGCCTATTAAATATCACTCCCAGGAAATCAGCGCCGCCTACAAACGGATTGAGCATCAGGCCGAAATAGAGCTGCTGGCGCTTTTGCCAGTTGAGTTGCAGGCTGATTTTCAGGTGCTGATTCATCACGACAGGATGCCGCCGGAGCATGTGCAGATCATTAAGGCGGCAGATAAAATATCGGCCTATCTCAAATGTCAGGCTGAGCTAAAAGCCGGGAATTTGGAGTTTGAAACCGCCGCCGCTCAATTGGCTTTAACTATCGGCGCATCCGAACAACCTGAAGTAAGTTTCTTTATGAAAGCGTTTGCGCCCAGTTGCGGGTTGACGTTGGACGGGTTGATGAAAACCTATTGAGCTGATTTGAAGGCGGATTTTTTAGGACGGTTGTCTCAAGTTATAATGCTTTTTTTATTAAAATAGGCGATTGGAATTACCTGATCCTGTGTGAAAAATAGAATAGAACAGATTAGTACTTACGGAGAAGTTGTGAAACATCGATACACTATTGAACAAGCCAGAATATTATTGGATATTTTGAAGTACCATAACGCGTCAACCATGCTGCCTTCGTTTCATCAGGTAAAGCAGGAAACACTTGATGAGGCGCTGGATAAATTGCGGCTGGAGTTGTCCGAATTTATTGCAACGGATGACGGACTTGGCTTTATCGTCCCGATCCGGGATGAGAAGGGTTTGATTTAGTTTGGCTATCCAGGCGCTATTTTTTTAACACAACATCGCATAGTGCAGGCAATGCGAGCGGCTCCGGCTTTTTGGCTGCGGGAACCGGCGTTTTGGCTTCTTCTGAAAACCACCACGCCAGCGACGCATCGCAGCCATCGCTTTCAGGAAGCGGTTCCTGCCCTGTGCAGTTTTTGTTATTCAGCGGGCACTTGAGCCGGACATGAAAGTGATCGTCATGCCCCCACCACGGACGAATTTTTCTTAGCCAGTCATGGGCTGATTTACGTGCGCATAATAGGCGTTTGACGCTGGGATTGACGAAGATGCGGTCTACTTCGGGCCTTCGCGCCGCGGTCTCAAGAATTTTCTCATGAGCTGTCGACCATTGGTTATCATCAATGGCGTCCGATTTGGCGACAAGAACCGAGGGAGCACTCCAGGTTTCACGCTCATTAAATGCCAGGCTTCGGGTTGCCGCCTGTTGTGAAAGCAAATACCAGATATCGACATCGAGACCGGTTTGATGGCTGCGATGTCCGCTTGGGGTCGGACCGCCGCGCGGTTGTCCCAGATCGCCGATGAGCAAGATGCCCCAGTGCTGTAAATAGGCGGTCCTGGCTACACTTTCAATAAAGCGTATCAAGTCAGGATGACCGTAAGACCGGCCGCGGGTAGGGCGCATCAATTGATAGCCCGTGCCATTCTGAGGTAGCGTGACCGCACCGCTTAAGCAACCGGCGGTATAAGAACCGATGCTTTGGGCGCTATCGTCGATTTGCGCGGCTTGTTTGATCATCGCCCAGTTATTGTCGGCAGGGGATGAAGAGCATTCGGAGCAAATACTCAACAATAGGATGAAGATTGAAAATTTCATTTTAAAATTGCCGGGCGACCGGTTGAACCAACCGCCCGTTGCCCCGCTTATTTCTTAACAGGCGCCGATAAGTCCAGAAAATGTTTGGAATTATCAGTAACCGGAGCTGAGCCTGGGCGGTTACTGGTCGTTGCCGGTGCCGCGCTGTTGGTTTTTGCCGTACTCGTTGTCTCGGTCGTAGCTTCATCTTCCAACTGAAGTTCATCTTCTTCAGGCACATTGCCGTCATGGAGCAGGTATTCACGGCGCTGCTGGTAAGCATTTTTGATAAAGGAATAGCGATCGACAGATGCTTCATCAACGATCTTTTCAGTCGGTATTAGATCGGCGCGGGTATCGGTGACGTCAACCGTTTTGGCTCCCGCATTGACCGCGCTAACGGCCGCGCCGCCACCGGCAAATGCAAAGGTATAGGTGAGTGGATTCATTAATGCATCGCCAACAGCCCCGGCGACTTCCCTGGGTGAGCTGGCGCCCATAAACGGTACCACCAGATAGTTACCCGTCGGAACACCCCAGAAGCCTAACGTCTGCCCGAAGTCTTCATTATGCTTGGGCAGGTCAATCATTTTTGCCACATCGACAAAACCGGCTACGCCTGCTGTCGTGTTGATCAGGAAACGACTGGCATCCATGCCGCCTTGCGCCAATTTGAGCTGCATAAAATCATTGAGGGTTACACCGATGTCGTTCATGTTACTGAAGAAATTGGTTATGCCGTCATCAACGAATTTCGGGGTTATCCACATGTAACCTTTTGCCATGGGTTTTAAAACGGCCTTGTCCAGATCGTCATTAAATTCTTGAGTGCCGCGATTCCAGCCTTCCCAAGGATCTTTTTCATTGACCTCAGAGGTGGTCGCACAGCCCCCAAGCACACTTGATATAACCAGGCTACTCATTAATAAACGAGTGTTGATGATGGATTTTTGCATACTCATGGATTATCTCTATCTGCTTGGTGTTGAGGTGATTGGAAGTCTGTCTCGGACAGTTATTATATTAACTATAAATTATATCAGACACAGGCCTTAAAAAAATCACTGATTTTGCATCTGCCGGAGTATCCACTGTTGCCGCTTAAGTAAATAACTTGATGGCTGCGCAGCCCGCAGCAGTACCGGATTAGGCAGGGTTGCGGCCAATAATGCCGCTTGCGACCGACTGATTTGGCCGGCATGGACGCCAAAATAGTGCTGACTCGCAGCCTCTATGCCAAATAGATGGTCGCCGAATTCCGCAATATTCAGGTAAACCGTCAATATCCGCTCCTTACTCCATAGCGACTCGATCAACAGTGTGAACCACACCTCCAGTCCCTTGCGGACAAAGCTTTTCGACGGCGTTAAAAATAAATTTTTGGCCACTTGCTGGGAAATAGTGCTCGCGCCCCTTAGTCGTCCGCCGTCCATGTAGACATCGATGGATGATTGTATAGAGTGCAGATCAAACCCGGAATGTAAGAAAAACCGCTGGTCTTCGGCGGCAATAACCGCAGAAGAGGCGTAGGCCGATATTTTTTTTGCACCGGTCCATGAGTATTTAATAGACCTGTAAGAACCGTCGTCCACCAAGTCTTCAAAATGTCGGTACACCATAAATGCCGAGGTAGGCACAGGCATCCAACGCAGCAATACACACAAACCGACCGATGAAGCCAGGAAGGCGAACAACACATAGAGCACGGTTTTACGCAGCATTTTCTTGATGGATAATGAGCGAAAGTTGCTGTTGTTAGGGTAACGGGATTGTCTTGCCAAAATACAAAGATTGTTAATGAGAGATGTTAGCTTGGGATTGGAAACTGCATTCATATATATGATAAAGCCTTTGGATAGGCTTGAATAGTCTCAGGCAATTCCGCCGAAAACTTTGATAGGCATGAGTATATAATAAAAGTCCTCTGTACATTTATTGATCAAACGCATGAAACTCCGATACGCACTCATTGTTCTTTCGCTGCTTATAACGCTAAGCGGCTGTATGCCGATGACTTATCCGCCCGGCGCAAAAAATAATACGGCGCAACTTGGCGAGAATACTTTCCTTACCGAAGACGGCGCAAGTTTGCCGGTGCGGCATTGGCTGCCGAAAACCGAACCGCATGCGATTATTATCGCGCTACACGGCTTCAATGACTACAGCCGTTTTTTTGATACGCCGGGAGACTATTTCAGTAAACAGGGTATTGCCTGCTTCGCTTACGATCAACGCGGTTTCGGCATGGCTCCAAAGCGCGGATTATGGGCAGGGGGCGAGACCTATATCAAGGATTTACAGGTTTTGGTGCGATTGGTCAAACAACGCTACCCGAAACGCCCGGTTTATTTGCTCGGCGAAAGCATGGGCGGTGCGATAGTCATCACCGCCATGAGTCAAGCCGATATGCCGGATGTCGCAGGCGTTATTCTCGCCGCCCCGGCGTTATGGGCCAGATCAACCATGCCCTGGTATCAAACCGGTTTACTTTGGACGCTGGCGCACAGTCTTCCCTGGCTGACCTTGACCGGGGAGGGCGTCCACGTCGTGGCATCGGATAATATCGACATGCTTCGTGCCTTGGGGCGTGATCCGTGGGTTATCAAGGCGACCCGCGTGGAAACGGTGTACGGGTTGACTGATTTGATGGACGCAGCATTTAACAGTGCTGCAACGCTACGCGGCAACACCTTGATGCTATACGGCGAGAAAGACGAAATTATTCCCAAGGAGCCGACTTATGCATTCTTACAGCAATTTCTCCAAGTGGATGCGACGAAAAAAACCGTAGCAATTTACCAGAATGGCTACCACATGTTGTTACGCGATTTGCAAGCGCCCACCGCATGGAAAGACATAACCGCCTGGATAAACGCCAGTCCCGAGAAACTTCCGTCAGGTGCGGATAATCGGGCGCGGCAATTGTTAAGTCGTCGTTAAAGGCCTTTTAACATTAAGCGCATAATTTATCGCACCTCTTCTATAGTTATTGTCCGAAGAAGTCGTTCGCGGTTGTAAAACACCTCGATATATTGCTTAGCCTCAGCTCTGGTTTGATAGCGCTGATGATGAATCTGTTCTGCTTTAAGGGTATGAAAATAAGCCTTCTGAGGCGGCATTACCCAGTTGCCGTTGCGGCTTGTCTCTGGATGGTGCCATGTTCCCGCAACGTTTACCCGGCGGATTGGGGTGAGGATATGTGTTACACGCAGTGAAGCGTATCGTTCGTGGAAGAATCGCATGAATGATTAGTGCGCGGGCAGAACTGTCGTTTACTTCCCAAAAACTCCCGAGTACAGTCATTTAACCGATGCTGATAACATAAAACGCAGCGATTTAACCGACGCTGATAACGGCAATAAGCCCACGTTACCAAGTAGTCAAGGCGATCAAACTGGGTTTTGTTTTGTAAGGATCGCGTATGTTGTTCGACCTCTAATACGGCATAAAGATGCTGCGCTTGATTTATTAGGGTGTCATTATCCATTTTTATTTACCCTCGTATTACTTGTTAAATTGTTAACAACGGCAAGGAAGGATGGCCGGGTTCCCGTAGCGTAACTCAACCGATGGGGCTATGCAACAAGGGGCGCAGATTGGGTTGAGCAGCTTTCTTTGGTGTCGAACCACAACCCAATAAGACGATAAGCAGAGGTTTCTCTTACACTATCGAAGCTTGGATAGTGTAAGAAAAAATCGCCCTCTCCCCAATGGTTAGTGAGAGGGCTTTCCTTCATCGTGTCGGCCTCCGTACCTCGCGGAACCAAATCCGGTATCGCTCCATTTTTGCGCGCTGTTCCGCTGGCGCATGGCGGCGGCAGGTGGAATATTCCTCCGTGTCCGGCTTCGCGCCCCAACGCATTTCGATGCAGTCGTTGGGATTATAAGTCATTTCATAGGCCGGTTTCCGTGCCAGTACCTCGGCCACCGAAAGCTCCCACGGGCTGCCATCGGTGCGTGTATAGCGGATGCTGCGTTCCTGGACGCGTCTTGTGTGATATTGCTCGATCTCCGCCTTGGCCTGTTCGGGGTTTATGTTGTTCATCACGAACAATTCGGAGTGGCGCACGATCTTGTCGGGCAAACCGTTCATCACATTGATGGCGATGATGAGGCGCATGTCGCGGGAGGGAGTGGAGTAATCCTCCCAAGGGCCGACGGTCTGGAAAATTGCCGCGCCGTCAGGCATGGGGATGACGCTGTCGGGGCTGTTGCGGAAATACGCCTCGCCGTTGTCCACCGAGGTCACGCGGGTCTCGATTTGCTCCACCAAGGCGTCCAGCGTGGCTTCGTAAGCTTGCTTGGGATCAAGGCCGCTGGGGTTGGCTAGTTTGCTCAGCCTGGCGTAGAAATCGTCGGGAGAGAGCTGATCTTGCTCCAGCGAAAAGGATGCGAAGCTGGGGCTATCGACCAATTCATCATTGGCGAGCGCTCGGAAGCCGCCCGAAGCGGTGCGGGCCAAGGGGCGGAAAGCTTTGAAGCCGGGTCCTGCACTGGCGACATTGGCGAACAGGAAGGTGCCTTCCCAGAACTGCTTGCGGGTGACCGAATTGTCCGGCTGGGCATCGACGGCCAGCAATATGCCGGGACGGTCCGCCGTCTGCGGCACCCATTCAACCAGCACCAGTACATGGCCGTAGGGATCAGCATAGACCGTCCCCGGCCAGAGCGTCTCCCTGCTGAGGGGGATGGGGTATAGATCCGTGGATTCGTCCTCAAGCCCGGTTCGCGCAGACCCCGAATGGACGGCATCCGCCAACTGCCTGTTGACCTCTTTGAAGTCGGATTGCGAGCTGATGCCGTGGGTGAATTCGGTGTTGACGGTGGTCGCCCCACAATGCGGCGGCGCGTTGGCCGAGCCACGTCCGCAAGCGCGGGAGGCGATTGGCAGGCCGACCTTCCAGGCGAAATAAGCCCGCAAGGTATAGGGCAGGTCGGCGCAATCGGGGGTTAGCGGCAGGCTTTTGTCTTCGTTGAGGCCGAGATAGTTGTGCAGGAAGTTGCGCTCGGTGTTGCGCAATACCGGTTCAAGGGAAGGGAAGCTAAGGTTTTCATCGGGCGACGCCCCAAACAGCTCTTCGATCCAGGCGGAATAAAAGGCTTCGGTGGCAAGTCCCCAGGCTTTGGGCCTTTCCTGTGTGCCTGATCCGCCGATGGTGAGCGGGTGGCAGGCGGTCAGCTCACCATCCCGGCTCGCCACCACTCGATAATCCCCCTCGCTGAGTCCGTCCAAAGCGGCAACCAGGCTCCACGGCGGACCGCCTCGGCGGCGGGATTGCACAGGCATGTGCTGGCCTTGGCTGTCGATCAGGACCAGCTCCGACACGGGGCCGTCCGTGGATACCGACATGATCTTGACCTGCCCCTCGGCTTTGGGGGTGAGGGGTGAGATCCAGATATGCGTCCCGCCGGTTTCTTCGCAGGAATGATTCTCGGCCAGTGCCGCCGAAATACTGGCCCATGCCAGCAGGCAAGCAAGAAAATAACCTGTAGGTTGGGTTGGCAAACCCGGCAAGCAGCCTCGATTTCGCTTCGCTGCATAGACGCTGCTTGCTAATCGGTATGGACGAATATTGCTAAACTTCAGGGCGATTAATATTTTTTCCATAATTGATTTTGAAAAGCTTAGTGTTGTCATTCATGTGCTCTTTATGAGGGGCTGTTCTCGGCAACAGGCTGGGCTGAGGGGCGTAGGAGGTTGGACTGAATGCAATGAAGCCCAACAATTCACCGCTCGCCACAGGTAAAATCTTCAAAGCAAGATTGTTTGTCCAATGCTCCGGCAACACGCCTGTTTACGGATATCGATGTCTTGTTGAAAAAGGCCGTTTGACATAGCCATGCTTCACGGAATTATAGTGAATATGATCAACATGTCTTTCAAAATCGCACTCGTCCCGGATGTGATGGTCCCAATAGCGCCGCTGCCAAATGACGATACTGAATTGTGCTTTGTCGCATAGTCAGTGAGACCATAACCTCATATTCCACACCTAAGTAAGTTCTTAATTTATGCCGTTTATTAACTGATGTTACGCAGTTAGTTGAATTTCGACCGCTTTAACATTAAGGAGTCGCTAGCGCGACACTTGATTAAATCGGGTTGTCGCACCCGAAGGCGAGTTACTTTCTTTTGCTTCGCCTCGGCAACTGCTCCTGCGTTGCTCTACCTCCTGCATCCATGCAGTCGAAAAGAAAGTAACCAAAGAAAAGGCGACCCGGTTGCCGCTTGCTTCCTGCGCTCCTCGCTTTTATCGAGGGTCAGCAGAAGGGGTTCCTGCCCCTCTGCTGACGCGCGGCATCCCTGCCGCGCCCCTAAACGGGCTGTTCTCGATAAAAGCTCCGGTGCTCGGCGCGGCAAACGGGAGAAATACCATTCGTGCGTAACATCATTTATTAACCTCACGTTGAGTTGTTTTAACTCAGAACTTTTAAGGATTAAGTGTTGTTATGCGATAATGGGCCAATAAAACTAATAAACGCCTTATGGCTAATAAATAAGGAAACACCATGTTCTCATTGCAAACCATCTTCGGTAAAGGCGATAAATTCTACGGCTTGCTTGAAGCCAGTGCCGAGTCCGCGCGTTCGTCCGCTAAAGCACTAATCGAGCTTCTAAGCACGCCCGCTACGCAACAATCGCTGGAAAAATTTAAACAGGCGCGTCGTCGGGAAAAGAATTTATTCGCGCAAATCAGCGAGGAATTAGTCAATACTTTTGTTACCGTGCTCGATCGCGAAGACATTGAAGCCCTTAACAACGCCCTTTACAAAATTCCTAAGGTCGTGGAAAAGTTTGCGGAGCGGTATACGTTAGCCGTGGGTCGTATTGGCGATGTGGATTTCACCAGTCGTGCTGCGATGCTGGAGCAAGCCTGCGAAGTCTTGGAACAAATGGTCGGACAATTGCGTAAAGGAATGGATTTGGACGAGGTCAAAAAATTAAACGATCAGATGCAAACCATTGAAGCCGAAGCCGATCGTCAAATACTTGAGTTGTATCGGGATGCCTATGCCAATGAAACCGATCCGATCCGTTACCTGGTAAAAATGGATTTGTTTGAAATCCTCGAAAAAGCGATTGACCGCTGCCGCGATGCCGGTAATGTCATCTACCATATCGTCTTAAAAAATTCATAAAAGGGTTATCATGCTGACTTTGCTCTTGCTTGTCATTCTGGTAGCGCTGGTATTCGAGTTTATCAACGGATTCCACGACACCGCGAACTCCATTGCCACGGTTGTCGCCACCAAAGTATTAACACCAACTCAAGCGGTAATACTCGCCGCAGTCACTAATCTGGTCGGTGCGTTATCCGGTACCGCCGTGGCTAAAACCATTTCGTCGGGGTTAGTGGATACCGGTATGGTGAATATCACCTCCGAAATCCTGATCTGTGCGCTGATCGGCGCGATTATCTGGAATCTGATTACCTGGGCATTGGGGCTGCCGTCCTCTTCCAGTCATGCCTTGATCGGCGGTTTATGCGGCGCAGCGCTGGCCGCCGGAAACAATAATCCCGATGTGTTGATATGGTCGAAAACCGCGGTAGTCTGGACGGAAAATAAAGGCTTGCTGTGGAAGGTAGTGATTCCCATGGTCAGTTCGCCGGTCGTCGGTTTTACCTTGGGTATCGTTATCATGGGCAGCTTGATGGCTATCATTAGCGGCATGAATTCGGCCGGAGGTGTCATGGAGCGGATGGCGCGCCCAAAATGGGTTAATGCGGTGTTCGGCAAGGCCCAGCTGTTGTCGGCCGGTTATATGGGCTTTGCGCATGGCAGCAACGATGCGCAAAAAACCATGGGCATCATCGCTTTAGCCATTTTTACCGCTAACAGTGCCGGTACGCTCGACCAGTTGCCGTATTGGGCTGAATTCTTACGGCCGGATGGCGGAGAAAAAGACATCGACACCTGGATCGCCTGCACTTGCGCTGTGATCATGGCGATGGGCACTGCGGTAGGCGGGTGGCGTATTATCAGGACTCTCGGGCACAAAATGGTCAAGTTGCATCCGATACACGGTTTCGCAGCGGAAACCAGCTCAGCGACCATTCTGTTGACCGCCGCCCACTTCGGCATGCCGGTTTCCACCACGCATAGCATTTCAACAGCGATTATGGGCGTAGGCTTTGCCAAGAATCCTCACGCGCTTAAACTTTCCGTCATCGAACGGATTGTCTGGGCATGGGTTTTGACGATCCCGGCGGCCGGAGGTGTAGCCTGGGGCTTGGTTAATTTGTTGTTTTTGTTGCATTAAATGAAGAAATAATGGGGTTTTCCTCCGTTTTTCGTGTATAAAATTGTTTTCGTCCGTAAGTCTGTGTTCCGGCTACCGTGTATTTCAAATAACTTTTTCTTGAATTTGCTGCAAATTCTGGGAGTTTTCGATGGCGACAACTAAAATTTTATCAACGTGTTTCCCTTATCATCACATCAAGAAAAGCCTGACTGGATTGGTCGGGTTTTTAAGTCTATTGTTCTTGCTGGGCGGCTGTCAGGCCGTGTTGACCCCGGAACAGGTTACGACGGCATTTTGGGAAGCAATGGCAGAAGGCAATCTTGATTCTGCCAGAAAATACGCTACCCAAGAGACTCAACATCTGGTGACTAAACAGCAAAATCTGCAAGATGCGGCAGTAAAGACCGGGACGATTTTTATCGACGGTTCCAATGCAACGGTAACAACGGTCATGACCTTAAAAAAACCTGAGAGCAACAAGGATTTGTCTTTTGATACCGTTTTATTAAAAGAAAACGAGCTATGGAAAGTCGATTATCAGCGAACGCTGAATAATCTTTCAAACCTGCCTTTCGGGGATATTTTTAAAAGCTTGCAAGCGATAGGCGAAACCATTAACAAGGAACTGGAACAGCAAATTCCTTTGTTTGAAAAACAAATTAAATCCTTCAGTGAAGAATTAATACGGCAATTGGACGAATTTCGCCGTCAGCTGGAAAAAGCGGCTCCGCCTGAAAAACAGAAGCCGCATTCTAATACTATATAACCGTTTATCCGCGGGTTCTCAGGTGAGTGTTATATCGCGAGCGCGGCCTGCGAAAGTATAAAAAGAATCAATGGGGATTGCCCCATTGATTCCGCTAGCCGGCATCTTCATCCATTCGTATTTTCCCCGAAAAAACAAAATACTGATAGCCGTTATAAACCAGCATTACCGGCACTAAAAAACCGATGCCGGTGAGCATGAATATCAAGGTCTTACTGGAAGATGCCGCTTCAATGAGTGTTATCGAGGATGGAATCATATAAGGATAATAGCCTATGGTCATCCCCATCAGCGAGGCAAAGAAAATAAAGACGCTCCAGAAAAAAGGGCTTTTTTCAAACCCTCGCAGCAATGCCCGTAGTAACATTAAAAAAGCAAAGCCGATCATGCCGAGAAAAAAATTCAAGGAAAATCGTGATGGATAAACATCCCAGCGCGCAGCAACATAGGGGTTGAGCTGTAACGTCCAGGTAATAACCGCTATACCAATCGATATTCCCAAAATGGCGTTAACATAAGCGTGGCGGATACTGATTTTCTGCAACTCACCTTCCGTTTTGACTATTAAATAAGTCGCCCCCAATAATCCATAGCCCACGACTACGCCGACAGCGACTAACAGGGAAAAGGGCGTGAGCCAAACCCAGTCTCCATTCAATCCAGTACCGGTCACATTCAGTCCGCTGATCAAACCGCCAAACGCAAGTCCCTGAGCGATGGCAGCCAACAGACTACCTCCTCCAAACGCAATATTCCAAAGCGCTTTATTGTGCGCATGACTGCGAAATTCAAAGGCAACGCCACGGAAGATAAGCGCAAATATCATCAGCATAACCGGAATATAAAGCGCATGCAGCACGATGGCATAAACCAGTGGAAATGCGCCAAAGAGCGCGCCGATCAGCAGCACCAGCCAGGTCTCGTTGGCATCCCATATCGAACCCAAACTGGCCATCATAATCGTGCGCTGCTTTTCATCACGGTTTAGCAGGAACAGGATTCCCACCCCCAAATCAAAGCCATCCACAACGATATATAAAAAGAAGATCAGCCAGATTATAAAAAACCAGATGTTGGCCAGAAAAACATGAAGCTCATTAAACATCAGGTTCACCTCCTTTATGCTCGTCTAGCCTGATAACTTGCTCTTCTCCGCCAATAATTTTAGTTAATGGCGCGTCGGCCATATCAGGTCCCTTCCGGATAATTCTGCTTGCAAAAACCACAAACATCATAAAGAGCATTACATAAACAATAACGAAACTAACAAGACTGACGAATACGGCAGAAGCGGGCAAGGCAGATGCAACATCACGGGTGCGTAACAGGCCATAGATCATCCAAGGCTGGCGGCCAACCTCCCTGACTATCCAGCCGCATTCAGTGGCCAGATAGCCAAGCGGTAGAGAAGCTATCCATGCATAGAGCAGCATTCGGTTTTTAACAATACGCTCGGATGTTAATTGACCTTTAAGCCAGCACACCAACGTCCATATTATCAGCGCAAATAAGCCAAAACCGATTGCCGCCATGATACGGAAACAATAAAAAATCAGCGGCATTACTGGAGGCTGATCAGCCGGAGGAAATGATTTTAAGCCAATGACTTGTCCATCCGAACTCCCGGTAGCCAGAACACTCAATACCTTCGGGACGGAAATAGACCAGTTATTTTTTTGGGCTGACTTATTGGGCCACGCCACAATGTTCCAGTTCGCTCCCGATCCCGCTTGATTGGTTTCCCAGTGCGCTTCAATGGCGGCCCCTTTCGCCGGTTGATGTCTAAACACTTGATGACCGTTGCCGTGGCCCAGAAATATTTGCACAGGCGCGGCAAACGCCGCAATGATTACAACCAGCTTAAAAGACTTTAAAAAGAAATCCGTATGTCTTCCTTTTAGCAAGTACCAGGCAGACAAACCGCCCATCACAAAGAGACTTGTTTCCAGGCAGGCAACCCACATGTGAGACACGGCCCAGAAAGTGTCCGGGTTAAAAATTGCTTGGGAATAGCTGTCGACCACAAACCTGTCTTTCTCCATGTGACCTCCCGCCGGTGTCTGCATCCAGGCATTGGCAACCAGAATCCAGAACACGGAAAGCGATGCCCCCAAGGCCACCATACTGGTAGCGAACAGATGGATAACAGGGGGCACGCGCATCCAACCAAAAAGCATGATCCCCAGAAAACCGGCTTCCAGCATGAAAGCCATGGCGCCCTCGAAGCCCAGAATATTCCCGAAAAACTCGCCCGTGATCATCGAAAAGCGTGACCAGTTAGTGCCGAACTCGAATTCCAGAGGAATGCCGGTGACCACGCCGACCGAGAAATTAAGCAAAAACAGCTTTGACCAAAAATGCGCATGCCGATAGTAATCAGCATCCCCGGTTTTTAGCCATAGCACTTCGAACACAACCAGAACCAGGGACATGCCGACTGACGTGAGCGGCCACAAAATGTGAAACATCGCCGTTACAGAAAATTGTAAACGCGATAAAAATATCGGATCCTGAAGAATTTCCATAGGCATCCTTTTTTGACAGGTCAGATCAAACGACTCAGAAAGAGGAATCTCAACGTCGTTGATCAAAATGGCTAGGCTAATACTTTTGCAAGAAATATAAATACGTAAAATTGCATAGTTACACTACTTAATGACATCAAATCGGGTGGCCCGCATCGCCAGTACGGACTGCGTATTGATCCGAGGTCACGCAACGCAGTGAAGAGGTGTTAAGTTACTATATTACGTGAAATTCACGATATTTAGTGATTTTATGCTTGCACAGCATCAGATTCTCTATCATTTAATTTATTAAGTTAATGATTTAAGTATATTTAATCGCCTCTGATCAACTCCGGCACAGCACTTGCAATTACAACGGGTAACATCCCGTTATTGCGAGTCCAAGGAGACTCCAAAGCCATGACATCAACCGATAAAAATGCCCGAGCCGCCTGGGCGACATTAACCCACGACAGTCTTAGTACCCAGGTCGGCAAACGCACACTGTCCGGCGTACAGTTTTTCTTCCTTAATTTCGGCTTGCTGATGGGCAACATCCTGGTGTTGTTCAATACCGGCGCATTTGCTTCGGTCAGCCTGCACGCTACCGGCGATCTGGGGGTAAGTCCCAGTCACGCCGGTTGGATGCAGACCTACTATTTCATCTGTCTGGCCTTGGCGCTGCCGATCAGTTCCTGGTTGGCGGCCGCGGTCGGCGAAGTCCGGCTGTATTTGGCCGCCATGATTGCCATGACCTTGGCTTCGCTGCTGTGCGCTGCAACCTCCGATCTGTTCTGGTTTTTGTTAGGCCGGGCGTTACAAGGCTTTTTCGGCGGCTTGACTATCCCGTTGTCGCAAACCCTGCTGATGCGCGAATACCCCGAATCGTCCAAATCCTTCGCGGTATCGTTGTGGAGCATTGCCGCGCTGAGTCCGTTCACGCTGGGTCCGGCTGCCGGCGGCTGGATTGCCGATCATTTGGGCTGGCGCTGGCTGTTCTATCTGAATGTGCCGCTGCCGTTGCTGGCGGCGGCACTGGTTTGGGCTTTGCTGTTCGATAGGCAATCTCCGCAACGGAAAATGCCGTTCGATGGCGTGGGTTTCCTGTTGTTGGGCGCCGCACTGGTTTGTTTGCAGACCGTGCTGAATCAGGGCCAGGATGCGGATTGGTACAACTCAGGCTGGTTGATCGGCGTGGCGCTGGCCGGATTGCTGATACTGGCTTACTTCGTCGTTTGGGAGTTGGCGGAACGCTCGCCGTTGCTCGACTTGCGACTGTTCGCCCGGCGGAATTTCGCAATCGGCAGCATCATGCTCAGCCTGAGCTTTATGCTGATGTACGGCTTGTTGTCGGTGCTGCTGGTGCGCTTGCAGGTGGTGGTCGGTTATACCTCGTTTCTGGCCGGTAGCGTGTTATTGCCGTTGGTGTTTTTGGCTAAGCCGATGGCCAGCGTGATGCACCGGATTGTGCATCGCTTCGATGCCCGCCTGCTGGTTAGTGCAAACATGTTGCTATTTTCGGTGTACTGCGGCTGGATCAGTCGTTACGATTTTTTCGGGCGCGGCGGTTGGTTTAGCCAGCCGTTGTGGGCGCAGGTGTTGGAAGGCTTTTGTCTGGGCGGCTTGTTCGTGCCGCTGACCACGTTGTTTCTTTTCGGTCTGACGCCGAGACGGCAAACTCAGGCCGTGGAACTGGGCGGTATGCTGCGGGTGCTGGGCGGCAGTGTTGCCTCACCGTTATTAGGCGTATTTTGGGAGCGGCGCACTGCCTTCCATCAAAGCCGGTTGATCGAAAGTTTTTCACTGCACGACGGCTGGGACATAGAGACTATTGCCCGCTTGAATGCCGCCGGTTTGCACGATCAGTTAGCCACCGCCAAATTGGCGGCAGTGGCCGGTCAGCATGCTGCGATTCTCGGTCTGGACGATACCTTCCGCTTTGCGGCTTGGTTGTTCGTGGGCTTGGCGGCGGTGGTCTGGCTTGCTCACCCGGTCGGGCCGAAACCTGCGGCGCTGCCTAAAGACGACAGTCGTCAGGCGGCTTTGGAAGATTTGATGGAGGAACCGTAGTCATGATCCGGCTTAACAAAATAACCCTGTTGGCGGCTGGTTTGATGCTGTTGAATGGCTGCGCATTGTTTCCTGAAGATGGAACCAGAGCCAAACTGTTGGACATGCCCAGCCTGAATCAAACATTGAAAAGCGATACCCAAGCCGAAAAAATCGTCAGGGAATGGCCAAGGGCACAGTGGTGGCGGGATTTTCACAACGCCGAACTGAACCGGCTGATCGAAACCGCGCTCAAAGACAGTCCAAGCCTGCACGCCGCGGCGGCGCGCTTGACCCAGGCGGAAGCAGTAGCCGATTTTCAGGCGGCCGAGATGCTGCCCAGCATCAGCGCCAGCGTCGAATTCCATCAGCGCCGCTTTTCCGAAACCGATTTTTACGGTCCTAACGGCGGCAAGACGTTCACCGGCGCGTACATCGATCCTGCGGTATTTCGCTATCACCTCGATCTGTGGGGCAAGGATAAAGCGGCTCTGGAATCGGCGTTGGGCAAAGAGAAGGCACAGGCTTCGGAACTGGCGATGGCGCGGCTGATGTTGAGCACCGCCATTGCGCGCAGCTATATCCGGCTGTGCTCGTCCGAAGAAGACATCGAATTGGCTCATGGACTGACGGAGCAAGCCGAGGAAAAAATGCAACTGGCCGAGCTACGCTGGCAGCGCGGATTGACCAGCCAGGATTTGGTTTATGCGGGCAAACAGCAGTTGGAAGCGGCGCGGCAGCGCGAAACCCGTGTGCGCAACCAGGTGCAGGTATTGCGCAACCGATTGGCGGCGCTGGTCGGGCAGGGGCCGGATTGGGGCAAGACCATTCATGTGGCGGAAAACAAGGTCGCCGGACACTTGCCGCAGCCGGAAGCGATAGCGCTCGGATTGCTCGCGCATCGTCCCGATGTGGCGGCGGCGATGTGGCGCGTGGAAGCGGCCGCCCAGTTGACCAAAGTGGCGAAAACCAATTTTTATCCCGACGTCAATCTGGTCGGTTTTGCCGGTTTGCGTAGCCTTAATCTGAAGGATTTGTTCCTGTCCAACGGCGCCAGCGTGGCTTATGGAATGGGGCCGACGATTACCCTGCCGATTTTTGAAGGCGGACGGCTGGAAGCGGAATTGAAGAATCAGCAGGCCGCATACGATGTCGCCGCCGAAAGCTACAACGAGACGCTACTGGCCGCGGTGCAGCAGGTTGCAGACAGTTTGGCCGAATGGCGGCAAACGCTGGAACACGATGCCGCCCAAGAACGTGCGCTGGAAGCCGCCGAAGCTGAGGCAACGCTGGCCGGAAAACGTTATCAGGCCGGTCTCAGTACCCGTGACGGCATTATTGAGGCCGACGCGGCGCTGATTCGACAGCGGTTGACCGCCAGCGAGATGCACAACGCTCATTTGCTGGCTGCAATCGGATTGATCGAAGCGCTGGGCGGCGGCTACGAAAACACCAACATGATTCATGTCAGCAAGGTGAGCAACCATGACTAATATTCCAACCAAACCGCCGCGCTATTTCGGCTTTCATCAGCGGCAACAGCAGCGGAGAGGCTCGTTTCCATGCACTGCGCTCATTGATATACACAAGTCTGTCCAAGGCCGTCATTTCGAGATGGACACTGAAATAGCAGACTCGGATGTAGGCCGGAATAAGGCCATCCAAGCGCGTAGCGCGAGGTGGCGTTTCCGGCGAATTCGGGAGGTGTTTGCCGGAAACGCCAGTTCTCGCTGTCGCTCGAACCGACTTATTCCGGCCTACTTTGAGATGTGTATAACGACGCAGCGCGTCCCATATCGCATTCCCACACAGCGCGTGGGAACGCGAGCTATCTAAGATACCCGATAAGGCAGAAAATCATGACTAATACCCAAACCAAACCCCAGCGCCACTTCGGTTTTCATCAACGTCGACAGTACCGTGGTTATCGGCTGTTGCTGGTGACTGTGGTGGCATTGCTGGTTGGACTGATTTACCTGATTTACTGGTGGAATTTTGCCGGCCGGTTCGTGGTCACCAACGATGCCTATATCACCGGCAACTTGGCCCCGCTCAAGGCGCAAACTAGCGGCACGGTGGTGGATGTGCGGGTTGATAACACGCAGCATGTGCAGCAGGGCGATGTGCTGGTGCGTCTCGACGGCTTGCAGGCGCAAGTGGCGCTGGAACGGGCCGAAGCCAATCTGGCGGATAGTGTTCGGCAGATCGAAACGGCGTTCAGTCAGGCCGACATGCTGCGCCAGAAACTGGCCTCGAAAGAAGCAATCTTGAATCGCAGCCAGAAAGACCTGGCCCGCTATCGTAGCGTGGCGGGTGACGGGGCGGTGTCGGCGCAGCAGATTGAGAACAGCGAGTTTCAGGTCCGCGAGCTGGAAGCCGATGTTCGGCAGATTCGCGCCGAATTGGGCGGAGCCGAGGCTTTGATTCAGAACACCAGTCCGGCTGATAACCCGAAGGTGTTGCAGGCGGTCGCGGCGCTGAAACAGGCTTATCTGGACAATGCCCGGCAGCAGATTGTCGCGCCGGTGTCGGGTTTCGTCGCCAAACGCACCATCCAGCCGGGTGAGCAGGTTCGCCCGGAAACGCCGCTGCTGGCTATCGTGCCGCTGGATTATTTATGGGTGGAGGCCAACTTTTTGGAAAACGAGTTGGCCGATGTACAGCCCGGTCAGCCGGTGGAAATCACGGTCGACCTGTACGGTTCCGATGTGGTTTACCATGGCGAAGTGCAGGGCTTGGGCGCCGGTACCGGTAGCGTGTTTGGCCTGTTGCCGCCGGATAACGCGACCGGCAACTACATCCATATCGTCGAGCGGGTGCCGGTCAGAGTTGGGTTGCGCGCCGAGGAACTAAAGGCCAACCCGCTGCGTCCGGGGCTGTCGGCGGTAGCGCGGATCGATACCGTCCACCCCGGCCGCTCGGTGCTGGAGCCTTTAACCACGACGCCCGCTACAGCTTATAAAACCGAAGTTTACGATCATCAGCTGGACGGTGCCGATGCGTTAATTCAGAAGATTATTGAAGGAAATAGACAGTCAAAAAATCGAGGGTAGTTAATTCACCACGAAGACACGAAGGACACGAAGAAATAAAACTTCGTGTCCTTCGTGTCCTTCGTGTCTTCGTGGTGAGTAAAAAATCTTTTGATTGGCTATTAAATGAAATCATGCTGAGACAGCTGCTCGATAAACCAGTGCAAGACTTTGCCTTTATTGGTTGTTTTCCAGGCCATGTTCATGGTCTCTGCCGCTATCGTATCTTCTACCGGCAGCGCGATAAGACGGCCTCGTTCAAGCGACTCCTGAATCCGGTGCGCCGGTAAAAAGCCGACGCCTAAACCCGAACATAGAGCATGTATTTTTTCTTCCACCGACGGCACGCTCAATACCGGACGCTTGCTGAATACCCGATGGCTTTGCGGCGCCTGATTCCTTGATGAATCCCTGACCACGATAAAGCGGTGTTGTTCAATCAGTTGCCGGGAGAGCGGCAATGATGCCTGGGTCAGCTCATGGCCCGGCGCAACGGCGAAAACCCATTCAATCTGCCGGATCTTCTGGTATTTAATGCCTTGGCTCGGCGCAGCTTCAGCGCCCGCGCCTATGACCAGATCGGCTCGGTTACTGGTGATGGCTTCTTGCGCACCGCCCAGCACTTCCTCATAAATATTGATTTCAATATCCGGCAGCACCTCGTAAAACCGGGCTATTAACGGATAGATGAAATCAAAGTTTAAAATGGAATCTATCGCGATATTGAAAACGGGTTCCCAGCCGCTGTGGGTTTTCTTGGCGGCGATAGCCAGTCGTTCGGTTGCGTCCAGGATTTCGCGGCCTTGTTCAAGCAATACTTTTCCGGCCTCGGTCAATACGGCTTTTCTGCCTTCCTTGCGAAACAAGACCACATCCAGGTCCTGTTCCAGTTTCTGCACGGTATAAGAGATTGCCGAAGGAACCCGAAACAGCTCGTTAGCCGCTGCGGCAAAGCTGCCTTTTCGGGCTATTGCATCCAGTACTTCGAGCGCATCAAGGGTGATAGGATATTTCATGCTGTCTGCTCGTGTTTATTGTTCAAATATTTTGAAACTATTAAGCAAAATTGATCGCTTTTTATTATTCAGGCCAATTCTATAATGATCTCGACATTTCAAATTGTTTAACATTTAAGAGGTTATCATGAAAAATTTAATCAATAAAATACGGGTTTCTAATGCGGGTCTGGGAGCGGTCATACTGCGGGTTCCTATCGGCTTGATTCTGGCGGCGCATGGCAGCCAAAAACTGTTCGCTTGGTTTGGCGGTTACGGTTTGGACGGAACAGGGCAATGGATGGCGTCGGTGGGTTTGGCTCCAGGAGTTGTGATGGCGTTATTGGCGGGCAGTGCTGAATTTTTTGGCGGTGTCGCGTTAATTCTGGGCTTGTTGACGCGTCCGGCGGCGATGATTAATGCGCTGACGATGCTGGTTGCACTATTTTGGGTGCATTGGGGACACGGCTTTTTTCTGGATACGCATGGTGTTGAATATGCGTTGGCTTTATTATCGGCAACTACGGCGCTGGTATTTATCGGCGGTGGACCGTACTCGCTGGATGCTCTGATCGAGGCAAAACTGGAGGCTAACGATGAATAAGCAAACACGACAACTCGCGGCTGTAATAAGCGGACAAAACACCTCGGATGGGGCTGGCGTCAAACTGAAACGTATTGTCAGTCAGCAACAAAAAAACGCTTTCGATCCTTTTATTTTGTTGGATGAATTCGGCTCCGATGAACCGACGGACTATGTCGGCGGATTCCCCGATCATCCGCATCGCGGCTTTGAAACAGTGACTTATATGCTGGCGGGAGCCATGCTGCACCGCGATCATCTGGGGCATGAAGGGCATCTGCGTGCAGGCGATGTGCAATGGATGACGGCCGCGCACGGCATTATTCATTCGGAAATGCCGGAACAGGAAAACGGCTTGTTACACGGCTTTCAGTTATGGATTAATTTGCCTGCCAAAGAAAAAATGAAGCCGCCGCATTATCAGGATTTTTCCGCCGAGAAAATCCCTCAGGTTGCATTGGCGGACGGCGGTTACATCAAGGTTATCGCCGGTGACTATGTCGCCGAAACACAAAAAATATCCGGCCCGGTAACAGGCGTATCGACACAGCCGTTGTATTTCGATGTGTCGTTAAGCCCAAAGCAACAGCTGGATATTCCAATAGGCATACAACATACGGTTTTAATCTATGTTTACAAAGGCGAGCTGGCTATTGGCGCATCGAATAAGATTGTAAAGGCCGGGCAACTGGGGCAGTTGATTAATGGCGATAATATACAGCTGGCAACACAAGATCAGTCGGCGCAATTTCTGGTGTTAGCCGCGCTGCCGTTGAAAGAACCGGTGGTGCAATCCGGCCCGTTTGTAATGAACAGCAGCGAAGAAATCGAGCAGGCGTTTCGCGATTATCGCGATGGCGTGTTGACGCAATAAGGCTTTCGCCAGAAATAACTTCGGCTTAGGGTTCCCAAGCTCCAACTTGTGAACCCGGATGACAAAGCACTCGGCAACCGCTCCTGCGTCGCCTAAAGCGCCTACTGTTGGAGCTCTACCTCCTGCATTCCCCGCATGAATGTGGGGAATGCAGGTATTGCAGGAGAAAATATCTGTCCATGTCGTAGTTTTGGGAGACGGGAAGCTGGAGCTTCCCGTACCGAATTCCCAAGCTGGAGCTTGGGAACTAGCACAGTCGAACAGGCGTTTCGCGATTATCTCGACGGCGTGTTGACGCAATAACCGGTTTTTATCTAATCAGACAAAGGTGATAAATATGCAGCAAAAACCTGCAATAACCCGTGTAAAAATCCACGATATTATTCAAGCGCGCTGGAGTCCCCGAGCTTTTGATCCTGACAAGCCGGTCAGTCATGATGATTTGCTGGCGCTGCTGGAAGCCGCGCATTGGGCGCCGTCTTGTTTTAATGACCAGCCTTGGCGTTTTGTGGTGTGCGATAAAGCCACCGATGCAACGGGCTGGCAACATGCGTTTTCAGTCCTGGCTGAGAAAAACAGGCGATGGGCCAAGAACGCACCGGTGTTGATACTTTCCGTGGCGATGGAAAATTTCAATCATAACGGCCAAGCTAACCGCTGGGCGATGTATGACACCGGAGCGGCCAGCGTCAGCTTGTGCTTGCAGGCTACTGCGATGGGAATGTGCGTGCATCAAATGGGCGGCTTTGATGCCGAAAAAGCCCGCGAGGTTTTTAATCTTCCGGGCGATTGCAAGTCGATGGCAATGATGGCCGTCGGCTATCAGGCCGATGTGGATGTGCTTGATGATGATTTCAAGGAAGCCGAATTAGCCGCACGTTCCCGCGCCGCATTGAATGAACGGTTTTATGCAGGGCAATGGGGCAGGGGACTTGAATGATGGGTTGATGATCCCGGTCTATTCAGCGGTTTCATCAGTGGGCGTTCCGCTCCCGCTGCTACGCAATGCGGTTACAGTATTGTGTAACCGCCGCAGGGTGTCGCCAAGGTTGACTATATCCTCCGGGGAATAATCATCAAATATCCGGTTAATGAATACCAGATGCTCGGGAAAAGTACGTTTGTACACATCCTCACCCGCCGCTGTCAGCCGCACAATCTGACTGCGTCCGTCCGTTTCCGAAGCCACCCGTTGCACCAGTCCTTTATCCTCCAGACGGCTAATTACGCCGGTTAAGGTTCCTTTCGTAATTAATGTCTTCTCGCCCAGCTTCTTGAAGGTCATGCCGGGCGTGTCGCCTAAGGTGATAATAATATCGTATTGCGGCAGCGTTAGATCCAGCGTGTGAACATGACTCGCCGCATAGGCCAAAAAAGCTTGATGTGTCCTTAATAGCTCACGCAGTACCGTTGGAAAGGTTGAAGTAGAATTCATATTTTTGATGGTAATTGTTTTAATTAGTACCAAATAATACCCCTAACTAAATTTAACCTCAAGATTTTTAATGATTAAAAACGCTTCCTGCGTTATTGGGAGGTTGCCAACGCTCTGATCAATCGTCGGAAATGGCCGCCAACAAATGAACGGCCACACATCAGCTCTACAGGCTTTAGCAAATATCAAAGCTATTGGTTCATACATGGGGTGATTTTGGGTGGTTTCGGTAAGACTTGCCGACCATGAGGCTTAGGCGAGAGGAAGCAATAGCCAAGCAATCTTGCCGCAATATAGAAATAATACCTTGATAAATAACACTTGTTTTTACAAGTACGGGTAGGGCTTTTTTCGTAAAAAGCAGGGCGGTAAAAAATAGTTCTCATTAGAACAAATAATAGTACTAATCAGGACAAAGTCCTGCTAGACTATACCCATACCTAGCGATGAACTTGAATCTTTCTTACCCCAAGGCTCATTAATCGTTACGTAGAAATACTTTATTTATCAACTATGAGGTTTATCCCATGAACACATTCAAAAAAATCCTGGCTACTGTTGTTATGGCTGCAATGACATCAAGCGCTTTTGCGGTAGCGAATCCGTCGTATGAAGACGTTAAGGCGGCTATCGACAATACGCTGGCGAAAGTGGAAGAGGCCAAGGCGGCGCTGGACAATGGCGCGAACAACGAAGCGGTCATAGACCTGGTTACCGATGCCCGCCAACTGCAAAAAGATATTGCCAATAACGTGCTTGACCTGAAACGCAATCAAGCCAGCAACGTGTTGAAGCAAGCGCGTTCGGCTCTTCAGAGCAATGAGCCGCAATCGGCTAAAGAGTCTTTAACGGATGCTTTAAACCGGTATAAAGAAATAAAACAGCTCTACGCTTCTAATCACTAAGCAAAAGGTGGATGCGCCGTCAGGCCATCCACTTTAAAAGAAGCTGCAAACTAAACCCTTATTCGGAGATTTCGAGTAAGGGTTTTTTGTTTGTAGAGTTTCGAGCGAGAGGGGAGTTGGCGGTATTACGAGTGGAAACGAGGTTAAATATCGTCTAATGCAGATTTAGCAGCGCCATCAATTGTTCTTCATCAATCGGTCGGGTTAAGCAGTAATCAAATCCGGCATCCAGCGCTCCGGTTTTTTGATTGTCGACAGCAAAAGTGCTGATAGCGGCAGTTTTTAACGGGTTATGCTGTTTTCTCAGGATTTTCACCATTTCCAGTCCCGACATGACCGGCATGCTGAGATCGATAAGCGCGAATTTATAGTGATTTTCGCTGATGAATTGCAGGGCTTCCGCACCGTCAGCGGCGGCGTCGACGGTGTAGCCGTTCAGTTCAAGCATGTTGGCCAATATTAACCGGTTTATTTCACTATCATCGGCAATCAAAATGCGGTTTTCGGTATTTTCTGCCTGATGATGCTCTATAGCATGTTTTATCTGCATAATTGACGACCTGTTTAATTGTGCTGTTCTGTTGTGATCCAGACATAATGCGCCTCTAAAACCCAGGTAATTCGGTTGGTAAGGCATCAATTCGGCGATGTCGTCCAGCCTGAGCGAGCCGGCCAGTCCGCAGAGCATAGACCGGTCTTTTGCCAGTCTGACAAATTGCGCTATGTCGATCTTTGTCATGACTTGAGTCAATGACCCGTTTTTTTTGTTCATGGTATCGAGCATGACGCCCTTAAAACCGGCATTTTTTAATGAGTCTATGACGGCAAAGTCAGGTTGGGTATCGGCGAACAATACCGCGATCAAGGCAAGATTTTGTTGTGTTAATGCGGCTAGTTTTTCTAGGGTTCCCTGCCAGTCGCCACCGGGAAAAAAGCCGATTTTTATATAATCGACGCCGGTTTCGGCCATGGCTTTGACTGCTTGATAAACAATCTCCGGCTGCATCGGCAGGTCGCCAACGGTTGCGCTGACGGGACAGCGACCGCCAATTGCATCAACAATGTTTTTGACAAGGTCGGTTTCCAGCGCGCCCAAAGCGCCTAAAGCCGGTTGTTTCAGGTCGACAATATCGACATTCGCACTTAATGCCTGCAAGGCTTCTTCTACGCTGTTAACGCTGGCAAGCATTCCGGTCATGAGCCGATCCCGGCTTTTGCCGCGCCAGTTCCCGACTGGCTAGCGGCATTCACACCATCCTTGGAGATCGCCGACCCAGCTCCCGGCAGGTTTCCGGCATACACACCCTCCTTGGCGATATGGTTTTCAATGACGGTCATCAGCCAACCCCAGGCTTCCAGTTCCCGGTCTCCGGCTGTTTTTTTCAGGCCGATACGCAGATAGTCGATTTCGGCTTGTATTTTTTCCAGCGGAATCATGTTTAACCGGCTGATTAAAATGGCCGCTTCCAGCACCGAATATTGGGCGCGGTTAAAGCCTCTAAAGGGCGCATGATTGGCGGTATGTACGGCTTTGCAGAATAATTTGGGCCGAGTTTCGTCGTCTTCAACGCGAACCAATTCGACTTCGGTATGCGCCAACGCGCAGGCAAGCACTTGGCCGTTGATTTTTTCAGCCGGTTTTAACGGCCAGTCGCGCCGCCCGGTCAGGCATCCGGCAAACACCCGAACATCGTCGCAATAGTTGATGACTGCGGTTTTGCTTTCCAGCAGGTTATTCAGTGTTGTGGACGGACGGAACGGCAGGATGATAAATTCGTCTTGTGCTTCGGCGGGTATGTGTATGCCCATCGGAGCAATATGCGCCAAGCCCGAGCTGTTTTGTGTGATGACTATGGTTTCTTGAATCATTAGTAATTTCTTATTAAAACAGGTAAATCAAAAAATGATTAAAAAAGTATCACCACGAAGGCACGAAGAACACGAAGTTTTATTTCTTCGTGTTCTTCGTGCCTTCGTGGTGAATAAACGCTTTTAATCACCTGCTTAGCAGCAGTTGGTTCCGCCTGTTGGTAATGAAAGGATGCAATCATTAGTGCTTTTTTAATGTGGTTCCGGCCGGTTTAAAGGTGTGCAGGTCAACGGCGGGTTCTGCGGTGTCGGTTGCGCAGCCCCATTGTAAAGCTTGATCCTGGGTATAACGTTTACCCAATTGCCAGGCTATTTCAGCGCGGGCCAGTTCTACGCCCAGGTAAAAAGCATGACCGCCATCGGTTTCAACATGCAGATTCGGAAACAGATCGAACGGATCGGTGGCGCTGTGCAGGCCGTCGCGGTTGAAAATATGCACCCCTTCGGCGCTGATTTGAACGCGGTAACTGGGGTCCTTGATTTGCCCGGCTAGTTCCTTGATTTCTTCCAAACTATAAGGGAAGGGCGAGGTTTCATGCAAAGCCATTAAGCCGGGGTCGATATGCTTGGGCAGCATGTCATGCTCTTTCGCAGCAAACATGATGCGGCGGGCCAGATCGGCTTCTTTGACCGCTCGGCAGGCATGCTTGCTGACTTCGGTTGCCAAGATGCTGTTGATGTTAAGTTCCGAGCAGATGCCCAGCAGCAAGGCGTTCATGCCCATCGTATCGGCATGGGTCAGTTCGGTGATGTTGCCGACGCCCAGCATCATTTCAATATCGGGATGGTTCTTTCTGACTTCATGATAACGCACGATGGATTGCGTGAAACCGAAGTGCAGAGGATCCAAAATCGGATCGACGATAAAGCTGCGGTTTTTTGCCTGCATGATGTTGATGGCTCTATCCAGTGAAGCCAAATCTTCGTGTTTTTCAGGGATTAAAATCGGCGTCGCCGCGACTTCGTCGGCAACCCACAAGGTGCTTTCGTGCAGGCTGAGCATGTAATCGGCACCCGCTTTGCCGCCCCTGAGTAAATCGTCCGCTTCCAGCGAATCGATGCTGACGGTGAAACCTTCCTGCTTCAAGGTGCGGATGATGTCTTCCATGTGCGGAAAAACGGTGCTCGGCAGACAGCCTATGTCGATCACATCCGCGCCGTTTTGTTTGTAGTAATAGGCGCGCTTGACCACTTCTTCAACGCTGACATTGGGCGCATCGACGATTTCGGCAAATATTTTGACGCTGTAGCGGCTTAAATCAAGCTTGTGCGCGGCTTGACCGAAAAACATCGGCAAGTCTTTGAGTTCGTCGGGGCCGCGTTCAATCGGTAGGCCTAAGTCTTTGGACAAGGCTTCCAAATCGCCGCGGCAGCGTCCGGGCACCAGTATGCGGTCAGCGCCGAAGGTGTCGGTCAAGCGGCGGCCGATCATGTCTGCGGTCATCAGCGCCGCGACTTTAAGCCCCAGCTGATGCACGGTATAGGTGAATTTCGGCTGCATTTTTTGCAGGATATTATGCAGCTGTTTTTCCGCCAGTTTGCCGGTAAGAAAGAGGATGTGTTCGCTCATGTTAACGATTTAAGCCGTTCTTTAACTGTGATAATCAGTTCGTCGACACTTTCAACGACGGTGGTGTATTCGAAATCGCGTAATTTGGCCGTGCCTTCCAGATCGATTTTGCGCGGATAAACCATGACTTTTCCGCCCGGCGCAGTGGTTTCCATTTCCGGCGCTATGTCGCAAGGGTAAACGATGCTGGGAACCTTGCATTTCCCGGCTTGGGAATAAAGATTGGTCACCAGCGAGTCGGCAATGCCCAGTACGCATTTTGCAACCGTATTCGAGGTGGTCGGCGCCATGACAAAGGTATGGTAATAGCCCTTGTAAAAATGCCCAACAGGCGGCGCTGAAGCGGTTTTGTCGCGGTACACCGGCATTTTTTTGCGGATGTCGTCGAGGCTGATGCCGTACATAAGCAACACTTCTTCTCCGGCCAGACTTAAATATAAATCGACATTATCCTGTGTCAGCAGGAAGTCCAGGCATTCTTCTATATAATGACCGGAGCCGGTAATGGCCCAGGCTAATCGTGGTTTATCCATTAAATTCAATCAGAGTCGAAAACATTTCGTTATTATACATGAATCAATACGCCGATTTCGCATGCAGGGCTTTTAGAAAATGTTGGTTACATGATTTAAGAATCTTTTATTCACCACGAAGACACGAAGAACACGAAGGAATAAATCTTCGTGTTCTTCGTGTCTTCGTGGTGATATTCTTTTAAGCTTTTGTAGATGCACCTGTTATTAATCAGAGGTTACGAAATGTTCAGTCGCGCCAGTTCCCAATTATCTTGCTGCACACACACCAAACCGCTGATTATGGGAATTTTAAATGTTACGCCGGATAGTTTTTCCGATGGAGGTAAATTTTCAGGCCTTGATGAGGCCATACAGCAGGTTGAACTGATGCTGTCCGAAGGCGTGGATATTATCGACATAGGCGGCGAATCAACCCGTCCCGGATCTGATTCGGTTGCGGCCGGCGAACAGATTCGGCGTGTCGTTCCGGTGATTGAGGCCATCAGGCAGCAATTGAATAGCGATGTTTTAATCAGTATCGATACGACCTTAAGCGAGGTCGCCAAAGCGGCGCTGGATGCCGGAGCCGATATTATCAACGATGTTTCCGGGGGCAGGGAGGATGCGGCTATCCTGATGCTGGCTGCCCAAACCGGTGTGCCGATAATTTTGATGCACAGCCAGGGGATGCCAAAAACCATGCAGGACAATCCGCATTATGAAAATGTGGTGCAGGAAGTGCTTGACGCCCTGAATGTAAGCATTGAGGCAGCATTAAAGGCAGGGGTTAAAAAAGAAGCGATTGCGATCGATCCCGGCATAGGCTTCGCCAAGCGCAAGCAGGATAATATCGCTTTGCTGGCGCACCTTGATAAGTTGGTGTCCACGGGTTTCCCGGTGCTGTTGGGTACCAGTCGCAAGCGCTTTATGGGGACGATTTGCGATGTCACCGAACCCTCGGAACTGGTTACCGCCACCGCAGTGACCACGGCTTTAGGCGTGATGGCGGGCGTGCAGATGTTTCGGGTGCATGATGTTAAGGAAAACCGTCAGGCTGTCGATGTGGCCTGGGCCATTAAACAGAGCAGATAGGGTGGGCAGGTTTTTCTGCCCACCGTTTACAACTATTCCCTATTTATCAGGTTTCACTTATAGTCACTTTGACTGCTTAGGCCTGGATGAGGCTCTCCTACAGGGCGATAATCGCCCTCAGATAAATAGGTAAGTAACATCGGTAGTAATACAAGAATGGATAAAACCAGCACCACACCGGCGATGGATATTAAAAGTGTTTTAAAGTTCCCTACAACATTTTCTACAGGATCGTCTGAATCCGTTGAGGACTGGGGTTGGTCGTTTTTGTTGGAATGGTCGTCTTGGTTTGACATGATAATCTCCCGGTAACTGATTGAAAGAAAATGAAATACCACCACATATTTGAAGCTGGCTATTACTATGCTAGTCGCATCATAAATTTCCTGCAACTACATTAATGTTTTGTAAAACAACAAGTCGGGTAAGGATAGCAAGGTTTTTCCGTCCATCCTGCTTGTCTCAGGATCTTCAAAATTATAATTATATGGATAAAGATAATTTTTTAGGATTTATAATTACTGATTCCAATCGGTTTGTCGTCAGTGCTATAGCCGAAAAGATTTCGGCTATAGCAACGGAAGATTATTTACAGCAACGTGCGCAACGGGCTGATAAACAGGCTTTTCAACGCTTGTTGGCTAAGGTTCCAGAGCGTGAAGTGCTTTCTGGCGATGAGTTGTAACCAAGTTCTGTAGGGCGCAATACGCGATAAAGCTGCTATTGCGCCCTACAGACTGCGTCTTATCGAGTTTTTGTTCCACACAAAACGCGTATTGCCCAAAGGTTTTGCCAAAAAACCCAATAAGCCTTAAAAATTAATCAATTTATGAACACTGAAAAATTAGAAAGCAATCTCAAAGCACTGGTAACCAATCTTAACCAAGAAACGTTTATCTATGATTTGCTAATGGCTTATGAATTACCTAAGGCTGCTGTTACGCGCTTGCAAAAAGGTGATTACAATATTTCTAAAGTTCCGGGAGAGCTTTTATGGAAAAAGAAGCTTTTTTTCAAAAAGGAAACGGATGCCGATTTACATCACCTCATTGATAAATTACGCATAGCCCCAGCCATTACTAAGCAACACCCTCGGTTTATTGTCGTCACTGATTTTCAAACGCTGTTATCAGTGGACACAAAGACGGGTGACACGCTGGATATTTCAATCTCAGAGTTAGCAAAGCATTATGACTTCTTTTTACCGTGGGCGGGATTAGAGAAGGCGCAATTCCAAAGCGAGAACCCTGCTGATGTTAAAGCGGCAGAGCGTATGGGGCGGCTGTATGACATTATCTTAGAAGACAACCCCACAGAAGAAAAAGACCAGCTACATGCGCTCAACATCTTTCTTTCCCGTTTATTGTTTTGCTTCTTTGCTGAAGATACGGGGATTTTTCAAGACAACCAGTTCACCAATGCCTTAGCTTCTCATACTGCCGATGATGGCAGTGATTTGCAGACCTATTTACACAAGCTGTTTGCCGTACTCAACTTGAGCGAGAGGCCGGACTATCCGCAGTTTTTGCAAGACTTTCCTTATGTTAATGGCGGACTGTTTGCAGACGATTACCCCATTCCAACATTCAGTGCGAAATCAAGAAAGATTATTATTGAATGCGGCACACTCGACTGGAAAGAAATAAACCCCGATATTTTCGGTTCGATGATTCAAGCCGTGGTGCATAACGACCAGCGCAGTAGCTTAGGTATGCACTACACCTCAGTTACCAATATCATGAAAGTCATTGAGCCGCTTTTTCTTAATGACCTGTATGAGGCATTGGAAAAGGCGGAAGATGATGAGAAAAAACTCACCAAACTCTTAGGGCGACTCTATAACATACGCATCTTTGACCCCGCTTGTGGATCGGGTAATTTTTTGATTATCGCTTACAAGGAATTATGTAAGTTGGAAATCAATATCTTTAGGCAATTACAACAGATTAATGCCTTAAATTGGGGACATGCTGTTTCAGGATTGCAACTTAATCAATTTTACGGCATTGAGTTAGATGACTTTGCTCATGAAACTGCCAAACTTTCCTTGTGGTTAACGGCGCACCAAATGAACCTTGCTTTTAAAGAAGTGTTTGGAGAAACTCGTCCAACTTTGCCATTGCAAGATAGTGGTAATATTATTTGTGATAATGCCTCACGGTTAGATTGGGAAGATGTGTGTCCGAAAGCTGACTTGAAAGGTAATAAGTATGAAGTTTATATTCTTGGTAATCCGCCTTATTTAGGACAGAGAAATCAAAAGAAAGACCATCAAGATGATATGGATTTTACTTTTAAAGGACTAACAAATTATAAAAACTTAGACTACATATCTATTTGGTTTTTAAAAGCTTCAAGGTATACAAGTAGTAATGTTAAATTTGCTTTTGTATCTACAAATTCAATATGTCAGGGTACGCAAGTTGAAATGCTTTGGCCCCATATATTTAAAGAGAACCTGGAAGTATTTTTTGCTTTCAAAAGTATTAAATGGAGCAACTCTGCAAAATATAATGCGGGCGTAACTGTTTCAATAATTGGTCTCAGCCCCTTAACTGAAAAACATAAAACAATTTATTCAGGGAACATAAAAATAAACGTTGATAATATAAATCCCTACTTAGCAAAAGGTAAAAATATTGTCATTATAAAAAGAAGAAATCCACTCTCTGCAATACCAAAAATGGATGGAGGAAACCAACCAAGAGAAGGCGGTAATCTGATATTAAATAATGATGAAAAGAATGAATTAATCAAAAAGTTTCCTGAGGCTAGTCCATTTATAAAGAAACTTTCTGGTTCCAGTGAATTTTTAAATAATACCTTAAGATGGTGTATATGGATAAGTGCTAATGAATTGGAATCTGCTCAAAAAATATATCCAATAAAGGAAAGAATTGAAGCTGTAAGAAATCTGAGAATTAGTGGGAATACGCTAGAAAGAAATTTTATAAATTTCCCTTATAGATTTGTCCAAAATAATGAGCCTAAAAAATCACAAATAATAGTTCCTGTAGTTTCATCTGAAAGACGAGAATATATACCCATAGGTATTTTGGATCAAAACACAGTTGTGCTTAATTCCGCAAATGTAATATTTGATCCAGAAATATACATATTTGGCTTGATTTCATCAAAAATTCATAACTTGTGGGTTAATGCTGTTGCTGGTCGGCTTGAAAACCGAATCCGTTATACACCAGGAGTATGTTTCAATTCTTTTCCATTTCCACCAATATCAGATCAACGTAAAGAAGATATTACAGAATGTGTGTTCCGTATTTTAGATGAACGCGAACAACACTCTGAAAAGACAATAGCTCAACTCTATGATCCAGATAAAATGCCAAAAGGTTTGCGCCAAGCGCATCATGAGATGGATTTAGCTATAGAGCAGTGTTATCGCCCACAACCTTTTAAGACCGATGAAGAACGATTAGAGTATTTATTTGCACTCTATGAGGAAATGATTGAAGCTGAGGGCAAATAAGCCATGCAGTATCACTTTGAATGGGATCCGGTTAAAGCTAAAACCAATTTACAAAAACATGGCGTCAGTTTTGAGGAAGCGGCTGAAATATTTCTTGATCCTTTGCAATTATCTATGCCTGATAAACATAGTGAATTGGAAGAACGATGGATTACGTTGGGTAATACCCAAGCACAGCAATTACGTTTAGTGGTGCATACTTTTATGGCCTATCACCAAGACCAAGTCACCATACGCATTATTTCTGCAAGACCTGCGACACGACATGAACAAAAAAACTATGAGGGTTCATTATGAAAGACGAATATGATTTTTCCAATGCCGAACGCGGGCGTTTTTATCGCCCTGACGCGCAATTAAATATCCCGGTTTATTTAGATCAAGATGTTGAAAGCTGGTTTGCGGAGAAGGCAAAAATGAAAGGCGTTAATCTGCAATCATTAATTAATGAATTATTGCGCAAAGATATATCGCTAATACAAGAAGTCACCGGCAAAGGATAAACTTTAATGCCCAATCTTGTCGATGTTACCTATGCGCAAACAGGTGAAAGCACATCTACCAATAATATGGGAATGCGCGAAATGCAAGCCTGCGCTTATGCAGAACGGAATGCACAATATCTATTACTAAAAGCGCCGCCTGCTTCGGGAAAGTCTCGTGCCTTGATGTTTCTGGGTTTAGATAAACTGTTTAATCAAGGATTGAAAAAAGTCATTGTTGCCGTTCCAGAGCGATCTATTGGCGCGTCTTTTGATTGTACTAATCTCACTGATTACGGATTTTTTGCCGATTGGGATTTCAATACTGATTATAACCTTTGCACTCCTGGCGGCGAGACCAGCAAGGTAGGCGCGTTTAAAAATTTCCTCAATGACGATAATGAGACCATTTTAATCTGTACCCACGCCACATTACGTTTTGCGTTCGATGCAGTTGATGAATCGGTATTTAATAACACGCTGTTAGCAATAGATGAGTTTCATCATGTATCGGCTGATGTTGATAATCGCTTGGGTGAAGTATTGCGCTCTATTATCAATAATACCACCGCACATATTATTGCTATGACAGGTTCTTATTTTCGTGGCGATAGCATCCCGGTGCTATTACCTGAAGATGAGGCGAGATTTACCAAAGTCACCTATAACTATTACCAACAGCTCAATGGCTATACGCATTTAAAAACACTGGGGATTGGCTATCACTTTTATCAAGGTCGATATTTGAGTGCCATTAAGGAGGTGCTTGATACGGATAAGAAAACCATTCTGCATATCCCTAATGTCAATGCCGGGGAATCGACCAAAGATAAACATAATGAAGTTGATAAGATTCTTGATATTATTGGTACTGTAGATCATCAAGATACCAATACAGGTGTTCTCTTTGTAAAGCGTCATGATGGAAAAATCATTAAAGTTGCTGATTTGGTAAACGATAATCCAAAAGATAGAGATAAGATTGTTGCCTATTTGCGCCAAATGAACGATGTCGATGGTATGGATTTAATCATCGCTTTGGGTATGGCAAAGGAGGGCTTTGATTGGCCTTTTTGCGAACATGCGCTGACTGTCGGCTACCGAGGTTCTCTCACTGAGATTATTCAGATTATTGGCCGTGCAACGCGTGACAGCAACAATAAGACACATGCGCAATTTACTAATCTTATCGCACAGCCTGATGCAGCGGACGATCAAGTAAAGTTATCGGTTAATAATATGCTCAAGGCAATCACTGTTTCATTGCTTATGGAACAGGTGTTGGCACCCAATTTCAAATTCAAAACCAAGCGATTTGATGATGAAGAGGATGAAATAGGCACTATCAAAATTCGTGGCTTTAAAGAACCCAGTTCAAAACGGGTAAAGGATATTGTTGAGTCTGACCTGAATGACTTAAAAGCCGCTATCTTGCAAGACCCTAAGATTCTTCAAGCATTACCGGGTGAATTTATTGATCCTGAGGTGATTAATAAGGTAATGATCCCCAAAATCATCCAAACCAAGTACCCTGATTTAAGTGCTGAAGAGATAGAAGAAATCCGTCAGCATGTGGTGGTCGATTCGGTTATTAAAAATGGCGAGATTAAGGAAGTCGGTAATCAACGTTTTGTGCGGATGGCAGGGAAATTTGTCAATATAGAAGATTTGCATATTGATTTGATCGATAAAGTTAATCCATTTCAAAAAGCATTTGAAGTATTGTCCAAATCAGTTACTGCAAAATTATTAAAAGTAATCCAAGAAACAATTGATGCCGGACGCATAAAAATGACCGATGAAGAAGCGGTTATTCTTTATCGGGATAAGATTGGCGGTTTTGTTAAAACTCACGGTAGAGAGCCAAATATTAATGCCGCAGACCCATTAGAAAGGAGAATGGCGGAAGCCTTGATCTATCTCAGAAATAAAAAACGGCAGCAAGCAAGTGAAAGTCCTGCGTGATTGATTTTGTTAAGGAATTAGAGTCTATTTTGGCGAGTGATCCATTAGGCTTGTTGGATACAAAACCTAAAGCATCGTCGGTAATGAGTGCTGATGACCGATTACTTACGTCATTTGAGGAAATTAATGCTTTTGTAAAAGAGCATGGGAAGGAACCGGAAGCAAGCCGGGATATGAATGAACGAAAACTGTATAGCCGATTAAAAGGTTTACGGGAAGATACCGTAAAAGCGGCGGCATTGATGGAATTTGATACGTTTAATTTATTGGCTGGCGTGGAAATGCCGGTAGTGAAGGAAATCAATACTATCGATGATGTACTGATAGATGATGTGTTGGGACTGCTGGGTGACAGTATATTGGATGAATCTGATCCCAATGATATTTTTAAGCTTAGGAATGTACCTAAAAAATTAGACATGCCGGAGCAGATTGCCCGCAGAGAGCCTTGTAAAGATTTTGACGTTTATGAACATCTTTTTAAGCAATGTCATATTGATTTAGTCTCAGGGGAGAATAAACTCAGGCCATTTACAGGTGAACAACAAATAACGGTTGGTCATTTTTTTATTTTGCACGGTATTATGGTTTATGTCGCTGAGGTCGGTGATAAAGAAAAGAAACGAGGAAAAGTAAACGCAAGATTACGGTGCATTTTTGAGAATGGAACGGAATCTAATATGCTGCTTCGTTCATTGGCAACAGAGCTTTATAAAGATGAAAATGGTCGCCGTGTGATTAAAGCTTGTGAAGATTTTTTTTCTGAATCAGAGCAGGTTACAGCTGAAGACAAGGCAACAGGATATATTTATATTTTGCGATCTTTAAGTGAAGACGCCAAAATCAAAGAGATTGAGAGTTTGTATAAAGTTGGATTTTCAAGCCAACCTGTTAAGCAGCGCATCAAGAATGCGGCACAAGAACCTACCTATTTGATGGCAGATGTGAAATTACTCAGTGAATTTCAGACGTATAACCTAAACCCGCAAAAACTGGAACTTCTACTACATACATTCTTTGCCGAGTCTTGTTTAAATATTGATGTTTTTGATAATGAGGGTAAGCGACATACCCCGCGAGAATGGTTTATAGCGCCATTGCATACCATTGAAACAGCCGTTAAGCTTTTAATTAACGGGGAAATTATTAATTATCGTTATGACAATAATAATCAGGAAATAATTGAAAAATGAGTAAGCGAATGGGTACGACTGTATGCGTTGCGCTACCTCCTGCATCCTTGCAGCCGTACCCATCCTACGAACTGAGAGTTTAATGACCAAACAAGAAAAATCGCTAACGATGACGGTATTGATGACGCCGGATATGGCCAATTTTTCCGGCAACGTTCACGGCGGTTCTTTATTGAAATTGCTGGATCAGGTGGCTTATGCCTGCGCGGCAAAATATTGTAAAAAATATGTGGTGACCGCGGCGCTCGATCAGGTGTTCTTTAAGCAACAGGTCAATGTCGGCGAGCTGGTCACCTTTTATGCGCATGTCAATTATGTCGGCCATTCATCGATGGAAATCGGGGTCAAGGTTTTTGCCGAGGATTTAAGAACCGACCAAAAAAGGCATACGACGTCCTGCTATTTTACGATGGTGGCGATGGATGAACACGGAAAAACGGTGGAAGTGCCGAGATTACAACTGGATAACGATGTGGAAATAAGACTTTACCAAGCGGCAGAAATGCGCAAAAAAATACGCCAGGAAAGCCTGGAGAAAAATCGTGCCATGCATGTGGAGTTATTAAAGGATGAGCTGTAATTTATGATTATGCAGGGAAATTTTGAACAACTGCCGTTAAAGGATTTTGCCGAAAAAGCCTATTTGGATTATTCCATGTATGTGATTTTGGACCGGGCTTTGCCGAATATCGCCGATGGCTTAAAACCGGTGCAACGGCGTATTGTTTATGCGATGTCCGAGCTGGGTCTGACGGCGACGGCCAAGTTTAAAAAATCGGCCAGAACCGTCGGTGACGTGTTGGGTAAATATCATCCGCACGGCGATTCCGCCTGCTATGAAGCGATGGTATTGATGGCGCAGGACTTTTCCTATCGCTATCCGTTGGTTGACGGGCAGGGCAACTGGGGTTCGCCGGACGATCCCAAATCCTTTGCCGCGATGCGTTACACCGAATCGCGCCTGACCGCTTATGCGCAAACCTTGTTGAGCGAGTTGGGGCAGGGCACGGTCGACTGGGCGGATAATTTCGACGCGACGCTGAAAGAACCGGTGTTACTGCCTGCGCGACTGCCGAATATCTTGCTGAACGGCACGATGGGCATCGCGGTCGGCATGGCGACCGATATACCGCCGCATAATCTGCGGGAAGTTGCTCATGCCTGCATCCAGCTATTGGATGATCCGAACAGTACGCTGGACATGCTGTTTACCCATATCAAGGGACCCGATTACCCGACCGATGCGGAAATCATCACCTCGGCTGAGGAGATACAAAAAATGTATATCAGCGGCGGCGGCTCGATAAAAATGCGCGCCAAATACGAGCAGGAAGACGGCAATATCGTCATCACCGCGCTGCCGCACCAGGTTTCCGGCGCTAAATTGCTGGAGCAGATAGCCGCGCAAATGCTGGCGAAAAAGCTGCCAATGATTGAAGACTTGCGCGATGAATCGGATCATGAAAATCCGACCCGTTTGCTGGTGATTCCACGCTCAAAACGGATCGATGCGGATGAGGTGATGTCGCATCTGTTTGCGACGACCGATCTGGAAAAAAGCTATCGCGTCAACATGAACATGATCGGCCTGGACGGACGGCCCAAGGTTAAAGGGCTTAGGGACATCCTGGTCGAATGGCTGGCGTTTCGGACCGAAACCGTGCGAAAACGCCTGCAATACCGGCTGGACAAAGTGTTGGCGCGATTGCATATCTTGGATGGCTTGCTGATTGCCTATCTGAATATCGATGAAGTCATTGCCATTATTCGCAGTGAAGACCATCCCAAACCGGTGCTGATGGAGCGTTTCGGTATCACCGATATTCAGGCCGAAGCGATACTGGAATTAAAGTTACGGCATCTGGCCAAGCTCGAAGAGATGAAGATTCGCGGCGAGCAGGACGAATTGGAACTGGAACGCGCCGCGCTGGAAAAAACGCTGGGTTCGCCGCGCTTGCTAAACCGCTTGATCCGAAAAGAACTCGAACGCGATGCTGAGAAATACGGCGATGACCGCCGCTCGCCTATTGTTGCCAGGGATGCGGCGCAGGCATTGGAAACAACGGCGTTAATAACCAACGAACCATTAACCGTTATTTTGTCGGAAAAAGGCTGGATCAGGGCGGCAAAAGGCCATGACATTGATGTTGCCAGTCTAAATTATCGTTCCGGCGACGGCTTCCTGGATGCGGTCAAATGCCGGACTACGCAGCCGGTTTATATCCTTGATTCCACCGGCCGCGCTTACAGCACCGCTACGCACGATCTGCCATCGGCCAGGACTCAGGGAGAACCGTTGACCGGGCGACTTAATCCGCCGCCGGGTTCGTTGTTCTTGCATCTTCTGGCGGGGCAACCGGACGACTGGTATGTGCTTGCCAGTCATTTCGGTTATGGATTCCGGGTTCAGCTTAAAGAATTATTGAGTAAAAACAAGGCCGGGAAATTGCTGATCACACTGCCGGATGGCGCCAAAGTATTAAAGCCCGCGCCGATACGCAGTGAAGCCGATTCGCTTGCGGTGGTGACTTTGCAAGGCCGCTTGCTGATTTTCCCTGTAGCTGAGCTGCCGGCTTTGGCGAAAGGCAAAGGCAACAAGTTGATTCAAATCCCGACCGCCGATCTGACCGCTGGAAAAGATTACGTGGTCGCGGCGGTGGCGCTGCCTGAAAACGGTCAGTTGAAAATCATTGCCGGTAAACGGCAGTTGACACTGAAAGGCGCGGATGTTGAACATTATTCCGCCGGTCGCGCCAAACGAGGCTTGGCATTGCCCAGAGGCTTTCAGCGGGTTGATGGTTTGGAGTGTGAGTGATGGATGCGAAATTGACCGGTTTGTTAAATAATTGCGTGTAGTCGGGACATACGGACTTGGAACGTTTAATTAAAGGCATAGTCAATGATCCAACGTTTATTCAAGGGGTCGCTTGGAAACGTTGGCATTTTCATGCCGATGAAATCATCGTTAAGGAAGGCGATGTGGCCAAGTCGCTGTTCTTCATTGAAAAAGGTCAATTACGAGTGTCCATGCATGTGGAACTGGAAGAACGCCGAAACATAACAACGGGCGTCGGCGACTTGGGAAAGGGAGACCTTTTTGGCGATACTTGTCTGCATGAGTCGTCGGTACGAACCGCGTCCGTTATAGCCATTACCGATGGCTGTTTACTGGAAATCAATGGGGAAAGACTTGGCGAGTATTTGGACGCCCATCCCAGCAAAGGCTATTCGTTTTACAAAAAATTATTTGAAATACTTTTTAAACGTTTGAGTAATGGAAATCGCAGGATTGAATATCTCTTGGCTTGGGGGCTTAAAGCGCGGCGTTCTTCTGAAAAATCAATTCCAATCTTCCGAAAAATCTAGCAGGGTTTGCGCTTATTTTTTATCAGTCGTTTTCAGTCTAACGATAAGACGCCGATAATCGTCCTCACTTAAGGCATCGTTTACTATAAGCATGGATTGCTTATGTGCATTGTCGGTAAAATGCAGAAATATTGCGAATATAGTGATGACCGTTGAATTCAGGATTTGCACCGATTTAAAGTCATTGCCGCTGGATATTTCCCAGCCTAATGCTTCGGACTGTTTGATTTCATGTCGTTCGCTTTTTAAGCGCTTAATCATAAACCGAAGATGTATGTAAATTCCGGTCGACAAGGCTAATTTAATGGCAATCGGTAACGCATTGGCGATGCTTGCCGCCAATGCCAGCACATGCATAATAACCAGCAACTGCTTTAATCGTTTGGATGGTTTAAGCTCCACCGACAACGAGGGTTCGTGTTTTTTGGGCAAGTTGGACGCTCCTTATTTTTCCCGTTGATAATACGTGTATTTCAATGCAATACAAATCATCACATAGGTTTTTTGTCTTTGTTCAAACAGCGATATAATCGGGATACTTTAAAAATCCATTATTTGTTTATTGATGAACCCTAATTGGAAAAACTTCCTTCTTTCTAAAAACGCACTATTTGACAACGATACCGACATCGTTTTTCCATCGCCTGAGCGTGAAGGCAATAAGCGCATTTACCCCATTGCGCATCTGGGTGTTTTGACGATTGCAGGAAGCGATGCGGCAAAATTTTTACAGGGACAAATCACCTGCAATATTAACGATATAACCGATGCTAAAAGCAGTCTGGGGGCATTATGCAATCCTAAGGGCAGGGCGATTACCACTTTTTTACTGGTTAAAAACACTGATGATTTTTTGATGATTCTGCCCCAAGAGTTACTGGCATCAGTCAAGAAAAGACTACAGATGTACGTGTTGCGATCAAAGGTAACCTTAACCGACAGCTCGGATGCGTTATGTCTAATCGGCTTGTACGATGAGGCATCGCAACCCGGCGAAGTACCGGAACAGCGCTTTGCAACAAGCAGCCAGGAAAATATCGTTGTTAATCTTCAGAACCGCAATTTGATTATTGCGGGGGCTGATAATGCCCAGGCGCTCTGGGAAAAGCAGGTTAAGCTAGGCTTCCAGCCGGAAGATTCAGCACAATGGCGCTATCTCGATATAATTTCGGGGATTCCCTGGATTACTGCAGAAACATCGGAAGAGTTTATTCCGCAAATGCTTAATCTGGATAAGTTGGGTGGCATTAGTTTCAACAAGGGCTGTTATACCGGTCAGGAAATTGTTGCCCGGACTCATTACCTTGGCAAGGCAAAAAGGGAAATGTTCCTCGCTGAATGCGACGCCTTGGCGACTCCCGAGCCTAATTCAACAATCATTGATGACAGCACCGGCACGGAACAAAGTGTGGGTAAAGTGCTGTATGCGCAAAATGGACAAAATACTTGCAAAATGCTTGTTATCCTGCAAATTTCCGACACAAACGCTTATAATCTTAGGCTCAAAAATCATAACCAAGATAAACTGATATTATTAACCGTGTGATTTTAGTGCGTATTATTTATCGAGGGATGCAACAATAATGCAATTTACTTCCGTTCAGGACTTTCTTGATCATGTTCAATTAGAACTTGATGCGAATCGTCTTGTTTTGCCTACACTACCCGATATTGCCTTAAAGGTTAAGAATGCCGTTACTGACGGTGACATATCGGCCAAGGAGTTGGCCAATATGATAGTGACCGATGCCGCGCTATCGACGCAAATTATTCGTGTAGCGAATAGTCCTGTGTACCGTGGCGCATCTGAAATCAATAATATACAAATGGCGGTTTCAAGGTTGGGCAACAATACGATTCGTAGTTTAGTTACCAGTCTGGTAATGAAGCAGATGTTTCGCCCCTCATCAAAACTGTTGGAAAGTTTGTTCAGGAGAACCTGGGAACAAAGCGTTAATGTTTCAGCCATCAGTCGGGCTCTTTGTGCGTTTGTTCCCCATCTTAATTCCGACGAGGCCATGCTGGCAGGCCTTATTCATCAAATAGGTAAACTGCCTATATTAATGCTGGTTGAGAATATTCCGGAGTTTAGGGATAGCCCGACAAGAATGGAAAAGCTGCTGGAAAAAGCGCATCCCGCCGTAGGGAAATTGATTATGGATGCTTGGGACTTTCCGGCAAATTTAAAGCCTGTAGCGTCCGAATATGTTAATTTCCGATATGACTCAGGACCTAAGGCAGATTATGTCGATGTGGTACAAGTTGCATTTTTGCAAAGCATAGCGGGAACCGATCATCCTGCATGCCGGGTTGATTGTTCTGCCGTCCCTTCATTTACCAAGCTTGGATTTCCCGCTAACACTGAAATACTGGAAATTGAGGGTATTTCAGATGAAATTGAAATTGCCCGAAGCATGCTCTCCTAAAAACGTTTAAGACTATGATTAATACTGAAGCCGCCGCACATTTTCGCCGATTAGGCACAATTACAATTTTCGCCGTTTATTTTGTCATCCTTGTCGGTGGAATCGTAAGGGCTTCCGGTTCGGGCATGGGCTGTCCCGACTGGCCGACTTGCTTTGGACAGTGGGTGCCGCCAACGGATGAATCCCAGTTACCCGCTAATTATCATGAGATTTATGCACAACGCGGTTATGAAAATACCCAGTTTAACCCGGTAAAAACCTGGACCGAGTACACCAATCGCCTGGTTGGTGTGACGATTGGCTTTTTGATTTTACTGACGGCCTGGTCATCGCGCATTTATCTTAAATCTGACAAAACCATTTTTTATTTGGCGGTCAGCGTGTTTTTCCTGGTCGGTTTTCAAGGGTGGCTGGGTTCTACTGTTGTGGCAAGTAATCTCAAGCCCTTGATGATCACTTTGCACATGTTGTTGGCTTTGTTCATCGTCGCATTGCTTATTTATACGATTGCCCGTTCGCAACGGGATGTCATCGCCCGGATTGATATTCGGGCGCTGCCGGACAAATTCAAAACCGTGTTAATCGCGGCAATGATCATGACGCTGTTGCAAGTGGCTATGGGGACTCAGGTCAGGGAAGCCGTCGATTTTATTGCTCATAATCATACTTATATTGAGCGCCAATACTGGCGTGACGACTTTCCGGTTATTTTTTACATACACAGATCCTTTTCCTCGATTATTTTATTTACCAATCTTTGGTTGGCCTGGAAAATTGTCCGGTCTGTCGATAAAAAAAGCGTGTTGCGGCGTATCGGTTTATCCCTGGCCGCGCTGGTGGTCACGGCCATTCTTGCAGGCATTAGCCTTGATAGATTGGGTATGCCGCCGGTTGCCCAGCCGATTCATCTGCTGATGGCTAATCTCATTTTCGGTGCACAGTTTTTCCTGTTCAGTTGCCTGAATTACGCGGCAAAAAAATAGCTTTAACCGGATGTCTTTCGAATTGCTAGGTTGATTAATGCACCACGAAGACACGAAGGGCACGAAGTTTATGTTTTTCGTGGTGAATAAATGATTCGGATATACAGAGTCGAACTCGGAACGCCCTACCGTTGATTTTATAGTTCCTGTCGAGAGCCTTATTGGATGTAGAATGGCGCAAATAAAATAAAAAAACGGTTATCAATGACGATTCAAGATTCATCCACAAGTCTAAGTCTGCTTAGAAACTCTTTTAAGCGTTTTTTACCCAATCCCCAAGCTGTTGCACTGGCAATCATTCTGATTGCCAGTTTTGTGCTGATTTATTCATTGTCCGACCTGTTAATGCCGGTTTTCGTATCAATCGTGCTGGCGTACCTACTGGAAGGTCTGGTGAGCAAAGCTGAAAGCATGAACATGCATCGTCTGCCTGCTGTCTATCTGGTGTTTTCAGTGTTTATGGCTTGTTTGGGTTTTTTATTGTTTTATTTGATACCGATGGTTTCACAACAGGCGGTGGAACTTGTTCAACAGATTCCTGAGATACTGAACAGGGCGCAAACCGGGATCTTGCGCTTGCCTGAAATGTACCCGAAACTGGTTTCGGAAAGCAAAATCCAGCAGATAATGTTTGCCGTGCAGAGGGAGCTATTAACTTACGGGCAAAATGTGCTGTCGCTCTCGGCGGCATCTGTTGTGGGATTGGTCAGCGTAATGATTTACTTGTTTCTAGTGCCGATGATGGTCTTTTTCTTTTTAAAAGACAAACAGATGTTAATAGCCTGGTTTTTGCAGTTTATGCCCAGAGACAGGAATTTGACTGTACGTGTTTGGGAAGAAGTCGATACCCAGATCGGTAATTATGTGCGCGGTAAGTTCGGCGAGGTTTTTATTCTCTGGGCGGTCAGTTATGTGACTTACGCGACGATGGGGCTGAATTACGCCATGTTGCTGGCTGTTTTGATGGGCTTGCAGGTCATTATTCCCTATGTCGGTGCAACCCTGGTTACCTTCCCGGTTTTAGGTGTCGCTTATTTTCAGTGGGGATTAGGCGGTGATGAGTTTATGTACGTTGTTATTGCCTACTCAATTATTCAGGCGCTCGACGGCGTTGTGTTGGTGCCGGTACTGTTTTCCGAAGCGGTTAATCTGCATGCCATCGCAATTATCGTCGCCATTTTGCTTTTTGGCGGTTTGTGGGGCTTTTGGGGGGTGTTTTTGGCGATTCCATTAGCGACCGTTGTCAAGGCGGTGCTGACCGCTTGGCCGCGGATTGGCGATAACAGTCTGGATGCAAGTTATTAGCTGATGTTATGTAATAGCTAAGAAATTCTCACCACGAAGGCACGAAGTTTTATGTTTCATTCTGAGGTGTCCTTCGTGGTGTTTTATGCGGCTTAGATAACACATCAATGATTAATTCGATTAATGTCGTTTAAGCGAATATCTACAAAATATCTGAAGCGTAATCGGCTAAGCGTGAGCGTTCCCCGCGCCGCAAGGTAATATGAGCTCCATGCGGCCAGGTTTTAAAACGGTCTACAACATAAGTCAATCCCGAGGTTGTCGCCGTTAAATAAGGCGTGTCTATCTGCGACAGGTTGCCGATACAGATGATTTTTGTCCCGGGGCCTGCGCGGGTTATCAATGTTTTCATCTGTTTCGAGGTCAGGTTTTGAGCCTCATCAATGATCAGGTAGCGATTGAGGAATGTCCGTCCGCGCATGAAGTTAAGCGACCTGATTTTGACCCGGTTCATAATGATGTTGCTGGTTGCGCTTTGCTCCCATTCGCCGTGCTCTGCATTACTGCCCAGCAATTCAAGGTTATCGATTAATGCGCCCATCCACGGCGCCATTTTTTCTTCTTCCGTACCGGGCAAAAAGCCGATGTCTTCACCAACCGGGACGGTTTCGCGGGTCATGATGATTTCCTGGTAAGCTTTGTTTTCCAGGGTCAAGGTAAGTCCTGCAGCCAGCGCCAACAGGGTTTTTCCGGTGCCCGCCGTACCCAGTAAGGTGACAAAATCAATGTTGGGATCCAACAAGACATTGAGGGCAAAGTTTTGCTCCCGGTTTTTCGCCGTTATGCCCCAGACATTGTTGTGTTTTGCGCGATAATCCTTGGCCAGTTCCAATACTGCAATTTGTCCGTCGCAAGATCTGACGATGGCTTCAAAATTGGTTTCGTCTTCTATGTACAAATATTGATTGGGATACCATTCGGTTACTATGGGGTCTTCCAGTTTGTAAAAAGTGCGGTTTTTTTCCTGCCAGGATTCCATTTTGGTGCCGTGTACAGTCCAGAAATCCTTTTCCAATGCCATTGCGCCGCTGTATAACAAATCAATGTCATCGAGGGTCTGGTCGTTATGGTAGTCTTCCGCAAGCAACTCCAATGTCGCTGCCTTGATGCGCATGTTGATGTCTTTTGACACCAGGATAACGGTGGTGTCAGGCAGTTCCTTAGTGAGCGCCAGGACGATTCTGAGTATGGAGTTGTCGGCAAGGGTGCCGGGCATGCTTTCCGGCAGCAGTGCGGTCATGGCGCTGGTCTGAAAATATAAGCGTCCGCCGTCAGTCGTTTCGGCTTTCGGCCCATGTTTTATGCTCGACAACGGTAGGCCGTCGTTGATGGTTTGCTGGTTGGCGTCGCAGATTAATTCATCCAGAAACCGACTGACCTGTCTTACATTGCGCGCCAGTTCAGTTAGGCCTTTTTTCGCATGATCGAGTTCTTCCAGAACAATCATGGGGATAAAAAGGTCATGTTCCTTAAAGCGGAAGATGGATGCCGGATCGTGCATCAGCACGTTGGTATCCAGGACAAACAGTTTTTTACCCGGCGATGATTGAATGTTCATGGTTAGTTGCCGGTGAGTTCGTGTAAGGCTTGCAGCACTTCTTCACAATGGCTTTTGACTTTTACTTTGCGCCATTCATGGGCAAGTACGCCCTGGGGATTGATCAGAAAGGTGCTGCGTTCGATGCCTCGAACCTGCTTGCCGTACATGTTTTTCATTTTGATCACGTCAAACAGCTGACATAGTTTTTCATCCGAGTCTGAAAGCAGGTCAAAAGGGAATTCCTGTTTGCATTTAAAGCCTTCGTGAACGCGGACGGTATCACGGGATACGCCTACTATGACGGCGTTGAGTGCGGTGAATTTTTCAATGTTATCGCGAAAACTTTGGCCTTCCTGAGTACAACCGGGCGTATTGTCTTTAGGGTAAAAATAAATAATAAGGTATTTACCTTGGTAGTCGCTTAGTTTTACCGTTTTATCGCCGGTAGATGAAGCCTCAAAATCGGGGACAGCGTTGCCGAGAGTTATCATTATTAGGTCTATCGTTTTATGGGTTCAAGAATGGCATCTATATTTAACTGATCGCAGAAATCCAGAAACTCTTCGCGTAGCGATAACAGGTGAAGTTGCGGCGGGATCAAAATCACAAACTTGGTTGAGAATACTGAAGTTTGGATATAGGGCGCCTGATAGCAGCTGCCGGTTATTTCCTCAATATCTATTTCCCGGTCAAACAGAAAGGAAGTTATCGATTCTGTGACGTTATCGCGGTCCAGGGATATTGTTTCCAATGAGTAGGGAACGCACTCTTTGATCTTGTCTTTTTGATCGGGCCGCAAGGTATGAATTTTGATGTCCAGTCGTCTCTGGATAATATCCAGAGTGCTTTCAAATTTAGCAATTTGATTCCAATTTCCCTGAATAAGCAGGTATGCCGCAGTGGATTGAGCAAGACGGGATGAGCGTATTTCCAAAATATTACATTTACAGTCGCGCACGGCGGGTAATATTTCGGCAATAAATTTAATCTGATGGTTGCCTAAGGCAGTGATGGCTAGTTGCATTTTGTTTCTTAAAAGTTTTTTTGGAAGTTTAGCATCAAATGGGTGAAACTTGATGAACATTAAGTTTATTTGGGATTAAAATGATTAAAATTGTTTTTCTGCCTATAAATACTGAATGCTACATTTAAACTTTGTGGTTATCTTACAACTCATTACTGAGCCTGAATATGCCTGATTCAATAGATAAAAAATTAAAAGAAAAACACGATAATCTCGATGATGATTTGGATGCCATGCTCGATGAAGCGGAATCTTCTCTTCTCCCGATGAATGCGTTTCAGGATGATGACGATACTCTTGATAGATTGTTAATGAATGCCGGTTTTGATTCAGATGATGCGTTAATGCGATCAGAGGCGAAAGAGGATGTAAGCTTGCATGATGAGTTGGATGACTTGCTAGGTTTTGACGACTTTGGCGATGATTTCAACGAGCCGAAAAAAACGCAGGCGGTTGTGGGGTTAGAGCAAACAGTAGATGATTCATCTCTTGCTCCGTCAAGTGAGCGTCAAGATGACGAAGATGCGCTTGATAGGTTGCTGATGAATGCGGAATTTGATGCGCCAATGCAAGCAACCGGGCATGATGATATTAGTGCAGTTGAAGAGTTGGACGACTTTTCTGATTTTTCCGATTTTAGTGATTTCAATGAACCGGACAGGGTTCGACAGGACTCGCCGCGAACGGCCGCAACGGAAGACATTGCTGAGCCTGAATTGGCTGTGGGGAGTTTATCCGCGCTTGCTGATGATATTGACGAATCGGATGTGATTCATGAGGTTGAAGCGCCGGCTCCGGCTTTGGCGGAAATTGAAGAATCAGATGTGGAAGATGATGTCGATACGGATAAGGAACTCGATGTTTTTTCAGACTTTAGTGATTTCACTGAACCGGACATCCTCCCGGTAGCAGAAATTGATGAGCCTGAACAAGTTATAGAAAGTTTATCTGCGCATGTCGATGATGTCGGTCTGTCGGATGAAATTGATGATTTTTTCAATCTTAGTGATGATTTTGATGAATCGGATATGATTCAGGATGATGAGGCCGACGTACCGGTTCAGACTGAAACGGATTTAATCGGGGCCAATCAACAGCCGCAGACAGTAGGTGAACAATCCTCCGATGATGAAGATGCCGTTGGGCTGTCGGATGAAATTGATGATTTCTCCGGTTTTAGTGCTGATTTTGACGAATTGGATATGATTCAGGATGATGAGGCTGACGTACCGGTTCAGGCTGAAACGGATTTAATCGGGTCCAATCAAGAGTCGCAAATAGTAGTTGAGCAATCCTCCGATGAGGCGTTGGATGACGTCGATGAATTCTCCGGCTTTGGCGATGATTTTGATATATCGGATATGATTCAGGATGATGGGGCTGAATCATCGGTTGCGGATTTAATCTCATCCAATCAAGAGCAGCCGGCAGCCGTTGAGGAATCATTTAATGAGTTACTGAATGATGAAAGTGGCCTTGACAGTTTACTCATGGATTCCGGTTTTGATGCAGAGGATGTGTTAGAGCAAACGGCCGGGAAGAAAGATGCGTTTGGCGATGATGCGGATTTGAGCGAAATTGATGACTTTTTTCAATTGGATGAGGTGAGTGATGATTTTTCCAATGAGACAGAGGCAGATCAGTTAGCGGAAACTGAACAATCAATTCAAGATGAAGATGATTTTCTTTTGCCTGATTTTGATATTACCGCCGACATGGAAATATCCGATATGGGGGGGAGCTCAGGAATTAAAGAAGATGATTTAGCCGATGCCTTTGGTGACACCGATTTCTTGAACGAAGATGAAACTGTGCAGGCTCTTAACGCGGGAGCTGACGAAGCAATAGCCGAACCCCAACCGAAACAAGCTGCCGATACCGCTATAGAAGATCCTGAAAATGTAAAGTTGAGTTCATTTGAGTTTGAACAGGAAGATGTTAAAAAGAAGCTGGAAGACGCTGAAAATAAAGTAAAAAAAGCAAAGCTTTTTAGTTACGCGGCACTGGGATTTGGCGCTGTTGCGTTAAGTGCGGCAGCTGGATTGGGTGTAATGACTTACGGTGCAAAAGCTGAAGTTTCAAAATTAACTGAACAGGTTTCAACGCTTGAGGCAAACCTGGCAAAGACTGCTGAAAATAATCCTAATGAAGAAATTAACGCAGTGATGAGTTCTGTTGTGCAGTTGAATCATCAGGTCTATGGGTTTATAACGGAGCTCAAAGGAAATCCCCAGATTCCTGTTGATTTATTAAACAACAATGTGTCCGATATTGTGGCTAAACAGGGCATGGTAAGCAAGGCGCTTGACATGTTGCAGGTCAAAATGGGGGCGGAAGGAAAGATGCCTTTGGAGTCATTAGTTACCGAACCTCACAAGGCTGAAGCAGTGCATGAGCCCGCACCGGCTAAAGAAGGAAAGATTGCACCGGTCAAAACCGGAACAGCGCCGGAACAGGCGCCTACCAAGCCGACCAAAGAGGAAGTGGCGCACGAACACGTATCAACCAAGGAGGAAGCTGCGCATGAGATTGCACCGACCAAAGAAAGAGCCAAGCATGAAGTTGCGCCTGCTAAAGTAGAGGCTGTGCCTGAAACCGCGCCTGCCAAAGTCAAAGCTCAGCCCGAAGCAATACCGGCCACACCAATAACACCGCCGAAAGCTGTTGTTAAAGAGGAACCTGTCAAGCCAAGCAAACAAACAACTGCTGCTGCAAAGTGGGGGGTAAACTTGGTGGCATTTAAACAGGAATGGTTCGCCAAAAGCAAAGCGGCTGAATTTGCACGGCTGGGTGTTTTTGCCGAAGTAATCCCGGTCCATGAAAAGAATACAACGATGTACCGGTTGCGAGTCGGGGGCTTTAAAAGCAAAGCGGACGCGTTTTCCAATACGGATAGGATAAAAAAGACACTGAATTTGGATTCGGTTTGGGTAAGTGATAACTAGAGCTAATGCCGGCTGTGAGAGAGAAAAAATTGGTTGTAGCGGTGTCATCCAGAGCGTTATTCAATCTGGATGAATCGCATGCGATATTTGAAACGCAAGGTCGGGAAGCCTTTTGCCGTTATCAAATAGAACATGAAGATGAAACTTTGGAACCGGGCTACGGCTTTGCCTTGGTTAAAAAATTTTTGAGCTTAAATGACAGCTGCCCCGATGATCCTCTGGTTGAAATTATTCTGTTATCACAAAATAGTGCGGATACGGGGCTAAGGATTTTCAATTCCATTGCTCATTATCAGCTGAATATTATCCGTGCGGCATTTACCAGCGGCGCATCTCCGTATGGATACATTCCTGCATTCGGTGCGCATCTGTTTTTATCGACCAATGCCGAGGATGTCGCCAAGGCGCTGGGGGCGGGTTTTGCGGCAGCGACCATTCTTTGCGGACCTTCCATGACGCATCGTTCCGATCAGCTGCGTATCGCTTTTGATGGTGATTCGGTATTGTTTTCCGATGAGTCTGAGCGGATTTATCAGCAGCGAGGCCTGGATGTGTTTACCGAAAATGAGCGTAACGAAGCCAAAAAGCCATTGACGGGCGGCCCTTTTAAAGAATTTTTAAGCGCCCTGCATCATATTCAAACGCAGTTTGATCCTCAATCGTCGCCGATAAGAACCGCATTGGTGACCGCTCGCGCGGCGCCGGCTCATGAGCGGGTCGTCAGGACGCTAAGAGCTTGGGGCATTCGTATCGATGAAGCGCTGTTTTTGGGAGGCATAGACAAGGGCGCTTTTTTGAAGGCCTTCGGTGCGGATATTTTCTTTGATGACCAGAAAGGTCATTGCGAGTCTGCCGCCCGGCATGTCGCCGCTGCGCATGTGCCGCATGGCATAACCAACCGGCAAGATTAAGTTATAACTGATGCTGCGCAATAAATAAGAAATTTTCACCACGACGACACGAAGTTTTGTATTTTTTCTTCGTGCCTTCGTGGTGATTTTATGTAACTTGAGTAACATCAGTTACAAAACAGTCTGTTTTGATGCCCCCCCCGCCTGTTCTTTAACCAGTTTTGGAATCATATAGCCGGGTAGGGCGGCTTGAACTTGCCGGATAAGCGCCAGCGCTTCGGCTTCAGAAACTTCAAAATGTCCCGTTCCTGTCGCTTTGTCCAATAAATGCAAATAATAGGGAGTAATGCCGTGGCTGAATAATTGTTCGTTCAGTTCACCTAGAACTTCCGCATTGTCATTGACGCCTCTTAACAGCACGGATTGATTAAATAAGGTGATGCCTGAGTTTTTCAGTGAGGCGCAGGCGGCAATGACCCGGTCACTGATCTCATTGGCATGGTTGCAATGCACGATGATGATTATTTGTTTTGGGCTTTGGGTCAGTGTGTTAATGAATTCATCGGTTATCCGGGCGGGCAGAACGATAGGCAGCCGGCTGTGTATTCGGATGCGTTTCAGGTGCTTGATGCCGTCCAGTTGCCGAATAAGCCGAGTGAGTCTCGAATCGCTTAGCAGTAAAGGGTCGCCGCCGCTTAAAATAACTTCCGAGATACTCGGATCGTCCTGTATGGCTTGAATGGCAGCATCTTCTTTTTGTTTGCTAAGTTGTAAATCAGCGTACGGAAAATTACGACGGAAACAATACCGGCAATTGATAGCGCAACTGCCGGTGTTGATAAACAAAACCCGGCCATGATATTTGTGTAAAACACCGACCTGGGTGGCTGCTGCGAGATCGCCGACAGGGTCATTGCTAAAACCCGGATAGGTGAATAGTTCCTCCTTAATAGGCAATACCTGGCGTAATAAAGGGTCATGCGGATTGCCTTTTTCCATGCAGGCAGCAAAACTTAACGGAACGCGTAAAGGGAAATTTTCTGCAGCAATATCTGAAACCGGCAAGTCATCCGGCGATAAGTGCAGGTAACGGCAAAGGTCTTCAATATTATTAAAAGCTTCGGCAAGTTGTTGTTGCCAGTTTTTAGTAAAGTGCTGGATTTCGGACTGTGGCTCGGGCATGGGAGGTTATTTAAAGTTTCTATCGGTTGTTGCCTCTATTATAATGGTTAAGTTTTACATTGTTTGTCATCTTTGAGGATAAAATGGCCAGTTATAGTACTAATGAGTTTAAAGCCGGGTTAAAAGTTATGTTGGATAACGATCCCTGTGCAATTATTGAAAATGAATTCGTAAAACCGGGAAAAGGTCAAGCCTTTAACCGGGTAAAAATCAGGAACTTGAAAACTGGCCGGGTGATTGAAAGAACCTTTAAGTCGGGCGAGTCGCTTGAAGGCGCCGATGTTGTCGATGTCGAGATGCAATATCTCTATAACGACGGTCAATTCAGGCATTTTATGGTGCCGGATACTTTTGAGCAGTATCAGACTGATGAAAAGATTGTGGGTGAGGCCGGTAAATGGCTTAAGGATCAGGATACCTGTACGGTAACCTTGTGGAATGATGCGCCTCTTGCGATCTCGCCGCCCAATTTTGTCGATTTGGCAATTACTGAAACCGATCCCGGCGTGCGTGGCGATACTTCGGGCGGCGGCGGTAAACCTGCGACCTTGGAAACTGGCGCGGTAGTCAGGGTGCCTTTGTTTGTGCAAATCGGTGAAGTGATTAAGGTCGATACCCGTACCGGCGAATACGTTTCCCGCGTAAAAGAATAGTGATGCTTGACTGGCGGCCCACATGCGCCATAGAGCTGATGCGTTTAAGAGCGCAGATGCTTGCCGAGATACGTCGGTTTTTCGCTGAAAGATCGGTGCTGGAGGTGGAGACGCCGCTGCTCAGCCACAGCATCGGAACAGATCCGCAGTTGGAATTTTTTACAACTGAGTATTGTTTGTCGCCATTGCGGCAAACACTGTTTTTGCAAACATCGCCTGAGTTTGCAATGAAACGGCTACTTGCAGCCGGCAGCGGTTCTATTTACCAGATAGGTAAAGCATTCAGGAACGGCGAGTCGGGACGGTTCCATAATCCTGAATTTACGATGCTTGAATGGTATCGGGTCGGATTTACATTGCCTCAATTAATGGATGAAATCGCCGAGCTGATCGCTGGGCTGTTTAGTGGCCAGCCGTTACAAGAAACACAAAGAGTCAGTTATCAGGAGATATTTGGTTCGTTTACCGGCTTGGATCCGTTGGTATTTTCATATCAGGACTACTGTGCTTTTGCCGGAGATTCTGGCTTATCTGAGGCAGTGGCTATTTGCGGACACGACCATGCGGTATGGCTGGATTTTATCTTCAGTCATACAGTCCAGCCGCATTTGGGCGACAATGCGTTATGTATGGTTTACGGTTATCCCGCTTGTCAGTCGTCATTAGCAAGAATCAATGAACAGTGTTCGCTGATTACTGACCGAGTTGAATTATTTATCAATGGCATTGAACTGGGCAATGGTTACTATGAGCTGGTTGATGCCGATGAACAGAGCAAGCGCTTTGACAAGGAGCTGGTTATCAGGCAACAACAAAAATTAGCTGTTTCCGTTAAAGATAAGCGCCTTGTTTCGGCTCTGGAATCGGGATTGCCGGAATGCTCGGGCGTGGCTATAGGTCTGGATCGGTTATTGATGCTGTTGTCAGGCAGTGAATCTATTGAGGATGTGCTTAGTTTTCCTATTCACAGGGCTTAAGCTCGTTTAAATATTTACTGTGATATAATCCGCCAGATCTTTAACATTGGGCAATGCCGTTTTATTTTTAGACTTCTACATGAAATTAAATACTCTTTCTCGCTTGCTATTGTTATTTCTACTTGTTTCCCAGGCGGTTAAAGGTGATGAAGAGTTTGTTGTAGAGGATATTAAAGTCAAGGGCCTGCAGCGTATCTCTGTAGGTACCGTCTATAACTATCTCCCTGTTAACGTGGGCGAAAAGTTTTCATTGGATAATGTGGCTCCGGCAATCAAAGCGTTATTCAAAACCGGTTTTTTTAAGGATATTTCTCTGGAAAGAGAAGGCTCAACGCTGATTGTTAATGTGGTAGAGCGACCCTCCATCGCAAAAATCATTTTTGAAGGCAATAAAGACCTGAGTAAAGACGACTTGACCAAAGCCTTGAAGAAAATTGGTTTGGCGGAAGGCAAGGTATTCGACCAGCAGGTGTTGGATAAAGTCGAGCAGGAATTGAGCCGCCAATATTTCAGCCATGGTAAATACGGCTTGAAAATCACTACGGATGTGTCCAATCTCACGCGTAACCGGGTTGGTATTCATATCAAGATTTCCGAGGGCAGGGTAGCAAAGATCAAGCAGATCAATGTTGTCGGCAATAACGTTTTTGATGATAAAACGCTGTTGCGCAACCTTGAATTGAATACTTCTAATTTATTGTCGTTCTATACCAAGGACGACCAGTACTCCAAACAAAAGTTGCAGGCAGACTTGGAGACTTTGCGCTCCTATTACCTGGATCGCGGCTATATCAACTTTAACATCGAGTCCACGCAGGTGGCGATTACCCCGGATAAAAAAGACATTTATGTCACCATCAATGTTAAAGAAGGTGATATTTATAAGCTGGAAAAAGTTAAATTAGCCGGTAATCTGGTGGTTGCTCCTCCGGAGCTTATTAAGTTGGTAAAGGTCGGTCCGGGAGAAACTTTTTCCAGAAAAAACGCTACTGAAACCTCTAAAGCAATTTCCGATCGCTTAGGGGATGACGGCTACGCTTTTGCAAACGTCAACATGGTGCCGGAAATCAACGAAGCCAAAAAAACAGTGGATATGACTTTTTTTGTCGATCCGGGCAAACGCGTTTATGTCAGGCGCATTAACATGAAAGGCAATAGCAAAACCCGTGATGAAGTACTGCGCCGCGAAATGCGACAAATGGAGTCCAGTTGGGCTTCAAGTTCAAAGATTGAACGGTCGAAAACGCGCCTCGAACGCTTGGGCTATTTCGAAGAGGTGAATGTTGAAACGCCCCCGGTTACAGGCACTGCCGACCAGATTGATGTTAATTATTCGGTAGTTGAAAAGCCCTCCGGCAATTTGTCGGCCGGTGTCGGGTTTTCCCAAACCCAAGGGATAGTGTTGAACGCCAATATTGCCCAGGATAACGTTTTCGGCTCGGGCAAGCGGGTGAATGTCGCCTTTAATAATAGTTCTTATGCTACAAGTTATCAGTTTGGTTTTTTTAATCCTTATTTCACCGTGGATGGTGTCAGTCAGGGCTATAACTTGGGCTATACCAAACGGAATGCCGGGCAAGTGAACATCGCCAATTATTCAACCAATGTGATGAATGCAGGGGTGAATTTTGGCATACCGTTGAATGAATTCGACAGTTTGCGTTTTGATGTTGATGCAAAACATACCGAGTTGAGCGCTACCAGTTATTCATCCAATGAAATTTGCGACTTTATCTATGGCAATGACGGCATAGATCAGTGTACAAATAATACAAACACTATCGGCGGAGTTAATACTCGGCCAAAAGTTAAGGCTACAGGCGATACGTTTTTGACACTGTCACCTTCAATTGGCTGGACTCACGATACGCTGAATCGGGCAATCTTCCCGAACAGGGGTGGGCAACAGCGTTTTTCTGCGTTGGCGACAGTTCCCGGCAGCGACCTGGAATTTTATAAAATCGGTTATAAACATCAACTTTATTTTCCATTGGCTAAAGACTTTACGTTCAGGCTGCAAGCCGAAGCGGGCTACGGGGGCGGTTATGGAAAAACAGCCACCTTGCCTTTCTTTGAAAATTATTTCGGCGGCGGCACGGGGTCTATACGCGGCTTCAAGAATAATACGGTGGGTCCGAGAGACTCCAATGGTTATCCGTTTGGCGGCTCCAGTAAAATTATCGGTAATGCCGAATTGTTTTTCCCCGTACCTTTTATGCCGGAGACAAAATCAGTCAGGTTGGGGACCTTTTTGGATGCCGGATCCATTAATAATGGCTTTAAAGCTAACAACTTGAAGTATTCCGTCGGGGTTTCAGGGGAGTGGTTGTCGCCTTTCGGCGCCTTATCCGTCAGTGCTGCGTTACCATTAAATGCCGCTTCTTCCGCAACGGCAGCTGATGGCACTATTACAGGGGATCAAAAACAGATGTTTCAATTCAACTTCGGTCAGAATTTCTAGAAGAAGATGTTTTTGTTGTAGGGGCTACCGGCCGGTAGCCCCCTACGGTTATAATTTAACGAAATAGCCGTATTTTTAATCATTATTTATTTTAATTTCACCAGAGACCCGTTTAACAATGAAAATGAAAATTGCTTTATTCTTAGGATTGTTGCTTGCTGCTAATGCGAGCTATGCTGATTTAAAAATTGGCTTTGTCAATATACCAGCCGTTCTTGAAAAAGCACCTCAGGCAGAAAAAGCCAAAAAACGCCTGGAACAAGAATTTTCACCGCGAGATAAGCAATTAGTCGCCCAGCAAAAAGAAATCCAAAGCATGGACGAAAGAATGGCCAAAGACGCGGCAGTGATGGGGGAATCGGCGCGATCCAATCTGGAAAAAGATATTTTAAATAAGAAAAGAGATGCAAAAAGAGCCCAACAGGAGTTTAGCGAGGATTTTAATGCGCGTCGTAATGAAGAATTGGGTAAATTACAACGTCGTATTGTTGAAGCTATTCGTGAAATAGCCAAGGATCAAAATTTTGATTTGTTACTTACCGATGGCGTTATTTATGCCAGTGACAAAATCGACGTAACCAGTCAAGTTCAACAAAAGTTGTCAACCATGCCGGAATAATTACATACGGGTTTTTATTTAATCGCATCGTCATCAACTTTTAAGAGAAGCATCCTCAAATATGTCCATTAAGCTAGATATTTTACAAATACAAGAATTCTTGCCGCATCGTTACCCTTTTTTATTAGTTGATAAGGTTATTGAGTGTGAACCCGGCGTTAGACTGTTGGGTGTGAAAAACGTTACTTATAACGAACCGTTTTTTCAAGGGCATTTTCCACAAAAACCCATTATGCCGGGTGTGCTGATTTTGGAAGCTCTGGCCCAATCTACAGGATTGCTGGCATCGGAAACAGCAGGGGATGAATTGGCCGGGATGATTTATTATCTGGTCGGCATTGATAAGGCCAAGTTTAAAAGGCCCGTTGTACCCGGCGATCAATTAATGCTGGAAGCAAGATTCCTTAAAAGTAAGCGTAATATCTGGGCATTTGAATGCCGTGCAGAAGTCGATGGCGAGTTCGTCGCAAGCGCCGAAATCAGATGTGCAGCAGTGGTAAATTGATTTGATCGATCCAACAGCGATAGTTGATAGCAAAGCGGAGTTGGCTGATAACGTGTCGGTTGGCCCGTTTTCCGTCATAGGGGCCGGTGTAAAAATCGGCGCCGGTACGGTGATAGGTTCCCACGTTGTTATTAAAGGACCGACTACGATAGGTAAAGATAATCGTATCTATCAATTCACCTCCATCGGCGAAGATCCCCAAGACAAAAAGTATGCGGCTGAAATAACCCAGCTGGAAATCGGCGATAGAAATACGATACGTGAGTACACCTCTATGCACAGAGGGACGAAGCAGGATCGTAGTCTTACCAAGATAGGCAATGACAACCTGTTTATGGCCTATACCCATGTGGCGCATGATTGCATCATTGGCAATCATGTCATTATGGCAAACGGGGCCTCATTGGCCGGGCATGTGCATTTACATAGTCATGCCATCTTGGGTGGATTTACCTTGGTGCATCAGTTTACCCAAATAGGCCAGTACAGCTTTGCTGCGATGGGCAGTGCGATTACCCAGGATATTCCCCCCTTTGTTATGGTCGGTGGTAAGCCTACCAGGCCGCACGGCATAAATTCAGTCGGCATGGAACGTAACGGCATTTCTCCTGAAGACATCAGGTTAATCAGAAAAGCCTACAAGATAATTTACAAGACCAACCTGCGTCTGGAAGATGCCATTGATCAAATGGAAGACTTGGCCGGTGAAAGTAAGGAATTGTCCGATATGGTCAGCTTTTTACGTAATGTAAATCGCGGCATATTGCGCTAGGCGCCGCCTTGGCGTGAGTAAAATCGCGCTTAAATTGCCTCAGGACCGAAAAAGTTATGGATGATGAATTTTCAATAAAAATCCCTCAAGGTTGTATTGTTGCCGGAGTTGACGAAGCAGGCCGTGGACCGCTTGCAGGGCCGGTCTTCGCGGCAGCGGTTATCCTGGATCCGATGCGGCCGATAGCCGGATTGGCCGATTCTAAAATCCTTAGCGAAAGCAAACGGAACAGTCTTTATATCATCATCAAGGAAGCCGCTTTAAGCTGGTCGATTGCCCAAGCCGGCGTTGACGAGATTGATGGACTCAATATTCTTCAGGCGACACTATTGGCAATGCAAAGGGCCGTAGAGGGCTTGAACATCCAGCCTGATGAAGTTTTAGTGGATGGCAACAGGCTCCCTAAATTGTCCATGCCTGCTCAGGCTATCGTTAAAGGGGACAGTAAGGTCCAGGCGATCAGCGCGGCGTCAATATTAGCGAAAGTCGAGCGAGATAAACTGATGGTTGACTATCATCAACAATACCCCGACTTTGCGTTTCATGTGCATAAGGGCTACGGCACCAAGCAGCATCTGGCCGAAATCGAACAGTTTGGCTTTTTAGCCGTACACAGAAGAACATTCAACCCGGTAAAAACCATGCTGATACAGCAGGCTAGCTTTTAAGATAACACTAAACGATTAAAAAATTATCACCACGAAGACACGAAGAACACGAAGAATTAAAACTTCGTCTTCTTCGTGTCTTCGTGGTGAATAACAGCTTTTTAATATGTATTCGTACTATCGCAAGGGATCGCCTTAAACCAACTCAAGCGGCCCTTCATTCATTAACGCGATTTGTTCGCGCAGTTCAATGATCCTGTCCTGCCAATAACGCGGCGTATCAAACCACGGGAACGCCATCGGAAACGCAGGATCATCCCAGCGCCGTGCAATCCACGCCGAATAATGAATCAGGCGCAAAGTACGCAGGGCTTCTATAAGATGCAGTTCTCGGGTATCGAAATCGTAAAAAGTTCGGTAACCGGTTAGCAGGTGGTTCAATTGCACGGTCATTTCGGCGCGATCCCCCGAGAGCAACATCCATAAGTCCTGTATCGCAGGTCCCATTCGGCTGTCGTCGAAATCAACAAAATGCGGGCCGTCATCGGTCCATAAAATATTGCCGGGATAACAGTCGCCGTGCAGGCGCAAGGTTTTTACCTTACCGGCACGTTCAAAGCAACGCCTCACGCCATCCAGCGCATGCTCAGTGACACTACGATAAGCTTCGATAAGATCGGCAGGGATGAAATTATTTGCCAGCAGATAAGCTCTGGGTTCATCACCGAAATTGGCGATATCGAGAGTCGGGCGCTCCTTGAAAGGTTTTAAAGCGCCGATAGCATGAATGCGAGCGATAAACCGTCCCATCCATTCCAGCTTTTCGCGGCCCTCAAGCTCAGGTACACGGCCGCCTTGTCTTGGAAAGACGGAAAAGCGGAAACCGTCGGCGTGGATTAAGGTCTGATTATCGCCGAACGGCATTGCCGGTACCACAGGGATTTCAGACTCGAACAATTCCTGAACGAACGCGTGTTCTTCAAGAATGGCGGCAGTCGTCCAGCGCTCGGGTCTGTAGAACTTGGTGACAATAAAAGATGCGTCTGCCATGCCGACCTGGTAGACGCGGTTTTCATAACTATTCAGCGCCAACAGTCGGCCATCGCTATGCAGGCCGATACTGTCGAGCGCGTTTAAAATGATATCGGGAGTTAGGGCCGAAAAAGGAGTCAGATTAGTATTCATGGTTACCATTGTAACGCCGAATTCAGCCGGGCCGGATTTAATTAATCACACATATCAGTTATTTCACTGGCTAAAATGCATGACTTCACCTTCCTGCATGGTATTGCCGGATGCAGGGTTGGCATTTTGATATGCGCCGCCACCCAGTTGTTCATTAATCTGCCGCGCTACATCGACGCCTAAGCTTTTAGACACTTCCGAGACTACCCGGCCGCGACTGGGCACGACACGGCTTCCTCCGGTTACAACACGGACATCCTGTCCTTCGCCGGTAGCGCTAAATGCGGCTTTCACCTCGTAAGTGCGGGTATTGATCAGGCTAAACTCTGCCACCAGCATCAGGCTGAAAGTGTTGGACAGCGTGTCGGTACCGATAATGGGATTAGCTTCGTCGCGAAAATCAAGCTCGCTGACCGTTCCGAACAATACATAATCGGCCCCGGGATAAGCGCCTTTTTTGATGCGGCTGATAATGTCGTAGATTTGTTCGCTGCCCTTGGCTGTATAAGGTTTGGCCTGAGATACCTGGAAACTGCCGGTTTTAAGGATTTCCCCCTTAATATCGCCGACAAACTTACGCAACTCGCCATATTCGATATAGCTGTAGCTGCTTTCGACCTCGGTATAATCAGTCTCCGATTTTCCGCTATACGATGAACGACTCGAAGCTGAGGAGCTTTCGAAACTATCGCGTTCGCGCTCGCTATGGCTGGCTCGCGCCGATGACTTGTTGTGATAATCAACAAGATGAAAATAACCGCTGACCCGCTCGGCATAAGCCAGGTCGGTAACGGCGATTTTGGCCGCTAGTGCGTTGCTCGCCCCAAGCAACGACGACAGCAGGAATAACAAACGTAACGGTTTCATTTGCTATCTCACTAAAACATGGATTTATTGGAAGTCTTGCGTATTTCTTTTTCATCCGCCCATTCCATGGTGCCGGATTCAATATCCACCAGCTGCAAGCTGAATTTGTAATACACGTCTTTGACATCGCCGGCGCGTTTAACAATAGAGGTAATAGTGCCTTCGATACGGAAATCGGCGCCTTCCATGTTACCCATTTTTTTTGACTTACTTTTTTTGTACAGGCCGGTTTGATTTTGCCGGGTCAATTCATCGACTTGGGTTTGCATGGCGCTGGTGTCTACCGCAAAGCGCACCATGCCGCTTTTTACGATTTTGGTGCGTATCGAATCGGTGACCGATTTTGTGTCTATGTATTCGCTGGTTCGGTTCTTAACTTCCGCAACGGTCACCAAAGGACGCGATTTTGCAAACAGGGCAGGGGATTGTAATAGTGAGCTGGCCATCGATTCCGCTATGGCTTGCAGGTCGGTAGAACCGAATTCGTTGGTTAAGGTTTCAACGGCTTTGCTGTCGCCGTACTCGACGTTGCCGGAGCTGAGCGTTGGTGATTGCGTTGCACAGCCGCTTAACAGCAGCGCTATCGCAGTGGCTTTGAAAGCGGTTGAATTCATAATATTTTTTTTATGCATGGGATTATCTCTCTTAAAGTATGTTGAAGGGCGGCTTCTGGTCGCCTCTACAGAACATTATTATTTTGGGCTATGTCGGAGTGCAAGCTTTGCTTGTGCTTGCAGGCGAAGCCTGCACTCCAGTAGTCAGTTGCTTTCACACTTAACGATGGCATAGTCTTATTTTTTGGGAATCGCTTAAGGCAGGTCACCCGTGTTATCAGGGCTTTGCACAACCAGTCTGAAATCCGTAACCTGAGGCGACGGCGCGACAGCCGATAGCGTTTGTTTCTGATAAGCGTAAACCAGTACGGGCTTCCAGGCTTCTTCACCGCCGACCGCAAAACCGGCGGCATCCAGCCATTTAAAGCGATAGTAAAGTTGTTGGTTATCCGAGTCCGTATTGTTGATCTCGGCCTGCACGGTTAACAGATGATTGCGTTTTACGGCGCGCAGGTCGGTCACTTGCAGATACGACATTTCACTCAGCTGCTCGACCTTGGCATTGATGCTGCCGGGGCGTGGCGGCGGCTTGTGGCTGGCGCAGGCGCTGACCAGCGACAGCGCGATAACTAACGGTATAAATTTAAACGAATGCATGGCTTATCCTTTTGCTTGTTGGGCAGGTTTTGAGGCTTTTTTCTTTTTGGATTTTGACGGGGCTTTCTTGTTGGGACCCGTTATTGCCGGGCTATCGGTATTTTCGATGGCTTGAATTGCAGAGGGTGCGGTATAAACCGGCATTTGCGGCCCAAAAGCAGGTTGCGACCAATAAACCTGATTACCCAGCAACCGTGTCACCACGATGGCGTGTGAACCTTGAATATCAATGGATTGTTTGCTGCTGCCAATGGCTATGTCATGCTTGCCGGAAGGCAGTGTTACACGGCCAATGCTGATGGTTGCAGGCAAAGTGCGCCAAGTGCGTTCATCCGCAGATTCGGTAATGACATTGGCGATATTCAAGGCAATACCCGCAATAGCCACACCGCCGCCTTGATCCATCAAGGCCTTTTGCGACATGGTTTTTGCAGCGGCACGAAGAATACCCCTGACAATAATCCCCGGCATATCATCCCTTAATGCCCGCTTGGACATGGTGTCCAAACTGGTCACGCCGGCTAACGGCAGGGTATCCTTACCGTCAATGCCGATAGTGCTGGGTTGTAACGTATGGCTAGGGTCAGAATGCAGCACCGGGAACGATATAGGAATAACGCCTAAATTGCTGACGATCACCGGGACAGGAATGGTGATTGAGCTAAGCGCAGGCGCGGTGCCTGATTCGACCACAAATAACACATCGGTTTCCGTAGGTTTACGCAGGCTGGGACGCGATTCCAACGTAGCCAAGCCGTCTTCCAGGATTTTAATATTGGGCTGTAGCTCAATCGCCTGCCGGTAACCGGGTGAGGCGAGACCCTGTTCATTCAAGGCTTCGTAGACAAAACCGGCCAGATAATGACTGAAAGCGCTTTGGTAGCCGTTTTTTAGCGTGGTGACTTCGGCCGAGTTAAGCGTTTCGACCGGATAACCGTTCAGATCCTTAAAGGTCGTGGTGATGCCTTTTTCCTTGCTTTCCTGTTCCAGCGCCTCGGTATCTTTCGCATTAATTTCCGCGATAATGGCTTCCCGCTCGTGGGTTTTCTTGATCTCGGTTCTGGCGGCATTCCAGTCGCCTGCCGACAAGTGATCCAGCGCAAGCCGGGTAGACAGCATGACTTTTTCATAATCATGACCATCGTAGCGACGGGTTTTATCGTTTAACACCACCGCGCCGACATTTTCCAAAATGGCACCGGCCCTGACTTTAGCTTCATTCTCCCATTCGTTGACCTTTTGATCGGCCAACAGCCATGCACCTGCGCTGTCCTTGTATTGGCTCTTCAAGCGTAACAATTCGCCTTTTTCCAGGTAATAAAGCAGATCGAAATCGCCGCCGGTATTATTGGCTTCATGTTGAGTCAAAGCTTGATCTATTTGGCCTTTTCCGACCAGATCAATGGTTTGTTTGAGTTCGTCATCGTAACTGCGCATTACCGAACAGCCGGACAGGGTTATGGTTAATAAAAAGGGCAGCGCAAGGCTGATCGGGCGGGTAGAGATGGGCATGGTGATTCCTTGTTCTATTATTTTTATTATTGGGTTGCATCCGATAGCTTGGTCATTATCCGTAATCAAACCGCCGGTGCGCGGAAAAGTATAAATGTTTTTTTTTGTTAATGGCTTGTTATTTTTGAGGGATTACAGGCAAGCGGATTTGCCGGGGGATGGTTTATTCAAGTGTGTTGTTTTTAATCCGAGTGCCCATCAAGTAATCGCACCAGGGCCAGGTCACACACCAGTTCGCGGCGCGGTTGCCGCCGAGATGGTGATCGTAATGCCAGCGTAAATGCTGTTTAGCCCAGATTGGGTCAAGATGAGCCTTGCGATGCTTGTAGTAATACAGCATCAAGGATGCATACACCGCGCCGGTAAATAGAGGGAATGGTAAAAACAGCGGCACATGCAGCAGCACAATGCCCGACAATACCGCCAGTTCTTTGGTTTGGGCGTTCCATGTTGTTAATGTCACGGATTGATAGCCCGGATCGAACATGGCATTTTTAGCGCAAACGGCGTGATGCTCATGCCAATGATAAGCCCAGAAACTGTGCCGGTTTTGTCCCAGTCCATGCAGAATGTATTTATGCATCAGCCATTCACCGGCATTGGCATACAGTAAGCCTAAAATGAATTGAGCGGCTAAGCTAAGCATGGGACATAAAAATAAAATACCTCAAAATAAAATACCTCATTTCTCTAAATAGAGCGCAGACGACAACTGCCTTAACCGGGATAGTTCTTCCCCTATAATACGTTTTCTCTCTGCTACCAAGCCAGATTAAAAACATTACAGAACAAATATAAAATCTTTTGCGCGGCCCCTTTCGGCTCCTAACCCAAATACACAGCGCTTAGTAAATGACATCAAAGATTGTGCCAAGTGATTACCTGAGAGTTGGATTGCAATATTTCCTTTTTTAATCGCTACAAAGTAGATAAAATTAGTGGGTTTTTATTTATTAGGTGATTATCAGCATGAGCGTTATAGAAAGAATTAAAGACCAGATTGAAAATAATCCGGTTGTTTTATACATGAAAGGGTCACCGGATTTTCCTCAATGCGGCTTTTCCGGCCAGACTGTGCAAATATTGGGTGCTTGCCATGCCAAATTTATGTACGTTAATATTTTTGAGGATCCTGAACTTCGCGAGGCGCTTAAAGAATATTCGAACTGGCCGACCTATCCCCAGCTGTATATCGGCGGTGAGCTAGTCGGCGGTTGCGATATCGTTATTGGCCTGTACCAGAATGGTGAGTTGGTAAAGATGTTGGCTGCGGTTGATGCAATAGAGGAATAATCGATGCTACACGGATGACGCTCGTGTCATCCGTGTGCCGGTTTTATTATCAACTACCGATTGATTCCAGCTGCTTCCAGCGGTTGACTATCATGCAAAACAGCTCTGCTGTCTTTTCGGCGTCATAAAGTGCTGAATGCGCTTTTTCGTTATCCCAATCCAATCCCGCTGTTTGGGCAATTTTCGCCAGCACCGTCTGTTGATAGACCAATCCCCCCAATGTCGCAGTATCGAAAGTACTGAACGGATGAAAAGGACTGCGTTTTATTTGGGTTCTTTGAATGGCGGCATTTAAGAAACCGATGTCGAAAGCAGGGTTGTGTCCAACCAGAATCGCCCGGGTGCAGTTGTTACGCTTGACGGCCTCTTTAATGGGTTTAAACAGCATGTGCAGCGCGTCTTTCTCTTCAATGGCCATGCGAAACGGGTGGTGCGGGTCTATGCCATTAAATTTGAGGGCTGCTTCGTCCAGCTCGGCATTTTTAAAGGGAATGACATGTGTTGTATAACGTTCGGTAATTTCCAGATCGCTGTTGCTGTTAAGCTCGACAATCACGGCGGCAATTTCCAGTAATGCATTTTTTTTGGGATTAAACCCGGCTGTTTCAATGTCGACGACTACCGGCAGGAAGCCTCGGAAACGTTTGTCTAAGGGAATTACAGGTGTATCCATTTTTTGAGTTATGCCAAGAGGTGTCGAAATGATGAGGAATGAAGGCGGCGATTTATGGTATGTTACGCGAAAATTGCCCCATTATAAAAATAATAGCGTTGAGGAGTGGATGACATGCAACAGAAAAAATTGATGACTCAATTCGGATGTCTTGTTTTATCGGGTGTACTGGCAGGATGTGCGACCACCGCAAAAGACCCCCAAGATCCATTGGAAGGCTGGAATAGGGGAGTGCAAACCTTTAACGATAAGCTTGACGATTATGCGATGAAGCCTGTCGCCAAGGGGTATCAGTGGGTAACGCCATCGTTTGTCGATCAAGGCGTGACCAATTTTTTCAGTAACATTAACGACATCGGCGTAACACTCAATGACCTGATGCAGTTTAAAATCTCGCAAACCGGCCTGGATGGTTCGCGCTTTATTGTCAATACCGTCGCCGGGGTTGCCGGTTTTGTCGATGTCGCGGCGATGATCGATTTGCCCAAGCATAATGAAGATTTTGACCAAACCATGGGGGTTTGGGGCGTACCGACCGGCCCTTACCTGGTGTTGCCGTTTTTCGGGCCGAGTTCTCCTCGCGGCGTGGGCGGTCTGCTCGGCGACGCGGCGATGAATCCGATCAGCTATCTTGACAGCGGTGTTATCAGTAGCGGACTGTTCGGGGTGAATGCCATCGATTTGCGCGCAGACAATTTGACGACTGAAAAGATAGCGACGGAAGCTGCGGTAGACCGGTATGCGTTTTTTAAAAGCGCTTATTTTCAACATCGTGAATACCTGATTCACGATGGCAATGTGCCGGAGGGGTCGGATTATCTGGAAATTGAGGATGACTTTAATGAGGATAATTTGGCTCCGGTTAAGCCGTATTAAAAAACAGGCGAAGGGTGAAAGGCAAAGGGCGAAAAATACGTTATTACCTTGAAAAAGTAGGGCGCGCCGTGCGCGCCTTTTCCTCAGATTTGGATTAAATTGACGCTCATCTCCGGCGCGCGGCACACCTTAAGCTTGTGGTTTGCCGGCAGATTATTGTAACTTCCAGCCCAACTCTTCATTCGCCTTGAGCGGCGTGATGGACAGGCCGTTTTCTCCGTAAGCGGACGGCACTTTCCAGGCGGTTTTTTCCAAGGTGACCATGCCTGAGTTTCTGGGCAATCGGTAAAAATCGGCCCCGTAAAAACTGGCGAAACCTTCCAGTTTGTCCAATGCGTCCGCTCGCTCAAACGCTTCCGCATAAAGCTCCAAAGCAGCATGAGCGCTGTAACAACCGGCGCAACCGCAGGCGGTTTCCTTTAATGAAGTCAGGTGCGGCGCGCTGTCCGTGCCTAGAAAAAATTTCGGGTTACCGCTGGTCGCTGCGGCGACCAATGCCAAACGATGCGACTCGCGCTTGATAATCGGCAGGCAATAATAGTGCGGCCTGATGCCGCCCGCCAGAATCGCATTGCGGTTAAACAGCAAATGCTGGGGGGTGATGGTTGCGGCAATATTGGCGCCGGAAGCCAGCACAAATTGCACGGCTTCAGTCGTGGTTACGTGTTCGACCACGATACGCAAACCGGGGAAGTTATGCGTAATGTCGGTCAGGTAGGTGTCGATAAATACCCGCTCCCGATCGAAAATATCGCACGCGTCATCGGTGACTTCGCCATGAATCAGCAACGGAATAGCATATTGTTCCATTGCCGCCAATAACGGATAAATAGCCTTGATGTCGGCAACGCCGGAATCGGAATTGGTGGTGGCGCCTGCCGGATAAAGTTTAAAGGCATGGATATGTTCGGATTCGGCGGCTTTTTTGATTTCATCCACGCTCGTCGAACCGGTCAGGTAAAGCGTCATCAACGGCGTAAAATCAAGACCAACCGGAACCGCTTGTAGAATTTCTTCCCGATAAATCAAGGCCTGAGCCACCGTAGTAACAGGCGGTTTGAGATTGGGCATGATGACTGCGCGGGCAAATTGCCGGGCGGTATGCGGCATAACGGTTTTTAAAACTGCGCCGTTTCTGACATGTAAATGCCAGTCATCCGGTCTTGTGATGGTTAATGTTTTCATTATTGGAGGTAAATTCTGTAAAATAGGCGGTTATTTTATAGTAAGTGCCTTGAAAAACTAAGCGCAGCACTTATTGTGGTTATTATTTTTGTTATCGGAGCGGTTAATGCCAATATACGAGTACCAATGTCAATCATGCGGTCATGAGCACGAAGCGTTACAAAAACTCAGTGCCGAGCCCCTAACTATCTGCCCTGCCTGTAGCAAGCCGGAGTTAATGAAAAAGATTTCTGCAGCGGGATTCCGATTGAAAGGCACCGGCTGGTACGAAACGGATTTTAAAAGCGGCACCAAGAAAAATGTAGCGGGCGAAGCGAGTTGTTCAAGTTCCGCGCCATCCACCGGCGGCTGTTCAGGCGGCGGCTGTAAATAATAAAGCAGGCGAAAGGCTCAAGGCGAAAGGCAAAAAAACATGCCTTCGCCTTGAGCCTTTCGCCTTTCATCTTAACCAAATCAACAGGGAAAATTTATGCGTACTCACAAGTGCGGAGAATTAAACACACAACAGCTAGGCGAAACAGTTTCAATCTGCGGTTGGGTACACAGACGTAGAGACCACGGCGGCGTTATTTTTATCGATCTCAGAGACCGTGCCGGATTGGTCCAGGTCGTGATTGATCCCGACATGGCTGACACCTTCGCTACTGCTGAAAGCGTCCGCAGTGAATATGTATTACAAATTACCGGTCTGGTTCGTCACCGTCCCGAAGGCACGGTTAATGCCAACATGCATTCCGGCGCGATTGAAATACTGGCTAAAGACATCGTCGTGCTGAACGAGTCGGAAACCCCGCCGTTCCCGGTCGAAAGCGAGATCGAGGTCAACGAAGAATTGCGTTTGCGCTATCGCTATATCGACTTGCGCCGTACCGTAATGCAGGAAAAGATGAAAGTGCGCCGCGATGTGACGCGGGTGTTAAGAAACTTCCTCGATGACAACGAGTTTTTCGAGATTGAAACGCCTTACCTGACCAAAGCCACACCCGAAGGCGCGCGCGATTACATCGTGCCGAGCCGCACCCACGAAAATTCGTTTTTCGCGCTGCCGCAATCGCCGCAATTGTACAAGCAGATGTTGATGGTGGCGGGCATGGATCGCTATTATCAAGTCGTGCGTTGTTTCCGCGATGAAGATTTGCGCGCCGACCGTCAGCCCGAATTCACCCAGCTGGATATCGAAACCTCGTTCATGGATGAAAACGAGATCATGCACATCATGGAGGAAATGATCCGCCAGTTGTTCATTAAAGTGATCGGCGTGAATCTGGGTGACAAATTTCCGCGCATGACCCATCAGGAAGCCGTATCGCGCTACGGCGTCGATCGTCCCGATTTGCGGATTCCGCTGGAATTGGTCGATATTGCCGAGGACATGAAAGATGTTGATTTCAAAGTCTTCTCAGCCCCGGCCAACGACCCGAAAGGCCGCGTCGTTGCGATGCGCGTACCGAATGCAGGCGATTTAAGCCGCAAAGACATCGATGCGTTAACCAAGTATGTCAGCATTTACGGCGCAAGAGGTTTGGCTTATATCAAGGTCAACGACCTGGCCGCCGGTGTCGACGGCTTGCAATCGCCTATCGTCAAATTCGCTCCTGCTGAAGTTTGGGACAGTGTTCTGGCCAAAACCGGCGCACAAAACGGCGATTTAATCTTCTTTGGCGCGGATAAAGCCAGCATCGTTAATGAAGCGATGGGCGCGTTGCGGGTCAAGTTGGGGCACGACCTTAACCTGCTGCAAGGCGACTGGAAACCGGTTTGGGTGATTGACTTCCCGATGTTCGATTGGGATGAGAAAGGTCAGCGTTGGAATGCCATCCATCACCCTTTCACCGCGCCAAGTTGCTCGGTCGAAGAGCTGGTCGCCAATCCGGGCGCGGCATTATCGCGCGCTTACGATTTGGTGTTGAACGGCACTGAAGTCGGCGGCGGTTCGATTCGTATCAATCGTACGTCCATGCAGCAAACCGTACTTGAAATATTAGGCATCGGCGAAGACGAGGCCAGGGAAAAATTCGGCTTCCTATTGGATGCGTTGAAATACGGCGCGCCTCCGCATGGCGGTCTTGCCTTCGGTCTTGACCGGTTGGTCATGTTGATGACAGGATCAACATCAATTCGTGACGTAATCGCCTTCCCTAAAACGCAATCGGCGGCTTGTCCTTTAGTCAGCGCACCGGCGGTAGTCACCGATGAGCAATTGAAGGAGCTGGGCATTCGCTTGATCAAGCCCGCAGGAAAAGAAAAAGCTAAGGATTAAAGGCTTTTATTCACCACGAAGGATACGAAGAAATAAAACTCGTGCTCTCAAGCCGGACGGGGCATGTTGCCCCGTCCGAAACGTTTTGCGCTAGTTAAGTGCAGCCACTTTACTTAGGCATCGCAGAAACATTAGGAGCGGGGTTGTAAACCTCGCTCCGCTGAGAGTACTACGACGAAGAACATGAAGAAATAAAACTTCGTGTTCTTCGTGTCTTCGTGGTGATATGCTTTTTTCTTTTATGAATTGACCTGTTATTAAGCAGTTACCATAAAATCCTCCCAAAATCTTCTCCCTAGAGGAGTACCATTTATGACCAATAGCCCATTTCCCATTCAAGATTACGCCTTACTCAGCGATGAGGAATGCGATGCCCGGATTATCGCCGCCAAAGCCAAGCTTGGCAGCCGTTGCGTAGTACTCGGACATCATTATCAGCGTGATGAAGTGTTCAAACATGCCGATTTTTCCGGCGATTCGTTAAAACTGTCCCGAGATGCGGCCAAGTCCGATGCCGAATACATCGTATTTTGCGGTGTGCATTTTATGGCCGAAGTCGCCGATATACTGTCCCGTCCCGAGCAGATTGCGATCCTGCCGGACATGGCGGCGGGCTGTTCGATGGCCGATATGGCCAATCTGATCAAGGTGCAAAAGTGCTGGGATGAATTGGCGCAAGTGATTGACGTGGAGACGGAAGTTACCCCGGTTACCTACATCAACTCTGCGGCCGACCTTAAATCCTTTTGCGGCAAGCATGACGGCATCGTCTGCACCTCATCCAACGCCCAAAAAATATTGGAATGGAGTTTTGCCAAAAAATCGAAAGTGCTGTTTTTTCCCGACCAGCATCTGGGCCGCAATACCGGTTACCGGATGGGCATACCGTTGGAACAAATGGTGACCTGGGATTTTACCAAGCCGATGGGCGGCTTGACCGAGCAGCAAATCCGCAACGCCAAAATCATTCTATGGAATGGCTATTGTTCCGTGCATCAGGTATTCAAGCCGGAACATATTGACGAGTTCTTAAAGCGTTACCCGGAAACCAAAGTCATTTCGCACCCTGAAGCGTCGTTTGAAGTGTGCCAAAAATCGGAATACATCGGTTCTACCGAATACATCTTAAAAACAGTGCGCGAAGCCGAACCGAACACCCGCTGGCTGGTTGCGACGGAACTCAATCTGGTCAACCGTCTGCATGACGAATGCAAAGCACAGGGCAAAAACGTGCATTTCATGTCGCCTACGTTATGCATGTGTTCAACCATGTTCAGAACCGATCCGCAACATTTAGCCTGGGTGCTGGAAAACCTGGCAGCAGGACATGTGGTTAACCGGATTTCGGTGCCTGAGGACATAGCGAAGTATGCCAAGAAAGCGCTGGATAACATGTTGGGAGTTATGTAATGTCAGTAGATTTTAATCGTTTAAAGCATTTTTCCATGACCTATGTCTTCATTGAAGACGATGAAGACATAGCCTGCGAATATGAGCAAACAGAGCAAATACCCGTCGTTGCTGCTGATGGTCTGAGTATCAGTTTTAGCTTAAGAAATATCGATCAAAGCGAAGACAAAGATATTTATTCGGTAGTTCTGGTAAAAGAGGGCGATGACGAGTTTTACATAAAATCCGATTATTTTGATGATGCCGCCGAGCCTTACCCGCTAGATGTTGAGATTTCCGATGATGACGTTAAGTTCATATTGGAAGGTGAGGATGAGGTTATGTATTTGTATGGTTTTTTTGAGTAAAACCGTGATTAACGTTATTCCATTGAGAATTTAGCAAGGGTTTTGTTTATGAATACCCCGGATATTCGTTGGCAGCAACGCTTTGCTAACTTTAAAAAAGCCTTGGTGCAGCTTAAAAATGCCGTAGAACTCAGCAAGCAGCGTCCATTGTCTTTACTGGAGAAACAAGGCGTTATCCAGGCCTTTGAGTTTACTCATGAATTGGCCTGGAATGTCCTGAAGGACTACCTGGAAGACCAGGGCAACCAATCCATCAAAGGCTCAAAAGATGCTACCCGCGAAGCTTTTAAAGTGGCATTGATAGCTGACGGCGAACAATGGATGGCGATGATTCAGAGCAGGAATGTATCGTCGCATACCTACGATGAGCAAATCGCCGAACAACTGGTTGTAGCGATAATAAACGATTATTTTCCGTTGTTTGAACTCCTGCAAACGGACATGCAAAAATACCTGACATGAAAACAGCTACAGCGGCCAAACTGGGCTTGTCGCAAACCACGTTAGATAAACTTAACAGTGTTTTCTTGCGGCACAAAGCCATTAACTCTGTGCTGGTTTACGGTTCACGCGCCAAGGGTAACTATCGCCCCGGCTCGGATATAGATTTAACCATCAAAGGCGACGTGCTTGAATTTGCCGAGTTAATGCAAATAGAAGACCAGATTGATGACTTGTTTCTGCCTTACACCGTGGATTTATCGCAGTATGCGCAACTCAGCAATGTCGATTTAATTGAGCATATTGACCGCGTGGGCGTGGTGATTTATGACAAAGATACCGAAGAGCTTCATCGGAATGGCTGACTTATGCCGGGATAGTCTGAGGTTAAGTCGTTTGTTGTGCCCCTTCGGCTACGCTCAGGACTAAATGTCTTGTCGAACTATGATCGGCTTAACCGTCCACCCTTCGACAAGCTCTGCGAACGATTAACCCTAGCAACTTGCCCCGCCTTAAGTTGGTAGCCCATAAATTGCATTAAACAAAGCAAGTTATTTTTGACGTATGATATTTTCAACGCATAACGTGCAAAATGTATTTTTTGTCATGGCTGTAAATAGGCAAGAAACTCTGTATTTATGACAACATATTACTCTCACACGGACTATCACTGTCTTAACTTTATGACAATGACGCCATAAAGAGGAGTGTAATAATCTCTTCGTTCAGGGCAGGTTGATCACCTATCTAAACCGATTTCATCCAAACGAAATACACTCACTTTCTGGGATATTTAATGCTATGAATAAGTTATTTAACTATATGGGAAATAAACTATTTGACAATATAGATTCAAATAGATTGCAAAATAGATTAGCAATAATACTTGTTGTTGCTGTTATTTTAATATTTATCGTATTTATTTTCTATTTTCATAGATTTAGCGATTGGGATTTTACTACAAATAATTCCAAAGAAAATTGGGGCGCATTTGGTGATTTTGTTGGCGGTACACTTAATCCGCTACTCAGTTTTTTAGGCTTAATTGCTCTGTTGTTTACTATTGCCTTACAAAATAAAGAATTAACTTTCTCAAAATCAGCATACGATAAGCAGCAATTTGAAAGTACCTTTTTCGCTTTGTTTGAGCAGCATAATAAGATTCTTGCTAAATTGTTAGATGAGTCTCCAGATTCAAACGATATTCCAATTTATTACGACAATGAGAGAAATCTTATAGAGGAAACGCCAACAGAAAATTATATTGAGGCACTGATAGCAAAAATAGATGTCATGTCTGATATAAACATAAGAACGCACGATGTAATAATTCATTTCGGATGTAATTATCCTCAAGAATACATAAATACATTTGGTAATAAAATATCAGGAAATAACGAATTAAATAGGTTATATAAAGTAAATCTATTTCTTAAAACAAGACATCCGTGTGGGTATTACTTTAGATTTCTTTATCAGTTATTGAAGTTTATTGCTACGAATATACCCGAAAGTGAAATTAGTTCGTTTGATGAGTTTAAAAAAGGAAAACAGCCGTCATTAGCACCAAATGAGAAAATGTACAGTAACTTAGTAAGGTCATTACTAACAAATGATATTATTTTACTTCTTGCAATCAATTGCTATTGTCAAGATGAAAATGATGATTTTTTGGAGTATAAGTTATTACTTGAACGTTATGCGTTTTTTGAACATCTTCCCTATGAAAAATATAAGTTCTATTCAGGAACCCTAATTTCTGATATTAAAAAACATTACGACAAATCAGCTTTTGGTAATAACGATTTTTTTCGTAATTAAAAACTAGAAATAGCAGTATATTTTAATAAGCCCAAGCCGATTTAAACAGAGCATGGGAAACCATCGAACTCTGTGGCATGAAGCTGTATGTACTGGATTGCTTATTGATATACAGACGTTATAGCCTTGCTACCTGTGACGTTGAGATCGCTTTAAGTAGCTACATTGATGCCAAAAACTTATCCAAGAAACCGGCTTTACCTACAAAAAGCCAAAAACCGCATTGCAGAAATCGGGCAGTGGGGGTTAATGCGCGTGATTGAGCGGGATTTTCCAGAAAACAGTAAGGGCGTATAAAGTACTGCAAACACTAGCGAATACACGTTACGGCCAAAACCTAAGGAGAACGCCATGCAGGCCATCAAACAATACACCGAAGTGATTAACGGCAGCATTCATGTCAACCTGCCGGAAAGCTTCACCGCCAAACGGGTGGAATTGATTATTCTAGCCGCAGATGACAACAATACGGATACCGGCAATTTTCAACGATTTTTACTGGACAGCCCGGGAATGACCGATGAGGAATACCAAGCCATTGCAGAAAAAAGAGAGCATCTTAACCAACGGAAATAATTTGCCTGGACACCAATATCCTCATTGCCCATAAACGGGCGAAAAAAGCCGACAAAGATAAAACCTTGCTTTACCGGCTCAGTACACAAGCCTATCGTTTCGCGGTTTCAAGTATCACTGTTTACGAACTGCTACGCGGCGATAATCAAGACGAAGACTATTATTGGAAAACGATGTTGCGCTGGTTCCCAAGCTCCTGCTTGGGAACCCAGTGAAGCTCTCGGCAACCGCTCCTGCGTTGCTCTACCTCCTGCATCCTTGCAGTCGTAGCTTTGCGAGCCGGGAAGCTGGAGCTTCCCGTACTGAATTCCCAAGCGGGAGCTTGGGAACTAGCGAAAGCAGGTTTTCATCGTTCCCACGCTCTGCGTGGGAACGCAGCTTGAACCGCTCTGCGGTTCGGGATGCCGGAGCGTCTCTGACTGGGTTACCACGCAGAGCGTGGGAACCATAAAATTGCGCGAATTGGCTGTCGTTTTAACGCAAAGGGTACGAGAAAACGCCACTATTGATTGGAAGATTACAGAAAGCGTACGATCTAAGTTAAAGATGGCAGTTCGGTTATCCGCCCGACATGCAGTTACTCGCTACTGAAACCGTATTAAAGCAGGCTGAAATGATCGCCAATGAGTTGACGAACTAAATATAGCTAATTTCTACGATACTCCGCCAAATTAACCCCATGCTTTTTCAGCTTGGTATAGACGGCGCGCGATGTAATGTCCATGTCTTCGGCTACTTTTTTCACATCGCCTTGATGCTGTTTTAGTGCGCTTTCAAGATACGCTTGTTCGGCCTTGGCAAGGGCTTGTTCTTTAATGTCTTTCCATTGCTCAAGGTTAGGTGTTTTGGTTTGAAGCGGTAAATCCAATTCGGTCATTTCTTTGCCGGTGGCAAATAAAATGCTGCGTTCAAGGATGTTTTCCAATTCGCGGACGTTGCCCGGCCACGGATAAGCGCGGATTTTCTGCATCACTTCGCGGCTGACCGATTCAACCGCTTTGTTATATTTCTTGCTCAAGCGCTGCACAATCAATTGCACCAGATACGGCAGGTCTTCCGGGCGTTCGGACAGGGGCGGAATGCTTAATCGGACCACGTTGATGCGATAATACAGGTCGTTGCGGAAAAGGCCTTGCTTGACCAGTTCTTCCAGGTTGTTATTGGTTGCGGAGATTATTCTCAGGTCAACCGACAGGGTTTGTTTGCCGCCGACCCGTTCCAGTTCGCCTTCCTGTAGCACACGAAGCAGCCGGGTTTGCGCGGCGGGGGATAATGAATCGACTTCATCAAGAAACAAGGTTCCGCCTTCGGCCCGCTCAAAATAACCTTGATGCACTTCAACAGCGCCGGTGAACGCGCCTTTTTCGTGTCCGAACAGCGCGCTTTCGATCAGGCTTTCGGGAATTGCGCCGCAGTTAATCGGGATAAACGGTTTGTTGCAGCGGCCGCTCATCGCATGTATCGCGCGGGCGATCAATTCCTTGCCGACGCCGGTTTGCCCCTGAATCAGCACGGTTGCCAATGTCGGCGCTATCACTTCGATGGCCTGCAATATTTTCTGCATGGTCGGCGATTTGGCAATAATCGCCGGAGGCTGGTGTTTTTGTGCGGGCTGCTTGCTTTGTTTGCGCCAGATTTGTTGCATGCTCTGTTCAATGCGCGAGTGTAGTTCGTTAATATCCTGCATTTCCTTAACGGGTGTGGTGTCGGTGTATTCCATGCCCGGACGGTCTTTTGCCGCGTTCGGATTGGTGTAGACGCAAACTTCGCACTTGCCGTCGTGGCGGGCGATGCTTTGCTTGATTTCCACTTTGGCGTAACCGAAATTTCTGGCTGCGATGCCGCCAAAGACGCTGGACGTCATTCTGCACAATTCGGGGAAATTGGTGACCCGGTCGCCAAATGGGCAGCAGCTGTTGGTAACGGTAATGCAATCGGGGTTGCTGGAGACCAGTGAAAATTTACCGCCGATGTTGTTTTTAAGGCCGAGGATCAGTTCGGTATAGCTTTCTTTATCGAGCAATTCGCTTTTGTGGGTTTCTTCCCGATAGGTTTCTTCAAAAAAGCACCCCGCAGTTTTGGCAATGTGTTCAATCAATTGCTCGCAGTGCTTTTGTCCCTGTTGTTCGCTGGCATGCATCAGCTCAAGGATGAAGGTTTGCAGAAAAAAGACAGGTGTTAAACCGGAAAGGGAGTTATTGTTCATGATGTTTTGTGAAGTCAGTTTTCTCTAATTGAAGCACGGCTTCATTTGTCTGGCAACGTTAAAAATCAAGTCATTGTAATTTAATAGAAAGATTGTTGATAATTGCTGGCACAACACTTGCTGTTATTGACGTGTAACTAACAACGAGGAGTCAATAATGAGTCAAGATAAACCCCCTTTAGATCCGCATCCATTAAGCGAATATGTAGCCTGGGCCGGAAACCGCAACCGCGAACCGCTGTTAGGCGTTTTAAAAGAAAAGCTGCCTAAAGATCCGGCAAATGTGTTGGAACTCGCCAGCGGCAGCGGTATGCATATTAACTATTTTGCGCCGCATTTCGAACATTTGCATTTTCATCCTTCCGATAAGGATCAAGAAGTTTTTGATAACATCAAGAAACTGTCAATCGATCACAAGAACGATAATATTGCCGACCCCGTTCATCTGGATTTAACCAATCCGGAAACCTGGTTTAATGCAGGCAAGCCGCATTCATTTGCGGCCATTTTCTGTATCAATATTTTCCAGGTAGCGCCTATTTCAATTGCCGACGGCATGATGAAATGCGCTTCACATTTACTGGATAATGATGGTTTTTTGCTGATTTACGGTCCGTTCCAGGTGGAAGGGACATTCACCACCGATTCCAATAAAGAGTTTCATCAGACATTGAGTTCGGCAGGGGTTTCGGAATGGGGCTTAAAAGATGTCGCAGACCTGAAAAAGGCGGCGGCAAACCATGGTTTGGAATTAAAAGAGCAGATCAATATGCCTGCCAATAATTTCTCGCTGATATTTGGCAGAAAGGATTAAAAACAGAAGAAGGGCGAAGGGCGAAAAAAGCTTGCGTTTAAGTTGAGGTGAATTTCAATTCTTTAGCCTTTAGCCCTTCTCAACGATGTTCAATTTAGGGAGCGAATCATGGAGCAAAAATGTTCAGCCGTTATCATCGGCGTTGGCCCGGAGCAAGGCCTGGGTGCTACACTCGCCAAATATTTTGCAGCAAAGGGTTTGCACGTTTACATAGCCGGTCGAAGTGAAGACAAGCTTCAACAGGTCGCGGTAAAAATCCGGCAAAAGGGCGGCTCAGTCAGCATAGTGATTGCCGATGCAACTATTGAGCGCGATGTGTCGCATTTATTCAAAATAGCGCAGCTGGATGGTTATAGTATTGATATTGCAGCTTATAATGTAGACAGCAATATTCCATCGCCTTTGTTGGAAACGGACGCGGAAACCTTTACTGCGCTTTGGAAGCAGAATTGCCTGGGGGCCTTTTTGTTCGGCAAGGAAGCGGTTAATGCAATGAAGGATAAGCAAAAGGGAACGCTGTTTTTTACCGGGGCGACCGCGTCACTAAGAGCAAAGCCGCCATTCACTGCATTTGCAGCGGCTAAAGCCGGATTAAGGGCGTTGGCGCAAGGCATGGCCAGGGAGTTTTCGCCGCAAGGCATCCACGTGGTACATACCGTTATTGACGGAGTAATCGACGGCGAACGGGCAAGAAGCCAGTTTCCCGACTATGTTAAGGCTAAAGGTAAGGATGGCTTGTTACAGCTGGATGCCATCGCCGAAACCTATTGGGCCATCCACAAACAACATCCCAGCGCATGGACTCATGAGCTGGATTTGAGGCCGTTTAAAGAACCGTTTTAGGAGGCAGCATGTCGAAAACCAAAAACTGGATTTTGCAGGGTAGTTACTTTGAAACCTGTAACTGCGAAACCGCCTGTCCTTGCGTATGGCTGCAACCGCCGACACATGGCGATTGTAAGCTGTTGGTGGCGTGGCATATTGAACAAGGTCATCTGGATGATCAATCGCTGGACGGTTTGAATGTTGCGATGGCCTGTTACGCACCGGGACACATGAAAGACGGTAATTGGCAAGCGGCTTTATATGTTGACGAGCGCGCCGATGACAATCAATTCGATGCGATCGTGCAGCTCTTTAGCGGTCAACAAGGTGGACACCCGGCCATTTTGATGAGCTTTGTCAGTGAAGTTTTGGGCGTGAAAAAAGTAAAAATCGACTATCAGGAGCAGGGCGACAGTCGGTGTGTGATTATTCCCGGCATAGCCCAAGCCGATATTGAAAGTATTCAGGGCATAACAGGCGGACAAGCAACCCTCAACAATCCGCCGTTGTGCGTGGTAACAAGTCATCCCACGGTGGTTGCCAAATCAAAAAATTACCAGTACCAGGATTACGATAAAAACTGGCAGTTTTCTGAGCGCAACGGTTATTTCTCCGCATTTGTTTATCAGCCGTAATGGGCTGGTTTAAAACGCAGACGTCAATTTTAGCCACTGTGCTGGTATGGGTTTTTGCTGCCTGGGGCTATCTGTTTTATCAACATAATCAAATGATATCCCAACCGATGTCGAGTATGTGGATGCCTCCTTCCGAACCATTGGCTTGGCGCTTTATCGACTTCGCTTTGGTTTATTTTATGTGGGCGGTGATGATGGCGGCAATGATGCTGCCTTCCGCCATCCCCATGATTTTGGCGTTTGTTCGCGTCTGTCGGCAACAAAACAAAGCGACCTATAAATTGACTTACCTGTTTACTTCGGCCTATCTGGGAATATGGCTGTTATTCAGTGGCGCATTAACGTTACTGCAATGGCAAATGTATGGCTTGGCCTGGTTGTCGCCGATGATGGACAATCAAAATTCAATATCGGCGGCCGGTATTTTGTTTTTGGCAGGTTTTTACCAGTTTATGCCGATAAAAAACGCCTGTTTGGTTCATTGTAAAACCCCGATGGGCTTTTTATTAAACGAATGGCAGGATGGCGGCGCAGGCGCATTTAATATGGGCCTGAAACATGGAGCATACTGCGTAGGCTGTTGCTGGGCACAAATGCTGATCATGTTTGTCGTGGGCGTGATGAACCTGCTGGGAATGGCTTTGATAACCTTGTTGGTTATATCGGAGAAGTCCATACCTCTTCGGTCACAGCTCATTTGCAAAGCGGTAGGCGCCGCTTTTGTTGCGTGGGGAGTTGCGCTGTTAGTCGCTTAAAGATTACCCACCATTAAATTCCTGTTAATAAACCCGAGAAAATTACCGTAATGAAAGTTCGCTCTCTATTTGCTTGTTCGATTTTATTGTCCGCTATCGGTGGCATTGCCAATGCCACGACCTATACCTTGCCGGAAAACAGCAATGATAGCGTCATCACTCAATTCCATGACAATGTGCCTTTAACGCGTGTGGAACAAAACGAGACTTTACCGGATGTGGCGAGGCGATTTCTTCTGGGACAAACGGAAATAGTGCGCTTGAATCCCGACGTTGATCGTTGGCAAGTCAAAAAAGACGAGATTGTGCGATTATCCAACAGACGTATTTTACCGGATACGCCGCACGAAGGGATTACCCTGAATATCGCCGAATACCGGATGTATTATTACCCGCCTACTCAAAAAGGGGTTGCGCCGCAGGTCATGTCTTATGCGCATGGCATAGGCAGGCAAGACTGGAAAACGCCTTTGGGTAAAACCAGCATTGTGCAGAAAGTTAAAGATCCGGCATGGCATCCGCCGGAATCAATCAGGCGCGAACATGCGGCCAATGGCGATCCGCTGCCGGCTGTGGTTCAACCGGGTCCCCATAATCCTCTGGGAGCCTATATGCTGCACTTGGCCGTTCCCGGCGGCTATCTGATACACGGCACCGATATTGACAAGATTTACGGCATCGGTATGCAGATAACCCATGGTTGCGTGCGGATGTACCCTGAAGACATTGAGGCTTTGTACAACTCGGTTCCGGTAGGGACGCCGGTTTATATGGTCAAACAACCGATCAAGGTGGGATGGTTGGACAATACGCTTTACATCGAAGCGCATCCCGATTTGGAGGGGGAGGAAACAACGCTGGAGCAGAAATTGGATGTTGCGTTGAAGCTTATTCAAAAAGCCGATAGTCAAAATATGCCCGAGTTTGACCGGGGCGTATTAAAACAGGCTCTTACAGTTTTAGATGGAAATCCAGTGGCGCTTTATCAAAGATTGCCTCAAAAAGCGTTGCCGGTATCGGTACCAACGGGTCATGGTTCTAAGGGCGGGTATTATCATGGCGTTTAGGGCTGTTGATAAGGGAGCATTTATTCAACAACTGATTTTGTGAAATAGTTAAGAAATTTTCACCACGAAGACATGAAGAGCATGAAGTTTGATGTTTTATATTGCCCTCACGTTGAAACGCCATTGCTTATTGTAGAGTTGATTTTAGCTGCATTCCCGGCGCATCAACTTAGGTAAGAAGCCACATATTTAGTCAGTTAGGTCGCCAGCAGGTTGATAAGACACGCATAATACAAAGTTTTATATTTTCTTCGTGTCCTTCGTGTCTTCGTGGTGAAAATTTATAACTTCAGTTAATAATATGATCCTGAGCATCTTCATTGCCCAGATTATCCACCCAACTGATGGTGATTTTATCGCCGGGATTGCCGCCTTTCAGCGTAAAAGCAAAGTAGGGGTCTTTGGAAATGTTGGCACCTGTGTTGCCGGTAATAATAACGTTTTTGTTATGTTCTACCGTTAGTTCCTGAATAAAATGCGCCGGGATGAGTGCGTTGGTTTTGCTGTCGCGATTACGGCCGTGTTCCATCGGGTGGGCTATCAGCATCCTGATTTGCGTCTTGCCGTCCATGCGTTTGGTGCGTATTTTGATACTCGACATGCTAAATCTCGCAGCCGCCTGGGGTGACGATGACTTTCTCGCTGGCGGTGAAAAAACCTTCGTTAGTCTCTACGATCACGGCCACAGCGGATGATTCGGCTATTTTCAAGCGGGCCGAAACAACAGGCTCCAGGTCCGGAGACAATTCAAATTTAGCAGCCAAAGGGATGGGGTTTTTTTCTACCAGAATGGCGATGCTTTCAACATGGTTCAGGCTGCTGGTCACCGTAATCGGGACGGCCGCGCCATTTTCAGCCGTTTTGGGAATCTGGATGTCGATTTTATCGGACTCGATGATTTCCTGGTCTTTGAATAAACGTTTTAAGGTCTGTTGCAGTATGTCGGTCGATGTAGTCTCGGTTAGCCATTCTGCGTTTGCTTCGGATGAGGTTAGCAGCCCGCCGGTCGCAATAATCGAATAACCGCCGATAGCAACAGACTTCTTGATAAATGCTCTACGATCGTCGGTCATGCTTATGTTTTCCCGGCTTGGTTTAAAGCGTTTAGGATATGGTCAGTAATAACTTCCCGATATGGATTGAGTGAAATTTTTCCGTTCGCCCTGAGCTTGTCGAAGGGTGAGCGGGAAAATTTCGGCCTACCGCGTCAAGCCGATCATGCTTCGACAAGCTCAGCACGAACGGTTCGACGATCGAAAATAGTGGTTTCGGGAAGTTATTTTCAACCAAATCCTTAGCGGCTGAACAAGGCCTGATAAGCCCGAGCCGATTGTTCCGGCTGATGGTCGAATACCCCGCCGATCACCGCCAACAAATCGGCTCCCGCCGCAAGTAATTGTCCGCCATTGTCCGGCAGAATGCCGCCTATCGCAACAATGGGGATAGTCAGCGCACGTTTGGCTTGCCGTAGCGTTTCGATCCGGGCGGGCGCTGCCAGCGGTTTTGACGAGGACGGGAAAAAACGCCCGAACGCCGCATAAGTCGCTCCCTGTGCCTGAGCGGCGATGGCCTGTTCGACAAAGTTATAACAGGAAACCCCGATAATGGCGTCGCTGCCCAACTGCTTTCTTGCCTGGGTAACAGCCCCGTCTTCACGGCCTAAGTGGACACCGTCAGCGCCGACCAGCACCGCGAGTTCGATGTCGTCATTGATCAGCAACGGCACGCCATGTTGATGGCAGATTTTAACCAGTTCACGGGCAAGAAAGGGGGCGTCAGCCGGGTTTTTGTCCCGGTATTGCACGATGACCGCGCCGCCTTTAATGGCCGCTGCAACTTCGTTAATAATGGTGTCGCCGGATTTATTGTCGGTCTGGGTAATCGCGTACAGCCCGCTTGCAGGGAATTTAATCACTCTTCATCCATCCAGAAAAATCGATTGGGAATGTGCTGGCCTTTGCCCGGTTGGTAAGCGTCATTTAATGAATTCCAGGTGTATTCCTGGGCTTCGATGACCGCTTGCAAGGGCTCCAGGCCGTGCGCGATCAATGCCGCAATGCTGGAGGCCAGCGTGCAGCCGGAGCCGTGATAGCTGAACGGCAATCTGTCCCAGGTGTAGGTTTCCCAGCTGCGCCGGTCATGGAACAGCTGATTGCTGACCGAAGGCGTGTCTTCATGGCTGCCGGTAATCAGTACATAGTCGCAGCCTTTTTCCAGCAATGCCAATCCGCAGTCGTTAAGATTGGGCAATCCGGCCAGTTTTCGCGCTTCTTCGCTGTTCGGCGTTAACACGGTAGTGCAGGGCAGCAGCAAGTCGATGACGGTTGCTATGAGCCGGTCGTTCGACAGTTCGGCGCCGCCGCCCGCCGCCAGTACCGGATCCAATATCACCGGAATGTGCGGGTGCTGTTTTAATATCGCATGAATGGCGGCTGCGGTTTCATGATGGCCGATTAAGCCGATTTTAAACGCCTTGACCGGCAGGTCGTCCAACAAGGTGTTAGCCTGGCTGATAATATTTTCCGGGCTTTGCGGAATGAGTTTTTTTACATTCCGGGTGTCCTGTTCGGTTAAGGCGGTGATGACGCTGGCGGCATGGCAGCGATGGCTGACTAAAGCCTCAATATCGGCCTGCACCCCGGCGCCTCCGCTGGGGTCATGACCGGAAAATGAAAGCACAACGGGGCGATTTAAACTCATGAGGGTTATTGGGGGTAATTATATTGTTGTTGCGGATAGGTTTGCTGCTGAGGGTAACCCTGTTGCTGCGGATAGCCCTGCTGTTGAGGATAACCTTGTTGCTGCGGGTAGCCCTGCTGTTGAGGATAACCTTGTTGCTGCGGATAACCCTGTTGTTGAGGATAGCCTTGCTGTTGTGGGTAACCTTGTTGTTGTTGTTGTTGTTGTTGGTGTTGTTGTGCAGCTCCCGCATTTTTATTGGCGACAATAGCCAATTCCACCCGGCGATTCTGTCCGCGATTCGCCTCGTTCACATTAGGCACTTTAGGCATTTTCTCGCCCATGCCTTGCTGGGTGAGACGGGAGAGGGTTACCCCATGTTGAGCCAAATAACTCGAAACGCTGGCCGCGCGGCGTTCGGATAACAGTTGGTTATAACTATCCGAGCCGACATCATCGGTATGTCCGGTGACATTGATTGTAGAATCGGGATATTGATTCAATACCTTCGCTACCGAATCAAGAGCGCCTTGGGCTTGCGGCGTTAAAGTGGCCGAATCGAACGCAAAAGTAACGCTGCTCGGCATGGTCAGGTTAAGGGTATTTTCCGCCGTTCTTTGCACTTCGATACCGGTACCTTGCAACGACTGCTGCATTTCTTCTTGTTGGTGATCCATGTATGCGCCCACTGCAGCACCAACGACACCACCGGCTAAAGCGCCCAATCCGGCATTTTTAAGATCGTTGCCGCCAAACAGCGTTCCCGCGCCTGCGCCGACTGCAGCACCCAGACCGCCGCCCATGGCCGCCTTACCGAGACTGGATTGCCCGGTATAAGGGTCAGTGACACAAGCCGTCAACAGGATTGAGCTTATAGCTATCGTCAATAATTTCTTTTTCATCGAAATATCCTTGGGTTGATTTGTATGAGACTTCTAGTGAAGCCGGTTCAAGCGCTCTTGGTTTTAGAGGCAATATCTGCATTATATAACGCGCTTAATAAATTAAAGCTGAACAATATTGTCAATTTTGACTGCGCGATTTATCGTGCCCACGCTCCAGTGTTAATCTTTATACATAAGAACTCGTCATTCGGTAAGGATGACTGAGCCGTCACCGCTTCTGCACAAGCCTATGTTCATTGTTAAACGGGAGTGCAAGCTTTGCTTGCGCTTGCAGGCGAAGCCTGCACTCCATCTCCTTAAAAGTCCTTTGCACGGGTTCCCAGGCAGGAGATTTGGGAACCCGCGCAAGATGTCTGTAATGATGAGCGCTCCAGCATCGCCTTCACCCAGAGATCATAAAGTGCGGCTTATCGGGTCTGATTATCGTGTAACGACTTCTTCCCATAATGATTTTTTAAGGTTACGGTTTAGTGGAACGGGACGCTGGAGCGTGGGAACGATGCAAAGTCGGTGTGTTATGCTGGTTCATCCATACAACAAGTGGCGAAAAAATCAGTGCGATTAACAGAAACAGACAATCAAGCCTATTTCGATAAAAACAAAGCCCGAGAGAAAACCTGTGCCGTCTGGTTAAAACGGCAAAGCAAAGCCGTTCGCAAGCCCATTCTTTTTGCCGCTATTGCAGGCATTACCAACGGCTTGGGGGTGATTGTACAATCGGCAGCGCTGGCTTATATCCTGCAAGCCGTCATTATCGACAAGCTGCCGTGGGCGTCGATGATTGCGCCATTCATGGTGCTGGCAGCCGTTTTTATCTTGCGTAGCGTGTGCGTTTATTGGCACCAGACAGCGGGATTTGAGGCCGGAGCGCAAGTCAGGGCGTCGGTAAGACAGCAGTTACTCGACAAGTTTTTAGCGCTGGGGCCTGCCGCGATCAAACAACGGCAAAGCGGCGAATTGGCGGCCGTTACCTTGGAACAGGTCGATGCGCTGGAAAATTATTTTTCGCGTTATCTGCCGCAACAAATGATCGTCGGTGTATTGCCGAGCATCATGATTATCGCGGTCATGCCGGTCAACTGGGTAGTCGGCTTGATCTTTTTAGTAACCGGGCCGCTGGTGCCGGTTTTTATGGCCTTAGTCGGGATGGGCGCAGCCTCTGCTAATCGCAGTCAGTTTTTGGCGATGTCGAGAATGAGCGGCTATTTTCTCGATCGCTTGCAAGGGCTGGCGACACTCAAGTTATTCGGCCAGGCTACCCAGGAGTTAGCCAACATCAACAAGATTGCCGACGGTTTTCGGGAAAAAACTATGGCGGTATTGCGTATTGCGTTCTTGTCGTCGGCAGTCCTGGAGTTTTTCAGTGCGATTGCGGTTGCCTTGGTGGCCGTGTATGTCGGTCTGGGCTTGTTGGGATTGGCTCATTTCGGCCCGGCCGAGCATATCAGTTTAAGTGAAGCGCTGTTCGTGCTGCTGCTGGCCCCCGAGTTTTTTATGCCGCTCAGACAATTGGCGATCAATTATCATGACCGGGCTGCGGCATTGGGTGCGACTGACGCTATCCTGACGATACTGGAGCAAGACGCCGATGCGGGTACGCTGGTTCCCAAGCTCCAGCTTGGGAACCCAGAGGGCGAAGCTCTCGGCAACCGCTCCTGCGTTGCTCTACCTCCTGCATCCATGCAAGTCGCAGCTTCGCGAGACGGGAAGCTGGAGCTTCCCTCACCTAGTTCCCAAGCTGGAGCTTGGGAACTAGCGAATCTCATCGAATTTAACAATGTCAGTAAATGGTATGGTCAACGTCAGGTTTTAGCGGACATCAACCTGAACATTGCCGCCGGTGAAAAAGTTGCCCTGGTCGGCGAGTCGGGTGCAGGGAAAACGACGCTTTTAAACCTGTTGTTAGGATTTGAGGCTCCAACAGAAGGCCAGATGTTGCTCAATGGACAAATGGTTAACCGCGAATGCGCCGCGAAAGCCATTGCCTGGGTGGGACAAAGCGCCTATATCTTCCACGGCACTATCAAAGACAATATCGCGCTGGCCGACCCGGATGCTGCAGAACAAAGCATTATTGATACGGCGCAGGCGGCCGGTGTAACTGAATTCAGCGCGCAATTGCCGGAAGGCTTGCTGACCCCGATCGGCGAGAGGGGCTATGGCTTGTCAGGCGGACAGGTGCAAAGAATCGCGCTGGCCAGGGCGTTTTTAAAAAATGCCGACATTATCCTGCTGGATGAGCCGACCGCCAATCTCGATGCCGCCAACAAAACGCTGCTGTTGGATGTGATCGATCGATTGTTTGCCGATAAAACCCTGATCATCGCCAGCCATGACCCGGACGTGATTCATCGAATGGACAGGCGGATTGAGCTACAGCAAGGACGGCTGGTGTCATGAAAGATTTATGGTTTTTCCTGAAATTATTCAAACCCCATAGCGCCTGGTTAGCGGGCGGAGTTTTCCTGTCATTGCTGACCGCATTTGCCTCTATCGCCTTATTAACACTGTCCGGCTGGTTTATCAGCGCTTCGGCGATAGCCGGATTGGTCGCTATTGACGGCAATACGCTGGTCTTCAATTTTATGCTGCCCGCCGCGCAAATACGCGCTTTGGCGATCAGCCGCACGTTGGGCCGTTACGGCGAACGGGTAGTGACCCATGAAGCGACTTTCCGGGTATTGGCGGGCATACGCAGCTGGTTTTTCCGGCAGCTTATTCCGTTGGTTCCGGGGCGTTTGTCGGCTATGCGCAGCGGCGATTTACTGTCACGCATGACCGCGGACATTGACGCGCTGGACGCGCTGTATTTACGACTGCTAGCTCCTGCCGTTGTGGCGGCAATCGGCGTAATCGGAGTTACCGTCTTTTTGGCTTTTTATGCACCGGTCATCAGTTTGGCTACCGGTCTTATGTTGATGATCGCCGCGGTGTGGGTGCCGTGGATTTTTAACCGTCTGGGACGTGCCGGTGCGGAAGAAATTGTGGTATTGGCGGCAAATTTCAGGATTCGGCAACTCGATATGATTCAAGGTCTGGCGGATTTAATCGCCAACCGGGCCTACGGGCGGTTTAGCGATAAGCTCGGGCAGTTTTCCGATTTGATGATTAATATCCAGCGTCAGAACAACCGCCTGTCGGCGATTTCATCGGCATTCACCTTATTGTTGTCGCAGTTAACATTATTAATAGCGCTGACGCTTGCGGCGATTTCATTTAAAGACGGCTTGTTATCGGGAGCGGATTCAGCCTTGGTCGTTTTTTGCGTGATTGCGGCTTTCGAGTTGGTGACACCCTTGCCGCAAGCCATGCAAATGCTGGCGAAAACCCAAAAAGCCGCCCGGCGTATCAGGCAGGTTACACAAACGCCGCCGACGATTACCTGGACGGATCAGCCATCACCATTGCCGGACCGTTACGATTTGCAGTTAAACGAGGTAAGCTTTCGCTATTCGGATCAGCAGGGCAGGGTGCTGAACAATATCAGCCTGACTATTCCGCAAGGCGCTAAAGTCGCCATCGTCGGCCCTAGCGGTTCGGGCAAGACCACCTTGTTGCAGCTGATAATGCGTTATTACGATCCAGAGCAGGGCAGTGTGTTATTGGCCGGGCAAAATATCAGGCAATTCGATGCCGACGAATTGATGGGCTGTTTCGGCGTATTGTCCCAGCGCAGCCAGTTGTTTGCCGCCACTATCAAAGAAAACCTGTTGCTTGCCAAACCGGACGCCTCGGCAACGGAACTCAATGCTGCTGTTAAAGCCGCAGGATTGGAAAATTTTATCGGCTATCTGCCGGAAGGCCTTGAAACCTGGGTAGGCGAAAGCGGGGTGAAAGTGTCGGGAGGCGAAGCGCGGCGTATCGCCTTGGCGCGGCTTTATCTTAAAAATGCGCCGGTATTGATTCTGGATGAACCCACCGAAGGCTTGGACAGCGATACGGAGCGGGATGTCTTCACCGCGCTGGCGGATTTTGCCAAGGATAAAACCGTAGTGATGGTAACTCACCGTGAGGCCGGGTTGGGCTTGGTCGATGTCGTCTATGGCATGGAGCAGGGCATTTTGTGTGAGATGTAGCTGTTTATCTGTTAAGCAAAGCGGTATAACTAAAAACCCATGAATGACTGAACAAAGCCGAAAATTATTCACCCAAAAGACGGCAATAGTACAGGTTAGTGGTGTGTTTTGATGAATGTACCGCTCATCTCATTTCGTTACTCCCTTGCTTATGCGGAAATATCTGGTATAGTTGCGCACCATAAGCCGTTAGGGCTTATTCGGTTGCCGTCATCGGCACAAGGATACAATGGGTGCCAAAGGGATGGCGCATATCACACGACCTGTTTGGTCTTTTTCACGAAAATGTTGCAGTATTCGTTGAGAGCCTCGGGATAACGCAAGCTTTTCCTCGTTTTATCAAATTCAGCAGTAAATTTTCAGCGATTGTTAGTTTGCCTGTTCGAAACTTGGCATCAGTAACAAACTCTGATGTCGCCAGAAACATGATGTAGATTGTTAATGTTGGGTCTACGTTTAATTTAAAGGCAAAACAATTCAGCCCCATGAAGTCAATGAGCTTCAGCTTAGTAACACCCTTGCCCCGTTCAAACAAACATAGACACAACGGCAACGGTTGTTCGATTGGATTCCCCACGTTTTTCATCTGACTGACGGCTTGTCATAACCCGTTTATATTCGGCTTTCAAATCCGCTGTAACGGCTTTGACTCGCGTTATATGATTGATCTCCATTGCCACATGACGCCCGTTTTGCGGTCTACACAGAATCAAGCAGCCTTAACTTAACGGATATTCGATTGATTAGGATTGAATTGATCTGTTAACACATTTACGGTTTATCTCCCGCTGCGCAACGAAATATATTTGCCAAGGACTTAAGATGCCGTGTGATTTGCGTCCAGCAGCTATCGTTCGTTTTTATTGTTTGCCCGATAGCTTGCGCCATTCGATATTCAAATAAATATAAGACCGTACTCTTTTTAAGTTTCGATTTAAGGGGCGGTATTTTTTTAGCATTATCCAGATTTACAAAACATTCCTATAAAGCAGAAGAGGAGATAAATATGCCAAAGATAGAAAGTGGAATAATCAAGATTCATGCTTATGAGCTGCGTATAGGTATGTGTATTTCCCGCCTGGAAACCATTGAGGGTCAATCGTCTTTATTCGAGCAATTTGATATTAAAACTCAAGCGGATATTCAAGCGATTCAAACCGTTTGCGATTATGTATTTATCGATGACGAAGGCCAAAAAAATTATGAGTCCCTGGAGAGTTGTTGTTTTCACTGAAAGTTTGTTTTGGAGATTCTAGCCTTTGGCATTTTGCGATGCCTTTATTCAAACAGCGATTAAGGATTTTAGGGGAATAATGAACCGAAGTTTTTCTGAAGTTAAGGTTAAAACGCTAAATATCCTGCAAATCATACTGATATTCATGGGTTTTCCAAAAATCTTCAAACCAAATAAGTTGTTCTAACTCTTTTAAAATTGACTAAATAAAATATTGACATGAATCCTGGAATAATCTACCCCCCCCCCCCCCCCCCCCCCCCCCCCCCCCGAAAAAGCATGGGCCGAATGAGCTTGTCAAGAGCTTTTTTTATTTATTTAAGGTGACGCTGTGAGTTTGACTGACTCCACACAATCTGGAGCGTCTGACTCATCAGAAACATTGACGGCCAACACGCAAGGCGTTTTTTTGCGCGTACAGGCCGATAAGGTTGATCGACTGATGGATTTGGTCGGCGAGCTGAGTCTTGGCGTATCCGAAGTTATACATAGCCCCGATCTTGTCGGGTTGGAATTATCCGAATTTGAAAAGTCCGCGCACCGGTTGCGGATGATCGTGCGCGAGATACAGGATACCGCCGCCGAGCTGCGGCAAGTGTCGGTGGGCGACGTATTCCGCCGCATGCGCCGCATGGTGCGCGAACTGGAGCGGCAGACCGGGAAAAAAATAGAGTTGGCCATGGTCGGCGAGGATGCCGAGATCGACAAAGTGGTGGCCGACCGCCTGTATGAGCCGTTAGTACATGTGTTACGTAACTCCGCGGATCATGGTTTGGAATCTCCCGCCGAGCGAGTTGCCGTCGGCAAGCCGGAGACCGGTCGTATCACACTGACTGCCGCTCAATTGGGCGGCGACATCCAGATTACCGTGGCGGATGACGGGCGCGGCCTGCATCGCGAAAAAATTTTGGCGCGTGCCAGAGAGCGCGGATTGGTCGGAATTAATGAAGAGCCTGAAGACTCGAGTCTGTGGAAAGTCATTTTTCAGCCGGGATTTTCGACTGCGGAAGCCGTGACCAATTTATCCGGACGCGGCGTGGGTATGGACGTGCTTAATGCCACAATGAAAGACTTGCGCGGACGCATTGCCGTTGATAGCAAAGCCGGGGATGGTACGCGCGTCAATCTCTCGATTCCGCTGTCTCTTGCCTTTCTCGATAGTCTGGTCATGCGCATCGGTCAACGCCTGTACGCCACGCCGGTTGATGTAGTCAGCGAAGTATTCCGACCGGAACTTGGGCAGATCAGCACCGTTTCAGCCGAGCATGGCGCCGAGATGATCCGGGTGCGTGAACATATGGTGCCGGTTTGCCGTCTGCAACGGTTTTATGGCGAGGACTGCCAAGCGCTACAACCGCTTGAGACATTGGTCATCGTGGTGTTCAAAACCAGTTTCGGCCAGATAGGCTTGCCGGTTGACGAAATGTACGATCAGCAGCAGGTGGTGATGAAACCGTTGCAAGGGCAGCTTGGATCTATCCGTGCCAGCCTTGGTTGCGCTCTGCTTGGTACCGGCGAGATCGCCGTCGTGCTCGATTGCGAAGAGTTGGCGCGGGGAGGCCGGGCATGAACAGACAGCAGAAATTATCCGGGGTGGGTGCGCCTCGCGAACTGGGTTATCAGCGTATGCGTGACTGGCTGCATGAGCGATGCGGCATGATCTACCCTGAAAAGAAAAAAGAGCTGTTGATTCAGCGCATGCAGCGAGTTTGCGAGCGTCACGGGGTGCCGGGTCTCGAAGCGTTGGTTGATAGAGTGGAGTCTGGACGCGATCAAGACATGGAATTTGCGGTAATACATGCGGCCTCCACCAATCACACCTATTTTTTTCGCGAACCGCAGGTGCTGAATTTTTTTAAGGAAACCATACTGCCCACCTTACCTCAAGATGGCGGGCGCATCTGGAGTGCGGCGGCATCCACCGGCGATGAAGCCTACACCCTTGCCATCATGACGGCTGAAACACGCGGACTCGACTGGGCGAAACGTAAACTGGCGATCCTGGGCACCGACATTAGCGAAGTGGTGATTGCCCATGCCGAAGCAGGCATTTACGGAGGATCTCACATCGAGCAAATGCCGGGGAAGTTGCTGGAGCGTTATTTCGATCCGGTGGGCATGGATCAATACCGGGTGCAGGATGAGCTACGCCGTGTCTGCACCTTTCGCCGTCTTAATCTAAAGATTAGTCCTTATCCGTTCCAGAAGGCCTTTCATGTCGTATTTTGCCGTAACGTGCTGTATTACTTCGACCGTGCGCAGCAGCGAGAGATTGTCGATGCGATCTATGACGTTACCGAGCCGGGCGGCTGGCTGTTGACCAGCGTCACCGTGTCGTTACGCGAGCTGGGCTCGCGCTGGATTCCCATCCAGAGCGGCGTTTACCGGAAGGCAGGCTAAATAATGATCAAGCGTAACCGTCCCATCCGTGTCCTGATCGTCGACGACTCTGCTCTGGTGCGGCGCATTCTGTCCGACGGCATGCGCCGCGATCCTGAAATAGCGGTGGTAGGCGAAGCCTCTAATCCTTACATGGCGCGCGACCTGATGGTCGAATTGCAGCCCGACGTCATTACTCTGGACGTGGAAATGCCGCGCATGGACGGCGTGACCTTTCTTAAGCGTTTCATGCCGGTAATGCCGATTCCTACCGTGGTCATCAGCTCGCTTACCCGGCAGGGCGCGCGTATCAGTCTGGAGGCGCTTGAATCCGGCGCGGTGGATGTCATACCCAAACCGCAAGTCGGCGTGGTAGACGAGCTGCCCAAGATGATCGAAGACATCAACCGCCGGGTCAAGGCCGCCGCCGAGGTGAATGTCGCTTATTTCAAACGCACCGGGCGGCGTGATGTTGAAGCCGTCACCAGCTTAGGCGAAACCACCGATAAGGTGATTGCCATCGGCGCCTCCACCGGCGGCGTGGAAGCACTGATGCGCATCATGCCCGCGTTTCCGGCTAACGCTCCCGGTATCGTGATCGTCCAGCACATGCCGGGCGGGTTCACGGCCACCTTTGCCGAACGTTTAAACAGTATTTGCAAGATGCAGGTCAAGGAAGCCGAGGATGGCGACCGTATTTTGCCTGGGAGGGCGTTGTTAGCTCCCGGCGGCTTGCGGCACATGACCGTGGTGCGTTCCGGCGGTCAATACCGGGTCGCGCTGACCGAAGGCGTAGCGGTCAACTACAGCCGTCCTTCGGTAGATGTGCTGTTTAAATCGGTGGCGCAAGTCGTCGGCGTGAATGCGGCGGCGGCGATCCTGACCGGCATGGGGAAAGACGGTGCCGAGGGCTTGCTCGACATTCGGCAGGCGGGCGGCGGTACCGTCGTTCAGGACGAAGCCACTTCGGTCGTGTTCGGCATGCCTCAGGCGGCCTATAAATTAGGCGGAGCGAACAGCATTGCGCCGCTGGAAAAAATACCGTCATTGCTGGTGCGCGCATTGCAGCGCGTCTGACAGGGGGTAAAGAGCTTGTAACTACTCGTATTTTTCTCATTCCCACGCGCTGCGTCACTGCCATTAAGTTAAGGATTTTAGTGAGTGCTAGTTCCCAAGCTCCAGCTTGGGAATTCAGTATGGGAAGCTCCAGCTTCCCGGTTCGCAAAGCTGGAGCTTTGCTCACTGGGTTCCCAAGCAGGAGCTTGGGAACCAGCGTATCTCTTAACTTAACGGTAGGATGTAGGCCGGAATAAGCCCGCCCGGCGACAGCCAGGGTGGGCGTTTCCGGCTGAGCCTCGGAATGCCGGAAACGCCTGTCCTGCGATTAATGCGCGGACAGGCTTATTCCGGCCTACTTCGAGATATGTATAGCGCATGGGAACGAGTGAAAACGGCTTAGCAAAATCCGTATGGCAATGGTGCCCGACGGGGATAAATCAATAACCGCAACATGAGAGGAGGTTGAAATGTCGGACATGGCAGAAATCCAGGAGCGTCAATACGGCGCGGATAACGAAAACACCACACTGGTGTTCAACGATGAAGACAACATCGAGGATATGTACCTCACCTTTGGCTTAGGCGTCGAGGAATACGGCATCGGCATCGGTTACGTGACTGAAGTGGTCGGCATGCAGCGGATCATGGAAGTGCCGGACGTGCCGGCCTTTATCAAGGGCGTTATCAATCTGCGCGGCAAAGTGATTCCGGTGATGGATGTGCGCGTCCGCTTTGGTATGGGCGTCAAGGATTACACCGAACGCACTGTGATTATCGTGCTCGACATCGACAACGTACTGATCGGCTTGGTCGTCGATCACGTTAGCGAGGTGCTGGAGATTCCCGAAAGCCACATCGACCATCCTACCCAGTTTGGCGGCGGCGATAGCAATAGTGTGATCCGCGGTTTCGGTAAACAGGGCGACAAGGTGGCGATCATGCTCGACATTCAGCGGATGGTGTCGGATCAGGCCATCGATTTGCGTAAGGCGCTGGAATCGGCGCGGAGCGATGCTTGAGTGAGTTTTTAGTCACGAAAGGTATAAAAAATGCCTGCATCGTTTCCACGCTCTGCGCTCGTCTTTATACGCAAGTGTCTGCGGGCTGTCGTTAGGCGAGAAACATGCGATAGCCAGACCTTCCAGGTTTTTAAAACCTGGAAGGTCTGGCGTGCAACGTTTTGACTGCGGCTGGACGGGGTTTGCAACCCCGTCCAGCTCGGGATATGGCAGCATTGTAGGGTACGCTGTGCGTACCATTGAATGACGAAAGGTACGCGCAGCGTACCCTACGAAGGAAACCGGAATGAAAATAATAATCTTCAACCAGAAAGGTGGAGTAGGCAAGACCACCACCGCGCTCAATCTAGGCGCCGGGCTGGCGCGCTGGGGCAGTGCGCCGGTCACCCTGGTCGATCTTGACCCCCAAACGCATTTGAGCGCCGCCATGGGCTTTCGTGCCGAAACGCTGACCTGGAACGTGAGCGATTGGCTGACTGGCTCCGAGCCGACGGATGGACAGGGTGCAAAGCGTATCGCTGATCAGCTCTGCCTGGTGCCGGGGGATTGCAATCCGAAACCTGGACGCAAGATGGAGCGGAACTTGGACGATTCGACCGGGCATCTGGTGATTGACGCGCCGCCGACCTGGAATGACGAAGTGGCGGCCCTGATGACAGTTTGCGACTACGTGCTGACGCCGATGGAGCCGGAGTTTTTGAGCATGCAGGGCATCAGTCGGCTGTTGCAACAGATGAAAACGGCCGGGATTCCTTGGTCTCGTTTGCGGCTGCTGTTATGCCGCTACGACAAGCGCTTGGCTGTACACCGTGAAGTGCGCGATCTCTTGACAGAACGTTTCGGCGATCATCTGCTGTCGGTGGTGATTCGCAATAACGTACGTCTGGCCGAAGCGCCGGGATACGGACAAAGCATTTTTGATTATGCGGCGGACAGTGCGGGCGCGGAAGATTATTTCGCATTGGTGGCAAACACGCTGCTGGCTGACGACGCTTGGCTGGGAGCGGGCGAAGTTTCGCCTGTTTGTTGATTTTTACGCCGGCGCTTAGGGGTGGTGCATATTAAATTTAAATTAAGAACAGGAGAATAAATGACTACGAAAAAAACAGGAAAACCCAGTCGCGGCCGAGTTCCTAACGATCCGCTGGACTGGGTGGAGGGTGTCGGCCAAACAAACCCAGAGGAAAACACGACTGTAACGCAGCCGGTTGCGGACAAACAGGAAAACGTCTCGGCGGCACCGGTACAAACGCAAACTTTAATTGAACGCAAACAGGAGAAAACGATGTCGGAAACCAAGAATATTGAGCAATCCGGTCGCTGCGAAGCGATAGGGGAAATCCGTCGTGTAGCGGAGGCCGTCAGGAACGGTAATTTGGAGGTAAGAGCCGATGTGTCGGAGATGAAAGGCGAGTGCGCAGAAGTAGCGAATACGGTGAATGAGATGTTGGCACAAATTTCGCAGCAGCAGCAGCAGCAGCAGCAGCAGCAGCAGCAGCAGCAGCAGCAGCAGCAGCAGCAGCAGCAGCAGCAGCAGCAGCAGCAGCAGCAGCAGCAGCAGCAGCAGCAGCATTATACCTCGGTTCTGTCCGGCGTGTCAACCTGCCTACAGCTTGTCGATGCAGACTTCAATATAATCCACATTAACCCCGCACTGGAGGCCATGTTCGCCAGTGCGGAGGCAGATATTCGCAAGCAGATGCCCCATTTTGACAGAACAAAACTGATCGGGATGAACATGGATGCTTTTCATAAAAACCCCGCCCATCAACGCAATCTGTTGACAAACCTAACGGGCAAGCTTAGCACGGAAATCAGCTTGGGGGATCGTACATTCTCGTTGGTAGCCACCGTACTGCGGGATACCAATGGGGTGCGCACAGGAGCGTTGGTTGAATGGTCTGATATTACGGCTTGGAATAGTGTGACGACATTCCTGAGTGCATTGACTCGGGGTGATCTGGAACAGCCCATTGTTGCCGCCGAGCAATGCCAAGGAACAGCGCAGGTTTTACAAAAAACTGCGGTATTGCTGCGCGCAGGCCTCAAGAATTTTACAGTCGATATGCAGCATATGTCGAACGAACACGACGAAGGCGACATTGACGTCGTCATGGATATTTCGAAGTTTCAGGGTGTGTTTGCGGAGATGGCGAAGGGTGTCAACAGCATGGTGTTAGGCCACATCGCGGTGAAGAAGAAAGCCATGGCCTGCATCAAAGCGATTGGAGAGGGCGATTTCAACGCAGAATTGGAGAAGTTTCCCGGCAAGAAAGCCTTTATCAACGACACCATCGAACAGGTGCGCGACAACCTCAAAGCGCTCACGGCTGAATTTCAGCGCTTGATCGCCGCTTCAACGGCCGGTCAGTTGTCCGAGCGCGGCAAATCGGGACAGCTAAAAGGCAATTTTGCCGAACTGGTCGGCGGCGTCAACCAGATGCTTGATGAAATCCTGATCCCGATCGGCGAAGGCAACCGCATTCTCGACCAGATTTCAAATGGCAAGATCGATGAGTTGATCGCAAAGACCTATCAGGGTGACCACGAGAAAATGAAGCAGAACGTCAACAATGTCGCGTTGGTAATGCAGAAGTTCCAGACAGAATTCGAACAACTGACCGAGTTTTCGCGTCAGGGTCAACTCGACAAACGCGGTAACGTCGCTGCGTTCGATGGGGCTTACGGCGAGATCGTCAAAGGTGCTAACGACATGCTCGATGCGATTCTGCTGCCTATCGGAGAAGGTAACCGCATACTGTCTCAAATTTCAGATGGCAACTTTCGCGAAAAGGTCGAGATCATCTGCCACGGCGATCATCAGAAAATGAAAGACGCCATTAATGCTGTTCATGGCGCTGTAAGTACGCTAATCGCTGACTCTGGGGAGTTAGCTCAGTCCATCGTCGATGGAAATATCCACGTGCAGACCGATGCCTCGAAGTACCAAGGGGACTACCGCAAGATCATTGATGCCTTTGAGGACGCCTTCGTCGGCCTCAACAACACCTTCTTTCAGCTTGCCGATACGGTTGAACAGGTCGGCCAGTCCGCCGAGCAGTTGAATGCCGCTTCGCAGAACATGGCGGCGAATTCGGAAGAGCAGTCGTCCTCGGTGGAAGAGGTAACTTCCAGTCTGGAAGAAACCGATAGCCAAGTTAAGGCCAACACCGACAATGCCAACGCCGCCAACCAATTGGTGATGGATACCTCGCAGGCGGCTAATCAGGGGCAGGTGAAGATGGCCGGCATGATCGGCGCGATGGATGCCATCAACCAGTCATCGCAGGATATTGCCAAGATCATCAAGGTGATTGACGAGATCGCTTTCCAGACCAATCTGCTGGCGCTTAACGCGGCGGTGGAAGCGGCGCGCGCCGGTCAGCATGGGCGCGGTTTTGCGGTAGTGGCGCAGGAAGTGCGCAATTTGGCGGGGCGTAGCGCCAAGGCGGCGCGGGAGACTGCCGACTTGATCGAGGATTCATCCAAGCGGGTGACGGAAGGGGTAGGAATCGCCAACGAAACCCGCGAGGCGCTCGACCAGATTGTCGGTAATGTGGTCAAGGTCAAGGACTTGGTGGCCGAGATTGCTACCGCCAGCACCGAACAGTCGCGCGGCGTGTCGCAGATCAACGTGGCGATGAACCAGGTAGCCAAGGCTGCCCAGGAAGGCAGTCAGCAAGCGGAGGAACTCGCTTCGTCTTCCGGCGAGCTGACCAATGTCGCGAACCAGATGCGCGTGGAAATCAGCCGTTTCAAGCTGCGCGAGCGCCAGCATCAAGCGAGCGGCGTGGGATTGGAAAATATATCGCCAGAGATGATCCGTCAAATTATGGCGATGATGAGGGCAGAACAGGCTGGTCAAGGTGTAGCGCCGAAAGCGGCAGCCCCGGCACGCGCCAAGTCGCCTAAGTCGGTGTTGCCTTTGGATGCCGATGAGCGGGGTTTTAGCGGTTTTTGATGGTGCTGACGGGGGTATCGTTCCCACGCCAATAGCCGGAGTGCACGCTTCGCCTGCAAGCCGGGTAGCCGGGTAGGTCGGGTTAGCGATAGCGTAACCCGACATAAGGCGCGCGTGTGTCGGGTTACGGCTAGCGCCTAACCCGACCTACGATACTGCCATTAAGTTAAGAAAAAAGCTCCTCTGCGCGCTAGTTCCCAAGCTCCCGCTTGGGAATTCAGTACGGGAAGCTCTAGCTTCCCGGCTCGCAAAGCTGGAGCTTTGCTCACTGGGTTCCCAAGCGGGAGCTTGGGAACCAGCGTAGCTCTTAACTTAATGGCGTGACGTAGTACGTGGGAATGAGCCGGGTAGGTCGGGTTAGCGATAGCGTAACCCGACATTTTGCGCGAGTGTGTCGGGTTACGGCTAGCGCCTAACCCGACCTACGATACTACGATACTTTTTATTCTCCTCCCCCAACCCTCTCCAGCAGGAGAGGGCGCTTTTACGTGGGAGCGAGACCAATTTTTTAACTATAAGAAATAAGGAGTCAATATGGAACACAAGGTTTTGATAGTGGATGATTCGGTAATGATGCGCACGGTAATTCGCGGTTTCGTTACCAAGATGCCGGAATTTAAGGCGGTGGCCTTTGCCGAAAACGGTAAGAAGGCACTGGAAGAATTGGACAATCATAAAGATCTGTCGCTGATTCTACTGGACATTGAAATGCCGGAAATGGACGGCTTGGAATTTTTGCGTTACGCCAAGCTCAAGAGCAAGGCCAAGATTGTGATCTTGTCCTCGGTGGCGCTTTCCGGTTCGCCTTATGCGGCCAAGGCGCGCGAGCTGGGGGCGGACGCCATTGTTACCAAGCCTTCTGGGGCGGTGTCTCTCGATTTGGTCGATAAGCGCGGCGGTGAGCTGAGTCAGGTGATGAGGCAATTGGTGGGGTTGAGGTAAATTAGCTTAAACATAAAGAGGAATAAATGTGGCAGTTTTTTAGCGCATTCCCAAGCTCCAGCTTGGGAATGCGGTTTTGGAAGCTCCAGTTTCCTGTCCAACGCGGATTTCGGGAAGCTAGAGCTTCCAAGAATTGGGTTCCCAAGCTGGAGCTTGGGAACCAGCGAAACGTAAAAATTGACTGAGGGTTGTGGAATGTCCGATGAGTTGGATATAAATGAAGTTTGGGGCTTGTATGCTGAAGAAGGCGGGTGCTCTCTCGATGAAGTCGAAGAATGCCTGCTGATTCTTTCGGCTTGGCTCAAGACAGACTTGCGGGACGAGCCGTCGAATACTGAAGCGGTGGCGCGTCTGTTCCGTGCGATGCATACTTATAAAGGCAATGCCCGTATGCTGGGATTGTCGGTGATCGAATCGGTGGCGCATCTAGCCGAAGATATGATCGGTTTGGTGCGCGACGAGGGGGTAGCGCTGGACGGGGAAATCGTCGATCTGCTGCTGGAGGCGACGGATACCTTGCGCGGTATGCTGGAAACGTCGGTATCCACGCATCAGGATGCACCCTCTACGATGGCGGGCGATCTTAAGGTGCGCATGAAGGAAAAGTTTACAGCCGTCCGTGACGTAATGACTGCATGGATGCAGGAGGACGAGCACCTAAAAGCAGGAACCGTTGCCGACGACTGCATGGACGCAGGAGGTACGACTCCACGGATGGAGGAGGTAGAGCAATGCATGGAGCAATTGCCGAGAGCACCAACAGTAGGCGCTTTAGGCGACGCAGGAGCAGTTGCCGACGACTGCATGGATGCAGGAGGTAGAGCAACGCAGGGAGCAGTTGCCGAGGCTCCGCAGTCCATCGTATTCGAACCGCTAGACACAGCTTCTCTGGCCAACGATCCGGTATATCGCGAGATATTTTTCGGTATGGCGCATGACGTGTTGCATGAGATGCGCTCGATACTGGAAGCTGATTCTAGCGGAGCGTTAAATGTCGTTATCGAGGAAGCCGAGCGCTTGTGCCATGCAGCGGAGCAGATCGGCATGCTCGAATGGCTGCTGGTGTTGCAGGATTTTCTGGGGATCGTGGGGGCTACACGAGGTCAGGCCGAGGCTCTGCTGTCCCGCCTGCAAGAGCTTTATGACCGGAATTTCGGTACACAGGCGCTCAATATTAGCAGTGAGGCCATGATCTCTGACGATCCGGTACGCCGTTTTTTCGATGCGCTGGAACAGCCTCTCGGTAGATTGTCGCAACTGGGCAATCATATATCAGCAGACAAAGAGCTGTCGCTGGAGGCTATTGTGGCTGCGGCGGGAGAGGTGCGGGTGCTTGCCGAAGCGCATGGTTTTGTGCGGGTGATGGATGTGTTGGACAGGGTGATCGCCGATGCCCGCACCGGAGTTGAATCTCTGGATGCCCATTTTGTCCGCCTTGAATTCCTGCTTTATGAGGAGCTCGCCTCAGTGGCCGAGGTGATGCTTGAAGATCGCTTCGGACTGTCTGCCGATCCTAGAACCACCTTGCGCGCTTGGTGCGCGAATCATGTGTTTGAGAGTCTGCTTGATATGCGCAACGTGATAGAGCGCATCAAACGTCAGGAGGATGTGCGCTTGCAGTGTACGCACATGATCGAGTTGATGCGCCAGGTTTATCACGCCTGTTTGTTCTATGGCATGGAAACGGCGGCGCATTTGAGCATGTCGATAGTGGATTTGTTCGCGCGCGCGGAGATCGGCGAGACGGCCCCGGATGTGGTGCTGTTGCATATCGCCAAATCGTTTATAGGCGATATTGAAATTATCCTGGATGTCGCCGAACTAGGCGAAACACCCGATATGGCGCAGATTGAAAAGCTGTTGCAGGAAGCGTCCGAGGCAACCTTTGCCGCTAACGGCACGGTATCTTCCTCGCAGATAGAGGCGCGCCTGGGCTTGCCGAAAGCTTTCCACAAGGTGCTGACGCCGGAGAATGTACAGACTGCATTGTCCGGTCTGGAAGACGGTCATCACTTTTACATTGTACGTTCCGATCTCAACAACGATGAAGAGTTGGCGGCGAACTTTCTGAGTTGGATGAGTTCGGGCGCTGCTCAGGTTATCAGTAATGTGACAGTATTCGAGGGCAACCGTTCGCTATTCGATTTCCTGGTTTCCAGTCCCCTTGACGAGGTGGGTTTCAATGAGGCGTTGATCGTGCTGGACCCGAAAGGCCAGTGTCTGCACGTGGAAGTTGCGCTGGTGGATCGCAAGGCAGGAGATCATGCGAGCGACAAGGGCGATCAGGCCGCAACTGCCGCCGAGGAGGACGTTACCCGCGCGATGGCGATGCAAGGAACGATGTCGGGTGATATGCTCGAATCTATCGGCGAACTGGTCACCGGACAGGCCATGGTGCATCACTTGCTGACTCGTTTGTTTGAGTCCGATCTGGTGCGCACTGTCGAGTCGAAAATGGCCGGCGCCGGGGATAACTGGCAGGCGGCACGCGGCGGGGTGCGGGAGACGCTGGAAAATTGGCTGGAAAGCGTGGAAAAGCTCATTCAGCTCGAATCGCAAAACACTGCGTTGCTGAACCGCTTGCAGGAAGAGGCGCTTGCTGTGCGTGTGCGTCCGGCCGCTTTGTTGCTTAAACCCTTGGCGCCGTTCGTCAGTGGACTAGCGCGGCAGCATGCCCGTCAGGTGTCGCTGGTGACTGTTGGCGATGAAATAGAACTCGACTTCAGTATGATCGATAGTCTCAAGTCGTCGCTGCGTACACTGGTGACCTTTTGTGTGAGCCAGAGCATTGAAACCCCGGAGCGCCGTATAGGCGCAGGCAAGGACGGACGAGGGACTTGTCGAATGTTGTTGGTCAAGCATGAGGATCATGTGGCTATCACGGTGGAGGATGATGGACAAGGCATTGATCTTCAGTGGGTTATGCAACGGAGTCGTCAGCTTGGCTGGACGGGGGAGCGTCCTGATGTTGAACTTGCCTTGCGCGATGGTTTCGGTGAGGTGTCGAGCGGCGATGGCGACGACGGCAGGGATGCCGGAGGTGTCGATCTTGCGACTACCCGCAGCCAGCTGCGTCATCTTGGCGGCGATTTGCGGGTAAGCAATTTGCCGTCCGGCGGTACGCGCTTTTTCTTGACTATGCCGTTGGCGATGGTGGTGTTGGAAGGCATGGCGGTGCGCGTGGGTGAGGTACAGTATGTGGTGCCTATTGATGCTATTCAGCGTATTGTGCGTTCAGGCGCAGACGAGTTGATGCAGGTATCGGCCGATCGGGGGCGCTACATGCTGCGTCTGGCAGCCGATGATGTGCTGTCGATCCAGTTCCTGAGCCGTAACGGGCAATCGGAAGGCGGCGCGGGAGCGTCTCGCTTGACGGCTTTGGAGCAGGATTCAGGCAGTAATGACGATGAACTCAAGCATCTGTTCGTGGTGGTGGGTAAAAATGGACAACGGACGGCACTCTCGGTGGATGAGCTGATTGGTCAGCAGCAGGTGTTGATCCGTCCGTTGCATGGGTATTTGTCCGGCATTCGCGGGGTGACGGGGTGTGCCTTGCTCGGTAGCGGGGATGTCGGCATGGTGCTCGATATGAGCTATGTGTTGAGCCGGGAAATGGGTGTGGGTTGATGAGTATGACCGGCGGGTTGGCAGAGATGCATGCTAAGATCGAGGCGCTGCGGGGTGTTTTGGCATCCGCCGCGAGAGAGGGGGTGTTTGGCGGCGAGGATGGTGAAATAGAGGAGCGGTTGCTGAATGTCGGCTTTCTGCTCGGGAGCTGCATGAATGTGGCGCCAGAGGGATATTCGATGGTTTTGTTCAACCGCTTGCACCGTCTGCATGGTGAACTGGTCGCGATGGCTGCGCCTGTCCAAATGCTGGAAGGTTTGCAACGGGTTTACACGGCGGCGCTTGAATTACAGATTGGTAGCTTGAAGGAGCCTGTCTCGGATTAATCTAGCGTATTTTGGGGCGTCAATGAGGTCGTTTTTTAGTTAGGTATACTTTAAGCGGGCATGTTTTGTGTTTTTGCGCGAAGCTGGAGCTTCGCCTTCTGGGTTCCCAAACCGGAGCTCTCATCGTTATACACAAGTCTGTCCAAGAGCGTCATTTCGACATGGACGCTGGAATGGCGGGCTCGGATGTAGGCCGGAATAAGACCATCCAAGCGCGTAGCGCGAGGTGGCGTTTCCGGCGAGTTCGGGTGGTATTTGCCGGAAAAGCTTCCGCTCCTCGGCAACTGCTCTTGCGTTGCTCTACCTCCTGCATCCATGCAGTCGTGCTCACGCCCCTTACCTACATAATCCACAGGGATGTGGTGAATGCAGATATTGCAGGAGCAAATATCTGTCCATGTAGGAAACGCCAGTTCTCGCTGTTGCTCAAACCGACTTATTCCGGCCTACTTCGAGATGTGTATAACGATGAGAGCCGGAGCTTGGGAGCCCGTGTAGGGTTGAACTTCAGACTGTGTTCCGGCTTAAGTCGGTAGCCGAATTTCTTAATATAACCTGTATAGATGCTTATGCTAAAGGAGGGCGCTTGCTCGATATGTTTTTTCTAAATTCACTCAATGATATGGCTCTTGCATATAGCAGGAGTTATGACATACCGCTGGTGATTATTTCCGTACTCATTGCCGTTTTTGCGTGTTTCTGTGCGCTTGAAATGGTTGAACGGTTAGCGCGTGGCGAGCAACGTTATCTATGGTTGTCAGTCGGTGCTGCGATTCTTGGCGGGGGCGTGTGGGCAATGCATTTTATCGGTATGCTGGCTTTTCGGTTGAACTGCGAGATGACTTATGACCCATGGCTTACCGGTTTATCCATATTGCCAGGCATGTTTGCCGCCGCCGTGGCTTTAAATAGTGTTACCAGCAACACGGTCACTTTAAACAAATTGGTGCTGAGCGGCATAGTGATGGCGGCTGGTATCGGTTTAATGCATTACTCCGGCATGGCGGCAATCCACTTGGATGGAATCTTGCGTTACAATCCAAAGCTATTCATTTTGTCTCTTATTGCCGCTGTTTGTTTAGCAATCGCTGCGTTGTGGATCAAGACTTTTCTGGCTGGATTATCGGGAAGCAAAAAATCGCTGGTTCCTTCGTTGCTTGGAGGCAGCGTACTGGGAGGGGCAATCTCAAGCATGCACTATATAGCTATGGACGCCGCTGTGTTCTTTCATTCCCATGCTACCGGCGATGAGCATGTCATTGTTGCAACTAACACTATCGTTCTTGCCATCGTTGTTGCTCTTGTCTCTGTCTTACTGATTTTCAGCGGTTTAATATTTACCTATTTAGGTACAAAAATCGCTCATATCCGGGTCCGTATTAATGCCATTCTTGCTTCAACCAGCCAGGGTTTTGTGAGGATGAATCGACTTGGCATTATCACTGAATGTAATCAAGCCATGCTGGTTTTGATGGGCGTTGATAATCAGTCGTTAGTAGGCAGGTTTTACGAGGATTTAATTGTTCCTGATAACAGTTGTGCGATGCTGGGTAATTATCATACGGAAGCGGGATTAAAGCGTGCCGACGGGAGCGTATTGCCGTGTTTGATTGACTGTAATTCAGTCGCCGACGATAGCGGCGAGGTATTGTATTACTTTGCTTTGTTCAGTGACATTAGCAAACGCATAGAAGACGAGGCGGAGCTGCAAGCGCGTGTACAGCAATTTCGCGCCTTGCTTGAATTGACACCTGATCCCATGGTAATTGTAAATAGTAGCGGCTTGATCAGTATGGTAAATCATCAAGTCGTCGATTTGTGTGGATATGCTAAAGACGAGCTGGTAGGTCGATCCGTTGATATTTTATTAATGGACGGGCTGCGTTATATGCACGGTAAGTTGAGTGAAAGTCACATGGGTAATACCCCAGTTGGATCGGGTAGCAAGCAGCAGGAATTTTTTGTCAAAACCAGGGACGGTCGAAAAATTGCTGTCGAAGTTAGTTTGAGTCCTATCAAGACTGCCAAGGAATTATTAATCGTCGCCGCCCTGCGTGATATTACTGAGCGTAAAAGGGCGGAAGACATACTGGCCAAATCCGAAATAAAGTTCCGCACGCTTTATGTCTCCACAAGTGAAGCAGTCATGTTATTGGATGAACAAGGTTTTTTTGACTGCAATGATGCAACCTTAGCTATGTTCGGGTGCGAAACCAAAGATGAATTTTATGCTAAGCAACCGAGTGACTTTTCCCCGCTTAATCAGCCATCTGGTAGAGATTCATTGGTTTGCGCGCAAGAAATGATCGCAGAGGCCTTGGAACGGGGAAGCTATAGTTTCGAATGGCTACATCGGCGGGCCGATAACGGTAAAAATTTTCCGGCTGATGTTGTGTTTAGTGCCATGGAGTTGGATGGAAAAGTTGTGCTTCTGGCAACCGTACGAGACGTTACTGAACGTAAACAATACGAAGAAAACATTCTTCAGTTAGCTGAAGCCAAGGATCAGTTATTGCAATCGGAGAAGATGGCCACGATTGGTCAATTGGCTGCCGGTGTTGCCCACGAATTGAACAACCCTATCGCTTTCGTTTATGCCAATCTTGGGGCTTTTGAAGGCTATGTTAAGGATATTTTAGAGATAACCGCCGCTTGGCAAGCTGTTGCCGATCACGATGACCGCGCGAATGTTATCGCACTGCAAGCAGAAAAGAACTTTGAATATTTGAAGTCCGATATTTTCGAGCTGATAGCGGAGTCAAAAGATGGCATTACACGGATGAGAAAAATCGTAGAGGACTTGAAGAATTTTTCTCGAGTTGGAGAACCGGATTGGCAATCAGCCGACCTGCAAAAAGGACTCGACTCAACGCTGAATATTGTTTGGAACGAACTTAAATATAAATGCTTAGTGATCAAGAACTATAGCGATGATTTGCCCCAAATCCGTTGCATTGCTTCGCAACTCAACCAGGTTTTTATGAATTTGCTGGTTAATGCAGGGCACGCCATTGAAAGAAAAGGGGAAATTACCATTACTACGCGCGTATGCCCAAGCGACAACACGGCGATCCAGGTTTTGATTGCTGACACCGGTGCAGGTATCCCGCCGGAAAATCTCAAGCGGATTTTCGATCCTTTCTTTACAACAAAACCGGTGGGACAAGGCACCGGTCTCGGCCTTTCGATTACTTGGGGCATTATTGCTAAACATCACGGCACCATTGAAGTGGACAGTACCGTTGGCATAGGCTCAACTTTCACAATTACACTGCCAGTCGATCAGTACGATGCCTAGATTCGACATTCTGCTGCTTCATTACAAATATACGATGGGGCGTCATCCCGGCAGGGATTGTCGGAATCTATAAATGGGGTGATAAAACTCCCTGCAAGTATTTGCTTACCCGGGAAATACCTGTTAAATTACGCACCTCGTTTTTAAGTTGACGAGGCTTGTTCGACTTTCATCGTCGGCACAAGGATGTACTCGGTACCAATGGGATGGTGCATATTTGGTGTGGCTTGGTTATATTGGCGAAATATCAGCATTCGCCGTTTTATCCTGGATACAACGCAAGGTTCCCCCCCATTTCATCAATATTCAGCGCTAAATTTCCATTGATCGTTGATTCTCTGCCGGATTATAAATCCCGCATGGTGACAAATTCCTATGTCATCGCGTTAAGGCAAAGCAATTCCCTCATGAAGTCAATGAGCGTCAGCTCAGCAACACCAATGCCCCGTTCACGCATGCGCAATATGGCAACGGATTTTTGATTAACCCCTTCCGCTTTCCAATTGCCTGATGGCTTGTCATCAGCCGGTTTTTGTAATATTTGACCTCCAAATTCACTGTCACAATATTTGACTGGAGCCATCTCTCCACAGGCTTTTTGCCCCGTTGATAAGCGATGCGTCGATAGGAATAGTGATGGTTCCTTTTCACCATGCCCTGCCCCGGCCCCCCTGCGAACTGCGTATTCGGTTTGTAGGGAAGGTAGGAGAGGAACCATCTCTACACCTATACGTGGCGTCAAATATTTAAACAGCAAGTCAAACTTACGTTTCGATTTAATTCTACTTTGTCAGATTATACGTAAGCTCGTCATACCCGCCGGGAAGCGGGTATCCAGTGCCATGGATGGTAAGCTCAAATCCATCCATGGAGCCTGGATTCCGGCAATCCCTGCCGGAATGACGATCTTGAATTGTGTGATCATGAAATCTGACAAAGTAGAATTAAGGAACTGTATTTTTTAACATTATTCGGGTTTACAAAAAAATAATAAAGCAGGAGAGGAGATTAATATGCCAAATAAAGAAAAGGGAATAATCAGGATTCATGTCTATGAGCTGCGCATAGGTATGCGCGTCTGCCGACTGGAAATACTTGAGAAAGAATCGCCTTTTTTATTCGACCGCTTTGATATTAAAACCCAAGCAGATATTCAAGCGATTCAAGCGGTTTGCGATTATGTATTCATTGATGTCAACCGGCAAAATGAATTTGATGACGCCATGCCGACTGAAAATGAAGCTCCCCAGAAACAACTCAGCTTTGCTAGTTCGTTTGAGCAATCGGCGCGTACCTATCAGCATGCCGGCAATTTAATCAAAACCGTCATGGATGACATTCGCTTTGGCAATCAGTTAAGTGTCAAAACGATTAAAGAAGCCGCTGCCCAGTGCGTTGATAAAGTGTTGGAAAATTCGGATGCCATGTTATTGCTGACGCAACTTAAACATAAGGACGAATATACGGCACAACATAGCTTGAATGTGTGCATTTTAGCGATCCTGTTAGGACGCGAACTGGAATTTTCCAGTGAAGAGCTTAACAACATTGGCTTGTGTGCTCTGTTGCATGACATTGGCAAGACGAAAATTCCTCTTGAAATACTGAATAAGCCGGGGAAATTAGAAGACGATGAACTGGAGATTATGCGCAAGCATCCTGAATTCGGCCGCGATATTTTAATGGCTGCCCACAACATCGATCAGGATGCTGTTGATGTTGCCTATGGTCATCACGAAAATCCGGCAGGTACCGGTTACCCAAGAGGTGTTGATAAAGGCGAACTGTCAAGTTTTGCCAAGATAGTCGCTGTTGTCGATGCTTACGATGCCATTACCAGCGACCGGGTTTACCAACAAGGCAAGTCGCATCTTAAGGCACTGGATATTCTGGTTAAAGGCATGAATACCGAGTTTGAAGCCCACTTCGTTATTCAATTTATCAACTGTATCGGTTTTTACCCGCAAGGCAATTTAGTTGAATTGAGTAACGGCGAAATCGGCATAGTGGCAGAACAAAATAAAAGCGACCGTCTTAAACCCAAGATTCTTTTAATTCTTGATGAAAATAAAAAAACAGCGAACGAACGAATACTCGATTTGGCATCGGATGTTTCCGATATTAATGGCGTCCCTTATGAAATAAAAAAAATACTCTGCCCGCATGATTACGATATTGATTTAATGAAGTTTTATCATGACGGCCAATTCATTCAAAACTACCCGGTCATCGCATAAATAATAACCGCAACAAAGGCTAAGTTTCTAAACATTGAAAAATGACTAAAAAAATTGATGTAACACAATTGCGAAAAGGCATGTTCATTTGCGGCACCGATCGAAAATGGATTGATATACCTTTCTTTCGCAAAAAATTCCTGATTACCTCCGACAAGCAAATAAGCACTTTACAGGAATACTGCGAATTCGTTTATATCGATACCGCAAAAGGCGAGGATGTTAGCCCTGCAATAATCGAGCAACACAATGACGATACATTTGTTGATCTCGATAGTTCCAAACAAATTCATGAAGACACTTCATATCGAAAAAACTACGAAGACAGCCAGACGATATTAAGTGAAGTATTAAATGATGTACGGCTCGGTCGCTGTGTCGATAATCCCAAGGTAAGGGGCGTCGTGCAGGAGCTGATCGTCAACATCGTAAAAGACAGCCAGACCATGATCGGACTGATCCAGTCCAAAGACAAAAACGACACCTTGGCGCGTAAATCCGTCAATGTTTGTATCCTGGCGCTGGCTTTCGGCAAACATATAGGCATTCCGAAAGACAAAATGTATGAGCTGGGTTTGGGAGCGTTATTGCATGACATCGGGATGGTACAAATCCCCAGCAGAATCCTGTTAAAAAAACAGCCCTTGACGCCTGCCGAGCGCGCGATCATGGAAAAGCATACCGAGTATGGTCTCGCCATATTGGCTAAAACTCAGGAAATCCCTGTGAATGTATTAAAAATCGTTCATTCCCATCATGAACGCATGGATGGCAAGGGCTACCCGCAGAAATTGCAAGACAAGGAAATCGGCTTGTTGGTACGCATGGTAACGATTGTTTCCGTTTACGAAGCGCTAACGCGGGAGCGCTTTTACACCGAAACCCTGTCGCCGGTTGCGGCATTGAAATACCTGTATACCTCAGGGAAAGCGATATTCGATGCACCTTTGGTGGAAAAATTCATTCAGGCGCTCGGCATTTATCCATCGGGCTGCGTTGTCGTGCTCAATAGTGGAGAGATTGGTGTTGTCGTCAACGTCAATCCCCATGATCGGTTACGCCCGACATTGCGCATTGTTACCAATGCTCAAAAACAGTTGCTCGCGCAAGAGTCTGTTCTTGAACTTGCAGACCGAACCACTAAAGACATAGAAATCATTAAAACATTAGCAATGGATGATCCGATTATCGAACTGCTTATGACGCTTCACGAACAGGCAAAAGGCGGAGCGAATGAAGCGGTGAAACTCAAATGAGGCACTCGGGTCGGAAAAACATGAAAGAAATCGTTAACTCCGGACATACGGTCATCGTGCTTATGTCTGGGATCAGCACTGCCTGGGATGAGCAGACGCAACCGCTGCTGGATGCAGAGAAATCTTAAATTATAGGTAATTCAATGGCTTCAGATAATAACTCGGTGTCGGTGCCCAATAAAATCGCATTATCAACGAAACCGGAATTACAGCCGCCGCTTACCGAGGAGGGTGACGAGTGGGAAGGGTTTTATGAAGATGATGAGTATGAAGAGTTTTAATGTTGCAGCGTTCCCATATTCCGTACTCATCTTTATACGCAGATGCACGCGCCGTCTCCGATCCGGTGCAACGGGAGTGTAAGCTTTGCTTGCGCTTGCAGGTGAAGCCTGCACTCCAGCTATCAGTAAGCGCCTGGACAGCTTTTACGTGGGTCCCCAAATTGGAGCGTTGGGGACTCGCAGAAGATAGGTCTAACAATGAATGCTCCGTGTGGGAAGGATAGAAACAGTATGAGTAGTGTCTGGGCGATAGGCAATCACGTGAAGGTACAGGGTATGTCCGATGATTTTAAAATACTTTCTTATGACTTTGTCTTGAGCGGCTGCGTTGAAATGATTTTGGAATCGCCTGAAGGCGGTAGAATTTTTTTAAAGCGGAGAAAATCGCAAATCTTAAACTCAGCCGATCAATGCGACACGAGTCAATAACAGAGTGAATAGGTGAAGCGTAAATGAAGACTAATAGGCCTGTGACTAACCGAGAAATCCTGATAAAGGAGGGGGTGCTGTTGGTTAGTCGAACTGACGTGAAAGGAATTATTTCTTACGTCAATGATGACTTTGTCAATGTCAGCGGTTTTACCCGTGATGAATTGATAGGCGCAAATCACAATATCGTCCGTCATCCCGATATGCCGTCGGTAGACTTTAAAGATTTATGGCTGACCTTAAAAGTGCTGAGATCTTGGCAAGGATTGATAAAAAACAGAACCCAATCCGGCGATTATTATTGGGTGGAAGCCAATGTAATACCGGTATTTAAAAACGAAAAAGTTCATGAATACCTTTCGGTTCAACGCGTAGCCTGTCGTGAAAAAGTTGAAAAAAAAGAGCGGTTACACAAGCTGCTTAGCGCCGAAAAAACAGTAAAAAGACCGGCCGGATTAGCCGCCATGGTCGGCTTAATCAAAGAAACAGATATCAGGAAAAAAATGGCATTTGCGCTGGCGGTGCTCTTGGTACCGGTTTTCTACTTAATGTACCGATTGTTTTTAGCGCAGGATTACCCGCTGTTAGCGGGTGTTGCCGCTTCAGCAATGATTGCATTGACGATAAGTTTCGATGTGATCAACAGCTTCACGGCCATGCTAAATAAAACCATCGGTATTTTTTATCATTTGTTCGAGAAAAGGTTTGGCGATGTGCGGGATTTAGCCCGGAATGACCTGATCGGCGATTTCCAGCGCACCTTATATTCAATGGAGGTGAATTTGGATTTGGCGCAAGCTCGGGAAGATGCTGCAAAAGCTATGCAGGTTAACCAGGCGCTGGGTAACGTTCACACAGGGGTCATTGTGGCTAATAATGATTTTGAAATTATTTATATGAACGACAGTCTTTTGGACATGTTCAAGAAAGCCGGAAGCGATAGCGGTACACCGTTGCCGACTTGCAATACCGATAAACTGATGAGCGGAAAGACCGATAGTTTTTACCGGTATTCCGTTCCTCAACGTCACCCAAACTTAAAGAAACCGTATTGTTCGGAACTCCATATTGCGGGGCACGTAATCAGGTTTTCGATCTGTTCGTTATGAAGCCGGCAAGCAATAAACTGCCCGAATAGAACTACTCGGCCGTTAGATAAATCGCATCGTCAGCACGCCGGAGCGTGGAAACGACGACAACCCGGAGATTGGGAACCAGAAAAATCTTTGGCGAAATAACCCCTTAAACGAATTCATGAAAATAGAAGAAAAAGTTAATCAATATATAAAACAGTTCAAGAATACTACCGAGCATCTTGACCCGGCGGATGGATGTCTAAAAAAACTGGATATTGATTTCGTCCGAAAACTCTCACGGATTATTGAAACGCACCCCCGCATTAAAAACGGACAGTCGAAACGTATCGCGGAAAAGGCCTTGCTAATTGCGAGTGTGTTTGACATGAGCGCGGAAGAGAAGGGCGATATTCTCTATGCCGGATTGCTGATACAACTCGGCAAGATAAGTTTGCCGGATAGATTGCTGACAACGCCCTTTTATTCAATGTCTATGGTCGATAAATACCGCTATTTAGGACATGCGGTGGACGGTGAGGTTTTATTGCGTGGATTAACGCAGTTTAAAGGCGCTATTACTTTAATCCGCCATCAACACGAACACTATAACGGCCAAGGTTTTCCTGACGGTCTGGTTGAACACAACATTCCCTTGGGCTCCCGTATTCTCAGCGTGGTCAGTGACTATCTGGCGTATCTTGAGGGGGCAATGACCGGCAAAGTCATGTTCGCCGATGCCGCACTCAGTCAATTAATCATCCAGAAAGAAAGCCATTATGATCCTGAAATTGTCGACGTTTTCGTTCATGTGCTCAGAGGTGCGACTGTTGAAGAACTCAAAGAGATACGCGTTAAAGCAAAACTACTCGCGGTGGCTACAGAGCAATGGAGAAAAGGCCTTGTGCTTAATAAGCGAAATAAGCCCCTAAGCACGTCCACGATTGTTGAAATTGCATTGACGCAACTGAAACTGGGCATGAAAGTGGACAGCATCTATTTTGGCAGTGAGCCTTACATTAGAAATTGTATTGTGGATCAATCGATCATTGACAATGTCGCCGCATTAACAAAAAACAACGGTAAAAACCCCGTCATCAAAATTTTCCTGAGCATGAAATAGTTCATGGCTATTCCTTCAGCTGAAGTAGATGGATGGTTCTCACGCTGAGCCTGGGAACAATAAAATTGTGAAATAGAAGTACCCTTAATAATAAAAAACAGAAGATAGCTCATGAAAATCAATATGCCTGTAACTAACCAAGAAATCCAGATGAAAAAGGGAGCGATCTTGGTTTCGCGAACCGATTTAAAAGGAATTATTGCCTACTGCAATGATGAGTTTATCAGTATCAGCGGTTATGCCCGCGATGAGCTGATAGGCGCAAGCCATAATATCGTCCGTCATCCCGACATGCCGCCGGCGGCTTTTGAAGATTTATGGACAACGGTAAAAGCGCTTAACCCCTGGCAGGGGATAGTAAAAAACAGGACGAAATCAGGCGATTATTATTGGGTAGAAGCCAATGTGCTGCCGGTGTTTAAAAATGGCAAGGTTAATGGATACCTGTCGGTTCGCCGTGCGCCAAGCCGTGAAAAGATTGAAAAAGCGGAGCAGTTATATCAACTGCTTAATGCCGGGAAAGCAACAATAAGACCGACCGGTTTGGCGGCGATGGTTAAATCAATCAAGGAAATAGAACTCTTGAAAAAAATGGCAGGGGTGCTGGCCGTGTTGTTGATACCTGTTTTCTGCTTTATGTACCAGTTGTTTTTAGCACAGAATTATTTGTTATTAGCCGGTGTTGCCGTGTCGGTAATGATGGCGTCGCTGATCGGTTTTAATGCGCTCCGCAGTCTTTCCGCGATGTTAAATAAAACCATCGGTATCTTTTATCGTTTGGCCGAGAAAAGATTTGGCAATGCCTATGCGTTAGATCGAAATGACCTGATCGGTGATTTTCAGAAAGCCATGTATTCCATGGAAGTGAATTTGAATTTGGATTTGGCGCAAGCCAGGGAAGATGCTGCAAAAGCGATGCGCATTAATCAGGCGCTGGATAATGTTCAGTCCGGCGTGATGGTGGCGGATACCAATCTTGAAATTATTTATACCAACCATAGCGTTAATCGTATGTTCAAGGCTGCCGATCAGGATATTCGTGAACAGTTGCCTAATTTCAATGCCGATAAGCTGCTGGGTTCCAATATCGATAGTTTTCACCAGGATCCCTCGCATCAGCGTCGCCTGCTGGCCGAGTTAAAGGAATCGTATAACTCGGAACTGCTTATCGGTGGCCAGCACATGAATGTTATTGCCAGCCCTGTTATTAATACTGAGGGTGAGCGCATCGGTTTTGTCGCCGAATGGCAAAATAAAACCCAAGAGGTAAGAATTGAACAAGAAATTGGGCAGCTAGTGCAGGATGTTAAAGCGGGTGATCTGAACACTCGCATTGACATGGGCGATAAACAAGGGTTTACCAAAATACTGTCGTCCGGCATCAATGAATTGACCGATGTCATTGAACGTGTGTTGAGTGATGTTAGCTTGGTGATGGAAGCTATGGCTGAAGGCGATTTAACCACCGCCATCACTAATGACTATCAAGGCATCTATGCGGAATGCAAGAACAATATCAATGGCACCCTAATCAACTTGAGCAATTTCATTGTTCAAATCAGGGATTCGGCTGATTTTATAGACAGCTCATCGCAGGAAATAGCCAGCGGTAATGACAATCTGTCCCAGCGTGCCGAGCAACAAGCGGCCAGCCTGGAACAAACCGCCGCCAGTATGGAACAACTCGCCACCACCGTAAAAGATAATGCAGGGAACACGCAACGGGCCCATCAAGTTGTTAATTCAGCAAGCCAATTGGCGCAAAAAGGCGGCGAAATTGTTAAGTCGGCGATCATTGCCATGCAGGATATTAATGACAGCAGTAATGAGATTGCTGAAATTATTGGTGTGATTGATGAAATCGCCTTTCAAACCAATCTCTTGGCTTTAAACGCAGCGGTAGAAGCGGCCAGAGCGGGAGAACATGGGCGCGGATTTGCGGTGGTGGCAACCGAAGTGCGTAATCTGGCTCAACGCAGTGCCAATGCCGCCAAGCAAAGTAATGACCTGATTCAGAACAGTATGCAAAAAGTCCGTGCGGGAACGGCATTCGTTAATGAAACAGGTATTGCGTTAACTGAAATTGTCAACAGTGTCGCACAAGTCGGTGAAATTGTTGCTCAAATTGCAAACGCCAGCGCAGAGCAGACGGCGGGTATCGATCAGGTCAATCAGGCGGTTTCGCAAATGGATGATATTACTCAGCAAAATGCGGCTTTAGCGGAACAAGCGGCAGCGAGTAGTATTTCTATGCATGATCAGTCTACCCATATGAGCAAGTTGCTCGGTTTCTTTAAAATAAATTCGAAGGCTGCCTCCTCGCAACCCGTTAAAACTGCCGGGTATAGTAAGGTGCTGGTAGCGCCGGTAAGAGCAACAGCGAAAAAACCTGTAGCTTCATCGAGTAAGCCCAACAGCGATATTAGCGACGAATGGGAAGAGTTTTGATCCTGAAGCAAAAATAGGCATGCCCTGCAAGGCACTGCGACTTGAAGGCCGCAGTTTTATGATGATTGAGGGGAATTCGTGTGACGAAGATCGAGCAACTTGAAAGTGAAATAAAGCAAAAGACCAAAGAATTAAACATAAGTTTGAAGACCCAAATTTTGTTGCGTGAAAGACTGAAAAATAACACTAAAACGCTGGGAGAAGTCTTAGACCAGCTTAAGGCGATAGAAGCCTATTTAGAAAATTCAAACGAATATGTTTATAAGCTAAAGCAGGAAAACTTGAAGCTTAAATTATCATGCGACGAATGGGCGAAGCGAGCCATAAAGCTTGAGTTTGAAGTTTTAAGTGCGCGCGATGCGGCAAAAGAATAAGCAGTTGTATGGAATTTACACCCTAAAAAATATACCCCTCTATGACATCCACTCATTCAAAACTTATTTTTGTCGCAATGCTGTCGGTTTTATCGAATGGCTGCGCCCAGCATTCCGGCGGTCCGGATTGTGCCGCCCTTGCCAATGCAAACGATGTCCCTGTTAGTACAAATTATCCTGATATTGGTAAACATGAACCGGAATATTATCTGGTAAAAAAAGACGATACCTTGTATGCAATATCGCTACTGTTTGATCTGGATTATGGGCAATTAGCACAATGGAACCAGATCGCTCCGCCTTCTTATACGATCAGAATAGGCCAAAAAATAAGACTTTCTGACCCGATTTGGAAAAAAAATTCGGATTTAGGAAGCCGTGGAAAGTAAAGTCTGGTTAAGCGTATGCGCTGGTAGAGATACGTAATCGCCGCAGCACGCTTAGACTTTGCGAGGAAAACGATCGTTTGCGCAACGCTGGTCTAGTCAATGTTAAATGCAGGGTTGTATGTTGCACAAAGGTATTGCGATTGCACAGCAAATGGCAATCGGTTTGTGTAAAAAGAAATCCAGTGCCGATTAGTGTTTGCAGGCAAATATAGGACTTACAGTTTTCCGTATGCAGCTGAAATTATAAATAAATACAGCTCACATGATTCGAAATTGGACTGCTGTCTGATGAAAAGCAGCCAAACGTATCAGGCAGGTTGCGGAAAAATGTCACCGACAACCATATATGGATTGCGGCTTTTGTCCCTCTCTCCTCGCAGGATGCCTACATGGATACAGGTTAGTAGAGCACCAACGGTAGGCGCTTTACGACTGCACGGATGCAGGAGGTAGAGCAATGCAGGAGCTATTACCGATGCGATGCAGGAGCAAGTGTTGAGTGGCTGGGGTGAGGGCGATCAAAAAGCGCAAATCGTGGTTTTTCAAAGTTTAAATCTAGTCATGTTTCGCGTCGTATAAATGATAGCGGTTTTTCCCGGTCTGCTTGACGACATACATGGCCTGATCGGCTTGGCGCAATAGCGTATCGCCGTCCTCGTTGGCAGAAGTATGAAAAGATACGCCAATGCTGGCCGATACCGCAACTTCATGACTGCCGATGACTATCGGCAGAGCGATAATTTCCAGAATGCGGTCGAGAATTTGGCAGCACTCCCGCTCACCGGCAAGATCATTAAACAACACAACGAATTCATCTCCGCCCAGTCGTGCCACGGTGTCGCCGGCGCGTAACGCTTCTTGCAGGCGGCGGGACACTTCCACCAGTAATTGGTCGCCGGCCTCGTGCCCGCACCGGTCGTTGACCTGCTTGAAGCCGTCAAGGTCCAAGTAGCAGACGAACAGCATCCTGCCGCTACGTTGCGCCTGCGCGATGGCCTGAACCATACGGTCGGCCAGCAAGCGCCGGTTAGGAATGCCGGTCAGCGCATCGTAATAGGCGACTTGGCTCAGCTCGGCCTCATGTGCTTTGAGGTAGCTGATGTCGGAAAATACCCCGACATAGCGTCGCACCCGGCCATCATCGTCGCAGATGGCTGCAATCGAGAGGAGCTCCGTAAAAACCTCGCCGGACTTTCGCCGGTTCCAAATTTCGCCGCGCCAAGTTCTATTCTGCTTTAGAGCTTGCCACATTTTTGCATAATAGGTCTTGTCCTGTTGTCGCCCCGAACTCAGCATCTTGGGGTCCTTGCCGATCACTTCTTCGAGGGTGTAGCCTGTAATTTTGGTGAATGCCGGGTTAACGTTCAAGAAAACATTGTTCGCATCGGTGATCACGATGCCTTCCTGGCTGTTGTCGAACACGCCGGCAATGATGCGCAGGTCTTCCTCCGCCCGCTTGCGTTCGGTGATGTCGCGAAAATACCAGACGCGTCCGTAGTACCGGCCGTCCGCTCCAGTGGCGGGAGCTGAATACCGATCGAATATTCTGCCGTCTTTTAGCTGTATTTCTTCATGACTTTTGTCGTCTCGGTGCTCGTATAAATATTGGACTCGGGCGAGAAATGCTTCCGGTTCGGCGACTTGTTCAACAACTGTTTGAAGTACCGGCGCATCCAGCCGCTCAGTGACCAGCTGTGGGGACAGCTGCCATAGGTCAATGAATTGTTGATTGTAAGAGATGATGTGTGCGTTTTCATCGACCACCAGGATGGCATCGGGCGAGACCTCCTGCTGGGTTTGCAGGATCGTATTCTTGAGTTTTATTTCCTGCTGAGCCCGCTTATGCTCGGTGATGTCGCGCCAGACGCCAACCAGCAGACGCTTGCCGGAGAGATCCAGCATGCGGGAATTGATCTCGACATCCAGAATGTCGCCGTTCTTGCAGAGGTGGCGGTTCTCTAAAGACATTTCGCCCGATTCCCCCTCCTGCCGTACCGCAGTAACCAGCGCCTCTTCATTCAAGTCAGCCTGGGTGTCGACCAGCCGCAGTTGGAGGAATTCTTCATGCGTATAGCCCAACATGCGGCATGCGGCAGGATTAGCCTCGACAAAGCGCAATGTTTCCGGGTCTATCAGTTCAATAGCGCTGGGCGCCTGTTCGAAAATGGCGCGGAACAACTCCTCGCGCTCCACCAGTTGCTGTTCCAGGCGCTTGCGCTCGGTGATGTCCTCGGTGATGCCCATCAATTTTTCAACGCCGCCATTCTTGTTATTGATCGGAACAAAACACGACTTATAAATCTTCCCGAGCGGTCCATCGGCCTTAAACTCGAAGTGGCTGCTTGCCCCGGCATAAGCCTGGGTAAGTAATGCGCCTACTCGCTCCCGGTCGGCAGCGCTGATTGAATCCAGGTATAAATATCCTTGTATCTCGCGTTCTTCCTTGAGTCCCAACATGCACAGTCCCGCCATGTTCATGGAAACTATCCTGCCACCCATGTCTATCTCGTGGATACACATGGGAGAGTTTTCGACCAGCAAGCGGTTGTGGTTTTCGCTCTCACGCAAGGCACGGGTAATTTTCTCGTTTTCCCGCAATGCCGCTTCCAGTTCATCGGTGCGGCGGCGAACCAGATCTTCAAGCGTAATTGTTGACTGAAACAGATTGAAGTCAGACGTGTCGATGTTCGCGCTGCTTTCGGCGCGATTTATCAATGCTTGAACGACCTTGTTCAGGCGCGCGATTTCGGCATGCAATGCCTGCTCGTTCATGCCCGCTTGATTAGTCATCGTGCATCTCTGTCTCTATCCCGGAAGCGCTGCCAAAGGCGCAGCCGGTGAAAGTCTGATTGTTGTGTATGCCGCGGAATTGTTCGCCGTAGCTACTGAAACCTATCGTGTTGTTACGCTGGAAAATCTCCATAACGTGATCCTTCAAGCCGTTTTTGGAAACTTCCAGGTTGCGCAAAATGCAGTCGCAACCCAAGACCAGTTGAGTTGAGCCTATTTCTGTCCGAATTGCATCGAAAGTCTGCTCCAGGTTATCCACTAAATTCACGCCATGCGCCACTCTGAGTACCAGGCCCGTTTCAATGGCGCAATAGAAAGTCAGGCTGCCGTCTGGATTTGCTTTTTGGATAGCGCGCACATAATCCGTACCGCCGATTTTTACCACGACGGAGGGAAAGGCAAAATCTTTAGCATTGAATTCGTTAACGCCAACACCGACCAGCCTAGCGTACTCTGCGGCAGCGGGTAGTCCATTGATCTCCTTGACGATGCGCCTGGCGGGATCGGCTTCCGTGACGACGAAACGTTCGTCAGTCGAAACAAAATGGTGGGTTTTGAATATTTTGAAGGGCAGGGCAGTGTTGACCAGAACCAGTGCCGCGCTGTCGGTATGGAAGTTACCATTACTATAAACATAAGTCTGGGCAAATTTTTGGTCGTCGCCCGCCGAGCCGCCAAACAGCGTGATCTTGCCTAATGTATATTGCAATGCATGCGCCACTCGTTCTTCGCGCCCGGACATGCCGTCAATCAGCAGCAGCGCGAAGCTATGATCCGGGCTTGGGTTTGAGGCTTTACTCTCAAGCCGCTGTAACAGGGTTTGGGCAAAGTCATGCCCTTTGGTAATATCGAACTCGCTTAATTGATCCAGCAGTCCGCTGACAGCAACGCAACTGGCTTCAGGAAAGCTAACGCCGGACAGGCTATGCTGGCAATAACCGGCCGGCCCAATTTCTCCTGCGGTGGTGCAGCCGACGACTTGAACCCCCGCAAACAAACAGCGCATTTCTGCAGCCAGCAGGTCAAGGTCGTATTTGCTGGAGCAAAAGAAAACCACCAACGCCATGTCCTGCTGCGCCACTGCGGCATGAAACTCCTGCACCGCCAGTTTTGCATCGGTAGCGCTCGACTGAAACATGCGTATTTTGTTGGGATTGCTCATATTTCCATCGCAAATTTCCAAATTGTTTGAACTGTAGTCGATTTACTACGCGACACTGAAAGAATGATTACATTATATGTGGTAACTACTCAGCCTAAAATATTAGTTTGCTGGTTTTTGAAGTAAGCAAAGGGGTTTTCATTGTGTGCGATCAAGTTTTTATTTTGGAGAAATTGCACGGTGCGATATCTGACTATCGATAGATAGCGTATGGCGTAGGCCGGAATAAGACCATCCAAGCGCGTAGCGCGAGGTGGCGTTTCCGGCGAATTTTGGAGGTATTTGCCGGAAACGCCAGTTCTCGCTGTTGCTCGAACCGGCTTATTCCGGCCTACCGGGCTGATCAGCAAAGATAAAATAATGTTCAGTAGCGGAAATAAAATACTGGATAAAAACACCAGCACCGCAACGCCCCACAGGTGTTCTTCAAACAACGCCACCACGCCAGACCACAAGGTGCCGTCTTTCGCGCCGCCGAGCATTTTGATGCCGACCAGCGGCATCAGGTAGCCGCAACGGGGGCAGTGCGCCTTGTCACCGACCACTGGTGTAGCCGGGTTAAGTAATAAATCACACTCGGGGCAGGCGGTGAGGGTTGTTGGGTCATGGAGTGGGGTTAGTGTTCAAGGTTTGGACGGTATTATCCTTGCAAATAGCCTTATTCGCTAGTTCACAAGATTAAGTTTGGGGATTCTGTTCTATGCATAGCCTGTTCTCTCACTCCTACATCGATTTAGGCGTATGGCATGCCAGTTGCCTATGGTTATCCGTGAATAACATCATATTTGAGGAGTATTACATGGAAATCCAGTCAAATAGAAGCTATGCAGCCTTTACGCCTGTTTCTAGCTCACCACAACAACGGCAAACTTCTGCCGCTTTTGCGGACAGCCTTGCCGACAAGGTTGCTATTTCGCAGGCTGCGTCAGTCCGCACAGCGGAAGAAGCCAAGGGTGGCGGCACCTACGACTTTACGAATATGACGCCTAACCAAATGGGGCAATTAAGAAGTGATGGAAAAATCACGGGCGGATTTTGGACGCTTACGGAAGCGCAGTTCCAGGCAGGAATGCAAGCGAATTTAAAAGGATTAACTGGAGCTGCACTGCAAGATGCAATGAATGTCGCAAACAATACCCCAGCTAACTATATTCAGCTCTATACCAAGGGGATCAAAGATAGCAAGTTGGCTGGCATAGATACAACCGGCTTGGAAAGTATTCTGCATCAAATGGAGGCTTTTCAAGGTAAAAGTAAGCAAACGAAGTCTTTAGACGAAGTCGCATGAAACGCTACAAAATTCCTTAGTGTCATCTTTTAATCAAAATCAGGAGTCTGATATGTCAAATTTAAATGTAAGCAACATCGCTACTGTATCAAGAGCAACGTCGGCAATTAACAAACCGACTAATGACCAACAAAATACCACTAATAATTTTCAGTCAACCTTAGAAAAAGCAGCGCAGTCGTTTAGTAGTTACAAAATGGAAAGGCAGGATGGAAAGGTCATTGAAATCAATAAGAGTCAACAGGTATACATTGAGCCTATAACAGTAGAATCGGAACAAAAAGGTAGTGCAGAGGCAGAATTAATATTTGCAAAAATGAAGGCTGATTCGAGACAACGGGGCTCTGAAATGTTAAGCACCCTTAAAAAATCTGCGGAACATATGACCCCGGAAGGAATGAAAAAATACTTGATGTCCAAAGAAGTAAAAGCAGTGGCTCGCGACGCCAGTGGCAATATAGTGGCAAAGCTATACAAAGACGGTAGTTTTATGTGTTCTGACGAATTAGCTGGAGTCGTCAGTGAATTTCTGGATGGTCGCTCAGCCGAGCAAGCAATGCAGAAAATAGAAAAACAACCGAACGTGTTTGTCACGCACTATCAAAACAAGGTAACAGACTACGATCTTATGTCAGAAGGAGAAAAACAAACTGTTCTTAGTCCTGAATTCGATAGCGAAAACAGGCAATCTATTCTGAATCAGATAGCTGAATTGGACTGGAGCATGGCTTATGGGGTGGGTAATGGTCTTTCCCCTTTATTTGGGCCGCATGCGGCTGATGCAGCACTCTCTCAGGATGCTAAAAACCTGAGTAATGGATCAGGTATACAACTAAAAGGGTATTCCGCTCCCGACATGTTGACCGCTGAGGAGAAAGTAGCTTTTGCAGAAATGAAAAGGCAGGGCAATCTTAGTGATGAAGAAATCGGTAAAATGATCAGTGCGTTGGCTATGGATAGATACGAGGAGATGAAGGCCTATCCCAGTTTAGAAAGAAATTACAGTCTAGACCTTGAAGGCCATTATCATCTAACTGGAGCTGCTGTTCCAGTTAGATGCGAACTACCTCATGAAATTAATGCATGAAAGCCATATCAGTAACACGGTGGCTTCTGAAATAAGCCAAAAGTCACTTAGCGTGGCGCTAACCTATATATCACAGCATCCTATAAGTTAACTCTGAAAAGGGGGCAGGTTACATTTCACCGAAAAATCAAAAATCAAAAATCAGGGTCACGAAAAATCAGGCTCAGGTCTTTCATTGTGCATTTTTCAAAAATAAAAAACAGATCATGCTCAATGAGAGACACTTTTTTGTTAGTGCGAATCAATTGGAGGTAGTGCCGTTGATTTTGCTGCTTTATACCTTATCATCTGTGTTGCAAAAATCTTCCCCAGCAAGTGGAGCGGGAGTTGCGCTCCAGCAGTTATCCTATCTAAACCAAATGCACTTCCAGTCTTTTGCCTACAGCAGCGGCGTATTTGCGCAAGGTGTCGATAGACGGTGAATGTTTGCCTGAAACTAAGGCGCTTTCCAGGCGCGCCACCGCCGAGGCTTTTGTGCCCATGCGTTCAGCGACTTGCGCTTGAGTTAATCCGGCTTCGCGTCTGGCGCTGAGTATTTCGTCGAGTATGGCGTATTTTGTGATGTTGGCGTCATAATCCGCTTTCACCGCTGGAATATTTAATAATTGTTCGCGAAATGCGGTATCGTGTGGAACGGGTTGGTAAGTATCGTTAGCCATGGTTAACCTCTTTTAGTCGTTTCCTGGCGAGCTGTAAATCGGCAGCCGGCGTGGAGTTGGTTTTCTTGACTAGGCTATGCAAAATAACAATCGCCTGTCCAATTTGTGTGCAATAAAACACGCGCCCGATGCCTTCTTTGCCTTTGGGGCGCAGTTCGAATAAACCACCGCCCATTGCGCGGGAATGCGGCATGTGCAAGTTTGCCCCGTGATTTTGCATTAAATCGGTCAAGTGAATGTAATCGGCTAAGATCCCTGCCGGTAGCGCCATCACTTGCTGCTTAACCCGCTCATTGTAGTAGGTGATGGTATAGTTCATGGGGGATTGTAACAAATTTGTTACTTATGGCAACTGCCGCTTCCTGTAGAGTAAATTGGGGTGGCAAATTTTGCACCGTGCATTTTTGTTTTTTGCTCTCGTTCCCACGTAGTACGTGGGAACGAGAGCGGTAGCATCCATGCTTGTGTTGAGTATATATGCAATGTAAAGAGCGGGGATTTATAAACTGCTCTTTGCCGTTGCAACTCTGATCAATTCATCTACTTCATTCGTTGTAGCAGCGGATTCTTCATAGCGAGCTGAGTACTCCGCAACCCCTACAGCAGCGTCAACAACCAAGCCGGGCGCTTTAACGCGTTCTAAAATTTCATTTTTAACCCGCGCCGCGATTTGCTCGGCTTTTTTCAATGGAGAACCCGGCATCGCAATAAGAAAATCCTGTTCACCCATTCTTGCCGCAATATCAACGCCCGCCCTGATGTCTTCTTTAAAACAATCGGCCACGCCGCGTAATATGGCGTCCATTTCATGCTCAGGTAAATTATTATTCCTGGCTTTAAAGCCCTTTAAGCTGATAAAAAGAATGGAAAAAGGAAAGCCGTTGCGTTTGGAGTTCTCAACTTTTTCCGTTAACCGGCCCAGCATCGTGTCCTTGGTCATTAACTGGGTTAGCGGGTCTAAGGGGATATGTTCTCTATCCCATGTTTCCTGAGCTTCCAGCCGAAGCACGTTGATAATGCCTAATGAGCAGGCCAGTAATAATCCAAGTATCCAGGTGAAATACCACATAGCAATCTCCTAATAAGCTGAATGATCGTTCTGATGAATGTGTTCCAGCGTGACTTTGCCGCGCATCACGCGGAACGCCCAAGTGGTGTAAGCGACAACGATGGGCAAAAAAATCACCGTCACCCAGAACATGATTTTTAAGGTGGTAAGGCTGGAACTGGCGTCCCATACGGTCAATGAACTGCTCAGCGCCGAGCTCGACGGTATCAGGAACGGAAACATCGATACGCCTGCCGTTAAAATAACGGAAGTTAATACTAATGAACTGGTTATAAATGCCAAACCTGTACGGTCAATTTTCGATAGCACGATGGTTGTAACTCCTGCAATAAAAGCCAGCGCGGGAATAACCCATAACACAGGACAATGCGCATAGTTATCCAGCCATAAGCCCGGTTCTTTGGAAACCATTTTTGCCAATGGGTTGGACGGCGCGTTAGGGAGGATTTCTGTGGTGATATGGTAACCGTTAATATGGGCAACCCAGAAGCCCGCCACAGCAAAAATGACCAGCGTTATGATTGCAGAAACAGTGACCACTTTTTTACAGCGCCGATTAATGTCGCCCTCGGTTTTGAGTTGTAAATAAACCGCACCGTGCATGATCAGCATCGATAAGCTGAGCAGTCCCGCCGCCAATGCAAAAGGGTTTAATAATGCCCAGAACGAACCGGTATAAAAAATACGCATATCGTTATCGAAGTGGAACGGTACGCCTTGCAATAAGTTGCCGAATGCGACGCCGAAAATCAACGCCGGTACGAATCCGCCGACAAACAACGCAATATCCCAGCTGTTGCGCCATGTTTGGCTGGGCAGTTTGCTGCGGTAATCAAAGCCTATCGGCCGCATAAATAACGCAAACAGGGTTAACAACAGCGCGAAATAAAATCCTGAAAACGCCACGGAATAGGCAATAGGCCAGGCAGCGAACAGGGCGCCGCCTGCGGTTACAAACCAGACCTGATTGCCTTCCCACGTTGCACCTATGGAATTGATAATCACGCGGCGTTCGGTATCGTTTTTGCCTAAAAAGGGTAATAAGACTGCCACGCCCAGGTCGAAGCCGTCGGTAATGGCAAAGCCGATCAGTAAAGCGCCTAATAAAGCCCACCAGATCAAGCGCATGGTTTCATAATCGAAAATCATAGTGATGCTCCTGTGGCAATTTCAAAATGGTAACGGCCTTTATGCAGGCTGCTGGGGCCTAGCTTGATGAACTTGAGCATCAAGAACATTTCGATGACCAAAAATACCGTATATAAGCCGATATAGCCTGCCAGACTCAGGTATATATCCAGTTCGGTCAGGGAGGATGCGCTTAAGAATGTCGGTAAAATCTCCGCAATCGTCCAGGGCTGACGGCCGAATTCGGCTACAAACCACCCCATTTCGGAGGCAATCCAGGGTAAAGGCATAATATAAAGACTCGAACGCAACAACCAGTTCTGCCTGCATTTACGAATCGAGCTGGCGATAACCGCAAAAATAAATATCGCCAGCATAATAAAGCCGCAAGCCACCATGATTCGGAAGGTCCAGAATAAAGGCACGACTTTGGGTATCGAATATTGCACCGCCTGTTCTACTTGCTGGTCGGTCGCGTCGACCACGTTCTCTGTATAGCGTTTGAGCAATAGACCGTAACCCAAGTCCTGTTTGTAATGGTTAAACTCGGCACGGACAATAGGATCTTTGCTGCCGGTTCTTAACGTCTGTAACAGTGAATAGGCCTTCATGCCGTCACGAATGCGCAGGCGATTTTTTTCCAGGATCTCCGATATACCGGTAATCGGCTCATCGACAGAACGCGTGCCGATCAAACCCAATACCCAGGGAATTTTGATTGCATAACGCGTTTCCATGGTTTCCTGATCAGGAATGCCGATGGCGGTAAAGGCTGCGGGTGGCGCCTCAGTGTGCCATTCGGCTTCAATAGCGGCCAGTTTGGTTTTTTGTACTTCGCCGGCGGTATAACCGCTTTCATCACCCAACACGATGACCGACAGGATCGCTGCCAGGCCAAAACCTGCGGCGATGGTATAAGAGCGTTGCGCAAAGGCCGCATCGCGACCTTTGAGCATGTAATAAGCGCTGATGCCCAGCACGAAAACAGAGGCCGTGGTGTAACCTGCGGCAACGGTATGGACGAATTTAACCTGGGCGGCCGGGTTGAATAACAGGTCACCGAAGCTGGAGATTTCCATACGCATGGTTTCGTAATTAAACTCCGCTCCGACCGGGTTTTGCATCCAGCCGTTGGCGACCAGAATCCATAACGCGGATAAGTTGGTTCCTAACGCAACCAGCCAGGTCACCAGTAAATGTTGTCCTTTGCCCAGCTTGTCCCAGCCGAAGAAAAACAGGCCGACAAAGGTGGATTCAAGGAAAAACGCCATCAAGCCCTCAATAGCAAGCGGCGCGCCGAAAATATCGCCGACATAATGCGAGAAATACGACCAGTTCATGCCGAATTGGAATTCCATGGTCAAACCGGTGGTGACGCCCAACGCGAAATTAATGCCGAATAATTTCCCCCAGAACTGGGTCATATCCTTGTAAATTTCTTTGCCGGTCATCACATAGGTCGATTCCATAATCGCCAGTAAAAACGACAAGCCCAATGTCAACGGAACAAACAGAAAATGGTATAGAGAAGTTGCTGCAAACTGCCAGCGCGATAAATCAACCACGGCCTCTGAAATCATAAATTTCCCCTATGGGTTGCAGTTCTGTAGAGCAGAACTTGAGATGAACGGCATTGAACACAAAGTAAACCAATACAGCCTGCGATTAAAACAAATTACATTGAGAGAAACAATACAAACTTTAAGTTTGATTTACTCTAACAATTAGGCTTGGATGCTAAGAGAAAATTGTGTTACTGTTTATTAATGGTCACTAATATACGAATTGACTGTTAAGTCTTTCGGTACTTTTGTCCGATCGGTTACGGGTGACGATTTTTCTTTTTCACTACTCAGTAGATATACCCATTCATTTTAATGAGATTTTCAATTAACATCGGCTAGTTAAAAGACACAAGGCACGTAATAATAATTATTAATCAGGAGAACATCATGGCTCGTATTGTAATTTTAGGTGCAGGCATTGGCGGCGTACCAATGGCTTACGAAATGAAGGAAACAGTCGGAAAAAATCATGATGTGATCGTGATTTCCGATAGCCCGACTTTTCATTTTGTTCCGTCAAATCCCTGGGTTCCACCCAAATGGCGAACGCCTGAAGAATTGAAGATTGAATTAGCCCCGGTTTTTAAAAAGAAAGGCATCGAATTCATTCAAAAAGCCGCCGCAAAAGTCGATCCGGTTAATAATCAGGTGCTGCTGGATGACGGCTCAGCCGTTGCTTACGACTTCCTGGTTATCGCTACAGGACCGCGTCTTGCCTTCGATGAAGTTCCCGGTTTAGGGCCTGATGGTTATACCTCATCAGTTTGTCATGTTGATCATGCCGCGGTTGCTGTAAAAGATTGGGAAAAGTTCATGGAAGATCCCGGCCCGATTGTTATCGGTGCGGTTCAGGGGGCATCCTGTTACGGTCCGGCGTATGAATATTTAATGATTCTTGAAGCGGAGTTACGCAAAAAGAAAATTCGCGACAAAGTGCCGATGACTTTTGTTACCGCGGAACCCTATATCGGTCATTTGGGCTTAGGCGGCGTCGGCGATACCAAAGGTATGCTGGAAAGCGCCTTACGTGACAAGACCGTCAAATGGATAACCAATGCCAAGGTCGACAAAATCGAACCCGGCATGATGTTTGTTACTGAAGTCGATGATGAGGGCAAGGACAAGAAAAAACATGAATTACCCTTTAAGCATTCAATGATGCTACCTGCCTTTACCGGTGTTGATGCGGTGCGCAATGTCGGCGTTGAAGGCTTGGTTAACCCGCGCGGCTTTGTTTTGGTGGATGAGCATCAGCGTAATAAAACTTTCAAGAACATCTATTCCGTCGGCGTTTGCATTGCCATTCCGCCGATAGAACCGACGCCGGTACCGGTTGGCGCGCCTAAAACCGGCTACATGATCGAATCGATGGTGACCGCCACCGCGCATAATATTGCCGATGAGTTGGCCGGCAAAGAGCCGACCCACAGAGCGACGCTGAATGCGTTATGTCTGGCTGATTTTGGCGATTCGGGGGTGGCTTTTTTGGCCAAACCGCAAATTCCGCCGCGTAATGTAACCTGGTCGGCCGAAGGTAAATGGGTGCATCTGGCTAAAATCGGTTTCGAGAAATATTTCATGCGTAAAATACGAAAAGGCATCAGCGAACCTTTTTATGAAAGGATGATGCTCAAATTAATAGGTATAGTCCGGTTAAAAGGAAACTAAGATGACTATTGATCGCTTAGTTTTAGCCGTTGCAGGCAGCTTTATTTTGATTAGCCTGTTATTGGCGCATTATCATTCTGAATTGTGGCTATGGTTTACCGCTTTTGTCGGCGCTAATTTGTTGCAATCGGCATTTACGGGGTTTTGCCCGATGGCAATCATACTTAAAAAATTGGGCTTTAAGCCGGGTAGCGCATTTTGATGGTGTAGAGTTATGTTTTTTACCACGAAGACACGAAGAGTGCGCTCGTCCCAAGCTCAAGCTTGGGAATACCGCCAGGTAGCTTTAGCTTCCCGAAACCACAAGCTGGGTGGGGCATGTTGCCCCGTCCGAAACGTTTGATGTTGGTTAAGTGTGTGCATAGCTCAGAAACGTTAGGGACGGGGTTACAAACCCCGTCCCGCTTGCAGTACAGTTTTATATAAGTTTTCGACGAAAACGCTGTTATATTTTTCACCACGAAGGCACGAAGACCACGAAGAAAAACATAACCCTTCGTGGACTTCGTGCCTTCGTGGTGAATCAAAAATGCCAATTTCTTAACAGGTACGTGAAGATGATGCTTAAAACAATAAAAAACAAATTGGCATTAACTCTATTACCGATGCTCATGTTATCGACCTTGTCAGCCTTAGCGGATCAAGGTCTCAAAAATCCTGCTGATAAAGCCGCACCGGAGAAATCAACCAGCCAATCCTTTACACTGGATCAGGCCATTGATAACGCGTTATCCAATAATCCCGACCTGCAAATCGCCTCGGAACGCATCAGCCAAGCCGAGGCCCAATTAGGCGTAGCGCTGTCCGCATTTTATCCGCAAGTAACCGCCAAGGTTGGTTACGATCACTCGAACAATCCCGCGCAAGTCTTTTCGATGATTGTGGCGCAACGGGATTTCAATGCTAACTCGATCAATAACATTAACACTCCCGGTTATCGGCAAAACTTTCGTCCCGAAATCATAGGCAAACTGTCCCTGTTTCGTGGCGGCCAGGATTACCAAAACAGCAAAGCGGCTGAGCTGGGTATCGACGCGGCGGAATTTGAACGCTCAACCGTGCGCAATGCCTTAATTGAAGCCGTAACCGCTTCATATTATGCTTATTTGGCCGCGCAGGAAGCGCAAAAAGTCGCCCAGGATTCTATTGCCGCGATTACCAGCGAGCTAAAGCAATCAAAACTGAGGTATGAGGCGGGAACCGTGCTTAAATCCGACGTTTTATCGCTGGAAGTGAAACTGGCTGAAGCGCAGGAAGCCGAAATCAGGGCCGCCAACGGCATCGAGCTGGCCAAAACCGGCATCGCTACCTTGCTCGGCCTATCGACGGATCACGCATTTACTGTTGCGTCCGCATCTTTGAAATTACCAGAACCCAAGATGACGGCATCGTTTAACAACTTGCTCGAACTTGCGATGACGCAACGCCCGGAAGTTAAAGCCGCCGCCACTCAGGTAGAAATAGCGCAAGCCAAGTTAAAAAGCGAGCAGGGCGCTTATTTGCCCAAAGCCGATGCTTATGTGAGTTACGGCCAAAACAGCCAGTCTCCCGGCTTTTCCGGCAGCAAAGACAATGTCACCGCCGGAGTCAGCGTCGAAATGGATTTGTTTTCCGGGTTGGAGACCAAAAACCGCGTCAGTGCTGCGGAGCGAAAAGCTGGTGAAGCCCGTGAAACGGAACGAAAAACCAAGCTGGCTATCGAACAGGAAGTGAAAGTCGCTTCCTTGAAGTTGGAAGAAGCCCTGGCTCGTATGCGCGTCACCGAAGCCTCGGTGGCCGCTGCCGACGAAGCATTGAGACTGGTTAATGAGCAACGACGGGCAGAAACAGTGACGGTTACCCGTTATATCGAAGCTGAAGTAGCCAGGAATAATGCTCACTCCAACACGATTGCAGCGCATTACGATGCGTTGAGTGCTGAAGCGGCATTGAAAAAAGCGGTCGGCGATTGGAAGTAAAACCTAAACAGCGATTTGTCCACGAAAGACACGAAAAGCACGAAAAAATAATAAATGAATAATTTCTACGCTCCAGCGCTCATCACTGTACACAAGTATTTAAAAAACACGTCATCCCGGCAGGGATTGCCGGGATCCACGACTGCATGGATGCAGGAGGTAGAGCACCAACAGTAGGCGCTTTAGGCGACGCAGGAGCAGTTGCCGAGAAGCCATGGATGGCGATACTGGAACAGACACAAGTGTCACTAGGGATTGCTCTGTAAAATCAAGCGTTCACATCCCTGTGCTCTGGATTTGCTACGCGCTCTAACGGGTCCGGCAATCCCTGCCGGAATGACGGTGTACCACAGACAGTTGTGTATAAAGATGAGTGCGCTACGTGGGAACGATAAGAATGTTTATTTAGTATTTTTTCGTGCTTTTCGTGTCTTTCGTGGACAAATATTTTTTTAAGACAAAGGAAATCTTATGTCTCAAACCGAACCTAAAAATATCAACAAAATTGCCACTATTGCCGCCGCCGTTTTAGCCTTGATCTTGTTGCTGCTTTATATGCAAGGCAGCTTTGTCAGCAAAGTGTCGCCAGGAAATAGCCCATTGCCCGGTGATGCAAATACGCCGCAAAGCAACACGGCTATTGTCGAAAAAAAGCAGATTGACGATATTCTTGCCTGGCCCGGCACGGTAAAGTCGAGAACCGTAGCCAATATCGCCCCCAAAATGACGGCCCGGATTATCGAGATCAAGGTCCATGCCGGCGACAAAGTCAAAAAAGGCGATCTAATCGCCCGCCTGGATGAACGGGATGTTAAGGCCCAGGAAAATGCAGCTCTAGCCGCACTCGTCGGAGCCAATGCCCAAGCCAATCGCGCCAAAGCAGACGAACAGCGCACCCGCAGCCTGTACAGCAAAGAAGCGGCGACCCGAGAAAATTTTGACGCCGTAGTCGCCAGTGCCAAAGAGGCGCAAGCCGGTGCAAATCAGGCGGCAAGCGCTGTAACGGAAATCCGCTCCCATCTGGCCGATACGCTGTTGCTCGCTCCATTTGACGGCGTTGTTGTGAAACGCCATCAAGAACCTGGCGACATGGGCCTGCCCGGCGTACCCGTGGTGACCTTGCAAACGCCGCAAGGCTTAAGGCTTGAGGCCGACGTGCCAAGCACTTGCGCCGGGCGTTACAGCATCGGCATGAACGTCAATGTGCGCATTGATACGCTGGGCCTAACCACCAGCGCGCAAATTGACGAGATCAGCCCCGAAGTCGATTCGCAAACCCGCACCCAACTGATCAAAATCGCACTGCCTGCCATTGAAGGCCTGCAACCGGGGCATTTCGGCTGGCTGGAACAAACCTGCGGTCAACATGAGGCCATGTTAATCCCTGCCGGCGCCGTGCAACATATCGGTCAACTGGAAGTCGTCAAGGTCTTATCCGAAGGTCGACAGTTGATGCGCCACATCAGGACCGGCAAAGCTTTCGGCGAGCAGATTGAAGTCATTTCCGGTCTGCACGCCGGTGAAACTGTCATCACTCATCCGCAGCAGGCGCAATAATGGACGACCTGCAAAACCAAAATCCCAAGCGTGGATTGACGACCAAGATCGTCGAAATCTTTACCACCTCCCAGCTTTCCATATTATTCCTGATTATTTCGCTGTTGGCGGGAGCGGCGGCGCTAATCCTGACACCTCGCGAAGAAGACCCGCAGATTGTCGTGCCGGTGATGGATGTGCTGGTTGAGTACCCGGGAGCCTCCAGCGAAGAAGTCGAAAAACTGGTTGCCACGCCGCTGGAGGTTCTGCTCAAACAGCTTGAAGGCGTGGAATATGTCTATTCCGTGTCTAAACCCGGCGCAGCGTTGGTTACCGTGCGTTATTTCGTCGGACAGTCTTTTGAAGACAGCCTGGTCAAGACCTGGGACCGGCTGATGTCCAACCAGAACCTGATTCCTCCGGGCGTCACCCACTGGAAAGTGTCGCCGGTTGAAATCGACAACGTGCCGATCGTTCTGCTGACGCTTTCCGCGCAGAATGATAATTACGACTCGATGGCCTTGCGTCGTATCGCCGATGAGCTGATCATTTCCTTGAGAAGCGTCGGCGATGTAGGCAAAAGTTGGGTTGTCGGCGGCGAACAGCGGCGGGTATCGATTTATGCCAATCCTGCCGCACTGGTGGCGCATGGCGTTACGTTGCTTGAGATTACCCAAGCGCTGGCTAATGCTAACGTTAACCTGCAAGTCGGCAACATCGAACGCGGCAACCGTGAAATTCTGTTGGAAGCGGGGCCTCATTTTGAGTCATCGGACGAAGTCGGCGCGACCGTCATTAAGAGCGTTGCAGGACGGCCTGTTTACCTGCGCGATGTGGCGCGCATTGAAGACGGCCCGGCCGATGTCGATCATTATACGCGTATCGGTTTCGGCCCGGCAGTCGACGAGATGCCGACGATAGGCCACGCCACCGGCAACAAGCCGCAAGTCGGGCAAGAGCGTCAGATGGTCACCATTGCCGTTGCCAAGCGTAAGGGCAGCAATGCGGTCAACGTCGCCGAAGCCGTGATCGCCACGGCGGAAAAACTGCACGGCACGTTGATCCCGGAAGATATTTTGCTGAGCATCAGCCGCGATTACGGCGAAACGGCCAACCACAAGGTCAACGAACTGGTTAAGCATTTGAGTTTTGCGATCGTGATTATCGTGGTGCTGCTGGCTTTTTCGCTGGGACTGAAAGAGTCGTTTATCGTTTCAATAGCCGTGCCGATGACCTTGGCGCTGACCTTATTATTGGATTATATCTCCGGTTACACAATCAACCGCGTCACCTTGTTTGCGTTGATCCTGTCGTTGGGTTTGCTGGTGGACGACCCGATCGTCGATGTCGAAAACATCCACCGGCACTATAAATTACGCAAAGAATCGCCGCTACAAGCGCTGTTGACAGCGGTCGATGAAGTCAGGCCGCCAACCATTCTAGCGACTTTTACCGTGATCGTGTCATTCCTGCCGATGTTTTTCATCACCGGCATGATGGGGCCGTACATGGCGCCGATGGCTTTTAACGTGCCGATAGCGATGATTGTTTCGTTGATCGTCGCTTTTACCGTGACGCCGTGGGCGAGTTTCAAACTGCTGCAAAGCGAATATCACAAGCATAGCGATGAAGCGCCGTTGGAGCTCAAGCAAACCTTCATCTATCGGGCTTATCGTGCAGCACTCGGTCCGCTGCTGGAGACCTCAAAACGCGCAAAGTTGTTCTTGCTGATTGTGCTGATAGCCTTTATCGGCTCAACGCTGCTGGCCATCACCCGCGCCGTTCCGCTCAAGTTATTGCCGTTCGACAATAAAAACGAACTGCAAATCATGATCGATATGCCGCGCGGCTCGACGCTTGAGCAAACCGACGAAGTCACACGCGCCCTAGGCAGTTACCTTGCCACCGTCAACGAAGTCACCGATTATCAAACCTATACCGGCCTTGCCGCGCCGATGGATTTTAACGGCATGGTTCGCCATTATTATTTGCGTAGCGGCGGTTATGTCGGCGAAGTCAGGATCAATTTATTAGCCAAAGATCGGCGGGAGCAACAATCGCACGAAATCGCCTTGCGCATTCGCCCTGAAATAGAACGGCTCGGTAAACAATACGGCGCTAACCTTAAAATCACAGAAATTCCGCCGGGGCCGCCGGTGCTTTCCGATCTTGTTGCCGAAGTCTACGGGCCGCCTGAAGCCAGTATTGACAGCTTGGTTGCCGTTTCCAAGCGCGTCCGGGCCGATATGGAAAAAACCGAAGGTGTGGTTGATGTCGATGATTATTCCGAGGCGCAACATGACAAAGTCCATTTTCACTTGAATCGGGAGAAAGCGGCATTGTCCGGCGTCAGCGTCGCGCAAGTTGCCGAAACACTGCGCATCGCTGCCGCAGGCCAGGCTGTCGGCATCGTTCATGTAGACAGCGAGCGCCAACCGCTGGAAATCACCCTGCAACTGCCTCGCGCGCTCCGCTCGTCTGTTGCCGATTTACTGGCCTTGCGGGTTAAAACCGGACAGGGCGATCTGATCCCGTTAAGCGAAATAGGCAGCGCCAATATCGAAAGCGAAGACCAGCCTATTTTCCACAAGAACCTGCAACGGGTGAATTACGTGATTGCCGGAATGGCCGGACGAAGTCCTGTGGAAGCGGTTTTCGACCTGAATGACGTGCTGGATGAACGCCCCTTGCCGGAAGGTTATACCGCCGAATTGGCAGGTGAGGGCGAATGGAAAATCACCGTCGATGTGTTTCGTGATCTGGGCTTGGCCTTTGCTGCCGCGTTGGTGATGATCTACATTCTGCTGGTCGGACAAACCGGATCGTTGAGCGTGCCGCTGGTAATGATGATAGCCATTCCGCTGACTGTGATCGGCATCATGCCGGGTTTTTGGCTGCTTAACCTCTTTGCTGCGCCTATTGCAGGTTATCCCAACCCGATCTATTTCACCGCCACCGCGATGATCGGCATGATTGCGTTGGCCGGTATCGTGGTGCGCAACTCGATTATCCTGATCGATTTTATCGAGCGCATTCGCGCCCGTGCCGGAGTTACGCTGGCAGAAGCCCTGATTGAAGCCGGTGCGATACGCTTGCGGCCGATATTTCTGACCGCCGGTGCGGCCATGTTCGGTGCGTTTGTGATTATTTTCGATCCGATCTTTTCAGGTCTGGCATGGAGCTTTATTTTCGGGATTTTTGCCTCGACCTTGTTTTCGCTGCTGGTGATTCCGGTGGTTTATTTTTTGATCAACAAAGAAAAGTAATTTTTCACCACGAAGCCACGAAGGGCACGAAGTTTATGTTTTTTTTCTTCGTGCCCTTCGTGTCTCGGCAACCGCTCCATGCGTTGCTCTACCTCCTGCATCCATGCAAGTCGTTCGTGGTGAATTAATCAATCTATTATGACTTGGTGTATGGGGCAGATAGAATCACTTCCCGCGTCGATCAATCACGATGTACAAAGCCATTCCTGCCAGCATCGACGCAACAAATATCAAGGCTTTGGGTTGTCCTGCGGCTGCACTTACTACAGCCGGTCCGGGGCAAAAACCTGAAAGTCCCCAGCCGATCCCAAAAACCAGGCTGCCAATTAGCAAACCTTTATCCAACTCGGTTGCAGAGGACAACTGCATAGGTGCTCCAAGCAAACTACGCTGACGTTTTTTAGCGATAGTGAAGGCTCCGGCACCAACCAAAATGGCGCCTCCCATGACGAACGCGAGAGACGGGTTCCACGCACCGGCCAGATCCAGAAAGCCAATGACCTTCGATGGATCGGTCATTCCGGAGATGATCAGGCCCAGGCCAAACAACAGTCCAACGAGAAAAGCATTCAGATTTAACATGATTAAAGCCCCAACAAGTGGCGAGTCAGGTAGACGGTGATAAAACCCGCCATCATGAAAGTCAGCGTTGCGGCAACGGAACGCAGCGAGCCGCGAGAAATGCCGCAGACGCCATGGCCGCTGGTGCAGCCTGACGCATAGCTGGTGCCCAAGCCTACCAGCAGACCGGCAATAATCAATTGCCCTGTTCCCGCTTCGATAGTCACTGAGGGCAGATCGGAGGCAATTTGATAAACAAAAGGTGCAACAGCCATGCCGAGCAGAAACAGTACACGCCAGGTTTTGTCTCCTTTGTCGGCTTGAAGCAGGCCCGCTAAAATTCCGCTGATACCTGCAATTCGGCCATTCAATAACACAAACAGGGCAGCGGCTATGCCGATCAATAAGCCACCCGAGAGACCGGCAATATAGGCGCTGTGGGTAAAGTCAGATAGATTCATATTTCTCTAAAATATTGAGTACTTTAAAAAATGAGTGTTTTTTAATTTTTCAAAGTCTTTTGCTAAACCTACTTTATGCGAGGTTTATCGCTTTGAAGATAATTTCTTGTCGAGCGTTAGCAACTCAATGGCATGGGCTTTTGCTGTTGAAGCAATAATCGCATCGGGCAGTTTTGTTTGATGCTGACGTCTAAATTGAATAGTCAAATCTTCAATGATAGGGGAAACGCTCAAATGAGTCATTCTATCCAATAGACTTTCAATCGCTTGTTCTTCGTTTTCGGTTATGCCCGGAAAACTGAGCAGTTCCATGCGAGTGATGCCGTTAAACGCGCATTGGCTAATGTTAATTTTCTTAGCTTGCATAAGTGCTATGACCTCTGCGCTTTTTTGGTACATACCAATAATGATATTGGTATCGAGTAAATAGCTAATCCCATTCATCGCGTAACGCCTTTTGGATGGCTAACGGGTCGCTTGTAAACATGGGCAAACTGGGGAGTGTGGCGATGATGTCGGACATAAGTTCATTCTTTCCTGCATGAGTGATTTGCAGGGTACCAAGATAATCGGCGAGGGCTTGCTTGACCAATTGTGCTGGGTCTAAATGTTCTCGCTGAGTCAATTGATCGAGCAAGCGAGCTGTTTCATCGTCGAGTTCTAATGTCATCATGGCTTAAACTCCATTGGTAAAATGATTTTCAGCAACTGTTGGAAAATAGCATGTTTTCTAAAATACGGATGCTACATTATAAATGATTTATCTCATCAAAAAGGCTTAACAACCGCCAGGATTACGATACCGACCAGAAACAAAACCGGCACCTCATTCATCCAGCGATAAAACACATGGCTACGCCGGTTGCGATCATGTTTAAAATCAAGCAGCCATTGATAGCAAAAATAGTGGTAAACCAGCGTCAGCGCCAGCAGCGCCAGTTTTGCGTGCAGCCAACCGGCATTAGCATAAACAGCCCAGTCGTAAGCAACCAACATCCAGATGCCGAATAGCAAGGTTGCAATCATGCCCGGCATCATAATGCCGAAGAATAGCTTGCGCTCCATCACTTTAAAGCGCTCATTGCTGATCTCGTCAGAGCTCATCGCGTGATAAACATACAGGCGAGGCAGGTAAAACAGACCGGCGAACCAGGTGACCATAAAAATCAGGTGTAACGCTTTTAACCAGAGCATGGGTTAGCCTTTAAGTAGTGATTCGATATTTGTTTTCATTTTTGCCAAGTCGAAAAGGCCGGTTTCTTTTTTAACAACCGAACCGTCCGGGGCAATTAGAAATGTGCTGGGCGTAAACATGACGCCGCCGAAAGCCTGGGCGTGTTCCGAATTTAAATCCAGCGCCACATTGTAGGGCAGTTGCTTGGCTTTAGTTATATCGACGACGTGATTCGGCGGGTCGTAATACATCGCAACGGCGATCATCTCAAGACCCGATGCGTGGTATTGGGTATAGAGATCGATTAAGTCGGGGATTTCCTTGATGCAAGAAGGGCAGTCGGTCGCCCAGAAAGTGACGATAACCGGCTTGCCGCGCAAATCTTTTAGGGCGATTTTTTGGCCGGTGATGGTGGTGAAAATCACATCCGGTGCCGAAGTGATGGTTTTGCTACAACCTATTGATATGAGCAGTAACAGCAATAAACCGAACTGCCGGTATTTTGTTTTCATGGGTTTTGATGGTTAATGGCTTGGGAATTGAAACAAAATAACATATCCAATTTGGAAAACCATAACAACTCCGGTTTATGGGCTTTAACTGTATAATTCCGGCGCACCTTTTTGACTAGGTTGTAAATTGTAGTATCAAAGTCAAACTCTCGGATTATCGAGAGACATCAACTTATCAGGCAGCTTTGCTTGGTAAGCAATAATTATAGAAGGGCTGACTAATGACGGAAGAAAATAAAAGTTTAGATGTTTTAGGATTAAAACCGGTCGCCGATTCGGTAAATACCATTACAAAAGGTACTGTGGATGGGGCATCTGCATTTTTGAGTCGTATTTGTTTGCCAGCCGCAGAAGAATTTGGGCTTCTATTAAAAGATAGAGTTAGCGCGTGGCGGGCAAAAAATGCAGTCGAGATAGCTAATAAAGCTCAACTATTATTAGAAAAGCAAGCAGGAAGTCTTGCTCTAAGTGCTCATCCAAGAATCATATATTCAACTATCGAGAATGGGTCTTGGTCAGAGGATGACTTCATGCAAAGTTTTTGGGCAGGGTTGCTTGCATCTTCCTGCACACCTGATGGTAAAGACGAAAGCAATCTCATCCTGATAAATATTCTTTCTCAACTTACAACGAGTCAAGTAAAGCTAATAAATTATGTTTGTGAAGCCGCTGCAACCTTTAAAAGTCGGGGCGGTTGGATATATGCTGATGATTTTGACATGGAAGCTGATGATTTAAAGGAGATTACTGGTATCACTGATTTTCATCAGCTAGATAGGGAGCTTGATCATCTACGAAGCTTAGAGTTAATTAGAAGTGGGTTTGATCCAGACAGTACATTAGCTGATGTTACCCCGCACGCACTTTGTTTACAGTTGTATGTCCGCAGTCAAGGGTATGTAGGGTCTCCAATTGATTATTTTGATGCTAAAGAGAAAGAAGATGGTTCTTTTATGTGACATAAATGACATACCAATCTGGATAAGGAGCAATCAATAACAATTTTGCAAAAGTACAAACATCAATGAAAAACTTTGCAATCACAGAAATCGAAAAATCAGCAAAACCTCAAGGTCAAGCTTGGAGATTCGGTTTTTTGGAAGCTCTAGCTTCCCGTTTCGCGAAGCTAGAGCTTCGCCTTCTGGGTTCCCAAGCTGGAGCTTGGGAACCAGCGACCAGCGTAAATCAGCGTAATATGCCGTTCCCATACCGAGCGTGAACGATGCAAAATAACAAATTTACAAAAGTGGATGCACCAATGAAAAACCTAACCACCATAGAAAACGAAAAATCAGCAATAACCCTTACCACAGTTATTTACGCACTCTACGCCGCGTCTTATTTTGTCGGCATCACAGCCATAATTGCAATCGTGATGAACTATGTCAAAAAGGATGACGTGGCCGGAACATTTCTGGAGAGTCACTTTCGTTGGCAAATTAGGACTTTTTGGTTCGGAGTGCTTTGGGGTGTGCTGGGGGCAATCACGATGGTGTTCATTATCGGATGGTTTGTGCTTGTTGCTGACGGCATCTGGGTTATTTACCGCATAGTCAAAGGCTGGTTGCGGCTCAATGACGGTAAGCCCATGTACACGGTCTAACGATAAAACTAAAAAACACCAGCCGTGTGAACGACTGGTGTTCCATGTGATTTAGAAGTAATGGGAGTAACAGGAACTTTAGTCGCTACGGACGCTACTGCTTTTCCTTGTTTTTCGCACCTTTTGGGGCTTTTTTATCGGTGGTCTGTGCTTTTACTTTCGTCTCTGAAACATCATAATCTTGTTTAAAGGTTTCCTCGCAAACCTTTAAAGCCGCATGGTCTTGAGCGGCTTGCACACAGCTCAGGTTTTTTTGAGCAATTTGCACCTTTTCCAGAACATTTGCTATTTGGCGATCCTTATCTGCCTGAAATGTCGCCGAATCAGGATCATCTGCAACCGCCATTGCAGGGGCCAGCAAAACCACGCTATAAATTACTGTTAATAAGATTGATTTTGTAAAATTCACATTTCCTCCTCAAAGGTCTTATAAACGAGTGACGATTTTCAATCCCACTCTCTACCTAAAAAGCTACGCTGCAAAAGTCTACATGTCAAATGATTAATTCTTTCAGACAAGGACGAATTGAAGCTTGGCAGTCCGCCAAGCCTGATCGATAATGTTCTTTGTAGAAAAGCCGTGGCGCAGCTTAAAATGCGAATAGATTTAACTCCATTGCCGTCGTGGTAACCCTTCGGCTGCGCTCAGGACTAAAGGCCTTATCGAACCCATGAATCTTAAACAACCAACACGCGAAGAATATTAAGTTGCAAACAAAATATATCATTTCAATTATCCTCCTATCGGTCATGGCGGGGCGTTCTGTGAATGCACAAGAAACAAACAGAGCAATAGAAAGTAAAGTCAAAAATCTACTGTCCCAAATGACGCTTGAAGAAAAAGTAGGGCAGATGACGCAGGTTGATTTTACGGTGATTGGCGTTCCTAAAGAACAAAACGCTGAGGACCAAATCGATCCGGCCAAGCTGGAAGATGCGGTGTTAAATCATCATGTAGGTTCCATTCTTAATACGCCCTTTACGCCCGATAACAAGGCGCAATCGATTGATATATGGCGAAAAATGATGCGCACCGTGCAGGATGCGGCGGCAAAAACGCGCTTGAAAATCCCGGTTATTTACGGAATTGATGCGATTCATGGCGCGACTTACACGCAAAACTCGGTATTGTTTCCGCAAGCCATTAACATGGCGGCGACGTTCAATTCGGAGCTGGCTTTCAAGGAAGGCGAAATTACCGCCAGGGAAGTGCGCGCCTCCGGCCAGCAATGGAATTTTTCCACGGTCATGGATATTGGTCGCCAACCGCTTTGGTCGCGCTTGTGGGAAACCTTTGGCGAAGATGTGCATTTGGCGACGGTGATGGGTACGGCTTATATTAAAGGCCATCAAGGCGATGATTTTTCCGCCGCCGATAAATTACCGACTTGCCTGAAACATTATGTCGGTTACAGTTACCCGCTTAACGGCAAAGACCGGACGCCTGCCTGGATAGGCGAAAGAATGCTGCGCGAATATTTCCTGCCGACCTTTGAAGCGGGCATAAAAGCCGGATCGCCGACGGTGATGGTTAATTCGGCGGAAGTCGACGGCATTCCCGGACACGCCAATTATCACTACCTGACCACGATTTTACGCGGAGAACTGGGTTTTAAGGGCTTTACCGTGTCCGACTGGGCGGACATCGAGCGCCTTTACAGCCGCGACAAGATGGCTGCGTCGCCCAAAGAAGCGGTAAAAATTGCGGTGATGGCCGGTATCGACATGAGCATGGTACCGTTCGATTTTTCTTTTTATGATTTGCTGGTTGATTTGGTCAAATCCGGCGAAGTGCCGATGTCCCGTATCGATGAAGCCGTGTCCAGGATACTGACGGTCAAGTATCAAACCGGATTATTCGAGCCTAAACCGCTGTTGCCGATTGAAGGCAACTTTGCCACGGCGGAAGCGATAGAAACCAATCGGCAGGCGGCGCGCGAATCGATTGTCCTTGCCAAAAACGACCGCAATATCCTGCCGCTAAAAAAAGACGCCAGTATTCTGGTGACAGGCCCTACCGCCAATTTGCTCAGTGCGATGAATGGCGGTTGGACGGTTACCTGGCAGGGCGCTGCCGAGGATTTATATCCTCAGGAGAAGCTGACGGTCTTGGAAGCCATACAGGAAAAAGCTACCGGCAAAGTGACTTACGTTGACGGCGATGCGTTTGATGCGCCAATCGATGTTCAAAAGCTGGTTGATGAAGCTAAAGACCACGACGTTATTTTGCTCAGTCTGGGCGAGCATCCTTATACCGAAACGCCGGGCAATATTGAGACCTTAAATCTCGATCAGGCGCAAATCGACCTTGCCAATGCCGCGATTGCAACCGGAAAACCGGTGGTTCTGCTGACTCTAGGCGGACGGCCGCGCATTATCACGTCGATTGCAGAACGGGCTTCCGGCGTTGTTCTGGGCTTTTTGCCGGGCATGGAGGGTGGCGAGGCCATTGCCGATATTTTGTACGGTGACTACAACCCCAACGGCAAACTGCCCATTTCCTATCCGAGAAACACCAACGGTATTACCCCGTATGATTACAAGCCCATTGAGTCGTTTGAGCAGAATACTTATAACCCGCTGTATCCGTTTGGGCATGGGCTGAGCTATACGAGTTTTGCAACCAGCGGTTTGAAGGTGGAAAAAGATAGAATCAGCATCGGCGAAAATATTAATGTCACCGTTAATGTCAAAAATACTGGCGCGTTAAAAGGCAAGGAAACTGTGTTGGTTTACATCAATGATGTGGCGGCTTCGGTGACCCGGCCCAACAAACAACTCAAAGCCTTTAAAAAAGTCGAGCTGAACTCGGGGCAATCCGAGCGTTTAAGCTTTACCTTAACGCCGCGTGATTTGTCGTTTATTGGTGTTGATTTGAAGCGGATTGTGGAACCGGGTGATTTTAAAGTGATGGTCGGTAATGAAATAGCCGGCTTTACGGTGACGAAATAACAACATAAATAGGCGATTGAAAGCCTTTTTCACCACGAAGACACGAAGAGCACGAAGATTTATTTCTTCGTGCTCTTCGTGTCTTCGTGGTGATAATCTTTTTAGTTTTTTAAACTAACATGCCGGTAAATTTATGATCAATACAACCAACTCGACAAATAGTTCCGACAAAAATCCTTATTTAGGCTCTTTAACAGTATTAACTTCGCTGTTTTTTATCTGGGGTTTTATCACCTGTTTGAATGATATTTTGATCCCTCATTTGAAAGCGGTGTTCACCCTGAATTACACGGAAGCAATGTTGGTTCAATTTTGCTTTTTTACCGCCTATTTTGTCGTGTCCGTTCCCAGTGGTTATCTGGTTGAAAAAATCGATTACAAAGGCGGCATCATTGCCGGGTTAAGCATCGCTGGCATTGGCTGTTTGCTGTTTTATCCGGCCGCAAGTTCGCATTCCTACCCGTTATTTCTGGCGGCGTTTTTTGTATTGGCATCCGGCATTACCTTATTGCAGGTCGCCGCAAATCCGTATGTCACCATTTTAGGCAAGCCGGAAACCGCTTCCAGCCGATTGACCATGACTCAGGCGTTTAATTCGCTGGGTACGACTATCGCCCCTTATTTCGGCGCGTTATTTATCCTTGCCACTGCCGTTAAAACGGCAGATGAAATTCAACTGCTGAACGCCGACGAATTATCGGCTTACCAAGCGGCGCAGGCGGCCGCTGTACAAATTCCTTACTTGTTGCTTGCTGCGGTTTTATTTTTGATTGCGATCGTTTTTGTGCTGATCAAATTACCCAAAATTGAAGCTACCGAAGAGCAGGTTTCAGGCGTTGAAGATGATGTTCATGATAGCGCCTGGGGCTACAAGCACTTGGTGTTAGGCGCAGTCGGTATTTTTGTTTATGTCGGCGGAGAAGTGTCTATCGGTAGTTTTTTGATCAATTTTCTGGGCGAGCCTGCCATTGCCGGATTGGCGGAACAAGAGGCCGGAAAGTATGTGTCGTTTTATTGGGGCGGGGCCATGGTCGGGCGATTTATCGGCGCGGCAGTCATGCAAAAAATCCAGCCCGGCAAAGCGCTTACCTTTAACGCGGTAACCGCGGCGCTGTTGGTTTTAATGACCATGTTCGGTAGTGGTCACGTTGCGATGTGGACGATTCTTGCGGTCGGCTTATTTAACTCGATCATGTTTCCAACTATCTTTTCACTGGCGGTCAGCGGCTTGGGCAAGCACACCGGGCAGGGATCGGGAATCTTGTGCGCGGCGATAGTCGGCGGCGCTGTACTTCCGGTTTTGCAAGGACTATTTGCCGACCGGATCGGCATTCAACAGGCGTTTTTTATCCCGGTACTTTGTTATTGCTACATCGCTTATTACGGATGGCGGGGGCACAGGATTTAGGCAATTGCTGGTCTCCAATATCCAGATTGATGACGTCGGGAAACTCTAGTTTCGTGAAACAGTAAGCTGGAGCTTTCCTTACCTAGGCGTAGGCCGGAATAAGGCCGTCCAAGCGCGTAGCGCGAGGTGGCGTTGCCTACATGGATGTAGGTAAGGAGCGTGAGCACGACTGCATGGATGCAGGAGGTAGAGCAACGCAGGAGCAGTTGCCGAGGAGCGGAAGCTTTTCCGGCGGATTCGGGAGGTGTTTGCCGGAAACGCCAGTTCTCGCTGCCGCTCAAACAGGCTTATTCCGGCCTACGGGATTTCTTTGGCGCGCACGGCTCGCCACAGAAACTCTGGCGAACCCAAAAACATCAAAGCGTCAGCATGGTGATGGTCGGTGAGCTCAACTGGTCATCCCGATGAAAACCGCGAACGACAATTACGTTATCGCCTTCGTTTGCCAGCTTTGTTGCAAGGGCATGATGACGGGCCAGTTTATTGGGATGGGTGTGGCCTGCATCCTCCGCATGTATCGGTATAACCCCCCAGTATAGATTCATCCGCTGGCACACCCATTTGTTGGCGCTGATGGCTATCAGCGGTGCAGCAGGCCTTGCTGAGCTCAATGTCACCACCGACATGCCGCCGCTGGTAATGCTGACGATGGCTTTTGCATGCAGGTCAAAGCAGAGCTGGGCGGTCGCGTCGGCTACCGCATCGCCGAAGGGTAGCGGCTTTTGTTCGTTATCCCGGTGCGCCAATTTACCGAAAACATCCTGCTCTCTCATGAACGCTTCGGTTTGATAGATGACTTTTGACATCATTTCAACCGCTTCGACCGGGAAGTGTCCCGCCGCCGTTTCTCCGGACAGCATCACCGCATCGGTAGAGCAATAAACCGCATTGGAAACATCGGTCACTTCGGCGCGGGTGGGTCTGGAGTTTTCTATCATGGATTCCAGCATTTGGGTGGCGACGATGACCGGTTTGTTCAATGCCCTCGCGCTTTTAATGAGCTGGTGCTGGGCAATCGGCACGTCTTCCGGGTTCAACTCTACGCCCAAATCGCCTCTGGCAATCATGATGGCATCGGAGGCGTTAATGATGTCCTGGCCGTTAATCAAGGCTTCCGGCTTTTCAATTTTGGCGATGATGTGGGTGTCGTAGCCACTGGAGATAATCAACTGACGCAAGTCGGTAATGTCTTCGGCCTTTCTGACGAACGACAGCGCCAGGTAATCAACGCCCAAATCCAAGGCAAACAATGCGTCCGCTCGGTCCTTGTCGGTTAATGACGGACAAGACACATTAACGCCGGGCAGATTGATACCCTTGTTGTTTTTTAACTCGCCGCCGTAAATGACTTCGCAGCTGATATCCTGGGCTGTTTTTTCAATAACCTTGAGTTCGAATTTACCATCGTCCAGCAGTATGCGATCTCCCGCTGTGACATCATCAGCCAAGCCGGGGTATTGGCAGGGAATAAGATTTTCCTCGCCAACAATATCCCGGATCGTTACTACAACGCGGTCGCCGGTTTTAATAACAATACAGCCGTTTTTGAATTTCCCGGTTCTGATCTTGGGGCCGCAAAGATCGGCAAAAATGGTAATGTGCTGATGCAAGGCTTCAGCCGATTCCCTGATTATCGTATACAGCTTGCGGTGGCTTTCGTGTTCGCCATGGGACATGTTCAACCTGAACACATTGACGCCGGCCTTGATAAGATTGTAAATAACTTCCGGCGTATCCGAAGCCGGGCCTAGCGTGGCAATGATTTTTGTCTTACGACTGGAGAGGTGGGGGATGTTGACGTGGATGGGCATTTCTTATCTGTCCTTGTTGATTGTTTTTATTAGACCGCTAACACGGTTCAAGCCGCGTATTTTATTCCTGCAATAACCCCAGTATCCGCATTTCCAACTCGGGATAATCGCCAAATGCGCAATCCCTGAGTATGCCTTGTTTATCCACCAGAATATGCGAGGGTGTGCCTTTTAAGTCGAAACGTTCAAACGTTTCAGCATGGTAATCAAGAGACTGGAAATAATTTTGCACTTGCTGCCTGATTTTTTGTTGGTCCGCTTCGGGCCGCTGTTCGAAATTTGGGACGCGGTCCTTGATAAAGTTTGTGATGACGTTATCGCTCACTTCGCCTTGACGTTTGTTCAAACGGTCCATCGCTACCGGGAACGGAATGCGATAGGGCAGAAGGCCTGCGCTTAGCTTGTCTTGTTGGCTCAACATTCGTAGCGTTTCTCCGACCACCTCGCCGTTTTCAGTCAGGCGGATTAGATTTTCCAGATTGTTTTTATCAAAATCCTCAAACGCGGTGGCGACGCCCAATATCGTTAAACCATGTTCCGAGTATTTCCTGTGCAAGTCTACCGCCTGTGGCAATGCGTATAAAAAACAGCCGGGACAATTGACCTGAAATACCTCGACCAGTACGACCTGGCCTAATAGTCGGTCAAAATTGGTCTCAGTTCCCTGAACCCAGGTGGAAACGGATAATAGCGGGGTTTTTTGGCCTATTTGCGCTTTCATCGTCGGCTCGCTTAAATGGCCAGGGCGCGGATTAATTCAAGCTGCGCCTCGGTAGACTCATTTTTTCCTTCCATGCATGCCGATAAGGGCACCATTTCAATTTCGCCTTTATTAAAAGCCGTAACATGGCAGTGCAGTCCCTGATTAAGACCTTGCACCGCGGCATAACCCATTTTTGAGGCAATCAGGCGATCCAGTGCGGTAGGGCTTCCTCCACGTTGGATATGTCCCAAAATACAGGCGTGGACGCTAAGATTGTACTGCGTCATCAGCGTGTCTTTTATTTCGTAAGATAAACCGGCTTTTTCACCTTCGGCTACGATGATAATGGATGATGTTTTACCCCGCTCGGTGCCTTTGTTAATGCCGTTGACAATCTTTTCGTAATCGACCGCCTGATTTGACAGGACAACATGTTCGGCCCCGGTACAGATGCCGACTTGCAAGGCAATGAAGGATGACTTGCGACCCATGACTTCGACCAGGAAGGTTCGCGCATGCGCCGAGGCGGTATCCCTGATGTTGTCTACGGCGTTGACGGCGGTCTGTACGGCGGTGTTGAAACCGATCGTGTATTCGGTGCCGGAAATGTCATTATCAATGGTGCCGGGAATGCCGATCACCGGAATGTCATGCTCCTGATGCAAGGTCATCGCACCGGCGAAAGAACCGTTGCCGCCAATGACAATCAGCGCGTCAATATGCTTTCTGGCTAAAATGTGCGCGGCTTCCTGCCTGATTTCAGGGGTGTGAAACTCCAGGCAACGCGAGGTGTCGAGAATGGTGCCGCCGCGCTGGATGATATTGCCGACCGATGACAGGTTGAGCTTTTGGATATTGCCCTCCAGCAGGCCGGAATAACCTTTATAGATGCCGTAAACGTCAATACCCAGGCCGATAGCGGTCCTGACTACCGAGCGTACCGCCGAATTCATGCCCGGACTGTCGCCGCCGCTGCACAACACCGCCAAAGATTTTATTGTTTTTATATTAGCTTCCATAGGTTCCGGTTACTGTTGGGTGGTTGATGTCGCGCCTATTGTAGTTTATTTTGAATAATCTACGGATGCGACGCTGTCTTAATGATTTCGGCATCAGGGCGATGTTTTCCGGTCACCTATTTCCATTTTAAAAGAAATTTTGTACCGTCATTGTCGTTATCTTTGTCGTGTTTTATTCCAGGTTGCTCCGAGCGTTGATGGTCTGTGAAGGTTTTTTCCTTAATATTATGTTGGTAAGGTAGATGAGGCGGGTAAGGCGGGAGTGGGATACGAGACGGATAATAGGGGTAAAACGGCTGTTGATATGGGATCTGCATATTTTGCCGCTCCAGTGCGTCCGCCTGCCGCTTTGCCTCATAAGCTTGCTGCTGTTGATATTCAGCGCTTTTTTTCAACGCTTCAACAGAGGCTTTTCTGTCCTGTTCGGCTTGAAGTTCTTGTTCGGCCTTGATTCTTGCCGCTTCACGCCTTGCGAAATCCTCTTTCCAGGCCTTTAGTTTGGCTTCTTCTTCGGCGACTTTGCGCGGATCAATTTTCTGAATCTCAATCGTTTCCTGTTTTACGGCAGATTCGCATGGCGTAGATTGATAAACCATTTTGCCCGATTTCAGCTGACATTTAAAAACTTCAGTGTGGGCTGATGAAGAGAGTAGGCTCAATAAAATAAAAAATATTTTTTTCATAATTGGATACCCGTATCGATAGGCGTTATTGGGATGATACAAATAATCCAGATTAGAGTCATTTAAATTAGTGAGTAGGGGAAAGGTGCAAGGCGAAGGGCAAAGGGGGAGGACTCCTCTTGTTTATTCTGCCGAATCGTTAGCCGCTTGTTGCGCCAAGGCCCATGTTACATGTTCCTTGACCATCTCGGACTCATGGGCGAGCATAGGTTTTAAGGCGTCAATAATAAGCGGTGATGAAGGCGCATTGCCCAAAGCCACGGCGATATTCCTGAGCCAGCGCTGATGACCGATTCGTCGTATTGCCGAGCCTTCGGTTTTTGCCAGAAACTCCGCTTCGCTCCAGGTGAATACCTCAAGCAATTGTTGGGTGTTGAGTCGATGCCGGGGATTGAAATCCTGTTCGCCGGTCGGTTTGGCAAAACGATTCCACGGACAGATGATCTGACAGTCGTCGCAGCCATAGATACGGTTGCCGATCAACGGCCTTAAGTCTTCCGGTATTGAGCCGTGCAGTTCGATGGTCAGATAGGACACGCAACGTCTGGCATCGACCTGATAGGGGGCAATAATCGCCTGGGTCGGGCAAACATCCAGGCAGGCACGGCACTCGCCGCAATGCGCTGTAGCTGGGCTGTCGATGGGCAGCGGCAGGTTGGTGAACAGCTCGCCCAGAAAAAACCATGATCCGGCTTTACGGTTAATGACATTGGAATGCTTGCCTATCCAGCCCAACCCGGCTTTTTCGGCTAAGGCTTTTTCCAAAACCGGGGCGCTGTCGACAAAAGCCCGCATGGAGCCTGGGAGCTGGGAGCCGATTTCCGCTTGAATCTTGTCGGCCAGTTTTTGCAGGCGGTTGCGCATCAGTTTGTGATAATCGCGGCCCAGCGCATAGCGGGAAATATAGGCCGAAGCGGGATCGGCCAGCGCTTGATTCATGGTAATGGCGGATTCGGTCTGATAATCCATGCGCACCGAGATAACGCGCACGGTTCCCGGATGCAATAATTCGGGTCGACTGCGTTTAAGGCCGTGGCGTTGCATATAGTCCATTTCGCCGTGGAAGTTATTGTCCAGCCAGTTTTGCAGATGCGCTTCCGCTTCCGGTAAGTCGGTGTCGGTAATGCCCACTTGTTGAAAGCCCAGCTCCAGCCCCCATAGTTTAATTTTCAGGGCGAGATCGGCCATTTTTTGACTGCTTGTGTCCATAGCTGATGACAAGGATATAATGTGATTGTGAAGGATAAAAAAGACGAAAGGCAAAGGGCGAAAGGCGAAAAATATAGAGTCCGGAGTTAGTAAGGCGACATTTGCTCCTTCTCCCTCAGGGAGACGGTTGGGATGAGGGGATATAAATAAGCATTTTCCTTATTTTAGATTCCCCTCACCCAACCCTCTCCCGCTGGAGAGGGCTTTGTGTCTCTTTACCAACTTTGGGATCTATATCTTTCGCTCTTTGCCTTTCGTCTTGCGCCTATCATTCCATTTTATCAGTGTTGATCCGTTAAATCCGTGTCATCTGCTTAAAAGCTGAGTCGTTAAATACCATGCAAAATTTACCAATAAAACTCTATCGTGCGGCACAGGTCAGGGAACTGGATCGAATCGCCATACAGGAACGCGGCATTCCCGGTTTTGAATTAATGAGCAGGGCGGGGCATGAAGTTTTCCAGCGCCTTAAAAAACAATGGCCGGATGCCCGGTCTGTAGTCGTTTTTTGCGGTTCCGGCAATAATGCGGGCGACGGCTATATCATTGCCGGACTGGCATTGGCAGCGGGGTTAAATGTTTGTGTTCATGCGGTTTCAGACCCTGAGAAACTCAAAGGCGATGCGTTGACCGCCTACCGGAAATATAGTGCAGCCAACGGTACGGTTATGCCGTTTCAGGCCGGACAGGCCATTGATGCCGATGTGCTGGTTGATGCGCTGCTGGGTACAGGGCTGGATAGACCGGTAACCGGGCTTTATGCTGAAGCGATACAGACCATCAATGCCCATTCGTCCCCGGTCATTGCCGTGGATATTCCGTCGGGTTTAAACGCCGATACCGGCAACGTGATGGGTTATGCGGTCAAAGCCGTTTGTACGGTTACTTTTATCGGACTGAAGCAAGGTTTGTTTACCGGGCAGGCGGCCGAGTATTGCGGCGAGATTGGCTATGCGCAATTGGGAGTGCCCGATGATGTGTTTGATGCGCTTCAAGCCACGGCGACGCGTGTCGTCAAAACGCCGTTGCCGCCTCGTAACCGTTGTGCGCATAAAGGTAACTGCGGATATGTGCTGATCGTAGGCGGTGAGCTAGGCTATTCCGGTGCCGCCAGAATGGCTGGCGAGGCGGCTTTGCGGGTGGGTTCCGGATTGGTCAGCATAGCGACACGGGCCGAGCATGCCGGGCTGATGAATTTGAACAGGCCGGAGTTGATGTGTCACGGCGTCGAAACTGCCGTACAGCTGGCGGCGTTGCTGGAAAAAGCCGATGTCATCGTTGTCGGGCCGGGATTAGGGCAAAGCGATTGGGCGAAAGCGTTATTTGATGCCGCGATAAGCTCCGGAAAACCGATGGTAATCGATGCGGACGGTTTGAATCTTTTAGCTGCCTCACCGACAACAAAGCCGGATTGGATTTTAACGCCGCATCCCGGCGAAGCGGCCCGGCTTTTAAACTGCTCTACTGCCGACATTCAACAAGACCGGTTTGCGGCTGCATTATCCCTTCAGGCTGGCTACGGTGGTGTTGCCATTCTTAAAGGCGCGGGGACATTGATTGCAGCCGAACATCAACTTGCCGTTTCCAATACCGGCAATCCCGGTATGGCATCCGGCGGCATGGGCGATGTATTGTCCGGTGTGATTGCCGGTTTGCTGGCTCAGGGTTTATCTTTGCCGGATGCGGCGCAGCAAGGGGTTTATAATCACGGGCTGGCAGCGGATTTGGCGGCTGAAAAAGACGGGGAAAGAGGTTTGCTGGCCAGTGATTTAATGCCTTATCTCAGGCACTTGGTAAATTGGATAAGGCATTCATAAGCAAATCGGCACAGGCGGTTAAAATTTTTTTATTCACCACGAAGACACAAAGAGCACGAAGAAATAAAACTTCGTGCTCTTTGTGTCTTCGTGGTGATAAGTTTTTAATTGATTTTTTGTAGATTCACCTGTTATTAATGAGAAGTTACTTTAATGAAGACCTATTTAAAAGACACTGAAGCGACAGAGCAGTTTGGCGCTAAGCTTTGGGCGGAATTACCGTCAAAATGCCTAATATTTCTGCATGGTGATCTGGGCGCAGGAAAAACAACGTTGGTCAGGGGTTTTCTCAGGGCGGCAGGATATACCGGCGCTGTCAAAAGCCCGACCTATACGCTGGTCGAAGAATATACGGTAGGCGGTCGCAAGATATTTCATTTTGATTTGTACCGGGTTGCCGATCCCGAAGAGCTGGAATGGATAGGCATAAGAGACTATTTCGATCAGGATTGCATCTGTTTTATTGAGTGGCCCGATATGGGTAAAGGTTTTTTGCCCGAACCGGATAGAGTTATTAGCTTGGTTGTGGACGGATTGGGTAGGTCGATAGAACTAGGTAAGACTACTTAGGATTAAAAAATATATGTAACTGGTCTGGAAAAACAATCACATACTGCTATAATCTAAACCGGATTATCACTTTAGTGAGTTATGGCGATGGAAAGTTACTGGAAGGTCTTGTTTATTATTGGATTACAGTTATTGGCTGTACCCGGTTATGCGGAACAGATCAATATTAGTGCATTGCGTTATTGGAATACGCCGGATCAAACTCAAATGCTGTTTGATGTGACATCCTCACCTCAGCATCGGGTTTTTTTGATGAATAACCCGTCACGCTTAGTGATCGATATGCGCAATACCAATGTGAAGCTGGCATTAAGCCAGCCGGCGCCATCTCACCCGCTGTTTTCTCAAGTACGTGTAGCAACAAAAAATAAAACCGACATAAGAATTGTAGTCGACTTAAAAAGAGATATTAGCTCAAAAAATATGTCCTTAAGAACCAATAGCATGAATGGACATCGCTTGGTTATTGAGTTATTGGACAAAGCCCCGGATACATCCGCCAAGGTTACGGAGAAGGCGGAGATTAAAGCAAGCGCCGGTGCTGTTAAAATGGCCGACAGCCAATCCATTGAAGAAAAACCTGTTAAAGAATCCCAAAAGGCAGCAACTAGAAAGACCGCGACCAGCCCGGTTGAACCAACAAAAGTCGCCAAACGAGACAAAGACATAGTCGTTGCGGTCGATGCGGGGCATGGTGGGGACGATCCCGGCGCTCATGGGCAAAATGGTACCGAGGAGAAAAAAATCACTCTTGCCATTGCCAGAAAACTTGCAGATTTAATCAATCAACAACCGGGTATGAAGGCCGTCTTGGTTCGCAAAGGCGACTATTACGTGGATCTTAGAAAAAGAATGCAAATTGCCAGGGCAGCCAAGGCCGATTTGTTTATTTCAATTCATGCCGACGCCTTTCAGAATTCAACCGTTAAAGGTGCTTCGGTGTTTACCTTATCCAACAAAGGTGCGACCAGCGAGGCTGCGCGCTGGCTGGCGAACAGTGAGAACGCATCGGACTTGGTTGGCGGCGTCAGTCTCAACGATAAAGAAGATGTGCTGGCTTCCGTGTTGCTGGATTTGTCGCAGACTGCGACGCAAGATGCCAGTGTGAATGTTGCCAGGAAGGTATTGAAAAATTTTGAACATATCGGTGAATTGCATTACGCCTCGGTGCAAAAGGCCGGGTTTCTGGTGTTGAAATCGCCTGATGTGCCGTCTATTTTGGTGGAAACGGCATTTATCTCCAATCCGTCGGAAGAGCTTAAGTTGGTCAACACCGCGCATCAATCAAAGATAGCCGGTGCTATTTTTAATGGCGTGCGCAGTTATTTCAGCAAAGATATTGCTGCGGAAAGCAAGGTGGCGGCTTTAGATATGTGAGGGATAAGTTCAAGGCTAAGCCGCTATTGCCGCGACGCCTGCAAGGAAGTGTGAATAATTACCTCCAGTCATATAAAATACGCTTTTTGCTTTAGGCTTGCTGATGCGTATTTATTCACTCCCCACTCAACTTGTTAACCAGATTGCCGCAGGCGAAGTAGTCGAAAGGCCATCGTCCGTGGTTAAAGAACTGGTTGAAAATTGCTTTGATGCGGGAGCCAGTCAAGTCAGTATTGAAATCGAGCAGGGCGGTGCAAGGCTGATAAAAATCAGGGATAACGGCTGCGGTATCGTCAAAGAAGACTTGCCTTTGGCCTTGTCCCGACATGCGACCAGCAAGATTGCCAGCTTAAAAGATCTGGAGCAGGTGGTCAGTATGGGGTTTCGCGGCGAGGCCTTGCCCAGCATCAGCTCTGTTTCAAGGCTCACGCTGATTTCACGTATTAGCGATGCCGATTGCGCTTGGCGGGTCAATGCCGACGGTACTGAGCAGGACTTTAATCCGCAACCCGACCCGCATCCGCAAGGCACCACCATTGATGTGCGCGACTTGTTTTACAATACGCCCGCCCGGCGCAAGTTTTTAAAAACCGAAAAAACCGAATTTGCTCACATAGAAACCTTAATCAAACGCATGGCGTTGAGTCGTTTTGATATTGGTTTTATTCTCTCGCATAATCAAAAGGAAATATTTAACCTAAAACCGGCGATAACTGAGAGTGAGCAGGAGCAAAGAATTGCCGGCATTTGCGGCTCGGCCTTCATCGAAAATTCAATCAAAATCGACTTCGCGGCGTCGGGTCTGCAATTAACCGGCTGGGTCGGGTTGCCGACCTTTTCCCGCAGCCAACAGGATATGCAGTTTTTCTATGTCAACGGCAGGCTGGTCAGGGATAAACTGGTTTCCCATGCCGTTAAGCAGGCTTATCAGGATGTCTTGTTTCATGGGCGGCATCCGGTTTTTGTCTTATACCTGACACTCGATCCTGCATTGGTTGATGTTAATGCGCATCCGGCAAAGCTTGAAGTCCGGTTTAGGGAAGGTCGTCTGGTGCATGACTTTTTGTTTTCGGCATTGCACCGCTCGCTTGCCGATTTAAGGCCGGGACACCGCGTAATCGAACAATCGGAGTCCGAATCGTCACCGCAAAGACAATCCGTCTTGGATGCCAAGCCAAACAATGTAGCTTGGCTAAACGATAGCGTAACCCAACAATCAAAGGCTGATTTTAATAATAAATCGACCTACAGCTCAAGGCCGCCGCAGCAAGCATTATTGCCATTGCATGTAGAGGAAGCCATCCAAGCCTACGCATCGCTGTATCCAAAACCCGAACCGGTGCCGCAACCGGCTCAGCCGGAGGCTAGGCCTTTAGGTCACGCTATTGCACATTTGCACAATATCTATATCTTGTCCGAAACTCCTAGCGGTATCATTTTGGTCGACGCCCATGCGGCGCACGAACGGGTCACGTATGAGCGATTAAAACAGCAATATCAAAACGGCGCGGTACCCAGTCAACCCTTGTTGTTGCCGATTAAAATAAAAGTCAGTGCAGCGGAAGCGGATTTAGCTGAACAGGAGCATGAATTTTTCAATACACTGGGATTTGAAATCAACCGTTCCGGGCCGGAAACCATCGTCCTGCGTTCAATACCCGTTTTATTGGGCAATACCGACATGGAAACTCTGGTTCGCGATGTGCTGGCCGATATGACTGAACACGGCATGAGTCAGCGGATACAGGAAAAATCCAATGAGATATTAGCCACGGTAGCCTGTCATGGCGCCGTGCGCGCACATCGCCGCCTGACCATCGATGAAATGAACGCCTTATTACGGGATATGGAACAAACCGAAAGAATAGGACAGTGCAATCACGGCAGACCGACCTGGATAGAATTATCGACCAATGATCTTGATAAATTCTTTCTGCGCGGCCAATAAAGTCATACATTCTTAAGTGCGATTTTCCGGTCGGTCGCCTTTAAATTAAAATATCCCAAAATATGCAAAATAAACCCAATCCCCCCGCTATTTTCTTGATGGGGCCTACCGCCTCAGGAAAAACTGCTCTATCCGTGCAGCTTGCCCAAGCGCTTGACGGCGAAATCATCAGTGTTGACTCGGCGCTTGTATTTAAAGGCATGGACATAGGCACTGCCAAGCCCACGCAGGAAGAAAGAGGCGGCATCCCGCATCATTTAATAGATATACTCGACCCCGCCGAATCATTCTCTACCGGTCAGTTTAGAAAACAGGCGCTGGCCTTAATGGACGACATAACCCGGCGCGGGAAAATACCGATACTGGTTGGCGGCACCATGCTGTATTTTAACGTCCTGAGCAGCGGCCTTGCGGTACTGCCCGAAGCGGACGTAGACATTCGGGCTAGGCTCGACCAGGACTTGGAGCAACTGGGCAAGGAAGTTTTGCACAGTCGACTGGCCGAGATCGATCCCGAATCGGCGGCGAGAATTCATCCCAATGACCCGCAACGTGTGCAACGCGCTCTGGAAGTCTACGAAATCAGTGGCAAGCCATTAACGTCTTTTTTTACAGCAGCCCAGGCGCAAGTCATCCCCTACCAAAAAATAAAACTGGTTATCGCCCCGCAAGATCGGGCTATTCTGCATGATCTTATTGCCTGGCGGTTTAAGAAAATGCTGGAACAGGGATTTATTGATGAAGTGGAGGCGCTTTATAAACGCGGCGATTTAACCGAAAAAATGCCGTCGATCAGGGCGGTCGGTTATCGACAGGCTTGGTCCTATCTGCAAGGCGAATATGATTTTGAAACAATGACAGAAAAAGCCATTATTGCCACACGGCAACTGGCCAAACGTCAGTTTACCTGGCTGCGCAGAGAAACCGATGCGACAAGTTTACAGACCGGGCAACAAGATTTGTTAACAACAGTGTTGGCGACAGTTAATGATCAGCTGTCGAGAATGAGTGTATAGAATGGCTCTGGGATGGGCGTTGGTTTTTTCTGTTTATAAAAACGCGGTGGTGGAGCTTTGGCTATTTGCGCAAGAATTTAATCCAGTCGGCTAAGGTCGTAGATCAAAATGTACATTGATGGTCAATATAATGCGGGGTTTTTCGATAAAAATGTCGCAAGGTATTGCTAAGCCAGCTATTGTGGCTGAATAACGATGGATAATAATGGGATTAACCAAAATAAATCACATTGGGGAGTTCAGCAGCTATATGCAGCTAAGGCATTATGCTGAAAATTTGGATCGTTTACTCAAATACAATGAATTGCTCGAGTTTAGTCGTGTCTTACTAGGTTTCACTTTTTAAAACCATTGGACCGGCTACATACGAGCTTGGCCCAAAAGTTAGTTAACTTTTGGGCCAAGTTTATGAGTTTGTTACGCTGGGGTTACATTCTCGGCTTGTGGACCTTTTTGGCCTTGTGTTACTTCCATAGTAACTTTTTGGCCTTCCCTTAAGGTCTTGCGACCAGCGCCGTTAATTGCACTATGGTGAACAAAAACATCTTTTCCACCTTCTTGTTCAATAAATCCAAAACCTTTTTCATCATTGAACCACTTAACGGTACCTACAACTTGCTCTGACATATCACACTCTTACTTAAAAAATTCGCCAATTTTTGTCGGCGTTACAAATCCCAGCTTCATAATAAAGCCGGCTCAAACTCTAACTGTGGCAGATAATAGCATTAAAGATGCGAGCAGAGCAAAATATTTTAACTAGGTTCAAAGATAATTCCATAATAGCCAAAATGGTGATATCAAAAAAACTTTGAATAAGAGGGTTTATTGCAAAACTTATGCTGGTTTGTTGCAAGATAAGAGGCGTCAGTTTACCTTAATTATGGCTGAATCATAAGTTGTTGATAAGCGCCTTGGTAATATAAAAGCGGCTTTCCCGAGCGGCAAACGCTGTCTTGTACTTCACCGATTATAATCCAGTGCGTACCTGCGTGAATTTTTTCTATGACTTTGCACTCCAGGGACATGATGCTGTTATCCAGAATGGGGGCGCCGGTAATGCCCTTTGTCCAAGGTGTGCTTTCAAACCGTTGCTCTTGGCTGCTGCCGCCGGCAAATTGGTTGGAAACGTCTTGTTGAGTTGAACTTAAAACGTTGACAGCGAAGCACTGGCTTTCTTGAATTCCCGTACCGGTATCAGCAGATTCATTAATACAAACCAATACTTGGGGTGGATTAATTGAAACGCTTGAAAATGCGGTTACTGTCATGCCCTGAAGACCGAATTTTTCAGAGTATGTCGTAACAACGGTGACACCGCTGGCCCATAGTTGCATAGCCTTTTTAAAATCGTCAACACCAACAGTCATTAATTCCCCCGGTTATTTTTTATTAAAGATACCGCCTCTTTTTGACTGGAAAAGGCAAAAAAGCAGGCGTGTTTTGTTAAGGTTACTGAATCTTTATGATACAGCACCGGCACAGACTTGTTAAATAATCGGGGGAGACGGCTATTCGATTTTTCAGGAAAATAACTAAATTCATTGTTCTGAGAATTTTATTAAAATATTAACACGCCGATTTTTTTCTTTTCCTTCCGGTGTTGAATTGTCGGCAATGGGCATGGTGTCGGCGTAAGTGATGGCACGCAAGCGGCTACTGTCTAGTTGTTGCAAGACAAGAAAGTGTAAAACGCTGGTGGCTCTGGAGGCGCCCAGTTCCCAGTTAGAAGGAAACTGGGCTGTTTTGATGGGGATGTTGTCTGTATGTCCTTCAATCAGAATTAGGCCTACCGATTGTTTTAATAAGGGCATAAGACGTTTTAGTAACGCTCCGCCAGAAGCTGTTAGATCTGCTTCTGAAGACTTAAACAATACTTTGTCCTGGATTTCGAGCTGCGCATAGCCTTGGTTAACTTTTATATTGACGGCTTTATTAAGCCCGAACTCATCAATTGCCTTTGTTAATTGTTGTTGTAATTCGGTTTCTTCCGTTAAGTTGGCGGCGGCCTGTTTGGTGTTAGTCGAAGTAGCAATGGAATTTGTTGCAGTTTCAGTCGCAACTTTAATTTCCGGCGCATTGGTAAGAGCAATGCTGTTGCTTTCTGTGGGTTCAGCCTTGGCGTTAGAGCTATCGGGATTGATTTCGACTTTATGTTCAGTAAGTGTGATTGGTTTTATAGGGGCATTTTCTACAACAACGGGGGATGGGGTATTTATGGTAGTAGATGTGGCAACAGGAGGGCATATTGCGGCAGGCGCTTTCTTGGGTTTAATTGCTTGCGGTTTATTGACGGCTGCTTGTTGCCGTTCCGTGTTTATGCCACTTACAGTAATTAATGTGATTACCAGCATGACGATGAGTACAAACACATCCAGATAGGTTAATAGCCAGTTTTGTGAGTTGCGAGTGCTTGGTTGGGCAAGTAAATCCTCCAAAGACAGCGAGGACTGTAATTTTAAAAATGGATCTTTACTCATTTTTGCAGTACTTGATCAGATTGTTAAGGGTTTATGTGGGCTGGGTTGATAAAGTCGGGCGAGCTTCTTCAGTCTTTTAATTCATTGTCATAGTGCATAATGAATGACTTGAGTGTTTCTCGCACGAATGACGGGCTGCGACGATCTGCTATCAGTGTAATGCCCTCCATGACCATGCTCATAATCATAATGCGCTGTTCAGTGCGTCTTTCAAGTTTTATGGCAATAGGGTTAAAGATAAGATTGGCCATGATGAGGCCGTAAAAAGTTGTAATCAAGGCAGTGCCCATGCTGTAACTTATGCCGGCTATATCTTTTAGCTCAATGATTTGCAGCATGTTTATCATGGCTATCAGGGTGCCGAGCATGCCGAATGCAGGAGAATAAGCGGCCAAGCTGTAAAATATGCTGGCTTCGGCTTTTTCTTTGGCTCTCAAGCGGGCAATACGCCATTTAAGTAGCGACAAAATATCTTCGACCGGCGTATGGTCGACAACAAGCTGAAAGCCGGTTTTTAAATAGGGGTTGTTGATGCTGTCGATAGTGTTTTCTATGGCAAGCTTGTCCTTGTTAAACCACATTTGAGAAACTGCGATAATTTCGTTAGCTTCCCTTTGGGGATTTAAGCTCTCATAAAAGAAAATAAGCTTGATCGATTTCAAGCTGTGTTTAATATCTCTTAAGGGGTAACTTAAAAAAATAGCGGCAATCGTACCGCCAATGACGATCACCAGTCCTGTTAAATTGAAAAAAGAAAGCGGATCGTTTGCAGCAAATAGGATAATGAAAATGAATAGAATGATGCTTAGCAAAATACCCAGGGCTGTTGAGTAATTGATTTTTTTTGGAAATGTTTTTATTAATGATTTGTTAGGTTTCATTTTGTAATAATATCGGAACATGTTGATTATGCGGATGTTGATGACTTGCTATGCAATAAAATCATATTACATCAATGCAGGTAAATCTACTTATGTATAAATACGGATATATAATGTATATTAGTGGCCTTTCAAAGTAGATGTGTGACAATTTTTTTGTAACCGGCTGTTTTATAATTAACCAATAAAGGGATGAAAAAAGTGATGATTAGTGTTTTGCTTGTTGATGATCATGAGCTTGTTCGAACCGGAATTGAATCATTATTGAATGATGCGGAGGACATCTCGGTTGTCGGTGTGGCTAAATCGGGTGAAGAGGCTGTTGATACCGTTGTCGCCCTGTCGCCGGATGTTGTATTGATGGATGTTAACATGCCTGGGATAGGTGGCGTAGAAGCCTGTCGTAGAATCCTGCAACAGGATGCTGAAGTAAAGATCATTGCGTTATCTGTTCACAATGACGGTCCTATTCCTCATCAATTGCTCAAGCTTGGCGTATTAGGTTTTATTTCCAAGGGATCGCCGGTAGATGAGATGATTCTTGCAATTAGGAGGGTCATGGAGGGTAAGCGTTACCTGTGTTCTGAAGTTGCTAACAATCTGGCTTTTCAGGGCTTGCCTGGAAGTAATGAATCCCCATTCGCTCTACTTTCTCAGAGAGAAGCGGAAGTCGTTACTTTAATTCTTCAGGGAAAAACCATCAAAGAAATGTCGGAAATGTTGGTCTTGAGTGACAAGACAGTAAATACTTACCGTTATCGTCTTTACAGCAAGCTGCATGTCAAAAATGATGTTGAATTAATTCGTCTGGCGATTAAATTCGGTTATATCGATAATGCTTTGATTTAACGAGGAACGAGTAGTTCAGATTTCCACGTTAAATTGCGGAAACCTGAGTCTTGAATAAAGCTTGGTTTCCCAGCGGCTTGTTATGTTAGTTTTCGCTAGGGCCGAACTGCATTTCCCGGGCTTTGTTAAATGCAAATCTAAAGTCAATAAACAGAGGCTGTTCAGGCCCCAACATTGCTTCTAATAATTCATGTTGTAGTTGAAACTTAACATTCCCGATAGCTAAAGCGCCAATACCTACTGCGCCTTGCGCATTCGTCGCATGAATGAGTGGCGCACCACAATCATTGTTTTTGACGCCCTCTATACCAAAAGGCGGAACCGCATTAACATCGCCGGCCACTTTCAGCTGTGTCGCCTCTTTTAATACATTTGCACTTAAAACCTGAATGCCCGCTTTGGCTGTGCAGAAAATAATATCAGCAGTGGCCACCAGTCGGGCTTTATCGGCTTCAGAATTGGCCAAAGCTCCTTTAAGCGTGCAATTAAAACGACGATTGTATGCTTTAGAAACATCAATGGCTGTATCAATTGATAAATGGTCGGTTAATGTCACATCGGCGCCGGCTAATGAAGCAATAATGCCTGTAGCAACACCTACGGGACCTGTTCCGCCAAAAATAACAACTGAGCAATCTTTCAGTTCTTTGCGGTGTTTTGCTTTCAGTTCTTTTTCGGCACAGGTAACTAATGCCGCGGCCGTGGTAAAAGCACCGCTGGGATCAGCAAAAACCGAGATTTCAAAAGGCGAAACCATGGCTTGTTTACTTGTGTTCAGCATGTCCATGGCTAACCCTAAATCGCGGCCGCCAATAAAAATTCCGGTGCGCTTAACGCCTGATGGACTGCGGGAGAAGGTGGCATCTTGAGTAAGTCCATAAACGCTATCCAACTTGACATTGTTATATGGGATAAGCACGTCAAACCCTGCATCCAGTGCCATGTTAATGTCGAATGGGCTATTGTTGGGCATGGGGTCAAGCATATGAAGAATGCTGCGTTTTGCCATTAGAGTTCCTTTTTATTATGCAGGTTAATCCGAAAGTTTAGACTCAAGAGCTTGATTTAATATATTCTCTTGCAGTTTCAAATGCATGCTCAAAATGCAGATACACAGGTTTGTCGCTATTGATCATTTTTTTCAACAAAAGGACTTGAGTCTGGTATTTAATGTTGCCAATTGCCATCGCACCCAAGCCGACCGCGCCGCTGTTTGAGCCTTGAATGGGGGTGCCATTATGGAAGGCGTCAACGCCTGCGATACCTGCCGGCGGTACGGCATTTACATCGGCAGCAACTTTAAGTTGTGGAGCCGATGCGACAAGTTCTGCACTTAATAGTTCAATGCCTGCAGCACCGGTTGCAAAAACAACATCCGCTGTTTTAATGTATTCTGCTTTGTCCGCATCTGCGCCGGCTTCAATATTAGTTTTGCCGTCGCCGAATTCATTGTTGCACATGTCGGCAATGGCTTGAGCTTTGTCCAATTGACGACCGATAAGCTTTACGTGCGCACCGCTTTGTGCGGAAATGACTGCGGCCACTTGACCAACAGGTCCGGTTCCACCCAGTACCAGAATATTTTTTCCTTCCAGAGTCGTGTCGAATTTGGTTATTAATTCATGTTCAGCGGCTGCTACCATGCCTGCTGCCGTGGTAAATGCCCCGCTTGGATCAGCAAATACGGAAACTTCAAAAGGAGCGAACATTGAACGTTTGGCCGTATTCAACATATCCATTGCCTGTTTCGTATCACGCCCGCCTATGAATATCCCGGTGCGTTTTAAGTTTTTAGGGCTGCGCGAAAAGATGGCATCCTGTACCAAGCCTTGAACTTCACTAGGTTCGACATTGATATAAGGCAATGCGGAAACCCAACCCGCATCCAATGCCATATTGACATCAAATGGACTGAGGTTTTTAGCGGTGGTTAGCATGTGTAAAATTAATGGCTTTTCCATGGTATCTCCTTTATGTATTTATCCGGTAAGTATAAAAGAAAACACAGCAGAATAAAAATGCCCTTGCGCATTTGAGTTTTAAACCGGTGTTGAACCTGTGTATTATTGAAATGATTTTATGTTTTCGAGGTTGCAATGCATATTATTTTGGTTAAAGGTTGAACGCATATGAATGATCTAAAAAGCCGGCAACGGCGGAAGGCTTACGATGTTCGCAATGAGCAAATAGATAAGGAGGTGATGAGCCGGATTATTTGCGCGCAATTTGTAGCACACCCGGTTTATCAGCAGGCTAAAACGGTAATGTGGTATATCCACTGCCGCTCGGAAGTCAGAACTCAATCGGCATTGTTAGGTGAACTGGACGCCGGTGGTAAGCGTATGGTCATCCCCTACTGCACTAAAGATCAGCAAGGACATAATAAACTGGGCTTATGGTGGCTGGAGGATTTTGCAGAACTGGTGCCGGGAATGTGGGGGATTTTAGAGCCGCCCAAACAACGTTGGGGCGAGTTGGGAAAAGAAGTCGCCCCGGAACAGCTCGATTGCGTGATGGTGCCGGGCGTGGCTTTCGATCGAAATGGCGGGCGCTTGGGTAATGGCGCGGGTTATTATGATCGTTTATTAGAGAGTGTCAGAGCCGATGCCGTATTGATCGGCGTTTGTTTTGAGTCCCAGTTGGTTGAGCAAGTCGCTATGGATGCTCATGATGTGGCTACGGATATTGTAATGACGGAAAAAAACCTTTATGCCGGTAAAGGACGGCAGTTTTCTAACTGATGGATTTTCAAGTGTTAAAAGACAGTGTCTATTCCTCTCCGGCTTTTGTTTTGGATGAAATAGAAATGACCAAGGCCTTGGAAACATTAGCCGAGCTGAGAGCGCAATGTGGCTGCAAGATTTTATACTCCATAAAATCATTGCCTTTTTCAGCCGTCATGGGCATGGCGAAACCTTTTGTTGACGGCTTTTCAGTCAGTTCCTTATTTGAAGCGCGGCTGGCCGATGAAGTTTTGGCGGGGCAGGGCAGCATTCATTTGACTACGCCCGGTATAAGGCCAGATGAGCTTGATGAGTTAAGTTTGCTGTGTTCGCATATCAGCTTTAATTCTTTGACCCAGTATCGGCGATATTCTGAGACGGCCGGGGCGCAGTCTTCAATCGGCTTAAGAGTTAACCCGAAGCTGTCCTTTCTGCATGACGAGCGATTCGACCCCTGTCGGCAACATTCGAAGCTGGGCGTGGCTATTGAGGAATTGAGTCACTCGATTTGCCTGGATCAGATTGAGGGGTTGCATGTTCATAACGTGTTTTCCGCAACCGATTTCACCCCGCTAATTAAAACTATCGAAAAGCTTCGGCAGCATTTTGGGGCAGGATTGGCTGAGCTTGAATGGTTGAATATCGGTGGCGGTTATTTGTTTGGCCAGATTGAAGATCATCGCCCGTTTGTTGAGCTGGTCAATAAGCTGAAACATGATTTTGGCGTTGAGGTTTATATTGAACCGGGCAAAGCGATCGTAGGGCGAGCCGGGCATTTAGTGGCGACGGTGCTTGATTGTTTTGACAGTGACGGTGAAACCATAGTCATACTGGATACCTCGATCAACCATAATCCCGAAGTATTTGAATACCAGCGTCAGCCTGAATTACATGAACATGATCCCGACGGACAATATGTCGCTATCCTGGCGGGCTGTACCTGCCTGGCAGGTGATGTATTCGGACAATATCGTTTTAAAGAACCCTTGGAAATAGGGGATAGAGTGGTTTTTAAAAATGTCGGCGCTTACACCCTGATTAAAGCGAATCGGTTTAATGGCTACAACCTGCCGGATATTTACCTGAGCAACTCCCTGCGGGTGAAAAAAATGAAACACTACGATTATCAGGATTATCGCCGGCAATGGCTGGCTGATTAAGAATCAGGGTAGGGATTTTAGTGGTTCAGCACTCATTAAGGTATAAAACGGTACATTTTTATTTATAAAAAAGGCTAAAAACATGAAAGCAATAATGATGACTGCCATCGGTAACCCCGACGTTCTGGAATTACACGATATTGACGAGCCGGAAATTTCTACAGCAACGCAAGTTAAAGTCAGGCTGAAAGCCGCAGGTGTCAACCCTGTCGATACTAAAATCAGGCGTAACGGTTTGCTTTATGACGACCCCTTGCCAGCGGTATTGGGCTGTGATGGAGCAGGAGAGGTTATCGAAACAGGCAGAGCAGTCAGTCAATTTAAACCGGGCGATAAAGTCTGGTTTTGTCATGGCGGGTTAGGTCGTGAACAGGGTAATTACGCCGAATACACAGTGCTTGATCAACGCTGGGTCAGTTTGATGCCGCAGACTTGTTCGTTTGCCGAGGCCGCCGCACTGCCGCTGGTGTTGATTACCGCATGGGGCGGCCTGTTCGATAGAGGCGGATTGCAAGCCGGGCAAACCGTGCTGATTCATGCCGGAGCCGGAGGCGTAGGGCATGTGGCGATACAATTGGCAAAATTAAAAGGAGCCCGAGTGATTGCTACGGTGCGTTCCGAGCAAAAAGCGGAATTTGTCAAGGCGATGGGCGCCGATGAAGCGATTCTTTATACGCAAGACGGTCTTGCCGATGCGGTCAATGAACTGACCGGCGGCAAAGGCGCCGATCTGGTTTTCGATACCGTGGGTGCCGAGGTGTTTAAAGCAAGCATCCCGGCGACAGCGCACTTCGGTCGTCTGGTGACCTTGCTCGATCCGGGTGAGTTGAGTCTGGCGGAAGCCCGGATGCGTAATTTATTGATTGGTTTCGAACTGATGTTAACGCCGATGCTTAGAGATTTACCTGAGGCAAGGGACAAGCACGTTGAAATTTTAAAGCAATGCGCACAATGGGTTGATAGAGGGCTTTTAAAAACCCATATCAGCAAGCAGTTACCGTTGGCAGAGGCCGCCAAGGCTCATGAGCTGATAGAAACAGGGCATAGCACCGGAAAAATTGTGCTGACTGTATAGCGCTTCATTTGTGCAGCGCGTAGGTCGGGTTAGCGTAGCGTAACCCGACAAACCCACGCAGCACCCGTTGGGTTACGGCGCAAAAAGACGCGCCTCGGCAATTGCTCCTGCATTGCTCTACCTCCTGCATCCATGCAGTCGTAACCCAACCTACGGCACTATTTATGTATAATAGCTAATGTTAATCAAGATAATGTTGTAAGAGGTTATGGCAGAAAAAACAAAAAAACGCGGGTCCGGTAGATACGACAATAAAAAAAAGGCAACTAAATCAACTTCCCATTGGTTTAGAAATTCAGTACTGATTTCTACGGTCGGATTTGCGTTTATATTGGTGAGTTATCTGGGTTATCTGGATTACAACGTTCGTACTCAATTTGAAGGCAAACGCTGGGCTATTCCCGCACGGGTTTATGCCAGTCCGGTAGAGCTCTACGCAGGCTATAACCTGACTGCCGCGAAGTTTGAAGAGTTATTGCAGGCGCTGCATTATCGGCTGGATGTTCATTTGTCTTCGGAAGGGACCTATTTTAAAAGCGGTTCGCAAGTCAGCGTAAAAACCAGGGAGTTTACCTTCTGGGATCAAGCCCAACCCAGCAGCGTTATACGGGTGAATTTTACTGCGTCAGGTATTGCTAACATCGTTGATGCAGCGAAAACCAAAGACCTTGCCATTGTGCGCCTGGATCCCGTGCAAATCGGCAGCTTATATCCCACCATAAAAGAAGACCGGATTTTAATTAAGCTGGAAGAAGCGCCGGATATGCTTATTAAGGGCTTGCTGGCTTCGGAAGACCGGGATTTTTATCAGCATATCGGTATTTCATTTAAGGGCATAGCCAGGGCAATGTGGATGAATGTGCTTGCAGGCCACATGGTGCAAGGCGGCAGTACTATTACCCAACAGCTGGTTAAAAACTTTTATCTGACGTCGGAACGCAGTTTGACGCGTAAAGTGAAAGAAGCCTTGATGGCGCTGATTTTGGAATATCGCTACAGCAAAGACGAGATTCTGGAAGCGTATTTGAATGAAATCTATCTGGGACAGGATGGCGCCAGCGCCGTGCATGGCTTTGGTTTGGCCAGTGAGTTTTATTTCGGCAGTTCTTTAAAGGATCTGCCTTTGGAGCATATAGCTTCGTTGATTGCGTTGGTTCGCGGGCCATCCGAGTACGACCCAAGGCGTTATGCCGATCGCTCCCTGCAACGGCGTAATCTGGTGCTGGAAGAGATGGAAGCGGAAAGCTATATCACTAAAGAGCAGGCGACTGCGGCAACAGCCAAGCCCTTAAATGTGATTGCCAACACTCACCGGTCAACCAATCGCTATCCCGGCTTTCTTGATCTGGTCAAACGGCAATTAAAACAGGAATACAAAGAGGAAGATTTAACGTCTCAGGGGCTGAGGATTTTCACCACGCTGGATACGCGGGTTCAGGACGCGCTGGAGGATACGCTGTCTAAAAAGCTGGATCAGTTGGAGAAGCTGCCTAAAGCGAATGAACTTGAAGCCGCAGCCGTAGTGACGCGCAGAGACAGTGGCGAAATAGCTGCGCTGATGAGCGGTCGTGAAGTATCCAGTGCGGGATTTAATCGCGCACTGGATGCGGTCAGGCCGATCGGCTCATTAATAAAGCCGGTCGTGTATTTGACGGCGCTGGAATATCCCGACAAGTACACCATTACCACGCCGGTCAGCGATACCGCCATTTTGGTTAAGGGTGCGGGCGGCAACGACTGGAGTCCTAAAAACTATGATCATCAAGAACACGGCACGGTAGGGTTTCATACGGCATTAGCTCATTCTTACAATCTGGCTACCGTTCGGATAGGGATGGATATTGGGGTAGCCAGAATCGCTAAAACATTAAGAAGTATGGGTATTACCCGGCCGGTTGACCTGTTCCCGTCGTTCCTGCTCGGGGCTGCGCAATTAACGCCGATGGAAGTAACCCAGATGTACCAAACGCTGGCCGGTGACGGATTTTCAACGCCGTTAAAGGGTATCAGGGCAGTGGTTGCAGCCGACGGGACACGCTTACAAAGTTATCCGTTTACAGTGAGACAGGTGCTTGATCCGTCGGTAACGTATATCGTCAATACCATTTTGCAGGAAGTCATGCATGAAGGTACAGGACGCTCGGCGTATTCATCTTTTCCGCAAGACTATGGTTTGGTCGGCAAAACCGGCACTACCAATGATGCAAAGGACAGCTGGTTTGCCGGATACACGGGGGATTATTTATCCGTGGTCTGGATTGGCCGGGACGATAACAAACCGGCCGGATTAACGGGGGCGACCGGCGCTTTGCAGGTCTGGACTTCGTTAATGAAACAGATTTCAACCCAGCCGGTGACCCTGATTCAGCCGGACAACATTAAGATGGCCTGGGTCGATCCGGCTAACGGCTTGGCGGCGAATGAAAATTGCTCCGGCGCGAAGCAGTATCCCTTTGTTGCCGGCTCTGCGCCGGAAGAGTTTTCACCGTGCGTCGATTCACCCGTTAATCAATTTGAAACGTTGGTTAATGAATTGTTACCGAATAATTAAAAGGGTATTTATGAAAAAAATTACAATTTTCGCAGGATTGGTGGCAATGCTGCTTTTTAACGCTTCGGGCTATGCAGAAGACAAGCCCGTCAAGCAGTTGAAAGCGTTTTTAAAGAACACAAAATCACTCACCGCTGATTTTAAACAGGTATTGATCAATGAAGCGGGCAATCCCACTCAAACCAGTTATGGCGTTTTTTATCTGCAACGGCCGGGGAAGTTTCGTTGGGATTATTTAAAACCATTCCAACAGCAGATCGTCTCTACGTCGGGAAAAGTCTGGTTTTATGACACCGATCTGGAACAGGTGACCGTTAAAAAACTCGATGAATCCGTGGGTTCAACACCGGCCTTGCTGTTAAGCGGGGAAATATCGCTGGATGAGAATTTCACCATGGAACAACAGGGCGTCGATGGCAATTTGATGTGGATAAAATTGTTGCCTAAAAACCAGGAAAGCAGTTTTAAATATGTGCTGATCGGTTTAAATAACGATTCGCTGGGCGGTATGGAGTTGAGCGATAATTTCGGCCAGCTGACGCGCATTTATTTTTCCAATGTGATTTTGAACCCGCCGTTAAAGCAAACTTTATTTGAGTTTAAAGCACCCAAGGGTGTCGATGTTTTCTCGGATTGAGGATAGGCAAAGGGCGAAGGGCAAAAGGCGCAAGCACCATGAACCTTCGTCCTTAGCCTTTTGCCTTTCGCCTGATTTTTATGCTTTTCGATGATTTAACCAAGCCCTTGGCTGACCGGATGCGGCCAACAGAGCTAGCCGATTATGTCGGTCAACAACATATCCTGAAACCCGGCAAGCCGCTCTATGAAGCCATCGCCTCGGGACGCTTGCATTCGATGATTTTCTGGGGACCGCCGGGTACCGGTAAAACCACGCTGGCGCGGCTCATTGCCCAACATTCCGATGCCGAGTTCATGCCGATTTCAGCGGTGCTGTCCGGCGTCAAGGAAATAAGGGCGGCGGTTGCCGAAGCCAAAAAAATCCAGCTGGAACAACATCGGCGCACCATTTTGTTTGTCGATGAGGTTCATCGTTTTAATAAGTCGCAACAGGATGCCTTCCTGCCGCATGTCGAAGACGGCACGGTTTATTTTGTTGGCGCGACCACCGAAAACCCGTCTTTCGCGCTGAACAATGCGTTATTGTCCAGAGCGCGCGTCTATGTGTTGAACGCCTTAACGACTGATGATTTGCTGGCGGTGATCGATAAAGCCCTGGCCGACAAAGTGCGTGGTTTGGGCGGATTGGCCATCGAAATGGCCGATGATATCAAACAGCAGTTCGCCCAAGCGGCTGACGGCGATGCCCGAAGATTGCTCAACTTGCTGGAAATCGCCGTAGAGCTCGCCGCCGCCAAGGGTGGGCAGGCGGTTAACGAGGCCATTGCCAAGGAAGTACTGTCGGGCGGCGTACGTCGTTTCGATAATCAGGGCGAGGAATTTTATAACCAGATTTCGGCGCTGCATAAATCCGTACGCGGCAGCTCCCCAGATGCCTCGCTGTACTGGCTGTGCCGGATGATGGATGGCGGCTGCGATTTATCCTATCTGGCCCGGCGCGTTGTCAGGATGGCATCCGAGGACATAGGCAATGCCGATCCGAGAGCTTTGCAGATTTGCATCAACGCCTGGGAAGCCCAAGAGCGCTTAGGCAGCCCGGAAGGCGAGCTGGCCTTGGCGCAAGCCGTCGTTTATCTGGCTTGCGCGCCGAAAAGCAATGCCGTTTATATGGCTTACAATGCGGCCATGGCCGATGCCAGACAGAGCGGCAGTCTGAGTGTGCCGGTGCACTTAAGAAATGCACCGACCAAGCTGATGAAGTCGCTGGATTACGGCAAGGAATACCGTTATGCCCATAACGAGCCGGAAGCCTATGCCGCCGGGGAAAATTATTTTCCCGATGAATTGGCAGGCAGGCAATATTATCAGCCGGTAGACAGGGGCCTGGAAATCAAGATCAAGGAAAAGTTAAAGCATTTAAAAGACCTTGACGGGAATGCGACTTAATTAAAAGCTAACTGCTTCGATAACCTAGAAATTCGTGCCAGCAAACCGCCACACATGCACAACGTCGATGATAGTCTGTCGTAGTTGTGGCGGATTGCCTAGCGGCGAATCCACCTTACAAATAAAACGCCTTACCGCGTTAAAACCTTTAAATCTAACTTATAATTTTTTTAGATTGAAAAGTTCAGATTAGGAGAAAAAATGCGTGGTGAGTGGATTCGTAAACCGACAGGTACAACCTCAGTGGTTTTTGTACATGGAATTTTATCCAGCGGGGAAAGTTGTTGGAAACATTCTAATGGAGCGTATTGGCCCGATCTGCTTAAAAGCGAATCCGAACTTGAGAGTATAGGTATTTATGTCTATAGCTATCAAACCAGTTTTGCCAGTGGTTCTTATAGTTTAAGTGATGCGGTTGATGACCTCAAAGAGCGTTTTTTCAAGTTAGATGGTGTTTGTGATAGTCAAAAAATTGTTTTCGTTTGTCATAGCATGGGGGGTATTGTCGTACGAAAATTTATTGTTGAGCGACTTCATGATTTATTAGAGCAAAATATCGAAATTGGTCTTTATCTGGTCGCTTCTCCGTCTTTAGGCGCAGACTATGCTAATTGGTTAGAACCGATTGCCATATTTGCAGGACACGCACAAGCGCAAGCATTACGCTTTAGTCAAGATAATTACTGGTTAAACGATTTAGATAAAATATTCTACAATCTGAAAGATTCTGATCGTTTGAAAATGCACGGCAAAGAATTAGTAGAAGATAAATTTGTCACGCTTAAATTCTCTTGTAAATTCCTGAAAATATCTCTTAAATTTTTGAAATACTTATTTAAACCAGTTGTTCTACCTTTTTCTGGGAATCGTTATTTTGGTGAATCATATAAAGTCCCCAATTCGGATCACTTTTCTATAGCTAAGCCCCAAGACCAAGAAGCCGACCAACATCGTTTGCTAAAAACTTTCATACAAGAACATTATGAAAATTCAATACATAAGGACAATATATCCAAAAGCATTGATGAATCATCATCGTCAGTTCAACAGATTTTGTTCGACATCTATCGTGTTGAATTAGCTTCATATTATCTTGAGAGGTCTATTGATAAACAATTACAAAATACTTTATCTCTTTATAGCATTTGGCTATCAGGTAAATCTGGATGTGGAAAAACATCAGCAGCTAGGCATCTTATATATCAACAGGGCTATCAGCCTTTAGAAATTTATCTTGCAAATTGTCGTAATCTAAACACAGATAATATTATTGAAGAAATCATAGTAACAGCGTGTCAACGCTTTGAACTTGAAAAAGAATGTTCTTTATCTGACTTAACTAAAATATTGGCGGAACATTCTGAAAAAAGCCCGATAGTTTTATATATTGATGAAGTGCCTGTTTCAGAAAATGACACTCATGGATTAGATGAATTAGTGACTGTGATTACAAATTTACTTGATTCGGTCAAACAAACCACGGGAAAAGAAAATATACGTTTTATTATTTCATCTATACAAAGTCCTAGAAAACATAGCTCTACTATTACAAGCAAATTCGCAGAACAAATACAAACAATAGATTTAGAATTATGGTCAAATATAGAGATTGATGAATTATTAACTAAGTTAATGAATAATTTACAATTTATACCACTCACAACAATTGAAAAAAATAGTTTAGTTAAAGCGGCTAATGGCTTGCCAAGATTTATTAAAGTCTATCTGCGTAATAAGTTTATTAACTCTCAAGCTAATCATCAAGACTTGCTCCAGATGACAATCGAACAAATGGTTATTTAAAAATGAATCGCACCAGAACTCTCCGTTCATATACTATTATCCCTGCTGAACTTTATATTAATCGTTCGGCAGATACCCAATTACAACGAACAATTGTTGATATGGGAAGGCCTGGGTATATTCTTGTTGCACGTCAAATGGGAAAAACCAATTTGCTTTTGCACGCTAAAAGCACACTAAGCAGCGATTCAGATAAATTTATATATATTGATATATCAAATACTTTTCCTGATATTAGATCTTTTTTTCAAAATACTATCAATACATTTTTTGATTCTTGTTCTGATATTAATATTGAAATTCTTAAATTAATAGAAGAACAACGAAAAAAAATACCTTCTTTGCCACCACATAAAGAACATGAAAATGAACTGAAGCAGATTATTCGAGCTATTGGGGGAAAATTAGTAATATGTTTGGATGAAATAGATGCGCTTACAAGAACTAATTATTCAGATGAAGTGTTCTCATTCATTCGTAGTATTTATTTTGCTGGTCGAGCTAATTTTTCAGAATTTCAACGATTAACCTATGTGCTTTCAGGTGTGGCAGAGCCTAGTGAATTAATTAAAGATAAAGCCGTTTCGCCATTTAATATAGGTGAGAAAATTTATCTGGACGATTTTTCTTTTTCAGAATTCAATATATTTATACAAAAAGCAAATTTATCATTCGATAAAGAAATTATTGGACATATTTATTATTGGACAAATGGTAATCCTAGATTATCTTGGGATATTTGCGCTAAGTTAGAAGATTTTATATTAAACAAGCAGTCGATAACAATTGAACTGGTTGATTCTACGATTGCTGATATGTATTTAAAAAGTTTCGATCTTCCGCCCATTGACCACATCCGAACCTTAGTTGAGGAAGATAGATTAGTTCGAGATGCCGTTATGGCAATTCATTATGATAAATCAGAAACTATTTCTGATGCTATGCGTAATCGTCTTTATTTGTCTGGCATAACAAAACCAGATCAAGCTAACAATAGAAGAGTAATAATTCGTAATCGTTTATTAGCTGAATCATTATCAGAAAAATGGATACAAGATATTGAGAAAAAGAAGACACCAATTTATGAACTTGCAAATAAAAAATATGATGCAGGAAAATATAAAGAAGCTCTTGAGCTTTACGAGGAATATATAGTATCTACTAATGCTCCAGAAGAGCCTGTACTACTTTATTATAACCTCGGATATTGTCAGTTCAATCTAGGACATTATCAAGATGCAATTAGTAATTTTGAGAAACATTTAATCAAAAAAGAAGAATATCCAAAGTTATATTATTGGGTTCAACACATGCTAGGATTCTCTCACCTGTATTTAAGTAATATTTCAGAGAGCTCTATCTTTTTTAATAAAATATTGGAGCAAGATATTAATAGTGGTAAAACATTATATCTATACTTTGATTCTTGCCTTAATTTATCCACTGTTCTTTTTCATGATTTTGAAAAAAATCAAGCTGAGATAAGACGTTTAAATCAGTTAGTAATTGATTCTGAACTATTAGTTTTTCAAAATTCAGAGGAAGAAGGTCGGGCTAATAATTTATTAGCTATTGCTTACTATAATTTGGTAAAAGTATCTAAAGAAGCTGGTGATTTTGAATCAGCACGTTCCTCAATTAAGTCTGCTATGCAGATAACAAATGAACGTACACAAGTATTCCTGGCTATTGAAGCAAGTGATATTTCGCTCAATAAAGAAGAAAAAATACGGATTCTTGAATCATGTGTGCAAGATATTGTCGATAAGAAAATATCCGTTGCAGAAAAAACTAAAGAATATCCTTTGGATTTTACAATTGATGTCTGTGCTAGATTAATAGACCGTCTTTCGGAAAATTCAATTACTCAAGGATTGGATAATCTTATCCTACATTTACAAAATAAAGACATAGCCCATAATGCCACTATTGGAGATATATTATCTCAGGCAATTCACAATGCTTTATCGAAAAGTAATTCAAAATCTGCTGTTAAATTAATTACTAAAGCTCTCTATTTACCTTTGGAAGAAGAAAGTTTTGAAGAGCGACGCTATCTTTTTACTATTGGAATTATTTTTACTCCATTTTCGGAAGCAAAGCTACTAATCAGTAAATATTGGAGTGAGTATATTGAATCATCTGATTCTAAGCTAATTGACTCTGATTTTCGGCTTGTATGGGGAATTATTCAGGGATACCTAGTAAATAAGGAATTTGATATGGCAGGAAATGTGATTGTTCAAATACGGAGTTTAATGGAAAAAACCTGGGGACAAACATCTAATGAATCAGGTTTTGAACAATTAACCGAAGGAAAAGCTTTACTTGATTTTCTTGATTTAGAATTAGATGTTAATCTAAGAGAAAATAAAAATATCCTTGAAAAAGCTCAAAATCTATCTGCACGATTAAAAAATATACAAGGTCTAACTTTACCCTATTTTGCAGAAGATTTTCTTAGTCAAATTCGTAATAGAACTAAGTTAATTATCTTTCAAAATACAAAACCAGCGTTACCAGTTCGGCGTGATGGTAAAAAATATGGTCAAAATGAAAAAATAAAAGTTCAATTTGAGAATGGAGACATTAAAGAAGGGAAATACAAACATTTTAAAGATCAATTAGATTCTGGCATATGCCGTATCATTGAAAATTAACATTTGCAAATGGATAATAACGCGATATGGCGTAAATTGGATAGTCTTGCCGAAGATTGGCCGATCTCCAGTTAATGAAAGTCAAGTGTCAAGTCTCTCATCGTGCTTGGGTAAACTTAAATTTTGATTTCCCAAAGTTGAGTATTAATATCTAATACATCTTTTAAGAGATCAACATTATGCCCAGAAATACATCCGTCACCTTGGGTGAGCATTTTGACAAATTCGTGGCTGAAAAAATAAAGGAAGGCAGATTCCACTCTGTCAGTGAAGTTATTCGTGCGGGCCTTCGAAAGCTCGAAGAGGATGAGGCTAAACTTCAAGCATTGAGGCTAAAGCTTCAAACCGGGGAAGATAGCCCGGTGGTAGAGAATTTTGACGGTGATTCTTTTATTGCGGCAATGCATGAAAAACACATCAAATGACGCCAAGCTACCGCATCAGGCAACTGGCTGAAAATGATCTGGAACAAATCTGGTTATATTCATTTCAGGAATGGGGTTTGGAGCAGGCAGATAGATACATCCGCTTGATGATGGGTTGATTTGCGTGGCTTGCAGAAAATCCACAGTTAGGCAAACGGCGGGATGACGTTAAACCCGGCTATTACAGTTTTCCAGAAGGGAGGCATGTGATTTTCTATACCATTACAGAAAGCGGTATCGATATTATCGGCATTCCGCATCAACGTATGGACATCATTAGTCATTTAGAATGATGAAATTTTTAAACGCCATAACGCTGTATGGCAATGCAAAACCGAGGTTGTGGGTATTTAAGAGAAATAGGGTGTCTGTTAATAAACCGCTTCATGATCGCCGATATTAATCAGGATAATTTCCGCCTCGCTGATTTGAAATTCCAGGGTAATGCGGTAAGACAGATTAATAGAAACCGAATGCAGATTTTGCAGCTTTCCATGCAAAGCATGTAAGCGTAAAGAGGGATGGAACGGATTGGTTTCCAGCAATTGTAGTGTTTTTAGATACGGTCTTTTAAGCTCAGGATGACGCTTGATAAAGTGTAAAGCACGGCGATTATATTGTTCGGTAAAAACCAGGGTGTAGTTCATTCCATCCGTTCCAACCTGGCCAAATGTTCTTCTGCCGATTCTTTAACATAGCGTCCTGCCGCCATGTCTTCGTTGGATTCGACCAAAGCGGCGGTCAATTCACATTCGCGCAAATACTGATAGTGGGTAAGATTCATCACTACAAAACGGTCTTTGCCACGTACAGAAATGACCGCTTCTGTTTGTTGTTCCAACGCGGTTTGGATTGCCAAAACGCCTTTTGTTTTCAGTTCGTTTGCACTGATTCCAGTCATGATATTTCCCCATAAAACATTAAGAGTGTGATTAACCATACTCTTAACCGCATTCTAAATCAAATGCTAAAAGCAGAGAGAGCTGAGGGTCATTTTTTGTGGATGTTCAAGATAAAGCCATGTCGGGTTAGCGTAACCCGAGAGGGTGTAAAAAATTCATTGCTTACGGCGGGTTAGGTTATTGCCTTTTTATATTGATCAAGCAATCTTATCAACCAACAAAGTGTACCGATTGAAAGAACGCCCGTTGTTTTTCTGCTCTTTGCCGTGAAAAGTCACTGTTACTAAATCCCCCAACGCGGCGTTATGTTGTTTCAAACTGTGTATCAAATAACGATTTAGGCCAATACTCACAACCGAGCCGTTATGATCCTGTAAAAGCATGGTTTTCTGTTCGTCATAAAGCGAATTTTTAAAAGTGCCACTGCCTTGAATTACACCTGCAATTGTTTCGCCTGCCGACGGTTGCCAGTAGGTAACTTTATTTGTTGCTGGTAGGTTTTCAGTCATTTTTTATCCTGTCTGTTAGTGGGGGCATCTGGGTGCAATTGTACTCAGTTCATCTCAATCTTGCTTAATAGCAGTGAGCGCCGCGGGCATGAAAGGGGAACAGGGGAATAGTTGGTTAGACACAACATGCTGATTTATTGGTGTCTTTCGTGTTTTTCGTGTCTTTCGTGGATAATCTGCGGTTTTTAGGTCAATTGGCGTCCGTAATTTATTTAGAAAAAATTGTTGAATTTCTATAAAATTACTCATTACTGCAACAACTTTTCAGATCAAGTCTACATGGACCTAAAATTTCTCGATTTCGAACAACCCATCGCTGAACTAGAAGCGAAAATTGAAGAACTCCGCAATGTGCAGTTTGACAATAACATTAATATTTCCGATGCGCTTAAACAGCTGGAAGACCGAAGCCAGGCGCTGACCGAGTCGATTTTTACCGATCTTTCCGATTGGCAGATTTCCCAGTTATCCCGTCATCCGGGTCGTCCGTATACGCTGGATTATGTGGAACATATTTTTACCGATTTCCATGAGTTGCACGGCGACCGGGCTTATGCCGACGATCCGGCGATTATTTGCGGCTTGGCACGCCTTGAGGGACAGCCGGTTATGGTGATCGGTCATCAAAAAGGACGCGACACCAAGGAAAAAATTTATCGCAATTTTGGCATGCCGCGCCCGGAAGGTTACCGCAAGGCATTGCGCATGATGAAAATGGCGGAGCGTTTTAAAATGCCTGTTATTTGCCTGATTGACACACCGGGAGCTTATCCGGGCATCGGCGCGGAAGAGCGCGGTCAGAGCGAAGCGATCGCCAGAAACCTGTTTGAAATGGCTAAACTGAAAACACCGATTATCTGCACCATTATCGGTGAAGGCGGTTCCGGCGGCGCGCTGGCTATCGGCGTCGGCGACCGTTTGATCATGCTGGAATACAGCACCTATTCGGTTATTTCCCCGGAAGGCTGCGCATCCATTCTGTGGAAAAGCGCGGATAAATCGCAATTGGCGGCCGAGGCGATGGGTATTACTTCGGATCGTATTCGCGAGCAGGGATTTCTGGATGAAGTGGTCAGAGAACCTTTAGGCGGTGGACATAGGAATTTTAAAGTTATTGCCATGAACTTAAAGGACGCGCTGGTTCGGCACATGAACGAATTGATGCGGCAACCTGTCGATACTTTAATGGAAAAACGCTACCAACGGATTATGGATTTTGGTGTTTTTACCGAGGAAGGCGGGAAGTAGAACGTAGGCGAAAGGTGCAAGGCGAAAGACAAAAGGTTAAAGATTCGAGTCTCTACGAGGATTTTTGCGGCAGCATTTTCAAGCAACTTGATCTTGGGGGCGAGCGACAAAGGTTTTATATCGCCTACAGCGGCGGCGTGGATTCTCATGTTTTACTGCATTGTTGCGCGTCTATACCTCGACTCAAAGACAGGCTCACCGCAGTTTACGTACATCACGGCTTGCAGGCGGAAGCCGAATCCTGGGCTGAGCACTGCGAAAAAACGGCTAAAGACCTGGGTGTTGAATTCTTAACGCTACGGGTTAATGCCAATGCGGCGCCGGGCGAAAGCCCTGAAGAAGCCGCCAGAAACGCCCGGTACGCGGCTTTAAAATCGTTAATTAAAGCCGATGATGCGTTGCTGCTTGCCCAGCACCGGGAAGATCAGCTGGAAACGGTGTTGCTGCAACTGTTTCGTGGCAGCGGCTTGCGCGGACTTTCCGGAATGCCGGAACGAATGGCTTTCGGGGCGGGCGTGGTGCTCAGGCCTTTGTTGAATACGCCCAAACAGGCGATTAGCGATTACGCCCATGCGCATCAATTAAGCTGGGTTGAAGATCCCAGTAATCAGAGCAATGATTATGACCGCAATTTCCTGCGCAATGCGGTTGTGCCGCAACTAAAGCAGCGCTGGTCGGCAATCGATAAAACAGTGGCCCGCTCGGCAAAACATTGTGCGGATGCGCAGGTGCTGGTCGATGAAGTCGCAGATGAGCTATTTGGCGCGGTTTTTAATCCGGTAGATAAGACCTTAAGTATCAGTCGGCTGTCGGAGCATCACAGCCATCCGCAACAACTTATCGTCAGGCATTGGTTTCGGCATAGGGGGCTAAAAATGCCCGCGCAGGCTAAGGTCGAACGGATTTTAAACGAGGTGGTTGCGGCCGCGGGGCATCGCGATCCGGTATTGTCGGGGCAGGGCTACAGCATTCGCCGTTATCGGGATAAGCTGTATTGCCTGACCAATCTGTCCGGAACGGAACCGCAAGACCGTGTTTGGCCCGCCGGGCAAGCGTCGATAAAAATTACCGATGATCGGACATTGTCTTGCGTGCCGTCTTCAAAGGGAATATCCCGTGAGCGGTGGCAGGATGCCACTGTTGAGGTGAGATTTCGCCGGGGCGGTGAAAAAATCCGCTTGCCGGGGCGTGAAGGCCATCATTCGCTGAAAAACCTGTTTCAGGAAGCAGGTATTCCTCCCTGGGAAAGGGAGGTGATGCCTTTTGTTTACCTGAATGATACGCTGGCCGCCGTCGGTGACCTTTGGATCAGCGCTGCATTTTATAGTAAAAAAACACAAGATTGCATCAGCTTGTCCCTGCAAAGTTAAGAATTAAACCCAAAAGACAATGACGAAAAGCGCATTGTCGATTAAAATGTGGTGGTTTTACCTAACTTCATCAGAGCTATTAGGATGGGTTGACCAAAGAGGCCCGTCGTTCGCGATTGATGGGCTTCGTACCTCACCCATCCTATGAACTAAAAATCCTACATGACAAAATACATTTTCATTACCGGTGGCGTTGTTTCGTCTCTTGGCAAAGGCATTGCTGCATCTTCACTTGCTGCTATTCTTGAGTCTCGCGGCCTTAAAGTCACCATGACCAAGCTTGATCCTTATATCAATGTTGATCCGGGCACTATGAGCCCTTTTCAGCATGGTGAGGTATTTGTTACTGAAGACGGCACCGAAACCGATCTCGATTTAGGCCATTATGAGCGGTTTCTTAAAACCACGATGGCTAAAAAGAACAGTTTTTCAACGGGACAGGTCTACGAAAGCGTTTTGCGTAAAGAGCGTAAAGGCGAATATTTGGGAGCGACGGTTCAAGTCATTCCGCATATTACCGATGAAATTAAACGCCGTGTTTATGAAAGCGCCGAGGGAGTCGATGTTGCCTTGATTGAAGTCGGCGGCACGGTCGGCGATATTGAGTCTTTGCCTTTTCTCGAAGCTATCCGGCAGATGCGTTTTGAACTGGGTTCCGATCGGTCGTTGTTTATTCATTTGACGCTGGTGCCGTATATCCGCTCAGCCGGTGAAATAAAGACCAAACCGACCCAACATTCGGTAAAAGAACTGCGCAGTATCGGCATACAGCCGGATATTTTAATTTGCCGTTCCGAACAGCCGGTGCCGCTCAGCGAGCGTCGTAAAATCGCCTTGTTTACCAATGTCGAAGAAAAAGCGGTTATTACTGCGGTGGATGCCTCTTCAATTTACAAGATTCCTTTGTTACTGCATGATCAAGGACTGGATGAAATTGTCGTTCACAAGTTACGCCTGGATGTGCCGCCGGCAGATTTGTCCGAGTGGGAAGCTGTTGTTGAAGCGCTGGAGCATTCTGTCAACGAAACGACCATCGCTATTGTCGGTAAATATGTCGATCATTCCGATGCCTATAAATCGCTGAATGAAGCGTTGATTCATGCCGGTATTCGTACCCGCACCAAGGTTAACATCGTCTATATCGATTCGGAAATGATAGAGGATGAAGGCGTTGCCAGACTGAAAGGCATTGATGCTATTTTGGTACCTGGCGGCTTTGGCGAACGCGGCGTGGAGGGAAAAATTGCCACGGTCAAATATGCGCGAGAAAATAAAATCCCTTATTTGGGTATTTGTCTGGGTATGCAGGTTGCCGTTATTGAATTCGCCCGCGATGCAGCTGGTTTGGAAGGCGCGCACAGCACCGAATTTCTACCCAAATCGCCGCATCCGGTGATCGGCTTGATTACTGAATGGATGTCTGAAGACGGCCAACTGGAAACGCGCAATGAAGAATCCGACTTAGGCGGTTCCATGCGTCTGGGCGGGCAGCAATGCCGTTTACAATCCGATTCGCTGGCTTTCCAGCTTTATCAGAAAGACGTGATCACCGAAAGACATCGTCATCGTTATGAATTTAACAGCCAGTATCTGGAAAAGCTGGAACAGGCCGGTATGCGTTTTTCCGGTAAGTCTATTGATGGGCGTTTGGTCGAAGTGATAGAAATTCCTGATCATCCGTGGTTTTTGGCTTGTCAGTTTCATCCGGAATTTACCTCAACACCCAGAAAAGGTCATCCCTTGTTTTCAGGTTTTGTAGTCGCGGCTGTTGAACATAAAAAAGGTACAGTGTAATGAAATTATGTGGTTTTGAAGCCGGTTTAGATCAGCCGTTTTTTTTGATAGCCGGTCCTTGTGTTATTGAAAGTGAGCAAATGGCGCTGGACACAGCGGGTTATCTTAAAGAATTAACGACCCAACTAAACATACCCTTTATCTACAAGTCGTCTTTCGATAAAGCCAACCGCTCATCGCACGAAAGTTATCGCGGTCCCGGCGTGGAAGAGGGGCTTAAAATACTGGAAAAAGTAAAGCAACAAATCGGTGTGCCGGTGTTGACCGATGTGCATGAAGATACGCCGCTGGCCGAAGTCGCCTCGGTAGTCGATGTGATGCAAACGCCTGCGTTTTTATGTCGGCAAACCAATTTCATTCAGGAAGTCGCCTCTCAAGGTATTCCCGTCAATATCAAAAAAGGCCAGTTTCTGGCGCCTTGGGACATGGTGCATGTCGCCAACAAAGCCAAGGCAACCGGAAATCAGCAGATTATGGTCTGCGAGCGCGGCGTATCCTTCGGTTACAACAACCTGGTTTCCGATATGCGCTCTTTGGCGGTTATGCGCGACACCGGTTGTCCCGTGGTTTTTGACGCGACTCACTCGGTGCAACTGCCCGGCGGACAAGGCACCGTATCAGGCGGACAACGCGAGTTTGTACCCGTGTTAGCCAGAGCCGCCGTCGCGGTAGGCATTGCCGGACTGTTTATGGAAACCCATCCGAATCCTGCGGAAGCGAAAAGTGACGGCCCCAACTCCTGGCCCTTACACAGAATGAAAGAATTACTGGAAGTTTTATTAACTATCGACAGCGCTGTAAAAGCTAGCAGTCTGATCGAAACAACTCTTTAAATAAGGAAAAATAATGGCTGTAATAGTAGATATTCGTGCAAGAGAAATTTTAGATTCACGCGGTAACCCGACTCTGGAAGCGGACGTGATTTTGGCGTCCGGCGTGATCGGCAGTGCTATGGTGCCATCCGGCGCATCGACCGGTGAGCGCGAAGCGATAGAATTGCGTGATAACGATAAAGCCCGTTATTTAGGCAAAGGCGTATTAACGGCTGTTAACAATGTTAATACTGAAATTCGCACTGCGATTGTCGGTATGGATGTCGCTGACCAAGCCGGCATCGACAAAAAAATGATCGCATTGGACGGCACTGAAAACAAAGGCCGTTTAGGCGCTAATGCTATTTTGGCAGTATCAATGGCGGCGGCTCATGCTGCGGCTAAAGAAGCGGGCGTACCTTTATACCGTCACTTGAACACCAGCGGCAAGTTCGTCATGCCGGTACCGATGATGAACATCATCAACGGTGGCTCACATGCCGACAACAGCGTTGATCTGCAAGAGTTCATGATTTTGCCTGTCGGCGCACCGACTTTTCGTGAAGCGATTCGTTACGGTGCGGAAGTTTTCCATAACCTGAGCAAAGTTTTAAAAGGCAGAGGTTTGGCGACTACAGTGGGTGACGAAGGCGGTTTCGCACCGAACTTGTCTTCTAATGAAGAAGCGATTGAAGTCATCTTAGAAGCGATCGAAAAAGCAGGTTACAAAGCCGGTGTCGATATTTTCCTAGGTATGGACGCAGCCAGCTCTGAATACTACAAAGACGGCCGTTATGAATTATCAGCAGAAGGCAGAAGCTTCAATTCAGTTGAAATGAATGATTTCTTTGTCGAATGGGTCAATAAATACCCGATTATTTCTATCGAAGACGGCCTGGATCAAAACGACTGGACCGGCTGGAAAGATCAAACCGAAAAATTGGGCAACAAAATCCAATTGGTCGGCGATGACTTATTCGTGACCAATCCTGCTACTTTAAAAGAAGGCATTGAGAAAGGCATTGCCAACTCAATCCTGATTAAAGTAAATCAAATCGGCACTTTAACCGAAACGTTGGAAGCGATTAATACCGCACACGCGGCAGGTTACACCGCTGTTGTGTCGCATCGTTCAGGCGAAACCGAAGACACCACCATTGCCGATTTAGCCGTTGCCACAGGCACAGGACAAATCAAAACCGGTTCCTTGAGCCGTTCTGACCGCGTCGCCAAATACAATCGCCTGATGAAAATTGAAGAAGAATTAGGTGACTTGGCTGTTTACGCAGGTCGTAGCGCGTTTAAAATGTTGTAAAAAAGCAGGCGAAAGGCGAAGGACGAAAGGTGAAAAACTGTGAACTTTACGTCTTAGCCTTTTGCCCCTAGCCTTTCGCCTCGTCCATGAAAATCATCATTGCAATTATCATCCTGTTAATTATCCATTTCCAATACCGGATATGGGTTGGCGACGGCAGTGTTGCGCAGATCGACGCCTATCAACAGCGCCTTGATGACCTGAAAAAACAGGCAGAGGAAAAAAGAGAGCGTAATGAAGCTCTTTATGCTGAAGTGCTTGATTTACGGAAAGGGCAGGAAGCGATTGAGGAGCGGGCCAGGGACGAATTAGGGATGATTAAGGAAGATGAAACGTTTTTTCATGTGCTTGAATAAGGCGAAAGACGAAAGGCTAAGGGCGAAAAAAGCACCAGCTTTTCGTCTTTCGCCTTTAGCCCTTCGCCTTTTTTATCCATGACCAATTCAATAAAATTCTGGGCTATCGTCCCAGCTGCCGGTGTCGGTAAACGCATGCAGGCCGACCGCCCTAAACAATATCTGGAACTTGCCGGGAAAACGGTCATAGAACATACCTTGCTACGCTTGTTGCAGGCCGATGTTTTTGCCGCCATCGCCGTTGCGGTTTCCGAAGAAGATCCTTACTGGCCTGATCTGGCCGTATCGCAACATCAAAAAATCATCACCGCTCCGGGCGGCAAAGAGCGGGCCGATTCCGTGCTGTCCGGGTTAAAGACCATCAGGGAGCAAGCGTCCGATGATGATTGGGTATTGGTGCATGATGCAGCCAGGCCCTGCATTACCGCGGCCGACATTCATTATCTGATCGACTCGCTGGTTGACGATGACGTAGGCGGGATTCTGGCCTTGGCATCGCCCGACACCCTAAAACAGGTTCAAGGTAAGTGCATTACCGGAACGCTGGATAGAAGCCATATCTGGCGGGCATTGACGCCGCAAATGTTTCGTTACGGCATGTTAAAAACCGCACTGGAGCAAGCACAAGGCAATCCGGCTATCACTGACGATGCCAGCGCTTTGGAATTACAAGGCTTGCAGCCGAAAATCGTCGAAGGCCGCCCCGACAATATCAAAATCACCCGCCCGGAAGACCTGGCATTAGCGCAATTTTATATGGAGCAACAATGATTAGAGTAGGTCAAGGTTACGATGTACACCGCTTCAAAGACGGCGGAGACGTTATTTTAGGCGGCGTAAAAATACCTTATGAACAAGGTTTGGAAGCGCATTCCGACGGCGACGTGGTTTTGCATGCATTGTGCGACGCCATATTGGGCGCGGCGGCTTTGGGGGACATCGGCAAGCATTTTCCCGACACCGATCCCGAATTTAAAGGCGCTGACAGCCGTGTTTTATTGCGCCATGTTTACAGTATCGTGCAGGAAAAAGGCTATCGGCTAGTGAATGCGGATATTACCATCATTGCCCAGGCGCCGCTTATGTCGCCGCACACAGCCGCCATGTGTCGCAATATCGCCGATGATTTGCATGTTGACGTTGATTTCATTAACGTCAAAGCGACCACTACGGAGAAGTTGGGCTTTGAGGGGCGCAAAGAAGGTATTGCCGTACAGGCGATTGTCCTGATTGAAAAATAGGCGCTACTTCTGTTAGCTCTCAAAGAGAAAACTTTAAGTAAAGCTTTTCCCTAGTTCTTACGCGCTGCGCTCACCGGTATACACATCTTGCGCCGGTTCCTAAATCTCCGGTCTGGGAACCAGCGCAAAGTATTTTTAACGAAGTTGCCGAGAGCTGGAGTGCAGGCTTCGCCTGCAAGCGCAAGCAAAGCTTGCACTCCCGTTGCAATAAGTCGTAACGATGAACATAGGCTTACACAGGAACGGAGACTGCTCAGGCACCCTTCCCGGATGACGGAGTCCCGCAAGTACTTATGTATAAAGATGAGCGCGCTACGTGGGGATGCAGTATCGGCGCGTTGCGCCGAGAAATTAAATGGCTACGGCTTAACGGGACGCAGCGCGTCCCAGATGCATTTCCACGCAGCGCGTGGGAACGAGAAGACTTTATGCAAAACATTGAAATCCCCATCTGGCCTTACGTTTACGGCCAACCATCCGGTACCGGCAAAATCCGCAGTTTACCCGAAGACTTTATTGTTAAGGAAAACCTGTCCTTCGAACCGTCAGGCGCTGGCGAACATGCTTTCTTGCAGATAGAAAAGAAAGGCGAAAATACCGAATATGTTGCCAGGCAATTGTCCAGGTTTGCCAATGTCAGGCAGCGCGACGTCAGTTACGCAGGACTGAAAGACCGGTACGCGGTCACCACACAATGGTTCAGCGTCTGGTTGCCGGGCAAAGCCGATCCCGACTGGACACAGTTTGAATCAGACAGCATGAAGGTATTGCATTCTGTGCGACATGCCAGGAAACTCAAGCGTGGCGTGTTGTCGGGCAACAGTTTTAAGCTGATTATTCGTGACTGGCAGGGTGATCAGGCAAAAACCATTCAGCAGCTGGAACTGATTAAAGCCAACGGCATCGCCAATTATTTCGGCTCGCAACGCTTTGGCAACGAAGGTCAAAATGTCAGCAAGGCTTTGGCAATGTTTGAGGGTGCAAAAGTGGGTCGGGAGCAACGCAGCATTTATTTGTCGGCGGCCAGATCGTACCTGTTCAACCGGATTTTAACTGAGCGGGTAACGCAAAATAACTGGAACCAGCCGGTGGCGGGTGATACTTATCAATTCGACCTGTCGCACAGCTGTTTTCAATCCGACCAGCCGGACACTGAAATCATCCGGCGGCTGGCGGAGAAAGAAATTCATCCTACCGGCGTATTATGGGGCAGGGGGGGGGCCGATGTGTCAGCCGATGCGCTGGATATTGAGCAAGCTGTTATCGATGTACATCAGCTATTGGCTCAGGGTTTGATAGCGAGTGCCGTTGATCGGGACAGGCGCGCATTAAGGGTTAACGTGCAGGATTTACACTGGCAGTTTATTGATGACACAACGCTGGAGCTTTGTTTTACCTTACCGGCGGGAAGCTATGCTACATCGGTGTTGCGGGAAATTATCGTATAAATGGCGAGGAGCCGCTTTTGGTGAAAACAGCGGTTTCCGAAAAGCAATATCAAATAAAGAACCCGGTTAAAGCCAACGTGGAAACCTTTAATTATTTGGCCCAATCTTCCACCTACTTACAAATCAGTTTTTCGGTGTAGCTCGGAATACTGGCTACTGCATCTTCTTTGGATGGATCCACAATTCCTTAAAGAGCTTATCGCTCGAGACCCGACATCTATTCAGGTGATTTTCTTAAAATATTCTATTGTCGGGTCAGTAATCTTTATAACGATAACGCCGTCAATTAATTGTATTTAAAGGGTATTTACCTTTTTTGAGATTAAGTGGTATAGATACCTAAATAATATGGTTAAATGACAGCGTTAATTATCTGAATTTTTATATATTCTTTCATTTTTCACGCCACTTATTTTCTTTGAACAGGAATTAATTATGCCCACACAAATTGAAGTATTGCTGGATAAAATGAAGGATTTGGAAGATGAGCTGGTCGATGAATTGCAAAAACAACAAGAAGAATTTTCCTATGAAATTCTTAAACGGCGTGTCTATTTTGAAGAGAAAATTATTATTCGACATAAGGAATATGCCAAACAGTTATTTAACTATATAGCCGATGCAAAACTAAAGCATATACTGAGTATACCTTTTGTCTGGATATGTATTGTACCCGTGGTATTAATGGATATAACCATCAGCTTATATCAGGCAATATGTTTTCCTATTTATGGTATTCCAAAAGTAAAACGACAAGACTATATTATATTCGATAGACAGTATCTAAATTATCTTAATATCGTAGAAAAGATTAACTGCGCCTACTGTAGTTATGTCAATGGGTTATTTGGTTATTTTCAGGAAATAGCCGGGCGCACAGAACAATTATGGTGTCCCATTAAACATGCTAAACGTATTAAAAGTTTACACAGCCGTTATCAGAAATTCATTGATTATGGGGATGCCGAAACATATCGAGCTAAAGTTGAAACAGCCCGGCATGATTTTAAAGATTTAGAATAAAATCCAAGTCATGCCGAGGTTATTATCCAGCATATAAACAATTTTAGGGATAAACAATACTGGCTTGTGGACCGAGATCGTCGGTTTCTTCAACATAACGGATCTCATCGCCAACTTGTAACGCATCAAATCCACTGCCTGTCACGCTGTTTCGGTGGAAATAAATTTCATGTCCGTCTTCAGCCTCAATAAAGCCGTGATCTTTTTCCGGTAACATGCGGCTTACGGTTCCGGTGCTTTGCAAGTCATGCGTTTTAACCTTGCCCTGCTGAATCCGTGCATAATCTTCCAACTGCCTTGTCGCTGCGTTAAAGGCGTCACGTATAGCTACATAAATATCTTCATAAGCCTTTTTGTCATGATGCTCCCGGCTGATGACCAATTCTTTGCGCGGCGTGGTGATGTCAATGCGAATATGGTATTGATTGCCTTGATGATGGTGGTGGTGCTCTGCTTCCACCGCAACCCGGCAGCCCATAATATGTGAATGAAACCTATCCAGCTTGCCGGCTTTTTCGCGGATTTTAGCCTCTACAGCATCAGAATGAGGTATCCCATGAAAAGTGATTTGTAATGGGATTTGCATATTACTCACCTTATTGAGGTTAAATTCGAAAATGAATACTCTGTTGCGGTATCAGATGACAATTAAATCTTCAGCTTGCGGGCCTTTTTTTCCTTGCGATACATTGAATTTTACTTTTTGCCCATCAGTTAATGACTTAAACCCTGTGCTGCTAATATTGCTGTAATGAACAAAGACGTCAGGGCCTTTTTCCTGTTCAATGAAACCAAAGCCTTTGCTGGCGTTAAACCATTTAACTGTACCGGTGTTTGTTTGTGTAGACATAATTAAAAATCCCAAAGAATAAATTTTATTTTCATTAAGTAATAAATGTATTACTTAATTTTGATTTTTCGGTATAAATGGTAGCTATCAACCCGACAGTTAACCGAGTATATTTTTCATCTATTTAGTTAATCAGCATAACATCTCCAATAATATAAAAATAAAGCTAAGTCCTTTAATTTACGTAGGGTCTAGTGAGGAGTGTTTTTAGCAATCATTTCATTAAATTCCCGTTCTGCCTCGATCCAGTCATCAAGTTCATGGCCTGATTCAAAACCTCTGTTTTCTGCCTTGTAGAAGGCAAGTTCAGCAATTTTTGTGTAACAGTCTGGGAGGTTTACAGGCGTAAAAGACCCCACTATGATTAAATTAGCGTCTTGGATAGGCGTACTCACTTCTCACCTCACTCATAGCTAAGTTTCTAGATTCATATGATTTTCTTGATCGCACATAGAAAAATTCAACTGTGAGCATTGAAACAAAAAATTAAGAATAAAAATATTAGTGTAAATACCTAGTTTCGCAGCAATTTTAGAAGCGCACTGAAATGAATGAACTTTTACCGACACAAGTTGGGGCTTATAGGAAGTGGCACATAAATCAGGCGCACCATTTAGCTTAAATTAACCGTCTAACCAAAAACACACCACGGTTGACGTAAGCAGGCAGGTGGTAATACTTAGTGTAATAATATTCTGGAAATAGGGTTAAATAGCGACTATTATTAAAATATAAGTTTCATCGCTGTGTTTAAAGTTGTTAATTATCAATGTCTAAAAATAGATAATAAGCCTTACTATTAAGGTATTGTTTTTTGTATCAAACGCAGGGAGCGTATATTTAACGCTACCCAATTAATAAACTGAGTTTTCCACGCAGAGTATATAACCCATGAAAAATACACCGTTGGATCCTTCACAACTCTATAAACCATGTAATGTCGAACAATTAAAGTTCAGCTCCACCGAGGAGCTTGAAGATATTGATATTGTCGTGGGACAGCAACGCGCTGTTGACGCCGTAAAATTAGGCATCCACATGCATAAAAACGGTTACAACATCTTCGCAATGGCCCCTTCCGGCACCGGTAAACTGACTACCGTACGACAGTTGGTCGAACACGAAGCCAGTCGGCAATGCATTCCTTCGGACTGGTGTTATGTAAACAATTTCAGCCAGCCAGCCAAACCGACGGCCATTAAATTCATGCCGGGACATGGCAAGGTGTTCAAGCAGGATATGGAGCAATTGATTGAGGAGTTGAGCATCGCCATACCTGCAGCGTTTGACGGTGATGAATACCGATCCAGAACGGGGGAACTTGAAAGCGAATCGCGGCGACGGGAAATAAGCGAACTCAGCCAGTTACGTGAAGAAGCGGCCAATGCCCATATTATCCTCACGGAAACCGCGACCGGTTATGCCTTTTCTCCTGCGAATGAAAACAATGAAATTATCAGTCCCGAGCAGTTTAATAAGTTTGATAAGGACAAGCAGCATGAAATACAAAAAACCATTTTCGACTTGCAGGAGCGTCTGGCAAAGTTGCTGAAAAACTTCCCCATTTGGCGCAAGGAAACCAAGCGCAAACTGCAAGCGCTTAACCGAGAAGTTGCGGAGCAGGCCGTCAACCATTCCATAGATGACCTGATCGAAAAATACGCCAAACAGGAAGCTGTCCTTAGTTACCTGAACGATGCTCAAAAAGATATTATCGAGCATGTGCTGGATTTTCTTCCGCGTAGCGAAAAAATGTTGCCGTTTATGGAGTTAACGCAGGAATCTAATCCGCTTAAACGTTATTGCGTGAACCTGATAGTGGATTTTAGCGGCAAGAAAGCAGCTCCGGTTATTTACGAAGATCACCCGAATTACAGCAATCTGGTCGGCCGCATCGATCATCAGGCTTACATGGGTTCGCTAGTCACCGATTTCACCATGATCAAACCCGGTGCGTTGCATAAAGCCAATGGTGGCTACCTGATTATCGATGCCCGAAAGCTGCTGTTTCAACCCTATGCCTGGGATACGCTAAAAAGAACGTTGCAATCCGGCGAAATTCGTATTGAATCGCTGGAACGGGCGCTCAGTTTGATCAGCGCTACATCGCTGGAACCGGAACCCATACCGCTTAATTTAAAGCTTATCCTGATGGGTGAGCCGGTGATTTATTATTTGCTGAGCGAATATGACCCGGAGTTTCACGATCTTTTTAAAATTGCAGCCGATTTCGACCAATCGGTTTCCAGAGAAGACAACGACCATGACTACGCCCGGTTGCTGGCGACTATCGCCCGCCGCGAGAAGTTACGTCCACTGAGCCAAAACGCAGTTGCCAGGGTTATCGAACAGAGCTCCAGAATGACCGGCGATGCCGAAAAACTGCTAACCCACCTGCGCAGCATCAAGGACTTGTTAACCGAATCGGACTATTGGGCGGATAGTAACGGTCACGAGCATATTACCAACAGCGATGTGCAGCAGGCCATTGACCATAAAACGCACCGGTTGGATAAGGTCAGGGAAAAACTGTATGAAAATATACATCGAGGTACGGTATTAATTGATATTGAAGGTAAGGTTACCGGTCAGATCAACGGTCTTACGGTATTGCAGCTAGGTGAATTTAGTTTTGGACAACCTTGCCGGATCACAGCAACCACCCGCCTAGGCACCGGCAAAGTGGTGGATATTGAACGTGAAACCGAATTAGGCGGCGCTATTCATTCAAAAGGCGTATTGATATTGTCGAGCTTTATCGCCGCACGGTATTCCCGGAAAACGCCGTTCTCGATTGCCGCCAGTCTGGTATTTGAGCAATCCTACGGTCATATTGAGGGCGACAGCGCCTCTCTGGCAGAACTTTGCGCTATTTTATCGTCGCTTGCCCAGATTCCGTTACGGCAGGATTTGGCAATTACCGGTTCGGTTAATCAACTGGGCAATGTCCAACCGATAGGCGGAGTTAATGAAAAAATTGAAGGGTTTTTTGATGTTTGCGCCAAAAAAGGATTAACCGGCACTCAGGGGGTGATCATTCCCGCCACGAATATTAAACATTTGATGCTGCGCTGGGATGTGGTGCATGCCGCTCAATCCGGCCAATTCAATATTTACGCCGTCACAACCGTAGATGATGCAATTGAGTTGCTTACCGGCATGGAAGCTGGTGCTGTTAATGAGCAAGGCGTTTACCAGTCGGGCTCGTTTAACGCTCTGGTGGAAGCCCAGTTGCTGCAGTTTACCAAGATTAAAAAGGAGTTTATTAGAAAGTCTGGTGATTGATAAATCATAAGGGATACGAAGTTTCTACCTTGTTTTTGAAAATGGCCTCTGCAATGTCCAAGGTGCTGATTTTAGAATTCTGGACTCAGAGTAAAATTAAAAATGTTTCTCTGAGCCAGTAATTATTTTAGTTTTTGTTTCTATTGAATTCGGTAAATACTATTATGATCCGTAAATGCTAGTTTAATGCTTGGTTGTGGTAATTTTTTTAAGGGAAAAGCATATTATGAAATTTCGTCTTCTTGGCATAGTAGCCATTTGTACAATAGTCGCTACCACTCCTGTTTACGCGCTGGAAGACCCTGTGGGCGTTCCTATGGGCGAAATCCAGAATGGAGATCCAAATGGTGAGCAAGGCTATGCTCCTGGCGATGGTACGAACATAGGTTCAGACACCGACGCCTATGGCAGCGCTCAGAATGCGGCGGAAGGCAGTAATGCCGCAGATACCTCGTTTGACGGCTCCCCTTCTAGTTTTGGATCAGCGGGAGGTAACATTGGTACGGTTGTCGAACCGAACCAATGATCGGCGCGTCCTGCTGTAAAAATAGTCTTGAAGTACGTTCCAGTTTCGTAGGTCGGATTACGCTATCGCTAACCCGACCTACCCGACCTTGTTTCGGCTTTTAAAAATTCATTTAAATCCGTGTCATCCGTATGCTATTTTTTCTACCGGTGAATTGGTCAGTACCAAAACCCGCCCAAATGTCGGCGGGGTTTTCTAATTGATTTTTGATAATGGACGGGTACGGAAAATCTGTCATGGTTCGAATATTTCAGGGTTTGTTTCGAAAGCTCTTTCAAACTTAACAACCGTTTTATTCTTTCTTCGGTGTCCGGGTGCGTTCTGAGGACGGATGGAATCGATCCTCTATGACCTCGACCCAACAGAATGTCGAAAATCGAGGACTCATAGACTTCCAGTTTACTTAATGCCATTGCCAGGCCTTCGGGGTCGCCCGTTAATAAAACGGCTTGACGATCGGCATCAAACTCTTTCATTCTCGATAATGAAAGTTGCAGGAAACCCATAATGGTCGGCGCCACAATCAGCACGCCTAAGGCAAACCAGGAAATCGTCACCAAGCCCAGAAAATACAGCGGTAAATTTAAAAAAATCAGCAAAAAACCAGTCAAAGACAAGGTGTTGGTGATCCGGTTGAGGATGTCGGCATAAGTCATCACCCGCACATCATTATGCTGGATATGACTGATTTCGTGTGCCAGTACTGCAATAATCTCTCTCATGCTCAGTGTATTCAGCAGCGAATCACTAAGACCGATTGCCGGATTTGTCGACGTACCCACAGAGAAGGCATTCATAAGTTGACTGGGCAAGTAGTAAAGCTCTGGCGGCGCGGGTAAGTCGGCACGAGCGGACAATTCCTGTGTTACTTGATAAAGGCCGGGCGCATCATTCGCCGATAGCAATCTGCCCCCATACATGGAAAAGATGAAAGCGGGCGATATGTTCGGGCTGATAACCAGTATCAGAACGCCTAAAGCCGCCGCCCACAAAATGCCATCGACCCCGGCTAAAATGAAGCCCACTAATGACAAAATAACGCCCATGCAAAGAAAAAGCGCCAAGGTGTGAACGAAGTTTTTTAGCTTGTGGTTAAACTCTGCCATCAGGAATCTTTTGCTGAAAGTGCTTCGGCATTACGTTTAACCAGGTTATCAATAACGGCGCTTAATGAGCCTTTGGTTTGAATTTCGTCATTAAAGGTTGAACGGTAATTAGTCACCAGACTCACGCCGTCAATCATAATATCGTAGACTTTCCATTCGCCTTTAGTCAGGAGCATCCGGTAATTTACGTCAACAGGTTGCAGGCCGGGTTGCAGAACCTCTGTTTTGACGACGACTTTTGTGGCTTCATTTGACATTTCAAGCGGCATGAAGCGCATGGTCCAGTCGTTATACTCCACAAACGCCCTGGAATAGGTTCGTACGATCAGTGTCTGGAACTCATGTTTAAAGCGCTCCTGCTCACCAGGCGTTGCTGTTTTCCAATGTTTCCCCAGAACTAACGGTGCAATTCTGTCGAAATCCGTATGCAAGGAAATAACGCCATTGACGAATTGCGTAACTTGTGCAAAATCCTTGGTAAAGGATTTGTCCTTCAGTTTTTGCTGTAATTGTGTCGAAACACTTTGGATGATTTGTTGCGGGGGTTGTAAATCCTCGGCTATTACTTTTGTGGTGGGTATTAAACCGAGTAATAGAGCAAAAAATAAACCCACTATTGCGTATTGTTTAGTTCGATTTCGCATCATTACCCGGTCCTAAAAAATATTAAATAATGCTCGGATTACTTGGGTTTTGCCATCTTTTCATGATTTTCGGCTGCTTTTTCATGTTCCTTGGCCAGCGCTTCATGGTGTTTAGCCATCGCTTCGTGGTGTTTTTTCAATTCAGGATGCCCTGCTTTACCATATTCTGCAGCCACCGATTTATGATGTACTGCCATTCCTTTGTGATGTTCCGCGTGTTTCTTATGAAGCGCTGCCGCTTCCTGATGCTCTGTAGGTGATGTAGCAGGCGCAGAGATATTTGCGGGATGTTCAGGCGCCGGCACAACTTCCGCCAATAAGGGTGTAGAAACGATGCTCAGGCAAGCGGCCAAGGCCAAACCGATATAAGTACTTTTCATAACTGTTTCCTCATGTGAATTAATAGCATTGAAGTAATTATTTTGCGTTGAAAATGTAGTGAAAAGTGCTGTTGAGTTATTTTTACTGCATTTTCAACGCGTATCATCATGTCGGTAGTTCTAATGAAGCGCAAGTTGGGTCGATTGCGTATTGACAAATAATAGTCCTGATGGTTGACGTGCCAACCATCAGGACATACCAGAATTATCACTCCGGGATGAATGGCCCTCCGTGCTGTTAAGGTCTTCGTAGTAAATAGTGTGCTTACAACAAGTCAATCAACTCAAACGCCCGGTCGATTTCCTCAAACGTATTATAAAAATGAGGCGAAAATCGTATGCCGCCGCCGCGCAAGGCGCAAACCACGCCGTTTTCCTGCAAATATTTATATAACACCTCGTTTGAAACCGTTCGGTGTTTAAAGATAACAATGCCGGATTTAAGCGGACTTTGCTTTGCCGACAATAAGACTAACCGCTCGTTTTTATCGATCGCATCCTTCACATAATCGGACTTTTCTAAAACCTGCGATTCGACTGCGTTCATGCCCGTTTCCAGTAGCAAAGACAAACTGGCGGAAAACGCATGGATTCCCAGCATATTGGGGCTGCCGCATTCAAAACGACGGGCGGTGGGGTGAACTTCCCACGGCTGGTTTTCATAATTGTGGATGTCTTTCATCATGTGCCAGCCGTATTGGGTCAACTTTAGCTTGTCTCTGGCCTCGGGCGTGGTGTAAAAAACGCCCAAACCTTCGGGGCCGAACATCCATTTATGACCGTCGGCCATTACAAAATCCGCCTGATAAGCCTGCACGTCAAATTGCACCGCGCCCAGACTCTGGATGGCGTCAATGCAAAACAGGATGCCGCGTCGCTTGCAGAATTCACCGATCCTTTCCAAGTCCATACGCAGGCCCGAGGCAAATTGTATGGAACTGATGGTCAGTAAGCGCGTGTTGCCATCGACCAGCGCAAATAAAGCATCTTCGGGGGAATCGGCGCTGTGTAAGTCGGCCTGGCGAAATTCCACGCCCTGATCGGCCAAGGATTCCCACGGCAGTCTGTTGGAAGGGAATTCCTCATTGCTGGACACAATGTTGTCGCCGGGCTGCCAAATCAAACCGTAGGCGACAAAGGACAAGGCTTCCGAGGTGTTTTTAACCAGCGCAATATCGTCAGGAGAGGGGGCATTTAACAAAGCCTGCAATTGGGTGCGTAATTCGGTTTCCTTGTTCAGCCAGTCCAAGTAGAAGTGTGAGCCGTAGCGGGTGTTTTGTTCGGCAAACTTGATTACCGCCGCGCCGGTTCTTTTGGGCCAGGGGCCTACGGCGGCATGGTTAAGATAAATTAATTCGTCGATCAGCGGGAATTCAGGGTGTTTCATGGTATCCACGTGGTAGGTTAAACAGCATGTTCATTTAAAATGGCATTGATGCGCGATGTAGATCTTTACCCGAGATAGCCGCATAGATTCGCTCTTAGGCGGCTTTCTTGTGTAACAGCACATTTGCACTCGCGTTTTAGGCCGCATTCTTTAGCTTCAAGGCGTGCTTCACTGCGTTCAATATATCGTATTTAAAAATCGAGTTACAATAATCCTATCATCGCAGCTGAAGTTTTGTTGGGTGCATTCAACTTAGTCATGATGTTTTTGATATATAAAGTTGACAGTACGCTCTGAGATATTAAGGATGCATAAAATCTTGCCAGACGTTTTACCGTCGTTAGTCTGGCGTCCTGGCGGTTTTACTGAGAATACCCCAGCAAGGAAAAATTTCCCCTGGCATTGAGTAACGCCTGAACAAATTGAGGGAACATGATCCTATCAAGCCATGCTATTTAACCCATCATTCATCACTGACCGAATCTTCATGATAAAAATCAGCATCCTGTACCCCAGCAATCCAAGCGCACGGTTCGATATGGGCTATTACATCGACACGCATATGCCGTTGTCGATTGGGCTTTTGAGCGCCCATCCAGGATTCAAGGGCGTTTCAGTCGAGCGCGGACTCGGCGGCGCAGTGCCGGGAACGGATGCCGCCTATATCGCCATGTGCCACTTTCTGTTTAATTCGGCTGAAGACTTCATGGCTGCTTTTATGCCGCACGCCGCAGTGCTGCAAGGCGACATGCCCAATTACACCGACATAGAACCGGTTATTCAAATCAGCGAAGTCCTTATTTCCGAGTAGACCCATGTACATACCAGCACAATTTGAACACCCCGATATTGAGGTCATGCACGAACTGATTCGCAACCGGCCGCTGGCGACATTGGTAACGCTCGGGTCGAACGGCATTAACGCCAATCACATTCCATTGCATCTTGCACCGGCACAGGAACCGTTTGGCGTGTTGCGCGGTCATATCGCGCGGGCTAATCCGCTCTGGCGTGAGCTTGCAGCGGATGTCGAAACGCTGGCCATATTTCACGGCCCGGACGCTTATATCAGCCCATCATGGTATGCGACTAAACAGGAAGCAGGGAAGGTGGTTCCGACCTGGAATTATGCGGTAGTTCATGCTTATGGTTCTTTGCGTATTATCGATGACGCTGCTTGGGTTCGCACTCAGCTTGAAGCGTTAACGCAGCATAACGAAGCCGCTTTTCCTGAGCCGTGGGCGGTGTCGGATGCGCCGGAGGATTTTATCGAAAAGCTGCTTGGGGCTGTGGTTGGGATTGAAATGGTTATCACCCGATTAATTGGCAAGTGGAAAGTCAGTCAAAATCAACCGCAGCAAAATCAGCGTAGCGTTATCCAAGGGCTGAATGACAGTGGGCAAAGCGGGGCGGTGGCAATGGCTGGATTGGTAAATGCTGGGGTTAAAAATGTTGGTTGATATACGCCGTTGCAATTCGGGGTACAATTGGCGTTAGCCTTTTTTTTGGGGATGGTGATATATTTGTTTGTACATCAGTTCGTTTCGGCAAAGTCGGCTTAATAAAAACAATTAATTAGAAGAAATACGACAAGTTATATTTTTTATACGGCGAATGGAGTCAAGATATATTATGTTAGACGAAGGAGAAAACTATGAGCGAACCCATAACCTGTATCTTTTGCGCAGAGAATCACCCCGCGACAGATGAGCACATTATTCCTGAATTTGTTGGGGGCTCATTATTAATTCGGCAGGTGTGCAAAACATGTAACGACAGAATGGGAAGCGATTTTGAAGGGCCAATTTCCCGATCTGTACTTTTTAGGCTACCTCGCCATTTGTATGGGATTCAGGGAAAATCAAATACCCTGATAAACGCGTTCCCCAATATGGGCACTGCCGAAGACGGCTCAAAAATGAGAGTTGATTCTCAGTTCAAGCCATACATGGCGACGAACGTTGAAGAGAAAAAACTAGAGTCTGGTGGTGTTGAGGTGAATCTGCGGATTGACGTGTCAGACAAAGATAAGATTCCTCAGATTATTGAAGCCAAAATTCGTCGCACTGCGAAAAATGAGTGGCCTGAGATGTCAAGGGTAGAGGTTGATGCTCTTGTTAATAACGCCCTCGACTCCTTACCTAAAGAGTACGAGGTACAAGCTTCTCAACCAACTATTGGATACCACGAAAGCATTGACCTCAATCATCTAACACTTCTGGTGATGAAAATAGCGTATGAAATTACATTTCATCATCACGGCGTAGACGTTTTGTCGGATAGTTACAATATTCTGCTTAGGAACACTGTTCATACACGCGATACAAAGTCTAAAATTGCTGGCACACTATTTCCTGAGCCAGACCCTTTTTCGTACATTACTACACCGGAGAATAGTCATTGCGTAGTTCTCTGCAAGAACATGTGTTATGTGAGGCTATTCAACGCAACCGCAATAATTCAGGTTTGCGATAACGAATCGGAATTTTCACTTCATGAAGAGCAATGGGTCGTGTATTGGTTCAATTTCACAGAAAAAACATGGCGAAAAGATGATTTTCTTGAGTATGTTTTAAGCATAGCCATATAACTAAGCACTCCAGTTGACCACTGGAAGCGCAATGCTGTAAGACGGATTATTTGTAACATCGTAGGTTGGGTTGCATCTTTTCGCAACCCAACACATTCGGACGGAAATGCTGGGTTAACGATACCAACAATAGGAGCTTTAGCGAAGCTGAAACCCAAGGCGTCAGGAACCCCGCTGGGGTTCCTGACGTGTCTGGCAACATCTTTTTGTTGCCCAATATTTTGATGTATATGAATATCGGGCATAAACAGTTTGCTCAACGTGACTCCATAATAATAATCGACAAGAAGGAATAAAATGAATAAGAAAATTTTGATGTTTATCTCGGCTTTATGCCTCGGCTTATCGGCATGTAGTGCAGAGAAGGATAATGGAAACCTCGTTAAATCGGCTTTCATTAATAACTGTATAAAGCAGGAGAGTTCCACACGCTCTGCGGAACAAGCCAAATCCTACTGTGATTGTGCAGCTGATTCAGTGTTTAGCAATAGCAATATTTCCGATGAAACAAAAAGCCTGATGCCGACTATGAGTGATAAGGACAGTAAGATCTATAAACAAAGTGATATTGCAACGGTCAGGGGGCTGCTGATGTCCTGCTACACCAAAAAGTTTTATAAAAAATAAGCCTGGAAAAATCAATGTAGCCCTGTAGTAGGCCGGAATAAGCCGGTTCGAGCGGCAGCGAAAACTGGGGTTTCCGGCAAACACCTCCCAAATTCGCCGGAAACGCCACCTCGCGCTATGTGCTTGGATGGCCTTATTCCGGCCTACGCTACTGTTGGTGCCCAACCGACGCGATGCATCATCCGGTTCAGAATTAACCTCCCTAAGCAGCAAATTCCCCAACCAATCAAACCGCCTAAGTTGATTAACGAAACTTCTGGTGACACCCACCTGCAACTGCTAATCTAAATTCACTATCTGATATTGGAGAATGTGATGTTTAGCAACCCCGAGTTTACTGCCGATCCCGTACGCGAACGGCTGCTCAAAGCGGCCCTCGACAGTTTTCTGTCCGACGACTACCACAAGGTTACGACCCGCCTGATCGCAGAAAAGGCCGACGCCAATATCTCGATGATCCGTTACTACTTTGGCAACAAAGAGGGTTTATATGAGGAGATGATCCGTGACACGATGAATCCGCTGCTTAATGTGTTGGACGGACAAATGCTGGACTCCGTTGATGGCTTTAAAGACTTCTTCAATCTGTATTACGAGACCATGTCCAAACGGCCCGAGTTTCCGAAGCTGATATTGAAAGTTCTGGCACTTAACCAAGGACCGGGGCGGCGCTTTATCCAGCAACTATTGGAGCGAGGGCGCACACGCGGCGCCAAGAAGGTGGAGGATATGAAATCTGCCGGGCAAATCGCTCCTTCATTAGACCCTGACATTGTCAGGATGGCCTTTGTCAGCTTGGCGATGATGCCGATTCTGCTGAAAGATGTTTTTGAAGAACAGATGGGGCGAACCATGGATGCTGCATTCCTCGAAAAATTGGCCGCGTTCAATGGCTACCTGTTTTCCACGGGTTTGACGCCGACAAGTGCGGAATAGCAGGAGACTTGCGATGTCATTGCAAAAAAATTCAGGCTCAGTTCGCCGCTTCGCAAAGCTGATGAAGTTTGCCGCCTGGCTACAGAACATTCCCAACAAGCTCACGCCGCCACCGTTTCGGCTCATCCAGATCGGCTCTGCGTTTTGGCAGTCGCGTGTGCTTCATGTCGCGGTACGTCTGGACATTGCATCCGTTCTGGGCGATGAACAGCTCGCAGTTGACGTCATTGCGGCGCGAGTCTCGGCGCAATCGGACGCCATCTACCGCCTGCTGCACATGCTGACAGCCATGAGTGTATTTGAAGAAGCGTCGCCACGAGTCTTCAAGAACAATGCGCTTTCCGCTTACTTGCGGGAAGACAACCCGAACAATGTCAGGGCAATGATCTTGATGCACAACTCGCTTGAGATGAGCCGGCCTTGGTTTGAGCAGCTGGAACAGGGAGTGCGTAGCGGGGACGTTCCGTTTCAAATTTCTCACGGCCGGGAGCTTTATGCCTACATGGACGATCATGCCGAATTCGATGCGCTGTTTGCCCGTGCGATGGACAGTGTGGAGGCATTGATGGGCGATAGTTTTGCCACTGACTTCGATTGGGGACGATTTGATCGAATCATTGATGTGGGCGGTTCGAAGGGAAGCAAATCATTAGCCATACTAAAGCGGCATCCGCAGCTCACGGCTTTGGTGTTCGACCGGACTCAGGTTATTCAAACAGCGGCAAGCTATTGGGTCGGCAAAGCATCGCCAACTCTTCTGTCCCGATTAACCTTCCAAGCGGGGGACTTGCTCGAATCGGTTCCCGTAGCCAAAAACGACAAGGACATCTACTTGTTGAGCGCCGTTCTGCATGGCATGGATGACCGGAATTGCGTCAAAGTGCTGCGTAATCTCGTTGCCGCAAGCGCGGGTACCGGTGCCCGCATTGTACTAATGGAGTTGGTTGTTCCGGAATTGAAGGCCGATTTTTCCAGTGCGGCCTTTGATATGCAGATGTTCATGGCTACCCGAGGCAGGGAAAGAACGCTTCATGAATGGCAGAGCCTTTTCGATCAATCCGGGTTGGCGCTTGAAGAGTTGGTGGGGCTTCAATCGCTGGGTAAGATGCTCGTATTGAGGCCGAAGGTGCCGTTAAGTTAAGAAACACACTGGTTCTCAAGCTGGAGCTCTCGTTTTTATGCACAAGCACTTTAAAATACGTCATCCCGGCAGGGATTGCCGGGATCCACGACTGCAAGGATGCAGGAGGTAGAGCAACGCAGGAGCAGTTGCCGAGAAGCCGGATGGCAATGGCAAAGCTGGCAACAAGCATTTGCAATGCGGAGTTACTTAGTTAAATCGAGCATTCACATCCCTGTGCTCTGGATTCCGGCAATCCCTGCCGGAATGACGGCGTATCTCAGACACTTGTGTATAACGATAATAGCAGGATAGCGCTTAATAAAATCCTTAACTTAATGGCAGTGACGCGTAGCTAAGGTACGGTTTTAGGCGCCGAATCGGAGAGCTGCTCAATACGTGCAGTCAGTTTTTTTTGCAAGCCAGTTTATGCCCCGTTGAGTGATTTTTTGATGAGTGCCTTTGAGTTCAGTGGGAAAGTCTCCTGCGAGTTTTTGGGTTTTTACATTGACCAAATGCACCATTAAATAGGAATACAAAAAAACCATGTTTGCTGTGCTGCCCAACCACTATCCAGTCTGCGCCGGACTGCTTGCCCAGTTTGGCGGCAACGTCTGTAGATGCCTATGAGAGAGGGATAAATGCGCCTGATTTTGAAGTGTGGCGAGTATGAAATCATTGCACAGGCACCACGCGGTCATCGTTTAGAAAACTGATGTCTGCATATTGGCACACGCCTTCTTCATGCTGAAAAAGACTGACCGCAATCAGCCAGACTTTGACGATGTTGCCCGGCATTGCTCCGCCTATGGCGTTGATGTAGTCCTGATAGACATCCCGATCTTCATTAAACCATTCGCCCAAGCCTTGGGAGCCGGAACGGATCACGACATGGGTTTCGCGGTGAGTCCAGGTCGGTATCGGGCAACGATAGACTGTTTCGGGCGGCAGTTCGGCGCTCCAGTAATAGGTGATGTCCTGGCCGTTATCGAATTCGACCGCGATGCTTAAATAGTCGTGGGTGGGCAGGGTGTCTTCCCGCACAGCGGAGGGCAAGACATCCATTTTCCAGGACCAGCGCAAGCGGGTGTTCGGCTTAAACGGCAGGGAAACCGGTTTTATCAACAGGCCGGTGTCATTGTGGGTGTGGCAGCAGATTGCCGACTCTTTTGCCGGTGCTGCATAGGACTGGTAAATTTCCGCAGGCCCTAAGAACCAAAGATATTCCCAGCCTTCCGGCGTAATAACCGGCGAAATCAGCCGGTCGATTTCCATTGCGATCAGGTTATCCACGTCGCCGTTCTCGGCAAGGCTTTTTAAGCCGTTCAGCGTATCGCCCTGCCAGCGGATAAGCAGCACAGCCAAGTTGCCGGTGACCATGTCATATACTTCGTCCGGCGTTGCCAGTCCGCCGGTTTTGCTGGACCATTCCCCCGGAAAATAACTGGCCAGATAAAGCCGTCCCGATTGCGCTACGGTAAAACTATGGCTGTCGCGGGTGCCTCGAAATATCTCGCCGTCCTGACCGATGCGAAACCACAGCTGAAAGTTGGGTTCCAGCGTTATGGGCAGGTCTTTAAACTGCGTTTGCCCGGCTGCGAAAGAGGTAAAGTTATCGCCTGCTTCAACATCAAGGCCGGTATCGAACCAGGGTTTTTGCTCGGAGGGCAGTTCAAAAAAATGATGCTCGAAAATAATGCCGTTTGCAACGTTGCCCAACAATTCTATAAAGCGGGACTTAAATTCAATAATATTCATGATGTCTCCTGTATCGGTAAAGTTCATAAAAATCAGCTGCAAGGATTATAATCAGATCACCCTCATTAAATCTTGTATAAACTGGCTATGCTGAAACTTTATCCTGCTTATATGCGCTTGTTTATTTGGCGAAGCCGGTCGCTTTACTTCGGTCCGTCGGTGCATTTGGATGCGCACGCTTATGCGACAGTGGCATTGCATGTGGGGATTTACCGGCCTTTCAGGATAAAGATCGCTAACGGTTCCTGGCAAAGTTGCCGCTGTGCGATTGTCCCGGCCGGTATCCTGCATGAGCTTGATTTTGAAGGCGGCATCCACGGCAAATTATTTATTGAACGGGACAGCTCCGACTATTTGTATTTCCAGCGCCGATTTGCCTGCCCGGAACAGTCGCTATCATTATTTCAGGATGATGAGCTGATCGAACAATTGTGCTGGATTTATGAGCTGGATCCCGATAAAGCCGTAATCGAAAACTGTTTGAGCGACTTGTTGCGCTGTAACGGAGAGCTGAATTTAGTGCTCGACCCGCGCGTACAGACCGCTATCGACCTGATCTGCGATGAGCCGGATTACAATTTCTCACAACAATATCTGGCCGATAGGGCCGATCTTTCGCCGTCCCGGTTTTTGCATTTATTTAAACAGCATACCGACGTCCCTTATCGGCGTTTCAGGACATGGAAACGGCTGTTCTTAGCATTGGAAAGTTTAAACGCCGTTGATAATATGACGGTAGCCGCGCTGGATGCCGGATTTGCCGATGCAACCCATTTCAGCCATAGCTTTCGCGATAACTTCGGCATAAACCCGGCTTACGTATTTCGCGGCATTAATCGGTTTGAGGTTTGAGCGCTCAATTTAATCGGGATAAAGTTTCAACGACTCGGCAGTTAACAAAATGGAACGCGGATAACGCTGACGGTTAAGATAAAATATGGTTTTTCGTAATGATTCGGCGAATGCTAACTACGATTAATAGAAAACGGATGTCGCGGATTTTTAAAAGCCGAAGCCATGTTGTTTTACGCTTTTTAATCAGTGCTCATCATATTCATCTGCGTTATCTGCGTTCCATTGCATTTAATGACATTTATAATAAAAACAACAGGAACAACGTTTTATGTCCACATGGTTAGCTTCATCCTTTTTATCGAAAGACAGAATTATTGCCAAACCGGGTTTTAACCGTTGGCTGGCGGCTCCGGCTGCTTTGGCGGTACATCTGTGTATCGGCCAGGTTTACGCATTCAGTGTTTTTAATCTGCCGTTGACCAAGGTGCTGGGCGTGACAGAGTCGTTGCCGGAAGACTGGAAACTGACCACCTTGGGCTGGATATTCAGTCTGGCTATCATGTTTTTAGGGTTGTCGGCCGCATTCGCCGGAAAATGGCTGGAAAAAGTCGGGCCGCGCGTCACCATGTTTTGCTCGGCGCTTTGCTTTAGCGGCGGCTTTTTTATTGCGGCGGCCGGCGTTGAGCTGCATGCAATCTGGCTGCTGTATTTGGGTTACGGCGTGTTGGGCGGCATCGGTTTGGGGCTGGGCTATGTGTCGCCGGTTTCGACCTTGATTAAATGGTTTCCCGACCGGCGCGGCATGGCGACCGGTTTGGCTATCATGGGTTTCGGCGGCGGCGCAATGATAGGCGCGCCGTTAAGCGTGTTTTTAATGAAGCATTTTGCGTCGGCGACATCGGTCGGCGTTGCCGAGACTTTTGTGACCATGGGCTGTATTTACCTGGTTTTTATGATGATCGGCGCTTTCAGTATCCGTTTGCCGGCAGAGGGCTGGTTACCGGCCAATTTTCAGCCGGACACGCGTAAAAGCAAGTTGATTACGGACAAGCATGTCCATGTCGAGCAGGTGCTTAAAACGCCTCAGTTTTACCTGTTGTGGCTGGTGTTATGCCTGAATGTGACGGCCGGGATCGGCGTACTGGGCCAGGCTTCGGCGATGAGCCAGGAGATGTTCAAGGATCAGATCACGCCCGAGAAAGCCGCCGCTTTCGTTGGCATGCTCAGTTTCTTTAATATGGGCGGGCGTTTTGTCTGGTCCACGCTGTCCGATTACCTGGGCAGAAAAAACGTTTATTTCACCTTTTTTGTGCTGGGCTGCGTGCTTTATTCGATCGTGCCTTATACCGGACGAATGAACAACGTCATGCTGTTCATGGGCTGTTACGCGGTGATTATGAGTATGTACGGCGGCGGGTTCTCGACCATACCGGCCTATTTGGCCGATATTTTCGGCACCCAATACGTCGGGGCGATTCATGGCCGGTTGCTGACCGCATGGGCCACGGCGGGCGTTGCAGGCCCGGTGCTGGTCAATTATCTCAGGGAAAGCCAGATTGCGCAGGGCGTGCCCAAAGCCGATGCCTACAATATGACCATGCAGATCATGGCCGGGTTATTGCTGGTCGGATTTTTTTGTAACCTAGGCATCAAGGCGGTCGATGAAAAACATCATATCAAGCATAATGACGTAAATGATCAGTTTGATGCGGCTTGAGACGGTTGTTTTATGATTGATAGCCCACGTGTTGGAGAGGTCTAAAACGGATTTTTAAAAGCCGAAGCCAAGTTTGCTGTGTGCTTTTTAAATCCGTGTCATCTGACGATTGCACTAAGGAGCTGAATCTAGGTTTTTTTAAACAGCGCCCGAGTCGGCGCTTGCATAATCAGTTGCGGAATGGCCGACAACGGCAAAATGCCATCGACAGCGCCCAGTTTGACGGCTTCCTTAGGCATGCCGTAGACCACGCAACTGGTTTCATCTTGGGCTATGGTCAGGGCGCCGGCATCATGCATCTCTTTCATGCCGTGAGCGCCGTCATCGCCCATGCCGGTCAGGATAATACCGACTGCATTGGCCCCGGCAGATTGAGCGCTGGAGCGAAATAATACGTCTACTGAGGGCCTATGTCTGCTTATCAGCGGACCGTCCTTGATTTCAACCTGATATTGGGCGCCGCTACGTTGCAGCAACATGTGCTTGCCGCCGGGAGCGATTAAAACCATACCGGGCAAGACGCGATCATTATGCGCGGCTTCCTTTACCGTTACTTGGCAAATACCGTCCAGCCTTTTGGCAAAAGCCGCAGTAAAATGTTCCGGCATGTGTTGAACCACAACTATCGGCGGGGCAGTGCGCGGCAGCTGGGTGAACAGGTATTCCAACGCCTGCGTACCACCGGTTGAGGTGCCGATGACGATTACCCGATCGGTTGTTTGTACCATCGGTTTAGGGGGGCTGACGCCGAACAGGCTGTTTGCGCTTGCCGCGACAGGACTGGCCGAGGCAGTGCGTGATTTGATTATTCGAGGTCGGGATCCCGCCGCAGCCTTGATGACGTCGATAATGGTGGCTTTGGATTCTTGCAGGAAGTTACGCAAGTTGACCTTCGGCTTGGTGATGATGTCGACCGCACCGGCGCTCATCGCCTGCATGGTCACTTCCGCGCCTTTTTCCGTCAAGGTGGAGCAAATAACCACCGGAGTTGGGCGCTCGCTCATCAGCTTTTTAAGGAAAGTCACGCCGTCCATGCGCGGCATTTCAATGTCCAGCACAATAACATCAGGCCATTCGCTTTCCATTTTCTTCATCGCGAAAATTGGATCGGGCGCCGCGCCGATGATTTTTATGCCCGATACGCCGTCCAGTAAACCGGTCAATACCTGTCGCACCACGGCGGAATCATCGACTATCAATACTTTAATCATTTGATATGTTATTTGTTACTATTCAGCAGTCAAAAAATAGAACGCTGATGACGCTGATAATTATGATTGAATAAGATTTTTCTTGTTTGAAAAAACTTTACGTTTAAACTCTGGCTTCTTTCCGAAATTTAAGAGCAAACCTACTTCCATTTCTGTTGCTTTCAGGTAATTGATTAATTGAAGTTCGTGTTCTTTACATAAGGTTTCAGCTGTTTTTAATTCAACAATTACACATCTTTCAACAGCTAAATCTGCAAAATACTCTCCCACTTCTTTGCCTTCGTAATAAACTTTTATCTGTTTTTGTTTTTCAACGAGCAAACCCATCGTAACAAGATCAATGAATAATGCATTCTCATAAACTTTTTCTAAGAAACCATACCCTAAGGTATTGTATCCTTTGTAAAATGCGTTGATGATTTTTTCAGTAATTTCCGAATATTTATAATTATCTGCTGACATCTTATTCATCTGCGTTATCTGCGTTATCTGCGTTCCATTATATTTAATAATGCCGTTACCAAAAATCAGCCTGATCCGATGGCTGTGGGATGTGTAGAGCGGTATTGCTTTTCAGGAAACGTTGTTCCTGTTTAATAACGGCTTGTTCCTCAGCATGTTCAATGCTTTTAACATAGACGGAAAAGTCGTTCGCCAGGAAAAAGATGTTGCGACCGATGTGACCGCCCAAACTGGAGGCTACCAAGGGGATATGTTCGGTAAGCAAAAAGGTTTTAATAAACTCGCAGTTGACTGCGCCTATGGATTGTCCGCCGCGTAATTCATTGCCCAGTTTAAGCACGTCGCCACCGCCAAAGGCTTTGGCTTTTAAATGAATGCGTTGTGCGCCCTGTTTTAGCATTTGATTGATCAGTAACTCCATCGCATGAATGCCGTAGCGTCCGCCTTCCGAGCCTAACAAGGCTGCATTGTGGGCAGAATGCTGCTGAGCCAGTAAAAAATGATTCATGCCGATCACGCGATTAACCGGATCATACAAACACGCCGCTACGCAGGAACCCAGCAGGGTGGAAATAATTTCATCCTTTTTGGTGACATAACTTTCGCCGGGGTCGATGATGATCCTCGGCAGTCCCTGATACTGGCCTATTTGCACGGTTTTTGATAAATGGAAGGCGTGACCATGACTAATTCGGTTTTAACACTGTGCAAAGTTTCAGAATGGCTGATAAAAAAATAGCCACCCGGCTTTAACGCTGAAATGACGCGCTGCACTATATCCTGTTTGGTTTCCGTGTCAAAGTAGATCAACACATTGCGCAAAAAAATAACATCGAATTGCCCAAGGCTTTTGGGCAGCGCGGTTTTAAGGTTGACCTGTCCGAAACTGACGCGGTTTCTTATTTTTTCATCGACGCGGAAATAGCCGTCCTGAGAACGTACGCCTTTCAGACAATATTTGTCCAGGTAACGTTTGTCCATATTATCCAGCCTGTCCATCAAATAAACGCCTCTTTGCGCGGTTGCCAATACCTCGGTATTGACATCGGAGCCGAATATTTCCCATTTTCTCATGCCCAAGCCTTCAGCCAGGGTCATGCCGAGCGAATAACTTTCTTCGCCGGTGGAGCTTGCAGCGCTCCATAGACGGAAATTATCGCCTCGCCAGGACTTGATAATCTGTTCCTGAAGAAAACTGAAATGCTTGGGTTCGCGAAAAAAATACGTTTCATTGGTGGTCAGGATATTAACCATCAATTGAAATTCGTGGGGATGTTGTCCTGAATTGAGCAATTGGTAGTATTGCCCGTAAGTTTGCAGGCCGTAATGCAGCAAGCGTTTAGCCAACCGGCTGGCCACCATGATTTTTTTTTCCGGTGCCAGCGCGATGCCTGCATGATCGTAAATGACACGCCTGAAATGGGCAAACTCTTCGGCGTTGATGGGTTCAAGACTGATAATAAACTTCCATTTTATAAGAAAATTAGAACTACGTATAAATACATATTAAACTAGCTGGTCTACTAGAACAACGGAGGTTTGAATGCGGCACGGTCAAAATAATATCGACACTAAATTTTTGTACGGTTCATTACCTGCATTGCCGGTTATTTTGAGTGGGGTAGTCATGGTCTGGCAAAGCGGGGCGACTTTGTATGGCGTGGTTATCAGCCTATTGTTGGTGCTGTGCGGGATAGGAAGCGGTTTGTTCCTGTGGTACCGCCATGTTAACCAATTGACGCAAATCAATTCCCGTTGGGAACAGGACGAAATCGGCAAGATCGATACGGTTGCGACTTATACCACCGAGTTGGAGCGGTTGCTGTTGACCATCAGCCCCATACTTTCCCAACACGTAATGGTTTCGCGCGAACATACCGAGCAGGAGATTATCTCGTTAACAAGCCGTTTTGCCGACATGGTTGGCGAACTTCAGCTGATTGTCGACAGTGCCGATAATACCTTGGATGGGCAGCATTATCACTTGGACAATGTAATCACTACCAGTCGCGAGCTGCTGCAACCTGTTCTGGAAGTGCTCAAACAGGCTCATAAAGCAGACCATGATGTTTTAGGCGAGCTGCAAAAATTATCCGGGCACATGAGCGGACTGCATGCCATGTCGACCGAGATACGTAACCTGACCGGACGAATCAACCGGTTGGCGCTTAGCGCGGCTAATGAAGCCTCTTTAGCCGGCGGCTTTGAAGTCGTTGAGAGTGACGCGCGTAAATTGGCGGATGAATTTTTACACATCGATCAGCGCTTGGGCAGCCAGGTCAACGATACGATTGCCGCCGTAACTGCTGCGTTAAAAATAGCGGAAAATGCCGCGCAGGTTGATGATTCAACCCTGTTTCAGGCCGAAGCCAATATCGAACAAACGTTATCCCACTTGAGTCTGGCCTTGGCCCATTACCGCGACAACGCCAGCACGCTTAGAAACAATGCCGAGCAAATCCGCGGCGAAATTAATAATGTATTGGTAGCCTTGCAGTTTCAGGATCGCGTCAGTCAAATATTGATGCAAGTTGAAAATAACTTGCTGAATCTGCAAAAAACCATTGAAAAGATACAAGAGCAAGGCAGTAACCGCGATGGCAATATGCTCCGGGTCGATGAAGCCGTAGAGCATATAGAAGAAAACTACAAGTCGGTTAGCTCGCGGCCTGATCATGCACCGGACAGCTCGGACGAATTAACTTTTTTTTAATACAAAGGTAGGCTTTTACTTATGGCGAAAACAATTATGATCGTGGATGACTCCGCTTCAATGCGACAGGTGGTCGGGATTGCACTTAAAGGAGCAGGTTATGAGGTGATCGAAGCCTCTGACGGCAAGGATGCATTAGGCAAACTGAACGGCGTTAAAATTCATCTTATTGTCAGTGATATTAATATGCCGGTTATGGACGGCATTGCCTTTGTTAAAGCGGTTAAACAGCTCGACAATTACAAATTCACTCCGATCATCATGCTGACCACTGAAATGGAAGACGATAAAAAACGCGCGGCGAAAGAAGCCGGTGCTAAAGCCTGGGTGACCAAACCCTTTCAGCCGCCTATCTTACTCGCGGCCGTCGCCAAATTAGTGCTGCCTTAACCCTATCCCTTATTTGAGAGATGTCATGACCGCAAAAGCCAATAAAAACGACGGGATACTGTGTGTGCCTATTATGGATGACATGACTATCTACAATGCACAGTCGCTAAAAGAAACCCTGTTAGGCTATTGCCATGCGGGTACGCAGGAGTTGCAACTTGATTTATCGGCTGTTGCCGAAATAGACAGCGCAGGTTTGCAGTTATTGCTGTTGCTAAAGGCTGACGCGCAAAAACGCGGATTTACCCTGCGCTTGCTTAGGCATAGTGAGGCGGTGATTGAGATTTTCGAGCTGCTTAAACTCGGCATGTATTTTGGCGATCCCGTTGTTATCCCCGCTAATTGGAAAAAATCATGAGCGATACCATGAGTAATATAGGCCCCGCCCTGGAAACCTTTTCCCAGGAAGTTGACGAATTACTGGCGGCCATGGAAGAAGCTTTGTTGGGTTTGGAAGGAACGCCTGATGACGCGGATTGCATCAACAGTATTTTTCGCGCCATGCATACCATCAAGGGCTCTTCCGGGTTGTTCGGTTTTGACGATGTGGTCGCCTTTACCCATGAAGCCGAAACCGTATTGGATCGGGTTAGAAATGGCGAGCGGGCGATTGACGCCGAACTGGTCTCTGTTTTGTTAGCCTGTAAAGACCACACGGCACAGATCATTCAACATTTTCTTTTCAACGAAGACGAACCGCTGCCGGAATCGCTGCATCTACAAAGTCAGGCGCTGATTGCCCAATTAACCGGTCAATCGGCGGCTGCCGGCGGAATGCCCTCGACGCAAGAGGAAAAAGCCGATCATTTTGAGGTTGATGACAACACCACGGATAGCAGCGACAACTGGGTTATCAGCCTGGCTTTCAAACAAAACGCGCTACGCAACGGCATGGATCCGTTATCGTTTATTCGCTATTTGCAAACGCTGGGTAAAATCAATGAAGTGATTATTACCATGCCGACGCTTCCTCGTATAGAGGATATGGACCCCGAAGACTGTTATCTTAATTTTAAAATAGCCTTTAGCAGCAGTGCCGACAAGAAAACCATAGAAGACGTGTTCGAGTTCGCCGAGGATGATTGCGATATTACTATTTTGCCGCCAAATTCCAGACAGGAACACTATTTGCAGTTGCTGGCGGATTTGCCGGAAGATCAGGTTAAACGCTTAGGCGAAATGCTGATTGAGATCGGCGCCTTAACTGAAAAAGAAGTCGCACACACACTCAATGAACAGTGTGCCGATGATAATCTCGATACGAAACCTCTCGGCGAGATGTTGGTGGATAAAAATATTTTGCAGCAACCGGTCATAGAACAGGCGCTAAAAAAACAAGAAGCCGTCAAACAAAAAGTCAACAAGGAATTCAATTACATCCGGGTCGATGCGGCCAAACTGGGTTATCTGATTAATCTGGTCGGCGAGCTGGTCATTTCAGGCGCCGCGATGCGATTGATGGTCGATAAGCACGGTTTATCCGATGTCGACGATGTCGCCTCGACCATGAGTCATCTGGTGGAAGACATACGCGACACCGCATTGCAATTGCGCATGGTGCAAATCGGCGAGACTTTCACGCGCTTCCAGAGAGTGGTGCACGATGTCAGCAAGGAATTGGGCAAGCAAATTCAATTGCAAATCACCGGCGGCGAATCCGAACTGGATAAAACCGTGGTCGAAAAAATCAACGATCCGCTGACCCATTTGGTGCGCAATTCGCTCGATCATGGCATCGAAACGCCCGCAGAGCGACTACGGGCAGGCAAGCCTGAGAAAGGCACCATACAGCTTAATGCCTATCATGACTCGGGACGCATCGTGATCCAGATCAGTGATGACGGCAAAGGCCTGGACCCGGAAAAAATCGTCGCCAAAGCGGTCGCTAAGGGGCTGGTTAAACCGGATCAAGTGCTCAGCAAGAGCGAGATTTACCATCTTATTTTTGAGCCCGGCTTAAGCACTAAAGAAGAGGCCAGCAACCTGTCCGGCCGGGGCGTCGGCATGGACGTGGTCAAACGCAATATCGAGGCATTGCGCGGCAGCGTCTCCGTCGACAGCGAATTGGGGCAAGGCACCACGGTAACGATACACCTGCCGCTAACGCTGGCGATTATTGACGGGTTTATGGTGGAAGCGCAAAAAGAACGCTACATCATCCCGCTGAGTATGGTCGAAGAATGCGTCGAAATGAACAGCGATGAATGGCAAATCGATGATACCCAACATTATGTCAACTTACGCGGCCAAGTTTTGCCCTATTTGCGTTTGGGCGATTTTTTCCACAAGAATAAAAAACACACGCATACGCAACGGGAAAGTCTCGTCGTCGTGCGTTTCGGCGAGGCAAAAGCGGGGTTTGTCGTGGATGAGTTGCACGGCGAAAATCAAACCGTGATCAAACCACTCGGCAAGCTGTTTGAGAATCTTAACGGCATAGGCGGCGCAACTGTGCTGGGTAGTGGAGATGTCGCGTTAATTCTTGATGTGCAAGGACTTATTCAACACGCGAAAAAGCAGGTAAATCCCACTTTGGCATTGTCGTCGAGTGTTTAAAGTTAAAAAGGTACGTTATGGCTATTAACGATTTAAAAACAAGAACATCAACGGAAAATTCACCATGCTAAATAACCTGACTATCAAAGCCCGCCTGATTCTGGTTGTGGGTCTTATGTCCTTGCTCGCCATTTCTATGGGGATACTTGGCCTGGACGGGATGAAAAAAGCCAATGAAGGCTTGCTCACCGTTTATGTCGACCGCACTATTCCGATGGGGCAGCTGGGCGAAATCAAGGCGAAATTACTAAGTAATCGTCTTGCAATCACCAATACCTTGGTGTTCAAGGAAGAAAACCAGAAAAACATAGAACTGATCAAGAAAAATATTGTCGATATTAACAGGATATGGGATGAGTACATGGCGACTACCCTGACCGTGGAAGAAAAGAAACTGGCCGATAAGTTTGCAATAGATCGTAAGCGCTTTGTTGTCGAAGGGTTAAATCCCACCATGGAATACCTGCTTGCCGGAAATACAGACGCCGTGGAAAAAACCATCAGGGAGGCGGTGCGTCCATTATTTGCGCCTGTCGGCGAAGGCATTGATGCGTTGACGCAGTTACAGCTGGATGTCGCCAAACAGGAATATGACGCTGCTCAAACCCGTTATGAAGAAAGTCGTTTTATTTCGATAATTCTGCTGGCGGTGGGGTTGTTACTGTCCATGTTTATCAGCTTTATGCTGATTCGCGGCATTTCGCGCTCCCTATTTGCGATGCAACAGTTTGCAGAATCTTTAGCGAAAGGCGACCTTACCGCGCGTATTGATCTTGAGCAAAACGATGAAATCGGCATCTTGGCTCAATCAATGACCCAAATGCGCGATCAACTTAGCGGCGTCGTGCAACAAGTTCGCACCAATTCCGATGCCTTGGGCAGCGCCTCACAGGAAATCAGCGCAACCGCCCAGTCCATCAGTCAAAGCGCTACCGAACAGGCTTCAGGCGTTGAACAAACCACGGCCTCTATCGAAGAGTTGAACGCATCGGTCAAACAAAACGCAGATAACGCCAAGCTGACCAATGGCATGGCAACGACCGCAGCGGCAGAAGCCGCCAATGGCGGACAAGCGGTAAAACGCACGGTGGAGGCGATGAAGGAAATCGCCGATAAAATCGGTTTGATTGAAGATATTGCCTATAAAACCAATCTGTTATCGCTCAACGCGGCGATTGAAGCGGCCTTGGCCGGCGAACACGGCAAAGGCTTTACCGTGGTTGCCGCAGAGGTAAGAAAGCTGGCGGAAAACAGCCGGATCACCGCGCAAGAGATCAATAGCCTGGCTAAAAACAGCGTCAAGATCGCCGAAGATGCGGGTAACCTTTTGGAACAAATGGTGCCCAATATCCAGAAAACAGCAGACCTGGTCGAAGAGATTACCGCGTCTTCAGAAGAACAGGCGCAAGGCATCGGCCAGATCAGCGATGCGGTCGGTCAATTGGATAAAGCGGCACAACAAAACGCATCGGGGTCGGAACAGCTTGCCGCCACCGCAGAAGAACTGAGCGGCCAAGCCATGCAACTGCAACAGGTTATGGCGTTCTTTAAAGTGGATGCAAACCAGGGCCGCACCGCTAAAGTTCAACCGGCTCAGTCTACCAGGCAGATGCTTGCAAACAAAAAAACAGCACCTTATTTTACTTCGGCCGGGTCTTCTCCGGTAACGCCTAAGTCTGCGCCGATCGGCAAGGCAGCAGGGAACAAACCTGAATTTAATGAGCATGATTTTGAACGATTTTGACAGGCGAATGAACCATGAACCAATTAATACATAAGCAAGAAAACAAAACCGAGTTAATGGCTCAGGACCAACTACGCCAGTATCTTACTTTTCAGGCAGGCAACGAGAACCTGGCTATCAGCATTCTGGATGTCAAAGAAATCATCGAAATCAACACCATTACCGACGTGCCGATGACGCCTGACTATATACGCGGCGTTATCAATCTGCGCGGCAATGTCGTGCCGGTAATTGATTTGTCGGCACGCCTGGGTCGGCAAAGCAGCGAAATAACCAAACGCAGCTGTATTGTACTGGTGCAGGTTGAATACAAAGAGGATGCCCAGTTACTGGGTATGTTGGTCGATGCCGTTGATGAAATTCTGGAAATTCCCGAAGCGAACATCATGCCGCCGCCTGATTTTGGCGCTGATATTCGGACTGATTTTATTCAGTCGATGGGACGAGTGGGTGACGAGTTCATTATCTTGTTGAATATCAACCGCGTACTTTCGATAAAAGAATTATCTCAGCTCAAACAAGTTGCCGACTACGAAAGCGGCAATGCAAGCAAAGAAGCCAGTTTCTCTGCACTAAATTGATTAACCCCCCAAGGATTCATTATTTATGAACGTAAAAGACTTAAGCATAAAAACCAAGATCTTAACCGGAGCCTTGCTGTTGGTATTGATTACCTGCGGATTCGGCCTGCTGTCAAAGCTGTATATCGGCAAAGTGTCAGGCTCGCTGTTCGGAATTACCGACAATAACGGCAAAGCGGTTGAATACGCAACCGGGGTTGAGCGCATGGCGCTGTCGACCATTATGGAAGAAAAAAATTACCTGTTGCAGGAGAAAGACGAAGTCCACCAGCGCGCCGAACAGAACGTCAAAGAACTGATGAGCTATCTGGACAAAGTGGACGCAGTGGCCAAGCAATACAAAAACACTGAGTTGTTGGAGCAATCGAAAACAGCCAGAGAAGGAACAGCGCAGTACGCCGATAAATACCGGGCGGGCGTTGCAGCCTTGAAGGCGAACAAGCAATCCGTTGCCGAGATGGTGGAAAACGGCAATTCCGTAGCGAATGCGGCCGATATCATGCTTAAAAAGCAGGTCAATAATTATAGCGAAGCGATGAAAAAAGGTTTAAGCGCTCAGGAGCTTGATCAGTTTGTCCAGCGCTATATCATCACGACCAACATCTACATTAAAGCGATGCAAATCATGCGCGCTGAAAAGGAAGAAGTTAATTACAAAGATCGCAGTGCCTGGAAAAAAATGGAGGTTTTATTGCCGGAGTTAATGGGCTTATATGACGATCTGCAAAAAATTGTCGTGAAAGACGATGAAATAAAATTGATTACAGAGGCGCGCAACGGAACGCGAAATTACACCGAGTCAGCCAAAAGTTGGATAGAAAACGACAATAAACTGAAGGCTATTTTGGCGGATATGGCGAGTTTGGGCAGTAATGTTATCAAGCAGGCGCAGGATGCCGAGGGCGCCGGTTACGCCCAGTTAGGCGCGGCGCGTACCGAGGCCGAACAATTGGTCAGCGAAGCCAATAAAATCATTATCGGCACTATCATTCTTGCGATAGTGCTGGGCGTTATCATCGCGTTGTTTTTAGCTTCAATGATCACCAAGCCTATTATATTGGGCGTTAAGTTTGCCGAGTCGTTATCGGAAGGGGACCTGACTGCGCAGATCGATATTGACCAGAAAGACGAAATAGGCGTCCTGGCCAATGCGCTGCAAACCATGCGCGACCAGCTCAGCAGCGTTGTTCAGCAAGTGCGCACCAATTCCGACGCCTTGGGCAGCGCGTCGCAGGAAATCAGCGCGACCGCCCAATCCATCAGCCAAAGCGCTACCGAACAGGCTTCAGGCGTCGAGCAAACCACGGCGTCCATCGAAGAGTTGAGTGCATCGGTCAAACAAAATGCCGATAACGCCAAAATCACCAACAGCATGGCTACCACGGCTGCGGAAGAAGCTGCCAATGGCGGGGAAGCCGTGAGGCGCACGGTGGAAGCGATGAAAGAAATCGCCGATAAAATCGGTTTGATTGAAGATATTGCCTATAAAACCAATCTGTTGTCGCTCAATGCGGCGATTGAAGCGGCGCGGGCAGGTGAACACGGCAAGGGCTTTACCGTGGTTGCCGCAGAGGTAAGAAAACTGGCGGAAAACAGCCGGGTAACGGCGCAAGAAATCAATAGCCTGGCAAAGAACAGTGTCAAGATTGCCGAAGACGCCGGTATCCTGTTGGAAAAAATGGTGCCTAATATTCAGAAAACGGCGGATTTGGTCGAAGAGATTACCGCGTCTTCAGAAGAGCAGGCCCAAGGCATCGGCCAGATCAGCGATGCAGTCGGTCAATTGGATAAAGCCGCACAGCAAAATGCATCGGGTTCCGAACAGCTTGCCGCCACAGCGGAAGAACTGAACGGCCAAGCCATGCAGCTGCAACAGGTTATGGCGTTCTTTACCGTGGATAATCGTTAATCCGGTTGCGGCTTTCATCGTTTCCATGCCGGTGTGCTCACCTTTATAAACAAGTGCCTGCGGAACACCGTCATTTTGGCAGGGATGCCGATATGACGTTCTGGGACGAAGTTGTGTATAACGATGTGCCCGGTGCGCCTCATTGCAAAATTTTTAAATTATTTGTGTCATTTCCAAGAAAAAGAACATCCCCATGAAAATTAACATGCCGATCACCAATGTTGAACGTGCTTTTGCAGAGACGGATTCCATTGTTACCAAAACCGATCTAAAAGGGGTGATTACCTATGCTAATGAGGATTTTGTCCGAATTTGCGGGTTTACCATGGAAGAGTTGATTGGCGCATCGCACAATATAATCCGTCATCCGGACATGCCGGCAGAAGTTTTTGAGGATTTTTGGAAGTCGATAAAAGCAGGTCGCCCCTGGACCGGGGTGGTCAAGAATCGCTGCAAAAACGGCGATTTTTATTGGGTGTTAGCCAATGTTACCCCTTATTATGAAAATGATAAGTTGGTCGGCTATATGTCGGTACGCAGCAAACCCAGCCAAAATCAGGTTGCAGAGGCCACCGATGCCTATCAAAAATTTCGCGAAGGCAAGGCGGGGCATTTAAAAATCCAGGATGGAAAAATCGCCAAAAAAACGCTGGCGGGGCGATTCCCGTCCTTGGAAAACATCAGCATCAAAGCCCGTTTATTGATGGTTATCGCTATCATGTCAGCCCTGCTGCTCATTATCGGCGGTATGGGGCTTTTCGGCATGAGTAAGGCCAGCGACGGTTTGCGCACTGTTCATACCAATCGCATGCTGCCCTCGAACCAGATTTTCCAGGTTCAGAAACTGCTGCTTACCAATCAGTTGCGGATTACCGCCAGCTTGTTCAACCCTACGCCCGAGTTGGTTCAAAAAAATCTTGCCGAAGTGGAACAAAACATCGCAACCATCACCCGGATCTGGGAAGCGTACATTGAAAACTCGCTGGGTCCGGATGAAAAAATGCTGGCGGATAAAGTTGCGGATGACAAAAACCGCTTTGTCATGGAAGGCCTGCAACCGGCTATTTCAGCATTGCGCAGCAATGATGCCGGGCTTGCCCGCAAGATTATCGAGGGCAAGGTTAATCCCCTTTACGAACCGGTCGGGGAGGGTATTCAGAAGCTATTGCAATTGCAGGTCGGTATTGCCAAACAGGAATCCGATGCCAGTCAGTCGCGTTATTACAGCACCCGCGAGATAGCTAGCGTCTTGATCGCTTCGGGTATTTTACTGGCTCTGTGGTTGAGTTTTTCTTTATTGCGTTCTATCGTGCGTCCGCTTAATGCCACCATTAGCCATTTCGGTCAAATTGCCCAGGGCAATTACACTAACGTCATTGAAATCAAAGCTATGGATGAGATCGGCAGGGTGCTGGCGGCTCTCAAAGCGATGCAAATCAAGCTGGGCTTCGATGTCGCGGAAGCTCAACGTATTGCCGATGAACATTTGCGCATTAAGATTGCATTGGACAACGTCAGCACCGGCGTGATGATAGCGGATACCGACCGTAACATTATTTACGCCAATAAATCGGTGATCAATATGTTTGACGAAGCCCAAGCCGATATCCGCAAACTGTTGCCCAATTTCTCCGTTGATAATCTGGTAGGCACCAATATTGATAGCTTTCACAAGATTCCCTCGCATCAGGCACAATTACTTAGCGATGCAACCGGCTGCTTGAGTCCCATCAGTATTAACTGGGGCGAACGTTATATGATGGTCACTGCCAGTCCGGTAATTAACACCAAAGGCAAGCGCATGGGTTCGGTAGCCGAATGGCTGGATCGCACCTCCGAGGTCATGGTGGAAAAAGAAGTGGCCGTTATTTTGGTTGCAGCGGTTATGGGGGATTTTACCCAGCGCATTGTCATGCAAGGCAAGACAGGCTTTTATCGTGAGCTGAGCGAATCGATCAATCAGCTGATGCAAACCAGCGAAAGCGGTCTCAATGAAACGGTACGGGTATTCAATGCCTTATCCCACGGCGATTTGACTGAAAAGATTGTTAATCATTATTCAGGCACCTTCGGACAACTTAAGGAAGATGCCAATTCCACGGTGGATGACCTCAACAATACTATCGGTCAAATCAAGGATGTTGCCGAATCAATCCACACGGCCGCTAAAGAAATTGCACACGGCAACATGTCTTTGTCGCATCGCACCGAAGTGCAGGCAAACAGTTTGGAGCAAACCACCGCCAGCATGCAAAAACTGACCTTAACAGTGCATCAGAATAGCGATAACGCCAAACATGCCAGTGAGCTTGCCGTTAGTGCATCGAATACCGCAGGTAAAGGCGTCACAGTGATTAGTCAAGTTGTAAAAATGATGGAAGCGATCAATGAATCCTCGCGCAAGGTTGTCGAGATTATTACCGTGATAGACAGTATTGCTTTCCAGACCAACATACTCGCGCTCAATGCCGCAGTAGAAGCGGCGCGTGCCGGAGAGCAAGGGCGAGGTTTTGCCGTGGTGGCTGGAGAAGTGCGCAGTCTCGCGCAACGCGCCGCCTCCGCTGCCGGGGAAATCAAGAACCTGATCGGTGATTCGGTTGAGAAGGTAGAGGACGGCAGCAAACTGGTCACCCAAGCCGGCAACACCATGGGAGATATTGTTAATTCTATCCGTGGCGTTACGGCCATCATGTCCGAGATCAGTGCGGCATCCGCAGAGCAAACCGCCGGTATTGAGCAAGTGAATCTGGCCATTTGCCAGATGGATGATGTAACCCAGCAAAATGCCGCCTTGGTAGAACAAGCCACAGCCGCCGCAGCATCGTTGGAAGAACAAACACAGCAGCTGACGGTCACGGTAACGCACTTTAAAATGGATGGTGATAGCCGTGGTGCGGACAATTCGTTTGCTACAGCACCGGTTGCGAAGAAAGACCAAGCCGATCATGATCCCGTGGGACATATGGTCAAACTGGATCCGCAATCTACTGACGGCGGCGGTTGGGAAGAGTTTTAAACTGGGATAGAGGTATCGTTCTGTTTCCGTTAAGGTAAAAACAATTGTGCGGCAGCAGTGGGATTTGACGCAAAATAACAGTGCAGGTAACTGGCAGTCAGCCGGTTTAGCTGATAAATGGCTTCCCCTGCTGAAGTGTTATGCACACGCTCGCCAAAGGCAATAGGGACCAGCGGCGTTTCGATAAGGGAGTGGTGAAAAGTATGGCTGCGCAATACGCCACCGGCCATAGGCGCCGATTGAAAACCCAAACCTTTCAGCCGGTTTTGCATGATGGCGTGTCCCGGCAAGAGGCCAACCATCTCACCGCGATTCCCGGCTTTATCGATGATCGATTCCAGCAAATACAACATGCCGCCGCATTCGGCGTAAATGGGTTTGCCTTGCTGGAAATGCGTTTGCAATGCGGCTTTCATCGCCCGATTATCCTGTAGCGTTTGCAAATGCAGTTCGGGATAACCGCCCGGCAGATAAATGCTGTCAATATCGGGCAGCGCTTTATCTGCAAGCGGCGAAAAGAAAACCAGAGTGGCTCCCATCGTCCGCAACAAATCCAGATTGGCTGCGTAAATAAATGAAAACGCGGTATCGCGGGCAATGCCGATGCGGATACCCGATAACAGTTGAGGCGGCGTTTCCTGTTCTGGCGCTGTAAATTCGACAGACTCCGGCAAATTTGCCAGTCCGGTCGCGGCAATTGCCGTTGCGGCGGCCGACATTCGCGATTCGAGATCAAGCACTTCTTCCGCCTGAACCAGACCCAGATGTCGCTCCGGCAATACAAACCGGTTATCGCGCGGTATCCCGCCGGAGTAGCATAGATCCGGCGGCATGCCTTGCATGATCATTTCGTTATGCCGCGGGCTGGCGATATTATTGGCTAAAACACCGGCGAATGTGAGTCCAGGCCGATAGTTGGCGAGTCCATAGGCAAGTGCTCCCAGCGTTTGGGCGGCACCGGTCGCATCAATCACCGCCATCACCGGCACCGAGAATAATTCGGCCACATCGGCGCTGCAAGGCTCGCCATCGAACAAGCCCATGACGCCCTCAATCAGTATTAAATCGGCTTCCAGCGCGGCTTCATATAACAATCGCCGACATTCGGTTTCGCCCATCATCCACAGATCGAGCTGGTACACCGGCAGGCCGCAGGCGCGTTCGAGTATCATCGGATCGAGAAAGTCGGGGCCGGATTTAAACACCCGGACTTTGCGGCCTTGCTCGACATGATAACGGGCCAGCGCGGCGGTGATGGTGGTCTTGCCGTGATTGGAACCGGGCGCGGTGATGAACAGGGCAGGGCAGTGAATTGTTGAAAGGGTCATTTCCAGGCAGCTCCAGTCGATTGGCTCGTTTCCATTCACCGCGTTCTGTATACATAGGACGTTGTTCGTGATTCCTGGCGCAGCGCGTGGGAACGAGAGGCAACATTAGGAGTGCAAGCTTTGCTTGCGTTTGCAGGCGAAGCCTGCACTCCAAACGTAAAATTAGTAGCGGCTAAGTAGCGGCGGTTCATTTCCATGCAGTCCCGGTCAATTTGGATAACAGTTCCGCCACCGTGTTACGGTTCAGATGATAACCGATAAAAACCAGTTCCGATTCTTTTGAAGATTGCTTGGCAGTGTCGGAACCTATCGTCACGCGAGTGCGCACACCCTGCACCAGAACGGATTGATCGGCAAATAGTATAAAGCCTTTGCAGCGCAACAACGGTTCAGCTTTAGCCACTTCGATCAATGCCTGTTTGATTGTTTCCGCCTGCTGCGGCTCTTGGCTGCGCAATACGAACGAGAGCCAGCCCGGATCTTGTTCATGGAAATGTTTGTGCGTTGCCAGTCCGTGACTGTGCCCTGCTAAACCGGAATGGGCGTGACCGTTCAGTCTTGCATGGCTACCTAACGTCGGCGCATCGGAACCGGGTAGCGGCGTAAACCGGTGGTTGTGCGCGGTAAAAGTCGGCTGGTGCAGGCGCAGACCAAGGGCAAGCCGAATGTCCAGTTGCGCGTTGTGAGCAAGCTCCAGGAAACGCACGTTCGGCGCACGCTCGCGGACTCGTTGTTCCGCGAGCAGCAAGACATCCTCATCCAATGAGTCAATTTTGTTCAACACTACCACGTCGGCATATTCGAGTTGCTGTTCAAACAAGGTCGCGACTGAATCGGCAACCGCAGCATGCAGGCTGTCTGGACTTTGTTCACGGTCGAATTGATCGGACAGCAACAACGGCGTATCCACCACGGCCAGCGTCGCATCAAGGATGAAGTCTTTGGCCAGTTCGGGTGTTTGCAACAGTTCCATGACCGCTGTCGGTAACGCAAGGCCGGATGTTTCGATCAGCACATGGTCGACATTGGCCCGTCGCCTGGCGATAGCCTGCATGGTCGGGATGAAGTGCTCGTCATCGCCGTAGGCAATCAGGCCGTAAGGGAAATCATGAATCCGCACATGCTCATCGCCGCCAACGCTGTCGTTAATCAGCGCACCGTCGATCGAAACTTCGCCGAACTCATTTATCAATAAGGCAAGGCGGCGGTTTTGCCGGGTTTTAATCAGGCTGCTCAGCAAAGTGGTTTTACCGGAACCGAGAAAACCGGTAACGATGGTGACCGGAATCATGCGTTGATATTCCATGGAAACTTCTCATTAAAAACAGGTAAATCAGTAATGAATCGATAAAAGCTATCACCACGAAGACACGAAGAACACGAAGCTTTATTGCTTCGTGCTCTTCGTGTCTCGGTAACTGCTCCATGCGTTGCCCTACCTCCTGGATACCCCATAGGGATGTGTGGAATGCAGAGAAATGACTGGATCATTTCCTGTCCATGCAGTCGTTCGTGGTGAATAAAATGCTTTTAATCATCTACTTACTCGTTTATGGGGTTACATGCCACGCTTGCAATTGGCTCAATGCCGCATCGAAAGTAGAGGTAGTAAACGGATACTCAAGTTTCGGGCGCTTGATAACCAGCAGCGGTAAGTTCAGCGCCTGCGTTGCCGCCACTTTGGCTTGATAGCCGCCTGCATCGCCGGAATCCTTGGTGATGACGCAATCGATTTTCAAATCCCGCCACAAGGCTTCATTGAAAGCCTGTGAGAACGGCCCTTGCATCGCGCAAATATGGCTGCGCGGCACACCCAGGTCGATAGCTCGTTGGATGAATTCAGGTTCGGGCGTAACCCGCACAAACCATTCGCGTTCGGCGGCACCCGGTGCATTGAGAAATGTAGCCAAGTCCTTGGAGCCGGTAGTCAGGAAAATACGTCGACCCAGGGCAATGGCCTGTTCGGCCGCTTGTTCTGTGGAATTACATTCGATGCCGCTATCTGCTGCAAAAGAACTGGGACGCTCAAAACGCAGATACGGGATATTCAAGCTTTGCGATAAGCCCATCAATTGTTCCGAGATCAGGTTGGCGTAAGGATGCGTTGCGTCGACAATCACCCGCGCCTGATTTTGGCTTAGCGCCTGTTTTCGCGCCTCAACGCCTTGATGACCGGCCCAGACCGACACGCCGGGGCAATGCTGGGCGGCAACCTCGCCGCCGTATTCCGTTGCGGCCGATACCACGACCGGATAGCCTTGCTGCGCCAATTCGTTAGCCAGTGCGTTGCCGTCGCTGGTGCCGGAAAAGACCCATAACGCTTGCTCTGGCAGATCATTTATAACAGGCTGTTCGGCGGGCGAATTCCAGTTATTGTAGCCGCGCGGGGTAAAAATAAAGCCGCGCTTGCGCTGGGTAAAACGGTTGCCGATCACGATGGTGGTCAGCATATCGAACTGCAAAGACAGCAAGTCTTCCAGGTGATGAATGCTGACTTTCTGGCCGGGCCGATAAGCGTTATGGATTACGCCGCACAGCGTTTTCGGCGATTTCGACTCCAGCATAATGTTGAGGATGCGATACACGCCTTCCTGGCGACCGGCGCTTTGCACGTTATACAAAACACAGGCGAGGTCGGCCTGGGCGATGTGTCGTCCGCGCTGTTCTATCCAGTCCCAAGGGCACAACAGGTCGGACAGGCTCAGCGTGGCAAAGTCGTGCGACAACGGCGAGCCTAATAACGAGGCGCAGGCATTGGCGGAAGTAATGCCGGGTATCACGTTGACGGCATAGTCGTCATCTTCGCGCATTTCATCGAAAGCCAGCGCCGCCATCGCATAAATGCCGATGTCGCCGCTGGAAATCAGCGCAACTTTAGCGCCGCTGCGGGCTTTTTCAATCGCCAATAAAGCGCGCTCGCGTTCCTGAGTCAACGGCGGCGTGTGGATTTCCTTGCCGGTTATCCACGGCTCAATCCAGCGCAAATACAGGTCATAAGCCACGATCACATCGCTGTCCCGCAATGCCGCTTCGGCGCGCGGAACGATCAAATCGCTAAATCCCGGCCCGACCGAAACCAAATTCAATACACCTTTCATTCTTTTATCCACTGATTATTGCTCTGTCTATTTAAAAGCGATCACCACGAAGGCACGAAGAACACGAAGTTTTATTTCTTCGCGTATTCGTGGTGAATTTTTCATGCTGCTGCGCTGGTTCCCAAGCTCCAGCTTGGGAACCCAAGTCTCGAAAGCTCCAGCTTTCAGTGTCTCGGGAAGCTGGAGCTTCCAATACGGCATTCCCAAGCTAGAGCTTGGGAACGAGTGAAACGAGCGAATTCAATACACCTTTCATTCTTCTATCCACTGATTATTGCTCTGTCTATTTAAAAGCGATCACCACGAAGGCACGAAGGCACGAAGGACACGAAGTTTTATTTTTTCGCGTATTCGTGGTGAATTTTTCATGTTGTTACGCTGGTTCCCAAGCTCCAGCTTTCAGTGTCTCGGGAAGCTGGAGCTTCCAATACGGCATTCCCAAGCGGGAGCTTGGGAATGAGCGATCTGGCGCACAACGCTCTCTATATATTATCTTCAACCACGGCAACGGCCACGCCGTTTAAAGCCGTTTTCGGTACGATCAATCTGCCGCGGACGCCGGCAATCAACGCGCAGGGCTCGCAGACTCCAGGCAAGCCCACATTCTGCTGCACCCAGTCCGAGGCTTTAGTTACCCAGGGCCGCGCCGCCACCGTTGCGCTTGCCAATACGCGTAGCGGCAAATCGTGCAGTTCGCAAAAATCCAGCAAGCCCGGTTCGTCTGCCTTCAAGTCTATAGTCACTATTTCGCGCACTTCGCTTAACGGCCTCTCGCCTAATGCCAGATGCACGGCTGCGGCGATTTGTTCGGCAGTGACACCCTTGCGGCAACCTATACCGACGACCAAAGGCTTCAAGGCTTCGGTCGCCGTAGTAATGACCGGTACCGCACCGGTTACATTGGCGACGCGATAAGCCAGACGGTTGGCGCCGCCTTCATGTCCTGCCAGCAGCGACACCGCGAACCGTCCCGCTTCGTCCAGCACCACGACGGCCGGGTCGCTGTGTTTGTCCTGCGCCAAACCCTCGAGAAAGCGCACCGCGATACCGCTGGCCGCTATTATGATCCACTGCGACTGCTGGCGATAAGCGGCGGCAAACTGCTCTTTCTGGGGCGTGGCGGTATTATCGAGCCACGGCCGATACAGTACACCGCCAAGCCGTTCTTGCAGAGCTAAAGCCAAGGCTTCGCTTTCCGGCCTTACCAGCCAGATGCCGCAATCAATCATACTGCGGCCTTCATCATGCATATCAATTTAAGAAAATTCATATATTAAATAAAAGATTATTCACCACGAAGAACACGAAGAACACGAAGAAAGAAGTAGAACCTTCGTGTTCTTCGTGGTGAAATGTTTTAAGTTGATGACGACGTTTTCTTTTTCACGACGCGGAAGATATGCGTGAAATCCTTGGAATACAGACTGGATTCGGTTTGCTCTCCGCGCCCTAAAGCTTTGCCTACCAATAACATCGTGGTTAGATTCCACTCGCTTTTCTTGGTTTCTTTAAGGATGACGCCCAAGGTGCCTTGGTAAGACCGCTCTTCCGGCCAGGTTGCCCGATAGACCAGCGCCACCGGCGTGTCGTCCGGGTAATGCAGGCGCAGGTCGGCGACTATTTTTTTCAAATGCGGCCCGGACAGGAAGATGCACATCGTCGCTTGGTGTTCGGCCAATCGTGCGATCGATTCCAGTTCCGGCACGGCGGAGGCACGGCCCGAAACGCGGGTCAGGATGACGGTTTGCGAGACTTCCGGCTTGGTCAGTTCGGCCTTAATGGATGCCGCCGCCGAAGTGAACGAGGACACGCCCGGTACAATTTCGTAGTCTATGTTCAGCGCATCAAGCCTGCGCATCTGTTCGGCGGTCGCGCCGTAAATGGCCGGGTCTCCGGAATGCAAACGGGCTACATCGCAACCATTCTCTTGTGCTCGACGGTAGCAGGCTTCCTGTTGTTCAAGGTCGAGCTGGGCTGTGTCGATCAGTTCGGCATCTGCCCGGCAATGCTGCAACATGTCGATAGGCACCAATGATCCGGCGTACAGTACCATGCTGACCCGGCCGAGAACATTCGCGCCGCGCAATGTGATCAAATCGGAAGCGCCGGGGCCTGCGCCGATAAAATAAACTTTCATGCGTGTCTTCTCTCTCTGGGTGTTTTGCGGATTAATAAAGTGGCGAGATAGCCCATCGCCGATGTGGCGCATAAATCGCTGACATCATCGGCCAGCATTTCGTCGGCCAAGCCGATGCGACGGGCAAACGCGCAGTGTTCGGCGATGCCCATGTCACGGAGCAGAGCCAGCACCCAGGGCAGGCGCGCGCCGATCTTCATCAGTACCACGATGTCATGGCTTTCGATGTCCTGTCGTAGTGCCGCCGCATCTTCGGGGCAGGGCAAAATTAATGTGCGCTCCTTGCCGACGCCCAGCGGCCAGCCCATCGCCGAGGCCGCAGCCGCATAGCTGGTAATGCCGGGGAAGGTGCGCTGCGACAGATCCGGCAAATACTCGCGCAAAGCGGCCAATATATAGCCGTAAGTGGAGTAGGTGAGGCTGTCGCCTATGGTCAGATAAGCAACGTTACGACCTGCGCGCAAATCGACGGCAATGGTTTCCGCCAGCTGTGCGTAATGCTCGCTCAATACCGTACGGTCAGGGTCCATGGTGAATTCTATTTCACGTATCCGTTCCTGAGCGATGACTATGCCGGTTAAGCATTGCAAAGCCACCGAGGTTTCCGAACTATGCGCACGGGGGGCATAAATAATGTCGGCCTGTTGCAGCGCTTCGACCGCCGCTAGCGGAATGTAACCCGCGGGCCCAGGTCCTACGCCTATGCCGTAGAATGTACCTAACAAACTCATGCTGCTCCTTTTATAAATAAGTATTACTTTTTTCCACGTGCTACGCTCGTCTTTATACACAAGTGTCTACGAGACACCGTCATCCCGGCAGGGATTGCCGGGATCCAGAGCACATGGACGTGAAGCTTTCGGCTGGCACTCCACATTGATTAAGCACCTGTAAAACCGCCAAGTTACTGTCTATACCGATATACACACTTGTTGCCTGTTTCGGCATTGCCATCCATGGCTTCTGGATCCCGGCAATCCCTGCCGGGATGACGGCTCAGGGACACGCTTGCGTATAACGATGAGGAAGAGAAATAACTCATACTTCACCCAAGCTATCCCCTTGTAAATTAAATAGCCGTACTTCAACTTTTTTCACGGCAGGCACGCGGACATGAACGAGCGCGGCGATGCGTTGTTCGATGTCCATCCACAACGCCTGTGCGCCGGTTTCGTTCTTTAATCTTTCCATTGCGGCTTCCACTGTGTTTGCCTGTTCCAGTTCTTGTACCAGACGACTGTCAAATCCTCGTTCTCCCGCCACCCGGGCGACAACGCTCATGGCCATGTCGCTCCTGCTGGAGTGCGTATCCCATATGCCGTCCAGCACTTTGGCAAGTTTGCCCGGGTGCCCCAATAACCAGAATACATCCAGATGGCGTTGTTGTTCAGCCAATGCCTGCTGTAAAAAATCTAACGCGTCGCCAAGAAAATTGGCGATCTGCACCGAGCGCTGTTCGGGCAACCCCAGCGCCTCTTTGGCATAAGTGCGACCGATTTTTCCGGGCAGCAAAGCGATGCTGTTTATATCGTCGCCCCCCAAAGCGACGCGTACATAAACCTCAATCGAGGCAATCCAGGAAGCCAGCGACAAAGGCTCGACTATGCCTGAAGTGCCGAGTATCGAGATGCCGCCGACTATGCCAAGTCTCGGGTTGAAGGTCTTTTTGGCAATCGCTTCGCCGTTGATACAACCTATGATCAGGTCGAAGCCTTGGTCTTTATTATCGGACACCTCGACGACCGCCTGCCGCATCATCTTGCGCGGCGTTGGGTTAATTGCAGGCTCACCTACCGCTACGCGTAAGCCGGGTTGAGTCGCAGTTCCGACGCCGCTTCCGGCGAAAAAGCGTATTTGCCCTTCATTGTTTTTTCGCACTTCGGCAAAGATGGTGGCTCCGTGCGTGTTATCCGGGTCGTCGCCGCCATCTTTTAGCACTTCGGCCCGTGTCGTTTGCTCGTTCAGGCAGCGGCAGTCCTGAATCGGTACGGTCAGGTAATGCGTATCGTCAGCCAATGTTATTTGTACATGGGAGCGGCGCTCACCGTGCAACAGCAGATAGAGCGCGGCTTTAACCGCCGCCGTTGCGCAGCTGCCGGTGGTGCGTCCGCGCCGTAAGCCGTTCGGTGCGAGTACTGAAAGGTCGAATTCTCTAAGTTCAGTCTGACTCATGCAGCGTAAGTAACCTGTCCTGTCATTTAAAAACTTAAAAAACTATCACCACGAAGACACGAAGGACACGAAGAAATATAACTTCGTGTCCTTCGTGTCTTCGTGGTGAATAAAAAGCTTTAACAGCCTGTTTACTAGCATTTCGCGCTTAATCAATTTTATTAGTAGCTAATGAGCAGAGTTGATTCACCGCGTCGATCATCAAGCCGTTGACGACGGTCGCCGCCCACGGCGAACCGCCGCGCGTGCCGCTGTTGGTGATGCGCGGCACTTGCAGGCAGCGTTTTAATTCCGCTTTCGACTCGCAGGTGCCGACAAAGCCGACCGGCAAGCCAATCACCAGTTGCGGCCGCCAGCCGTGTTCGCGGATCAGGCGCACCGCTTCCCTGATCGCAGTCGGCGCATCGCCTATCGACAGCACGATGTCGTTACCGAATTTTTCAAAGGCCCGCCGTATTCCGGCCGCGGAACGGGTGATGCCCTGCGTTTGCGCCATCAGCGCGGTTTCGTGATCATGCACCCCGCACCAGGTTTCGATGCCGAGCTGTTCGAGCAGCGCGCGCTTTAGGCCGGTCTGCACCATGGTCACGTCGGTCACCACACGCTTGCAGCGCAACAAGGCACGAATGCCGGTTTCGACCGCGCCCGCCGAAAAGTAAATGTCGTCGACCGCGTTAAAGTCGCCGCTGGTATGTACCAGCCGTTGCAGCACGGTCAGATGCGCCTCGGGGAAGACCGACCAGTCGCGCCCGGCCGCGATGATGCGAAAACTCTCGGCCTCTATCGGATGCGGCACATAAGGAGCAAATTCAGTTACGGTTTCATCCACAGCGGCTTTCTCAAATAACCCGCGAACTTGAAGATGATGCGGGCGTTGCGGCTCGCCGACCTGCTGTTCAAAGCCGACGATTTGCACCCGGTATTTGCACAGCGAGCAGTTCATTTCCGCACGGCCTTCTACCGCTTCTTGCGCCCTGGAAATCAGCACATCGGCCACGTTCGGATGCACGCCGAGATAGCCTGCCTTGAGCACTTCCAGTCCAGGCTCGCGCTCTTGCATGGCATCGGCAGCTTCATAAATACGCTTGACCAATATGCCGTCGAACAGGAAAAACGGCACCAAGATCAACCGTGCGTAGCCCAGTTGAGCTACGGCACGCAGGCCGTCGGCAACCAACGGTTTGGCGGTGCCTGAATAACACACGTAAGACGCGCCAAAACCCATGCCTTCTTCGATCATGCGCGCGAATTTGGCGACTTCGCCATTCGCGTCGGGATCGGTGGTGCCGCGACCGACCAGCACCAGACAGGTGTCGTCTCTGCGGACGGTCTTGGCGGATGCCGATTCGGCCTCGACGATGCGTTGCTGAACGACTTGCAGCAACAACGGATGCAAGCCCATCGGCGCACCGAAATGAAAATCGACGTCGGGATGTTCGCGAGCCGAGGTCAGCAGTTCACTGGGCAGGTCATTTTTGGCGTGGGTAGCCGCAAGCAATATACCGGGCACCATGACGATTTGTTTGGCATCGGCGTTCAATTGGGCTGCGATCGCCTGATCGATAGTCGGGCCGGCAAACTCCAGGTAGCCGTGACTGACCACATGTTGAGGCGCGCGCTCCCTGACCAGTTCAACCAGTTGCTCGAATTCCCGGATGCCGTCGGCATCGCGGCTGCCGTGACCTGCGATAACGATGCCGAATTGTTGGTTTGTTTCAGCCTGCATTCGGTAACGGCTCCATTGCGGGTTCAATCTGGCTGGACATAGGGCTGCGGGTGCGGATTAGCATGATGCTCATATCGCTGAATTCCTGTTTCGCACAGTCGGCGAGCGTGCCGTGCCATTCCGCTTCCGAGCGGGTCAAATTCTCCCAGACCTCGGTCGGATGATCGGGCGATACGCCTTGCTCCAACAGGTAAGCGGCGATATGACGCGGCATGAATGAGCGCGCTTCGTCCCACGGGCAGGGGATCACGATCGCATTGCGCAGGTCTTGCAGCACATGCACCAGATGTTGCTTGAATGGGGTCAGATCGCCGCGACGGTGGAAAGTGATAAATGTCGTTTCGTCGAAACAGACCTTGGCGCGCGATGCGAGTATTTGCGCCGACGATATGCCCGGCACGGTTTCCACCGGATGGCCGCAAGCGCGCTCGACCCGTTCCAAGTACTGGAAGCCGCTGAAATGGATGTCGCCCATGAACACCACGACGCAGTTCTTGCCTGCATGGTGTTCAATCGCCACTTTCGCCAATTGTTCGGTCTGGTCGCGGTAATTCATCAGCACGGTTTGCGCCGTAGCGGGAATCAGGCTTTGCACGACGTTAATAACGGCATCGAATCCGGCGACTACGTCGGCATTGCGGATCAGCTCCGCGCCGCGTTGGGTTAGATAAGCAACGTCGCCGGGGCCTGCGCCTATGCAGATAATCATAATTGTTCCTTATTAATTGGTGTTTTTGTCCACGAAAAGCACGAAAAATTGTAGGGTACGCTCGTTCCCAAGCTCCAGCTTCCTGTCCTGTTTCGCGAAGCAAGAGCTTCGCGTACTGGGTTCCCAAGCAGGAGCTTGGGAACCCGCATAAAAAACTTTTCACCACGAAGACACGAAGAAATAAAACTTCGTGTTCTTCGTGTCTTCGTGGTGAATAAAATATTTTTTAATCAACTTTATGCTCACTTAATACATCCACGCACCGTCAGCGCCAGGTTTTCCGCCGACAATTCCTCCAGCGTCAGGTACTCAGCACCCAAGGCTTGTGCCAATTGCCGAGCTCTACCCAAGCGTAAATAGCCGGTTTCGGTATCGAGCACCAGAGCGGGTACGCTGCGTTCGGCCAGTAATTCTGCAAATCTTAGCGACTCCTGCCAGGGATCTTTGCCATCGGTCAGCGCAACATTGGCCTTGCCGTCGCTTAGCAACACCAGCAACGGCGGCATGCCGGTTTTCTCCAGCGTTTCCAGTGCCAGAGACAGCGCATGAGGCAACGGTGTGCGTCCGCCGGTAGGCAGTTCGCTGAGGTTCCGTTCGGCAAGATCGACGCTGCGGGTAGGCGAAAGCATTAACTGGGCGGATTCGCCGCGAAAGCTGATCACCGCGACTTCATCGCGCTGCTGGTAGGCATCGGTCAGCAGCGATAGCACTGCGCCTTTGACCGCTTCCATACGCCGCTGTGCCGCCATGGAGCCAGATGCATCGACCACAAACAAGATCAGGTTGGCGTTTTTGCCTGTGCGGATTTGTTGATGCAAGTCGCTTTTCGTCACCTGGAAATCGTCGGCACCCCGAAGCGCCGCGCTACGCAAGGTCGCGCCTACGGCGAGACTGCTTGGATTTTGGTCGGGCACGACTCGCACGACACGGCCGCGCGGGGCATCTTGTGCAGTGCTGCGCTTGCCGGAGGCGTACCGATTCGCAACCGTATCGACTTCGATGCGTCGTACATTACCGGCAGACGCGGCGGCGAAGACTTGTTGTTGGTCTTGCGACTCGCCGTTATCTTGATTGTTTTCCTGCTCGGTATCTTCAGCGCCGGATTCGCCTTCATCCGGCGGCTGTAACGCCTGTTGCATCAGCTCATCGAGCTGATCTTTATCCAGCCCCGGTTGCTCGAACGGTTTGCGCCTGCGTCGGTGCGGCAACACCAGTTCCGCCGCGCCGCGCACGTCTCCCGGCGTTACCTGAGATCGGCCTTCAAGCGCGGCCAATGCTCGTGCGGCTTTGTGCATGACGATGTCGGCGCGAAGACTGGCCACTTCGAATTCGCAACATAAATGGCTGATCAGGTCGAGCAACGCATCATCCAGCGTCACTTCAGGCAGCAACAGTTGCGCGGTAGCGAGTTGATGGCGCAAAGTTTGTTGCTCCGCCATCCAGGCGGCAGCGTAAGCCGTGGGATTGGCTTCGAACGCAATGCGCCTTCGCACGACTTCGGAACGCAAAACCTTGTCGCGCGGCGCGGTCACTTCAACCATCAAGCCAAAGCGATCCAGCAATTGCGGGCGTAAATCGCCTTCTTCCAGATTCATCGTGCCGATCAGAGTGAAGCGGGCAGGGTGGGTGACTGACAAGCCTTCGCGCTGCACCGCATTAACGCCCATCGCCGCCGCATCCAGCAACACATCGACCAGATGGTCGGGCAGCAGGTTGACTTCGTCGATATAGAGTATGCCCCGGTGCGCCGCAGCCAGTAAGCCGGGCTTGAAAACGCGCTGGCCGCCTTTAAGCGCCTGCTCCAAATCCAGGGTGCCGATAACACGGTCTTCAGTTGCGCCCAACGGCAAGGTAATGAAAGGCACGGGCTGTGGGCGCGAATTTATTCGCGATGCCGTTAAAAGCGCGAATGAATTCGCGCCCACAGGATTACAGGTTTCGCAGTGCTGATAGGGCACGCCGGGAGCGCAATTAAATGCGCACCCATCAACCCGTTCGATCAGCGGCAGGATGTTGGTCAGCGCCCGTGCCGCCGTGCTTTTTGCGGTGCCTTTATCGCCGCGTATCAGCACGCCGCCGAGCGACGGATCGACGGCGCACAGCAGCAACGCAGTCTTGAGCTGGGTTTGTTCGACGATCGCGGAAAAAGGGAAGGTGGCGTGGTTCATTGGGTTACGCTCGTTCCCAAGCTCCAACTTGGGAATGCAGTCTTGGAAGCTCTAGCTTCCCGTTCAGTACGCGAAGCTACGACTTGCATGAATGCAGGAGGTAGCGCAACGCAGGAGCGGTTGCCGAGAGCTTCGCGTACTGGGTTCCCAAGCTGGAGCTTGGGAACCAGCTCCTGGAGTTCTTGGTTAGCAGGAAGTGACCGGAGTGCAAGCTTTGCTTGCCAAAGCAGGCGAAGGCTGCACTCCAGCGTCAAGGTCATTTTGGTGTTAATGGAATCTTGACAGCTATATGAATATTTTCGTGCTTTTCGTGTATTTCGTGGACAAAAAATCATCATGCCCCGCGCGGTGTTTCGCCGCGCGCCTCCAGCAAAGTTTCGCTATGCAGGTATAAATCTTGTAAGGCATCCAGCGTTTGCTGCTTTGGTTCGGCCCACATGCCGCGGCTGGCGGCTTCCAGCAGGCGCTCGGCTATCGCGTTTTGCGCCCACGGGTTGGCTTGTTCCAGAAAGCGTTGCATCTCCGGGTCCATCGCGTAAGTCTCGGCGACTTGCTCGTACATCCAGTCGTCCATTACCTGCGCGGTGGCGTCGTACCCGAAAAGATAATCGACGGTCGCGGTCAGTTCCAGTCCGCCTTTGTAGCCATGACGGCGGATGCTGTCCAGCCATTTGGGGTTGACGACGCGCGAACGGAATACCCGCAAGGTCTCTTCCTTCAGGTCGCGCACTTGCGCCCGCGACGGGTCGTGGCTGTCGCCGAAATACTTGCGCGGCTGCGATCCGGTCAAGGCACGGATCGTGGCGATCATACCGCCGTGAAATTGCAGGTAATCGTCGCTGTCGAAAATGTCGTGCTCGCGGTTGTCTTGGTTGTGCAACGCTATCTGAACGCCGGACAGGCGGGTACGGAACGCGTCGCGCTGATCGTTGCCCTGCTGGCTGCGTCCATAGGCATAGCCGCCCCAATTGACGTAGGCTTCGGCAAAGTCGGCATCGGCCTGCCAGTTTTTTTCCTGGATCAGCGGCAAGATGCCCGCGCCGTAACTGCCGGGTTTGGCGCCGAAGATGCGGAAGGCTGCGCGTTGCGAGGCTTCATCTTCTGTCAGGCCTTGGCCTATCCATTCGCCCAGTTCGGCAAGATAGTGCTTGCGCACAAAGTTTTGCGCCAGCGGTTCGTCCAGCGCAATGACGGCATTGACCGCGTCATCAATCAAATCGATCAGTTGCGGAAAAGCGTCGCGGAAAAAGCCGCTGATGCGAGTCGTGACATCGATACGCGGGCGTTTTAATTCATCCAGCGGGATGACTTCGACGCCGGTCACGCGGCGGTTTTCAGTCTGCCACACCGGGCGGACGCCGAGCAGCGCTAGAATCTGCGCAACGTCGTCGCCATGGGTGCGCATCGCGCTGGTGCCCCAGATACTGATGGCAACGCTCTCGGGATAATCGCCGGTTTCGCGAACGTAGCGCGACAGCACTTCATGCGCTAGTTGCTGGCCGACGCGCCAGGCTGATTGGGACGGTACACTGCGCGGATCGACCGAGTAGAAATTGCGCCCGGTCGGCAAGATACTCGCCATGCCGCGTGTCGGCGACCCGCTGGGGCCTGCCGGTACATAGCCGCCGGATAGGCCGCGCAGCAAATTATCGATTTCGTCGGTGGCTCGGGCAAGATTGGGCGCTAACTCGCGGCAGGCGAAGTTCAGTATGCGCCTTATGGCAGAGAAATCATCGTTCCCACGCTCTGCGTGGGAATGCAGGCTGAACCGCTCTGCGGTTCGGGACGCTGGAGCGTCCCCCACTGGGTTCCCACGCAGAGCGTGGGAACCATAAACACGGGTATCAAAGGTTTTACTGATAGCTTGGTCTATGGCTGATTCGGAGTAATCATGCGCCTGTAATTCTGCGAATAACTGTTTGCATAGCGCTTCGATGGTTTCCATGACATCGGCGTGAGTAGGTAAAGGTCGTCCGGCCAGTTTTTCAAGTTCCGTATTTGCTTGCTCCAATCGGCGGCCCTGATGCTCCAGCAGCGAGTCCATGCTCAGGCCGAACAGCCGCGCAATTTCTATAGGCAGTCCGGGAATGTCTTGGTTCGGCAAGCGGGTCAGCGAAACCAGCATGTCGGTCAATTGCTCGTTTTCAGGCGCCAATCCGAGTATATGCAAGCCGTCGCGGATTTGCGCAGCGCCCAGTTCGCAAAGATAGCCGTCCAGATCCTCGATCAAATGCGCGACATCGGCACCGGCCATTTTGGTCAGGAGCTCGGGCAGTCCGTCTTCGTCATCGTGGTCATGATGATGTCCGTGGTGGCACTCCGCATGTTCATCGTTATGATCGTGATGGTGTTCGTCATGTGCATGATCATGGTGACTATGAGGGTCACGGTGTCCCTCGCTATGGTCATGATGGTGATCATCATCGTGCTCATGCTCATGCTCATGATGGTCATGACCGTGATGCTCGTGGTCGTGATCATGAGAATCATCGGTATGGTGATGATGTCCATGATGGTCGTCATCGTGGTCATGGTCATGATGCAACAACCGGGCTTGCAAGTCGGCATCCAGATTGGTTTCTTTGACCAAGTCCCATATTTGCTGCTGCAACAGCGGCAGTTTGGCCGGATCGAGCACTTCCACCTGATAATATTCGTCGACCAGTTGGGTCAATTGCGCCAATGCGCCGTAAGTGTCGGCGGTGGTCATCGGCGGCGTCAGGTGATCGACAACGACGGCATGAGCACGACGCTTAGCCTGTGCGCCTTCGCCGGGATCGTTGATGATGAACGGATAAAACAGCGGCATATCGCCCAACAATGCATCGGGAAAACAGTTTTCCGACAAGCCTACGCCTTTGCCCGGCAACCATTCGAGCGTGCCGTGCTTGCCGACATGAACTATCGCATCGGCCTTCCATTCGTCGCGCAGCCAGCGATACAGCGCATAGTAATGATGAGTGGGCGGAAGGTCGGGTTGGTGGTATATCGCGTCGGGGTCCATGCCGTAGCCGCGCGGCGGTTGCAAGGCCACGAAGCTGTTGCCCAGTTCCAGGCCTGCCAATGAGATATGACCGTCATGCACATAGGCTTCGCCCGGCGCGGCTCCCCATTGCCCGGTCATTTTGTCCTGCATCTCAATAGGCAGATCGTCAAACCATGCTTGATATTGGGCTGCCGATACGCGGCCGACAGCATGGCTTAGCTGTTCGGTAGTCAGATAGGTATTGTCGTAAGCGCAACGGTCGATCAGTTCGTGGATCAGTGCCGTGCCGCTTTCCGGCAGTTCGCCGATGTTATAATCGGCGGCCTGCATGGCTTTAAGAATCCGCATCAGCGACGCCGGCGCATCCAGGCCGACCGCGTTGCCGATTTGCGACGCCTTGCTGTTGGAGTTCGTAAAAACAAAGGCGATACGCTTGTCGGCATTGTTCAGGCGTTTAAGCTGCGCAAAACGTGAGGCGATTTGGGCAATGCGCGCGACCCGATCCGGCAGCGGTTCGTATTCGATCAGTTCATTAGACAGGCCGGAGGCTTTCGCCTTGAACGACAGCGGTACGGTGATGATGCGCCCGTCGAATTCCGGCAACACCACGTTCATCGCCGCATCCAGCGGATTGAGGCCGCGCGCCGATTGTTCCCACTGATGCTGCATCATGCCGCTGGTAATGGCTTGCAGCACGGGCACATTGAGCTGTTCCAGCACGGACACCGACCAGCCTGCGGGTGTCGCACCGCCGGGGGTGATTTCGCCCATTGCAAAGGCGGTGGTGTTGATCAGCACGTCGATATGCGCACCTTGTTCGCCGCTAAAATAGCGTAACGCTGTCGGCAGATCGTCATCGCTGTGACCTGCGCGTAATGACGAGGTGAATACGGGCAGCACATTCAGGCCAAGTTTTTCTAACTGCTCAACCAATGCATCGATAAAGCGCGTGTTGCCGCTCATCCAGTGGGCGCGGTAAAACACGATGCCGACGCTGCCTCGCTCCGGCGCTCTCAGGCCAAGCCAGTCGTCTATGCTTGCGTCTTGTGATAAATCCGGGTGATAAATGCCGTGTTCGGGCAAATCGACAGCCGGTTCAAAGCCGACGCCGGTCAGTAAAAAATGATCGGAAAGATAGCGCAGCAGTTGCGCCATATTGACGCTGCCGCCCGCCTGAAAATAAGCCTGCACCTGATGCAGCACGTCGGATGATACGGTGGATGCCGCCGCCAGTTCGGGGTCCGGCTCGCCGGTGCCGCTGATCGCGATTAAGTGCAATCCTTGTTTTTTGGCGTGACGAACCAGATCGGCAAAGCCGGGCACGCTACCGAGACGACCCAGTACGCGCAGCACGATGATATTTGCCGATGCAAGCTGATGCTCCAACAACTCGGTCATTTGCGCGTCGCTTTCCAATGCCTGCAAGTTAATGCCGGTGACCTCCGGAAAACCTTCCGGCATTTGCGCCTGTGCGCTTTGCAGCACCATCAGGTCGTTGGGCGCATGGGTCAGCAGGGCAATAGGCCTGTTCATATCGGCAATTGCTCCCTGCATTGCTCTACCTCCTGCATCCATGCAGTCGTCAGACATCGCCGGTACCCAAGCGGTGGAAAACATGCTCGCTGACTTCGGTGTCATTTTCCAGGTGTTCGCTAACGATGCGCTCCAGCACGGACTCGTCGGTACAGGAATACCATACGCCTTCGGGATAAACGACCAGGATCGGGCCGTTTTTGCAGACGGCAAAACAGTTTGAGCGGGTGCGTTTTACTTTGAGTTGGGGGCGGGCATCGATTTTTTGGCCCAGCTGTTGGAACATTTCTTCGGCAACTGCTCCCTGCGTTGCTCTACCTCCTGCATCCATGCAGTCGTCGTTGTTTCCAGAGCAGCGCGGGCCTGTACATATCAGTACGTGTTTGTTGTGGGTTCTCATGACTCTTTTTTGTAAAACTGTCCCATCAATCCGCCGATAGCCAGCCAAAAGACAGCATTGGCAAAAACGGTGGCTATTATAAAAGATTGCGCCAATTCGGCAGGCGCGGCGCTGCTGTGAACTTCCGGCTGCGGCGCACTGATTAAATGAGGTGCTGCAAGTAACACCACGCCGAAAAACTGGTTGGTCCTGGTTTTAGCAAAAGCCAGCAGTGATAAACCGAAGCCGGTATCGAGCACCGTTATCAGCCACCAACTTTGCCGATCCGCCAGTTTGGCAGCTTCAGTGCCGGGCATTTCCGGCGGCAATCCTAACGACGGTGCGACGAAAAAAGTCAGGTAGCCGGCCAGTCCCCACAACAATCCCATGCGCCAATGGCTGGGGCGACCGCGTAAGCACATGACCGCGCCAATCAGTAGGGCGAAACCCACGCCCAGGCTGATATTGGCTACCGCAGTAAAAAATGTCCGCTCCCAGCCGTTTTCAGGCTGCCAGTCATGGTGCTCGTGGCTGTTTTCCGCGTTGGGAACGACTGCAGCTTCCTCGTACACTTCGGCCTGGAGCAGCGTCGGGATGACTTGGATTTGTTGGACGGCGGTTAATAACAAACCCGCCAGTAAGCCCGTCCAGAGAGCCGCAACAACAAGCTCTCTGAAGGTGGTCAGATTAAACATTAATGGCACGGAAAACTGGCGGAATGTCGTCCATCATGGGCAGCGTTATGCAGTTGTGCGGTTTCAGCGAAACCGGCGGCATACAACAGAGATAATCCAAGCATACCGGCCAGCATAGCGGGCAGGATTTTATCTTTTAAGACTTCAGAACGGGCTTGGGTTTGAGCGTTATCGAGCAAAACAGGTGTTGATGACATGTGTTTTCTCCTGGTTAAAGAGGCAGCAAAGCCGGTAACGTTGCCGGCGGAAATAATCTGTACAGGGAGAAAATGCAGGACGGACGCGAAGGAGAGCAATCCATCTGGGCGCCCTCCGCGCACAAATTCGATTATCGCTTCAGGCCGGTCTCCGGGCTCACGAGTTGAAAGCAATGCTTGAGCTTTCAAGGTTGGCGCCTTCCCATGCGTGACACAGTGGCGTTTGCAAACCTTTTACTTGTTTACCGTTGCGGGGGCAGCGTGGGCTTCGTTTGCTAAATTTAAGCGAACTCACCAACTTCCCGTTTCAATTCTGCGGACGATAGTCCATGAATACCTAAAGCAAGTTATACCGGGCTAGTATATTCACTCGATAAAAAACTAGCAAGCGTGAGTCATTTCGGTATTCATACGTATTGTGCATTTAATTCGAAATCTTGTATTTTGAGGTTACGGTTGGAGACAGCAATTTCTGATTGGGCAATGCATGAGTGTTTTATGTCTTCATGTTGATTCTGAGCGATCAAACTAAGGCCGCTTTTAGTAACGCCTAAAGGGACGTTAGGCTAGGATTGGTTTGAGCCTACAGCCCTAATTCTATGGCTTCTTGGAACGCCTCTCGGATGAAACCCGTAGCTCGCCGACCCCGATCCGTAGCGCCTCGACATCGAGCTCATGTTCAAGACGATGCAGAATATCGTCGCTGATCAGACCGTCGTCCCGAAGATCGATCACGGCTAATCGTTCAGCTGTCAGGGTCTCGTGCCGCAAACGCCGGAATGCCTCTGCCGCCACTTTCGTGCATTTCGTGTCTGGGGTTTCGACGTCGACATAGCGTTGCAGCCGATGAGCGTAGTGAACGCGTAACTGTTCGATGTGATCCGGAACCGACCAATCTTCGGCGGCCACATCATCGAGCAGTGCCAGAGCCGCCATTGCCGCACGTTCCCTGGCGTGTCTTTCCTCATGCTCAATGTTGCTGTCTTCATTTAAATCCAGGGAGCGGATCAGTAAAGGAAGCGACAAGCCTTGTAATACCAAGGTAACCAGAATCACCATGAAGGCAATCAGGGTGATTTCCGCACGAAATGGAAAGGGAATCCCGGCGGCAGTGGTCAGCGGTAAAGCCAATGCCGCAGCGAGTGAGACAATGCCGCGCATACCGGCCCAGCCGAGGATGAACAGGTTAGACCAGGGCGGCATCGGATCGCGTGCTCGCAACGAAGAACTCAGAAATCTCGGCACCCAAGCCGCTGCAGGAACCCATATCAGACGCACGACGATGGCTGTTGCACTCACCAGTAGGCCGTTCACAGTGAGCAAAGCCAACTCGCTGGATGGAATGGCGTCACGGAGGGTGTCAAGTTGCAGGCCGATGAGGATGAAAATGATGCCGTTGAGGATAAACACGAGAATATCCCAGACCGCCCGCGCCTGGATTCGAGTAATGGGTGCAACAATGGCGCTGAAGTGTTGGCGGATATAAAGTCCCCCGACCACGCAGGCCAAAACAGCCGAGGCATGGACTTGTTCGGCCAGGACCCAGGCAATGTAAGGGGCCAGCAGCGTGACGGCGACCTCACTGAAACTATCTTCGGTCAGGCTTAAAGCCCAGCGGCTCACGATGCCGACGACGAACCCGACAGCGATGCCCATGGTTGCCGCAAGAAAGAAGTCCATGAGTGTGACATTTAACTCAAAAGTTCCACTGACGGCAGCGACAAGGGCGGCGCGGTAAAGAACCAGGGCGGTTGCATCGTTCACCAGACTTTCGCCCTCCAGTATGCTGATTCCGCGGCGAGGGAGGTGGAGTTGTTTCAGGATCGCGGTAGCGGAGACGGCATCGGGAGGAGATACGATGGCACCCAAAACAATGGCTCCGGCCCAGCCTAGACCGGGCAATACGGTATGGGCGACACACGCCACCGCTGCCGTCGTGACCAGCACCAAACCCACGGCCAATAGTGTGATCGGACGGGCGTTTGCGCGAAAATCCCGCCAAGAGGTGAAATAGGCGGCAGCCCAGAGCAGGGGCGGCAGGAAGACCAGGAAGATGAGATCAGGATCAATGCGAATCGTGGGCAGGCCGGGTACAAAACTTAAAACCAGGCCCCCGACCACCAGCAGAATCGGATAGGGAATGGCAAGCTTGCGTGCGACCGTCGTCAAAGCGAGTACGGCCGTCAACAATAGAATGATTATCTTGAGTTGGTAAAGACTGTTCATACATTCTCCCCATTCTGTCGCAAAATTCAAAAGCCTTGTTTACAGACAAAATTATACCGCTAAAGCCGTAAATTGCTTATAAGCGGGATTTGATACGATGTCGCTGAATCATAAAGCGGAAGTATCGACATTAAAAATTGCGTAAGCAACTTTTTAAGCTTGACCGGGCGAGTCGGTTTGTTCTATTAATCCGATTGAGTCACTAGGCAAACTTCATAGCACTGTCCCGTAACCCAAACGGTGCAGGTACTCTCATCCTTATTTGGTGGAGGAAGACCATGAACAGCGAAACGTCCCCTAGAGCCGAAAGAGATCGATTGGATAAGCAGCGCCTCGGTAAGGAAGACTGGTTCCTGTGGGGACCTTATCTTGCCGAACGTGCCTGGGGTACCGTGCGCGAAGATTACAGCCCGGGCGGCGCTGCGTGGGAAGACTTCGATCATGAGCAGGCGCGTTTCCGCGCCTACCGTTGGAGCGAGGACGGACTGGGCGGGATTTGCGATTGCGAGCAGCGTCTGTGTTTCGCGCTGGCGCTGTGGAACGGACGGGACCCGATCTTGAAGGAGCGCGCTTTCGGCCTCACGGGGACTCAGGGAAATCACGGCGAAGACGTGAAGGAATATTACTTTTACCTGGACGCGACTCCGAGCCACAGCTATCTGCGCTATCTTTACAAGTATCCGCAGGCTGCCTACCCCTACGCTCGTTTGCTGGAAGAAAACCGCCTCCGTGGTCGTCACGAGCCGCCCTTCAGCTTGTGCGATACCGGGATCTTCGAAGACAGCCGCTATTTCGACGTAGAAGTCAGCTATGCCAAAGCGGGGCCAACCGAGATCCACATCCGCATTCGGGCGACTAACCGTGGCCCTGCGGAATCGCCATTGCATCTGCTGCCCACCCTTTGGTTTCGCAATACCTGGTCCTGGGAAGAACAGTCAGGCGTCAAGGGCGAATTACGCCAAGCAGCCGTACCGGAAGGCGTGGCATGGGCCGTCGAGGCGGTTCATTCGAGCCTCGGCAGCTATTATCTCTACGGCTGCCAAGCGGCCGAACCTCTTTATACGGAAAACCAAAGCAACAGCGAAAGGCTGTGGGGACGGCCGAATGCCACGCCCTACGTGAAAGACGCGTTTCATCGCCGGGTGATCGCCGATGATCGTCAGGCGGTCAATCCCGATCATCGGGGAACCAAGTTCGCCGCCTGGCACTTACGGATGCTTGCCGCAGGGGAATCGACATCCATCGACCTGATATTATCTACACAAATCCCGGCGCAACCGTTCGCGCAGAGTCAAGAGGTGTTCTCCCTACGCAGCAAGGAAACCGACCTTTTTAATCGCGATCTGCTCGATGAAGCCGACGAGCAGGACGGGCGTATCCTGCGGCAAGCCTGCGCCGGAATGATCTGGACCAAACAGTTCTACCATTACGAAGTGGAGCGCTGGATCAAGGGCGACCAATCTCCTCCGCCCGCGGAGCGTCAACACGGGCGAAACAGCGGTTGGCTCCACTTCAGTGCCGCCCATGTACTCTCCATGCCCGACACATGGGAATACCCGTGGTTCGCCGCTTGGGATATGGCCTTTCATTGCGCGGTGCTGGCCCTGATCGATGTGGATTTCGCCAAGTCGCAGATCGAACTCCTGCTGAAGGAATACTATCTGCATCCCAACGGCCAAATTCCAGCCTACGAATGGGGCTTCGGTGATGCGAATCCACCCGTTCACGCCCTGGGGGCGCTCAAGGTGTTTCGCGCCGAACGGGTGCAGCGGGGGACTGCGGACATCGATTTTCTTCGTCGCGTATTCAACAAGTTGCTGCTCAATTATTCCTGGTGGATTAACCGTAAGGATGCCGATGGCTACAATCTGTTCGAGGGCGGATTCATGGGCCTGGATAATATCTCGGTTTATGATCGCTCGAAGCCGTTGCCTACAGGTTTTCGGCTGAAACAGGCCGATTCGACCGGGTGGATGGCAATGTTTTCGCTCAATATGACCATGATGGCGCTGGAGCTGGCTACGGAGGACTCCAGCTACGAGGATATTGCCATCCAGACTTTCGAGCAGTTTCTGGCTATCGCCAACACCGTGCGCGGCCGCTCCGAGCACGGTGTTACCTTATGGGATCCTGATGACGGGTTCTTAAAAGACCTGGTATTGCGACCCGATGGGCAGTATCAGCGGGTCAATATTTATTCGTTTGTCGGACTGATCCCCTTGTTCGCGACCGAAATCGTCGACCGTCGCCTCCTGGCCAACGTACCGCGTTTTGCCGGCGTGCTGAAAAAACACGCCGGCGGTCTTTTTCGCGGAAACGCCATTTGCGCCTGCCCGGTGCATACCAACGACCGGGGCGAGCATATTCTGTCCCTGGTCGACGAGCAGATGTTGGTTCGCATTCTGACGCGGGTACTCAACGAAAAGGAGTTTCTGTCGCCCTACGGAGTGCGCAGCATCAGCCGCATCCATGCCGAGTTGCACGCTATTGGCCGTCTGGAAGGTATTGGCGAAGCGACCATAGATTATGTGCCCGGCGAATCCACTTCGGGTATTTTCGGCGGCAATTCCAACTGGCGAGGCCCCATTTGGATGCCCACCAACTACCTGTTGATTCAAGCGATTGAGAAATTCCACCCCGTTTTTTGGGCGATGGTTTCCAGATGGCGGTACCTTGTAAGGTCAATCGGGAGATAAACTTGAAGGAAATCGCAGCGCTTTTAACAGGAAGATTGATCGCCATCTACCGGCGCGATGCCAATGGCTTGATTCCCGCCTATCCTGCCGAAAGTCCCTTCCAGAAGGACCCGCATTGGAAAGACCTGATTTTGTTCCATGAATATTTCCACGGCGACACCGGGCTTGGACTTGGCGCGGCCCACCAAACCGGTTGGACCGGCCTTTTGGCCAATCTGGTGCTGCGCCGCTATCGTCAAAATATTCCCGAATATTGGCGCGACCAGCCCAAAACCGGCGGTCAGTGTGAATAACTGCGATGGCTTGCGGGTGTGTTGTTTCTCAGGGATACTGAAACAAAGCTATTATTCTTGAGACTTGAAAAGCCGGACGTGACACGGGGCATCGAAATCAGGTGATCCAGCATTACGCAAGTCCCGTATTTCGGCAGGCATCCCGGATTCAACTCGCACGGTTATAGCGATTAATCATGCACCGAATCTACAGCGATTCAGGAGCAAAATAATCATTTTTGAACCGGACTAGGTGGTCATGACACTTTCAAGCCTGTAAAATACAAACTACTGCAAAAAATTAAAGGTAATTTTTGGCGCATTTTTTTAACAACAATTAAGTTACGGAATAATTTATGTGTTTTAGTGCTGATATGTCTCTTGGCCTGGGTCTGGCTGGACTGGCCGCGTCTAGCGTTACTTTTCTTGATAAAAGCGAGCCGCTGTGGGTTCGGGTTGCCCGGTCTTACGCCATTTTTCATTTTTCCTTGATGGAATTTATTCAGTATTTCGCTTATCCGGTTGCGGATCAGTGCGGTTACGGCACCAATCAATTGTTGAGTGAGCTGTCGGTTTACCATATCAGCTTGCAGGCGCTGGCCATCATGCCCGCGTTGGCGACTTATTCATCCGATAAAACCGCACTGAAAAAAGCGACCATCATCGGCGTAATCCTCAGCTCGTCGTTCCTGTTTTTCAGCTTTTTACCCAAAGAATTGCAACTATCCGAAATTGCGCCGAATTTTATCGGCAATATGATCTCGTGCTTGTTTATGGGCAAGTACCATATCGGCTACCACATCTCCAGCGCGTATGGCTTACTGGTTACGTGGGGCTCGTTGTTTGCTCTGGCGGTCAGCGGTTTTGTCTGGAAGGACAACTGGCGCATCTCTAGCTACCATTTCGTCATGGCGATTATGACTTTGTTTATGCCCCAGTGGATGTTCGGCGTGTCAACCGGCGAAGGCGCGGCGATGTACTGTTTTTATTCCATACCGATTACGGTCAGTTTTATGCCGCACTTTAAAAAATTTTTTACTGCTCAAGCCGTAATGGATCGGCGCGAATATGCCTAACAAAAGGGAGGGTGCGGTTTCTACCGCGCTTTGGCGGTCTGCTTGGATTTCACCTATCTTATGCTTGCGCTAAGAAATAGCTCTGCTCGTTTTTAATATGTTTTTTGCCAAGGATTTTATTGAAACCGCGGAGGGACTCATTTTTGCGGTAGTGGAACGGGGTCTGGAAGGCGGTAAGGCGCTGTGTTTTTTACGCTATGTGCTTACGCCTTCCGGCTGGAAAAAAGTCGCGACTGAGCAAGCCAATCATCTTCTGCAACAACAGCATCCCGATTATCTGCATTACTCCCCGGTTTTGGATGCGCATCTGCATGCGGTCGCCGTAGACCGGGTCATCAAACATCATCAGCCCAAACACCGGTTGCAACAGCTCATGCAGGCAACCCGGCATGACGCTGTCGAGCGGGACTTGTTCAGGTTGTGCGAATTATTTAGTCAACACGGGCTGGATTTGGCGCAAATCGGCGTCACGGGTTCGATTCTGGTCGGCGTGCAAAATCCAGATTCGGATATTGATCTGGTCTGTTACAGCAGGGAGATTTTCCACCAATGCAGGGCCATTACCCGCAAGCTTATCGAACAGGGACATTTGCAGGCTTTGAACGATCAGGATTGGCAACAATCTTACGATCGCCGTTCGTGCGATTTGAGTTTCGATGACTATGTCTGGCACGAACGGCGCAAATGCAACAAGGCCGTGATTAACGGGCGGAAATTCGATTTGAATTTTATTGATCATCATGCAAGTTCCGAGGCCGTTGTCTATCAAAAATGCGGGGCGATTACTTTGCAGTGCAAGGTGATTGATGATGCTCGCGGGTTCGATTATCCGGCTGAATTCAAGATAGATCATCAGCAGGCCGGTTCTATCGTCAGCTTTACGGCGACCTATACGGGGCAGGCCGTCAGCGGCGAAAGGGTGGAAGTGTCAGGCATGCTGGAACAGTCGGGACAGGGCGTTAAACGCATCGTGGTCGGCTCCAGTCGCGAAGCGCACGGGGAATATATCAAGGTTATTCAGTGATCAAGTTGGCTGATTTTTCGGCGGTTATTTTCGATATGGACGGCCTGGTTTTGGATACCGAGAGTACCTACTTTATTGCCTGGCAACAGGCCGCAAATGCAATGGGCTATGAGTTTTCCGATGATTTTTGCCTGTCGCTGTCGGGGCTGCATTATAACGATATAGAACCGAAACTGATCGAATATTGCGGGGCTGAATTTAATCTGCAAGCCTTCAATCGGTTAAGCGGCGATTATTGGCGCGACCATGTTGATGTCCACGGCATAAGAATCAAACACGGCTTTAGCGAATTGCTGGAATTGCTAATCCGGCAAAAAATACCCTATTGTCTGGCGACTAACAGCCGGGCGGCAAATGCCCTGGAATGTCTTGAGCTGGCAGGAATAAAAGATGCTTTTTCAATCATCATCGCCCGCGATCACGTTCAGTACGGCAAGCCGGAACCGGATGTTTTTTTAAAAGCTGCCGAGGTACTGCAAGTGGACATCAGCCGGTGTCTGGTGCTTGAAGATTCTCATGCCGGTATCATGGCGGCATCCAGAGCGGGAGCTGTTTCGGTTTTTATACCGTCGGTAGCGCGAGTCGATCCGCTGACAGCTGAACTGTGCGATTTGATGGTCAGCGATTTGACTCAATTGATGCGTTTGATCAGCGCTTAGTTCGCAGCCGCTAGGCCGATCATGTATACTTCCAGCAATTTTTGCAGCACAAACACAGCCATAACCTTGATAGTTCAACATTCTAAAGTCTCAGTCATTGCTCCCGCCAGATTACACATGGGGTTTATCGATTTAAGCGGATCATTAGGCCGACATTTCGGCAGCATCGGCGTTGCGCTTAATGAAATCAGCACCTGTTTGTCGGTAACCGGCGCCGAGCAACTCACCATTACCGGTCCCGCCGCACAGCGGGCAAAAAAGTGCGTGTCCATGTTGTGCAAGACGCTGCACGTGTCCGATAAGCTCAATATCACCATTGAAACGGCGATTCCTGAGCACGTAGGCTTGGGTTCGGGTACGCAAATGTCGCTGGCAATCGGCGCGGCGCTTAATGAATTTTACGGCTTGGGACTTAGCGTACGCGAAATCGCCGCGGTGACCGACCGGGGCTTGCGTTCCGGCATCGGCATCGGCGTTTTTGAACAGGGTGGGCTGGTTGTCGATGGCGGTCGCGGCGAAAAAACCATTACGCCGCCGGTTCTGGCGCATATGGATGTACCAAACGACTGGCGGTTTATTCTGGTGTTCGATCAGCGAGGTCAGGGCTTGCACGGTCAGCAGGAAATACAGGCTTTTAAAGAGCTGCCGCCTTTTCCGCAGCAGGAAGCCGCTCGGTTATGCTACTTATTGCTGATGCAGGGGTTGCCTGCGGTGGCCGAAAACGACATTGTTAACTTCGGCGATGTGATTAGCCAATTGCAACGCTCGGTTGGCGAGCATTTTTCCTCGGCCCAAGGCGGCGTTTTTACCAGTCCCGAAGTTGCCGCTGCGATGCAATGGCTGGAACGGCAAGGTGCGGTGGCTATCGGCCAGACCTCATGGGGGCCGACCGGGTTTTGCGCTATTGATGGGGTGGCGTTGGCTGAATCAATCACTGATCAGGCCAGAAAGGCGTTTGCGCATTTCGATAAGTTGAGTTTTGTTGTTGCCAGTGCCAGGAATAGCGGGGGGGATGTTTTTGTTGGCTAGGGCGTAGCGTGGAAACGATTTTGATAGTCGCCGGCTCAGGACGCATGCTGGCTCAGGCTGCAAAACACGCGGGCTTAAAGCCTTTGGTTATTGACCTGTTTGCCGATCTTGACATGCAAGGTTATGCGGAAGATTTCCGTCAGGTAAAGTCATTAGCCGAACAAGATTCAGCGCCCGCTGTAGATTATTTTATCGAACGTTATGCCGTAGCCCATGTCATTTACGGCAGTGGTTTTGAATGCTATTCGGAAAGCCTGTATTACCTGAATAGCCGCTTGATTATGTTGGGCAATCATCCCGATGCCTTTGCAAGGCAACTGGATAAACCGGCGTTTTTTTCAACGCTGGATGCGTTAAATATTCCGCATCCCGATGTTGTTTTTAGCGCGCCTGGCTGTGCCGAGGGCTGGCTGCTTAAGCCTATGCAAGGGCAGGGCGGTGTCGGGATACAACGTTATGATGGCGATGCTGCCGATAATTCGGTTTACTGGCAAAGATTTCAAGCCGGTGCGTCGTATTCGGCGCTGTTCTTGGCTGACGGACAGGAGGTGCAAGTCGTCGGATTTAATAGCCAATGGTCTGTTCGTTTAAGCAAAACTCAGGAGTTTGTTTTTTCAGGGGTAATCAATAACGCCGATCTGTCGGATGCGCAAAAAACGGTGCTAACGGACTGGCTGAAACAAATGGTTCCGGCGTTTGGGCTGAAAGGCTTAAATTCGCTGGATTTTATTCATGCGGACGGTTGCAGTTATATTCTGGAAATTAACCCTCGTCCATCAGCCAGTATGCAGTTATATGATCAGGATTTGCTGAACAGACATGTAGGGGCGACTTCAGTCGCCTTGTCACCAGAAGTCGGGCGATTGAAGTCGCCCCCACAAACCGGCTATCAAGTCGTTTATGCCGAGCGTGACTTAATCATTCCCGATCATTTCGAATGGCCGCCTTGGTGTATGGATTTGCCCAAACCCGGCAATATGTGTCGCGCAGGACAGCCATTGTGCAGTATTATTGCGCACCAAAAAAACTCACGGTCAGTTGCAGAGCAGCTGCTGACTAAACAACAACTTATCATTAATAAACTAGAAAGGTTTTGACCCTCATGGAATATACAGCCAGCGTTAATAAATTGACCCAGCCCTTGGTGCAGCATTTGCTCGATAATGCGGACAAATTGCGTTTAGGCGTGGAAAAGTTAGCCAATGGCTGCACCATCATCGACGCAGGTATTAAAGTACCGGGCGGAATCGAGGCGGGGCGCATTATTGCTGAAATCTGTCTAGGCGGCATGGGCACTGTAACCATCAGTCACAGCACTTATACCGATAACTGGCCATTGTCTGTCAACGTACACACAGGAAATCCGGTTCTGGGTTGTTTGGGTAGTCAATATGCAGGCTGGAGTTTGTCTCATGAGAAATATTACGCACTAGGCTCAGGCCCCGCTCGTGCGATGGCAACCAAGTTGAAAGACGGCAAGCAGGAACCGGTTGAAGAGTTGTACAAGGAACTGGAGTATCAGGACAGCAACGATTCCACTGTGTTAGTGATTGAAAATGATGCGGTTCCGCCAGTTGAAATCGTCGAAAAAGTCGCCGCAGCCTGCAAGGTCGATCCATCCAAACTGACCATCATCGTTACTCCGACCAGCAGTCTGGCCGGTGGCGTACAAGTGGTTGCGCGCGTACTTGAAGTGGCTATGCATAAGGCTCACGCCTTGCATTTTCCACTGGAAAACATTATCGACGGTAGCGGCAGCGCGCCGATCTGCCCTCCGCACCCTAATTTTGTCAAAGCCATGGGCCGCACTAACGATGCGATTTTGTTTGCCGGTCAGGTGCATATCTTTGTCAAAGGCAGCGACGAAGAGGCTGAAAAACTGGCTAATGAACTGCCCAGTTCAACCTCTAAAGATTACGGAAAACCGTTTGCGGACATCTTCAAGCAGTATGAATACGACTTCTTTAAAATCGACGCGATGTTGTTCAGTCCTGCCAGCGTTATTGTGACAGCGGTGGAGTCAGGCAAAAGTTTCCGCGCAGGCAAGCTGGATAATGCCTTGCTGGATCAATCATTTGGGGCGTAGAGCGTAGGCGTGGGTCGAATAGCAATTTTTACCGATGATCCCGGCTGGCATGGCAAACAATTAAGCTTGGCCTTTGCCAGTCGCGGCTATAGCTGCGATTACGTTTCGCTGACAGAGTGCCGGTTTGCAATCGAACCCGGTAGACAGCCAATCTTTATTCCAGGCTTTGAACACGTACTTCCCGATGCGGCTTTTGTACGCGGCGTGCCCGGCGGTTCGCTTGAGGAAGTCGTGCTGTACCTGGATTTTCTGCATGCGTTAAAGGCGATGGGGATTCCTGTCTACAATGACGGACATGCGGTAGAGCGCAGTGTCGATAAGGCCATGACCAGTTTTTTACTGCACAATGCAGGGCTTCCGACGCCGATGACCTGGGTGTTGCGTGACCGTGAGGAAGCATTGAGGATTGCCGAAACCGAATTAAAGCAGGGTAATTTGTTGATCAGCAAGCCCTTGTTCGGTTCGCAGGGTGAAGGCATACGCCGTATTGAAAAAACGACGGACTTGTTCTGGCTGACCGGCAGTCACGGCGTTTATTATCTGCAACGTTTTGTTCATTGCGAAGGCGAGGGGTTTTCAGATAACCGCGTGTTTGTGATTAACGGTCGGGCGGTTGCGGCAATGCGCAGACGCGGAAAATTCTGGCTCAATAACGTTGCCCGTGGCGCGAGCTGCGAGCTGATTGATTTGGAGCCCGAAATGGTCGATTTGGCCGTTAAAGCTACGACTGCATTAACCATGGATTATGCCGGCGTCGATATTATTAAAGACAGGGAAGGGCGTTGCACAATCATTGAAGTTAACAGCATACCGGCATGGAAAGGCCTGGAAAGCGTTTGCGATGTCAATATTGCCGGGCTGATGGCGGACGATTTAATCACCCGCAAGATGCACAAAAAAACTGTCGCCGCCTGATGGTTTCGCCAAAGCAGCTCAGCGAACTTTATCGGCAAGCCTGCGAAGTTGACGTGCAGGCGTTTAAACCCGGCAATGTCAGTGTTTATGCAGAGGGTCATGATATGACCGTAGCCGATTTCAGAGCTAGCGCCGAGGTCAGTGCGGAGCCTCTTTGCAATCCCGATTACTCCTTGGGCGAGAAAATTTATTACGCCGTCAAAGCAACGCGTGAGGCAGTAGGATGCAACACCAATCTAGGCATTATTTTGCTTTGTGCGCCATTGATTCAGGCTATAAATCTCAAGGATCCAGAATTAACCTTAAGACAAGCGGTCAGCAAGGTTATTTCCGAGACAACGGTAGAAGATGCCGATTGGGTTTTTAAGGCCATAACACTAGCATCACCGGGCGGTTTGGGCAGCTCCGATCAACAGGATGTTAATGAAAAAGCCTCGGTTACATTGACTGATGCGATGAAAATAGCCAGCACAAAAGATCGTATTGCGCTCCAATACACAACTGATTATCAAGATATTTTTAATTTCCTACTTTTAAGGTATAATGCCAGTCTTGATCGATGGGGTGACAGGAATTGGGCCGCGGTGTCAGCGTATGCTGATATGCTGAGTCAATTTCCAGATAGTCATATCGAAAGGAAATACGGAGATCAGTACTCTGAGATGATAGCTACCAAAATGGCTCAGCTCAGTGAGGAGCTGTCTAAAACTGATAATCCTGAGCAAATAGAGCCATTGCTTTTTTGTCTGGATCAGGAGCTTAAGATTTATGGTATAAATCCGGGTACTACAGCCGACATGATTGTGGCGACAGTATTAACGGCATTTTTAGAGGATCTTAATCAGTAACAATACTGTTACTAATAGGGCTTCAAAAGGAATTTGTTAAAAACAAATAAGGGGACATTAACAATGTCGATAGTAGATTCAATTTTTTCATTTTTTTCTTCACAGGGGATAATAAGCATGGCTAAGATTAATAAATTATGCGTTGGCGAATCTTTAGTTGGTGAAGGCAACGAAGTTGCTCACATCGATTTGATGGTTGGACCACGTGGTTCAGCTGCTGAAACAGCGTTTGCAAACTGCTTAACAAACAACAAAGACGGCTTTTCTAGCTTGTTAGCTGTTGTTGCACCTAACTTGATGGTAAAACCTTCAACTGTTATGTTCAACAAAGTAACAATCAAAGGCGCAAAGCAAGCTGTTCAAATGTTTGGCCCCGCACAACGCGGTGTTGCTATGGCTGTTGCTGATTGTGTAGAAGACGGCACAATCCCTGCTGCTGAAGCTGATGATTTATTCGTATCAGTTGGTGTATTCATTCACTGGGCTGCAGAAGACGATGCTAAAATCCAACAATACAACTACGAAGCTACTAAAGAAGCTCTGAAACGTGCTGTTGCCGGTACTCCTACTGCTGCTGAAGTTGTTGCTGCTAAAGGTACTGCTGTACATCCATTTGCTGCTAACTAAGTTTTATTTAGTTATCAAGAATGGTAAAAATACCCCGGTTTAATGGGGTATTTTTTTGCCTGAAATTTCAGCAATATCTTCAGATTTAATAGTGCGTGAGTGCAACGCACTGGCAACCAGCGCTTGATGAATTCCCGCCTTATCCAAAAGTACGCAATCCTGTTTATTCCTTATACCGCCTGCGGCGATAAAATTCTTGTCCGGATATTGCCTGCAAAACTCAGCTAGTTTGTTCAGGTCGGGACCATGGTTGCTGCCTACGCGCTCCAGCGTCATGATGATGATATTTTTCGGCCAAAAAGTGGGATCTGAAAAAAGACTAGGCGCACCCAAAGCATTTGCATTTGAATAATCCAGCGAAAGAATAAAGTTGTTTTTATAGGCTTTGATTTCTGAAATGGTTTCGTTCCGATAAGATTCACTTCCCAAAACAGGCAGAGTGTTGCCGGGAAGCTGTGCGCCCTCGTCGTATTTTTGATAACCCTTGTCTATCCAGAATGTTATTTGCGGGAAGCGAGTCAGCACGTCGGTTATTAAAGAATTATGGTCACCCTGACCGGTAATCGCATTCAGGTCTGCAATATAGAAGGTATCAAACTCATAAACACCCAGGAATGCATCAATAACCTGAAAAATATCCGATGATTTGCACAAGTCAGTGTTAATGGGTTGATAGTGCTCGCGATGGCCTTGTTTGGCGTGAACGACGACGCCGTCTTTTAAATCTATTACCGGGATTATTTTCATGAAGCAGGATTTGCTGGTGATACAATATAACGTTTATTTTATAGCTGTTTATTGAATATTGTGAAAATTCTGGTGTTCGAGTATATCACTGGCGGCGGCTTTAATAAGCAGGCGTTGTCGGATTCATTGGTGGGGGAAGGGAGGTTGATGCGCAATGCGTTGCTCGATAACCTGAACCAATTAAACCAAACCCGGTCAAACAGTCTCGAAATCACAGTCATGGTGGATTGGCGACTTAACGATTCAGCCAGCATGACGGGCGTAAATACCGTCATCATCAGGCCTGAGCATGATATTACGGAAGAATTTTCGCGACTGGTTAAACAATGCGATCTGGTATGGCCGATAGCGCCGGAGTTTGACGGTATCTTACAAAACCTGTGTCAGACGGTTGAATCATTAGGCAAGATATTACTGACCTCACCTGCAACGGCCGTTGCTATTGCCGGTAACAAACTCAAGACTTATGAGCGGCTCAACCGGCATCATATAGCCGCCGTTCCTACTCGGATATTTGAAAATACTTACTCTCCTGGTGAGTGGATGGTTAAACCGGTTGATGGCGTAGGTTGTGCAGACAGCTATGTCCTTACCACTCGGCAGGACTTTGAGCGGATGGCTACACAAAAAGGCCACGACTGCATTGATGCAGGGGGTAGAGCAATGCAGGGAGCAATTGCCGAATATGTCATACAACCACATCTTCAAGGCGCAAAAACCAGTCTTTCGTGCTTATTCAAGCAAGGCAGCGGCTGGTTAGTGTGTGCCAATTTGCAGCGTTTTGAGTTCATCCAGCAGCAATATCACTTGACAGACATCGTGGTGAATCACGATCCCGACCTTGGCCGGTATCAGCCATTAATTGATAAAATAGCCCGAGCCTTGCCTGAGTTGTGGGGTTATGTGGGTATCGATTTGATAGAAAGTGATCAGGACTGCATGGATGCAGGAGGTAGAGCAATGCAGGGAGCAATTGCCGAGACATGGGTGCTCGAAATAAATCCCCGCCTGACCACTTCGTTTGTCGGTATATACAATGCCTTAGGTATCAATATTGCCGAGGTTGTTTTGCAGTTAGTGCATGGCGAGCCGATACTCAACCCGGCTTACAACAGGCCCATTACCGTTCAAGCAAAACAGGAAACGCATGCAAGCTAATATTATCGGTTGGGACATAGGCGGCGCTCATGTCAAAGCGGCGGCAATCAATAGCGCCGGTGAGATTATCGCCGTTTATCAGCAACCGTGTCCGTTATGGAAGGGACTGGACCAACTGCAACAGGCTGTAACCGCTATTATGCAGGAGCTACCCGACTCAAATCTTTGTCATGCCATGACCATGACTGGTGAGCTGGTTGATTTGTTTGATAATCGGGATGATGGCGTCAAGCAAATCATTCAAACCATGACCGATCTGTTGCCGGGATCGGAAATGCTGGTTTTTGCGGGCCAGGAAGGCTTCCTGGAGTCCACGCAGGTTGAAGTCAGTCATTATGCGTCCATCGCTTCCGCCAACTGGCTGGCGAGCGCCTCATTTGCCGCGCAAAAGCTGGGCAACGGGCTTTTTGTCGATAGCGGCAGCACTACTACGGATATACTCTTGCTCAATGACGGGCAAGTGCTGGCGGAAGGCTACACCGATTACCAGCGTTTACTATCTCAAGAGTTGATTTATACCGGTATCGTCAGAACCGCCGTGATGGCCGTTACGCAAACGGCACAGGATCAAGGCCAAAAAATAGGCCTGATGGCCGAGTATTTCGCCACCATGGCCGATGTCTATCGGGTTACCGGCGAACTCAATGAGATACATGACCAAACCGATACGGCGGATGGCGCGGAAAAAACAGTTCTCGCCAGTGCCAGACGGCTATCGCGGATGATAGGTTGTGATTTTTACCCCGAGGAACTGCCGCGCTGGCAACAATTTGCCGAAAACATCCGTGGCCAGCAAATACAGCAAATACAACGCGGTTGCGAAACCCGGTTATCCCAACATGAGCTTTTGCAAGACAGCCCACTGATCGGCGCCGGGGTAGGGCGATTTCTGGTTGAACAGGTTGCATTGAACTTAGATCGTCCTTACCTGGATTTTTCCGATTTATTTCCGGTAGCCGCAATTCAGTCAGGCATGACTACAGCGGATTGCGCTCCTGCCGCTGCTGTAGCTTATTTAGCCGTAAAAATGAATTCCAATGGCGGTTAAAAAATTTACTTAGCAATATCGATTCGATACTTAATTAATTGTGATAAAATAGCCTTTTTTGTCAACATTAATAAATGTTTACAGGCTCTATGGAAAAAGTTGATGTATTTGATCTGATCGAGCGGATGTCAGCGCTGATTCGGTCTGAAGAACGTAAAAAATGTACTGAACTAGGCTTGCAACCTGTCCATTTGCAGGTTATGGACTATTTGTCTCGCTGCAACCGTTATAGCGACACCCCGGCAGCGCTTACCAATTATTTGGGCATGACCCGTGGTACCGTATCCCAAACTTTACAGTTGCTGGAAAAAAAGGGCTACATTAAAAAAACAGCTGATGTAAATGACCGGCGCATGGTGCATCTTAGCCTTTTGACGGAAGGCGATACCATCTTGAATAAAGCTCGCCCGGAAGATTTATACAGTCAAGCCTCGGCAATCTTTAACGAAAATGAAAGCCAGGAAAACGTTTTTGTTAACGCACTGACCGCACTGCAAAAAGCCAACAAATCCCAATCATTCGGGCTTTGTAAAACGTGCAAATATTTCACCAGAACGTCGGATGGTTTTTTTTGCGGCTTGACCAAAGAACAGCTTAGCCAAAGCGATAGTGAGAAAATATGCCAAGAGCATACCGTTTGTTGATGGTTGTATATGGATGTGGCTGAGCAACGGCATAAAAAGAAGAACAAAAAATCTCAAGAATCTGTGTACTAGACACATGATTGACTGAATTTTTTTCAGGAAACTGCTAGGCTTACAGGGTTGCCTTAATTTTTCAGAGAATAACGTGGAAGAAGATTTAACCACTGATTTAGTCGCGTTACAAAGCCATTTAGAAACCCTGTTTAAGCGCGTTCAGCAAAACAGCGCTACTTTACAGAAGTTTCGGGCGTTCGAAATAAGATTGCTCAAGCTCAATTCCTTACCGGATACCATCGACCACCTGCTTGGAGAAGCTAAAAACTATTTTGATCTTGATATGATCAGCTTGTGCCTGATCGACGAAACAGGTGAAATAGCAAAAACGCTTATTGATAATGGTTACCCGTGCAACTCAAAAAACGGCTTAATGCTGCTGGATAGTGACACGTCTATAAAATCAACCGCCATTCAACCCTATATTGGCGTTTATGAAAATAGCCAATGCACTGACTTTTTCCCGCATATTGAAAAACAACCCGCCAGCGTTGCCATTACGCCCCTAACTCGCCGGAGCAAATACCTGGGGACTTTAAATCTCGGCAGCTATCAGCCGGATAGATTCGCCGATAATATGGCTACGGATTTCATTGAACACCTCAGTTCTGTCATTAGCGTGTGCCTGGAAAATAATCTTCACGTCGAAGAGATAAAACGAATCAGTTATATCGACGTATTAACCGGGGTTAACAACAGACGGTTTTTGGAGCAGCGCATCGGCGAAGAATTGAAGCGCAGTCAACGCAATGCAGAACCGTTATCTTGCCAGTTTTTTGATATAGATTTCTTCAAGCCAGTCAATGACAAGCATGGTCATCAAGGTGGTGACCTGGTTTTGTCTCTGGTAGCCGCCACCATAAAACACCAATTAAGGGACAATGACGTATTTGTCCGTTACGGCGGAGAAGAGTTTGTCGCGTTATTGTCGAATACCGATGAGGCCAAGGCCCTGGAAACTGCCGAACGAGTACGCAAAGCTATTCAGACGCTGGTGATTGCAGTTAATGATATTTCCGTCTCGGTTACCGTTTCTATCGGCGTGTCAACTTACGTGCCGGACGGTACATCTATTTCAATAGACGGTGAAATCGCTACCCGCTTGGTGAAATCAGCCGATTCCGCCTTGTACAGAGCCAAACATAATGGCCGGAATCGTGTGGAAAATGGTGGGATTGTTACAGATAAACAAGTGTTATAAATAAACGACTAACCACGAAGACACGAAGACCACGAAGTTATTACATCGATTTTTCTTCGTGGTCTTCGTGTCTTCGTGGTGAATGCTTACCCCTTCAGCGCTTTCAATACCGCCTGCATAGTCGCATTGGCATCGCCAAACAACATGCGGGTGTTTTCCAGAACGAATAGCGGATTACCCACACCGGCATAGCCTGACGCCATGCTGCGTTTAAGCACGACGGTGGTTTCACCTTTCCAGCATTCCAGCACCGGCATACCGGCAATCGGGCTGTTCGGATCATCCAGCGCTGACGGATTGACAATGTCGTTGGCTCCGATCACGATGGATACGTCAACATGTGCCCAATCCTCATTGACTTCGTCCATTTCATAAACGATGTCGTAAGGTACTTTGGCTTCGGCTAACAGCACGTTCATGTGACCGGGCATTCGTCCCGCAACCGGATGGATGCCGAAACCGACTTTCTTGCCTTTATCGCGCAATAGTTTGGTGATTTCATTAACGGTATGCTGGGCTTGCGCAACCGCCATACCGTAGCCTGGAATGATCATGATGTTTTTTGCGTCCAGCAATAATTGTGCGGTTTCTTCAGCGCTGATCGGCGTAACTTCACCTTCAACGACTGCGGCTTCGCCACCTGAACCGGTGCCAAAACCACCGGCAATAACGCTGATAAAGTTGCGATTCATCGCGCGGCACATGATGTAACTCAAGATCGCGCCGCTACTGCCGACCAGTGCGCCGGTCACAATCAACAAATCGTTGCTTAGCATAAAACCGGTTGCCGCCGCCGCCCAGCCTGAATAGCTGTTGAGCATGGACACCACCACCGGCATATCGGCGCCGCCGATAGCCATGACCATGTGTATGCCGAACACCAGAGCAATCCCCGTCATAATCCATAAAGGTAAAGAGCCGCCGCCGTTTTCCGTTTGTTGTAAAAACATCCAACCCAGAACGATGGCAGCAACCAGTAAGCACAGGTTTAACCAATGACGACCCGGCAATAACAGCGGTTTGCCGCTGATACGTTCGCTGAGTTTGCAAAAAGCAATCACCGAACCTGAAAAAGTAACGGCTCCGATAAGAATACCAATGTAAATTTCTATTTCATGGATGTTTTTTTCCACACCGACCAGGCTGATAGAGCTGTCCATAAAATTGGCATAACCCACCAACACGGCAGCCATACCCACCAAGCTGTGCATGATGGCGACCAGTTCCGGCATTTGCGTCATTTCGACTTTTAATGCAGCTCTAGCGCCAATAGCGCCGCCGATTAACAAGGCAACCATTAAAATAGCGTACGAGGTAACCGATGCGCTTAATGCAGTAGCGATGATGGCAATCGCCATGCCCAACATGCCGTAATAATTGCCCTTGCGGGCGGTTTCCTGGTTGCTTAACCCACTCAAGCTAAAAATGAACAGAATGGTGGCGACGATGTAAGACATCGTGACTAAACTATGGGACATCATATTCTCCTTGTTATTTTCTGAACATTTCTAACATACGGCGAGTGACTAAAAAGCCACCGGCAATATTGATAGATGCAATGAGTATCGCCAATCCGGCAAGGATGCTGATATTCTGGTCCTGAGCGGAAACCTGCACCAGAGCGCCGATCACAATAATGCCGCTGATGGCGTTTGTTACACTCATAAGCGGGGTATGCAGCGATGCCGAGACATTCCATATCACTTGATAACCGATGAAACACGCCAGCACAAACACGGTAAAGTGCGTCATAAACGAAGCAGGAGCGACCGATCCGATGCCGAACAGAACCAATCCGGCGATAACTAACGGTGTAAACTGCTTAATCACGCTTGGTTTTTGCCGTTCCTGTGCCGCTGAATAAGCCGGCGCTTCGGTTTGCGGGGCAGGGGCGGCGGAGAGCTTGGGCGGTGGCGGCGGCCAAGTGATCTTGCCTTCCTTAATGACCGTGGTGCCGCGTATCACCTCATCGTCCATATTGACGTTGATCGTGCCATTCTTTTCGGGGCAAAGTTCAGTCAATAAATGCCTGAGATTGGTCGCATAAAGCTGGCTCGATTGGTTCGCCAAGCGACTGGGTAAATTGCTGTAACCGATAATCGTCACGCCGTGTTTGACGACAACCTGGTCTTTCTCAGTCAATGCGCAGTTGCCGCCTTGTTCGGCAGCCAGGTCGACAATAATACTGCCCGGTTTCATGGATTTGACCATGCCTTCCGTAATCAGCTTAGGCGCCGGTTTGCCGGGAATCAGCGCGGTGGTGATGATGATGTCCACTTCCATCGCCTGCCTGGCAAACAAGGCCATTTCAGCTTCGATGAATTCCTTGGACATGGTCTTAGCGTAACCGCCGGTGCCGGAGCCTTCTTCCTTAAAGTCCAGCATCAAAAACTCGGCATCCATGCTTTCAATTTGTTCTTTAACTTCGGGACGGGTATCGAAAGCCCTGACGATAGCGCCCATGCTCTTTGCCGTACCAATGGCGGCAAGACCGGCAACACCGGCACCGATCACCAATACCTTGGCCGGTGGAATTTTACCGGCGGCGGTAATCTGTCCGGTAAAAAACCGGCCGAAATGTTGCGCGGCCTCAATGACGGCGCGATAACCGGCAATATTGGCCATAGAACTGAGCGCATCGAGCTTTTGCGCCCTGGACATGCGCGGCACACTGTCCATAGCCAGAACCGTGGCATTTTTGGCCGCCAGTTTTTGCATTAATTCTTCATTTTGCGCAGGCCAGATAAAACTGATTAAACGGCCGCCTTCGGACAACATGTCAATTTCGTCCAGCGCCAATTCGGGGTGCTGCTCTGGGGCGCGAACTTTCATAACAATGTCTGCTGATTTCCACAGCGTCTTGGCATTGTCAACGATTTCAACACCCACTTCTTTGTAGGCCTCATCGGAAATATTCGCGGCAAGCCCCGCGCCGCTTTCGACCAGGACGGAAAAACCCAGTTTTATAATTTGTTCTGCGGCCTCAGGCGTAGTGGCCACACGTTTTTCACCTGGGTGGATCTCTTTAGGTATACCAATCTTCATACAGTCTCCAATGCGAGTAGTTTAGAGCATAGTGAGCAAGGGCTTTAACATCGGGTCAAAACCTCAGCGTGGAGAATAGGAGATTAAGCAGGGTTTTTCAATAAAAAACATAAAAGGGGAGGGTAACGTTGAATTTGTGAGGGGCAAATGCTTTATCTATGTGTATGTTTAAAGTGTCCCCATTCAATTTGGGTTACTTGCAGCTATAGGCTTACAAAAAGTTCAGCTTTGGCTGGCATACCTCGGCAATTTTTTGAGTCAAAATGACTTCGTCTCTTAACTCAGTCAATCATTCAGAACTTTCCTGTCCATCGGCATCCTTTCGAGGAGCGATAGGATTTTCTAAGGAAAGCTTAAATCTGTATTGTTAGAACACACTTTGCCAACTGTTCAAAATAGAAAAACTTAAAGCATGTGCGGTATTTTTTATAGAGATGATTTTTAACGTTCTTTTATTACTTCCCGGCATGTTTATGTGCTCTTGCGACAACCAAAGAGTCTAGTTATGTATAAAATCATTTTTTTTGTTTATTGGTTTTTTTCTTCCTCTGTAGCTTTAGCTGATACTTACTCTGCTGTTTATGTTTATTCATACAGAATCGGCCAAAGAGATATTTTTCCTACTCCTTTGGAAGCATGTTTAAACCTTGGTTCTCCTTGTATTGGTTATAACGGTTCATCTTGTGTTGGTTCTTATCCTACATCTTTTTGTTTTGGTTATGGACCATCTCTTGTAATCGGATTGGGTTGTCCGGGGGGGGTACATTATCTTCTGGACTATGTATAAATACCTCATCATGTGTAGCTCCAAAAGTTAGGAATCTAATAACGGGTGTTTGTGGGTTACCGCCTAAAAGCAATGGCGGTAACAGTAACAGTAACGACTGTGCCAAAAGCAACAATATCAACTTTGGAAACCCCATCAACGCAGGCACCGGCAACAAATGGCAGCACGAGACCGATCTTCCAGGCGGTGCATTCGGCCTGACCTTCGACCGTTATTATAACGCCAGCACAATGTCCAGCAGTTCCACCTTAGGCTCCGGCTGGGTTCATGTTTACAGCCAATCCAGCACCATACAGCCCTCCGGTGTATGGGTGACGATCCGTAGAAATGACGGTAAAGAATATAATTTCCAACAAAGCGCAGGCGTTTGGGTCACCAATGCAGACGTTACTGACCGTCTCGAAGAACTCAAGAATAGTTCAAACGTTCGCACAGGCTGGCGCTATACCACAGCCGATAATGCCGTAGAAACCTACAACGTCTCCGGCAAACTTGTATCCATCGCTGACAGCTCGGGCCTTGCGCAAACGCTTGCCTATAGCGATGCATCGACGCCTACAGCTATTGCGCCCACGGCTAACCAGTTAATCCGCGTCACCGACAGCTTCGGTCACCAATTAAACTTCACCTACGACAGCAACATTCGCATTAGCACCCTGACCGGCCCGGCTGGAGGCTTATACCGTTACACCTACGATGCCAATAACAACCTCGTATCCGTCACTTATCCCGACGGCACAAGCAAAACCTATCATTACGAAAACACCGGTTTTCCCCATGCCCTGACCGGCATCACCGACGAAAACGGCAACCGCTTTGCCACTTATACTTACGACGCCCAAGGCCGTGCAACGTCGACTGAACATGCAGGCGGCGCAGAACGGGTAAGTCTGACTTACAACGCCGACGGCAGTACCACTGTTACCGATGCGCTGAACACCGCACGCACCTATAACTTCCAGACCATCCTCGGCGTCGTCAAGCCCACCGGACAATCCCAACCCGGCGGCTCAGGTTGCGGCGCATCCGCATCGGCGCTCAGCTATGACGCCAACGGCAACGTAGCGAGCCGCACCGACTTCAACGGCAACCTTACCACCTACACCTACGACTTAACCCGCAATCTGGAAACCAGCCGCACCGAAGGCCTGACCTCGACCGGAGCGACCACCCCGGCAACTCGCACTATCACCACCGCCTGGCATACCAGCTTCCGCCTGCCGGTACAAATCGCCAACGCCAACCAGCAAACCACTTACACCTACAACAGCCAAGGCGACCTCACCCAAAAGACCGTCAAAGACCTGGCCGCCAACACCGCGCGCAGTTGGAACACTGCCTACACTTATTCCGCCGCCGTCCCCGGCGTCTTACTGCAAAAAGTCGAAGACGGCCCGCGCACCGACGTGTCCGACCTGACCACCTACGACTATTACCCCGCCGATGCGGCGTGCATAGGCGGACACCTGGGCTGCCGTGGCCAACTCAAACAAATCACCGACGCGCTCGGCCATGTCACCCGCCTGACCCGTTACTCCGCAAACGGCCAGTTGGAACAACTCACCGACCCCAATGGCCTCGTCACCACCGTGACTTACGACGTGCGCCAGCGACTGACCTCACTCGATGTGGGCGGCGAAACCACCACCTATAGTTACGATCCCGCAGGCCAAGTCACCCGCGTCACCCGACCCGATGGCGCTTATCTGGCTTACAGTTATGATGCGGCCCATCGCCTGATCAAAACCCAAGACAACCTTGGCAACACCCTGACCTATACTCTGGACGCCATGGGCAACCGGATCAAGGAAGAGGCGCACGATCCCGGCGGCCAACTGGCACGCAGCCAAAGCCGAGTCTATGACGCGCTGTCGCGTCTGCAAAGCCTGATTTTGCCGCAATAAAGGAGCCATCATGAAATCGATTACAAAAACTGTTTTCGTGCCGGTTGCCTTGCTGCTGGCAACCTTGTTTACAACGGGAATCGCACAGGCGGATGACAAGACTCATGACAAAAAAGAGCATGATAAAACTTCCGAACTAAAAATAACCAAGGCTGGGGCAGGGGAGGCCACCATCACCAGTTCGCCCGCCGGTATCAACTGCGGCGACACCTGCCGCGCCGAGGTCAAAATAAAAAGCCGTGTCACCCTGACCGCGGCCGTAGCAACAGGCTCGACATTCAAAGGCTGGAGCGGAGCCTGCAAAGGCACAGCCACCACCTGCACCGTAACCCTAAAAGAAGCGCAAAACGTCACCGCCATAACCGCACGCCTGCCGATAACCCTGAACGTCAGCAAAACCGGCTCAGGAACAGGCACCGTCACCAGCGCACCGGCAGGCATCGACTGCGGCATTACCTGCAGCGCCACCTACTCGCCGAAATTTGCAGCGCATCATAACGACTCAGGAAAGGGCGGGGAGAAAGAACAAGAACATGAGGACGACGATGACCACGGTAAACCGGCCGCATTAGTCACCCTGACCGCCACACCAGCAACCGGCTCGACTTTCAATGGCTGGTCTGGCGCTTGCACAGGCTCTGCCGCCACCTGCACCGTGACCATGGATCAGACGCGAAACGTCACCGCCAGCTTTGCACCGATGCAGATGACATTGAGTATTGCCAAGATCGGCACTGGAACAGGAGGCGTGATCACCAGTCTGCCTGCCGGAATCGACTGCGGCGTTACCTGTACCGGCATTTACGACTGGAGCACCCCAGTCACCCTGACGGCAACACCGGCAACCGGTTCGACCTTTCAAGGCTGGACAGGCGCTTGTAGCGGTACCGCGACCACCTGTACCGTCACCCTAGATCAAAACCAAAACGTCAGCGCCGACTTTGCACCCATGCAAATGACACTGACCACAGCCAAAACCGGCAGCGGAACCGGAACCATCACCAGTCAACCTGCCGGAATCGACTGCGGCGTCAGTTGTAGCGGCATCTACGATTGGGGTACCTCAGTCACCCTAACCGCCGTCCCGGCCACCGGCTCGGCTTTTAAAGGCTGGACAGGCGCATGCACCGGCACCGCGACCACCTGTACCGTCACCCTGGATCAGGCACAAAACGTCAGTGCCGACTTTGCACCGGCATTTAAGACCTTAAGCCTTTCCACAGCCGGATCGGGAGCCGGAACCATCACCAGTTCACCGGCTGGAATCGATTGCGGCGCAACCTGTAGCGCTGATTTTCCAACCAACACCCAAGTCACCCTGACCGCAACACCCGCAACCGGCACAACCTTCGGCGGTTGGTTCGGCGCATGTGCCGGTACCGCAACCACCTGCACCGTCACCCTGAATCAAGCAACATCAGTCAACGCCACCTTCTCGGCACCGGCGATCACCACCTATCAATACGACGCCAATGGCAACCTGACCCAGGTCACCGACCCCTTGGGCCGCATCCGCCAAGTCCAGTATGACGCCCTGAACCAACCCATTCGCCAGCTCGAACCACACCCAAGCATCATCGGCAGCACCTTAGGCCAGATCGACACCAGCTACGACAGCCTAGGCCAAGTCACCGGCATCACCGATCCCAGAAACCTTACCACAACCTATAAAGCAGACAGCCTCGGCAACCTCAGCCAACAAACCAGCCCCGACACCGGCATCACTACAGCCGACCACGACCCCGCCGGAAACCTCAAAACCCGAACCGACGCCCGAGGCAAAACCGCCAACTACAGCTACGACAGCCTGAACCGCATCAGCCAGATCACCTATGACGACCAAACCGTCAACTACACCTGGGACAACTGCACCAACGGCATCAACCGGTTGTGCAGCCTAGCCAATAACAACAACAGTATCAGCTACAGCTACGACAGCCATGGCCGCATCAGCCAAAAAAGCCAAAACACCGGTGCAACCCCGCTGACCGTCAGCCACAGCTACAACGCCGCCGGGCAACGCACCGCCAGCCTCAGCCCCGGCGGACAAAGCATCGAATACCAGTGGACTGGCAACCGCATCACCGCCATCACCAGCAACGGCCAGCCCGTCATCAGCCAAATCAGCTACGAACCCTATGGACAAGTCAACGGCTGGAACTGGGGCAACAACCAACAGAACGAACGCTTCTACGACCTCTCAGGGCGCAACATCATCGTCAGCATGGGTTTCGATGCATCAACCCAGATGCCCGACAGCCGCTACTACGGCTACGCCGCCGCCGGACGGCAAACCAGCGCCATCGACGATAGTGACCCCAAACTCAACCAACAGCACCAATACGACCCACTCGACCGCTTGACCTCCAGCCAACGCGGCGAACCCCAACTCAGCCGCACCGACTACAGTTACGACCTCAGCGGCAACCGCACAGAAAAAATAAAAGACAACGCCACCCTCTACAGCTACAGCACCGACCCCAACAGCAACCGCCTGCAAAGCCAGGGCGGCGCACAAACCGTCAACTACAGCTACGACCCGGCAGGCAACCTCACCAGCGACGGCGCTTTCAACTACATCTACAACGCAGCCGGAAGAAGAATCGCAACCACCAACACAACAACAGGACAAACCACCAGCTACGGCTACGACGCCATCGGCCAGCGCATAAGCAAAACCAACGCCGGAAACACCACCCAGTTTTTCTATGACGAGCAGGGCCACCTGACCGGCGAATACGACGCCTCAGGCCAACTGATCCAGGAAATCATCTGGCTGGGGGACTTGCCGGTAGCGATACTGAAACCGACAACGCCAGCAAGCGCCACCACCGACATCTACTACATCCATGCCGACCATCTGGGGACACCCAGAAAAATTACCCGGCCTAATGACAACCGAGTAGTATGGAGCTGGGAGTCTGAAGCCTTCGGCAACAGCCTGCCGGATCAAAACCCGTCCGGGTTGGGAACGTTTGTGTTTAATCTGCGGTTTCCGGGGCAGTATTATGATGCGGAAACCGGGCTGCATTACAACATGGAGAGGTATTACAACTCAAAGACAGGGCGATACGATCAGAGTGACCGGATTGGGTTGCGGGGTGGGATTAATACTTATGCGTATGTTGGGGGGAACCCGGTTAACCTCACTGATCCGACGGGTAACTGCCCGTTATGTAGGTTGCTTATCGCCCTTGGTTCGGTAGCGCTCGATATTTATAACTTGCAGACAGCTGGTGTCGATGGCGTGCCGACTGGGACTACTGGTAAGGTTTGTCCGGTAGCTAATCCTGTTTCAAATACGTTAGCTCGTGTTGTACCCAAAGGTCTCAATCCGACAACACTCGGCAAAGCTGGCGACTTGGATGTATTTGTAACCAATGCCAGCGAATTGAAAGGTTTGTCGAATGCGCAAATTGCGGACAAACTAGCGATCCCGGAAGTGCCCGGTGGATTTAATGTGATTGAATTTCCAAGCTCTTCTGTGGATGGCATTGCATCGCCGGTGTTTAGGATAAATAATGGTTTTGTAGGCGGAGGTCAAACAGCCGGAGGGGCAGCAGAGTTTGTGATTCCAAACGGCCCGATTCCAACTGGAGCAACTCAATGGATTCCACACTGATGAATATTCAACCAACCGAAACTAAGATTGCTGGTAAGTGGGTCTTTGAAAATGGAAAGCTTGTGGCTGACTCTGCTGCAAAACGTATTGACTATTTAATTAAAAATGAGCTTATGGAAATTGGACGTTCTGATGACGGCTGGGCGGTGCTTTATCTGGACAAAGTAGATGGGCGTTACTGGGAGTTAAATTACCCAGATAGTAGTCAACATGGTGGTGGTGCACCGTGTTTAGAGTTACTGTCCTTTGAGAATGCTGCCGAGAAATACAAAGTTTCTGGTTAAACCTGAAAGCATGAATCAATGAACAAAAGTCGAAAAAGCCGGGGTCAGGCCTTACATTTGACACGTCTATCATGCGGCCTTACTGTTTTGTCAGTTTAATTTCGTATCGGATATACAGATGGCGAGGCCTTTAAGAATTGAGTTTTCCGGGGCGTTATATCATGTAACTGCACGAGGTAATGCTCGGGAAGATATCTATCGAGATGATGCTAATCGTCAGCAGTTTTTGATGTTGCTACAGAATACGGTCAATCGCTATGACTGGTATTGCCACGCTTATTGCCTAATGGACAATCACTATCATTTGTTGATTAAAACCAATACGCCAACCTTGTCCAAAGGCATGAAGTTTCTCAATGGCACTTACACGCAATATTTCAATCGTCAACATCAACGTGTAGGCCATGTGTTTCAAGGCCGATTCAAAGCCATACTGGTGCAGAAAGATTCCCACTTGCTGGAATTGGCACGCTACATCGCCTTGAATCCGGTGCGTGCTCAAATGGTAAATAATGCAGCAGAGTGGCGCTATCGTGCAACGGCTGGATACGATGCACGATAGCGCCTGTTTAACCACCGAATGGATACTCGCCGGATTTGCCGAAACAAAAATCGTCGCACAGCAACGCTATCGCGAGTTTGTTCAAGAAGGCAAAGGACAGCCTTCACCTTGGCAACAGTTGAAAAATCAGATTTTTCTGGGTGACGATGATTTTGTAAACAACATGCAATGCAAGCTTAACCCAGATCAATCGCTTAAAGATATACCCAAAAAGCAAAAACAAGCTCCTGTAAAACCATTGAGTTATTATGCTGAGCGATATAAAACCCGCGACGAATGTATGACCCACGCGTATTGGAGTGGACACTATACACTTGCCCAAGTGGGCGAATATTTTGGCGTGAGTTACGCCACCGTGAGTCGGGCGGTGAAACAGGCTGAAAAGAGGGGGAGTGTCAAATGTAAGGCCTGACCCCTGGCTGCGGTCCAACCCCAGATTTCCGCTGCAAACAAATAATTTACCTCAATGAAGCGCAACCTTTTGTATACTCTTGGTTTTACCGGCCACTTTAATATCGGTTTTGGGTTTATGAAAGTTGTTACTTTTAGCCGGGAGCTTGCTGACAGGTTTTATACTGGCTTGGGCCTGTTTGATAACTTTAGGCGGAAGCTTGCTCTTGTTAATGGGTTTAATGCTGGTCTTGACCCGAGTGACAGTTTTAGGCCGAACCGTGTTAACGCCTCTGATGTTGGTTTTGATTCGACTGATATTTTTGTGCTTAGGCGTGTAGCTGACCTGATTAGAGGTTGGTATTGAATGTGTAGCGGCTCCATTGCCGCAGTCAAGTTGGTAGGGCGGGGTGCCTGCTGAGCTTGTTGGCATGGTGTTGATGTTTCTTGCTGGATCGACGTTGGTTAGATTCGCGAAACTGGCATCCATTTTTTGCATCATTAACTGATAACGTTCTTTGCTGGTCATGCCGCCCATCACCACGCCGATCAGGTGTTTGCCGTTTTGATGCGCCGCGCCGATCAAGTTGAAACCGGAACCGCAGGTGAATCCGGTTTTCATACCTTCGGCACCGGGATAGCTGGCTGTAAACTTGTTGATGCCGCGCAGCTCTGTCCCTTTGTAATTAAAGCTGTGAGCAGAAAAGTAATGATAATACTCGGGAAAATTGCGCTGTGCTTTCCATGCCAAAACGGCCATATCTCTGGGCGTGGTCACTTGCCAGTTGTTGGGAAGGCCGGTCGCGTTCATGAAATGCGTGTTGTACATGCCCAATGAATCCGCTTTTTCCGTCATATTAACGGCAAAGTTTTCTTCCGTGTCGCCCAGATGTTCCGCAAGAACAACAGAGGCATCATTCGCAGAGCGGGTAATAATGGCTAAAATAGCGTCTTCGACGGTTAAATGTTCGCCGCGTCTCAAACCCAGTTTGCTGTTGGGTTGCTGTGACGCGCGAGTTGATGCGGTTAAGGTGTCGTGCAGATGAATTTGACCCGCTTTCAACGCGTCGAATGTCATGTACAGTGTCATCAGTTTTGTGAGCGAGGCGGGATACCATGACTGAGTTGCTTCTACTTCATGTAAAACGTTGCCGTTATCCGCGTCGATAATGATGGCGGCATGGCGACCATAACTAACTTCGGACACTGCAAACAGCCATACGGCATTTAAAATAAGTAGCGTTAGTTTAACTTTAGTCATTTAAAACTGTTCTCAAAAAAATCGATAATCAAAAGCACGAGTGCCGGTTTCATTCGCTTAACCCTGATTGTCCGAGTGCCAAAAAAAGGCGCTTTCGGCGACACGGTCACGCTACGTATCATTTAGTGCCGCGCTCTGTGTTGAACAGATCCTGCGCACTGTAAATTTCAAAAAGCGGCGATTATAAACCGCGATGTTTGTAATGAGTAATCATATTTTATGGGCTGTAGGATTTACTAAAGAACGAGGCGTAGGCTAATTGATGCGTTTCACCTGGTTCGGGACATCCTAGACGCTAAAACCTTAAGCAAGTATAAGGCGGCTCTCCCTGGCAAACTCCCCAGAAATTACCGAAGTCGCCTTCTTCGCTAGGTTTCCAGTTTTCTGAAAACGCTTCAAATACTACGCCTGACCAGCCCTTTTCGGCTAGTTTTTTGAAGGTCGATTTAACGACCAAGGCTTGATTCTTCTTGCCGGCAACGCCGCAACGCTGCTGGGTGAACTTATTGGTTTCAATGCCGCCTTCGGGGCCGTTCGGCCAGCCAAATTCGGTCAGGATTATTTCTTTACCGGGATAAGTCCGGCGTAGTTGTTCAATTCGCGCAATATGAAAATCAGCCGCTTTGTTTGCCGGAGTGCAGGGAAGAACGTCGGAATGCTTGTTTTCCCACCACGGGAAAACATTGATGCCTATCCAATCGACTTTCGCGCCGAAATTGGTTATGTGACAGGGTGATACGCGGTTGCACCATTCCCACCAAGTATCGATTGTGGTGATCGGTTGTGATACGCCCGCGTTGCGCAGTGCGTCGATGCAACGGGTGATTTCGCCATCAAAGGCATAGTCGTGACGGGTTCTGACTTCGGAGCCGCAACTTAGTTTTATGATGGTTTTGGGATAGGCTTTTGCGACCTCAATGCCTGCGGTTATGGATCGCGAATTGACGGCGATGTCGTCATCCAGCCAGATGATCGCAATGACTTTGATATGCCGGGCCTCGGCGGCGGCGAAGGTGTATTCCAGGCCATTCATGACGCCATAGGTCATGATGCAGCGGAACGGGGTTTCTTTGATTAATTTGTCCAATAGTTGATCAATTAACTCTTTGGACGGATGTGCGCCGTAATCGGGGTTGAGCTTGCCCACGTAGGGGCTAAAAGCGGCACACTGCAATGCGCTGGGCTTAGCCGGTTTTGTTGCTTTTTCTCGTGCTGATGCGTTTTGGCAAACAACTAACATCATGGAAATGATGATGAATGATAATAACTGTTTCATAAAACCCTCGACAGCAATGATTAGGTGGAGCGGAAAGTAGGGCGTGCCGTGCGCGCCAAAGAATTGGAAAATTATTTCGGCAGCGGAAAAGGCGCGCACGGCACGCCCTGGCTATTCTTACCGTTTATTTCTTATAACAAAAAACGGAATAACGCAGCCTATCAACGCACAAATAATCAACACCGCCCAAGCCGTTTGATTCCAATCTACCGGATAAATATCGGCTTTGACCGGCTTGCTGATGCCGGGAATGCTGGGTAAATCGCCATCGCCGCCATCGACTTTTAATTGCGCCTTCATGCCTTTTTCCATGTGTTGCGCCAATTCGCAATGCACAAGATAGGTTTTTTTCTGGCTGGGCACAATCAATGAGGCCTTTAATTCGCCTTGTCCGTAGAGTTCCAGATGAAACATGCCTTGAGGGTATATATAGCCCGGTAAGCCGTGAATCATTAACTGGTGGCGGATCTGGTCATCATTGATGAAGGTGATGTTGATCCGGGAGCAGGGCTTGACATCCCATTCCTGATTATCGAAAGCAAACATTTTGCCGGGGAATTTCAGCGCGTGTTTCTGACCGGCATAGATGGTGATGTTGACGTCGCCGGAAATCTTCGGGCAGTCTTTGGGCAGATTGTCGCTGTTGGCATTCATGATCATGCCTTTTTCGTCCATCATCATACTGCCGTGATGCATCATTGCCATGGTCTCATCCCCACGTGCCGCGTGGGAATGAAGACCCAGCATTATCAGGAGTGTCACTAAACATTTCATAGCTTTTGTTTCCGTTTATAAACCAGCGCCACAAGAACGATCAGCCCTATGGCTAATCCGGCTGCCAGGCCAAAAACGACGATGCGAACATAGTCGGGGGCAATTAATCCGGCTTCGCCCAGTAACGGCGCAAAGTCACCTTCACCCCAAACCGCCTGTTTTTTGGCATAGTAATCTTTGTTGAATACCTGGTCGAGCAGGGCATCATGCATTTTCGGCATGCCTTGCTCGTCAAGCAATGGCTTGTAGGCGAGGATGGCCATGTTGCCGCCCGGTTCCATGCCGTCTGTGGTGGTGCCGGTCGGCACATGGTCGTGAAACATCCACAAGCCGGGACCGTAGCTGTCCAAGCCGTTGTTTTGGGTGCGCAGACGCAAATCAAGCCGTTGCGCCGGAGCGATGTCGAATACATCCCGCGTGATCTGCGACCCGGCCGGTTGCTCAACGCCGTCATAAGCGGTGATGGTGGCCTTATGGCCGTGGATATGCAGCGCTACCAAAGAGCGTTGGGCGTTGGCGACATGCAGCTTTATATCTTCATTATCATTGGCGACGATCACTGCGTCCCTCAGCGTGTAGGGGAAGGAATGGCCGTTCAGCATGAAGTAGTTCTCAAACGATTCGGTCATGTTGTATTCGCGGCTCATCCGGTGCGCGATAAGCCTTGGATCATTCGCATTCTGGATGATTTTGGCCAGCTTTTTATCGACGGACTGATAATACAAATCGTATTCCTGGCTGTAGGATTTTTGCACCGCAACCGAAGGATGACGCACTTGCCCCGCGCCGATATTAAAGGTCTGTACCCAGTTATTCGGCTGATTTTCTTCGACGATGAACATGCCGTTCAAGCCCATCATGTAATGCTGGGCGGTTTGGACGTGGCAATGATAAAACATGGTTCCGGCATGTCTGGGCTGGATTTCATAGGTATGGCTTTTGCCGGGGAACACCGGGTGTTCTTCCATGCCGTCATTATCGTCACCGGCAGCGGTTACCCAGGCATGGTCGACGCCATGAAGATGGATGGTGTGCGGTAAATAATGGGTATTTTCCAGCGTGACATAAACCTTGTCGCCCTGTTCAACCCGAATCACCGGCGATGGCGCACGCAGCAGCGGATTGGCGACCAGCGAGTTGAAGTTCTTAAGCGCCATGCCGCTGGATTTGGGCGTAAAAACCCAAAGTCCCGGCTGGATGCCGGGAGCAATATCGTAAGTGTTAATCAGGAAATCGCCGTCGGGACTCGCACCATTTAGCTCCGCGACTTCCAGTTTGATACGGATGACGTCGGGATCGCCATCGCCGTCCAGGTCATCGGTCATGGTCAAGGCGTCCTGAGCCAGATGCGTCTGCATCAAGGTCTGCATCGACACATTGTTGGCGCCTTTGACGGCAACGGCAATGTCATAAGGATTGTCCGGTTCGCATGACGGCGCTTCATTAATTTTTACGCCATCGATAACTTGCGCCTGCCGCCATTCGGGATGTTCGTTAGAGCAAGGCTTTTCTACCGCGACGGTTTCTCCAGATCGGTTATAAACGGTCGCAGGCGGCGTAATATCGGCTTTCTGTAACGCGGCCGGTGCAAAATAAACGGCAACGGCGACTAATGCAGCGATGATGAAGAGCATTAATAAAAGGAGGGATTTTTTGGACATATAACGACAGAGAATTTCTACAAAGTGTAGCTATTGTAAATGGCTGCCAAGTTAAAACCTAGGTGCATTTTTAAATGCTTTTATTATGCAAAGGCCGACGATGTGAATCAGTAAACATAACGAGGTATCCGTATGCTTCATCCTGCTCTGGACGTTGGCTGTTATTTAAATAACACCGCCAGACAGTATACTTGCTATAATTCGGCCAAATTTTAATGGTTATCAAGGTGGCTGTTCCTCGTGATAGATAAGCTAGAGCGCCAAACCTTTTCGATCTTTACCTATACAAATCTTTACTTGGTACTAAAGCATGTCTAATTCGAACTCGTACAACCCCGATCTTGATTGGACCCAGGTAAGGGAAACGTCAAAAATGCTCATTTTATCGGCTATTCAAGTAGAAGATATGCTCAATGAAGCGGATTTGTCGGTCAATACGCTGACAGAATCGTTTACTTCCATCGTTGAACATATGCAGGCTATTAATACGCATTTGCTCGCCCTTGATTCTTGTAAAGTTAGGGACGAGGCAATCGTTTGCTGTTCGGAAACAACCGACAAAATTCAGGCGTCTATTATCGCATTCCAGTTTTATGATCGGATGCAGCAATGTTTGCAGCATGTCACTTCAAATCTAAAGGGCTTATCCGAACTGGTGGAAAGTCCTAATCGACTTTATAATCCGGACGAATGGCGGCAATTTCAGAGTCAAATCCGCTCCCGGTATACGATGGAGTCTGAAAAACTGATGTTCGATGCCATTGTACAAGGTAAGTCCGTAAATCAAGCGCTTGCGATAAAAAATGCGCATCAAGAAGAAGACCAGTCCGACAATATAGAGCTTTTTTAATACACGATGTCACTCAAACGATTAGTTATAATTTGCACACTGCCGTCTTTTCTTGCCGGTTGCGCCGAGTTCTATGGTTCACAGCCTCCTGCTCCGGTGTACGGCGGCCAACCGAAGAGTCAAAAGCCTTCAGCCAGCTCACAAAAAAAAGCCAGGTCGCCTAGCGCTGCATCTAAAGAAATTGTTAAAACGCAGCCGCTTAAAGACTTCTCGGCAATAAAGTCCGAACCCTTGGCTCCCCCGCCGCTGCCGCCCTCAGAGCCGACACCTACGGAGCCTGTTACGTTAGAAGCGCTGGAACCGTCATCGCCACCCCCTCCGCCTCCTTCGGAATTAACGCCGTTTCAACCGATAGAGGCTACCGTTCCGTTGTCGCCCGTCGTGGGCGCCCTAGTTTCAGCGGCCAATCAAAACAGTAAAGCCGGAGATCTCGATTCGGCGGCGGCGTCCATTGAACGTGCCATCCGAATTGAGCCAAGAAATGCGACTTTGTTTTATAAGTTGGCGTTATTAAGGCTACAACAGTCAAAGCCCCGTTTGGCGGAAGATCTGGCAAAAAAATCCGCGTTACTGGCTTCTACGGATAATACGTTGAAAAAACACTGCTGGTTATTGATAGCCCACGCCAGGGAAATGCAACAGGATTTTCCCGGAGCAAAGGAAGCGCGAGCAAAGGCTGATAGTTTTTAGTGGTTTTTTGCTATAAACAGCGTTTTGGTTTTTTCCCGAACTGCACGAATAATTTTTACATTCAAAGAAAAACTATTTTTCGATAGGGTAGGGGCAGTATCAGCACACCCGCGATCAAGAACGACTTGCCGGAAAGATCCGCCGACCCGTTAATTGCCAAGCCGGGTTCATGTTGTACCAATGATCCCCTTTGGTGGGCTACTCTAGCGTTAATCCGCCAATATATTTCTGTTCAATGATGAGGCCTGAAGTTGGTTACGGCTAATTAAAGACATTCTTGATAGCAGGCAGCTGGCTGTTCGCAGGGCCATAGCTATTCAAAAAAGCCTCGGCGGATATAAACCTGTCCTGTTGATTCAACCTTAAACGCATTGAGAATTCATCGTCAGCCAGGTGTCGAGCTATTAACGCTCATCAGATTTTCTCGGTGGGTAAAGTGAAATAAAAAGTGGTACCTTTTCCAGCTTTGCTATTGAAATTCAAAGTACCTTCATGGGCTTCGACAAGTGAGCGAGTGATGGATAGCCCCATGCCCATACCGTCTGCCTTGGTGGTATAAAAAGGCGTCAATATTTTTTGTTTTTGGTCTTCATCAATTCCAGCGCCATTGTCCTTTACCTTGACCTGTATGTCATTATTGAGTGTCAATCGGCTAGAGATGGTTAATTGGCGCTGCTGTTTTTCCGGTAAGTTTTTTAAGGCATCAACACTGTTTCGGATCAGGTTGATGATGACCTGTTCAATTTGTATCTGATCGACATGAACAGGCGGCAGATTATTTTTCAGCTCAAATGTTAGCTTTATGTTGTTTTGTTTAAGCTCACCCACACACAGACCGGCACATTCATGAATCAAATTATTAACGTCGGCGACTGAGCGCTTTTGTGCATGAGATTTGACAAATTCTCTCATACGATGAATTATCCGTCCCGCTCTTAAAGCCTGTTGCTGTGTTTTGTCTAAGATCTCGGTGAGTCTTGCCAAATCAGGGGGTTCAATGTTAATAAGGTTCAAACTGACTTGCGTATAGCTGGAAATCGCGGACAGCGGCTGGTTGACTTCATGAGCAATACCCGAGGCCATTTCCCCCATCAGTCCAAGACGAGTAACGTGGGCAAGTTCGTTCAGATGTTTCTTGTCTTTCTGTTCCCGTTGCTTGCGCGAACTCACATCACGCACAATATGGGTAAAATAATGTTCATTATCGATTGAATACTCCGCTGTGGACAGATCTAAAGACACCAAAGAACCATTTTTGTGAATGCCATCAATTTCCTGAATTTGACTGACAGGTTGTGCTGCATGGAGCAAGCTACAACAAATCGTTTCTCTTGGTGATGATTGTATGAGTTTGTTAATGCTGCAACCAATGAGCTCTTCCGGTTTATAGCCAAAAATAGGGTCTACTGCGGCATTAGCGGATATGATGATGTTGAACATATCAATGGTGATAATACCTTCCACTGACGCATTAAAAATTGAGTTGAGCTTGGCCTCCCGTTCCATTAATTGGTGCTTGGAGCGACGGAGTTCTTCAATTTTCCTTATTAAGCTCAGATTACTTGCAGTCAGTTCGTTGGTTTGTCTGTGAACCTTTTTCTTCAGTTTTTCATTAAGACAAGTGATGGTTTCTTCTGCCTGCTTGCGTTCAGTAATATCCTGAATGGTACCTACCAGTTGCACGGGATTGTCGGCTTTGTCGTATTCGATGTAGCCATGAGCGATCACCCAGCGTGTTTCGTCATCGTTGGGGTGGGTAATGACATACTCCATCGAAAACCGTTCGTGGTTACGAATGACGTCCTGATAGTGATCAAGCACACGTTGACGGTGTTCGGGATGAATCAATGTTGCCCAATTGGGAATAACCCGATCAAAGTTCGCGTCGATGCCGAAAATCTGATCGAGCAGGGGCGAGCTTTCCCAGAGACCGGTCGCTAGGTCAATCGCGTAGTAGCCTATTCCGGCCGTCTCATGCGCCAAGCGTAAAAGTTTTTCGTTACGACTGGCTTTTTTATTTTTCCGTTTTAGCGCTCTATAGGAAGCCAATAGCGTTAAGGTACTAATGCCGGTTAACAGGGTAATGGTCACGGCAATTCTGATATATTTGAGCAGCTTTTCCTTGTCGGCTTTGGGGTCGGGATCATAGCTGAAATTTTGCAAAAAATTATCGTTTTCAACCATGCCCGCCTTGATGAAGGTCTCTGCCATGTGCCGCCAGCGCCAGGGATTCATGTGTCCCAGATCGATCACATCCGGTACTATTAATGGACGTATTGCGTCGGCTTCAAAGTTAAGATGGTCTCTGGATTTGTTGACTTTGTATTTGTTGAGCAATAAATCAATGATTTCTTGCGGGTGATCCATTGCGTAATACCAGCCTTCAAGACTGGCTTGGCGGAATGCCTTGACGCGCTCGGGATGCTGTTTAAGTTCATCCTCCGTTGTAAACAGAATATCGCTGTAGAAATCGACGCCGTAGTTACGCGGGTTAAGTACGTTGAATTCAATGCCTTGCTGCTTGAGAAAATAAGGCTCGTTGCTCAGATATGAATTAAACGCGTCCGCTTTGCCGTCAATCAAATCACGAATTTCATAACTGCTGGGGATGATATGAAGACGGTTGATGTCTATGCCTTCATTATTGAACATGGCGACAAAATCAGCATCGACAGTCTGATTTAACAACATGATTTTTTTTCCGACTAAACCGTCAGGTGAAGAAATTCCGGCGTCTTTGCGGGCGATTAACACGGAAGGGGAATGCTGGTATATCGCAGCCAAGGCGACCAGCGGCGCGCCGCGCAACCGTTCCAGCAGTAATTCGCTGTTGGCCTCGCCGTATTGGGCATGGCCTTGAAGGACTTCCTGCACCGGTTTTTTTTCCGGCGTGCCTTCGTGGATGATTACGTCGAGTCCCGCATCTTTGTAATAACCTTTTTCTAACGCCGCATAATAACCGGCAAATTGAAACTGGTGATGCCAGCGTAACTGGAGATGGATGGGTTCAGCCGACACCCAAAAACATTGGCATATTAATACTATAAAAAGCATAGCACGGACTTGTATCATATTAAGGCGATCCATTTTCTATGCTTGATATGTGCTGTTACACAAAAACCGCAGAATAGAGCGCCCAACTTCTTTAATCAATACGCATTATTACCTATCAGTGAACTTGCTATTGAGCTGCGTTACCCAAAGTGGCACAGCATTCCACAATGCCACGTTGGGTAACCGGTTATGTCGTACATCAACCGTTAGCTTTGGGTTGGAAATACGCAGTCCTTGTCACCGAGCTGATAGTGAGTCTGTTGTAATCAACTGGTTTTTGATCAAGAATTAGCGGAGAAATATAGCTATTGTTCCAAATCAGTATGGGTGCATGATACTGCCATTGGCTTGTTGGCCGATAAACCGGCGTTTCCGATTATAATTTTCGGCTCATTACTCATCGTTAGGTATTAAAGAAGGCCTGCACGCTGGCGTCGGTATCTTTTCAAATAGGACAGGAGAAAATCCATGAGCAAAATAGACGACATCAATATTGAAATACAACATATACAGCAACAAATGCAGGAATATTTGCAAATGCATTGGCGGCTGTTTCTGGCGGAAGGTATTTTATTCATTTTCCTTGGGCTTTGCGCGATTGTGGTGCCGCAGTTTTTTACGGTGGCCATAGTCGTATTTTTAGGCTGGATTTTGCTGTTCGGCGGGATAGTTCATGTTAGTCGGGCCTTTGTTTTTGCCAATATGCCTGGCTTTGGCTGGTGGTTATTCATGGGTGTCTTGCAGGTTATCGTCGGCTATTTGTTTATCACCAAACCGGTTGCCGGCGCATTGACCTTAACGATGTTGATGACGGTGTTTTTTGCTCTGGAAGGCGTTGCCAAAATTTCCCTGGCATTGATGATGCGCCCTTTGGCTCACTGGGGGTTTATCCTGTTCAGTGGCATTACAGCTTTGGTTTTTGCGCTGATTATCTGGATTAGTTGGTCTGAATCGGCGCAGTGGCTGCTGGGTTTGTTTTTAGGTATTAATATGGTTTTTCTGGGTTGGTCGCTGGTTAAAATAAGCTTGCACCATAAAGCGCAATAACTTCTGAAAGGTGGTTGTTTATGCAGCAAAAACGTAATAAAAAACTGATCGTAAAAGTGCTGATAGTCGGCGCAGTCATCGCCATTTTCAGCTATTTGTTTCATCCCGGCGTTGGGCAGCTCAGCGTGATGCTCAACGGCGAACCTGTTGCAGAACCGCTGGTTCGTTTTGCCGCTGTTCCGACATTTTTGTTGATCATGATTGTCACCGGCGTACTGATGGTACTGCTGTTTTTAGGCGTCGGCGTGTTTATGTTTCTGTTCGCCATGTGCGTTGCATTGGTGGGAGTTTTTATCATGGCGCCTTATTTCTGGCCGGTGCTGGTCATTATCTTATTGATGACAACGCTGATGGCTGTGAGTAACGGCAATGGAGACTGAATAGTTGCTCTGCCCATTTGCCTGCCCAAGCGTTACAATATGCGCTATCACGGTTAACTTATCGGTCTTATTCAATCAGGCATGGCTATGGAAAAAATAAAGGTTCTTTTCGTTTGTATGGGCAATATCTGCCGGTCGCCCACGGCTGAAGGCGTGTTTACAAAGCTGGTCAAGGATCATAACCTGGATGCGCATTTTGCTATCGATTCAGCCGGTACTCATGCTTATCATGTTGGCAATGCCCCCGACTTGCGCTCGCAAGCGGCAGCTCTTGAGCGGGGTATTGATTTATCTAATTTGCGGGGCAGAAAAGTCATTAACGGGGATTTCGAGGATTTCGATTTTTTGCTGGCAATGGATGATGAAAATTATTCAATACTGATTGACGCCTGTCCCGAGCAATATAAAACCAAAATCAAATATTTTCTCGATTACGCACCACACCTGAACGAACGTCAGGTGCCCGATCCTTATTACGGCGGCGCATACGGTTTTGAGAGAGTGCTGGATATGATAGAAGAGGCTTCCGCCGGTTTTTTAAAAACCTTGCAGGAATCAGGCAGCATTAAACGAAGAGGATAAGTTCATGGCAATAGTATCGAATACCGTGATTTATCTGGATGGCGATGTGGTGCTGGAAGCTTTCTTTGCATTTGATGATACGCTTTCAGGCCGCAGGCCGACGGTTTTAATCAATCATACCTGGGCAGGTCGGGATGATTTTGTTGCCGAAAAAGCCAAAAAACTCGCCGCCTTAGGCTATGTCGGCTTTGCGGTTGATATGTATGGCAAAGGCGTTTTGGGCTCGGACCCGGAAGAAAACATGAAACTCATGCAGCCTTTTATGGCTGATCGGGCGATGCTGCAAAAGCGCATGAAAGCGGCTTTGTCCGCTGTGAAATTGATGCCGTGGGTTGACGATAGCAAAATCGCCGCAATCGGTTTTTGTTTTGGCGGTTTGTGTTCGCTTGACCTTGCCAGAACGGGCGTTGACATTAAAGGCGTGGTCAGTTTCCATGGCCTGCTGAATGCACCGGATAATGCCCAGGGCGCCGCCATCAAGGCAAAGATCCTGGCTTTGTGTGGCCGGGATGATCCGTTAGTTCCGACTGAGCAAGTGCTTGCCTTCGAGCAGGAAATGACCGAAGCCGGTGCAGACTGGCAATTGCATACTTACGGCCACACCATGCATGGATTCACCAATCCGCTCGCCAATAACCCGGCATTCGGCACCGTCTACCAACCCGCCGCAGACCGACGTTCATGGATAGCGATGCAAAACTTTTTGACGGAAATATTCGCCTGATAATAAACGCCGGAAAAACGGAATCTTAATACCTGTCAATGTGGACTGCGCCCACCTATTAGTTGCCTTGATATAAAATACTATCAGCTTCGACACTATTGAGACAATTTGCTATAATCTCAGGCTTATTTCATGTCATGTAGTCACACTTAAACAGAAAAAATCAAGGAAAGTGTGTTTGTACTTAGTCACGAAACCATGCCGGTATCTATTAACGGCACACAGTGTATATAGGGATCAATGTCAAACTTCGCTAAAGAAATAATACCTGTTAATCTCGAAGATGAGATGAAACAGTCCTATCTCGATTACGCCATGAGCGTTATCGTCGGTCGAGCCCTTCCAGATGTCAGAGACGGCCTTAAACCGGTTCATCGCCGTGTGTTGTATGCGATGAGCGAGTTGGGCAATGACTGGAACAAACCTTATAAAAAATCAGCGCGTGTAGTCGGTGACGTGATCGGTAAATACCATCCTCATGGCGATACTGCGGTTTACGACACCATGGTGCGGATGGCGCAGAATTTCTCAATGCGCTATATGCTGATCGACGGGCAGGGCAATTTCGGTTCGGTCGACGGCGATTCGCCTGCGGCGATGCGTTATACCGAAGTGCGCATGTCGAAGATTGCTCATGAATTGCTGGCCGATCTGGACAAGGAAACCGTCGATTTTGCGCCCAACTATGACGAATCGGAATCCGAGCCTAAGGTATTGCCGACCCGCGTACCGACTTTATTGATTAACGGTTCATCCGGTATTGCTGTGGGCATGGCGACCAATATTCCGCCGCATAACTTGACTGAAGTGATCAGCGCCTGTCTGGCGATGATCGACCAGCCGGATCTCACCGTGCATGATTTGATGGCTCATATTCCAGGGCCCGATTTTCCTACGGCAGCCATTATCAACGGCGCTTCCGGCATTTACAACGCTTACACTACCGGTCGCGGAAAAATCTATCTACGCGCACGCTGCCATTTTGAAGACATCGGCGACAGCAGTCGGCAAGCGATTATCACTACCGAATTACCCTATCAGGTCAACAAGGCCAGATTGCTGGAGAAAATTGCCGAACTGGTTAAGGAAGGCAAGCTTGAAGGTATTTCCGGCCTGCGCGACGAGTCGGATAAAGACGGCATGCGTATGGTGATTGAACTGCGTCGAGGCGAAATGCCCGAGGTGGTGTTAAATAATCTGTACAAGCAGACCCAATTCCAGACCGTGTTCGGCATCAATATGGTTGCCCTGCTGGATGGCCGTCCGCATTGCATGAATCTCAGAGAGATTATCAGCGCCTTTATCAATCACCGGCGGGAAATTGTTACCCGCAGAACGATTTATAACCTGCGCAAAGCCAGGGAAAGAGCCCATATTTTAGAAGGGCTTGCGATTGCTTTAGCCAATATCGACGAAATGATTGCGCTGATTAAGGCGGCTGCCACACCGGCCGACGCTAAAGTCGGTTTGTTGGAGAAAAACTGGGATGCAGGGCTGGTTGCAGCGCTGCTGGACCGCGCCGATGCGGATCGTTCAAGACCGGATGATTTACCGGTGGAATTTGGCATTCATGCCGGAATTTACCGCCTGTCTGAAACCCAGGCTCAGGCCATTCTTGAGTTGCGTCTGCATCGTTTGACCGGTCTGGAGCAGGACAAAATAGTCAATGAATACAAGCAGCTGCTGGAACAGATTGACGAGTATTTGTTTATTCTGGGCAGCGATGTTCGCCTGATGGAAATTATCAGGGAAGAGTTGGTGGCTATCAAGGAACAGTATTCCGACGAGCGGCGCACCGAAATCCTGCAAAACCATTCGGATTTGTCCGACGAAGACCTGATTACCGAAGAAGATATGGTGGTGACCATGTCGCACGAAGGCTATGTCAAGTCTCAGCCGCTCAGCGATTACAAGGCGCAACGGCGCGGCGGTCGCGGCAAATCGGCGACAGCCACTAAAGAGCTGGATTATGTCGACAAGCTCATTGTGGCCAATACCCACGACACTATCTTGTGCTTCTCCTCGCGGGGCAAGGTTTACTGGCTTAAGGTCTATCAATTGCCGGTTGCCAGTCGTGCAGCGAGGGGCAAACCTTTCGTCAATCTGCTGCCGCTGGAAGAAGGCGAAAAAATCAATGCAATATTGCCGATTCGCGAATTTACCGACAGTAAGTTCATCTTTATGGCTACAACGGCGGGTACCGTTAAAAAGACTCCGCTAAAAGAATTCGAGAACCAACGCGCTAACGGCAAAATCGCGATCGATTTAAGGGAAGACGATACGCTGGTCGGCGTTGCGGTGACCGATGGTCAGCAAAACGTGCTGTTGTTCAGCAGCACCGGCAAAGCAGTCTGCTTTAATGAAGCGGATGTACGCTCCATGGGCAGAACGGCATCCGGGGTGCGCGGAATTCGTTTGCAGGAAGGGCAGAAAGTCATTTCCCTGATTATCGCAACCGAAGGCACGGTGCTGAATATCACCGAGAACGGCTACGGCAAGCGCACCAAGCTTGAAGAGTTTACTTGCCATAAACGTGGCGGACAGGGTTTGATTGCGATACAAACGTCCGCGCGTAACGGCGCTGTGGTTGGCGCCGTGCTGGTTAACGACAATGACGAAATCATGCTGATTACCGATGGCGGCACGTTGGTGCGGACACCCGTTGACGGCATTTCGGTGGTTGGACGGAATACCCAGGGCGTGACCATTATCAAGCTGGGTAAGAATGAAAAAGTGATCGGCGTTGACCGTATCGAAGGCTTGGCAGGGGTGGATGACGCCGATGAAGACGATCTTTTGGAGGGTGCCGAATCAGAGCTGGGCGCATCGGAAGAAACAACCAATGACGATAGTGAACCAGGTGAGGAATTGTAATGTCCAGAGTTTATAATTTTAGCGCAGGTCCGTCTGCATTCCCCGAGTCGGTATTGCAGCAAGCGCAGCAAGAAATGCTGGAATGGCGCGATAGCGGCATGTCGGTCATGGAAATGAGCCATCGCGGCAAGCATTTTTCCATTATTGCCGAAGAGCTGGAAAGCGACCTGAGAGCGCTGCTGGCTGTTCCTGAAAACTATAAGGTTTTGTTCCTGCAAGGCGGCGCATCGGCGCAGTTTTCGCTGATACCGCAGAACATCCTGAACGGTAAAAGCAAAGCCTGTTACCTGAAAACCGGCGCCTGGTCGGAAAAAGCCATCAAGGATGCCGGCGCTTATTGCGATGTGGTGGTCAGCGCCAGCTCGGAGAATACAAAATTTACTACGATTCCCGATACTGCAAGCTGGGTCATCGATAGTGAAGCGGCTTATCTGCACTATACCTCCAATGAAACCATTCATGGCGTGGAGTTCCAGTCTTGCCCAGACAGCAAGGGCTTGCCGCTGGTGTCGGATATGTCATCGAATATTTTATCGCGCAAGATCGACGTCAGTCAGTACGGTTTGATTTATGCCGGTACGCAGAAAAACATGGGACCGGCAGGTGTCACCGTAGTGATAGTCAGGGACGACTTAGTCGGTCATGCGCCTAAAACCGTGCCTTCGGTTTTTAACTATGCCGAGCAGGCAAAAAACCAATCCATGCTGAATACACCGGCAACCTACAGCTGGTACCTGACCGGCTTGGTGCTTAAGTGGTTAAAAGGGCAGGGCGGCGTTGAGGGTATCGAGCAACGCAATATCGCTAAAGCGGCGAAACTGTATCAGTCCATCGACCAGTCGGCTTTGTATGCCAATCCGGTAGAAATCGCGTCCCGTTCGCGGATGAATGTTCCGTTTATTCTGTCCGACGAAAGCCTGGATAAGCCGTTTTTGGCGGCTGCGGAAGCCAATGGTTTGTTTGAGCTGAAAGGTCATCGCTCAGTCGGCGGCATGCGGGCCAGTATTTATAATGCGATGCCGGAGGCCGGTGTACAGGCTTTGATTGATTTCATGGCTGAGTTTGAACGCACCCATTAATCGAAAACCGTACGTAACTACTCAGCCATTAAATACAATGGAACGCAGATGACGCAGATGCATATGATAAATACAGATAATCTGAGAAAAATCTTATTTAATCTTAATTATCAGTGTCATCAGCGTCCCATTTTTCTAACTACTGAGTAGTTACTGAAAACCTAATAATTGAATCAGGCCGCCATGTCATTCGTCACCCCACTTTCAGAATTAAGAGACAAAATTGATGCAATCGATAAGCAGATTCTGCTATTGATTAATCAGCGTGCGTCTTGCGCAATGGAAGTTGCCAAGACTAAGAGTGCGCAGGGTGAACAAGGGTCGTTTTACCGCCCGGATCGCGAGTCATTGGTATTGCGGCGCATCAAAGACATGAATCAGGGGCCGTTATCCGATGATACGACTGCCCATTTTTTCAGGGAATTGATGTCGGCGTGCTTGGCGCTGGAAAAGCCGCTGGATGTGGCGTATTTAGGTCCCGAGGGCACTTTTACCCAGCAAGCCGCAATCAAGCATTTCGGCTCTGCGGTTAAAACCGTACCGGCTGCAACCATTAACGATATTTTTAATGCGGTGGAGAACGGCAACTGCCAGTTCGGCGTCGTGCCGGTTGAAAATTCTACCGAAGGCGTCATCAGCCATACGCTGGACCGGTTTTTGAATTCGCCGCTAAAAATATGCGGCGAAGTTGAAATCAGGGTGCATCAAAACTTGTTAGGACTGGTGGATAGCCTGGGTGAAGTGACCGAGGTGTTTTCGCATCAGCAATCCCTGGCGCAGTGTCGGCAATGGCTGGATAATCATCTGCCGAATGCCAAGCGAACCGCGGTTAACAGCAACACCGAGGCCGCAAGGTTAGCATCAACCCATAGACAGGCGGTTGCGATAGCGGGTATTGTTGCCGCTGAAATTTATCAGTTGAATGTCATCGAAAAAAATATCGAAGACGAATCCAACAATACCACCCGTTTTATCATTATCGGACAGCAAATATCGTCTTCCACGGGTAACGATAAAACCTCGCTGGTTGTGTCCACAGGTAATCAACCCGGTGCGTTATACCGGATACTGGAGCCTTTCGCGAGATTTAACATCGGCATGGTGCATATCGAATCCAGGCCGTCACGCCAGGGATTATGGGACTATGTGTTTTTTATCGATATTGAAGGCCATAGCGAAGATGACGATGTTGCCCAAGCTCTGGCACTATTGGATGACAACGTCAATATGCTCAAGCTTTTGGGTTCTTATCCCAAGGCCGTACTCTAAAATTTCTTTCTCATCCTTCAGGTGAGTATTAAACGATCTCAAACAAACTCCATGAACAACACTGATAAAATCTATAATCTTGCCGTGTCCGGCGTGCAAAAGCTGATTCCTTATACGCCCGGCAAACCGATTGAAGAACTTGAGCGCGAGCTGGGACTTTCCAACATCATAAAGCTTGCATCCAATGAAAATCCTTTAGGGCCCGGAAAAAAAGCCTTGGCTGCGATACAGGCGACTTTGAAGGATTTGGCCTTATACCCGGATGGCAATGGTTTTAATTTAAAGTCCGCGCTAGCTGAAAAATACGCTGTCGATATGAGCCAGATTACATTGGGCAATGGCTCCAATGAGATTCTGGAGCTGGTCGCCAGGGCATTTTTAACGCCGGGACTTGAAGTGGTTTTCTCGCAGCATGCCTTTGCCGTATACCCGATAGTAACTCAAGCAGTCGGCGCTACGGCGGTTGTAGCTCCCGCGTTGAATTACGGTCACGATCTGGATGCCATGCTGCAACGAGTGACCGACAAAACGCGGTTGGTGTTTATAGCGAACCCCAATAATCCTACCGGCACATTGCTGAACCACACCGACTTGGAAGCGTTTATTGGAGCGCTGCCGGATACTTGCGTGTGCGTACTTGATGAAGCCTATTGTGAATTTGTTGGCGGACAAAGCGCGGACAATTCAATCGCCTGGCTGAAGAAATATCCTAATTTATTAATTACCCGCACCTTTTCAAAGGCCTACGGTCTGGCCGGGCTGCGCATCGGATATGGCTTGTCCAGTCCGCAGCTGGCCGACATCCTGAATCGGGTGCGTCAGCCCTTCAATAATAATATGCTGGCCTTGGCCGCCGCCGAAGCGGCGTTGACCGATGTCGAGCATTTGCAAAGCACCATTACCGTTAATGCCCAAGGCATGCAGTTTATCACCGAAGGGTTTAAAAACTTGGGACTGGAGTGGATTCCATCGGCAGGTAATTTCGTGCTGGTTGACCTGAAACAGCCTGCAATGCCGACTTATGAGGCATTGCTGCGCAAAGGGGTTATCGTCAGGCCGGTTGGCGTGTATGAATTACCCAATCATCTGCGTATTACCATCGGCACACAGGCGGAAAACCAGTTGTTTCTACAGGCATTAACCGAAGTTTTAGGTCGCATCGGTTCCCTACCGATTGCGACACTTCCGCCATCCCTGGCAGTCGCAGGCAATGTTTAACCGGATTTGCATTATCGGCGTCGGCCTGATCGGCGGATCTATCGCACGCGCAGCACGGCAGCAGGGTTTGAGTAATACCATAGTCGGGTACGGTCGTCAGCAGGATGAGCAAAATCTGCAAACGGCAAAACAGTTGGGTGTTATTGACGACTATATGCTGGATCTGGCGGAAGCCGTTCAAGGCGCCGATTGCGTTGTGATTGCGACGCCGGTTGCGAGTATCGAAAGCATTTTTGTTCTGCTCAAACCGTTATGGTCGGATAGCGCGATTTATACCGATGTAGGCAGCACCAAAGGCAGCGTTATCGCCGCAGCAGAGCGGATTTTTGGTGTTGTACCGGATAACCTGGTTCCGGCTCATCCCATTGCCGGAGCAGAACAAAGCGGCGTGACCGCATCAGTCAATGACTTGTTTTTGAATAAACGCCTGATTATCACGCCGGTCGGCAATACCAAGCCGGAAGCGGTGCAAAAAATTCAAGGTTTCTGGGAACGGCTGGGATCGCTGGTGTCGGTGATGGATGTGCAGCATCATGACGGGGTGTTGGCCGCAACCAGTCATTTGCCGCATATCCTGGCTTTTGCCTTGGTCGATATGCTCGGTCATAAAGACGAGCAGAGTGAGATATTTCAATACGCGGCCGGCGGCTTCAAGGATTTTACCCGGATTGCTTCCAGCGATCCGACGATGTGGAAGGACATTTGCGCCGCCAATAAAGACGAAATCATCCCTTTAATTGAGCAGCTAAAGGGAGAATTGGATAAAATACAACGCTTGCTGGAAACGAATGATACCCGGCAACTTTTTGAAACCTTTACGTATGCCAGAAATGCACGGCAACGCTTTCTTGACCAGTTCGATAATAATTAATATGTCAAAATCAATAACATTTCAGGTTCAACCAGGCGGTAAATTACAAGGCGAGGCACGTGTGCCCGGTGATAAATCCATGTCGCACCGTTCAATCATGCTGGGTTCGCTGGCCGAAGGCGTTACTCATGTCAAAGGCTTTCTCGAAGCGGAAGATGCGCTGGCAACCTTGCAGGCTTTTCGTGATATGGGCGTTGAAATCGAAGGCCCGGTCAATGGCGAATTGACTATACACGGCGTCGGCAAGCACGGCTTAAAAGCGCCAAAAAACGATTTATATCTGGGTAACTCAGGGACATCCATGCGGTTGCTGAGCGGTTTATTGGCGGGTCAGGCGTTCAATTCGGTATTAACCGGCGACAAATCATTGTCCGGTAGGCCGATGAAACGGGTCACCGAGCCATTGGCAGCTATGGGTGCCGACATAAAAACCACTGAGAAAGGCACGGCTCCATTGCACATTACCGGCAGGGCAGGGCAGTTGACCGGCATTGCTTACGCAATGCCGATCGCCAGCGCCCAGGTCAAATCCTGTCTGTTGTTGGCTGGAATGTACGCACAGGGCGTAACCAGCGTTACCGAGCCTGCGCCTACCCGCGACCATACCGAACGCATGCTGACCGGTTTTAATTATCCGGTGAAGCAAGAAGGCAATAAAGTCAGCATTACCGCCGAAGGCAGTTTAACGGCAACCGATATTGACGTGCCCAGCGATATTTCATCGGCGGCATTTTTCCTGGTCGGGGCGTCCATTGCGCCGGGTTCCGATCTGCTGTTGAAACATGTGGGCGTTAATCCTACGCGTACCGGCGTTATCGACATCCTGAGATTAATGGGCGCGAACATTGAAGTCCTTAACGAGCGCACGGTTGGCGGCGAACCGGTGGCCGATCTGCACGTTGTTTACAGTCCTCTAAAAGGCATAGACATTCCCGAGCATCTGGTGCCGCTGGCTATTGACGAGTTCCCGGTGTTGTTTGTCGCCGCAGCCTGTGCGGAAGGTCAAACACGGTTAACTGGCGCGGAAGAGCTTAGGGTTAAAGAATCGGATCGCATTCAAGTGATGGCGGACGGCTTGCAAATCCTGGGCGTAGATGCGCAATCTACCGAGGACGGCATGATTATTCAGGGTGGTTCGATTGGTGGTGGCGAAGTGATATCGCATGGCGACCACAGAATTGCGATGTCGTTTTCAATTGCCGGTTTGCGCGCTAATGCGCCGATTACCATCCATGATTGTGAAAACGTGAATACCTCGTTCCCTGAATTTAGAGACTTGGCCAAGCGCTTGGGTCTTGATCTGGTTTGCAGGGAAGCATAGTGACTGTTCCTGTATTGACTATTGATGGTCCAAGCGGTGCCGGAAAAGGCACGGTCAGCAGGGCGGTAGCGAAAAGACTGGGTTGGAACTATCTGGATAGCGGCTCTATCTACCGTTCACTGGCAATTGCAGTGTTAAAACAAGCTGTTGACCTAAAAGATGAAGCTGCCATTGTCAAGGTGGCCCAGACAATGGCGCTGGAATTTGATTGTAATGACGAATTGGTTGTCAGGCTGGACGGTGAAGACATTACCGCACAGTTAGGCCTTGAAAGCACAGGTAATACAGCTTCCATCGTTGCGGCGCTCCCTGAAGTCAGATATGTTTTATTACAAAAACAAAAGGATTTTAAACAATCGCCAGGTCTGGTTGCAGACGGACGAGACATGGGGACAGTGGTTTTTCCTGAAGCTGAAAACAAGGTATTTTTAACCGCCAGCGCAGCCGAGAGAGCCAAAAGGCGATATAAACAGTTGATAGAAAAAGGGAATGATGCTAATCTAGCGCAGATAACAAACGAGATAGAAGAGCGAGATCGTCGGGATATGGAGCGTAAGACTGCTCCATTAGCTATGGCTAATGACGCGCTTTATATCGATTCTTCGGATATGACACTGGAATCTGTTATTGAAGAAGTACTGAATTTAATCCGTTAAGGATTTTTTACGTGGTCACATCAAATTGTTTGCGTGTGATTTTTTTTAACTTTGATAAAGAAAAGGCTTGTTCGTGTTTCGACAGGCTTGGGAATGGAAAATGAGCGAAAGCTTTGCTGAATTATTTGAAGAAAGTTTAATCAAGACGGAAATGCGTCCTGGTGCCATGTTAATGGGTACGGTTGTTGATATCGAAAACGATATGATCATCGTCAGCACCCATTCAAAATCAGAAGGTGTCATTCCAAAATGGCAGTTTCTAAATAACGATGGCGAATTAGAAGTTGCCATTGGCGACGAAGTCGAGGTTGCCCTTGATTTATTTGAAGACGGCCTTGGCGCTACACTTCTTTCTCGTGATAAAGCGAAGAAAAACAAAGCTTGGTCCGAACTTGAAAATGCTTTTGAAAAAGAAGCAACCATTATCGGTCGTATTACCGGTAAAGTTCGCGGTGGTTTCACCGTGGCGGTTGGCGCATTGCGTGCTTTCTTGCCTGGCTCATTGGTTGATGTTCGCCCAATCAGAGACACGACTTTCCTGGAAAATCGTGACCTGGAATTCAAAGTCATAAAAATCGATCAAAAACGCAATAACGTTGTTCTGTCTCGTCGTGCAGTTGTAGAAAAAGAATACAGCGCAGAAAGAGAAGAATTGCTGAAAACGCTGGAAGAAGGCGCAGTTGTTACCGGTGTGGTCAAGAACCTGACCGATTACGGTGCGTTTATCGATCTTGGCGGTATTGACGGTTTGTTACACATCACCGATATGGCATGGAGACGCGTGCGTCATCCATCCGAGTGTGTAGAAATCGGTCAAGAAATTAAAGTTAAAGTCCTGAAATACGACAAAGATAAAAATCGTGTTTCATTAGGCATGAAGCAAATGGGTGAAGATCCATGGCAAAACATCGCCCGTCGCTACCCAGCCGGCACACGCGTATTCGGTAAAGTGAACAACCTGACTGATTATGGTTGCTTTGTTGAAATTGAAGAAGGCGTAGAAGGTTTGGTTCACGTTTCTGAAATGGACTGGACTAATAAAAACGTCAACCCTTCCAAACTTGTTCAGTTGGGCGATGAAGTCGAAGTGATGGTTCTGGAAATTGACGAAGAACGTCGTCGTATTTCTTTAGGCATGAAACAGTGCAAAACCAATCCTTGGGATGAATTTGCAGCAACGCATAACAAAGGCGACAAAATCTCAGGAAAAATCAAATCAATTACTGATTTTGGTATTTTCATCGGCCTGGATGGCGGTATCGACGGTCTGGTTCACATGTCCGATATTTCCTGGGCAGATGAAGGCGAAGCTTCGGTTCGTGATTTCAAGAAAGGCGATGAGCTGGAAACTGTTATTTTAGCGGTTGATTCTGAGCGCGAGCGTATCTCTTTAGGTATCAAACAACTTGAACAAGATCCATTCCAAAACTTCCTGGCTACTCATGAAAAAGGCAGTTTGGTAAAAGGAACTGTTAAAGAAGTTGACGCTAAGGGTGCAGTTATCACTTTAGCTGATAATGTTGAAGGCTACTTACGCGCTTCTGAAATTCAACGTGATCGCGTTGAAGATGCCAGAACCTTGTTAAAAGAAGGCGACGAACTTGAAGCTAAGTTCATCGGTGTCGACAAGAAAAGTAAATCAATTTCTTTATCTATTAAAGCTAAAGATTCTGATGAAGAGTCTCATTCGATTAAAGATCATTCCCAGCAATCAATTGGCGCACCAACTTTCGCCGATATCTTTAAACAGATGGAAAAATAAAACTCATGAGGGGGTATGCATCCGTGCATACCCCCTGTGTTTATTTGTTTTCGCAGGATAGAATGTGACAAAATCAGAATTAATTGAAGCACTTGCCAAACATCAGCCGCATCTGGCACAGAAAGATGTAGAGATAGCGGTAAAATGCATCATTGAACAAATGAATCAGGCGTTATCTTCCGGTGAAAGAATCGAGATTAGGGGTTTTGGTAGTTTTTCGCTACATCTACGTCCTCCTCGTATGGGGCGTAACCCTAAAACAGGTGAATCTGTAGCATTATCAAAAAAACATGTACCGCATTTTAAGCCTGGTAAGGAACTACGTGATCGAGTAGATGCTTCTCGGGAAAAATGCAAGATAGTTGACTAATAGTTAGTGCGTTGAAGCTCTGTAAGAATTATGCAGAGCTTTAATGTTACCGTTATTGAGTAAAAAACATTACTCTTTACCCTTCCTTTTTATCCCCATTCCAATTTAAGTTTTTGTCTGTTCAATGCCAGCCATTGAATCGCAATGATAGGTATCGCCGATTCTATCTCGCCATTTTCCAGCATCAAATACGCCTCATCAAAATCAACAGCTCGTACCAATATATCTTCGTCTTCATGGTCTAAGCCATAGATACCGCCCACTTGAGTACTATCCACTTTACCGCAAAACAGGGTGATCCATTCTGAGAAAGCGCCCGGCGTGGTATAAAACTCATTAATAACCATTAATTGCTGAATTTCACAACCTGCTTCCTCCAGAGATTCCCGATAAGCAACTTCCTCAGCGGTCTCACCTTCTTCAATTGCTCCCGCAACAATCTCTACGAGCCAAGCTCTATCAGGGTTTAAAATTGCGCCCGTCCTGAATTGTTCGATCAACACCACCTTATCGGCATGAGGATCATATAACAAAACCGCGACGCAACTGCCACGCATGAATAACTCACGCGTTATTTCGGAACTCCATCCCCCGCCAAACAAAGTGTGCTTAATGCGGTACTCTTCCACACGGAAAAAGCCTTGATAAACGATTTCCTTGCTTAAAATTTCAAATTGTTTATCCATGATTACCTTTGTACTCAACTCTATAAATGACTCCGAGTTTATCATCGCTAATCAATAAACTGCCATCCGGCATTTCCAGAATATCGACGGGACGTCCAAGCACCCTGCCGTCTTTGGTTAACCAGCCGTCGATAAAAACCTGTTCCGAAACGGGTTTGCCTTGCTTGAATTTTACCGAGACAACGCGATAGCCTTGTGGTTCAGACCGATTCCATGAGCCGTGTTCCGCAACAAATAACTGGTTTTTATGCTCGACCGGAAATTGCTTGCCCCGATAAAAACGCAGTCCCAACGGCGCTATATGCGCCTTAAACTTCCATACCGGTGCGGTAAATTGTCGACATTTCTTATCCGCGCCAAACTCCGGATCAGGAATATCACCGCCATGGCAATAAGGAAAACCAAAATGTTCTCCGGTAGTTGTCCACTGATTAAGCTCATCGGGCGGCATATCATCGCCTAAATAATCGCGGCCATTATCAGTAAAAAACAAGGCATTGGTTTCCGGTTGCCAGTCGAAACCAACCGAGCTCCTGATGCCTCTGGCAAGCATCTCAAAACCGCTGCCGTCGGCATTCAGCCTGACCAGCGACGAATAGATCGGTTGCTCAGGTTCGCAAATATTACATGGCGCTCCGACGGTAGTGTACAGCTTGTTATCGGGGCCAAAGCGCAGATACTTCCAGCCGTGATGCTGCTCTGATGGAAATTGATCGTAAACCACAACGGGTTTAGGCGGATTGGCCAACTGCTGCGTGATGCGGTCGAACCGAATAATGCGATTAACTTCGGCCACGTACAGTGAATCGTCCCTGTAAGCAACGCCGTTGGGCATATATAAATGACTGGCGATAACATATGACTTATCCGCTACGCCATCGCTATTGCTGTCCTGTACGGCATAAACCGACCCTTCAGATCCTGTGCCCACAAACACCGTGCCGTTATCGCCCAAAGCCAAACTACGGGGATTGGGCAGGTTATCGGCGAAAATAGACAGAGTGAAACCTGCGGGTACATGCAGTTGCTTTATAATATTCTGATGACTGTTTTGTAGCGCAAAAGCTAAACAAGGATTAATTAAAAATAAAGCCGACAGTATTGTTTTAATATGCATGAGAATACCCTCCATCAATAAACTTAAGCTATGTTAGCACCCTGAAAACGGATTGAATTTATTTATTCAATCCCCATATAGATTAAACCTTAACTTATCAGAAAGGCTCAAACATGATGCGTATTTTTCTTTTTCTGGCGACTAATGCGGCCATATTGGTTGTGGTCAGTATTATTTTTAATGTCTTAGGTTTAAGCGGCACTCTGGATGCTCAAGGCATCGACCTTAACCTGAATGCCCTTTTAGTCATGTCTGCCATCATCGGCATGACCGGTTCCGTTATTTCCTTGGCGATGTCTAAATGGTCGGCAAAAAGAGCAATGGGCGTACACGTTATCGAACGCCCCCAAAATCAAACCGAGCAATGGCTGATCGACATCGTGGCCAGGCAAGCCAGACAAGCGGGAATCGGTATGCCGGAAGTCGGCATATTCCAGACCCCCGAGTCCAATGCCTTTGCTACCGGCATGAGCAAAAACAGTGCGTTGGTAGCGGTCAGCACCGGTTTGCTGCAAAACATGAACGCCGATGAAATTGAAGCCGTTGTCGGCCATGAAATCAGCCACGTCGCCAACGGCGATATGGTGACGATGGCCTTAATGCAGGGCGTGGTAAATACCTTTGTTTACTTTTTTGCGACCATCATCGGACATCTTGTCGACCGGGTTGTGTTTAAAACCGAACGCGGTTACGGCCCGGCCTATTACATCACCCAGATGGCGGCTCAAGTTGTCTTGGGAATCCTGGCCTCTATGCTGGTCATGTGGTTCTCCCGTTACCGGGAATTCAAGGCGGATGCCGGTGGCGCAAACCTGGCGGGACGGGAAAAAATGATCGGCGCTCTGCGTGCATTGCAGCGCGGACACGAAGCGGAAGACCTGCCGGGACAACTGGCGGCGTTCGGCATTAACGGCGGTGGCGTGAGCAAATTGTTTATGAGCCATCCTCCATTGGAAGAGCGTATCGCAGCGTTACAAAACAACCGTTAATTAACTAAAAGCATAAAACCACGAAGACACGAAGAAATGAAACTTCGTGCCTTCGTGGTGAATCATTTTTATGCTTAAGTTGATGCTGATATCATCATGACCCAACACCAATACATCCGCTTTGCGCTAAAACTGTCATACGACCAATACCTTAAGGTCTATCAAGGCATTGCCAAAAATGTTTCCGTTATCGCCGATGATGGCAGAAGAGTCGCTTTTCCGGCGGGCAGGATTCAATCTTTTTTGACCAAGCAAGGTATCGACGGTTATTTTGAAATGGAATTAACGCCTGAAAACAAATTTGTCAGTATCAAAAAACTGTAACAATTTCAGTAACCAAAAATAGAACGCAGATGACGCTGATACGTATGGTCAACACAGATAATTCAATAAAATCATAAATTATCAGCGTCATTTGCGTTCCATTGGTTTTGATGGCATTGAATAGTCATGCCAATAAAGGGGCATGGCTATCTGCCTTTTAGATACCAATAAATTCTTAACACTCTAATTGATTGAAGGTGTGCAATTGAAAACAGAAGTTCTGGTGCTGGGCGGTGGCCCTGGAGGCTACACAGCGGCATTTCGTGCGGCCGATTTAGGGAAACAAGTTACTTTGGTTGAGCGTTATCCGGTTTTGGGCGGGGTTTGTTTAAATGTCGGCTGCATTCCGTCAAAAACCTTGTTGCATGTGGCGGCGGTGCTCAATGAAGCCAAAGAGATTAATTCGGCCGGGATCGGTTTTGCAGAACCCGACATTGACCTGGAAAAACTGCGCGGCTGGAAAAACACCATCAGTTCCCAGTTAACTACGGGCTTGGCGGCGTTGGCAAAGCAGCGCAACGTAACGGTTGTCAAAGGTATCGGGCGCTTTGTTTCCGACACGCAGGTGTTGGTTGAAGACGGTGCCGACACCCAGACCCTAGAGTTTGCACAGGCCATTATCGCGGTCGGCTCCCAGCCGGTAAAAATACCGTCGTTTCCCAATGACGATCCCAGGCTGATGGATTCCACCGATGCGCTCCAGCTTGAGAGCATCCCGAAAAAACTGTTGATTATCGGCGGCGGCATCATCGGCCTGGAAATGGCAACCGTTTATAATGCGCTGGGCAGCAAAATCACCGTGGTTGAAATGCAGGATCAGATTATCCCCGGTTGCGACAAGGATCTGGTCAGGCCGTTAATGCAGCGGATCAAAAAGCAATACGACAATATTTTTCTGGAAACCCAGGTAACAAATATTGAAGCGTTGCCGGAAGGCTTGAAAGTCAGTTTCAGCGGTAAAGACGCTCCAGAAACCGATGTATTCGATAAAGTGCTGGTCGCAGTGGGCAGACGGCCCAACGGTCATTTAATCGATGCCGACAAAGCCGGGGTTAATGTCGACGAGCGCGGCTTTATCAGCGTCGATAAACAACAGCGCAGCAATGTAAAACATATCTTTGCGATCGGCGATGTGGTGGGCAACCCGATGCTGGCGCATAAAGCGTCGCATGAAGGTAAAATAGCGGCCGAAGTGATTGCCGGTATGGCGACCGAGTGGCGGGCCTTGACCATTCCTTCCGTCGCGTATACCGATCCTGAAATAGCCTGGATGGGCTTGACTGAGAATGCCGCTAAAGCGCAAGACATCGCCTATGAAAAAGCGGCTTTCCCGTGGGCGGCCAGCGGTCGGTCATTAAGCATCGGGCGCAAGGAAGGCGTAACTAAATTGCTTAGCGACAAACAAACCGGACGCATTCTTGGTGCCGGTATTGTCGGTACGAATGCCGGCGAATTGATTGCGGAAGCCGTATTGGCGTTGGAGATGGGCGCGGGTGTTGAAGATTTGGCCTTAACGGTTCATGCGCATCCCACTTTGGCCGAAACCCTGGGCTTTTCAGCAGAAATGATGGAAGGCACTATTACTGATTTATTTATTAAGAGACGATGAAAGAACAATTATTGAACAAAAGCTTTATGACCAATTTCCTATCGGTTGCCGTCATCGGTGTCGGCTATGTGAGTCCTGTGCAACCGGAGTTGATCAAATCCATCGGCTTTTTCGCCCTTTCCGGAGCCATTACCAATTGGTTGGCCATTTACATGCTGTTTGAGAAAGTGCCTTATTTATACGGTTCCGGCGTGATACCGGCCCGGTTTGAAGAGTTTAAACTATCGATCAAGCAGTTGATGATGGTGCAGTTTTTTACCGAAAACAACATCGAACAGTTTATTGAAAACGAGGAACAACAAGGCAAAAACCTGCTGAATCTGGAACCTTTGTTAAATGCAGTCGATTATGACAAGGTTTACGAAGGCTTGGTGTCTTCGATTATGGGCTCTTCTTTTGGCGGCATGTTGATGATGATGGGCGGCGAAGAAGCGCTGGTACCGTTAAAAGAACCGTTTACCGAAAAAATGAAAATCACCTTGACCGAAATGGTCGAGTCCGACCGCTTTAAATCCGCATTGAAGCAAGGTCTGGATGCGCACAAAATCGGCGGCGACATTGTTGGTAAAATCGAATCAGTGATCGATAAGCGCCTGAATGAATTAACCCCGCAGCTGGTCAAGGAAATGGTTCAGGCTATCATCCGTCAGCATCTGGGCTGGCTGGTTGTTTGGGGCGGTATTTTCGGCGGCTTGATGGGCGCATTGTTCGATTTTGCCTGATGGAAACCATGGAGCTGGCTTTTGAGGAATTCGGCGCCCCGGATAATAGCCCGCTGATTATCCTGCACGGCTTTTTTGCCTCGTCGCGTAACTGGCGGCAGATAGCTCAAAGACTGTCTGCCCGGTTTCATGTTTATGTGCCGGACATGCGCAATCATGGGGTATCATCGCATCATCCGTTAATGGATTATCCGTCCATGGCCGCTGATTTGTTGCGGTTTATTGATGACCGCGGCTTGGAAACAGCCAGCTTGCTGGGGCACAGCATGGGCGGCAAGGTAGCCATGTGGTTTGCGCTTACAGCTCCGGACAGGGTCAATAAACTGATTGTGGCTGATATTGCCCCGGTCAGCTACAAGCACAGTTTTGATAACACCGTCCTGGCGTTAAAAGCGCTGCCGCTGGCTGAAATCAATAACCGTAAACAGGCCGAAACAGTGCTTGCGTCGCGCATACCCGAGCTCAGTTATCGCCAGTTTTTGTTGCAAAATCTCATTCTAAAAGACGGTAAATATTGCTGGCGACTCGACCTGGATATTTTTCAGCAGATGGCGCCCAATATCGCAGCCTTTCCCAATGCCGATCATTTAGCGCCATTTACCGGCAAAGCCTTGTTTATCGCAGGAGGCGATTCAGACTTCGTTAAGCTGGAGGATATAAAATCATTATTCCCAGAGGCGGCTTTCAGCACCATAGCCGACGCCGGACATTGGCTGCATGTACAACAACCGGATGTTTTTACAACACTGGTTGAAAATTTTTAGCTTGAAATGAAAATATAGGGCGATTTCATCGCCCAAAAAATCGCTCTTTTAAGAGGGCAGGGATGATCAAATGCTGCGTCCAGCATTTGATTTTTAATGATATGTATTGTCGAGAATGTCTCAGATGAATCAAAAAATAAGAAAAGCAGTTTTTCCGGTTGCGGGTCTCGGAACCCGTTTTTTACCCGCTACCAAAGCCAGCCCCAAGGAAATGTTGCCGGTTGTGGACAAGCCCTTGATTCAGTATTGCGTTGAAGAAGCGGTAGCTGCGGGTATTGATACGATGATCTTTGTAACGGGCCGGACCAAAAACGTGATCATGGATCACTTTGACAAGGCCTACGAGTTGGAAAATGAACTGACTACCCGTGGCAAGACCGAAATATTGAAAATGGTTCGGGAGATGATGCCGCCGAATGTGTCATTCGTGTTTATTCGTCAGCCTGAGGCATTGGGACTGGGTCATGCGGTGCTTTGCGCCAAGTCTGTCGTTGGCGATGAGCCGTTTGCCGTTATCCTGGCTGACGACTTGATCTCGAATCGTAACGGCGATGGCTGCATGGCTCAAATGGTTGAACAATACGATAAAAATCAGTGCAGCATATTGGGCGTAGAGAGAGTAAATTCCCAGGAAACCGATAAATACGGCATTGTCAAAACCAAGGAAGTATCCCCATCGGTAGGCCGGGTTGAATTGATTATTGAAAAGCCTGCTCCTGAGCAAGCTCCGTCAAACCTCGGCGTGGTCGGACGCTATATTTTAACGCCTGCGATTTTTGAGAAAATTGAAGCAACGGAACGCGGCGCCGGCGGCGAAATTCAGCTGACCGATGCTATTGCCGCATTGATGACTGATGAACAGGTATTGGCCTATGAGTTTGAAGGCAAACGTTATGATTGCGGATCAAAACTCGGTTATTTGCAGGCTACCGTTGAACACGGCTTGACGCATGCAGAGTTGAAAGGTGATTTCCTGAATTATTTAAAGAATCTGGTTCTCGATTAAGTTAGCGCAAGGGCGACCGACCGGTCGCCCTTGTCGTCGTCTGAAATCACCACAACCCCGGCAAAACCGCTGCCTGGCGTGCGAAAATTGGTAGTTTGTCCCTGATATAAACGAGCGCTGGTCAACTGCGCCTGCCCCCTGTAAACATACTGTCTCAGATCAAGTTTAAGATCGACCATTTCATTTTCCACTTTCAATTGCCGTTCGGTAGGCCGCACCAAGGCCTGTGCCACATAATTCCCCTGTAGAACAATCTCACCGAACACTCGTTTGGTCACCCCGTCGCCCCGGTATGCGGCTTTGCTGCCGTAGCCTTTGGCCGGTTTGAAAAACAGATGCTTGCGCGCGGCCCATAAGGCTTCTGCGTCCTCCTTATGTACGCAATCGGTGTGGGCAATGCCGCCAAGAAGCAGCGCCCGGGTTTCAGCGGCAACGCCCAACTCCCGCAACGCGGTTTCATCAGTCAATATCGCCAGATTTCTTTTATCTGCGTATAGCGCATGGGCTCTTGGGTGGGGCGTGACCACGACTGCTTCCGCTAAATAGGCCTCACGCAATGGTTTTAGCGTTCCAGCTTCCAGTCCGAAGTCGGTCAAGCGGTTGTAAACGAGATCGATAGGCATATCGCCATGCCAAAGCGCTCCGGCGCGGTAATCAAGCTCGGAAGGATCGCAAATAACGGTATTGATATGGTTTTGCTCGAACAGTTTTTTGAACAGTAAAAACTCCGGCAGCATGAATTGGGTCGACGGATTTTCATCGACGATAGCGATTGAATGTAAGGGCTGTTGACCGCGTTCGGCTTGCCATTCTTCAAGAAACATCGCCATAAACGCCTGTTCCGGATTTTGGACCGCGGACGCATTCAGTCCGGCCGAATCGCAACAGGCTGTTTGCGCCCGAATCAGGATGGCATTAAGCAACGCGCCTCCGGCATTACTGTTTATCTCAATTAATTGCGGACCTTTAGGGCTTAAATGAAAGTCATAGCCGAAAAAAACGCCGTGCGCTTTGGGAATAAAGTGCGCCGTACCGGGTGCGTAAGCCAGAACGCGTTGCTGATAAGCGGGCATAGCGATAACACTTTCTATGGCGGTAATGATGTCACGCTGGCTGCGTAGACTGCTTTCAGCGACAACAACTAAAGCCTCGGCGAATTGGTGAGGGCGCTCTTCAATGAGCATCCGGTACAACAAATCATCATCCAGTTGTTGCCGTAATGCTTTGCGCATAGAGTCCCTGTCGAGTGAAAGGTAACGGCATTCGACGTTGCCTTGATCTATCAATTGGGTGGATTCATTCTCGGAGGCGACTTGAGGAAGTGGGGTCATTCAAATTTTATATGTTGTTGGGCTACTGTATACGACGCGATTAGCCGACAGATTATTACAGAAAAGCCCTGTTTTGTAGAGCAGTGCAGTCAATAAGGGGGTACGCCAAAAATATCAGATCGTTTTTTCTGCACCGGTGCAAAACAACAACAGATCGGTTGTTTTGCACCCTCCTATTCCTTATTCACGACCTGGCAATAAAAATACTGATAATTAAAATCAATGGGTTATAAATAAAAAATCAGTTGGCACGGTTATCGCTTATGACTCGTTAGAACCTTTTTATCATTACGAGGATTTGTATGAGTGAACCATCCCTGTCAGAGTTACCAAAATCCGGTTTAGCCGGTTTAAAAGAAAACTGGCGTAGCGATTTATTGTCCGGTTTTCTGGTTTTTCTTATTGCCCTGCCGCTGTGCCTGGGTATATCGATGGCCTCCGGTTTTCCGCCATCGGCCGGTATTATCACGGCTATTATCGGCGGGATGCTGGTTTCGCGTATCAACGGATCGTTTATAACCATTAACGGCCCGGCCGCCGGCTTGATCGTGGTGGTGTTAAGTGCGGTGCAGGAACTGGGCGAAGGCGATGCGATGGCAGGTTATCGTTATGCCTTGGCTGCCATCGTGGTTGCCAGTGTAATACAAATTTTAATGGGCGTGTTTAAAGCCGGACGGTTAAGTTCGTTTTTTCCGGCATCGGTGGTACATGGCATGCTGGCGGCTATCGGCATCATTATTATGGCTAAACAGATCCATGTCATGCTGGGAACCACGCCGGAGAAAGGCAGCAGTCTGTTTTCGACTATCGCGCAAATTCCGCATAGCCTTCTGAATCTTAATCATGAAATTGCCATTATCGGTTTTACCGGATTGGCGATATTGATTATTTGGTCGATATTGAAAAACCCGACTTTAAAGATGATTCCGGCGCCACTCATTGTGGTGTTGGCAGGGATGGGCTTGGCGCGGTATTTTGATCTGGAACATGAGCACATGTATTTGTTCCTGCCGGATGCGCATTTTTTACCGCATCATGAAGAAACCGTCGGACCGAAATTTTTGGTCGCGATTTCCGAAAATTTTATGTCCAGCTTTTATTTTCCCGACTTTTCAAAATTCACCACCGTAGAGTTTTGGGAAGCCGTTGTCAGTATCAGCTTGGTTGGTAGTCTGGAGAGTTTGCTTAGCGCCATGGCGGTCGACAAACTTGATCCGTATAAGCGTCATTCCAATCTTGATCGTGACTTAACAGCGGTCGGTGCGGGTAATCTGGTGGTCGGATTGATCGGCGGCTTGCCGATGATTGCCGAGATCGTGCGTAGCTCGGCAAACGTGAACAACGGCGCAAAAACCCAGTGGGCCAACTTCTTTCACGGCAGTTTTATGTTGTTGTTCGTGGTGTTGTTCCCTAGGCTGATTCATAGTATTCCCCTGGCTGCATTGGCGGCATTGTTGGTCTATACCGGTTTTCGCCTGGCCTCGCCCAAAGAGTTCGCTAAAGTCATGGGCGTTGGTAAAGAACAGTTGTTTATGTTCGTTGTTACGATTATCGGTGTGTTGGCAACCGATTTATTAATCGGCGTCGCTATAGGTATCGTCACCAAATTTGCTATCCATATGCTGCGCGGTGTCAGGCTAAATAACCTGTTCAAGATTCATTTTGTGATTGAACCCAAAGATGCCGATTCTGTTGTAGTATCGATAGTCGGCGCGGCCATTTTCTCTAACTTTATGTCATTGAAGACTGCTTTAGCTAATCTGGAGAACGGCAAAACGGTTATCTTTCAATTGAACAATGCGTACCTGCTCGACCATACCGTGATGGAATTCATTCATGATTTTCAGCATAACTATGAAGGGCAGGGAGGGCAATGCAAGTTTATCGGAATGGAATATCATGATACCTTCTCAGAACACCCTTTGGCGGTGCGCAGAATGAAACGCAACAACATGAGCCGTCGTAAAAGCGATCATTATGGCGTATAGGGCGTTTTCTGAGGCTGGAGTGCAGGCTTTGTCTATATGGATGTAGGTAAGGGGCGTGAGCTTCGCCTGCAGATTTTCGATACATTGCCAACGGGCAAGCGAAGCTTGCACTCCTAATTACACGGCGAACGGCAATAACGCGGTTTGCTAACTTACAGGCAAGTGCGTTGCAGTGTGTTTATCAATAGAGTGAGAATTCCATGATTCTTGTATTAGCTTATAGCGCTGTTCTGCTAAGTTTTTTTTCCGGCTTGCTGGGACTGATGATGCATCAGCGTCGGCATATACTGCTGTTTAGTCAGTATTGGTTTAAAAAATTCCCGAGCGACAACGAAGGTAGTCAGTCTGTGCTTACCGGTTGTCTGGAAGCACGGCGGTTTCCGGTTTTGTTACGGCAAGCCGTGTTTGTTTTACTGGGTTTGTCCGGTGTCTTCGCGGTATTGGCCGGGTTGAGCGTGTTGATCGCTAAGGAGGTGGTTACCGATCAACTCAGTTTGGGGCTGCCTTGGCTGCCGTGGCATGTTCGTTTTGACTGCTTGTCCGGTTTTTTCTTTTTAATCGTCGGTATTGCGGTGAGTGCGGTCAGTCTTTACGGGCCGGGCTATGTGAACAGCTATCAGGAAAACCAGCATCCTTTTGCAATCTTGAGCTTATTCACCGGTCTGTTTGTTGCCGGGATGTTGCTGGTGCTGTTGGCCGATGACGCATTCTTTTTTATGATTGCCTGGGAGTTGATGTCGGTTGCCAGTTATTTTTTGGTGGCGTTCCAGCATGAAAACTCAGCCAATCGCCGCGCCGCTTTTCTTTATTTACTGATGGCGGAAGTCGGTGCATTGGCCATTATTCTGGGCTTTGGCGTACTGGCCAGCTTTTCCGACGGCTTTACCTTCGATGCTTTGCGTGCGTCGCACTTGTCGACAACCTGGGCAAGTATCGCCTTTATGTTGGCACTGCTGGGTTTCGGTATGAAAGCCGGGATTGTCCCTGTGCATGTCTGGCTGCCGGAAGCGCATCCGGTTGCGCCTTCACATATTTCCGCGTTAATGAGCGGCGTGATGCTGAAGGTCGCACTTTATGGGCTGATCCGTTTTTGCTTCGATTTGATCGGCGACGTGCAATGGCAGTGGGGCGTGGTGTTGCTGATACTGGGTACCATCTCCGCGCTGGGCGGTATTTTGTACGCGATGATGCAGCCCAATTTAAAACGCCTTCTGGCCTACAGTTCGGTCGAAAACATCGGCATAATTTTTATGGTGCTGGGGCTGTCGATGATTTTTATGGCCAACGGTCATCCGCAACTGGCAGCGCTGGGTTTTTTGGCGGCGCTGTTTCATGCCTTCAACCATGCGCTGTTCAAGAACCTGCTGTTTCTTGGGGCCGGTATGATTCATCACCAAACCCATGAGTTAAATATCGACATGATGGGCGGGCTGATTAAAAAGATGCCGAAAACCAGCGTGTTGTTTTTGATCGGTTGCATGAGTATCTCGTCATTACCGTTGTTTAACGGCTTCGTTTCGGAATGGCTGGCTTTCCAGACCGCATTGCAGGTCGATGTGCTGGACAATGGTGTATTGCGCAGCTTGATACCGGTCGCGGCTGCGGCATTAGCGCTGACGGCGGCATTGGCGGCCGCCTGTTTTGTCAAAGTATTCGGCTTGATCTTTTTGGGACAACCCCGTTCTCATCATTGCGATAAAGCGCATGAAGTCCAGGACAAAGGCATGCTGGCAGGCCCTGCGCTACTGGCCGGATTGTGCTTTTTGTTCGGCATTTTTCCCGGTCCGGTCATCAGCCTGATCAACGGCGTTTCCGGGCAATTGTTAGGCGAGACTTTGCCGAATGACGCAGCGTTAGGCTGGTTGTGGCTGGCACCGGTTTCGGCTAATCAAGCGTCTTATGCTCCCCCCTTGGTTTTGATCGGTGCGCTGATTGCCGGTTGCATCAGTTTTTGGTATCTGCGGCGTAATCCGGCAACGGCGTTACGCATCTCTGAAACCTGGGATTGCGGTTTCGGCGGATTAACGCCCCGTATGCAATACAGCAGCAGCGCTTTTACCATGCCGTTCCGGCGGATTTTCGCCAAAGTCTGGATTATTGACGAGCAGATCGATAAAGACATGCAAGGCGCAATGAATCAGGACGTGGCGGCCGTTCATTATCACTTGCAGATTCAGGATCATAGCTGGCCGCGTTTGTATCACCCGATTGAACATGCGGTAAATAAGCTAGCCCAATTAGTGGGACGTATTCAAACGGGAAATATCCGGGTTTATCTGGGTTATTCGTTTGCAACTTTACTATTACTGTTATGGGTGATCAGCTGATGAACTGGTTAATAGCTATTTTACAAACCATGCTGTTTGTCGCGTTAGCGCCGTTGCTGGCGGGCTGGGTCAAATGCTGCAAATGCCGGTTACAGAACCGCAAAGCGCCTTCCGTTCTTCAGCCTTACCGGGATTTGCTTAAATTGACCTATAAACAACCGGTAGTCTCGGAACAGGCTTCATGGTTATTTACCAAAGCGCCGTACATTATTTTTTCGGCAACGGTGCTGGCGGCAACCGTTGTGCCGCTGATTGCCGTTGATTTACCGACTTCGGCCAGCGCCGATGTGATTGTGATGGTGGGTTTTTTCGCTTTTGCCCGGTTTTTTCTGGCGCTGGCCGGATTGGACGTCGGCACCGCATTCGGCGGTATGGGCTCATCGCGGGAAATGACCATTTCATCGTTGGCGGAACCTGCGATGTTGATGGCGATTTTTACGCTGACCATGACCGCCTCAACGACTAATTTATCGTTGGCTATCGCCCATGTGCTCAATGAAGGTTTGGTGTTACGGCCTTCGTTTGTATTTGCTTTAGCGGCCCTGGTACTGGTTGCCGTCGCTGAAACAGGGCGTATTCCCGTAGACAATCCGGCGACGCATCTGGAGCTGACCATGATTCATGAAGCGATGATTCTTGAATACAGCGGTCGCCATTTAGCGCTGATCGAATGGGCAAGTCAGTTGAAGCTGATGCTGTACGGCGTCCTGATTGCCAATATCTTTTTCCCTTGGGGCATTGCCGAAACCCTTAGCATCCAAGCGTTAGGCTATGGCTTGCTGGCTATTATGGGCAAGCTTGCGGTGTTGGCGGTTGTTCTGGCGATAGCGGAAACGCTGGTTGCAAAAATGCGCCTGTTTCGCGTGCAGGAATACCTCAGTTTCGCCTATTTATTAGGGCTGCTTGGGTTGTTTAGCCACATTATTTTGGAGGCGGCACGATGAACATGAAAAATGTAAAAGTCCGCTTTGTAGGCCGGAATAAGCCGGTTCGAGCGATAGCGAGAACCGGTGTTTCCGGCGAACGCCTCCCGGACTTTGCCGGAAACGCCACCGCGCGCTACGCTTGGGTGGCCTTATTCCGGCCTACGATGTTCCTGTCTGGAATGTTGAACGATATTATTTTGGAGGCGGCACGCTGATGAACATCGAACAACTGGATTTTTATACGCAGGCCATTTTATCGATGGCCGCATTGGTGGGGCTTACCTCGTTTCTTATGTTAGGGCAGGGGAGATTACTCAGACTGATCTTTGTGTTTGCGATGCAGGGTTTTTTATTAACCTTGACCACAGCATTGGCGGCATACAGCTTGAATAATCATCATCTCTATATTTCAGCCGTGCTGACTTTAGTGCTGAAAGTAACTTTTATTCCGTGGATGTTAAGACGGGAGGTTCTGCGAATGAATATGCATCGCGATGTTGAAGCATTAAAAAACAATACTGCCGTGATGCTGGGCGGCGCCAGTCTGATGGTATTCAGTTATTACGTGTTGCATCCTATTGTGCAATCCTCATCAATCGTCATGCTGAATGCCTTGGCGGTCAGTCTTTCCGTGATGCTGCTGGGTATGCTGCTGATGATTTCGCATCGGCAGGCTATTGCTCATGTGGTTGGCTTTATGTCGATAGAAAACGGCTTATTCTTCGCGGCTATTGTCGCCACCAATGGCATGCCGATGGTGGTTGAACTGGGCGTGGCGTTCGACGTGCTGGTGGCTGCGGTGCTGTTCGGCATCTTTTTCCTGCATATACGCACCAGTATCGATTCTCTGGATGTCGATTTGTTAAACAAGTTACACGAGGTGGATAAATGATTGCCGCCTATTTAGTCTTATTAATACCGTTGGTCGGCATTATCTATTTCGCGCTGGCGGGACATAGAGCGGATACCGGAAAAATCAATGTCAGGTTTAACGGCATTTGCTTGCTGGCGACCATCTGGCTGGCGATCAATGTGCTCAATCAAGGTACGATTGTTTCATCAGGCAAGGCTTTTTTAATCGATCCGTTTAATGTGTATTTGATTGTGTTGACGGCTTTTGTCGGCTTCACCACGTCGATATTTTCTTCGCCTTATATGGAGCATGAAAAAGAAATCGGCAAGCTCAGCGACGGTCGCTTAAAGCTGTATCACTCGATGTTTCAGGGGTTTATGCTGGCCATGTATCTGGTGTTGACCACCAATAATATGGGCATCATGTGGGTGGCGATGGAAGGTGCGACATTGGCAACGGTGTTGCTGGTCAGCTTATATCGTACCCCGGAGTCTATTGAGGCGGCGTGGAAATATTTTATTTTGTGCGGCGTGGGCATTGCTCAAGCCTTGTTCGGCACCATTTTGCTGTATTACGCGGCCGTGCAGATCGGCGACGGCGAGAACGCCTTACTGTGGTCGGTGCTTTATGAAAATGCCGACAAATTAAATCCGGAAATTCTTGAAATTGCCTTTGTTTTTTTACTGATTGGTTACGGCACGAAAATCGGTTTGGTGCCGCTGCATAACTGGTTGCCCGATGCCCATTCCGAAGGTCCGACACCGATGTCTGCGGTGTTATCGGGATTACTGTTAAACGATGCCTTATACGCCGTGGTGCGTAATAAAATGCTGGTGGATGGGGCGACGGATTCCAATATGGCCGGTTTTCTGATGATGGGCTTCGGCATGCTGTCGTTTCTGGTTGCCGCGATACTGCTGCACCGGCAAAAAGATATTAAAAGACTGTTCAGTTACTCGTCTATTGAGCACATGGGGCTGATGACTTTCTCCTTCGGTATCGGCGGCCCTTTAGCCACTTTTGCCGCCTTGCTGCACATGACCGTACATTCACTGACCAAATCGGCCATTTTTGTGACGGTAGGCCACGCGGCTCAGCTTGCCGGAACCCAGCGCATAGACCAGATACGCGGCCTGATTAAAACCCAGCCCAGGATCGGTTGGGGTTTATTGATCGGCACCATTGCCATTGCCGGGTTTCCACCATTCGGCGTATTTACCAGCGAGTTTCTGGTGCTGCTGGCGACCATGCACAGTTATCCCTGGTTAGCGCCATTGCTGTTGCTGGGTATCGGCATCGCCTTTGCCGGACTGTTCAGACATATACAGCCGATGGTTTACGGCGACAAGCCTAAAGATCAACAACCGATTACAGCCAACTTGTGGCCGGTCATGATACATCTGGCCCTGGTGCTTTGGCTGGGTCTAGCCATCCCCGGTTTTCTGGCCAACTGGTTTTCACAGGCGACACTATTAATTTCCGGGAGTACGCCGTTATGAGTTCTTCAAACTGGACTGCGGATTTTTTAAGCCGACTGAGCACCGATATTACGGTTGCAGAAATCGATACCGCCTCGGCAACACTGTGGCAAATCAAAAGTCACGCATGGCAACAATTTGCAGAACTGGCTGTGCAGCAAAACCTGCGTTGGGCCGCCGGATGGGCGGAACAGGTTGATAACCGGTTTTTGATCAACGCCTGCTTTGAAAAACAGGGCGAATACATTCTTCTGCGCACGATTATCGATGATTCAAACCCCGAACTGCCGAGTCAGGCCACGGTTTATCCCGCCGCCAACCGCAGTGAGCGTCACACTCAAGATATGTTCGGGATCAAGTTTGTCGGGCATCCGGATAACAGGCGTTGGACGCGGCATCAAGCCTGGATTGAAAAAAACTATCCGTTACGAAAAGATTTTCCTGTTCAGGGTACACCGGTAGGCATCACGCCGCCCGATATGCATTATCCGTTTATTAAATCCCACGGTGCCGGTACGTATGAAATTCCGGTAGGCCCGGTGCATGCCGGTATTATTGAGCCCGGACATTTCAGGTTTCAGGCGGTGGGCGAACTTATCCTGAATCTGGAAGAACGTTTGGGCTACGTGCATAAAGGCATAGAAAAAATTGCCGAAGGCAGAGAACCGGAGTCCTTAGCCAGGCTGGCGGGTCGTGTCTCCGGCGATACCACCGTCGGGCATTGCTGGGCGGCCTGTAGGGCAATGGAACAGGCGGCGGGCGTGATAATTCCGCCTCGAGCCGCCTTAATTCGCGGCATTCTGGCGGAACGGGAACGCATCGCCAACCACATGGGCGATATAGGCGCAATCTGTAATGACGTTGCTTTTGTGTTCGCGCAAATGCAGTTTACCCGTTTGCGCGAACTCTGGTTGCGCACCAATGCAACGGTTTTCGGTCACCGCCTGTTGATGGATAAAATTGTTCCCGGCGGTGTTGCGTGTGATCTGTCGGATGAATCCTGCGCCCTGATCAAGAAGGAGATAACCGAATTAAGAAAAGAGCTGACGGAAGTCATACTCGCGCTGGATCTCAATTCTTCATTGGAAGACCGGCTATACACGGCCGGTTTCTTGTCTGAGGAAATTGCCGCCGCTTTTGGCACTTTGGGTTATGTCGGACGGGCCAGCGGACAGGATAAAGATGTGCGTCGCGATACGCCCTATGCGCCCTATGATCAAGTTACGGTTAAAGTCGCACTGGAAACACAGGGCGATATTGCTTCCAGATTATGGGTAAGGTACAAGGAAATCAGGGCGGCGTTACGTCTGATAGAAGGCTTTATCGACCGGCTTGTTGCCGGAGAACTACGCGCCGAATGGCGAACACCAGCGGCGGGTAGCGAAGCTCTGGGTATTGTTGAAGGCTGGCGTGGTGAAATTATCAGCTACATCCGTTTTGATGCCGATAACAAAATCGCCCGTTTTTATCCGCGCGACCCCAGTCAACTAAACTGGCCTGCGTTGGAAAAGCTGGTGCTGAATAATATCGTGCCGGATTTTCCTGTGTGCAACAAATCCCTGAATGGCTCTTATTCAGGCAATGATTTATAGGAAGGGAAAATGCTGAATATTTTTAAAAAAATCCTGACCACGGGTGTCGTTACTGAGCAGTTTAAAGCGCCCAAAGATGCCGAACTGGAGCAACTGGGCATTGAGATTAAAAGCCGCATAGACAAGAAATTTTCCGGCAGCATTGCGATACGCCAGGTCGATGCCGGTTCCTGTAACGGTTGCGAACTGGAAATTCATGCGCTGAATAATCCCTTTTACGATATTGAACGTTTTGGCGTTCATTTTGTCGCGTCGCCAAGACATGCCGACGTGCTGCTGGTTACAGGGCCGGTTTCAAGACATATGCAAACCGCGTTACTGCGCACTTATGAAGCAACGCCGAATCCGAAATGGGTGGTTGCAGCCGGTGATTGTGCCGCTTGCGGCGGAGAGTTCGGCGTGTCTTACGCCAGTTGCGGCGCAGTGTCCAACGTCATTCCGGTCGACGTGGTGATTCCCGGTTGTCCACCCACGCCTTTGGCGTTGATGAAGGGACTGTTGGGTTTGATTAACGCTAAAAAATAAAAAGAGCGGTACTGCGAAACAGCTATAAATGGGGCAGGGCGGTTATTGGGAACCTGCCAAAAACTACAATGGGTAAACAATATGATTAAGAAAGTAAAGATATGGGGAATCGCTGCCGTGATTCTGGGTTCTTTCAGCATGGCCTCTATGGCAGACGACTTGCTCCAGGATGCCGGTAGCTGGATGCAAATCGTAGGCGAGGGCAGTTTGAAAGTCGTGGATCCCAAGTTGGAAAAAGGCCGTATCTGGCTGGAAGGTCAATCCCGTTTCGACGACAACTGGAATCATTGGTATCAGGGTATGGTACGCACGGCGGTGGGCTATTCACTCAGCGATCGAGCCACTATCTGGGCAGGTTACACGTGGTTGCCGACTCAGAACGTCGGCAAGAGCTATGTTTCTCAGCAAGATGTCTGGCCGGCGTTTCGTTATGTCTTGCCCACCGATATAGGAACTTTCAGCTTTAGAACTATGTTCGAAAGCAACTTTATACAAGGCGATGATGTTCGTTTCAGGCCACGCCAGATGCTACGGTTTATGCATCCGCTGGAGTTCGAGCCGCGTTTAAGCCTGATTACCTGGGACGAGTTTTTCATCCGGGTCAACTCAACAAAATTCGGCGGACAGTCCGGTTTCGATCAGAACCGCGTGTTTGCGGGGCTAGGCTGGACTTTCAATAAAAACTTCCGGGCTGAAGGCGGTTATCTCAACCAGTATCTGGATGATGCCACTCACACCAATAACACCATGCATCACTTGATTATGGGATCGTTGTTTATCAATTTTTAAATGCCTGCTGCTTCAGAGAGACGGCCAGAACGATTCTCCTGCAATCTTCGCAGTAAACTGCCCCAGTTTTTGGCGTCCTACGTCGAGCACAGCGAAACGCATCCGATCCGCTTCGCTGTGTTCACCACATATTACGCGCTGAGATTCTCATAATCATAAATCAGCCGATCCATTGCTTTTTTATCGTTTAAACACCGATCTATTTCAGTGAGCAGCATCATATGGTAATGACGGCATAAAATAGAATCCGTGGGACACTCAGGAGCAAGCGCTTCAATCATGGTGCATAAATGAGTGAAATAATGCCGTCTCAGTATTGAATCTTGAGGAAATCCGCTACTGCTGTTTTCTACAGGTGAAACTGCCGCTTCTTTTACTTGGGGCTTTGCGGAAATCTCAATATTGCTTACGGGCTCATTGACGGACTCAGCAGCTGGTGAAGAAATACTTGTCGTATCGGTTGCTTGCGGGTTTACGACGACAGCTTCAGAATTAACTGCAATCTTGGCGGTCGACTCGATTTCCGGCTGTTGCTTTTCCTGCTCTGGGGTTTTAGGTTTGCTTATGAGCGTTTCCTTTGATGAACATGATGAACATTTTTTTTGTCTTTTTAAAATGAACATTGTTATCAGCAAAACAATAAGTACGGATACAATTCCAAGTACGGTCTTCATAATAGCTCTCCTGATTTTGAGTTGTAATTATTGGATGTTAAAGCATTTGATTTTTTAATGGCCGCCAATAAAAAACTATCATGAATTGAGGGTAGGGGCAATAAGTATCAATGCTAGTTAACCACCGTGAATCCCTGCCGAAATCAAGGGTTACGTGAATAGCTATGGAGTATTTCATGGTGTTATCTACGCGCTTGATATAATCAAAAAATATTTATCTGTCCAAAAGATTACTTTGACGGTAGGATCGGAGCGGATAAAATTATTATTCAAATGCTTATTAACTCGCGCAAGCCGACTTGATAGGCTTTCGTCCGATTCACTTTAGGGGGCTATTATGAAAGGCGACAAGAATATTCTGAAAACGCTCAACAGTCTGCTTGCCGGAGAGCTGAGCGCATCCGATCAGTACCTGATCCATGGTGAGATGTACGCCGATTTTGGCCTTAGCCATCTTTCTGAAAAAAGTCTACACGAGTCTGAGCATGAACGGCAGCATGCCCGCGCCTTGATTCAGCGCATCTTATTTCTGGAAGGCACGCCCAACCTAGTCAAACGAGAAGCTTTAACTATCGGCATCGGAGTACCGGAAATGTTAAAAGCCGATCTGGAAGTCGAATATCATGTCGTCGGCGAGCTAAAAAAAGCCATCGCCGCCTGCGAAAAAGCCGGGGATTATGTAACCCGCGAGATGCTGTCCGTGCAACTGGAGGATACGGAAATGGATCATGCTTACTGGCTGGAACAGCAATTGAGGCTAATTAACCTCGTAGGTCTGGAAAATTATCAGCAAAGTCAAATGAAACCAAGCATTTAAGCGATTGAGGGTAGACAGATGAAAGGCAATAAAAAAATCATTGAAATTCTCAACAAGGTACTCAAAAACGAGCTAACCTCGATCAACCAGTATTTCCTGCATGCTCGTATGTTCCGTAACTGGGGGCTGGAAAAACTTAACGACTACCAGTATAAGCAATCGATCCGCGTCATGAAGGAAGCCGATGAGGTTATTGAGCGTATCCTGTTTCTAGAAGGCCTGCCTAATCTGCAAAACCTCGGCAAGCTGCTGATCGGCGAAAATGTCGTCGAATGTTTAAACGGCGATTTGGAATACGAAAAAAATATTCAGCGACCCATGCTGATAGATGCCGTCGCTTTATGTGAGGAATTGCAGGACTACGTCAGTCGCGACCTACTGGAAGAGCTGCTGGAGCACTGCGAACAAGCCATTGATTGGCTGGAAACCCAGCAAAGCTTAATGGAAAATGTCAGTCTGCCTAATTACTTGCAATCGCATATATAGTACGGCAGCGATTAGCAGTGTCGCCACTTCCCAACTATCTGCAATTGAGGGCGCTGTTTTTTGTTTTAGATGCTAATTGAGCTTGACAGATACTCAAAACTAAATAAGAATGCTTCTCAATAATTGCATATTGTTGCGCTATCGAGGAGCTTGTTTTATGTATGTATGTGTTTGTCAGGCGGTGACGGAGTTCGATATTCATCAAGCCGCCAGAAACGGGGCAAAAACGCTGATGGATTTACGCCGCGATCTGCAGGTAAGCGTCGAGTGCGGGCGTTGCGCGAGTTGCGCCCGGAAGTGCTTAAAGTCAGCCAACGAAGATTTTTCGGAAAACCACAAATTACCCATCTACGCCTAACGCTAGGATTATTGATTACTGGTATATGATGGACATACAAGGGACAGAGTTTACTGACATTTTAGCCTTGCTAATCCATTCGTCAGCTAATTGCCGCTGTAAACGTTCACATCACGCATAAAGTCGGCGGCGAAGCTTCCAGCGTTTAGACGGCGCACATTATAAAACACCCTATTTTACCTGATTGGCAAAACGTCAACAGAACCTAGCCCGACATCAAGACGCAACAGATAGAGGGTGTTTTAGTCGCGAATTGTGCCCCATGTGTTACGTCACCCAGTTGATCAACTTCAACCAATTTCTAATTTTCAGCGCACTATTTATCTAGTTAAAGAAATTAAGCCCTTGAGATAAAATACATTCTGCTGCACTGATGACTGAAAAATATCGAATGGTGATTAACAACTTGCAAAGTTGTGATACAGCGGCGTCAAATGCGTTGAATAAGTCGGGTATTTGGAAGTACTTTACAAGGCCATAATGTTAGCCGGTCAAAACAGTAAGGGGTTAGATGGGAACGGTTGCCTTCGATAAGGTAGTTTATATCGGACAAATCAATCTGATCGTAGCCTCAACTCATTAACTTTAATAAGTAAGGATTTGACTATGAAACCATTTCCAATCGCTCTTGGCGCTTATCAACGCATCACATTAAACGCAAGCAATACGACACTGACTGACGAACAACGTGCCAATCTCAAGGCCAATATTCAATTGTGCCGCGATGCGATCGTCTTTTTTACTGCGACCGGCGCAGCGAGAGGCGTCGGCGGACATACCGGCGGCCCCTACGATACCGTCCCGGAAGTCGTAATTATGGATGCTTTGTTCCGGGGCGATGCCGATAAATACGTACCGATTTTTTTTGACGAAGCCGGACACCGCGCGGCCACTCAATACCTGATGTCTGCTCTTAACGGCGATCTACCTGCTGAACGTCTGATGGAATACCGCGCCGCTCATTCTCATTTACCGGGTCACCCTGAACTGGGTTTAACGCCTGGCGTAAAATTCAGCTCGGGACGGTTGGGTCACATGTGGCCCTATGTCAATGGCGTGGCTATCGCTAATCCAAGTAAAGTACTGTTTTGTCTGGGTTCCGATGGCTCGCAGCAGGAAGGTAATGATGCAGAAGCCGCACGCTTGTCCGTCGCTCAAAAACTGAATGTTAAATTGATTATCGATGATAATGACGTAACCATCGCCGGTCACCCTTCCAAATATTTGCCCGGTTGCTCTATAGCTAAAACGTTGGCTGGCCACGGTTTAACCGTATTGGAAGGCGACGGCGAAAATATCGATGATCTTTATCAGCGTATTTGTACTGCCGTTAATACCGACGGCCCCGTTGCTGTTATTAATCATCGTCCTATGTGTCCGGGCATTGTCGGACTGGAGGGTTCAACCCACGGCCATGACGTAGTCTCGGTAAAAGTGGCAGTAGACTATTTAGAGTCCCGCGGTCGACAGGCTGCGGCAGATCACCTCAAAGGAATTAAAACACCGAAAAATGATGCTGTATTCCTGGGATCCGGCGACAAGTGGGATGCCAACCGCAACGTTTTCGGCGATGCGGTCGTCGCGATTATGGGCCGGATGACCGAGGCCGAGCGTATCGAAAAAATCCGGGTCATTGACAGCGACTTGGAAGGCTCCTGCGGCCTGATCAAAATCCACAACGCTTATCCCGAAGTGTTTATCTCTTCCGGAATTATGGAGCGCGGTAACTTCTCGGCAGCGGCCGGTTTCGGCATGGAGAAAGGCAAGCAGGGTATTTTTGGCACTTTCAGTGCATTCCTGGAGATGTGTATTTCCGAGATCACGATGGCCCGCCTAAATCATTCCAACGTGCTCAGTCATTTCTCGCACTCAGGGATTGACGACATGGCTGACAACACCTGCCATTTCGGCCTGAACAACCTATTTGCGGATAATGGCTTAGATGACGGCTATGCGACCAACCTTTACTTTCCGGCTGACCCGCTGCAAATGAAAGCCTGTTTGGAAACCATCTTCTTTAACCCGGGCTTGCGTTTTGTATTCTCGACCCGCTCTAAAGTCCCGACTATTTTGAATACTCAAGGCCAGGACTACTTTGGCGGTGACTACAAATTTGTTTCCGGTAAAGATGAAGTTATCCGCGAAGGAACTCAAGGTTATATTGTCAGCTTCGGCGAAGCATTGTATCGGGCGTTGGGCGCAGTAGAACGTTTAAAACAGGAAGGCATTGATGTCGGTTTGATCAACAAACCTACGTTGAATGTCATTGATGAGGAGATGATGGTTAAAATCGGCAATTCGCCGATGGTGCTGATTGTCGAGTCGTATAACCGAAAAACGGGATTGGGCAGCCGCTTTGGCTCCTGGTTATTGGAGCGTGGGCTGACACCAAAATACGCGCATATTGGCACTCACAAAGAAGGTTGTGGCGGTCTCTGGGAACAATTCCCACATCAAGGTATTGATCCGGCGGGGATTATGACCAACGTTAAGGATCTACTAAAAGCTAATCCGGATGACTCCGCCTTTCCGGTTCTATGAGGGAGATGAGAAAATGGGGTTTTGGCTCGACTATTGGTCATCGCGAAACAAAAGGGGCGGAAACCGATAGGCTTGACCTAACGCTATCGCGCCAAATCTCTACTCTACCGATTGTTACTATTTGCAACAGGCACCGTTATCGGCAAAACTCGGGTATTTTGCGAATACCGCAGTTCGGCCGGTCATTTCCAAGATAAACAAGGAATTTTATCAAATTGATTTGGAGCGGGTGCCCGTCTTTGTTTGCACGTAGAGCCCTCTTGAGGTACGCTCGGTTCAATCTATAATAAATCAACAGGTAACTGAAAGATTCTTTCTAATCAGGTAAAAAATGGATGGTGACTATTTTGGCAGTATCGAAGAATTTACCCTACCCTTGCGTGATGGCGAGTTAGTCGATTTTAGGCCCGTTAAGCAAAACGACAAGGAAACCTTACAAAAGGGTATGTTGGCTTTGTCTTCGAAATCGCGCTACTTCCGCTTCTTTTCGCCCATTTTGAAACTTTCCGATACACAATTGTGTGATTTTACAGAAATCGATCAACAGAATCATGTGGCGTGGATTGCGCTGGCTCACAATGAGCCTGAAGATCGTGGACTTGGCATAGCACGGTTTATCCGTATTCAGAATCAGCCCGAGATAGCCGAGTTTGGGGTGGCGGTTATTGACAGTTATCAATACAGGGGTTTGGGAACTATTCTGCTTGCAGTGCTGCATCGGATGGCAAGTATAAAAGGCATTGAGATTCTGAGAGGCTACGTTCTTGCTGATAACACGGTTATGAGCAATTGGTTGGGCAGGCTAGGTGCGGTTGGTGTGTATGAAAATGGCGTCTATCGAATGGATTTAATCGTTAGCGACGACTTTTTTTCTTCAAAATGCCGAAAAATCCTTGCCGATTGGGGCCTGAAACATAATTCGCAGGATCTGCAAAAATCCGCTTTTTCAACCCGAATTAATTGCAAACAAGAGAATTTGGACTATTCCAATGAAAGCAATCATTGGAATTAATAAATTTAGTTGACCTGCTGTAGTCGGCCAATACAAGTCGGTCGTGATTGCTTTAAATATTGCCCGGTTTCCGGATAGCATATAAAGTTTAAGCGTTACCGAGTCAGGTAGAACAGGAGAGGTAAGGTTTTATTAGTGCTTGATAGTAAACTATGCCGATCTGGATCATAACGTGTTAAACAGAATGAGCTAAAGCATGAACCCGACAAATAGAGCAAACGCCCTGATCTTGGGCATATCGATCTTTCTTGGACTGACTGCGCTGGGCTATCTCCTTGGCCGGGCCGCTATCGACTTCAAAGAATACGAGCGTAGCGTTTCCGTCAAGGGCTTATCCGAGCGAGAATTGCCGGCAGATGTGGTGATTTGGCCAATCGCTTTCACCGAGAGCAGCAACGACCTGGGGACTCTATATAATTCGATTGAAGTCAGTAAAAAGAGTATTGAAGCGTTTCTGGTTTCCAAGGGCATCGCGGCACCCGAGATATCATATTCCTTGCCCTCAGTTACCGACAAAGCAGCCCAGGAATTTAACAACGGTCAAAAGGCCGAGTTTAGATATGTGGCTATTCAAACGGTTACAGTCTATTCATCAAATGTCTCTATAGTCCGTAAGGCAATGAATGAGCTATCTGAATTAGGCAAGACTGGGATAGCCTTTAAAGGTGAGGACTTTCAAAATCAGACCGAATATCTTTTCACTGATTTAAATAAAATTAAGCCGGAAATGATCCAGGAAACCACCACAAAAGCCAGGGAAGTTGCTTTAAAATTCGCTGAAGACTCAAATAGTAGACTGGGAAAGATAAAACAGGCATCTCAGGGCCAGTTTACTATAGAGCCAAGAGATAAAAACAATCCGCACATCAAGAAAATTCGGGTAGTGTCTACCGTAGAATATTACTTGTCTGATTAGCCTATTTGTTGGGTTACGGCTCTAACACCGAACCCAACCTTGTATCTTAATCCATGTCATAGTTACCAGCGTCGCCATAATCGAGTCGCTTTCTAATAATGATTTCAATTCAGGTCGCAACTGAAACTCTATTTATCAGGAGTGCAAGATTGCGTACCTTATGCGTCACCGGTTGATCTCTTTTTTGTTAAAAGTACCGAAGAGTTTCGCAGCCGCATCATTGATTTCAAACTTATGTTAATGAGAGCGACGAACACACAAAAGTGTACTTGCGCCGGACAACGAGTGCTAATGTGAGGCTGATTTGCTACGTGACGCTGAAAGGTGTTCAGTCTTTCCGCAACTGATCCCGGATAGGCAGTTGGCGGATGCGTTGACCGGTAGCGGCAAAAATCGCGTTGCACAATGCCGGCGCAATGGGCGGGACGCCCGGTTCACCCACCCCGCCGAGCGGCGTGTCGAACTCGGTCGTTGGCATCAGATGAACACGGATTTCGCGGGGCGCCTCATCCATGCGGGTGAGTTGGTAGGTATGGAAGTTATCCTGCATTACAGCACCCTCCTTGAAGCTGATTTCGCCCAGCGTGGCTAGGCTGATCCCCATAATGCAAGCCCCCTCGATCTGGGAACGGATGCGCTCCGGATTGACCTGCGGACCGCAATCCACGGCCACATCAATGCGGGGTATGTTCAATTTGCCGTCTTCGTTGACGGCTACTTCCACCACAACTGCAATGTAAGTGACGAAGCTGTAATGGGCCGCCAGACCCAATCCTCCGCCCCTGGGTAGCGTGCGTCCCCAACCCGTCTCGCGCGCAACGGTTTCGATCACCCTTCGCAGGCGTCCAGTATCGACCGGGTACACCTCGGGGGATTCACCCTGATTCCAGGTATCGCCAAGGGTACGCGGATCAATACGGCGTGGCGGGCCGATCAGGTCAAGCAGGAAATCCTTAGGATCGCGTCCCGCAGCAGCGGCCAGTTCGGCTACGAAGGACTGGATGGCGAAGGCATGTGGGATATTGGACACCGAACGAAACCAGCCAATGCGGGTATGTGCTTCTGCCTCCGGATTTTCGATGCGTAGATTGGCAATGGCAAAGGGCACATTGATGACACCCATTCCAAGTTCGGCTGGCATCTGGTGCTTGCTGTCGGGGGCGAAAGTGGACGAAATGGTCGGCGCCACCGTTCTGTGCAGCCAAGCTACCGGTTTGCCCTGAGTATCCAGACCCGCCTCCAGCCGCTCGACGGAAACCGTATGGAAATAAGAGTGGTGCAGATCGTCCTCGCGGGTCCAAGTCAGCTTGACCGGCTTGCCGTTCATTGCCTGCGATAGTAGCGCAGCTTCAATGACGTAGTCGGGTATGGATTTGCGTCCGAAACCGCCGCCCAATAGGGTGACATGCACCGTAACATTGTCTTCCGACAGCTTGAGCCATTTGGCCACGCGCTCGCGAGATGCCTGTGGGGACTGCGTGCAGGCCCATATTTCGCATTTTCCCTTGACGATACGGGCTGCCGCCGCAGGCGGTTCCATGGTGGCGTGGGCGAGATGCGGAGCATAATATTCAGCTTCCACCCGTTTGGCCGCGCTTTTTAACGCAGTATCAACGTCACCGTCGTTGCGGACCACTTTGCCTGGCTGGCGCGCGGCTGCTTCGAGCTCGGCCTTGTAGGCCACGGAATCGTAAGTATCGTGCGGCCCGTTGTTCCATTCGATCTTGAGCGCCTTGCGCCCCTGGATGGCCGCCCAAGTATTGCGGGCAATCACGGCGACGCCCCCGAGCGGGTTGAAGTCGGCGGGGGGAGGGCTGCTCGGCAGTTCGACCACCTTAACCACGCCGGGCACCTTGAGGGCATCCTTGGCATCGTAACTTAAAACCTTGCCGCCAAATACGGGTGGGCGCGCGACCACGGCGTAAAGCATGTCTTCAAGACGGGTGTCGATGCCGTACTGTGCCCGGCCAGTGACTATATCCTGCCCGTCATAAATCCCGAGCTGCCCCTTGCTGATGTAGCGGAAATCCGCAGGCTTCTTCAGACGCAAGGTTTCCCGAGCAGGCACCGGCAATTTGGCCGCAGCCTTGGCCAGCTGACCATAGCCGAGTGTCCTGCCGGTGGCAGGATGAAGGACTTGATGCTGCTCGGCACGGACTTCCTGGATCGGCACTTGCCATTGCGCTGCTGCCGCCGATTCCAGCATGGTGCGGGCAGCCGCGCCGACCCGGCGCATCGGCATAAAGAAATGACGCATGCTACGGGAGCCATCGGTGTCCTGGTTGCCGTAACGCGGTTCGTCGCCGGGCGCCTGCTCGACCCGTACACGCTGCCAGTCGGCTTCAAGTTCGTCGGCCACCACCATCGGCAGACTGGTGCGTACGCCTTGTCCCATTTCCGAACGGTGGCAAATGATGGTCACCGTGCCGTCGTCCGCTATTGCGACGAACACCAGCGGGTTATCTACCCAGCCGTGCGGCATGGCATCGGCGCCATACTTATCCTTTTGTGAGGGCAGGGCAGTTTCGTCGGCCCTAATCAGCGAGGGAAAGCTGGCGGCCAGCACAAATCCGGTGAGGGCCAGATCCTTGAGAAAAGCGCGTCGACTGATGTTGGCGATATGCAGGATGTCATCTGCGATCGAGATGTCAGCATTCAATTCGGAGCGATCCAATGGCTTTTTCATGGCTTGACCTCCGTTAACCCAGCGACCTGCTTGATTGCTGTGCGTATTCGGCAATAGGTGCCGCACCGGCAGATATTGCCGCTCATGGCCTTGTCGATATCGGCATCGGTGGGTTTGGGTTTTTGTTTGAGCAGCGCAGTGGCAGCCATTATCTGGCCGGGTTGGCAATAACCGCATTGCGGTACGCCTAGCGTTAACCAGGCTTCCTGGACCTTTCGTCCTGTTGTGTCCTGGTCGATGGCTTCGATCGTCACGATTTTCTTGCCGACGGCGGCTGAGATGGGAGTCACGCAAGCGCGAGTAGGTTCTCCGTCGAGATGCACCGTGCAGGCTCCGCATAAAGCCATGCCGCAGCCAAATTTGGTTCCGGTCAAGCCCAAGTGGTCGCGCAATGCCCAGAGGAGGGGAGTATCCGTCGGTAAGTCGATCTGACGGGGCTTGCCGTTGATATTGAACGTAGTCATTGGGTATTTCTCCTTCCAGTCATCAGAAGTGCGAGGTGCCCGCGTCGCATCGTGTAACTGGACGCAAGTGCATTGAACGAAATCTTACACGGGTTCCATGGGCCAGTAAAGGCGCCTAGACAGAGGTTCGTGACGGGGTTTTAATCGGCACTTATATTTACCTTACTCAAGGATTCGCCGTGGCCACCCCGCCTCACTAGCACCATTTCGCTGACGATGGACAAGGCGATTTCCTCTGGCAATTTCGCGCCCAGATCCAGACCGGCGGGAGCGCGCACATTGGCAAGGCCTGATTCCGGGAAACCTTCCTGTGCCAATCGCGCCAAAACCAGATTCGCTCGCTTACGGCTGGAAACCAGCGCGATATACAGGGCTTCGGATTGCAGTGCATGGGAGAGGGAGTCATAGTCGCCCTTGTGATGAGTGGCTATCACCACGAAATCGCCCAGCTGTGGCTGCAATTGTTGATAACGGCAATCGTCGCTAATGATACGGTGGGCGGCGGGAAAGCGCTCCGCCGTGGCCTGCGGGTCATTGACAACCACCTCGAATCCTAATCGGCAGGCGAATTCGCAAAGACTTTCCACGATGCGCCCATGCCCCATTAGCCAGAGTAGCGGTTTGGGCAAGACCGGTTCCACATACACCCGCATGCTGCCGCCGCACGGCATGCCCGCGCCGAAAATTTCGTCGTTCAGGTCGATTTCAATCACGCGAGGTTCTCCTGTTTCAAGACATTCAAGTGCCGCATTGGACACCATGGATTGCGCACAACCGCCGCCGACCCAGCCGGCTATGACCTTGCCGGAGAGGTCGATCAGCGCCTTAGCCGCCGGTTTGGCTGAGGATGAGCCCAGTATTTCTACTACGGTGGCTAGAGCATAAGGACGGCGCGCTTTGCGCAGTTCAAACTGGAGATCGAGAATGTCGCGGATCACTATGTTTTTTTAAATTTTGTCAGAAATTGCAAATCTTCCGGTTTATCGATGTCCCGAAGCACGCCTGCATCAGCGCAATCAACGAGTCGAAGTTGATCAAGATGCGCCTGGATCACCGTTTTCGCACCTTCATCGCCGCTCAACGCGGCCAGTTCCGGGCCTAAGATTTGTGAAAAACCTACCGGGTGCCCGCGTTGGCCTTGCCAGCAGGGCGCGGCGATGGCCGCACCCGAGCGAAGCGTATCCGCCACCTTGCAGATGGTGGCGGGTTCAATCCACGGCATATCTGCCAGAGTGATCAGCCAGCCGGCGGCGTCGGGACACGCGCGAATACCGAAAACAAGACTCGCGCCCATGCCTTGTTCCGCATCGGCACAGACCCGGACTTCCGCTCCTTCGGCTTGCAATAAAGCGGTCAGCTCCTCGCTGCCTGGTCTTACCACTGCCAGCACCCCATCTGTGCCGACTAATAGGTTGCGGCAGGCGCGCACCGCCACCAAGTTGCCATCGGGCAAAATATGGGTCAGTTTGTCTGCGCCGAAGCGTCGGCTGACTCCAGCGGCCAGCAAGATGCCGACAATCGAGCCCATCAGTCTAAATGCAAGCGATAGAGGATATTTCGGAGGACCAAGGTGTGGGCAATCATCGTCTTGTCTAGGGGGTAGGTGAATCAGAGCCAAGGACATTATCACCGCACTCCCTGATTAGCAAGATTCTTCAGCCAGATGAAATAAAAGCATGGGACGCCGGCGCGGCGGAGAGGAATCGCATGGTAAGCGTCGTCGCCAATAGGGTATTGATACATAAAGAAAAAATCATGCCGTGTATTAATAAATAAACAGAGCAAATTGCTCAGTTGTGCTTAACAGTACCGCCGGACCAAAAAACTACGATTAGTGGTATTTCTCAGCCTTTTGTTCTCGTATGCCGCTTAAGCCAACCTTTGAGTGTCTACTTCATGAAAAGTCTAATGGCCATTCAGGTTCGGGTTGAGCCTGTAAATCATCCTAGGGCAGGGTAGTTTCGAATGTCTGTTTTGTAGGATTTGCGGTAACTGAGTTTTATAAAGCCACGAATAGCGAGTATCGGCCAAAATAAGTCATTGGGAGGTCGGTAAACTTTACAAGTTGCTTCCCTGTTTAAAAATGTGAACCGACTTTAGAATATAGATGCAGCTGAATTTTCGAGTTAATTCATATAAGTTTTCCTACATATTGTGCATTTAGCTCAAAATATGTACTGTCGATCCATGGTTGGGAAGATAGATCATCTGATAATGTATGGACATTTAATACTATCCAATATCAGGATCGCATAAAAATTTTGGGAGTTATCCCGATAAGAAAATCTAGATGCCTGATTATCAATCATACTTTCCTGTTTCGTTTCTCCGCAGACGATAACAAATATTCCCTGCGGGAAGCAATCGAGCGAGGATTGGGAGACAGACCACGATTTTCTATTCGTCCACTTTCAAGAGGCAGAATAACCGTGGTCAAGCTCCATTAATATTAAAGAATGTGAGCATGAACCCTTTAACCGGGTGATGTGACGGGAAGGAAAACAATCGGCTAAAGGAGGTAGATTGTATGGCAATTGCAGCAGTGCCCGTTGACCAACGGGTAATCGATATCGATTCGCGCCGCTTTGCTTCTGTAGAAAAGGCATTGATCGAGCTGATTACCAACTCCGATGACAGCTATGCCCGTCTGGAAAAGAGTGGGACGCAAGTGTCTGGCCACATTCGTATCAAGTATGAACGGCATCAGGCCGGTGCGCTGCTGGTGGTCGCCGACCAGGCGGAAGGGATGTCCTTCGAACGAGTCTGTTCTATTTTGGCCTATGGCGCCCCCCACAGCCCCTTGGCGCGCGGCGAAGGCGGCGGGCGCGGTTATTTCGGACGTGGATTGAAGCAGGCTATTTATGGACTCGGTCACGGCTGGATCGAAACAATTCATGCCGGACGATTTTCCCGTATTGAATTATTCCGCAGTGAAGATGACGACTATTTATTTGAAGATTATGACGGTGACCGGCCGGCAAAGGCGATAGATTATAGCCGCTTAGGCCTATTTGACAGCGGCACACAAGTGACAATCGTCATTGAGAACTCGCATGTGAACATATCCCACTATCGCTCCGTTGTGCAGGCGGTAGCCAATAATATCTATCTGCGCGATTTGCTGACGCGGAGAAATGTGGAACTATTACACCTACAGCATGGGAAAGAAATAGAGCGCCTAGGACCGGTGCGCCATGAGGAGCTACCTGCAATTTTACTGCTGGGTCCAGATCAGGCTGGGAGCTTTGTTTGTCAGCAGCAGGAGTATCCTTTTACCCTGACTCTGAAGCGTGCCCAGGGTGTGGAATTAACCCTAAAGGGCGACGAACGGACGAATGGCCTGATCATCCTGTCTGACATGGCAGTGCTGGACTGTCAGCTGTTTGACTATGAAAACCAGGTGGGGACGGAGTACCTTTTTGGCACGGTGCGTTGTGCAGCCTTGCTCGAAAAATTAGGCCAAGGCATGGCAATTATTAGCGACGAAAGGGAGGGTTTGAATCATAAGAATACCTTTGTGCAGGCTTTTTCCCAGGCCGTCAGCAGAATGATCGCGCCCTATGTGTTGGCGGAGCAAGAAAAGCTGAAGCATCTGGAGCGCGCTACAACGTCTGGCCGAACCGGTCATATGATCGAACACCTGCTACAGCGCATGAGCCGGGCGGCGATTCAAGATTTGGGCATCATTCTGCCGCCGACCTATGACCAGGAAGCAGGAGCTTTTGTTGAGGAAGAACTTCCGGCGGCGCTGCGTTTTACCACGCCTTTCTATTATCGCAAGGTCAATCATGCCTTCCACGTTGCCTTGATGGTTGATCCGAGTCAATTTTCTGGTGACGAGGTATTAAACTTCAACTACGCGCTACCCTATTCCATGCATATCGAACCCGCGCCGACGGCGATAGTGATTCGTGATCTTGGTGAAACCCAGCGGATCGAATGGACAATTGTGAGCGATACAACTGGGGAGCATGGAGAGATCAATGCACGGGCGGGAACGTATTGGGCCTGGTGCGAGGTTGCTGTGGCAGAGCATGCTTCCGGGCACAACCATGGCTATTCCAGTCATATTGCAAGAAGAGGGCGGCCTCGGGATCATGGTTCAGATATGTTCGTGGGCTATGAGTTCCGTAACCTGAATAACGAGCTGGACCGAGCTGTATATAGCGCTGAAGAACGTAAAATCATCATCAATACCGGTGCGCCGACAGTGCAACTTTATGTGGATGGCCGGGGACATTTTCGTGATGCAGCCAGACTGCTGCTGGCCGAGCTTTTCATGGATGTGATTTCAGATGAGTTGGCTCGGCGTTCTGTAGAAAAGTCAGGTCATAAAGGTAATGTTGGGGCGTATCGTGCTGCTAAACAGGATATCATTCGCCGATACGGCAGTGAGATCCATCTTTCGTTCTTGACCCCATAAATAAGACCATGGGGTTTCTATGGCTCTAGCCTTACTCTGGATTGAACACGGACTCGCCAAAAGCGCCGAAATAGCTTCGCTGTTGAATACCTCATTGACCGTTATCACGTAAGCCACGCCGTTACATTTCAGCATTGGCATTCATCACTTAATCAACCGCTGTAAACAATCACATCACGTAATAGTCGGCGGCCAAGCAGCCAGCGTATAAGTTATCGCAGTAACGTGCATTTCAGCTGTTTTGGCGAACAAAACTGTATTAGGGGCACTCTGGGTATTACTTTCAATACTTCGCATAATGTGACGCGGCTTATGTAGAAAAGCCCCGGTGGATAATCAAGTCCCACCGGGGCTTTTTTGCATAGGCCGCATTATGCGAGGTCTTTACTTTACTTTTTCGATGTAATTTTCGTGGCTTTGGCTTGATTTATTGCTGATCAATTTGTTTTTCTTCGTGGCAGGCTTCAGGCTTTTTTCTTCAATCCGGATTGTTGGTTTTAGCGTTTGATCCATTATTAAAAACAGCCCTCCCAGCAGCGTTATTGATATGAGTAGCATCTTCCAGGGCACTGTTTTTCTGTTTTTCTGGGCGTGTCGAGGTTGCTGCAATTTCCTTTTTGTTTCCGGCCGTACATCCCTTTTCATGTAGTCTCGGTCTTGTAAGCCCATATTACTTTCTCCGCTTTATCTTGTTTCTTTAGCTTTTTCTACGTCTTCTATTGTTAGATCGTTTAGAAACTTGCTGAGTAGGGCGTCTGCAACATCTGTTGGTTTAATGACTTTGTTTTCTTTTATAGAAAATTCCCAAGCTTTTTTCTCTATTGCGTCCCATCTTGTGCCTCTTACTCTGATTGTTTTATGCGTCGCCATAAGATTCCCCATATTTAAACCTTTAAATGTAAATTAGTTTACATTTTTATTTGTCATTTCTTGACATGTTCTTTGTGATTAATTTACATTATGTCTAAATGTTTTTTGTAACAAATTTACATTGTAATTATTTACTTACAACAATCATAGAGGCAAAGCTATGCAAACAGAACAAAATGAATCCGTAACGATTACGCTAACTCGTGATGAGTTGGAGACAATAATTTATGCTCTTGAAGGTTTAGACGAATACACGCCGATTCAGAATAAACTTAAATTCCTTTTCCCAAATCAATCTGGCGACCTTTGCCGTTCTTCTGATCAGTCGCCCGATGCTGTGGGTCAGGAGAGCATTAATTCACCCTTTGTCGGATTGACTTTTAAAGCTGTGCGGCAGGGTGGCACCAGCCGTTTTGATATAGGGGTTACGTAATGACAACATGCAAATATTGTTTTGGCCTGTTGGTTCAAAAAGGTTGCGGCCGCATCCCTGTTTTTTGCTCCAATGCCTGTAAGCAGGCGCATTGGCGGTTAGAGAAAAACGGTTTTCAGCGTACCCGTGTTTCTGCTTCCGTTCGTTCCATATCGTTACTTAATGATGAACAACCTAAGTCTTTATCTGAAATATTAGAATCTGCTCGTGCGTTTGGAACGCTTCATTGTTTATCGTGTTCTACGCCATTTCGTTCTGATTTAATTTCATATGTTAGAGCTCAACGATTAAAGATTTCAAATCGAGCATTTGTTTTATTTTGTCATTCTGGATGCAGTTCGAAATTTTATAGCGGATTAAACGAATCGTTACGAAACGCCGGCTCTTTTTCACAAGTTGATTGGGTAGAAACGTTATGATTTCATCCGATCGTATTCGCCGACTTGCCGAGCAAAATCTTTTAACTGCTGATCGTTCCCACCTCGAACCACCTCCTGTCAAGGACGACTCTCTTTCTTCCCGGGTCAATTGGGCACGTCAACGTATAGATTCCCTGCCTCGTTCGACCTGTTCGTTGTTGTACGTTCCGGATTTGCCGTTAGGGGCTTTTTTCCAGCCAAACCCGAACGATAAAAATTACACCGATTTTGCCGCGATAGAACGCCAACAAAAACGTGATGATGAAAGAACATCATCAGTTAGGGCTGCTGGAGTGCCTGCAGGGTGGGACGGCAGCCCTGAATATCATTTTATTGAAAAAAAACGGCAAGCGTTGCCGGTCGTTAACGTAAAAAAAGCGGTTAATTTGTATTTTTCCGGTTCGGATGGCTCAAGCCCAGAAACCGCCGAAAAGTTTGGGATCTGTAACACCCAAACTATCGCCTCAACTGAGGCTAAAATACGCATCAATCGACGCGATTTTTTAGCCGGTTAATTGAGCATGGAACATTTTTTTATTGACAAGTTGAATATTGTCCAGACTCATGACCGAGGTTCTGACTTGTTGCCCGAGATTGGCAAAGAAAAGTTGTTTCGGGTCGATCTGAAAACCGGGGTAACTACCGAACTGCTGACCCACTTGAAACTTGAGGGTTCTTATTCCAGCGCGTTGATTGTGCGCTGTGACGGTTCAAAGGTTGAGGTTTACGGCAATCCGTCCCGTTGGGGACGTATTGACAATCTGTATGGCTTAAAGACGTTGGATCAGTGCATAGCGGTTTACAATCATATCCTGGACGGTCTGGGTTTGCCCCGTTTCACCCAATGCACCAAATATCTTTATTTTCAGGGTCCGGACGGCAAGCATGTTAATAAAACCGCTGACGGTGCCATTATTAAGCACATCGATTTTACCAGAAACTTGGCGGTCGGCTTGGGCAACGAACGCCCTTTTAACAAGGCGCTGTCCACCCAGTCCATTGGCCGTTCCGTTCCCCCGTTTTTATATCCCGATGAAAACACCGTGGAATGGTACGGTGCCAACGTGCAAAAGAACGGCTCAACCTACCGTTACGTCAAGGTGTACACCAAGACCGCCGACTTGCTTCGCAACCAGCGCAAGCTGTGCAAGGACGCTACTGAAGAAGACTTGCAGTATTTTGACGACCTGCTGCAGTTTACCGTCAGAAATGGCGTCATTCGGGAAGAACACAGTTTTAAACGAGAATATTTACACCGGCACGATCTTTTTGCTTACGGCTTATTCAATGAAAGCCAATTTAACGAAGAATTGCAGGTCATCACTGAACTCAGAAAACGTCTAGAGGTGTCTAACATGAAATACGAAACCATTGCTCAACAATTGCTTAATGAAAAAATATGTACTAACAGACAATCTGCTAATGCTACACAAATGGCTTATTTAGAATGGCTTCATGGTTCTTATGTTGATAAATCAACAAGTTCTTTTAGAAAGTATAAGGCTCGTCTTTTAAAAATCGGCATCGACATCAGTCAAAAGCTGGACATCACCCGCGCCCCGTTACGGCTCAAAGAATCGCAGATTATCGAAGTCAAAGACATCCTCGCTCCGGACTGGTACCGACACCCGCACATCCCGAACTTACCGACTAACCCACCACAATCACCATTAAGGCTAGTAGCCTAAGGAAAAAATCATGGCTTTAAATGTAGAAATTATTGAAGTAATCGAGGACACCGATCCGACCACCCGCCAGCCACGGCTAAGAGCGCGTGTTAGGGAATTAAAACCGCGCACCCACCTGGTTAACCTGAAAAATTGCGATGCTGCACAGCTCACGGTCATTCAAAAAAACGTGGGCGGCATCCTGTCGTTACCGGCCAGGGAAATGCTCATGGATGGGCGTTTCATGTTGTCCATCGCTCTAACCGATGAAGAGTTTTTTGTTATTCGTCCGCCTGAACCGGTGGCGGTATCAAGAGTTACCGAAATTCAATCCTCTGATGCTAAACCAGGGGAGAAACCTCAGCTTAAACAAGCGGGGTAAACCATGACATTAGATTCCGTTGTTTACGTGCTTGAGGCTGGCTTTTTAGTCGTTACGTTTGGACTCGGCTTTATTGCGGGGCTTTGGGTTATATGACGGAATCCGATGTGGCCGAATTGGTGGGCTATTTCCTGAGCGCCTTTGCTACAGGTTTGATCTCGGCAATTCTCTTACGAGTATTCCGCCGCGCGGCGGGGTACGTTTCTTAAGTTTTTTTGAGTATTTATCATGAAAAAAATTACTTTGTTCTTCATTGCCCTGGCTATGTTTCTGGGTTTGATGGCACCGGCTAACGCGGCGTTAAATGCTGGTGTGGCCACTGGTTTTACCGCATTGCAAACCGATTCATTAGCCCTGGTTGATTTAGTGTGGCCGGTGACTATTGCGGTTACGGTGGCATTTATTATGCTGGGTCTGTTCAAAAAAGCGGCTGCTAAAGCGGTCTAATTTTTGAATTTAAGCGGGGCGGTTATGCTGCCTCGCTTTTTTGGATTTTGTTATGAAAAAAATTCTTTTTTTCGTTTTACTTTTTTTCTCTCAGTTAACTTTCGCCGATACATATACCGCTATTTATGGCTATATTTGTACTGGGGGATATCTTATTGGAGGTGTTAACAAACCTGACCAGCTTCATGGTGCTCAATGTTGGCATTATCCTTATTCCGGATCTGATTGGTCTAATGCGACTTTGACTTATACTTGTCCTGGTGGTGGTTCTTTGTCTGGTAATCAATGTTTTAGTGCTCCTTCTTGTTCTGCTACTCAATCTCGTTCTACTACTACCGGTATTTGTGATGCTGTGCCGCCTCATGTTTGTGTAATTCCTGAAGATCCTTTAACAGCGAATTGTAAATTTCCTACTGATCAAGGACTCGGTATTAATTGCGTTGATGGTTCAACTGTCTATGTCCCTATGGTCTGCCCCGTTTCGAAATGGGATACCAAAACGCCGCCTGCTCCGGGTCAATCTGCTACTTGTGCAGACGGCCGTGTTATTGCTTATCCGGTTACTTGTTTTGATGTCTTTAAACAGCAGGCTAAGGGTATGTTTGGTTTAGATAAGGCTTTAGCCATTGTTTTAAACACAATGGGCGGTGGGTTGGGGGGTGGACCTAAGCCTGTTTTACGTGTTGCCGGTACTTTGGTTGATGGTTTGCCTTCAATTCGATCCGTTTTACCTATGGAGGCGAAAATTAATAAGGCCGGTATTTCAGCTTATGCCAGTATTGATACATCAATCCCTAAAATAACTGTTGGTAAGGCAATTGCTGAATATATTAAATCAGCGCCTACCTCTACTTATGCCACTGGATTGGTTGCTGCCGCTGCTGCTGGTGTTGCAGCTACGTCGTTAATCATAAATTCCAATACAGGAGTGGTTACTTCGGTTGGTTCTACCGTTCCTTATTCATCCAATCAGCTTGGTGATTTAGCCTTGCGTACCAATTCAACAAATCCTGTGCCTTTAACTGATATAGCACCGTTTATAGATTATGGGTCTATACCGTGGCTTGAGCCTGCAACTGACGCTATTGAAGGTGATTTTACCCGTGTTTATGATCCGGCCGGACAGCAGGCACCGTTAAATTTTCCCAATATTGTGCCAGGGACTTCTTTGATTTCGCCTACTTATGATGCGACTAAACCATCAATCGTTACGATTGATGAAACATCACCGACCACTTATCTTAAGCCGTCACCAGTAGCCCCATCAACGCTGCCTAGTCCCAATGCTAATACTAATCCTACCGCTACCGACACCTTGACTTCGCCAACCGCTACGCCTTCGCCTACTTCTAGCGTTGATCCCAATGTTCCTGACGCTCCACCCAATGCGCCGACTTTGTACCCGGATACTTGGAAATATTTCGACTTTTTGCCGATGGCAAACCCGTTTATGTTTGATATTTCCAAGTTGCTGCCAACATTGCCAGAACCTAACTGTTATTACGAGATTCATCGCACCTTTCAGGTGCCGTACTTAGGTACAAAACATTTTGATATTGCACCGTGTTTACCTCTGCAGCCGCTGAGAACTGTCCTCAATTGGGCGTTTGCCGTGTTGACCGGGTTTATTTGTTTTTATGTGGTCTTTAGGAGTTCGATTTAATGTCTATTCTGTTCGGTATTTTAATGAACTTCTTTGTTGATATATTCAGCAAGGTTTTTCTTCATGCGGCGTTTAAAATCGCCATTACGTTGGCTTTTATTGCCTTGATTGTTTCTACGGTTCTGGCCTATGTGTCTGCGTATTCAACGATTGTTAACGGTCTTGCCCAAACTGTCCCCGAGATTGTCAATGGTGTGTGGGGTTGGGTTATGCCGACTAACACTAATCTGTATATTTTGGCGATTGGTTCATCCATCTTGCTGAGATTCGTCACCAAGCAATACATGTTGTTGCTGAACGCACGCTTCCGCGCTGCAATATCCAATTAACTCGTAAATGGCTTTTTAAAATGATTATCAAAGCTCAATTGAATAATTTGGCGTTTTTTTCCTTGCGCGAAGGGGATGTGGTTATTTTGTTGGCCCAGGGTATCTCCGATAAAGATATTGGGCGTAATCTGGGGATCAGTTTGAAAACGGTTCAAGTTCACCTTAATTCGATTTATGGCAAATTGAAAATCACCAACACCCCGCTGAATTCGCGTTGTACCGCGCTTTTGATCATGATTGCACGGGGTATATTGACAGTTTCCTACCAGTCTGAAGATGCGTTTATGCAACTTCGAGTGATCACTAATTAATTCAGGTGATTACATGCCCGGCTGGATAATTCAAGGTGTACGAGGGGAGGGCAAGTCTCTTGCTGCCGTAGCAAAAATTAAGGAGTACATGGAAAAGGGCAGGCCGGTTGCCACCAATTTAAATTTATTCTTAGAAAATTTCTTACCTCCTGGAAATTCGGCTATTGCTTACCGATTGCCCGATCATCCTCGGCTAGAGGATTTGCAAATGCTGCCGCCTGCTTACGACACAAAATATAAATTCGAGGATAAAAACGGGCTTTTGGTGCTTGATGAGCTTGGCACTTGGTTGAATGCGCGCAACTGGAACGATAAGAAACGTCTCGAAATGTTGAACTGGTTGTTCTTATCGAGGAAAGATCATTGGGATTTGATCTTGCTGGCTCAAGATCATGAAATGATCGACGCTCAAGTTCGTACTACGCTTTGCGACTACTTGGTGCAGGCCTCGCGTACCGATCGTCAGAAAATTCCCTATCTGGCACCGTTCTTTAAACTCATGGGCTTTAATGCCATGATGCCTAAAGTTCACCGCTATTCTGTATTTTATGGCCTTTCCACTGCTGTGCCTCCGGAAGAAACTTGGACCTTTACCGGTAAAGATTTCTACGATGGCTACGACACTAATCAAAAATTTCTAAACGGCCAAGAGGCGTTAAACGGCACCCTTATCGACATGAGGGCAACGTATTCATTCATACCCAACAATTATTTAACACGACAGGTTTTCGTGGATCGTCTGCAGACGAAGATTGCCGCATTACAAAAACCCGTTACCTTACCCGGTGATACACCCATGGCCAGAAAACACGCTCCTGCTGACACGTCAATGTTAAAATTCGGCTTACTGGCCATTGCTTTGTTGATTTTTTTGGGATGGCGGTTTTTTTCCGGAGGATTTGCCGTAAAGAAGGTCGATCCGGTTTCGTCTACCCCTTCTACTTCGACTTCTGCGGTCGCGGCCGCTGTTCCTGCTGCCGCTCTGGGAGCTGCTTCAGTTCCTGCGCCTGCAGCGGCTCCCGTTGTCGTTGAATATGTGGCGCCACAGACGAATACCATCATTGAGCACCTGTTAAAAACCTATCGGCCGAGACTGTCAACAACCGCTTATTCTGCGGACACCGGCTTTGTCGGAAACATTGATTTTTATGACAATTATCAGCTGGTGGAGACCTATAAAATAAAAGAACTGCATGCCCTGGGTGTGACCCTGCTGCGCAAGCCGTACGGTGTTGATTTTATTTACAACGGTAAAAGCTTTATCGTGTCCTCGTGGCGATTGCCGGATGATCCCGTTCAATCGACACCGGAACCCGTTGCCGTTTCCCAATCGTCACCGGCGCATCAACCTGATGCGATTACCGATAAGCTTTACAAGCCTTGAAACTGCACTGTTAATTTATCGTATCCATCGGGTTTATTGATTAAGCCCAATGGATAATGTGTTCGTAGTCAAAGTGGATACGCTCAATATTGATTAAGCCCGTTGGAGCTTTAAAAAGGCCGTCCATGGCCTGATTCGCTACCAATCCAGATTACCCCAAACGCTGACCCATTGGCCGCGTAATGGCGTAACACATAAATTCCTGACTCGTTGCCTTTTAAAGCGTTGATTCAATAGCAGATAGATGCAGTCCTGTAGATCGGCTATTTCGCACGAATCCAGCTCCTCAATTTCGTTAACGGCTCCGAATTCCTCGGCGGCTTCTCTTGTCATATCGCCCAAGGTTTGTCCGAACTTATATTCTTGTGATTCTCTGTCTGCGTACATGGTCCACCTCGTAAAAAAATTAATAAAATCAATCGTTAATGCAAGGCAAAAAACAGCGAGAAGAAGCGGCCGGGTCAAGCTGATTCGCGGAGGCTCCGACAAAAAAAATTTAATGGTTGTTGCAAAGCCTTTTTTTTGTTGGATACCGCTAATCCGCTTGATGCGGCCGCTTCTTCTCGCTGTAATGACCTTGCATTGATGATGATTTTTTCAACCAGACGGGTGGAGGTATCGGGGCACCGTGAAGGTGTCCTGAAATTTAAACTGTTGAGCGTAGCGAAATTGCAAAACCATGAAGTACAACGGTTATGCTGATGAGTTCGTTTTTTTGTACTTACGTTGGATTTTGATCGAAACGTTACGAAAAGCCGGCGGCGCTGCTGTGTTTATTTAGCTAATTTAGTTGGGTTTAAGACTTCGCATAATGTGACGCGGCTTATGTAGAAAAGCCCCGGTGGATAATCAAGTCCCACCGGGGCTTTTTTGCATAGGCCGCATTATGCGAGGTCTTTACTTTACTTTTTCGATGTAATTTTCGTGGCTTTGGCTTGATTTATTGCTGATCAATTTGTTTTTCTTCGTGGCAGGCTTCAGGCTTTTTTCTTCAATCCGGATTGTTGGTTTTAGCGTTTGATCCATTATTAAAAACAGCCCTCCCAGCAGCGTTATTGATATGAGTAGCATCTTCCAGGGCACTGTTTTTCTGTTTTTCTGGGCGTGTCGAGGTTGCTGCAATTTCCTTTTTGTTTCCGGCCGTACATCCCTTTTCATGTAGTCTCGGTCTTGTAAGCCCATATTACTTTCTCCGCTTTATCTTGTTTCTTTAGCTTTTTCTACGTCTTCTATTGTTAGATCGTTTAGAAACTTGCTGAGTAGGGCGTCTGCAACATCTGTTGGTTTAATGACTTTGTTTTCTTTTATAGAAAATTCCCAAGCTTTTTTCTCTATTGCGTCCCATCTTGTGCCTCTTACTCTGATTGTTTTATGCGTCGCCATAAGATTCCCCATATTTAAACCTTTAAATGTAAATTAGTTTACATTTTTATTTGTCATTTCTTGACATGTTCTTTGTGATTAATTTACATTATGTCTAAATGTTTTTTGTAACAAATTTACATTGTAATTATTTACTTACAACAATCATAGAGGCAAAGCTATGCAAACAGAACAAAATGAATCCGTAACGATTACGCTAACTCGTGATGAGTTGGAGACAATAATTTATGCTCTTGAAGGTTTAGACGAATACACGCCGATTCAGAATAAACTTAAATTCCTTTTCCCAAATCAATCTGGCGACCTTTGCCGTTCTTCTGATCAGTCGCCCGATGCTGTGGGTCAGGAGAGCATTAATTCACCCTTTGTCGGATTGACTTTTAAAGCTGTGCGGCAGGGTGGCACCAGCCGTTTTGATATAGGGGTTACGTAATGACAACATGCAAATATTGTTTTGGCCTGTTGGTTCAAAAAGGTTGCGGCCGCATCCCTGTTTTTTGCTCCAATGCCTGTAAGCAGGCGCATTGGCGGTTAGAGAAAAACGGTTTTCAGCGTACCCGTGTTTCTGCTTCCGTTCGTTCCATATCGTTACTTAATGATGAACAACCTAAGTCTTTATCTGAAATATTAGAATCTGCTCGTGCGTTTGGAACGCTTCATTGTTTATCGTGTTCTACGCCATTTCGTTCTGATTTAATTTCATATGTTAGAGCTCAACGATTAAAGATTTCAAATCGAGCATTTGTTTTATTTTGTCATTCTGGATGCAGTTCGAAATTTTATAGCGGATTAAACGAATCGTTACGAAACGCCGGCTCTTTTTCACAAGTTGATTGGGTAGAAACGTTATGATTTCATCCGATCGTATTCGCCGACTTGCCGAGCAAAATCTTTTAACTGCTGATCGTTCCCACCTCGAACCACCTCCTGTCAAGGACGACTCTCTTTCTTCCCGGGTCAATTGGGCACGTCAACGTATAGATTCCCTGCCTCGTTCGACCTGTTCGTTGTTGTACGTTCCGGATTTGCCGTTAGGGGCTTTTTTCCAGCCAAACCCGAACGATAAAAATTACACCGATTTTGCCGCGATAGAACGCCAACAAAAACGTGATGATGAAAGAACATCATCAGTTAGGGCTGCTGGAGTGCCTGCAGGGTGGGACGGCAGCCCTGAATATCATTTTATTGAAAAAAAACGGCAAGCGTTGCCGGTCGTTAACGTAAAAAAAGCGGTTAATTTGTATTTTTCCGGTTCGGATGGCTCAAGCCCAGAAACCGCCGAAAAGTTTGGGATCTGTAACACCCAAACTATCGCCTCAACTGAGGCTAAAATACGCATCAATCGACGCGATTTTTTAGCCGGTTAATTGAGCATGGAACATTTTTTTATTGACAAGTTGAATATTGTCCAGACTCATGACCGAGGTTCTGACTTGTTGCCCGAGATTGGCAAAGAAAAGTTGTTTCGGGTCGATCTGAAAACCGGGGTAACTACCGAACTGCTGACCCACTTGAAACTTGAGGGTTCTTATTCCAGCGCGTTGATTGTGCGCTGTGACGGTTCAAAGGTTGAGGTTTACGGCAATCCGTCCCGTTGGGGACGTATTGACAATCTGTATGGCTTAAAGACGTTGGATCAGTGCATAGCGGTTTACAATCATATCCTGGACGGTCTGGGTTTGCCCCGTTTCACCCAATGCACCAAATATCTTTATTTTCAGGGTCCGGACGGCAAGCATGTTAATAAAACCGCTGACGGTGCCATTATTAAGCACATCGATTTTACCAGAAACTTGGCGGTCGGCTTGGGCAACGAACGCCCTTTTAACAAGGCGCTGTCCACCCAGTCCATTGGCCGTTCCGTTCCCCCGTTTTTATATCCCGATGAAAACACCGTGGAATGGTACGGTGCCAACGTGCAAAAGAACGGCTCAACCTACCGTTACGTCAAGGTGTACACCAAGACCGCCGACTTGCTTCGCAACCAGCGCAAGCTGTGCAAGGACGCTACTGAAGAAGACTTGCAGTATTTTGACGACCTGCTGCAGTTTACCGTCAGAAATGGCGTCATTCGGGAAGAACACAGTTTTAAACGAGAATATTTACACCGGCACGATCTTTTTGCTTACGGCTTATTCAATGAAAGCCAATTTAACGAAGAATTGCAGGTCATCACTGAACTCAGAAAACGTCTAGAGGTGTCTAACATGAAATACGAAACCATTGCTCAACAATTGCTTAATGAAAAAATATGTACTAACAGACAATCTGCTAATGCTACACAAATGGCTTATTTAGAATGGCTTCATGGTTCTTATGTTGATAAATCAACAAGTTCTTTTAGAAAGTATAAGGCTCGTCTTTTAAAAATCGGCATCGACATCAGTCAAAAGCTGGACATCACCCGCGCCCCGTTACGGCTCAAAGAATCGCAGATTATCGAAGTCAAAGACATCCTCGCTCCGGACTGGTACCGACACCCGCACATCCCGAACTTACCGACTAACCCACCACAATCACCATTAAGGCTAGTAGCCTAAGGAAAAAATCATGGCTTTAAATGTAGAAATTATTGAAGTAATCGAGGACACCGATCCGACCACCCGCCAGCCACGGCTAAGAGCGCGTGTTAGGGAATTAAAACCGCGCACCCACCTGGTTAACCTGAAAAATTGCGATGCTGCACAGCTCACGGTCATTCAAAAAAACGTGGGCGGCATCCTGTCGTTACCGGCCAGGGAAATGCTCATGGATGGGCGTTTCATGTTGTCCATCGCTCTAACCGATGAAGAGTTTTTTGTTATTCGTCCGCCTGAACCGGTGGCGGTATCAAGAGTTACCGAAATTCAATCCTCTGATGCTAAACCAGGGGAGAAACCTCAGCTTAAACAAGCGGGGTAAACCATGACATTAGATTCCGTTGTTTACGTGCTTGAGGCTGGCTTTTTAGTCGTTACGTTTGGACTCGGCTTTATTGCGGGGCTTTGGGTTATATGACGGAATCCGATGTGGCCGAATTGGTGGGCTATTTCCTGAGCGCCTTTGCTACAGGTTTGATCTCGGCAATTCTCTTACGAGTATTCCGCCGCGCGGCGGGGTACGTTTCTTAAGTTTTTTTGAGTATTTATCATGAAAAAAATTACTTTGTTCTTCATTGCCCTGGCTATGTTTCTGGGTTTGATGGCACCGGCTAACGCGGCGTTAAATGCTGGTGTGGCCACTGGTTTTACCGCATTGCAAACCGATTCATTAGCCCTGGTTGATTTAGTGTGGCCGGTGACTATTGCGGTTACGGTGGCATTTATTATGCTGGGTCTGTTCAAAAAAGCGGCTGCTAAAGCGGTCTAATTTTTGAATTTAAGCGGGGCGGTTATGCTGCCTCGCTTTTTTGGATTTTGTTATGAAAAAAATTCTTTTTTTCGTTTTACTTTTTTTCTCTCAGTTAACTTTCGCCGATACATATACCGCTATTTATGGCTATATTTGTACTGGGGGATATCTTATTGGAGGTGTTAACAAACCTGACCAGCTTCATGGTGCTCAATGTTGGCATTATCCTTATTCCGGATCTGATTGGTCTAATGCGACTTTGACTTATACTTGTCCTGGTGGTGGTTCTTTGTCTGGTAATCAATGTTTTAGTGCTCCTTCTTGTTCTGCTACTCAATCTCGTTCTACTACTACCGGTATTTGTGATGCTGTGCCGCCTCATGTTTGTGTAATTCCTGAAGATCCTTTAACAGCGAATTGTAAATTTCCTACTGATCAAGGACTCGGTATTAATTGCGTTGATGGTTCAACTGTCTATGTCCCTATGGTCTGCCCCGTTTCGAAATGGGATACCAAAACGCCGCCTGCTCCGGGTCAATCTGCTACTTGTGCAGACGGCCGTGTTATTGCTTATCCGGTTACTTGTTTTGATGTCTTTAAACAGCAGGCTAAGGGTATGTTTGGTTTAGATAAGGCTTTAGCCATTGTTTTAAACACAATGGGCGGTGGGTTGGGGGGTGGACCTAAGCCTGTTTTACGTGTTGCCGGTACTTTGGTTGATGGTTTGCCTTCAATTCGATCCGTTTTACCTATGGAGGCGAAAATTAATAAGGCCGGTATTTCAGCTTATGCCAGTATTGATACATCAATCCCTAAAATAACTGTTGGTAAGGCAATTGCTGAATATATTAAATCAGCGCCTACCTCTACTTATGCCACTGGATTGGTTGCTGCCGCTGCTGCTGGTGTTGCAGCTACGTCGTTAATCATAAATTCCAATACAGGAGTGGTTACTTCGGTTGGTTCTACCGTTCCTTATTCATCCAATCAGCTTGGTGATTTAGCCTTGCGTACCAATTCAACAAATCCTGTGCCTTTAACTGATATAGCACCGTTTATAGATTATGGGTCTATACCGTGGCTTGAGCCTGCAACTGACGCTATTGAAGGTGATTTTACCCGTGTTTATGATCCGGCCGGACAGCAGGCACCGTTAAATTTTCCCAATATTGTGCCAGGGACTTCTTTGATTTCGCCTACTTATGATGCGACTAAACCATCAATCGTTACGATTGATGAAACATCACCGACCACTTATCTTAAGCCGTCACCAGTAGCCCCATCAACGCTGCCTAGTCCCAATGCTAATACTAATCCTACCGCTACCGACACCTTGACTTCGCCAACCGCTACGCCTTCGCCTACTTCTAGCGTTGATCCCAATGTTCCTGACGCTCCACCCAATGCGCCGACTTTGTACCCGGATACTTGGAAATATTTCGACTTTTTGCCGATGGCAAACCCGTTTATGTTTGATATTTCCAAGTTGCTGCCAACATTGCCAGAACCTAACTGTTATTACGAGATTCATCGCACCTTTCAGGTGCCGTACTTAGGTACAAAACATTTTGATATTGCACCGTGTTTACCTCTGCAGCCGCTGAGAACTGTCCTCAATTGGGCGTTTGCCGTGTTGACCGGGTTTATTTGTTTTTATGTGGTCTTTAGGAGTTCGATTTAATGTCTATTCTGTTCGGTATTTTAATGAACTTCTTTGTTGATATATTCAGCAAGGTTTTTCTTCATGCGGCGTTTAAAATCGCCATTACGTTGGCTTTTATTGCCTTGATTGTTTCTACGGTTCTGGCCTATGTGTCTGCGTATTCAACGATTGTTAACGGTCTTGCCCAAACTGTCCCCGAGATTGTCAATGGTGTGTGGGGTTGGGTTATGCCGACTAACACTAATCTGTATATTTTGGCGATTGGTTCATCCATCTTGCTGAGATTCGTCACCAAGCAATACATGTTGTTGCTGAACGCACGCTTCCGCGCTGCAATATCCAATTAACTCGTAAATGGCTTTTTAAAATGATTATCAAAGCTCAATTGAATAATTTGGCGTTTTTTTCCTTGCGCGAAGGGGATGTGGTTATTTTGTTGGCCCAGGGTATCTCCGATAAAGATATTGGGCGTAATCTGGGGATCAGTTTGAAAACGGTTCAAGTTCACCTTAATTCGATTTATGGCAAATTGAAAATCACCAACACCCCGCTGAATTCGCGTTGTACCGCGCTTTTGATCATGATTGCACGGGGTATATTGACAGTTTCCTACCAGTCTGAAGATGCGTTTATGCAACTTCGAGTGATCACTAATTAATTCAGGTGATTACATGCCCGGCTGGATAATTCAAGGTGTACGAGGGGAGGGCAAGTCTCTTGCTGCCGTAGCAAAAATTAAGGAGTACATGGAAAAGGGCAGGCCGGTTGCCACCAATTTAAATTTATTCTTAGAAAATTTCTTACCTCCTGGAAATTCGGCTATTGCTTACCGATTGCCCGATCATCCTCGGCTAGAGGATTTGCAAATGCTGCCGCCTGCTTACGACACAAAATATAAATTCGAGGATAAAAACGGGCTTTTGGTGCTTGATGAGCTTGGCACTTGGTTGAATGCGCGCAACTGGAACGATAAGAAACGTCTCGAAATGTTGAACTGGTTGTTCTTATCGAGGAAAGATCATTGGGATTTGATCTTGCTGGCTCAAGATCATGAAATGATCGACGCTCAAGTTCGTACTACGCTTTGCGACTACTTGGTGCAGGCCTCGCGTACCGATCGTCAGAAAATTCCCTATCTGGCACCGTTCTTTAAACTCATGGGCTTTAATGCCATGATGCCTAAAGTTCACCGCTATTCTGTATTTTATGGCCTTTCCACTGCTGTGCCTCCGGAAGAAACTTGGACCTTTACCGGTAAAGATTTCTACGATGGCTACGACACTAATCAAAAATTTCTAAACGGCCAAGAGGCGTTAAACGGCACCCTTATCGACATGAGGGCAACGTATTCATTCATACCCAACAATTATTTAACACGACAGGTTTTCGTGGATCGTCTGCAGACGAAGATTGCCGCATTACAAAAACCCGTTACCTTACCCGGTGATACACCCATGGCCAGAAAACACGCTCCTGCTGACACGTCAATGTTAAAATTCGGCTTACTGGCCATTGCTTTGTTGATTTTTTTGGGATGGCGGTTTTTTTCCGGAGGATTTGCCGTAAAGAAGGTCGATCCGGTTTCGTCTACCCCTTCTACTTCGACTTCTGCGGTCGCGGCCGCTGTTCCTGCTGCCGCTCTGGGAGCTGCTTCAGTTCCTGCGCCTGCAGCGGCTCCCGTTGTCGTTGAATATGTGGCGCCACAGACGAATACCATCATTGAGCACCTGTTAAAAACCTATCGGCCGAGACTGTCAACAACCGCTTATTCTGCGGACACCGGCTTTGTCGGAAACATTGATTTTTATGACAATTATCAGCTGGTGGAGACCTATAAAATAAAAGAACTGCATGCCCTGGGTGTGACCCTGCTGCGCAAGCCGTACGGTGTTGATTTTATTTACAACGGTAAAAGCTTTATCGTGTCCTCGTGGCGATTGCCGGATGATCCCGTTCAATCGACACCGGAACCCGTTGCCGTTTCCCAATCGTCACCGGCGCATCAACCTGATGCGATTACCGATAAGCTTTACAAGCCTTGAAACTGCACTGTTAATTTATCGTATCCATCGGGTTTATTGATTAAGCCCAATGGATAATGTGTTCGTAGTCAAAGTGGATACGCTCAATATTGATTAAGCCCGTTGGAGCTTTAAAAAGGCCGTCCATGGCCTGATTCGCTACCAATCCAGATTACCCCAAACGCTGACCCATTGGCCGCGTAATGGCGTAACACATAAATTCCTGACTCGTTGCCTTTTAAAGCGTTGATTCAATAGCAGATAGATGCAGTCCTGTAGATCGGCTATTTCGCACGAATCCAGCTCCTCAATTTCGTTAACGGCTCCGAATTCCTCGGCGGCTTCTCTTGTCATATCGCCCAAGGTTTGTCCGAACTTATATTCTTGTGATTCTCTGTCTGCGTACATGGTCCACCTCGTAAAAAAATTAATAAAATCAATCGTTAATGCAAGGCAAAAAACAGCGAGAAGAAGCGGCCGGGTCAAGCTGATTCGCGGAGGCTCCGACAAAAAAAATTTAATGGTTGTTGCAAAGCCTTTTTTTTGTTGGATACCGCTAATCCGCTTGATGCGGCCGCTTCTTCTCGCTGTAATGACCTTGCATTGATGATGATTTTTTCAACCAGACGGGTGGAGGTATCGGGGCACCGTGAAGGTGTCCTGAAATTTAAACTGTTGAGCGTAGCGAAATTGCAAAACCATGAAGTACAACGGTTATGCTGATGAGTTCGTTTTTTTGTACTTACGTTGGATTTTGATCGAAACGTTACGAAAAGCCGGCGGCGCTGCTGTGTTTATTTAGCTAATTTAGTTGGGTTTAAGACTTCGCATAATGTATATTATGTTAAATAGAATGAATACCCAAATAATAGGCGGCATAGTTTTTGCCCTTCTTAAAAAAGGCAAAACTATTATCGATAGTTCGTTTTACAATTTTTATCGTTTTCATCACACGTAACGGTTTTTGACCATGTTTTTTTATAATGTGGCAAAGGAGTTGGTACCGAAGAAATAGCTGTTGCTTTGGAGAGCGAATCAGAAGAAAGCGTTAACGTCATAATACCGCCATCTTGAGTCATGCGAAAATACCTTAATGCGTTCATACCAAAAAGAACGTGATCAAGATGCTCACTGGTAAAAGCCTCAAGTCCCTTTAGCTCAATATTACCAATTTTTAAACTGTCTATACGTGTTGCACGGCTAAGCGATAATCCATTAGCCGTGCTTGACTGGAAAGCCTTACCTAAAGGCAACCTGGCGGAATAAGATAAATTTCTAGGGATAACTACCTGTGTAGCGCCCGTGTCGATCAAAAATGGCATCCTGACATTA